>Ga0268276_1000051_pt1 | contig 132265 bp, 120 predicted proteins | sample saktaG_4_FD_190145 | JGI IMG/M metagenome (GOLD analysis project Ga0268276, IMG submission 190145) | Saline water microbial communities from Sakinaw Lake, British Columbia, Canada - sak_2010_1_5_45m | ecosystem: Environmental > Aquatic > Non-marine Saline and Alkaline > Saline ... | reverse complement strand
GCTATTTCCCGAAATTGAGCAAAACTCATTTTGTTCTCCAATGCAAACCTCCTTTTTTTACTCCCTACTAACCAATCCTAAATTTATTTTATCTCTCTTAAAAAAATACGTTCTTAAAAATACTGCTAGTCTAATTGCCACTTGCTCATCTCTGAAAAGGGCGGATTTTCAAAAGCACATCTTTTAGATACCTGCCAATCAAATCTATACCTTAACTCTACGAGATATTTCGCATATTTGAATGAAGCGGCAACTAAATTTTTTATAATATTCAATAGATTTTGATTTTGCCTTTATTGGGCGTCATATAAAGACCTGTCTTTGAATGGGTCAACTTCAAGCTAACTATTAATTCCGCTACCTTAAAGGCTGTAGCCATGGGTTCGATAACTGGAACTTCAAGCTCTTCTTTGACTATTTTCGCCACCGGCGCCATACCCGTACATCCCAAAATGATAACCTCTGCTCCTTTTAACTCGATCAAATCTCTTGCAGCATCAACAAGGTACCGTGCGGTCTTCTTTATGTCGCTCCCAAGTTCCAGCACAGGTATATCTACACCAATGGCTCCTGCCAATCTTTGTTCTATACCCATGTTTCTTGCTTGAAGTTCTATCCATGGACCGGAATTTCTAAAAGTCGAAATTACACCAAATTTATGCCCAAGCATAAGGGCAATCATCATTGAAGCCTCTGCCGGTCCTACTATAGGAACATCGGTCAGTTCCCTTGCCGCATTTACTGCAGGATCTGCAAAACAGTTTATTACAATTGCATCACATTTCGATTTATATTCATCTATAGTTTTTAATATTTCCGGTAAGGCAAAAGCCTCATCATAAAAGGTTTCAATGGAGGATGGCCCCGCTTTTATATTAACAACTTCGATTTCTATATCGGGATTTTTTATTTTCTCCAGGTAGTTCTTCGTCATATCATTGAAAGAATCAGTGGTAATCGGGTTTACAACCAATATCTTTTTCATTTATCCAACTCCTTAAAACACTTTTCTATAGGAATATATTCAATATCATATCCAAAATACCTTGGGCCAAAAATCTTTAGTCCTTCGTCAGTCCTCCATTCCTTGGGCGCCGGAAGCCCTATCACTGAAACTTTCATATCTATTTCATAATTCGGATTAGTTAGCGGTTCTTTCTTATCATCACAGATCATACATATTAGATCTGGTACAGTAACATCAATCTTTTGATCTCTCCAGGCAATTATATTTTCGTTTTTGAACCATATCTTATATTCAGTGCCAAAATAATCGTCTTCTCCTTTAATATATGTATTTCCTATAGTAAACCCATCTTTATCTTCCCATTGGAAATCTTTCACTCTTCCCCTAAAAAGTATATAACCACTGCCGGCCTTCGCAATTTCCAAAGCAAGATCACTATTCTCTTTCTTTGCCTTTCTGTAAGCCCTTCCTATTTTTAAAGCATAAGAAATGGCACCCGGTATAACCGCTTTTTTCAGTTCTTTTCCACTGGCCAGATGATCCACGACTCCCACACTATTCTTGCTCACCACGGCCATTGACCTCACTAACGTCTCGGCTCGAAAGTCATCTACAACATCCTTCACAATTACTACATCACCGAATTCGTTAGCAACTACCATAGGATTTATGGGTAATCTGTTTATGAAAAAGGTAGAATGCTGAAGCTCGGGCACAGATCTACCTGCTGGGTCAGCATCAATTATATAATTACCCGATAAGGCAGCTACGTAAAACGCCATTGCTGTATTTGCCCCACCAAGCTCCGTTGATATTACCCCATAAAATTTCTTACCTATATATTCTTCCATCACCTTATAAGCCTTTAATGCTGGCTCTTCTTTTATTCTAGGTAAATCAGCATACTTTTTCTCCTCTTCTTCACTTAAAGGAGATATCGAACCACACATATACGGACATACTATAAGTGCGTCATCGGGTAGTTCTTCTAAATTTACCAGATTAAATTCTTTCCCGTCATCAAGAGCCTTATCAATCAAAGAAAGTCCTTTTTTTAAATTCCCCCCTCCACCGGTGCCAAGAATGGTACATCCATATAAAATATCATATAAATCCTGTCTTATTAATTTCTTCATACTATTAGCTCTCCTTAATTTTATACTAATACAGTTTTGCCATTTTACAAACCTCTCCAACTTTATTTTAATTTTTCTTCAATAGGAATATATGGTACATCAAAACCAAAAAAACGAGGATTTAATATAGAAAGCCCTCTCTCAGTTCTCCAAACAGAAGGAGCTTTAAATCCCAGCACAGATACCTGCATATCTTTTTTGCAAAAGGGATTAGTGAGAGGATATCCAGTGTCAGTTTCTACTACACAAATAAGATCAGGTACAGTAACCAAAATTTTTTCATTTCGCCAACTGATAATATTCTCATTTTTAAACCAGATTTTAAAATTTTGTCCAGTAAAATTTTCTTTCCCCTCTATTTCGATACTTCCTAAAGTAAATCCTCCTTTATTTTCCCACTCTGTATCTTTTTTTACAATTCCATCAAATAGCAAATAACCTTTTACCGCTTTAATTATCTCTTTTATCGGGTCTTTTTCTTCTTTCAAAGCTTGCCTTTGCGCTTTTCCCACCATTTGGGCGTAAGATAAGGCACCTGGGATAACCGCTTTTCTTAACTCTTTTCCTCTTAAAGGATGATCTACCATTCCTACCATTCCGCCGCTTACTACAGATAAAGACCTCACCAAATCTTCTGCCCTAAAATCATCCACCACTTGCACAAAAACTGCTATATCACCGACATCATCGGCTACTGCTAAAGGAGTAATTGATTTTTTGGAGACATAAAAAGTAGAAAATTGTAGATCCGGTACCGCCCTTCCGGCCGCGTCCGCATCTACGATAAATTTATTTAATCGAGCAGCAGTAGACATAGCAACTGCTGTATTCATCCCACCATATTCTATAGAAACCATACCGGAGAATTCTTCTTGAAAATGTCTTTCAAGAGCCTGAACAGCAACTACGGCTGGAGATTTTTTTATCTTAGTATATTTACTATAATTACCTTTATCTCCTTCTTCTCCAATTGAACCACAAAAATAAGGACTGGCAAATAAAGCTTCATCTTCTATTTCTTCTAAGGAAATCAGCTTATACTCCAAATTATTTTCAAAATCTTCTTTAACCATTTTTAAACCTTTATTCAGATCTCCTCCTCCGCCCGTACTAAGTATGGTACAACCTACTAAGATATCTTTTACATCATCAAAAGTTAATTTTTTCATAACAAACTTTCTCCTTTTTTACTTTTTTCTAACAAAAAACAGACAGCTTCATGTTCTTTATTTAACTTAACTAGCGGCGGCTCTTCTTTGTGACAGATTTCCCTAGCCACAGGGCAACGTGTATGAAAACGACAACCTGAAGGGATATTAATAGCACTGGGGACATCCCCTTCTAAGGCAATAATAGAATTTATATCTTTGGTATTTGCATCAGGAATAGCTTTAAATAAAGCATTAGTATAAGGATGAGTCGGGTTTTTAAAGACTTCTTCAGCAGGTCCATATTCTACCACCCTCCCCAAATACATAATGGCAATTTTATCGGCCATGGATTTTACCACACTTAAATCATGAGAAATCAGTATATAAGTTAAATTAAATTCTTTTTTTAATTTTTCCAAAAGTTCTAATACTTGGCTCTGTGAAAAAACATCTATAGAAGATGTGGGCTCATCCAATATAACAAAGTTGGGTTCTAAAGCTAAAGCCCGAGCGATAGCAATACGCTGTCTCTCTCCCCCACTAAATTCATGAGGATATTTATACAGAGCTGTTTTAGGAATCCCTACCGTTTCTAATAATTTTTCTACTTTGGATAATAGTCCCCCTAAGCTCAAATTTAAATGTACGTATAAAGGTTCTCCTACAATATCTTTTATCAACCATCGCGGATTTAAAGACCAAAAGGGGTCTTGAAATACTATTTGTATCTCCTTTCTCAATAGAGATATCTCTCTTTTATTTAAATGAAATATATCTTTTCCTTCTAAAATAACTTCTCCTGAAGTCGGCTCTTCTAATCTTAAAATAGTATTCACTAAAGTACTCTTGCCACATCCCGATTCACCCACTACCCCCAGAGTCTCTCCCTTTTTTATATTCAAAGTTACTCCATCTACTGCCTTAATCCAATCCCTGACCCGGGAAGGGAATCCAGAATATACCGGAAAATATTTTTTTAAATTTTCAATGACTAATGCTGGCTGACTCATTATTTACCTCTCTATTAATAACTCTATGACAATTTACCCAATGAGTATTACCTATTTTCGTTAGGATAGGGAAATCCTTTTTACATATTTCCATTCTTTCTTCACATTTACAAAAATAAGAACAGGCAAAATCATCTAAACTTATTTCTTTTTTAAAATCAGGCTCAATTAAATTACTAATTTCTCTATCGACAGGTGTTATACCCAATAATCTCCGGGTATAAGGATGAATTGGTTCTCTCTTTATCTCTTGTGAAGTACCTACCTCTATAATTTTACCTTTATAAAGAACTGCTACTCTACCTGAAACAATAAAAACTAAATTCACGTTATTGGCAATAAATAAAACAGTAATTCCTAATTCTTTCCTTAATTCATCGATAAGTTTCAAAATACCGGCTTGAATAGTAACATCCAGATTACGGGTGGGTTCATCAGCAATTAATAATTCTGCACCACAGGAAAGGGCAATAGCGATTATTATTCTTTGCCTTTGTCCACCACTAAGTTCATTAGGATATTTGTACAGAGTATTTTTTGCATCAGGTAATTTTACTAATTTAATCATTCTTAAGGCTTCTTTTTCGGCGTCCTCTTTATTCAAATGCTTATTGTGTCTAATAACATTCATTATTTGTTGTCCCACTGTAAAAACAGGATTTAAAGTAGACATAGGATCTTGAAAGATCATAGAAATCTCTTTCCCTCTTATCTTTTGTATCTCCTTTTCTTTTAATTCCAAAAGATTTTTACCTTTAAACATAATCTTGCCACTTTTTATAAAGGCCGGAGGTGAGGGTAAAATTCTTAAGATACTCATAGCCAGTACACTTTTACCTGACCCACTTTCTCCTACTATGCCAAAAGTTTCTCCTTTGTACAAATTAAGTTCATTTATATTTATAACATTTTTTATTCCTTCAGAGGTCTCAAAATTTATTTTCAAATCTTTAATCTCAAAATAATTGCTCATAATATCCTCTTTTAATATTTTTTGGTCTTGGGATCTAAGACTTCTCTTAACCCATCTCCTAAAAGGTTAAAACATAAAACCGTTATAAATATAGCCATACCGGGGAAAATACCATACCACCAGGCTTTTAAAAAATAAGTACGGCTAGTATTAACTATTAACCCCCACTCCGGAATAGGGGCTTGGGCTCCTATTCCTAAAAAGCTTAAGGCCGCTAAAGTTAAAATAATGCCCCCTAAATCCATAGAAGCCTGTACTATTACCGGGGAAATACAATTAGGCAAAATATGTTTATACATTATCTGCCAGGAAGGAGTACCAATAGCATGGGCTGCTCTTACAAATTCCCTTTCTTTAATAGATACTACTTGTCCTCTTATTAAACGAGTATACCAGGGCCACCAAGAAATAATAAGGGCTATAATCGCATTTTGCAAGCTTGCTCCCAAAAAAGCAGCTATAGCCATAGCCAAAAGTAAAGGTGGAAAACTTAAAAACATATCTACTATGCGCATGATAAACTCATCTATAAATCCGCCATAAAATCCAGCCATGAGACCTAAGGGAACACCAATAAGCAATCCCATTGCTACCGCTATTAGAGACCCTAATAAGGATATTCTGGTACCATACAATACTCGACTAAAGAGGTCTCTCCCCATTTCATCAGTACCGAAAAGGTAAGTCCAAGATGGGGATAATAATTTATCTTGAGGATTAACAGCCCCATAAATATGTGAAGGAAAAGGAACAATGATAGGAGCAATAATAGCAATAATAATTAAAAATAAAATAATTATAAAAGCAGAAAAAGTTAATTTATTTTGTTTTAATAAATATAAATATTCTTTTAGTGCCTTTAATCTTCGTTTTATTAATATATTATAATAATTAATTTTCTTCGACATTTTATACCTCTTTTAGAGTTTTACCCGAGGATCTAAAGAAATAATTATATCCGCTATTAAATTTAATAATATATAAGCACAGGCAGCAAATATAGTAACCCCCATTATAGCAGGATAATCAAGGCATACTACTGCATCAGCAATATATTTTCCTATACCAGGCCAACTAAAAACACTCTCTACTAAAAAAGTATTCATTAAAGCATAACCCATAGCCAATGTTACTGCAGTTATAGTAGGCCCTAAAGAATTCTTTAAGGCATAAGAATACAATATTAATCGTTCTGGTAATCCATAAGAACGAGCTGCTTTAATATAATCCTCACTTAATATCTCTAATAGTGCAGAACGGGTCATTCGAGCTACTAATCCTATAGTATAAGCTCCTACACAGATAGCTGGTAGAATTAAGTGTTTTAAAAAATCTTTTAAAATAGCAAAATTACCGGTAATTAAACTATCTAAAAAAATAAACCCGGTAATATGGGGAACATTTTGAAACAGTTTAATTTTCATACTTAATTGTCCACCTGAGGGAAGTAGTCCTAAAATCATAAAGAATATTAATTGCAATACCAAAGCTAACCAAAAAGTAGGGATGGAAATAGCTCCTATGGAAAAAAATCTGCTAAAATGATCTATCCAGCTATTCTTATCTTTGGCTGAAATTAACCCCAAAGGTATACCAATAAGTAGGGCAATAATACAAGAGATAAATACTAATTCCAGAGTTGCAGGAAATCGTTTTTTTAATTCCTCAACAACCGGTTGATGAGTCATTAGAGAATACCCTAAATTCCCTTTTAATAAGTCCTTAATATAATGTTCAAACTGCACATAAATAGGTTTGTCTAAACCTAATTCTTCTCGAGCGGCTGCTACCTGTTGGGGCGTAGCCCTACCTCCTACCCATTGAGCAGCAGGATCAGAAGGAACCACTCGCACTAATATAAAGGTAATTAAGATTACGCCAAAAATAGTCAAAATACCTAATAATAATCTTCTGGTTATAAAAGATAACATAAATTAAAATATCCTTTTTTTGAGTTTATACTGAAATTTTTGAGGGAAGGCAGAAGTATGTAATATACTTCTGCCTTAGTTTTTAAATTTTATTTTTCTCTATAGGTATCATAGAAAAATACTACATTGGCATAAGCCGGATTATCTTTGAATCCCTTAAAGGTTTTGTTTAAGCAATATATATTTTTCTTATCATAAATAAAGACTACCGGTGCATCTTCTACTAATATATTTTGAGCATCAATATAAGTTTTAGTTGCTTTATTTCTATCTATTCCACTTTCCTTAAAACCTTCATCTACCAAAGAATCAAATTCTTGATTTTTATAGTAACACAAATTAAAGAAAGGTTCTTCTTCACTATAAAAATTACTATATAGCCAACAATGAGGATCGCAAACATCTGGCCACCAATACATTATAAAGATATCTTGCCTTTTGTCTGAATTATTGTCTCTGGCTAAAGCCCATTGAGAATCCCAAGGCATTCCTCTTATCTCTAAATCTATATTTAGCTCAGCTAATTTAGCCTTAAATAATTCTGTTGTTTTTCTCTCTGCTTCATCACCGGACATATAAGTAAGTAATAATTTTAGATCTCCCTTGGCGTATCCCGCTTTTTCCAATAATTCCTTGGCTTTATTTAAATCATATTTATACTGAAATAATTCTTCACTATGTCCCCATAGACCGTAAGGAACCGGCCCTCTACCTTGTCGCCCATAACCTTCTAAACAATAGGAAACTACATCTTCATAAGGAAAGGCATAAGACAAAGCTTGCCTTAACAGTTTATTATTTAGGGGTTCTTTCTCGGTATTAAAAAATAAGATTAAATTTTGAAAAGAGGGGCCAATTAAAACATTAACATTTTTATTATCTTGTAAAGAAGCAATATCTTCATAAGGAAGTTCTATAGTAATATCAGCCTCTCCCTTTTCAATGACGAGATGACGGGTGACCGCCTCTGAGACATCTTTAATAACGGCTTTTTTAAAATGATTTCCTTCCCAGCCTCCCCAATAATCTTTAAACCAAGTTAATTCTACTTCTCCTCTTTCTTGCTGATAACTTTCTAATAAATACGGACCAGTACCAGCTTCATGACCTTCGGTAAGCCAGCTATCGGGATGAGATTTTACTGCAGTAGGAGACATAATGAAAGCAGCATAACCAGAAGAACAAATTAGATCTAAAGGAGCTGGATATTTCAATTTAAATTCTACGGTGTAATCATCTATAACATTTACCTTATCCACTGGTGCCCATATAAAAGCAGCTCCTTGATTCATATTTATAGTTCTTTCGACAGAAAATTTTACCGCATCAGCATTAAAATTCGTACCGTCATGAAACTTTACACCCTTTCTTAAAGTAAAAGTCCAGGTTAAGCCATCACTGCTGGTAGTGTAATCTGTAGCTAAAAGTTTAACAAATTTATCTTCTAAAGGATCATACCTTAAGAGGGTTTCATAGACATTATTCAAACTTACTATTCCATTAGAAAATTCTACACTTGGGTCCCAATCGGTAACGGGAGAAGAGTTATAGGCATAAAAAGCAAATTCATCAGTTTGAGAATTGCCAATAACTGTAAAAGCAAAAAAACTAAATAACAAAAAAGTAACCACAATTAATAAATAATATTTTTTCATTTTTCTCTCCTTATTTTAATTTAAATTTTTTAAATTACCGGGCTTTTTTGGGCAATTCACTTAACACCTCCTTTTTTTTGGATTTTGCCTAATATTATGATTATAATTTCCCTTTCATCTGAGGGAGTTCATAAATATCTATCACCCCCACATTAAAAGTGAGCCCTCCATTCTCGTTCTAACTATTAATTCCTAAAGAAAATCCGTTATTCTCCATCCCTATCTTTTGGGCTAATAAATGAATATAATCTGCTATATCAGTAGAGCCTAAAGCGAGAGTATCTAAAAAACTAATTAAAGGGCTCGAATAAACTTTTCGTTTTCATTTTGTGAATCTATCCACTGCTTCCTTATCAACGATTGTCCCGGTTGGATTATTGGGATTACAGCGGGAAAAGTAATCTCTCCGGTAATTACTTCATCACCATCATTAATAAAAGCCATGCCTATAAGATCAATTAGGCAATAAATTTTAATAGGGCTTATCCCAATCCGGGAATTTCTAACTTTTTCTCTAACATATTAAGTAATTTAGTAACTATAGAAACCATTAATAAATATATTGTTCCCACTACCAGAAAAACTAAGGTATACTCAAAATAACGAGAGGCAATTATTTTCCCTGCCCCGGTGAGCTCTAAACAGGTAACCATAAAGGCTAATGATGAATATTTTATCAAATAAATAATCTCGTTGGAACAGCCGGGAATAGCCCTTCTTAAGGCCTGAGGGAGAATAATATATAAAATAGCTTTAGACCTGGTCATGCCCAGAGCTTCAGCAGCCATCATCTGACCGGTTTTTATCGATTGGATAGCACCTCTTATATATTCTGAATGGTATGCTCCGCTACAGAGAATAAAACCTATTACTGCTGCAGCGAAAGGAGAAAAGAAAATACCTATAGAGGGGAACCCAAAATAGAGAATAAAAAGTTGTACCAATAAAGGCGTGCCACGAAAAAATAATGTGTAGACAGTGCAAAAAGAAGAAATAAACTTATTCCCATATACTCTACCCACAGCTATCAAAATCCCCAAAATCAGACCGAATGGAATGGATAAAGCTATTAATTTAAGAGTAACCAATGCTCCTTCTAATACAGGGGGCAAAAGTATCTCTCGAACAAAAGTAATGTTTTCCATCTTTATTCTTCCGACTTTCCGTAAAGTTCAGTTATTTTACAAAGAAATTGTCTGGTTCGCTCATGGTCCGGATTGGTAAAAATTTTATAAGGAATCCCTTGGTCTATGATCCTTCCACCCTCCATAAATATAATCTCATTTGCTACCGAACGAGCAAAACCCATTTCATGAGTAACCACCACCATGGTCATCCCGATGAGAGCTAATTTTTTTATTACTTCTAATACTTCCCCGATTAGTTCCGGATCAAGGGCAGAAGTAGGTTCATCAAAAAGCATCACTTTGGGATCCATAGCTAAAGCTCGGGCTATAGATACTCTTTGTTTTTGTCCTCCGGAAAGTTGTGCAGGATATAAATTAGCCTGTTTTTCCAAGCCAACCTGTTTTAATTCTTTCATTGCTTCTTCTTTAGCTTCCTTCTTATCCATCTTTTTTACTTTAACCAAACCTATTTCAATATTCTTTGAAGCAGTTAAATGATCAAATAAATTAAAATCCTGAAAAACCATACCCATTTTCTGGCGAAATCGGTTAATGTCTTTCCTGGAATGAGTTACTTCTTCGTTTTCTAACCAGATTTTGCCCTTATCCGGAATAGTCAATTGATTAATACAGCGAAGCAGGGTGCTTTTCCCGCTTCCCGAAGGACCGATAATAACTTTAGTCTCTCCTTTTTTAATTTCAAAAGAAATCCCTTTTAATATCTCTTCTTTTCCATATCTTTTATGTATATCTTCTACACGTAATACAAGATTTTTATCCTTCTGCATCTTATTTAAATTTCACCTCTCCTCTCTCCATAACCAGGAATTCTCACTTTATTTTCTAAAAGATCAAGAATTTTAACTCCGCCATAAGTTAAAATTATGAAAATTACTGCACAGGTGAGAAAAATGGGCATAGGTTTATAAGTCCGGGTAGCAATAAAATTCGCCCTGGTTAAAATTTCCATTACCCCTATAGCATAAGTAATTGCTGAATCTTTTAAAAGAATAGCATATTCATTAGACCAGCCGGGAATAGAAATCCGCAAAGCTTGGGGCAAAATTATATACAAAATTGCCTCAGATTTCTTCATTCCTAAAGAACGGGCAGCTAACATCTGCCCCTCACCGAGTGATTGTATGCTTCCTCGAAAAATCTGTGATTGATAAGCAGCACTTCGTAACCCTAAAACCAGGATAGCAGCCGTAAAAGCAGGTAAATTTAGTCCCAAGAGGGAAAATAATCCAAAATAAAAAAGAAAAAGAAGGACTAAAACCGGAAGCCCCCGGAAAAACCAGACATAAAGAAAAATTAAACCAGATAAATATTTATTTCCATAAACTTGACCTGCCGCCATGGGAATCCCTATTACAAAACCCAGGCCTAAAGCCCCCCCTACCAATCCAATAGTTATCGCACAGCCTTTAAGTAAATAAGGAAGAGATTGGTAAATTAATGCAAGATTTTCATTCATAGTTATTCTTCTCACTTTATAACCAAATAAAGGTGGAGAAATAACCTAAAGATAGGAACACACTTTCTCCACCTTTATTATATCTTTTATTCACTAAAATATTTAATAATCAATTCATCCCATTTAGCTGACTTTTTCAATTTGCCTATTCCTTCATCAAGCAACGCTTTCAATTCTTTATCTTCTTTTCTAACTGCTACTCCATACTCTTCTCCGGTTTTAATTGTTCCAACAATCTTTACAGGCTGTCCTTTTCTAATAGCGTCTTCTACCATGACATCATCCATCATAGCTGAATCTATTCTTCCGTTTACCAAATCTTTAACCGCCAAAGAAAAACCTTCATATAATTTTAGATTATCTTTTGGAAGTATACCGGTTTTTACTAGATGTTCCTCAATCCACTCTGCGGCCGTGCAACCTCTTTGACTTCCTACTGTATATTTATCTCCGCTTAAGGCTGCGATAATATTAAGATCCGAATCTTCTAGAACACAGAGAGCTTGATTAATAATCCAGTAAGGTATACTAAAATCTACTTTTTTTAGTCTCTCTTCATTAATGGACATCCCCGAGTAAACCATATCAATTTTTTTGGCTAATAAACTGGAAACTATACCATCCCAGGCCGTTGGTTGGTGTTTGACTTCAAAGCCCATCTCCTGGGCAATCCAATTCAGACATTCTACATCAAAACCAGCAGGATTACCTTTTTCATCTATATAAGCAAAAGGAGGATAATCAGCGTCAATACCATTAATGTACACCTTTTTCTCTGCAGCCAATAAACTAATACTACCTGTGCAAAGTACAATCAATAGAGAGAAAACAACTATCATTACTAATTTTTTATTTCTCATTCTTTTTTTCACCTCCTTCCCCTTCAATTTTTTATTTCCGATAAACAGAGCAAGAAAATAGAGCTTCCTTCAAGAATCTAATTTTATTTCGTAAATCTATATACCTATTCGACAAGAATTTTAAAAATCCTGCTTTATTTTCCTTAAATTATTGAAATTTCTAAATTATCTTTTCCCTGCAACAACTTTTCTCACCTTAAATCTTTTTATACCGCAAATAACAGCATCCGTAGAACTTCGAAATAATCATCTGATTCAAATACCACGTTGGTAGAGGAAATCTGTTCCATCCCCGGATAAAAAGATGCTTTAAAGGCTTTCGTATGATTTCTAAATGATAATTCTACCTTAAAGTGCTCCGGTAATTTAATTTTACATTCATTAATATCTCCTTTTAGTATTAATTCTACACTCTCTTTGATTTTTTCTACCGCCAGCTTCGGATGAATGCTAATTACTGAATTACCCACTCCTTTATTTACGGCCACGGTCTTGATGTTTTTATTTACTTTATTCGCTTCTTTGCATATACCCTCATCTCCGCTGATAAAAACTACCGGTACGCCAACAGTAGCGGCGGCATAGCTATGAATTAAAAATTCACTGGCATATTCTCCATTTAATTTAATATAATTTAAAGCGGAGGAACTTAGAGTATGAGATAGGGGATTAGAGCCTGAACTACCGAAAGAATGATAACCAATCATTAATAAAGCATCAAATGATCTATCCAATTCCTGGACCATTAAATAGGGATGTTCACTCCAACCCCGAACTAATTTAATCATTTGTGGTAATTCATCTGCCAGGATATTTCTTCCGGTATCGTGGGCATCTTTAATCCAAATTTCTTTTACCCCTGCCTTTATTGCCCCTTCACACGCTGCCTTGACTTCATCGGTCATCTGCTTGGCAAACTTCTGATAATCAGATTTTGATTTTTCTGTCTCGTCCCAATGGGCAATACCGGTAATTCCTTCGATATCAGCACTAATATAAATTTTCATAACAGTTCTCCTTTAAAAATTATTTCCGTTCGATATTACTATCGATCACCATATTAGAATTATAGTATAATTCTCTCTTTTTTAAAAATAATTCTTAAGGAAATTTTAATCTTTAAAAATCTTTTTGTCTTTTGTGTTATAATAAAACAAAAAAATAATTAAAGGAGAAATTATGACTAATAAAAAAGAGGAATTTAAAGTCTCCGGAGAAGATATTATTGAAAAAATTAAAGAAATTATAAAAAAGGGAAATGCCCGAAGAATAATTATTAAAAATGAAGATGGTGAATCAGTTGCTGAATTTCCTTTAACCGTAGGTGCCGTGGGAGCTCTTGTTGCCCCGATATTAGCTGCAGTAGGTGCCATAGCTGCTTTACTTACCAAATGTACTATTGTAGTTGAGAAAAAATAAAGGTAAATTTAATATTTTAAGATTTTTAATAATCTTCGGGAATAAAAATTTTTCGCATATGTTCTGATTTTTGCATCAAATTTTTTATATAAATAACTTCATCTTCTTCTATTCCCAGGGCTTTCATTATATCTAAAAGTTTCCAGCCTTTTTCCAAAGCCAATAAAATTAAATCCATCTTCTCGTAAGAAACACCTGTTACCTCTTCATCATCGCTAAGACCTGGCATAACATCCGGTGAAGGAGGTTTTTTTATAATTCTTTCGGGAATATTTAGATTTTGAGCAAGCTCTCTTACCTGGGTTTTATATAAATTTAGAAGAGGCATAATATCAGTAGCATCATCACAACCATGTTTTACAAAAAATCCAATTTTGTATTCACTCTTATTGGCTGCCCCCACGATTAATCTATTTTGCATTTCTCCATAAAGATAGAGCAATAACATTCTTAAGCGGTGTTTTGCCCGATAATAGGCATTACCTCTGGCCAGATAAGAACTATATTCTTTGTCCTTAAACCCTGAAAGACTTTCCAGAAAAGAAATCTTCCCGGTCTTTCTTTCATAAAAACGATATGCTTTTTTAATTAAAGTTCCTTTTAATTTTCCTAAAGAAAGAAGCTTATCCAGAAGAAACAACTTATACACACCAAGACCTTCAAGATAAGGGGTAATATCAATCAATTTTGCTTCAATCCCCAGTTCTTGAGCAAAATTTAGAGCATCCTTTGTATGTTCTTTTTTAGAGTCCTTATCAGGCATAATTAAAGTTAAAGTTTTTTTCGAGCCAACTGCCCGCGTACACAAAGCCGCAATAACTGCCGAATCAATCCCCCCGCTCAATCCTAATATTACTCCCTCCCTTTCTAATTTATCAGTATACTCTCTAATAAAATTCTCCAAAGAAAGGGCCACCTTCTCAGCGTTAATCTTCATTTCGGATTTCAGTTTTTCTAAAAGAATTTCAGCCATTTTTTTTACTATCCTGTAGAATATTTTTAAAATTTCCCCTAATACAGTTTTTTTTCTAATACTGCATATATTCTAAAAGCTCAATTTGTCCTTGTAATACATTATCCTCAAATATCTTACTCCTAAGAGGGAGGGCTAATTCCGGGTCAATAACCCATTCGGCTAACATCTTATCATCTTCATCAGCCTGAAAGAGCTGGCAGACAAACCCTTCTCTCCCCACGATCTTTTCTTTTCCTATCACTTTTATTATACCTGCTCCAAAGAAATTCATCTTTTCTCCTACTTTTAAATCCATCTGGCTAAAGAAAAAGGCATAAGCAGGATTAATCACCAGCATATTTAAGGATATTCCATAACTACCCCATAAGCCAAAAGCTGTCTCTGGGCCTAATTCGTCTTTGGTCAAGGTTCCTTTGGTAGTATAAGTAACTTCAAAGACCTCTTCACCACTTGCGGATTTTTCACTACTTTCTTTGATATCCAAAATATAGGTAGATTCCACTTTCTCCTCATCTTCTTCCAATAAAATTTTATACTCAAAGCGCTCATTTCCTCTAAATTGGTAAGGCTGCCATTTTTCTGCCCAGACTACCTGCGCTATTCCCGATAAAAGTAACCCGATCAATAGTACAATTATAAATTTCTTACTCGTAACTCTCATTTTATCATTCCTCCCATTTTAAATTTCTCTTTACATATTTTAAACTTCGACAAAAGACTTAAAAATTCTTCTTTTTTAGAAAATATTTTTAATCATCTCTTTTTATCTTTTTCTTATCTTTATACATATTCTCATCAGCTATTCTGATTAATTCTTCTATAGATAAAGGATTAGACGGGTTATAACAAGAAAGACCAATACTAAAGCTTATCTTATAGGGGTTATTAAGATTTTTATTTAATTCGTTTAATTTATTAGTTATTCTTTCTTTGATTAGAGGAACATCATTCAGAGAGCTATCGGGAAAAATCAACAGGAATTCATCTCCTCCCATACGACAGATGATATCAATCTCTCTTAAGGTAGATTTAAAGAACTTCGCTGCCTCTTTTAAGACCTTATCACCTTCTTTATGACCAAAGGTATCGTTAATATATTTAAGTCTATCTAGGTCAACATAGAGTAACAGGATAGAGGTTTTACGGCGCTGGGCAGACTTCATTTGCCGTTCGAAAAGACTCAGACCATACCATCTGGCATAACAACCGGTAAGGATATCAAAATGTGCTAACTTTTCCAACTTTTTTTCCAGTCTTTTTCGTTCAGTAATATCAATATAAGTGGCTATTAATCCTTTTATCTGCCCATCAATTTTTATACTAGAACCAGATATTGAAACCGGGAAGAGAGTACCATCTTTCTTCTTCCTAATGGTCTCATAATTAAAATAACCTTTTGATGATTTTTTAGTTAATCTCTTTCCTTCTTCCAATTTATCAGAGGGATGAATCATCCCCTCATCGATATTCCTACCTTTAATCTCCTTTAAAGTATAACCGAAAAGCTCGGTAAAGCGGGGATTTATATTTAAAATAGTCCCATCTAAATCTTCATAGACTAAAGCCTCGGGACTGCTGTTAAATAGACTGGCAAATTCTTGTTGGCTCTTCTTTAAAGTTTCTTCAGCTTTTTTACGCTCTAGGGCAATAGCTACCTGAGAGGAGACAAATTCTAAAAGCCCGATATCTTTTTCAGAATAAAGATGGGAATTGGTGTAACTCTGGACGGCTATAACCCCAATAGTTTTATCTTCTATCTTTAAAGGGACTCCTAACCAGATGCTTTGAGGGGTGGTACTGCCCCAGGGGGACAATATCCCTTGGGCTATCATTTCTTTATATTGATTATTATTATTTAGAAGAGGTTGACCATTTTTTATAACATAGGCAGTAAGGGTGTTGGCAGTGCTAAAGTTAATGATAGGGAAATTATCATCTTTCTCATCTACGTGATAAGGAAAAAAGATCTTATCTTCTTTCTCATCTACCAAAGCGATATAGAAATTGGTGGTGTCGATGATGCTGCCTAACTCCTGATGGATTAGGGGATAGAGCTGGTCAAGGGAGATGGCAGAATTGGCAGCTTTGGAGATATTGTATAAGACCTGTTGAAGTCTTTCGTTTTGCTTGCGTTCGGTGATATCAATATAAGTGGCTGTTAATCCTTTTATCTGCCCATCAACTTTTATACTAGAACTAGATACTGAAACCGGAAAGAGAGTACCATCTTTCTTCTTCCTAATGGTCTCATAATGGAAATACCCTTTAGCTGAGGCTATTTTATCCAGATTTTTTCCTTCTTTTATCTTATCAGGGGGATAAATGAATCCTTCATTAATATTTTTGCCTTTTATCTCTTCCAGAGTATAGCCAAAGAGTTTAGTAAAACGGGGATTTATGTTTAATATAGTACCCTTCTCATCTACATATATTATAGCTTCAGGACTATTCATAAATAGACTGGCAAATTCTTGTTGGCTCTTCTTTAAAGTTTCTTCAGCTTTTTTACGCTCTAGGGCAATAGCCACCTGAGAGGAGACAAATTCTAAAAGCCCGATATCTTTTTCAGAATAAAGTTCAGGATTGGTGTAGCTTTGTACTACTATAGCCCCGATCACTCTATCTTCTACCTTGAGAGGGACTCCTAACCAGACTTTACGTAACATGCCAAACCATTCTTTAAATTCCATCATAAACTTTTTCCCTTTAATCATTTCTCGATTAACAAAAATTGATTTACCTGTCCTTATGACCTGAGCAACCAAAGAATTATGATTAATAGTTCTTAGAAGATGAATAGGCTTGGTATTATCAATATTATAAGGGAAGAATATTTTATCTTCTTTCTCATCTACCAAAGCGATATAGAAGTTAGTGGTGTCGATGATGCTGCCTAATTCCTGATGGATTAGGGGATAGGGCTGGTCAAGAGAGATGGCAAAATTGGCAGCTTTGGAGATATTGTATAAGACCTGTTGGAGCTGCTCATCTTGCTTGCGTTCGGTAATATCTACAAAGATACCTTCTACTCCAGCAATATTCCCTTCTTCATCATAATAATAATGACTGGAGGCGGAGACTGTAACTGGGGTACCATCTCTTTTTTTTAAGGCTACTTCATAGTCTTTAACACTCCCCTTCATCTTTTTCAGCTCTTCTAAAAATCTTTTTCTATCTTCAGGGATATAATATAAATCTTGAGCCAGGTTTTTCCCTATGATCTCTTCAGGGGAATTACAGCCCAGTAATTTAACTCCAGGAGGATTCATCATTATGACCTTGCCATCTTTATCTGCACGATAGTAGCCTCCAGGCATATTTTCAAATAGACTACGATATTTCTCTTCACTCTCTTTTAATTTTTCTAATATATTATTCTGCTTGGTTATATCTTGATAAAAGGCAATAATCCCTTTATTTTGTTCTTTTGTGATCACCGAAGAAGTCGATATAACTACTGGTATCAAAGTGCCATCCTTCTTTTTCCTAATGGTCTCATATCCTACAATGCTTCCTTCTAAGGCTAACTTAGTCAGTCTTTCACTTTCTTCTCTTGTTTTATCTTGAGGGAAGATCATCCCTTGGTTGATGTTCTTACCTTTGACTTCTTCCAAAGTATAGCCAAAAAGTTCGGTAAAGCGGGGATTTATATTTAAAATAATGCCTTTTTCATCATGGTATATGGCAGCTTGCGGACTGCTATTAAAGAGATTGGCAAATTCCTGCTGGCTTTTTCGTAAGGCTTCTTCGGCCTTTTTAGGCTCGGTTATATCCCTATATAAAACGATGGTTCCTTTAGATTGACCATCAATTATGACTGGAGAAGCAAATATGACTACATAGATTAAAGTACCGTCTTTTTTCTTTCTAACGGTTTCATATTCAGAAATATCTTTAAAGGTCAATCCATTCTTAGTTAATCTTTCTCCTTCGTCTATCTTATTTTCGGGATAAATCATCCCTTCATCAATATTTCTGCCTCTTATCTCTTTTAAGGTGTAACCAAATAGTTTAGTAAAGTAAGGATTTATATTTAAAATGCAACCATCTTTATCATGATATAAAGCCGCAATAGGGCTACTATTAAAGAGGCTGGTAAACGTTTTTCTGGCTTTTCTTAGCTTTTTTTCTGCCTCCTTGTGTTTGGTGATATCACGAACATAAGCTATAAGTCTGGGTTTCCCTCCGATACGGACAATTTTGGTGGCAATTTCTGTAGAGAAGATAGTGCCATCTTTCTTTTTGCTTATTCGAGGGACGAAAATACCGTTAGAGGTTTCCTTGTCGGTAATAACCTTAGGCAATTGTATGGCAAACTCTTCGGGAACTAAGTCAGCTATAGTTAAGCCAATCATTTCTTCTTTAGCGTAACCATATATCTTTGCTCCGGCAGTATTACATTCAAGTATACGACCTTCTATTGTCTCTATAAGAATGCCATCAGCAGCTAACTCTACCAGAATTCGATATTTTTCCTCATTATCAGTTGATGCTTTTTCTATCTGCTGATGCCTAATTTCTGATTTTTCCAATTCGGTAATTTGCCGGTGCAATTTCATTAATTCATCTATTAACTGCTCTTTGGTTTTTTCTTTTTCTTCCATATATTCCACTTTATCCTTTATAGGGACAGACACCTATTTATCAACTTTCTTATTATTAGGTCTTCCTTTCGGCTTTAACTTAAGAACTCTCTTAAGTTGTCCTTCAAGTCTTTCTATAAAATCATTGGGTCCCAGAGGCCGGCCTGTTCTGGTCTTTTCCCTGATCCCTTTCATTTCATCGGGATGATCAGGCGCCTCTATAAATTCCTTCCATTCTTTTGGTTCTTTCTCAATATAAGCAAAAAGCTGGTTAGTTCCCAAGGGGTCGTATTTATCGATTCCGCAATGTATTTTTGCACTGGAGTAGGGCCATAAGTATGATTCCTTAACCAGATTTGCTCTTACCGGATTTCTTTCTATATAGCGGGCACAGGCTATCAGATGTTGTTCATTCAGGATACAGGAGAAGAAGCGGCCCTGGAAGAGGTGACCGCTTACCTTCATTTGGTTATTATAATACTGAGAATATTTCATGTTGGTATATTTAAATACCTTCCCCAGGGAATCTTCACTTTGAGGAACCACCATAAAGTGCACATGATTGGACATGAGACAGTAAGCTAATATGATCAGGTGATAGCGACTACTTTCCTCTTTTAGAAGGGAAAGATATTTTATTCGGTCAGTATCAAAAGTAAATATCTTTTGTTGATAATTCCCTCTTTGACTGATATGGTGCGGGTATCCCGCTGCAACGATTCGGGCTATTCTTGGCATATATAGATTATAGGTCTTTGCAGAGGCAAAGTCAAATAAAATAGGTGTCTGTCCCTATTTTCCCTATTTTCCTATTTTTACCACCTGGCCTTGATTGGCTCTTTATAGTTCCTGAGGTGAAATTTTAATCAGGGAATTTTCTGAACCGCCTCCGGAATAAACCATTTCTTTTTCCATTACTTTGGGGTCAATTAAAAAAGTAGCCGAATAACCAAAGGAGGGAACTCCGCCACAGATATAGCTGGTTTTTTCCAGAATCTCCTGCGGATTAGCTATTCGTGGTGGTTCAATTTCCAGAGCTTTCCCTATTTTCTTTAAACTTACTCGATCTTCTCCTTTCACAATAGCCACAATTAAGTTCTCCTGGTCATCTATTAGGCAGATATTTTTTACAAAATCTTCCGCTGAAGTATGGACAGATCTCGCGGCATCTTCTACTGAATGACAGGAAGTTGGAAAAGAAAGATGCTCAGCTTGAAGATGATTATCTTTAATATATTGCTTAATTTTTTCTTCGTAGTGACTCATTAGTATTCCCCTGATTAAAAATGGTAGTATTTTTTTAATACTTTAAGGGCATTTAAGGTAATCCACTTACTTTTCTTGCCCTTTTGTTCAATATTGGTCTGGAAACGCCCGTTAAAAGTATTTTCTAACTTCCATTTACCCTCCCCATCTTGCTTAGAGACTAAGATATCTATAGCTTCCTGCATCCGTTGATCATGGTAACCTAATTGAGTTAATATTCCTAAAATTTCCAGAATATCATCCTGATACATTAAAGGAAAACCTAAACGAAGCCAACCTGGTTTAGCTATTTTACTTAAATCATGACTTTTTTTATAAATATGATGCTTAAGTAAATATTCCACTCCCTCTTCAATAGTGTTTTTAACCTCTTTATTTCTTTGGGTAATAGGAATTTGCGCTAAGGCCTTTACCGTTTTTACTACGCCCATATGACAGGAATGTTTACCCCAACACGTAACAAATCTATCGTAAGGCCAACCTTTCGGTCGTTCATTTATCCCATCATCGAATCTTTGATAAGTAGTAATCCAATTTATACTTTTTTGCACTCTGACATCCTGAAGATAACCTAATTTAATTAAACTATAAACCAGGTTTCCGGTTAAGCAGGGTATAACTCCACTGGGTCTACCCCCTCCGGTCTTGGCACTTACCCAGATAGAAAAACCATTACTTTCACGATCTTGAGAGTTTTCCATAAGGAATTCGCAAGCTTTCTTAATGCGACTATCTTTTCCTTCCGCTCCGAGTTCAGCCAAGATAAGAATTTGCCATACGGTCCCTTTATATTTAGCAGTATAAAATTTTTCTGCCTCTTCCCAATATCCTTCCTCTTTCTGTCTAGCTAAGATCTTAGGTACTACTTCTTTCTTCATAATCTCTTCCTTGGTTTTTCTCACTTCGGGATCATTCTCCGCTTTTTCTAAAATATCGATTAAAGTAAAATATCTTACTGCAGGATTATCATCTTCTAATAACCAGTTTGTCTGGTCAGCTTTCAGCATTGATTTCCAATTATTCATTTTTTGTCCTCCACATAAATCAAAATTACTTAGTGTAAATTTTTATTATAATTTTGGTACTTTCAATAGTTTTTGGGAATAAAGATTTTACGCATATAAGAAACAAAGAACCTTCCCCTGTTCCTTCCCCTGTTCCTTATTTACGATAGATCTTTTTAGTAGGAGGCGTGATTGGTTTTTTATAAGGCAAAGGGATATACTGAACAGAGGGACGTTTTCCCGGATTTTGAGGATAAAGGTCCATCAATTCATAAATTTCTTTGGGCATTTCGCAAGATACACATAACCCTAATTTCTTTGCTTCTTCGAAGGTAATGGGATAATCATGGGTCCACCGACCTTCCGTCAGAATCTGGGCAAGTTTCTCTGCTTTTTGCTTACTGCAATTATTTTCAACAAGCAGTTTTTTCACAAATGCTCTAACCTGTCGAATTGCCTTTCTGGCAATATCGGCTTGAATCATGGTTTCATCATCTATTTTATTCTTGTCCTTATCTTTTAATACCTTTAAAATTGAGACAGCCGGATATTGGCCCAATTGGGGGTCTACCGGTCCTAAAACAGCATTTTCATCCATAATAATTTGATCTGCTGCCAGAGAAACCATGGTACCCCCACTCATGGCATAATGGGGGATAAAAACAGTCACTTTAGCTTTGTGTCTTAAAAGGGCAAAGGAAATCTGTTCAGCGGCTAAAACTAATCCACCTGGTGTATGTAAAATAATATCAATCGGTAAATCCGGATCGGTCAACCTTATCGCCCGCAACACAGCTTCGGAATCTTCAATATTGATATACCTTACTAAAGGTATGCCAAGAATGCTCATGGTTTCTTGACGATGAATCAAGGCAATTACTCTTGATTTTCTCTCTTTTTCGATTCGATTAATTAAAGAAATTCGAGATGTTTCCAAATTTTTTTGCCTTAACCAGGGAGTCAATAAAGAAAAAATAAAAAAAAGCCAGAAAAACATACTTAAATATTGCATCTGAAACCTCCTCTTATACTATTCTTTCCATTATAACGAAACCCATTACCGAGTACAATTTTAAAGCAGAAAGCATTAAAAGGATGATTAATAAAAAGCTGATTCGGTAAAATCAGACTAACTTTTTTTATTTTCTTAAATCTTCCGAACGATCAAAAGGAATCCGATAGGTTTGCAGAATTTCCTGATGCGTATTCTCTGCCTTTTCCCGGTCAATCACGATTTGTTGACCCCATTTATCTTCAAATATAATATAAGGATCCAGGTTATTTTCAACTTTTTTTATCAACTCGCTTAAATTCCATATCTTTTCGCCATTCACTTTATCTACCACCCAGCTATTCACATTTTGATAACCTTCATTCACATTAGCAGCCAGGGTTTTTAATAAAACTACCACTTGCTGATCTTCCTTTTCAGGAATATTACTATTAAGTAAAGGATAAATTAATTCCTTGGGTGCAGACTGATACCACTGTGAACCCCAGATATCCAGTAAATTTTTACTCAAGGGACAAAAAATCAGACCGCCATAAATATAATAAGAAGGCAATGTTTCATATTCTTCCATGGGGACAAGTTGATCCTTTTTTAAAGAACGGGAGAGATTCAAATCGATGGATATTTTTTTACCTTCTCTTAAAATTTCCATCCGAATATTCTCTCCAATCTGCTTTTGCTGAATAACATAAGTCAGCTGGGTCCGTTCATTGGTACGGAACTCTATGGTTCCATCATTACCAATCGCATAATCTCCGATGGAAAGTAAAATATCACCGGCCTGTAAATATCCGTCTGCCGGAGAGCCGGGGATGATCTGATTGATCAGAACACCGCTTAGTCCTTCCTCCATTTGATAATATTTTCTTAAACCCTGATTTTCCATATCCTGCATACTCACCCCCAGACTGGGGTAACCATCATAAGTACCATCCTTCAAATCATCAAAAAAGTGACGAATAACCGGAACCGGTACCATATACCCGATATTCTGGGAAGAAGAAATACCCTGCATGACCACACCTACAATCTTATCATTAACCAGAACCGGACCACCGCTATTACCCGGATTGATTGCCGCATCGATTTGACCGGCTAAAAATGACGAAGAACTATGGACATAAGGCTGATGTTCAATTCGGGAAATAATACCTTTGGTAATACTCAACATATCACCGCCCATGGGAAATCCATAGACCAGGACTTCCTGCTGGGTTTCAGGTAATTCACCAAATAATAAAGCAGGTTCCCCTTCAAAAAAGGCGGGGTCTTCTACTTTTAATAGTGCCAGGTCGGTTAAATGTGAAACGGCAACCACTTGCGCCTGGTAACGTTCGGTTTCCCCATATTTACGGACCTGTAAGAAAGTATGATCACTTACCACATGGGCATTGGTCAGAATAAGATTATTCTCAATAATACATCCCGATCCTGAACTACCCTGGGGTCCCCGCATACCCCAGGGATTATAATAATCCGGTGAATTGCTGACCATATACACTTTAACAATTGCTTCCCTGACATCTAAAGCGGCACTGGTTACCGGGAAGGTAATACCCAATAAGAATATGGTAATAAAAAAGAAAATTAACCTGACTTGATACAAATTGGGCAAAAGTAAATATCGGTTTAAACCTCTTGAATGATTTTGTTTTTTCATAATATGAACCTCTCTATCTAAAAATAATAATCGATTAGCTTATCGCCAATGCGATACTTTTATTCATTTTACCATGAATACTTATCAAATCAAAACACCAAATGGGTAAACCTTCCCCTGTCACATTTTTTCTCTATCGCAGCAATCAAGAAGGGCTGCATCATTTGCACAATCTTTGACGAACTGCATCATATAGAATGATTCCAGCAGCCACTGATGCATTTAAGGATTCAGTGGACCCCAAGATAGGAATTTTTATCTGCTTATAAGCTACCTTCCTCCATATATCATTTGGACCTCTATTTTCGTTTCCAATGACCAAAGCAAAAGGTTCTTTGAGGTTAACGGAATAGTAATATTCTTCACTATCTAAATCTGCTACTATAATCTTTATAGAGTTATGACTTAACCATCTGACAGCTTCCTCATCGTCAAGACCATTTACAATAGGCACCTGAAACAGTGAGCCCATGGTAGATCTGATAACTTTTGGGTTGAATAAATCTACAGTTCCTTTAGTTAATAATACTGCAGTAGCTCCTGCTGCAGCGCTGGTTCGTATGATTGTTCCAAGATTTCCAGGATCATGTAGGCCATTTAAAACAACTACTAAAGGATTTGCACCAAGAATTATATCTGCCAATGATATTTCTATTTGCTCGGCTACAGCTATTATTCCTTGAGGACTAACGGTATCTGAAACTTCCTTAAATAGATTATTGGGCAGCCTTAAAACCTGACAATCTTGATTAATTTTTGGCACATTTTCTACGGTTTCATTAATAATAAGGTATTTTATTTTTACTCCCCTGCTATTTGCTTCCTCAAAAAGCCTGGTGCCTTCTATGAGAAATAATCCATTGTTTTCACGAACTTTTTTTTGACTTAAGGCTTTTATTAACTTATATATTGGGTTTTCCCTGGAAGTAATATCTTTATACTGCTTCATCTATAATACTCCTCTATAGATTCTCCCTCATTCGAGAAAAATTACCTTATTCACTAATTATAGGGTTTATATTTTATTCTGCAAAAACAGTGAAAAACCCTCTTTTTTATAAAAAATCAATCAAAATTATTTTCGACCCCTTTCACATTCTTGTCCCATATCTCTTGAAAAATTTTTTTTAATAGCGTAATATTAATTTCAAGTAATCTTTCATTGCTTCCTTAATAATACGGGCATCAGTTTTTCCTCAAGATTTTTGATAGCTCTTTTATATTTTAAAGTATATTTGTTTTTATAGTATTGAATAGACCATACTTAATAAATTTTAAGGGAATAAAATGGAAATTTGGAAAAAAAATCTTTATGTCGTATTCTTTGCTGAAATGATCGTGGTTACCGGTATGACTTTTGTGATTCCCTTCCTGCCTTTTTATGTAAAAGAATTAGGGATTAGCAATACGGAACAGGCAGCCCGCTGGTCAGGCTGGCTCATGGGAGCTCCGGCACTGGCAATGATTATTGTATCTCCCATCTGGGGTTCTCTGGCAGATCGTGTGGGACGAAAACCAATGATAGAGCGAGCCATATTCGGAGGAGCAATCTCTGTATTTATGATGGCCCTGGCAACTAATGTCTATCAACTATTAATTATACGCATCATACAGGGTGTTTTAACAGGCACAATTGCTGCTTGTACTGCCTTAGTTTCTGCAAGTTCACCTTCAAGAAAGATGGGATTTAGTTTGGGATTATTACAGACCGGATTTTTTTTAGGTAATTTTTTAGGACCTTTGTTAGGGGGTATTTCGGCTGATATTTTAGGTTTTCGAAATTCTTTTCGGATTACCGCTGCCCTACTCTTTATTGCCGGATGGTTAATCTTCTTCTTGGTAGAAGAAAAATTTACACCTGCAGCCAGAAAGAAACAGACCATTCCATTTAAAAAAAGAGTTGCCTTGTTTTTTAATAATGGGCAATTATTCATCATGTTTTTTATACTGTTTTTAGTGCAGTTTTCGGTCCAGATTATTAGTCCTATTTTCCCTTTCTTTATGGAAACCATCATATCAAATCCAAAAATCGTTTCCACCTTTACCGGATTAATGTTTGCCATAACCGGTTTGATGAGTGCTTTTTCTTCAATAAATGTAGGTAAGTTAATTGAAAAAAAACCGAGTAATTTCCTTTTAACCATCAGTCTTTTAGGAACAGGTGTTTTCTTTTTGTCTCATGCTTTTGTCACCAATATTACTCAGCTAATCTTATTGAGAGTTGGTTTGGGTCTTTTTTATGGAGCAATCATCCCTATTGCCAATACAATTATCGGTCTTTCAACTCCTTCTCAACATCGGGGGAAAGTTTTTGGCCTTGCAAACAGTACTACTTACTTAGGTAATGTTTTAGGTCCTATTTCCGGTGGATTTATTATGATAACCTTTAGTCTGCCGGCTGTTTTCATATTTACCGGAGGTCTATTATTATTGGCAGGACTTGCCTTGCCCGTAGCGATTAAAAAAATTGAGAAAACTTCACTGGAAAAGAATAAAAAAATAATAACTAAAGAGATGGTTAATACCAATGGCCGTTAAGAATTATTTAATATTACCAATATCTTCATTAACAGTGCGAACATCTTTTTCAAATAATTCTGCCATCTGTTTTTGAGAAAGCCAAACGGTGTCTTTTTTTAGATTAACTTCAAAGGTTTCTTTGCCATCCGGAGGGGTATTGATTTTTTTTAGTTATTTATGAATACTTATTAAGAATTCGATAAAGATTGTGAAAAATCCTGCTTTTTGAGTGAAAAAGTTGCAAGAATATTATAATCCATTCACCTGCCGGTCGGTCAACTAAATATGTAAGGTGTAGTTTGTGATATGTGATTAAGATAGAAATTAGGGTAATAAACGGGATAGGTTATAAAATAAAAAACTCGCCTTACTTTAAGCAAGGCGAGCTTAGGAGGTATTAAAATGAAAAAGCTATCTGTTTTGTTACTCGATAGTTTTCAAATTGGAGAAATTATATCACATTATAAATTAATGTCAAATTTTTTTATAATAATTTTTTTACAGTACGGCACACCGTGCTACTACAATAATAATAAAATTTGGCGGAGGGGGTGGGATTTGAACCCACGGATACTTTCGTATCGCCGGTTTTCAAGACCGGTGCATTCGGCCGCTCTGCCACCCCTCCACTCATTATCTATTTTTTACCTATAAAGAATAACATCTCTCTATCTTGTTGGTCAAGGAATTCTTAGTCCCCTACATAGACAGGCGAGAAGTCTGTCCTACGGCTTTATATAGACCATTGGGGGCGTATAGCAATACGCCCCTACTTCTTCTAATTTCTGGCTCCTGGCTTCTTTGCTATATACTATTCACTATTCACTAACGACTAATTTAATTGGTTAAGCACTTACTATCGGGTCATCTTTTTAAGTCCTCCCATATAGGGGCGAAGAACATCGGGGATAACTACACTTCCGTCCTTCTGTTGAAAATTTTCTAATATGGCAACTAAAGTCCTACCCACGGCTAAACCGGAACCATTTAAAGTGTGGACAAAATTCACTTTCTCTTTTTCTTTTGAACGATATCTTATCATTGCTCTTCTGGCTTGAAAATCTTCACAATTGCTGCAGGAGGATATCTCTCTATATCTTCCCTGGGCTGGTAACCATACTTCGATATCATAGGTCTTGGCTGCTGAAAATCCCATATCCCCGGTGCAAAGAACAATTACCCGATAGGGTATTTCTAATCTTTTTAAAACTTCCTCGGCATTTTTGGTTAAGGACTCTAACTCATCATAAGAATCTTCCGGTCTGCATATTTTTACCAACTCCACTTTGTTAAATTGATGCTGCCTGATTAAACCTCTAACATCTTTACCATAAGAACCTGCTTCTTTACGAAAACAAGCAGTATAAGCGGCATAATAAAGAGGTAAGTCATCATCATTTAAAATCTCCTGCCGATGAAGATTGGTTAAAGGAACTTCGGCAGTAGGCACCAGATAAAGACCATTTTCACATTTAAATAAATCACTTTCAAACTTGGGCAGCTGCCCGGTGCCAGTCATCGTTTCAGCATTTACTAAAAAAGGAGGGAATATTTCTCTGTACCCGTGTTCATTGGTATGAAGGTCGAGCATAAAATTAATTAGCGCTCTTTCCAGTTTAGCCCCCATCCCTTTTAATACGGTAAAGCGGGCTGAGGCTATTTTTGCCCCTTTTTCAAAATCGAGTATATTTAGGGCTTCGCCGATATCCCAATGGGGTAAAGGAGTAAAATCGAATTTGCGGGGCTCTCCCCATCTTCTTATCTCTGTATTATCCTTTTCATCCTCTCCTACCGGCACGCTTTCGTGAGGAATATTGGGAATTTCCAGTAAAATCTTGGTTGTCACTTCTTCAATTTCTTTTATCTGAGCGTCTAATTCTTTAATCTTTGCCGATACTTCTTTCATGGCTAAAATCTTTTCCTGGGCATCCTTCTTTTCTTCCATTAATTTTCCGATCTCTTCACTAACTGTATTCCTTGTTTCTTTTAAGACACCCGCTTCTAATAATAGTTCTCTCCTTTTCTCGTCCAGGCTTAACACTTCTTCGATATTAATTTTTTCTTTTCTCTTTTTTAATGCTTCTTTTACTATCTCCGGATTTGAACGGATAAGTTTTATATCTAACATTCTCTTCTCCTTCCTTAATTGTATTACTTATAATATAGCTATAGCGGGTAGCTGTTAACGTATAATAGGCGAGACGCCTGTCCTACGGCTTTATAAAAATTTTTCTCTTTGTAAATTTAAATCTTGCGACTTAATCCTTGCAACCGGTCACTAACTACCTATCATTGTATATATTAACGCTATTTATTCTTTTTTTTCTTTACTATATACTAATTTGCTATCCCTTAATTACTCCCAATGGTCGCATCCGTACCACTTTTCTGGATATACCGGTCTGATGCATTACTTCCACTACTTCACTCACATCTTTATAGGCATCAGACATCTCTTCAACCAGGGTCCCCCGGCTTTCTGCTTTTACAATTATTCCCTTTTCTCTTAATTCTTGTTGAATGTCTCTCCCCCGCGCTTCTTTTTTGGCTTTCATTCTACTCATGATTCTTCCTGCTCCATGACAGGTTGAACCAAAGGTCTCTTCCATGGCTTTTTCAGTCCCTACCAAACAATAGGAACAACGACCCATATCTCCGGGAATTAATACCGGCTGCCCTATCTTCTTATATTTTTTCGGAATATCAGGATGAAATGGAGGAAAAGCTCGAGTAGCCCCTTTTCTATGCACACACAACTTTATTTTCTTTCCTTTCAAACTATGTTCTTCTATTTTTGCAATATTATGAGCTACATCATAGATTAGTTTTATTCCTAATTCTTCCGAAGTGCTTCGAAAAACCTTGGCAAAAACTTCACGAGTCCAGTGCATGATACATTGGCGATTCGCCCAGGCATAATTCGCCGCACAGGCCATAGCTGCATAATAGTTTTTCCCTTCCGGTGAAGACAGAGGTGCACAAGCCAATTGCCGGTCGGGAAGTTGTATCCCGTATTTCTGTACAGCCTTTTGCATAGTCACTAAATAATCGGTACAGACCTGATGCCCCAATCCCCGGGAACCACAATGAATCATTACGGTAATTTGGCCTTCTTCTAATCCCAGTTCCCGGGCAACTTCAGGGTCATAAACCTTATCGATTACCTGAATCTCTAAGAAATGATTTCCTGAGCCGAGGGTGCCCAATTGAGGTTTCCCTCTTTCCAGGGCATGTTTACTAATTAGGTCGGGATTTGCATCTTTCATACGTCCTTCTTCTTCGGTAAATAAAATGTCTTCTTCCCAGCCAAAACCTCTCTCTACAGCCCACTTAGAACCTCTTCTTAAAACATCTCTCATTTCATTATAACTTATTTTTATCTTCCCTTTCGAACCTACACCAGAGGGAATAGCCCTGAACAGTTCATCAACTAAGAGTTCAACTTTCGGTTTTACTTCTTTTAAAGTTAAATTAGTCCTTACTAATCTGACCCCACAATTTATGTCAAAGCCCACTCCTCCAGGTGAGATAACTCCGTCATCTAAGGTAGTAGCAGCTACTCCGCCTATACAAAAACCATAGCCCCAGTGGATATCAGGCATAGCTAATGAACGACCCACGATCCCCGGGAGAAAAGCCACATTAGCCACCTGTTCCGGAGCCTGGTCCTGGCGTATTTTTTCTAATAAATTTGAAGAGGCATAAATCAGGCCGGGGACTCTCATGCCGGAATTATAAGTCTTGGGAATTTCCCAGCGATAATCATCTATCTTATTTAAAGGTCCATCCCAGGATTCTTTCATATCAATCCCCTCCTTTATAGGGATGATTACACATATATCATTTTTAAAATATAAATTAAATATCAAATATTACCTGGGCTCTCCAGAGTCCACTTTCCTTGTCTTCTTTAACTTCTAAACGATGATAAGTAACTGCTTTTATCTCTCTTTTTATTTTATGACCACTCTGGTCGATTCTTTTTCCAAATACTTTTCCGGTAAGCTGATAATCAGATAATTCTTCTATTTCAAATTTGTTAAAAACTACTAACTTAGTTTCGCTAAGATACAAAAGTTCACTTAGCCAGGCTACCAACAAATTCTCCAGATTTTCAGCTGTAAGCTTAATATGATGTGAAAAGTTCTCCTTAAATTCTCTCTTATCTTCGGTGATAATATTATACATCCCTTTGGCAGCATTGATAAAAACTTCTCTTTTGGTTTTTCCATAAGCCGCTATTCCGATATCGGCGGTATGTTCGAGGATTTCAAATTCTTTCATGGATGTTTATTACCTTTTCAAATTTTAAGCTTTACGCTGCCATATGAGATTGCTTCGCTTTACTCGCAATGACAATTAAACAAAAAAACTCTCGTCAGCTAGTAACATCTACTACTAGGGACGAGAGTTTAATCACGTGGTGCCACCCTGATTCAATAGGAAAATATCCTATCCTTCATTGGCTGATTGTTTAACGCATCTTAAGATGTGTTTCCGGATATTTTGATTTCACCGGAAATATTAAAAAGGGTGGAATTCGATAAAGCCAATACTGATTTTCACCAACCATCAGCTCTCTAAAATTGGTCGTCTACCTACTTTCCCCTTTTATTTTTTTCTTTTATTATATTGTGTTACCAATATTATAGGTTTTAATCACTCTTTTTGTCAAGCTTTAAAATATAGTATCAAGTATATAGTATTGAGTATCGAGTTAAGAAAGCGAAAGAAAAGATAGAAAAAGTAGCATTCTTCTTTCTATCTAACTACCCCGCTAAAGTTTATACTAACACTCGTATCGCGTATTGCGTAGGGAAAAATTATTTTACTTTTTCAAGTTTCACGATGCTATTCAGTTCGGTTTGGAAGAATTCATTGGCATTCCCCCAGTTTATGGCAATTTCGAGAACGTCGTTACAGGCAATAAAACACACCCAATCTCCCTCGGGGACATCTCCATAGGTAGTTCCCACTTTAATCTTTTGAGTCTTATCACCTATTTTTACATTGACATAATCTCCAAGTTTGATATCCAATGCATCAAAGTCATCCTGAATAATATTCACTATTATATTCCCATATTGATTAAGATAAACCACATAACCGATTGCTGTCTTATTTTCAACCTTGGATTTCTTAATGGGAAACATTACCAGATCTTTCGAATTAAGTTCTGGACCCACTTCAGAAACCGAATCCCCCGAAGCTATATGAGCAGCCACAGGAGAAAAGATGTCTCTTCCGTGAAAGTCTTTAGAAATTTTTCCGGGTCTGAAATATTTATCATTCTTAAGTTCATAAACCTTTTTTACTCCCATCTCATTTATTACCAGAGTTAATATTCCATTATCCGGTGCAATAAAATATTTATCATTTTGGGTTACAACTAAAAGAGGTTTTCTTTCTGTGCCCACTCCCGGATCTACAATTGCCAGAAATACAGTACCTTCCGGAAACTCTCGAGCAGCATAGAGAAGTATATTTGCACCTTCTTGAATATCAAAAGGAGTTACACCATGAGTGATATCTACCAAATTTAAATCAGGTTCGATTGTGAGCATTACCCCTTTACAGGCGCCGACAAAGTAATCTGTCTCTCCCCAATCAGTTAAAAGCCCTATAATTCCGTTGGGAGCAGTTTCTGCAAGTGATGCAAAAGTTAACACTAAAATTAGAAAAATGGTCAAAAACAAATAATTTAAAAATTTCGGAAATCTTTTATTTTTCATAATTTTTCCTCCTTCTTTTCTATTTACTAAATTTATTATATAAGATTTTTAATAAACGTTCAAACAAAACAATAAATATTTTGAGTCGTAACAAAAATTTTTTTTATTTTCCTTGACATTCGACTGACCAGTCAGTTATACTGAAAATCAGTTAAAAACATAGAAAGGATAAAATGGAAAGTAAAATGTTGCAAAAACTCGCCAACTTTGTTACTAAATATGCCTGGCCAATCGTTATAATAACCATTGTCATCACTGTTTTGGCAGGCTCACAATTAAACAAGTTAACCATCGAAGATGATATTACTAAATATATGCCCGCGGATGATCCGGATATAGAATTTTATAGAGAAATCGTGGATAAGTTCGGTGGTTCCCAAGCAGAAACAGCAGTCATCTCTCTGGAATATGATGAACTTTTTCAGGTAGAAAATCTAAGGAGCGTAAAAAATATTATTGATGAATTAAATGATGTTTCCTACATAAAATCTGTCACTTCTTTTTTAAACATGCCTGAAATTATAAGCACTGAATTTGGATTGGAAGTCAAAGATTTAGTGGAAATCTTTCCGGAAAATAATCAAGAAGCCAGGGAGCTTAAAGACACACTACTAAAAAATAATATGGTTAGGGGTAAATTTATATCCCCAGACGGAAATGTTACGCTATTAGTAATAGAAGTAAAAGAAGGTATTTCTGGAAGCGAGCTAAAGAATAATTTAATAAAAATAATTGAACCTTTAAAAGGAGAAGCTACAAAAATATATTACTCCGGCATGCCATTAATGATTGCAGAAATAGCAGAAAGTTCCCGGGGTACCATGAGCTTAAGTATTATCGCCATCGTTATTATACTCTTAATCCTTTTCTTCAGCTTTCGAAGTGTTCAGGGAGTCATATTACCCCTTACCGTCGCTTTTATGTCTTCGGTTTGGGTTTTAGGATTAATCGCTTCCACTGGTAGAAATGTTACCATGGTAGCTGCTATCCTGCCGGTTATTATGATATCTCTGGCAACTGCTTATGGCATACATTTTGTAAGCCGCTATTATGAAGAAAGATATCGCTTTGAACCGCTTAAAGCAGTCAAAATGACTTTTCGGCATACTTTTGTACCCATATTAATGAGTGCTTTGACGACTATGGCCGGTTTTTTGTCTCTTTCTGCTGCCATCATAAGGCCCATTACTGAATTTGGTATTTTTTCTACCCTGGGAATATTTTTTGCTTTTATACTGGCAACTTTTTTTCTGGGTGCTTTTTATAAACTTTTTCCTCCTCCCAAGATACATAAAAATTTTTCTTCTGATTCTAAAGATATAGTCAGCAAATTATTGAATCTCATTTTTTATTTGGTTTCAGAAAAAAGGAAAATGGTTATCGTAATTATATCAGTCATAGTTTTAGGAGGAATCGGCTTCGCTACTCAGGTCATACCTGATTCTTCCATGGAATCAAGATTGGGAGAAAAGAGCCAGGTTGTAAAAACTTTGAATTATTTCAAAGAGAAATTTGGCGGAGTAGATACACTTTACATTTACACTGAAGCGGATAATGTCAAAAATCCTTATGTCCTGAGACAGATAAAAAAAATTGAGGATTACTCGAAAAGACTCCCTTCGTTAGAAGAACCTTCTTCAATCAGCGATTTCTTAATTGATCTTAATGATGCCATGGAAAACAAGAAAATCATACCGGCAAGCGAACAAAAGATTGATAATCTCTGGTTTCTTGCCCAGGATAATGAATACGTTACTTCTATGGTTGGAGATGATGATAAAGACACGCTGATATCTGTAAAGGCTAAAGAAATGATGTCAGGTGCGATAGATTTATCCATTGCAAAAATAAGGACATTTATAGAAACCATTCCCAAAAATGTAAAACAGGTAGATCTTCAATCATTAGAAAAAGAAGAACGTAAAAATTATTACCCCTATATTGCAGATGAAATTATTTCTTCCCTTCAGGCAAAAGGTATAGAGATAAAAAATATTGACGGCTTCAAGAAAGAATTGGTTCGATTGGCTGCTCAACCAAATAATGAATTTGAAAGAAAAGACCAGACATTTATTTCTGAAATTTTGTCTCTATCTTCTTTGGAAATTGAAGATTTAGATTTAACCAGGGAAGAGATTTCTCCTTTACTTACATCTTATATCCAGAATGAGCAGACAGTAGATTTCTTTATAGATAAACTTATTAGTCAAATAGATTTATCAGAAGATGATGCTCTCTATTTGCTAGAAATATTGGAAGATTCCCGTAATATGGCCAGGGAAAGTGAAAAAATAAAAGTGGCACAATTAATGGCAGAAAATTTTTTAGGTGATCAATTAAGCGACGAAGAAAATGATATCTTCTGGTATCTAAATGACACGATTGTTTTTATACCTGATGACAATGAATCTACGGAACTCTCTTTTCGGCTCAGCGGAACCCCGGTCATAACCGATCGAATCAACCGCAGTCTATTCAAGGGACAGATTAGGAGTATCATTCTTGCATTCTTAATGGTATTCGCCATGTTGGTCATTCAATTTAAATCCGTTAAAGTAGGATCGTACTCTATCATTCCTCTTATTTTAACTATCATTACCGCGGGTGGTGCTATGGGTATCTTTAATATACCCTTAAATGTATCTACCATGATGGTATCAAGTATCGCTATAGGAGCAGGAATAGATTATACCATTCACTTTATATCCCGCTATAAAAATGAATTAAAAAGCAAGGAAAAAATAGATGCGCTAAAAACAACCCTAACCGGAACCGGAAGAGCAATCGTCTTTAATTCCATTTCTATAGCAGCCGGAATTTTTGTACTCAGCTTTTCCAGTATTAAAATGATAGCATCTTTTGGTCAATTGATTGGAAGTGTCATGCTGGTAAGTGTTATATACACTCTATTACTACTTCCAATATTATTAGATAAAGTTGATTTTAAAATAAAAAAGGAGTCAAAATAATGAAAATAAGAAAATATTTTTTTGTGTTGATAACTGTTTGCTTGTTGGTTTCAGTTATGGCGGCCTACGCAGGAGCAGAAACGACACTCACCGTAGACGAAATTATAGATAAGGTGGAAGAGACTTCTCCTGATTCTACTACTCAAAAAACTATTTCCGAAATGATTTTAATTGACCAGAATGGGAAAGAAGAAGTCAGAGAAATGGTGATGTTCTCTCAAGAAGGAGAAAATAAAAAGAGCAGCACCCTGGTTAGATTTCTCTCTCCCAAATCAGTTAAAGACGTAACTCTTCTAAATATTGATGACGGAGAAAAAATATATTTATATATGCCTGCCTATAACAAACCAAGGAGAATCGCCGGGTCTTCAAAAGGTGAAGAATTTATGGGAACCGGCCTTTCCTATGAAGATATGAGCATGGATTACAAAGACAAAGACTATAAAAAAACACTTTTGGAAGAAACAGATGAAGAATACATTGTAGAAGTTTTACCGAGCGGAGAAGATGTGTCTTATGAAAAGATTATTCTTCACGTAGATAAGGAAAATTATTATGCCAAAAAAGTAGAATTTTATAAAGTGAGTAATGAATTAACCAAAACTTTAAGCATCAATAAAATAAAAGTTGACGATAAAGGTAAGGTTACACCTATGGAAATAGCATTTACCGATATGTTGGAAAACCGTGTTACCAAAATAGTTATAAAAGAAATAGAATATAATATAGAACTACCATCCGGTTTCTTTAGTATCAGGACGCTATCAAAACCGACACTTTAAGGACAGTATATCGTATATAGTATATCGTATATAGTAAAGAAGAAGAGCAGGTAGCGGATAGCAAAAATCGTATCTCGTATCTCGTGAATAGTATCTCGTAAAGGAAAGAAGATAGAAAGTAATTAAGTATATAGTATTTAGATATCGTATTCCGTATGGAGAAGATAAGAGATATTATCCAGGATCAGTGGAGGAAAAAATGTAATTATGAAAAGCAATATTTTTTTAGTGGCATTTATCATTTCGTTATTTTCAGCTTCTGTTTATGCCGGAGATTTTTCGGGAAATTTAACTTACTCAGGACAGTATAATTTAAGTGAACAAAATTTAAGCAATACTTTAAATTTAGACCTTAATTTTGTTCATAATTTTACCGATGAGGTTTTTGCAGAAGGAGATTTAGTCATTAAATACTCTGATAAATCATCTGCCAGTCCTTTAATGATAATACCTAAAGAGATTTATATAGGCGCTTATGACCTTATTCCCCAGGTTGATATAAGGGCAGGAATGTTAATCATAAGTTGGGGTTCATCGGATATGTTCAGTCCCTTAGATAATTTTAACCCTTCACCGCCCGGGATATCTTTTACGGATACGTCCGGAAAGAACGGAGTTTGGGCGGTTGATGCCACTTACTATCTTAATGATATCACCTATCTGCAGGCCATATATCTTCCTAATTTTACCCCCTCATTTATGCCTGAGTGGTATGAAGAACAATTATATCTTTCGATGTTTTCTCCAGAGTTTCAGGCACAAGGAATAGAAATAAATTCCATTAATATAACCCATGTCTTTCCGGAAAATCCGGTTTGGGGAATAAAATTAGGAAGAAGTTTTACCTCTTTTGATGCCGCAATAAGTTATTACAATGGTTATTACTTAAACGCTTACCCTGAAACTATGGAACCCTTTCCCGGATCTTCTGGAATGACTTTAAATTTGGGATTAGGGTATCCTAAAAAAAGTGTTTTCGGCTTTGAATTTCAGGGAGATTTTCCCGGCATTGAAGGGGCCACCTTAAGAGGTGATTTGGCTTACATAACCCCCCAACCCTGGCAGGTTCAGGGTGAAGATATCTTAAAAAACTCTTACATAAAAGCAATAATTGGCGCTGATTATACTACCTCTTTCGACTTATATTTAAATGCGGGTTTCATCTGGGGATTTGTTTCCGAAGAAGGAGACCAATGTTCCCCTTATATCTATTTAAATGCTAAAAAGGAATTAGAAGACAGTAAGCTTACTCCCAACTATTTAGGCATCATCAGTCTTCATGATGGAAGTATGGTAAATTCTATCGGTGCCAGTTATGATTTCACCGATGACTTTTCAGTTACCCTTTCTTATGTTTCTGTTTTCGGTAACCAAGATTCAAAGCTGGGACAGATGGGAAGCGTGGAGGGAATATATATTTCAGGAGAGTGGTCTTTTTAATGGAAATAGAAAGTGTAAATAAAAAAGAAAAAATTCTAGAAGCTGCCCGGGATATCTTTTTTAAAAAGAGTTTTTATGAGGCTACTATGGACGATATTGCCTTGCTTTCCGGAGTAAAAAAATCTACTATTTATTATTATTTCCCTTCTAAAATAGATTTAGCTTCAAAACTTATGGAAGTAAATGTAAAAAAGATTTTTGAAAAGACTAGTGAAATAATTTCTATTACAAATAATATTAAACAACGGATTGAGCTGATCGTAGATTTTTATATAAATCTTTTAGAAAAAAATTCTAAAATTTTTATTATTATGCAAAGAATTGGCTATGATTTTATGCATAAGGAAGAGAGCAAGAAGAAGATAAATGAGCTCTTCGAAAAATTAAGAAAAAAGCAGAAGAAAGCAGGCGACCTGTTCGGGGAAGTCACTTTATCTTCAGGTAAAAGAATAAGCGGAGATCTATTTTTATATTCCTTGGTTGCTGCCCTGGGAAGAGCTATTTTTGAAAATATATCCCAAGGAAAAAAGCCAAAAAAAGAAGACCTTCTGGCTATTGGTGATATTTTTATCACCTCAGTAAAATAAACAGGAACAGGGGACGGTTCTCTAGGAACAGAGAACCGTCCCCTGTTCCTGTTAAAAGCTTGTTTTGCTGGAAAAGGTAAAGTTATTGGTGCGAAGATAGGGGGTCACAGCCGGGCCGATAAATCCTGGTTTTGTCTGTCTTTCTTTGGAGATCATATCAACTGCCTTTAACATATCTACTACGCTAGTATTAAACCTCATATTTTTAATTGCCCTTACTATCTTTCCATCTTCTATTAAGAAAGTCCCATCTCTGGTCATTCCGGTCAACTGAACGCTCATGGGATTGAGTATATTGACATAGTGAAAACGGGAAATATAAATTCCTTTTTTAGTAGAGGATATCATCTCCTCAACAGAATTACTCCCTTCTTTCATCACCAGGTTAAAAGGGAGGGCTCCGAAAGAAGCCTGTTCTGGCGGTAAAGTATTTCCGGTACATTTTCTATTATATTTTAAAGCAGTAAGATGGTCATAAACTCCATCTTTTATTACCCCGTTTTTAATGAGGTCTATCTTTTCCCGAGGATATCCCACCAGATCAAAAGGTATGGGCATAGTAAGTTCATCAAAAGGATCATCAGACACAGTTATAGTCTCCGGAAAAATCTTCTTGCCTTGATTATGACAAACGAAACTCTTGCCCTCCATAATCGTTTTGCCATTAAAAGCAGTATAGCTGGTATAGTTTAAGATTTCTGAAACTGCTTCCGGAGACAGAATAACCGTATAGACCCCCGGGTCAATCTCTATCTGTTCTACATTTTTTAAAGCAGTCCTTAATAATTCATCGGTTATTTTATTCATATTAAAATTATTAATATCACTGTCTATAAATGAGGCATGGGCAGTAGAATTATCTCGAGTGATAACGCAATTGAAATCTACCTTAGTCCTCCGGTCAAAAGCAAAAACTCCTTCTGAATTAGCTACCAGGAGAGTGGACTCCTCTGTTTTAAAAGCTCCCGCCGCTTCATACTCTCTTTTATTTACTTCTTTTATCAGTTGACTTACCAATTGGGCTCGATTTAAAGGGTTAAAATTGGCCGTATCTTTAGAATATTTGCTTTTTATTTTGTATGACTGGGGCTTTAATAATTGATAGTGGTAATCTAATTTAGGGGCAATTTTAGTTACTTCAATTGCCTTTTCTATATTTTTTGATATAGTGTGGTCATCAATACTGTTCATTCCCACTGCAGCAATTCTATCTTCATTTATTACCTTTACAATTAAATTTAGATTAGTTTCTGCCACATTTTGGTGGATGTAAGATTCTGCAAATCTGGTAAGTTCACTTTTGCCCTCTGAGGCAATTATTTCAAAGTCGTAATTTTTAATAAAACTTTTTATCTTATTAACAAGTTCTTTCCCTGAATTTATATCTTTCATTTGGAAGCACCTACCTTTACCTTTCTAAATCTCGCAGGGGATGTGCCATGTGCTACATGCATCCCTTGATCCGGCTGCCCTTTGCCACAATTTGGTAATCCCCAAACATGCCAATATTTTTCAGAACTTATTCCATCACAAGATTTCCAAAACCCCGGCGTTATTCCTTGGTAGACTGCGTTTTTATAAATTTTTCCTAATTTTCCATTTTTTATTTCCCGGGCAATCTCCGTACCAAATTGGAAGTTTATCCTTTTATCATCTATACTCCAGCTCTTATTATAATCTAAATATAAACCTTCCTTTATATCTCCGATAAGCTTATCCAGCTCTAAATTTCCCGGTAATAAGTTGACATTGGTCATCCTAACCAGGGGAATTCTGTTCCAATTTTCTGCCCGGGCAGCACCATTGCTTTTCAATCCTAATTTTAAGGCATCTTCTCTGGACATTAAATACCCCACAAATTTTCCTTTATTTACCAGATAACTCTTGGAGGCAGGGACGCCTTCATCATCATAACCGAAAGTTCCTAACCCCCCCGGAACAGTTGCATCAGCCACTATGGTCACCTCCGGGCTTCCATAGGTAAAATTATTTAATTTATCCAAAGTTAAAAAACTCCCTCCGGCATAGCTAATTTCTTTTCCCAATACCCTATCTAATTCTACGGGATGTCCGCAGGATTCATGGACCTGAAGCGCAAGTTGAGACCCTCCTAATACAATATCCGTTATCCCTTCCGGAGTAGGAGGGGCAACTAATAACTGATTAGCTTCCTCAGCTATTCTTTCGGTATTTTCTAATAAATTCATCTCCTCGATAAATTCATATCCGCGCGTTGCGTAATCTCCTCCAAAACTGGAAGGATAGGAACGTTTTTGGAAATCTCCTTCACCGATAGCATAAGCAACAATTCCACCACCTGATTCAAATATAGTCTGTTCGAGTTCAGAGCCTTCGGTAGATACAAATATTTTATGAGTCTTGTAAAAACTCAATGAGCCTTCGCTTTTCTTTACTTTATCTTTTAGCATCATCCTGGTAGCTTTTACCAAAAGGTCTATCTTTTCTGTAGGATTTATCTGAAAGGGATTTTTAGTTATAGGAGTAATATAAGTGTCGATATGTCTATCTTCGTAAGCAAGTCTAACATCTTCTTTTTTAGTAAGGGCCGAGGCTCGGGCAATATCCAAAGCTTTGGCGGCTGTTTCCTGTAAAGATGCTTTGTCTAAATTATTAGAAGCAGCGAACCCCCAGGCACCATCCGCTAATACTCGTATCCCTACTCCTCTATCAGTTGAGATATTATAGGAAGAGAGGATACCATTTTCTACTTCGATGTTCTCCTTTTCAGTTTGAACAAATCTTAGATCAGCATAGCTTACTTTTAATTCCAACCAATCTAAAATATTTTTTAATATTTTTTTCATATCCTGCTTATCACCGCCTATTTATTACATATAATATAGATATTACTTACTTTTATATTAAAAACCTTTCTTTTTTAGAAATATTTTTTGTCTTGTAAAAAACGACAGGGGACAACGATCCTTTGCCATTTTTTAAGAATCCCCCAAAACTGCGATAGCCGCTCCACCAACCCCAATATGTACACTTAAAGCGGGAGATGCTTCGGCAATCATTACTTTTGAAGAATTAAAGATGGTTCGAATTTTATCACTATACCACTGAGCCAGTTCAGGTGCTGCTACATGAGCAATAGCAAAACGGGGATTTTTAACCCTTTTAGCAAATTGAATTGCCAAATCTACCGTCTTATAAATAACTCTTTTTTGTCCAACCACTTTAGCTGCTTCGACAATATTGCCATCAGAATTTATAGTCAAAATAGGTTTCAAGTTAAAAAGTGTACCTAAAAGTCCTTTAGTTTTATTCAAACGCCCACTACGCATCAGATATTTTAAGGTAGGTATGCTGATAAAGATTTTAACATTGTCAGCAGCAATTTTTATTCGATTAATGATTTCTTCAAGGCTAAACCTTTTTTGAATTAATTGAGCCGCCTCAGCAACTAACAATCCTAAAGCAACTGAGCTTGTTTTACTATCGACAATGTGAATTTTATTACTGTACTTCATATCCTTGCAACCTATGCGCGCACCCTGAATCGTTCCGCTTAATTGTTCAGAAATATGTAAAGAGATTATCGATTCGTATTTTAGTGCAATTTTATTATAAGCTTCCGTAAAAAAAGCTGGAGGAGGTTGAGAAGTGGATAGCTTTTCGTTAGAGGTCTCTAAAATATGAATAAAATCTTTTGGTTTAATTTCTACTTGATCTAAATAACTCTTTTTCCCAACTTGAATCACTATAGGCACAACTTGAATATTATACTTTTTAATTATCTCTGGCGGTAAATCACAGGTTGAATCAGTAACCAACCCGATACTTCTTGTATGAGTATCAAGTTTAATCTTAGTATGCTGTTTGTGCATATCATCAACTTTGGTTTTCACTATGGTTCCGAATTCAGACAATTTAGTAAAAACATCTTCTGGTTTATCAGTGTGAATATGGATATGAGCTCTATTTATAGAACCGGCGACGATCAGTGAGTCCCCTAAAAAATTAACTTTTTGTTTAATGGTTTCCAAGTCTAAGTCATTACCTTCGAGTAAGCATTCAGCACAGAACTGAAAATTAATTTCAGAATCAACTTTATCTAAATTAAAACTCCTCATTTTATTGGTAGTAGAAGCAATTGCTCTTAATGATTTAATTTTTCCGTATTCAATAAAATTAACTATCCCTTCTAATATGTTGACAAAACCCTGAGCCCCGGCATCGACTACGCCTGCCTTTTTTAATATCAGTAGTTTATCGGGTGTTTTGGCTAAAGAATCCTTTGCTTTAGATAATGATTTGTTAAAAAGTTCGGCAAAATCAGGGGTATGGTGAGCGTTTTCCGCCAGATGGTTTGCCCAATCTTTCATTACTGTAATAATCGTACCTTCTTGAGGATGAGAAATGGCTTTCCTGGCTTGTTCTGCTGCCTTAGTGGCAGCTTGGGCAAAAGTTTCTGTGGAAAGACGTACTTTACCCTTAGTTGCTTCTGCCAGGCCTTGAAAAAATTGAGCTAAGATTGCTCCGGAGTTACCGCGTGCTCCGGTCAAAGCCGAATCAGCAATAACACTACTAATCCTGGTAAAAGAGGATTCTTTACATTCTTCTATCCCTTTTACAACACTACTCATAGTTGAAACCATATTAGTACCTGTGTCCCCATCGGCTACCGGAAAAACATTAATATCATTCAGATACTGCTCCATCTGATTTATTCGTTGAGCAGAATTTAAAATAAAACGTTTAAATCGAGTACCATTTAAATATTTTATTTGAATTTTCATTTTAAAGTATTCTCACCCCATCTCTGTAATAGTACAGAGAACGGCTCTCTGTACTATAATATATATTCACCCTGCCCATTTATGAAGAGCTCTAGAATATTAAAAAATAATTATTGCTATTTATAATATACTATGTTTTTATTTAAAATCCTTCTTTTTTTATAATTTTCTCCTTGCAATACATTACCGTGATACTACGTATCTTGTTTTCGTATTTTGTAGATACTGTGTTAAAAGTCAACCGGCAGACTTTCGTGACTAATCAACAAAATATATACTGCTTTGTTTCACCTGTTCTCCAGTGATTTCCTGCCATACCTGGCTGTAAATAGTAATCTGCTTTTGATAGACCTCGACTAATTTAGGGTAATCCTTCTCATTTTTTGGCCGGTCAGTCTTATAATCTATCACTACCCAGCCATCAGCTTCCTTAAAGACCAGGTCAATAGTTCCGGACAGAATTATCGGGCGGGAATCCTGCCGGTTTAATTCGGTATAAAGAGAGTGAGTGGGCTCAATATTTATAGTAAAGGGAACTTCGCTATACTTAAGTTTTGCTTTTTTCAGGCGTTGATATAAATCACTCTTTTTAAACTTTTGGACCAGCTCCTCCAATTCTACTTTTCTCTTTGGAGGTATTCCCTGTTTTTCCAGGGCCTCTCCCGCATGTAAAGACAATAACTGCTCATCAGGATCTTCTTTAATTAAATAATCAAAGATTCTATGAACGGCACTCCCCCAGGCAGTCCCGCCGACATCAACCGTGGCAATCTTTCGGTGTTTCTCTTCATCTTTAAAATCAGTCGGCTTTTTTTCACAATAACTGCTTTTTGACAAATCTTTCGTCCATTGCCCACATTCTTTCTGAATCTTCTTATAATCATCAAGCAAAGATTCTTTTTCTTTTACTTCCGCCTTGGGCAATCCTGCTTCCGGAACAGTAATATTCATCTCTTCTCCAATATTTTTCAATAAAGGCAGCCAGGGATTACTCTTATTACTCTGATGGTTTAAACTGCTGATAACCAGGAGATTCTTGGCCCTGGTAGCCGCTACATAGAGCAGGCGGAGTCCTTCTGCTTCATTATAAGATGCTTCAAGCTGACAATAATCCTCCCAATTTTTGGGTTGAGCTAATCTTTTCCCTTTATTGTAAGCATTAGAGCGACACACTAAAAAATGACCATACGGTTCCTGCCCTGTCCTTTCAATATAATAAGTTGGTTCATGGGTAGTGGAATTGTAAGAAATTGCTAAAAATACCACCAGGGACTCCAGACCTTTAGCTTTATGTAAATTCATCATCCGGACAGTATTTTCTTCAGTCAGTATATCCAGCTCCTCTTCTATCCCGGCTTCCAACATCTTTACTAATTGGTCTACCATTGAGGCAAACCCTATAACTTCTCCCGCCTCCGCTTTTCTTAATCTCTCCAGAATGAAATACAGCTCCCCGCACTTATTTAGATTGTAACCCTCTAAACAGGAATGGGAAAGCAGGCCTGAATCAGTAATTATCTTTTCCATAGCCGTAACCGGTGACAGTTTTTGAGTCCACAGATGAAATTGTCTTAGCCGGCAAAAAGCTCTATCAAAATTCTCCCTTAGTTTGAGGTTTAGTTTTTCCGGTATTTTTTCATAAAAATCAAATTCACCGCCTGCTTCTTTAAATTGATATAAATCATCATCAGAAAATCCAAAGAATATCCCCCGCAAGACAGCGATAATTAGCACCTGATTTTCTATATCTCTCATTAAGCGAAATAGCTTTAACAGTTCTTTTATCTGGTGGGATTCATTTAAAGAGGTGTATCCCGAAACCGTAAAGGGTATTCCATATTCTGCAAGCGTGCGGGCATAGATATCCATCCCACCTTTATACCGCAGAAGAATCATAAAATCCTTATAGGTAGCTGATGCAGAAGTTTCCGTCTTTATCTCTTCTTCTGTCCGCACTAATTTAAACCCCTTATCGACCATATCGCGAATGATTCGAGCGATGGATTGGGCATCCTGCCGGATAGTATCACTTTTATTGCTTCCTTTAGAAATAGTCATCTGCCTTACTCCGGAAAAATATTGCGGATTATCTTGCCAAACGGTCTGCATCGGTGAATATACGGCCTGGAATTTTCCCTGACCGCTTGAAAATAGCTCTTCAAATATGGGATTGAGGTAAGAACCGATAGAATGTAGTGAGCGGAAATTAGCCTGTAATGTTAAAACCTGCCCTCCGCTTTTTTCGATCAGCCCCTTTACCAGATTATAGATGGCAATATCAGCCCGGCGAAATCGGTAAATGGACTGCTGGGGGTCTCCTACCACAAATAAGGAACCCGGGCGTGGTATCAATTTCTGCCAGTTCTTTTCATAAATATCCAGGCCGGTAAGATAAAAGATTATTTCTGCCTGAATAGGATCGGTATCCTGAAATTCATCTACCAGCAGGCATTTATATTTTTTTTGAAAATATTGGCGTACCTCGGGGTAATCTCTTAACAGCCGAGAGGTCTTTAAGAGCAAATCCTGAAAATTAAGCATCGAAACCTTCTGGCGTAATTGGTGATAATATTCTACCGCCGGCAGAACGAATTTGATGGTATCGGCATAACAGTATTCCCGCCATTGCTGCAGGGTCGGATTAATAACTTTTTCTTGAAGTTCTAAAACAATGGAATCTCTGTACTCTTTTGCCTTTTCTTTGGAAGTCCATCGGTTTAAAATAACCTTTTCTGAGTTGGAAAAATTTTCCAACAATTTTATCTTATTATAATCTTCTTTAATATAATCATAAAAACCTTTCATTCTTTTTACGCTTAAGACTGCTTCCTGTAATTTGTCATAACCCATTTTCGGTTCTTCATCCGGAATATATTGGCTGGCTTCATCGCTAAAAGATATAATCTCTTTGACCGCTTCTTTTATATTCGGTTTTGGTGATACCGGGAAAAAGGGCTTAACCTCCGGATAAGTGCATACCGTTTTATAACAATCCGTAAGTTCTGAGGGTTTTATGCCCAATTCTTCCAGATGTATCAGAGAAGGGGATTCTTCTATTTTAAGATTAAGCAGATATCTTTCCCAGGCCTCTTCTTTCAATAAAGTATCATCAAGGTCATCAAGCTCGGCAAATTCCGGATCAAGTCCGGCTTCAATCGGCCTTTCCCTTAACAGACGGGCGCAAAAAGAATGAATAGTCCCCAGATAACACTGTTCCAGATTAGAAAGAGCTTCCCTCAAATAACCTTTTTCTTTTTCGTCTTCTGTTTCCCTAAAACTGTCTTCAATTTTTTGTTGGAACCTTTCTTTTAGCTCAATAGCCGCTTTTCTGGTAAAGGTAATGGCGGTAATTTCATCCACCTTGAATTTTCCCGATTTAAGCAGAGCAGCCATGCGGTGAATCAGGCTGGAAGTCTTCCCCGACCCGGCGCTTGCTTCGACTAAAATATTACGGTTTATTTCTTTCATAATTTTATCTCGAGCTTTCCGGTCAATTAATTCTTTTGGGAAATGATTACTCATATCTTTCTTGCAGCCTCCTCAGATTATCCAGGGCGGGTTCTTCATCATATTTTTTTGCATTTTTTCCGCTTACTTCCATCACTTGATTTTGTTCCAGGATATCCCGGTAATCGGCACACATAAAATCATCCGCTTTTTGAGTCATAGCAAAATCTCCTTGAGCAACAATATCAAGCAATAAATCGATTATTTCCAATACCTGATTTCTTCTTTCTTCTCCATAGAAATATTGCCGACCCTGGCCTGGTAATGTGGGGAAATAATAGCCCGCTTTTTGAATTTTAGGAAAGGCAGATATCCCGGCTTTAGCTAATATTTTTTTAAGGGATAAGGCGTAGAGGGCGTGCTGAACCTGTTTTCCATTTTGAAAATATTTGCTTCGACTAAATTCATAAGGGGTCCCGGTTTTGTAATCAATAATACGATAAGTATCCTCATCTAATTTATCTATACGGTCAATCTTCCCCTGAAAACTAATCGACTTGCCGCCGGGCAGAGATAGCTCTACTGCTTTTATCCTGCCTAATTCCTCGTTCTGGTTATCCCGGGTGCCAAAAGCAAGTTCCAGGTAAGCTGGTATTTCTCCTTTATATTTTTCTTCTTCGCAATGCAGAAAGAACCGGCAGGAATCCAATATTTCTTTGCTTTCATGCTGGTAAACCAGATTATTGGGAGGGGCTAATCTCCTTCTTTTTTGTTTCAGCTGGGAAAGAGCAATCTCTTCTAAAATAGGCCAGTGGTTGATATAAGATGGTGAAACAAAAATTCCGGGTGGTGATATTTCTATTAAGTTTTTATAAAATTTTTCAAAAATTTGATGAAATAAAATACCTTTTCCCGAAGGGTCCAGCCATACACCCGGGTCTTCAATCATCTCTTGAGGTGGTTTTATTTTTAGGATATATTTTAAAAAGTATAGATAAGGGCAAAAAGCAATCAATTCCAATCTGGAACTTGATACCATCAACCCCCGGTTAAGACGGGGATCTACCCATTTAGGGTCTACTTTTACTTTTCCGTTAAACCGGTTAAGCTCTTCTCTTTCTCTCTCTCGGGCGGCATGAAAACCTTCGGATAGGGCAGGGTAAAGGTGCTCAAAAAGGGGAGCAATATCTAAAAGGTTATGTCTTGTGGAATATAAGAACCAATCTGCGGAATCAAGAATTTCCTGGGGCTTTCCTGGAATGAACCCGGAAGTATCTTGAAAACTGCTGTAAAAATCAGAATAATCTTTCTGCTCATCCCCGGTTTTTAAACGGTATAGCTGCAGCATTAAACTCGATGGGGCTAATTCCCGATTATCCTGAGTATCAAAACGGGAATAGGAAAAAATAATTTTGCCCTCAAGAGAAGCAACTAATTGAAGCATCTTATATCGGTTTTCTTTATTTTTTCCTTTGTCCTGATTAATGCGGCCAGTATTTTTTTTCTCGGCATCCAGTAAAATAGTTCCGTCGTGCGCTGAATCGGGAAATTTGGCAGAGTCCATTCCTACAATAAAATTATAAGGACGATTAAGCCAAATTCCTTTTTTGTAGCTGGCCGTATGCAGAAAGCCTCCTCTCGGTTCCGAACAATTAACCCTTTCGTTTTTGATTAAATCAGCTATCAAGGTGAGGACTTCATTTACGGGCATATCAGGAAGAGGATAGTCACTTTCTATAAAAATAGTTAACCTCTCTTTTATCTTTTTTGTCGCTTCTTGGTCTAAATTATTATCTTCATCTATTTTACTGTAATTAGTAACGATATTCATAAGCCCCCGGGCAATCTGCTTTGGTGAGATAGTATAATCAAAATTCTCTTGGGGTAATTCATGGAAAATTTGGGTGATAAATTCCCTGATCCAGAAAAAGTCTTTTATCTTTTTGCGATACCCCTCTTGCCTGTCTTCGGATACCTGCTCAATCTCACTTTTTAACTGTCTTATACTTAAATCCAATCCCTTGATATATCGATTCCTTTTATGCCCAATCGAAGAATTTCGCAGTAAAGAAGCCGCTCGTTGGGGAGTGGGTATATCCGGATTCGACTGCTGGTTTTTAAACTCAAAATTACCCCCGGTGAGCAAAAAATATAATTTTGCTATACTGTAATTATCTCGTATCCAGTCAATTAGAGCAAAAAACAGTTTCGCCGGAGAAGTATTTTTAATGCTTATCCCGTTGCCAAAAGTAATGTTAAGGGAATATTGTCTGGACAGCTGATAAAGATATTGGGAATAGGGTTCCTGCACAGTATAAAAAATACTTACTTCATCTAAAGGAATATTTTGGGATTTTATCTTTCGGATAATCGTTTTTACTTCATTAAATTCTCCGTGAGACTGAATTAACTCAATATTAAGTTTTCCAGGCAGATTGGATGATATCTTATCTATATCGTATAAATAATCAAGCGAACTTTTCGGATAATTTTCTTCTTCTTTGTCAGGCTCAGAGAAATAAAAAGAAGCTGGCTTTTTTAAATTTCTTGGGGCGGGTAAATAGACAACCTTTGCTCCCGGTAATATAATTTTTCGGAAAAAGATTTCCTCCAAATAATTTAATTCAAGATTAGAGGGGACAATGAATGTCTCTTTTTTCTGCTGGTTCTTTTTCTTATATTTAATTACCTGAAGATAGATATCCGCCTCATCAATATAATTCTGCTTTTTTAATATTTTCTCATACTCCTGCATTATCTTAAGCAGGTCTCCGCTCTTTTGGGGGTTAACTATTGCAGGGTGCGGAAAATTTCGGGAATAGAATCCTGCTATCCTCAGTTCTTTTATGGCCAGATAAATCGAGCGGCTGATTCCGGGAGAAAAGGTAGGAGGTTGAAAATAATCCAGCAATTTTTTCCGGGATAATTTCTTTAATATTTGAAGCAGGAATATTTGGCCTAAAGAATTATCTAAAATTTTTAATTTATTTTTAGAGATATAATCATCACAGTAATCCCTGGCCAGGTCGAAAATAGTAGTGATATTCAGGTTCAACGCAAAAAAGCCTTCTCTGGATAAGCTTTTTTTAAGGGCGTTGCCATCCAAATAAGAAGGCATAATTAAATTTTTACTGCCGGTTAAATTCTCCCGGCATATTCTCTTTAGGGGAGCTAAAAATGGATGCATAAATATTACTCTCTTTTGCTAACAGGGGATGGTCCTTTGTCGCTTTTTATTCTACTCTACCTCCAAGATGTTCACTTAAAAATTCTGGAAGCATTGGACTTTTTCATTTCTGTAACTCATAATTATTATAACTTCTGATTTGATTTATTTCTTTTCGTTCTTTAGGTTCTATTTCGTCGGATATCGGATAGCCCATAGTTATAATAAGTTCAACTCTTATTTGTGGGGGAATATTAACCAGCTTTTTTACCCCCCTTTCATTAAACCATCCCAGCATACAAGTTCCCAATCCTTCTTCTACTGCCTGAAGACAAAGGTGCTCGGCAGTAATTCCGATATCAATTAAACTAAATTGCTTATCCTTAACTGCACTGCCAATTCTACTAAAAAAACTTGGTCTTTCTGAAAGTAGCAGAATTAAAACGGGTGCTTGCAAAGAAAATCGATTGAAAGATATCACTCTATCAAAAGTTTTTCTTGCCACCGCTTCTTTTAGTTTTGGGTCATCTATCACAATAAAACTCCAGGGCTGGGAATTATTAGCTGAAGGAGCAAGCCGCGCCGTCTCCAGACAGCGTTCAATCTTCTCCCGCTCAACAGCTTTATCCAGATATTTTCTTACACTCTGTCTTTTGTTTACTAAATCTAAAAATTTCACTAAATCCCTCCAGGAACAGAAAACCGTCCTCTGTTCTTTTTTCTTTTTTTATATTTTTACACTCTTTGAACTTCAACTAAGCAATTGTGAAAAGCGGTTCCACAACCTATATCACTTACATATTCTCCGGTAAGTTTATTAAGGTTAGCTATATGCACTCCATCCCACCAGCCAAAATAGGTGTGTACAATTCCCGGGGGTATTTTTTTTGTAAGGATGGCCTTTAAAATTAAACTACCTCTCTCGTTGTATATTTTTATCTTCTCACTATCCTTAATTCCTCTGTTTTCTGCATCATTAGGATTAATCCAGATAAATGGTTCTTCCTTAAAAATAGATACATCTGCAAATTGAGAATTCATCTTATTTAAAGAATGGCTGGTTATCAAAGATAAAGGATATTCATTATAAATATTGGGAGAACTATATCTATTTTCTACCGGCTCGTTATATGCCGGTAGGGGGTCTTCTCCCCATCTATCTCTCATTCTCTGGCTGAAAAATTCTGCTTTTTGGGTCGGAGTGTTAAATTTTAAATCACCAAAAGCTATCTCTTGATAACTGGGATGAAGGTAGGGTTTTCCTTTTAACTCATCGACATCGGTATTTAAATTAGAGCTGTTAATTATTTTTTCTAGGGTAATCAAATTATTTTCCGGCAAATAGTCTAAATTAAAATCAAACTTTTTAGCTAACAATCGGTATATCTCACTTTCGTGTTTACATTCACCTGGTGGCTCAATTATTTTTTGTTGTAACTGAATATAAGAATGACCATATCCGGTGATTAGATCATAGTACTCAAACATCGAAGCTGCCGGTAAGATAATATCTGCCATTCTGGCGGTATCGGTTAAAAAAAGATCAGCAACCACGATTAAATCCAATTGATTCATCGCCCGAGCAAGGAGATTAGTGTTCGGGTTACTGGTCATAGGATTGGCCTGTTCAATCCAAACAGCTTTCACCGGAGGATCGGCTTGATTATCCAATTCACTGGCAAGTTTTGCTACCGCTATGGAATTACGAATCCTCTTGGGTTTAGGAGGGAAAAAAGGCCAATTTAATTCAGGTGCCTGCCTATCACTAAAGTAAAAACCACAACCCTTTTTACCGATACTTCCGGTTAATGCCGGCAGAAGAGAAATAGCTCTTACCGTTTGCCCTGCATTAGTATATCTTTGCACCCCCATCCCGCAGATAAGGGCATATCGGGGATTTTCTTTTAGATAGTTTATTAATCTTTTAATTTTACCGGTAGGAATTTCGGTTATAGCCGAGACTTTTTCTAAAGGATAATCTTTTACTAATTCCTTAAACTTAGCAAAGCCAAAAGTATGTCGGTCAATAAAACTATCATTTATTATATTATTTTCAATAAGTTGCTTAGCTATGCCCAGAGCAAGACAACCATCGGTTCCCGGTCGAGGATTTAAATATAAATGACTTTTGGCCCCCGACTCATTTTCCCTAATATCTATAGTTATTAATTTTGCTCCTTTATCCACTGCCTTATTTACATGATACATCAAATGAATATTGGTATAGGCGGGATTTGAGCCCCATAATATGATTAATTTTGAGTTTTCCAGGTCAGAAATCTCATTATGTTTTACTTCTCCATAAGTTAAATTAATTGCTTCCTGGGCTGCAGAATCACACAGTCCGCCGTAAGTGTAAGTAAAACCGCCAAATTGATACCAGAAACCATAAGCACAATTTTTCACCACGCCTAAATTAGCGAATCTATTATAATATAAAACCGACTCCGGTCCATATTGCTCTTTTAAATTTTTAAGTTTTTCATAAATGATATCTAAAGCTTGCTCCCAGCTAATTCTTTTAAACTCACCTTTGCCGCGCTTGCCAACTCTTTGCAAGGGATATAATAATCTTTCCGGGCTGTAGACCATATTTGGATAGCACATCCCCTTAGTACATATCCTGCCTTGATTTACCGGACTATTGCGATTTCCCCTAACTTTTATTATCTTCCCTTTTTCTACATCAACTGCCAAGGAACAGGAACCAAAACAATCCTTAGGACATACCGAAAAACATACTAGGGGACGGTCCTCTGTCATTTTTTCTTTACCCCCTTTATTACAAGCCATCGACTAAATCCTAAAATGTTGGCTATTTCTCTGTATGAAAGATTTGTCTTTTCTGTTAATTCTATTATTAACTTATCTCTATATTCTTTATTTACTTTAGCTTTTAAAGATTCTATTCGCACACCTTTTTCTTTTAAATATCTTGACACATACTCTTTAGCTTTCTTAATGTTAGTAATTTCTTTAATCTCTCTAAAGACTTCTTGATAATCCATAAAGGTATCATTGTTTTTTTGACAGCAAAATTCAGTAAACAAATAAATCGCTTTTGATTTATCAGGAGAAAAGAGATTTAAAATCTCCTCTCTATCTATTATACATTTTTGCTCTTTTAAATAAAGTGAACAACTGCTCCATTTATATTGATGGGGTTGGTTTACTATTTTAGCCTTAACCGGATTATTATGGATATACCATATTAATGATATTAGATAATGATCATTTTCCACCGGTTCACTTCTAAACCTGTTCTGAAACACATGTCCAACTCTATTATATTTTTTATTAAAGTAATAAGCATAAGCGGTATTAATCCTTCTCATTGTCCTAGAAATATTATCTTCTTGTTCTTTAAGTAACAAATGTAAATGGTTACTCATCAAGCAATATGCGTAAAGAATGTATTCGTTTTTCTTCTTTTTATTGATAATAATTTGGATAAATTTATTTTTGTCTTCGTCGTCAAGAAATATATCTTTTCTTTCGTTTCCTCTCGCTATTATATGGTATATTTTGCTTAAACCTAATTTTCTTTTTTGTCTGGGCAAAATTTCTCTCCTTAATATTTTTCATTGTGGTATAGAATAATCATTAATATAACATATTATTATAAAAACTGCCAGAGGACCGTCCCCTGTCAGGTTTTATGTTTTTAGGTATTGGTATTTATACAACTCGTTGTAATAACCTCGTTTACCGATTAACTGAAAATGGTTCCCCATTTCAACGATTTTACCTTTATGCATAACATATATTCTATCAACATCCTGAATGGTAGACAAGCGATGGGCAATGGCGATACTGCTTCTGCCTTTCATAATCTTCTTTATGGCATCCTGGATAAGATATTCAGTTTCACTGTCTATGCTGCTGGTGGCCTCATCAAGAATGAGTATTCTGGGTTCTTTAGCCAGTGCCCGAGCAAAGGCGATGAGCTGCCTCTGGCCAGTAGAAAGATTTGACCCTCCTTCAGAAACAATGTTCTCATATTTTTTCTTCAATCTATTGATAAAATTATGGGCATTAACATATTTTGCATATTCAATCATCTTATTATCCTCTATTTCATTATTAAGGATAATATTATATTTTATATCTCCCGCAAACATAAAAACATCCTGCAGAACTAATCCGAAATAGTTTCTTAAAAACTTTAAATCCATATCTTTTATGCTAATCCCATCAATTAAAATCTCCCCTTCGGTAGGGTCATAGAATCTCAAAAGAAGGTTAATTAGGGTTGTTTTCCCTGCCCCGGTCGCCCCTACAAAGGCTACCGATTCATTCGGTTCAACTACAAAGGACACCTTGTCGATAACCTTTTCCCCTTCTTTATATTCAAAAGATACTTCTCTAAACTCTATTCTCCCTTCTATGCCGCTAGGATACTTAGGACCCTTAGGAGAATGTATTTTGTCATCCTCCTCAAAAAGTAGAAATATTCGTTCCGATGAAGCCATAGCGGATTGTAATATATTATATCTTTCAGAAAAATCGAATATAGGCCTAAAAAACATATAGATATAAGAGATAAAAGCAATAAGTACTCCCAGGGAAATTTCTCCCCCCAGTACACCTTTTCCCCCAAAATATATTATTGTACCCAGGGTAAAATAAGATAAAACATCAATTAATGGCCTGAATATGGCAAATATTAACAGTTGATACATATTGGCATTATAATAATTTAGGCCAATTTTGTTAAAATCATCCTCGGATCTGCCCTCTTGATTGAAAGTCTGAATTAGTAAGACCCCCGATATTGCTTCTGATAAAAAACTATTCACTTTAGCCAGGGCAATTCTTACTTTTCCGTAAGCCTCCCGGGCATATCTCTGGAAAAAGTAGAGCATAATAACAATGACGGGAATAAGAAGAAATATTATCAGACTTAAGTGACTTGATAGTCTAAATATAACCATGAGTATGCCTATTATCATAATAAGATCTTTGGCGGAATAAACAAAGACATCGGTAAACATTTCTCTTAAGGCATCAACATCATTGGTTAGCCTGGTTACCAGTCTCCCTATGGGATTTTTATTAAAAAAGTTCAGAGAAAGAGACATGAGATGTCTTACCAGATTACTCCTTAGGTCATACATAACCCTTTCACTGACCACAGCCATCATAACTACCTGAAGATAATTGAAAACAAAAGATACCAGAAGGAGCCCCACATATAAGAGGGCAAATAATTTTACCATTTTTAAATCATCATATCTTAAGGTTTTAATATTATCCGGAGATATCTTCTGCATTTCCGAATAAGGGATGAAACTGCCTTTATCTGTTTTGATGACACTAAGTTGATATTGCTTCAACTTATCCAGCCTTTCTTCATCTCTAATCATTAAATATTTTTCCGGCAGGATGAGCGAATCCTTCTGCAGTTCCAGGTATTCATCTTTATTTAACAGGTTTGAGGGGATAAAAATAATGTTATCAGACCTAACCCGGTAGGCCATATATCGGTTGGTAATCTCAACCGTTCTATCATTAAGGATTAACCTTAGATAACTTCTTTCAATATAATTATCCACCACATTCTTAGTGATCAAGGGAAGAGCAATTTGTATGCCGCTTATGGCCAGAATAAGAACGAATATGATTAAAATCTTCCCACCGTAAGGTTTTCCATATTGCCATAATTTAGAAAATATCTTTCTGTCCAGACCAGAATATAATTTTTCTTCTTTCATCTTTATTCTTCCAATTTTTGAATTTTATAAATATTTTTATAGATATCAGATTTTTTAATCAGTTCTCGATGGGTGCCGCTGTTTTCAATTCTTCCCTTATCCAGAACAAATATATTATCTGCTTTTAAAAAGGAAGATATGCGGTGTGATATGACAATGGTAGTAATACCTTTAGAATAATTTCCTAAATTTCGGATAATCTCCTTTTCGGTATTGGTATCCACCGCACTTAGGGCATCATCAAGAATAAGTATTTGGGGTCTTCTAATAATCGCCCGGGCAATACACAACCTCTGTTTTTGACCCCCGGATAGGGTTACCCCTTTCTCTCCCACAAGTGTTTTATACTGATATTTTAATTCCATTATATTCTTATCTATTGAGGCAACCTTGCAAGCCTCCACTATCTCCTCTAAAGTGGCATCAGGTTTACCAAACCTGACATTATCCTCTATGGTATCTGAGAAAAGAAAAGAATCCTGAGGGACATATCCTATGCTATCCCTTACTGCTGCTATCTTTATCTTTCTATAATCTATAGAATCATAAAATATTTTCCCCTTCCGGGGTTCGATAATTCTTAAAATTAATCTGGCTATGACGCTTTTCCCGGAACCTATTTTTCCACATATTCCTATATACTGCCCTTGTTTTATATCAATATTTACATTATCCAGAAGGGCCTCTTCCCCATAAGAAAAGTAAATGTTCTCCAGTTTTATACCGCCTTTTAAGGTATGATACTCTGCACGAGGGGCATCGTAAATATCCGGTTTCTCTTCAAGGAGTTCAAGTATACGTTTATAAGAAGCATTGCCCCGCTGGTATACATTAGTCACCATTCCTACTGCCATCATAGGCCAGACAATAATCCCCATATAGGAAAGGAAAGCAACTAATTCACCAGCAGTAAGCTCATTAAGAATAACTTGCTGACCTCCTACCCAGAGTATTATTGCCATACCAATCTCGGCAAATAAGAATATTAAGGGAAACATAGTTCCCCAAATTTTAATAAGAGAAATATTTTTCTCCAGATACTCCTGGCTTAATTTATCAAAGTTCTTAGATTCCGGCTCTTCTTGCTGAAATGCCTGAATAATCTTTATACCCGATACCATCTCCCGCACTTTTTCAGTCAACAGGGAAAATGACTCCTGTACACTTTTAAATTTTCTAAACAACAGTCTTACAAAGAACAAGGATATAAGTGAAATAATGGGAAGGGGGATCAGGGAATAAAGAGTAAGTTTTACATTAAGAGTTAACATAAATACGAGGGTGGCTAAAAAAAGAAAGACGGCATCAAAGCCGGCAATAACTCCAAAGGCACAAGCCCTTCTTACTGCGGTCATATCATTGGTCATATGGGCCATAATATCTCCAACCTTTGTTCTGGTGAAAAAAGAATTGGAGAGCAAAAGCAGATGATTAAACAATCTGTTCTTAAAGTCCATTTCGATAAAATGAGACATTCCGATAATTATCATTCTCCAAAAAAATCTAAAAATTCCGATGGCTATTGCCAGGGCAAAGATTAAGAGAGTAAATTTTCCGAGATAAGAATAATCATTCCCAGCAGCGGCGTAAGTAGTAATAATATAATCTATTGCTCGTTGGACTATAAGGGGAGAGATAAGCTGGGCAATATCCACTGCCACCAGCATAAGAAATCCAAATAACATCTTAAGGGGGGTTTTTTTGTAGTAAGAAATAATAAATTTAATTAACATGGTTTTATTATAGTATACTTCGGCTAATGTCCTTGTCAATTAAAAAAGATAGTAGAATAAGGGGGGATAAGAAGGGGGAGAGTAATCCCCCCCTTCTTTTTATTCTTTTTTATAAATCATCTAATAATCTTTGAGCCCATTTGCTGTAGTAGGGCTCATCACCGGCAATTGCTTTTTCCAATAAAGGTTTTGCTTCATCCTTTTTTCTATTATCTATCAGCAATTCTGCATAATAAACCAAACCTTCTGGGTCATCAGGAAAATATTTGTAACGTTCCTCAAAATATTTCTCTGCTCTTTTCTTATTTTTAAAAGGAAAAGGAAGTTGATGCCAGAATCGTCCTATGGCCAACATCGGACCTCCTATATCATACATTTTATCTATATCATAAGCTTTATAAAAAGCATCTTGAGTACTTCCTTTTAAACCCTCTTTTAAAGCCTTAAGTATACTGACTCCGTCAGAGTAAGTTCCTGCACTCAATCCAAAATAATAGTGTCCCTCGATTTTCTCAGGTTCAAGTTCCTTGGCTTTTTCTGCATACCCCATTCCTTTTTTCCCATATTCTTTACAAATGTCTTTCCATCCTTCATACTCCCCTTCGAGAGCATGGTCAGCATATTCTCGATGGGCTCGGGCACATTTCCAATTGGCTTCATAACTGTCCGGATCAGCTTCCACCGCCTTAATATAGAGAGGTATTGATTCAAATATACTGGTTATATCCCCTTTTTCAAAAAGTGCATCAGCTTCTACCAGGGGATCTTCAGCCAGCGCAACAAAGTGGAAGGAAAACAAGAACATACAAACAAGAACATACAAAAAAAATTTCTTCATAATAATTCCTCCTAAATATAATATATAGAATAGAAAACAGAGATTATTTTTCACCTATTATAATATACTTTGCTAAAAAAGAAAAGAAATAACCAATAATTTAACTTGTATCCATATGAATTAGGATGTTTCTATATGACCTGGCACAACCACCAATCTTAACCAGCTACTGTTCTGTTACCTTAGGAACAGTAAATACTCGGTCAGCCAAGTCTTTATCAATCATCAAAAGGCCCCTACCGTCTTTCCCGATAAATTCTAATTTTTGGATAATCTTAACCAGGTTGTTAATCATATCGGTTAACCCATTTTCGTGTTCCAATGTAGAAAGTTCTATACTTCAACAACTTCCTTTACTTCCGGAACTTCCTGTTTTAGCATCCTTCCGATACCCATCTTTAAAGTCATCTGACTCATCGGACAACCATAGCAGGCACCGGTTAATTTAACTTTTACTATCCCCTCCGGAGTAACTTCTACCAGCTCCACATTCCCTCCATCGGCCTGAAGTGCCGGTTTTATTTTTTCTAAAGCGGCTCCCACTCTTTCTTTTAAGGTTTTCTTTTCTTGGGCCATATTTATATTTATCCTCCCTAAATGGTAAAATATTTTTGCCTGTCTTTGGTAGCGGTATAATTTAATAATTTTTGCCCTGTACTTCAAAATAAGCTCGAGGATGCTTGCATACCGGGCAGATTTCAGGTGCCTCAGCTCCTTCATAGATATTGCCGCAATTTCGGCATTTCCACAATATTTTTCCTTCTCTTTTAAACACTTTATCCTGCTCTACATTCCTTAGCAACTTCCGATAACGTTCTTCGTGTCCTTTTTCAATTCTAGCGATCCCCTCAAACATTTTAGCAATCTTTTCAAACCCTTCTTCTTTTGCATCTTTTGCCATGCGGGAATACATATCTGTCCATTCGTAATTTTCGCCGGCTGCTGCTGCTTTTAAATTGTCAACCGTGTTTCCGATTCCTGCCAATTCTTTAAAATGGAGTTTGGCATGTTCCTTTTCGTTTTCAGCTGTTTCTAAAAAAATAGAAGCAATCTGTTCATACCCTTCTTTTTTGGCTACGGAAGCAAAGTAAGTATATTTGTTTCTGGCCTGGGATTCCCCGGCAAAGGCTTCCATTAAATTTTTTTCGGTTTTTGTTCCTTTTAAATCTTTCATTTTTCATCCTCCTAAATATCCTTTAATATTCTATTTAAAATTTACTCACTTAGTATTTATAAATTTTTATGTTTTTCTGCTATTTCACCGGCTAATTTTATCAAAGAATTGTAATCTTCTTCTTTGGGATAGCCCTTTATTATCACCGGAGAAAGGACCTCTACTTTTAAATTACCTATCATTGCACTAATATTTTCCAGCATCTTTCCTCCCCAGCCATAAGAACCGATAACCGAGGCATATCTTAATTTTGGTCTTAAGGCATTAGCCAGATAAACTGCTGATACTATTTGGGGATGTGCACCGGTTAAAAGCGTAGGGGAGGCAATTACAATAGTGGCAGCATCTACTAAAGCTATAGCCAATGCTCCTATATCGGTCCTGGAAAGATTAAAGAGTTTCACGGTTATTCCCTTTTTTATTAATTCTTCGCTTAAGATATAAACCATCTCCTCGACACTGCCGTGCATAGAAACATAGGGGATGATTACTTCATTCTCCACCTCATCAGAAATCCATTCTCTGTAAGCCGATAAAATAAATTCCGGATGAGCATAGATCTGACCGTGACTGGGAGCAATAGTTTTAATCTCTAATTCTTTTAATTTCTCTAAATGTTTTTTGATATTGCTGCGGAAAGGCATCATAATTTCGGCATAATAACGCTTGGCGGCAAAATAAACTTTAGACTCATCATTCACCCATAAATCACTTTCAGCAAGATGTGCCCCGAACAGGTCACAACTAAACAAAATCTTATCCTCCTCCAAGTAGGTTAACATAGTTTCCGGCCAATGCGTCCAGGGAGCAAATATAAATCTTAGAGTTTTTCCCCCTAAAGAAAGAGTTTCATTATCATTTATGGTTATAATTCTCTCTTCTTTAATAAGAAGATGTTCTATCAGTATATTTTTACATTTCTCATTAGTAACTATCTTCGCTTCCGGATATAGTTCTAACATAAGAGGAATGGCACCGGAATGGTCTTGTTCGGCATGATTTACCACTATATAATCCAGGTGCTCTATTCCTAAATTATCCAAATTACCCAATAAATCATCTTCTTTGGTCGGGTCAACAGTATCGATTAAAGCTGTCTTCTCCCGCCCTTTTATCAGATAAGCATTGTAACTTGTGCCTTCGGGAAGAGGAATGAGTTCATCAAATAGCCTTCTATCCCAGTCAATCGCTCCTACCCAGTAGATATCTTTTTTTATCTTTTTTACAGCCATTTCTAACTCACCTCTTCAAATTCATCTTTACCGGCACCACATACCGGGCATACCCAATCATCGGGCAGTTTTTCAAAGGGAGTTCCTGGATTTACTCCTGATTCGGGATCTCCTTTTTCAGGGTCATATATATATCCACAAACCGTACATTTATATTGAGCCATTTTTTCTAACTCCTTTCTTTCTTTATTTATTTTTTCCCCCAATTTTTCCTCTTTCGGAATATAAGTAGGTGCGTTCTTGGGAGAGACGCCTTTCTTTACTTGATGGTAATAATCATAAGTCAATGCTTTTGCCTTTTTAATATTTTCTGCCTCAATAACTTTCCCTACAAATAAAGTATGAGTTCCCACGTCCGTTTCTGTAAATACTTCTACCTCCATATAAGCTAAAGTATTATCTATAACTATGGGAGAACCGGTTATCCCGATTTTATAGTCTACTCCCTTAAATTTGTCTTCATCTCTTCCAGATTTAAAACCAAATCTTCCGATAAATTTCATATCGGTATCCTGTTCTAAAACTGAAACGGCAAAAACTCTACTTTTTGTAATAAATTCATGGGTTAAATTCTTTTTATTAATACAAACCGAAATGGTAGCCGGTTCGGAAGTTGTCTGAAAAACTGTATTGGCAATCTGTCCGTTTATACGATCATCTTTTTTTGAACTGACTATATACATACCATAACTGATATTGTAAAGTACTTTTAAATCCATTTTCTTATTCTCTCTTTAAAAATTAAAATTTTAAATGAAAAAGGGGATAGAGGTAGGGACGTATTGCAATACGTCCCTACAATTCCAGTATTATTTTCCTTCTTTATATTCCCATAATCCATGGATATTGCAATATTCTCTAATCTTTTCCAACCCTTCTATATCTTTAAAGAAGGATTCCGGTTTATCGCCCGGCTTTAAAAATTTTCGGGACGCACCTTTTTCAGTAATCACTTGAATCCATTCGATATAATGTTTCTCTTCCATGGGATGCAGGGTTGAGCCGACTACTACTTTAATTCCGGAAGGAATTTTCTCCATAACCGGTACATGTTTTTCGGTAGTCTGATTGGCAGTCTGTTCATCTGTTTGTTCTTTCATCAACTTCATTTCCTGCCCGCAACAAACTAAAGTTCCTATTCCTTCGTGTAGCACCTCAACAATGTTTCCGCAAATCTCACACTTATAAATCTCTAACTTCTTAGTCATTTACATTTACCTCCTATTTTTTAATATTGATGATATGGTTATAGTTTTTAATTTTGCCCTAACCTCTTTTTCTATCTCATCTATCTTTTTCTTTAATAAACAATCCTTTATATGGGGACAATCACTTTTTTTAAATTTATGTTCACTTAATCTTATCGATCCCTGAAATATTTTCATTACCTCAATTAGGGTTATTTTTTCCGGAGATACAGCTAAGGAAAAACCACCATCCTTACCCTTAGATGAATTAAGTAATCCTGCTTTAGTTAAATTTTGTAGTATTTTCCTTAAAAAGGGACGAGGTATCTCTAAGGATTTAACGAATCGATCAGTCGAAATTACCTCTTCTTTTTTTTCGGCAATACAGCAAAGTGCCCTTACCGCATAATCGGTGTTTCGGGTAATTAATTTCACTCGTCCATTTCCTTCTAATTTTTTAATCTTGATAACAATTTCTCTGTTTTATAATGCCTGGTTCTTTTATTTACAATATGATACTATAATTGTATCATTTTGTCAACTTACTTTAAAAATATTTTTCACCTAAAAAAATAACTCCCTCACTCTTATCAGTAAGGGAGTTATTTTCTGCCAATTGAAGTTAGTTATTTTATTTTGATAGTTTAAGAATTTATTCGACTGATAAAGGCTTCAATCAACCTTCCCCTGACCGATTATTCTAATTTAGTCCCATCGAAAAGATCATCAGAAAGACCAATATTGACTTTTATATCAATAGTTTCCATGGTAAAAGAACCCATTCCCGACATCATTGACTGCATCATTTTCATCGCCTGCTCTTGTTCCTTTTTTTCTTCCTCGCTTAAACCGGAGGTATCTATTTCCATTGCCATATTTATAACCAGCTGATAGGGGTGAAGCATGGTGCCAACTTGCCGATAGTCTTTTAAATCTGTAGTCATTTCCGTATTCATAGCCATTTCCGTCGCCCCTCCCTCTGGTTTTGCTTTAATTACCATAAGCATCCGAACAGGCATCCAGGTCTTGCTGCTAATCCATAATTTTCCCCAAGATTCAGCAGATTCTTCCGATTGTCCTCCCTGTGAAGACATAGCTTGCTGGGCTCCCATCACTTGAAGAGCATTATCAATTTGTAAAATATAAGTCTTCTCTCCATCAATCTCTTCTTCTCCTAAATACTGGCTCTTGGTCAGATCTATATTTTTCCACATTGTTCCTGGGTTATATTCCGCTGTTTTTTTCTCTATCTCCCCGGTCATCGGATTTTTTGTCCAGGTATAATTTCCATCATAAATCGAAACCATGGCTATACCCATTACTTCTGATTCAGTGCGAGTTTTATATATAACTTCCCCTTTAATTTCTGCTTTCTTATGATAGGTAGTAGTCTCTCCGGCCAAGGCAGCCATTCCTCCAGTACCCTTTTGAATTATAGTATAATCATTAATTCCTTTCATCTGTTTTTCATAAGTTTTTTGCATATTGCTAATTATTTCCTGTACATTCATCCCCGCTAAACAGTAACTACTAAAGAATAATATTAAACCTACAACTATAATCCCCATTAATATTTTTTTATTTACTCTTAACATTTGACTTCTCCTTGGTTTTCTCCTTTTATTTTAATTTTACTTCAAACTATATGTTCTACTTAAAAAATATTTATAACATCATCGCCTCCTATTATAATCCTTCTACCAACATGTCCCGGGGATGTTCAACGGTAAAGGCATAAAATATTTCCTGCTTTTGCTGAGGTTCTAATTCCAACTCCCATAACCAGATTCCTTTTCGGTCTTCCCAGTCTTTTACCCCTGGTTCGAGACTTATCTCATTTATCTTTATTTTAATACGGTCATCTTCTGAAACAGGCATGGCTTCATATAATTTTACTTTAACTTTTTTAGACTTGTAGTTCTCTACAGTAAGTTTATATTTAAAAGTCGTGCGTTTGGTCCGCGAAGGAATCCCGGCAATCAAAGTTTCATCAATTTTCTTCTCCAGACATTCCCTTTTTACTTTAACATTTTCATCGATTCCCAAATACAGATCAAACTCCTCGCTAGGTGCAATATTACTAATGCCGGAAAATCCCACAAAATCTCCTTCTAAGAATATATTTACCCGGCCAGCGAGTAATTGAAGACCTATACTGTTAGTAACCCGGGAACCAAGATAAGCAAATGGACTAACCCGAGGGTAGCTTGAATACTCAAATTCGGCTGATAAAATTTGCGAAGAAACGGGAAATTTATGTTCCGATTTATCAGATTTTACACTTACCTTAGAAGGGAGATTATAGATTATAGCAATTCCTTTTTCTTCGGCAGTGGCATATTCCATCTCTGATTCTGCTCGTTCTTCTAACGCTCCTGCCTCTTTTTTAAATGCTTCCGTTTGGTATGCAGGTGCTGGTACTGCTGATACTTTATCCCTCATTACTTCAGGCTGATATGGTCTTAAAAACCAGGAAGCTACATAAGGCATACTTCCCCCTATTCTTGGCTTAGCCGTTGATAAAGCGCAATCTACCTCTAACCAATCTTCGCCGGTAACTTGTTTAATTACTCCATAAGAAACTAATTCAACCTCGGATTTTTCAAAATTTGCGCGGGCATCATATATCGGGTTCCAGGAAGCACCTCCTACCAGATAAGAAACTTTCAAATCTGTGGTCCCCTCTTTTAAAACTTCCAGCTCCACCATAATTGATCTTTTTAGTTTCCTCTGTACCCCAGATACCTGGGACAATTCTCTTTTTAAAGTTTCAAGCTTATTATTTAAATCTCTAATCTCAAGTTCACAATCTAAAGCCTGGGTGTAGATATCTTTTAACTCTGTATCTAAAAAAATAAGAATATTCTCTAAATCACTTATTTGCGGCATACTGGTAATCAAGTCTTGAGGGATTTGTTGGTTAGAAAATAGAGTTATCGAATTTAAAAACTTCTTTTTTCCCATAAGTATGGTTTTGAGATCTTGCATTCTGGTTATCTCGTCTTCTAATTTCTGAATTTCCTCTTTTAATTGCCTAATTCTTTCAGAAGGTACTTCTTCTAAATACTCTCTTTTAACCTGTGCTCCAAAAAGTTTAATTATCGCCGTTCCTTCTGCAGAAACCCTTAAAGAATTCTCGTCAACCTCGGGAATGATATTTGAAAAAATTGCCGTATAAGTTCCCTTATCAAGTTCAAGATGGGTAACCCTATTTATCAAAGCAGAATCAGTATAGACACAAATCTCGCTAATCTCTGATTTCACTTCAATTTCGGCAGTGTTACCATTGACACCAACACACAAAATCAACCCCAAAAATATCATAATTTTTATTATTTTATTCATTTTCAACTCCCTTTATTCTTTATTTTTCTCTCTCTGATATAGGCCAATTAATTCTGCCGTAGCTAAAATATGTCCTTCCATGGCTTCTTCTAATTCCTTCTTCTTGCAGCCCTCTTCTATATGAAGTTTTTCATCGAGAGCATACAATTTAAAGAAATAACGGTGAGTCCCTGAAGGCGGACAAGGGCCTCCATACTCTAATTTCCTGAAATCATTAGTTCCTTGAGTACCCGGAACTGTATTTTCCTCTATCACATCAGAAACGTGTATATTAAATACCAACCAATGCACCCAGATCCCCATCGGGGCATCAGGATCCTCCATAATAAGAGCTAATCTTTTAGTCTCTTCCGGTATGTCCTCAATAATCAAGCCAGGGTTGATGTCTTTACCATCACAGGTAAATTTTTCCGGAATAAATCCATTGTTTTCAAATTCAAGGCTTTCTAATTTCATAATTTTATCCTCCATTTTTTATGACAGGGGACAACGGTTCTCTGTCATGCTTGCCCTGTCATTTTTTTATCTTATATTTTAAATTTTCTATCTCTTTTTCCAGCCACTTGGGATATTTAGGTACTGCGCCAGATTGAGAAACCACAAAATTACCTACTATTTCCGCAAACTCTGCCGCCTCATATATGCTGGTTCCGCATAAATAAGAAAACAGAAAACCTGCACTACAGCTGTCTCCACCTCCTACGGTATCGGCTACCGGCCCATTTATTCCTGATACTTTTTCCAACTTACCATTACGATAAACAGATGAGCCATTCTTTCCATGAGTAATACAGACAATAGAAGGGTCGTATTCCTGACAAATAAGCTCAGCAAGGTTTTCTTGTTTTAATGTTTGTCCGAAGAGAAGCTCAGAAACAATAAGAGCCTCTCTATCGTTCAGCTTCACTATTGAGCACTGACATAAGGATTTTTCAATCCAATCCTTATTGTAGTAATTTTGTCTCAAATTTATATCATAAAATATGTGATGAGGACGTGCCCAAGATATAATTTGGCTAAGCACTTCCCGATTTTCTTTGGTCCGTTGAGCGAGAGTTCCAAAACAGAATATCTCCCATTTATTTTTAGTTAAATTATCTATTAAATTTTGATCTAAAGTAATATTATCCCAGGCAACATTTTCTTTTATTAAATAAGTAGGATGACCCCTTTCATCCAGACTTACCTCTACAATCCCGGTGGGCAAATGGGGATGGACCCGGATAAAGGAAGAATTAAGACCTCTTTTTTCTGCTTCTTTTAGTGCTTTTCTGCCTAGAGCATCTTTGCCCACAGAAGAAATGAGCGTTGATTTAAATCCCATTTTTGTCATATGAGCAGCAAGATTAAAGGGGGCACCGCCAATATAAGGTTTGTTCTCTATAATATCCCAGAGAATTTCTCCAAAAAACAAAGCTTTCACTTTTTTGCCCCTCCTTTCTTCAAGTTTAAATTCAGGCCGTATCTTCTTTATATATAATTAATTCTACAAGTTTTTTAAAAATCCTCTTTTTTGCCTCAAATAAATAACATTTTTATTTTTTTTAAAAAACATAAATGCATTATTTAAACAATTAATAAAGAAGGGTTTTAAAAATTACTGGAGTAAATGTGTGTAAACCTGAAGATTAATTATTCTTTCAATTAGTAGTAAAAACTATGGAAATCTACAAAGTGGAGAGTATTAATTAGTAATAAATTTAAAAATTATTAATTTATTATTTCATTTATAATTCTAGCAATAAAAGTTCAGGGTAGGATTATTGGTTTGTCAGTCAGCTTTCCAGTCTTTTGCTTCATCTCCCAACTATAACCCATGCAATTCATTACAATTAGAGGTATATCTTTATTTGAAAATTCTTTAACTCCCTCTCAGTATATTTCTTTTTCTCCAAAAGGCGAACCGCAGACAACTTCTGCATCCACCCCTGAAAATAACCATTCTTCCTTAACTTGTTCTATCTGCTCCAGTAAAGGGACTAGGATAACGATTCTTTTTTCACCTGCTATAACAGCAACGGTTTTATGAAGAATCTCCTGAGATTTTATTATTGGGGGGTTTTTGACTCCGTTGCGGGAATCTCTCCAGTACACAAGAAGAGGATTAAATTAACCCCTTCTTCATTCAGTTCCTTAATTTTTTCCTAGATTTTAGGTAAAATATATTTTTTTGCTATAATTGCCTGACCCCCGTCTTTTAGTCGGGTTACCAAAGTGTAATCTCCTTCTTCTGGCTTCATTTTTTGTATTTCTTTTAAAGTAAAACCGTCCAGGGATCCTTTTTGAATTATATCTACACTGTTTCCCCATATCTCTCTAAGATCGAGGATTACATCACTCTTAGGGCTCTACCCTATTGTTATTAGACCTATTCTTAATTTCATTTAAAACCTCATTTGCGCATAAAGATAATATGGCATTTATAACTTTAATTTCCTGGCTACACTCTTCAGGGAATTTATCTTCTCCCAACATACTCACTCCCTTAACGTTTTTTATTATCTCCGTGAATATTGCACACTCTTTCCGAGGACCCTCAACAGAAAAGCCAACAGCCCCCTCTGCGCCGTCAATCCCATCACGACCGATTACTATAGCCTCAAGTCCAGTTATAGTTTTAATAACATCTAATTCGGTAAACACCGCCCTATTAGAGTTATCAATCCTGCGGATATTTTCATTGTAATGTCCGGTTTTTTTCTACCTCGTGCCATTGTCGCCCGTGAAATCTTACATGGAATGAGCTTTCCAAAACCCACAGGAATTTTTATAGTAGCCCCCTCAGCTATTAAATCTGATATTATCTTGCCAGGATTCATTCCTAAAGGCACTCCTGCTATTATAGTTGTATTCCCTTTAGAATCTATAGCATTGGTAGATATCAAACATACATCTTCTGGCTCCATGACCAGTGTTATTTCTTCCAGTATTTCATTAACACCATATATATTCCCCCTTTGTATTAATATTCTGCGGGGTACATTTGCATTTACTATGTTTCTTTTTGTTTCAGAAGGAGATATTCTGCCATTTATTCTCATCTTTCTCTTAAACAGCTTTTTAGAAATTGCTAATATAGTAGTGGCTCCTTTAATAGAATTTTCCCTGATTCCATTGCCCTATTAATTTCAGGTATAGGAATAATACCTTCTATTATAAGTCATTTTACTTCGGGAACCGTAAGAGAAAATTAGATATTCATTATATTATCCCTCTTAATTTTCGAAAATCTGCAGATGGGATAGATCACCGTATAGTTCTTTTAACCTCTTAAATTCTTGGTCATCGTAAAATCTACACTGTTTTTTCCCAAATCTCTTTGCAACCTCAAGGCAAAATCTAGCAACTACCTCTATATCAATTAAATGGGTTGCTCCTGTTGCACAGCCGGGAACGGCAACTTCAGTTGTAATAGCAACCCCTACAACGGGTACTGAGGTTGCAACGGATGGCTGGAGAATACTGTTCAAGTGATAAATGCCATTTCTGTAAGGAGTTATATCTTGAATTGTAACGGGAAAGACAACAGGAAGTCTCCCGGTAACAATTTCCATTATGTCCAACAAGTCTTCACTAGTCCTTAAAATATAACCCTGTTTCACTGTAGGAGATATGGCAAAACCCTTATGATTTATTACTCTATTACCTTTTGTAGCATCAACAGAAAGTATGGCATCCATTTCACCATCTACTTCATGTTTATTCATTGTAAGTATGTCAACAGGAGAATCCATAAATGGAACAATGTCATGAGGTCTTGTAGGCGCATCAGGGCATATATGAGTTGTTATTACCACATCCCCATCCAGACGATCCCCTTGCATTATCATTTCTGAAAGCTTTAAGGCAACACTCAATACAACAAGGGCACCATCTCCATCAGATACAAAACCTAACATTTCAGGACGGGCACCCAAACCTCCTAACTGCCCAATTATTCCCAAGGTAGGCATATTTTTACCTTTATCTTTTCCATTTATACCAGAAATCTTGATTTTTATAAAATCTGTTTTCCCTTTTTCTCCATGAACAGTTTCAACTAAAACATTCTTCTGATTCCTTTCATATAAAAGCTCTTTAATTGCTTCCCCATTTACTTTGCTGCTATCTAAAAGATCAAAAAGTCCTATCACCTGTTTTAACACGTTTAAACACCCTTTCTAAAAGATATAATTTATAAATCGATCTTCTTCGTCTCCTGTTTTACTTTTACAACTTTATCTAAGTGACTACCTCGCCACTTTAAATATTACCCTTAACGACAAGCTCTAAATTCTGCCCGTTTTGGGTTTTCTCCTAACGTTTCAACAAACTCCACATAATCACTCCTTCTGCAATCACTGGATCCACTACGCGTATACCTACTCTCTTCTCTATCCTACTTGCAGCATTTACTGTAGACATTCCGGTACACGCCAAAGCTATAACCTCTACTCCTAATTTCTTAAGCTCTAATGAAGATTGGATCATATTCTCTATTCCCTTGGAAGTCATTAGCTCAAGAGCATTTTTAGCATTTATCGTTTTTTCTGCTATAAGACGACTACCTAAAATTTGTTTCATGCCTTCCGGAGTTGACTTCGTTAAATTTAGTACCCCAATTTTTGTACTATAACCAAAAGCTATTGATGCTACAGCTGCACCCGCCCCAACCACAGGTATCTGTAATACCCGCTTTGCTTCTGCTACGCCTGGGTCTTCCGCACAACTAATTATAATTCCATCTTTACCCTTTTTCTCCATTTCAATAGCTAAATCTAAAATTTTAGGAATAGCTTTAAGATAGGTTTCTTTTGAATACACGCCAGTATATTGATCAGGAATACAGTTACTTTCAACTTCAAAAGGAAAATTGTCGTGTAAAATATTGCCATGAAAATTTAAAAACTCTCTATTATTTGTAGTAAGTACCCTGATTAGCCCTATATTAAAGATTTTCATTTTCGCTTTTCTAATTTCCTATTCTTTAAATTTTAAATTACTTTCATTTTCTTTAATTACATTTAAAGTTGATGGAATATTTGCATTATTAGATATTTACTAATTTTACCAACTTTCAATTATTGAACATAATGTAATTATAAAAATCAATATTGTTGCACCTTAGTAACTTTAACATATAACAATGGCCTTCTATCTTTTAGATATGCTATTTCTGCCCTGAACCTTTCTATATCACTCAAATTAATAGTTGCCACTACAACCTTTTCTTCATCTTTTGGTAATTCTATAATAATAGTACCTTGGGGATTACATATTTTACTTCTCCCAAAAAGATGCAATTTATTTTCAGTACCTACCCCGTTTACACCCACAACAAATAATAAATTCTCTAACGCTCTCTGAGGGAGATTCAAATCCCACATATATTCATCTTGAGTTCTCCAAGCTGAAGGAACAAAAACTATTTCTGCGCCTAATAAACATAAAGTTCTACATACCTCCGGAAAACCAGCATCATAGCATATCATTATACCAATTTTGCCATATGTAGTATTAAATACTTTATATTGAGACCCTTCTTTAAAATATAAACGTTCGGATGAATAAAGATGAGTTTTTGCATAACTGCCACATATATTGCCTTCATCGTCAAATAGGATTGCCGAATTATATACCACACCAGATGAATTTTTCCTCTCAGCAAATGGCGCAACAACAAAAATCTTATTTTCCTTTGCAGTATTTGATATTCTATCTACTATATAATCATAGTACCTTAACCCAATTTCAGCATTTTTCTCTGCAAGTATTTTCATATTATACCCTGTAGAGAAAAGCTCAGGTAAACAAACTATATTAGCTTTCATTTCCACTGCTTCTTGTATAAATCTTAGCGCCCTACTAACATTTAGTTCTACGTCACCCAACTTAGAGTTCATTTGGATAATTCCTATATTAACTTTCCTACTCACAAATTTACGTCTCCTTACTTTTTAACACCTTTATATAATTTTTATATATACAAAGAACACTCAGAAAACCTGCTTTATAATAAAATAAAGTTAAATATTGCTTGCAAATTGAATCCGTGTTTTTACAACTAAAAATAAGTTAAGCAAAAAACAACCTGCAATTTACTTAAATATAACTTAATCGTTTATTAATATAATAGTTTACTTAACAACTTCTTCAATTGGCTTATGTTTAATATCAAAGCCATAATGAATGGGGCCTACTCTATCTATACCTACTTTGTTATCAAAAGCTGCTCTCTTCTTTACCCCGATAACTGCAACTTCATTTCCCTCTTTTATAGCTGGGTTAGTTATAGGTTCTCCTGTTTTTGAATCAATAACTTCAATGATATCAGGACTTGTCACATACACTTCTCCGTCTAACCAGGTAATATGATTTTCGTTCTTAAACCATATTTTAAACTCATGTCCCGAAAAATCATCAGTGCCCTTAATGGTATTTGTTCCCCAAAAATAACCCTCCTTGTCTTCCCAAACCTTTTCCACAACTTTTCCTTTGAAGAGTACCCATCCATTAAGTAAATCAGCTACTTTTTTAGCTGGATCTTTGCCTGACTCTGCTGCTTCTCTAAGAACCTTGCCAACTGCTAAGCTTTCTGTGATTGTACCTTCAATAATAATTTCTTTCATTTCCTTGCCTGTCATAACAAAAGAAGTTTGTCCTACCAATCCAAATGCGACAGTACTAATTGCTTTACCCATAGCTTCTGCACATAAATGGTTTTTAACTTTCTCGATATATACTACATTCCCCCACTCATCAACACTGGTCATGGGACACACATTTTTCCCTGCCAGTGACGGCGTTGTTTGAACAATTTCAGGAATGGCTCTACCTGCATAATCACCATTTATTATTTTTTTTCCCAACCTTGCTGCAGCATCTATAGGAGCGGGTGTATTAATGCCTCCCAATTCAATTGCAACAATTGCATCAATCTTTTTTCCGATATATTTTTCCAGTCTCTTAACTGCTTCAGGTAGTACTCTTTCAACTTCTATATCTGCATAACCCATCTTTTTCATCTTTTCTTGAACTTCAGGTGTATGTGGCGCGATTGAACCCATATAAAAACATGTGCATACTGTCGCATCATCATCTAACTCATTAACATCAATAATTTCAATCTTCCCAACATCCTTTAATGTCTCTTTTAAGAACTTTGAACCTTTTACAGGATCTCCACCTCCTCCTGTCCCAAAGAATGTAACACCTCTCACTAAATCTTCAACCTCTTGCATCGTAGTTATAAATCTTGACATAATATTACTGACTCCCTTCTTAATTTATTGATATATTAATCTCAGTTTAACTTGCATGGAAGCGTTTACTACCAAGGTTTTTAGTAGTATTTCCCCCTTCGCTAAAAATCCTAAAGGATATATGCCTTTTGTGAAATTTACCAATTATTTTAATAACGTACTATACTTTTTTGATGCCGGTGTTCATCATGCAGGTTTTATCTCTCTTAGAACTGCCAGCAGATACTCCCAAGTCCTTTCTATAGAGGATATACTTATATGTTCGTTAGGAGTATGTACATCATACATATTAGGACCAAAAGCAACCATATCAAGATTCTTATTCCTTTCTTTGAACAAACCACATTCCAATCCTGCATGAATTGCTGCTACTTTTAGTTCATTGTTGTACATATTTGTATAGACCCTCTTGAATATACTCCTTAATTTTGAATCAGGACTATACTCCCATTCTGGATAGTCAGAATCCGTTTCAAAGCCAATATCTAAAATACCCGCAATCATTTTGGCCTGATTTGATATATTATACTTTAAACTTTTTATGTTACTCCTAATATTGCTCTCAAATAGTATATCTGTTCCAAATGTATTAACTACCCCTAGATTTGTTGAACTTTCCACCAGTCCCTCGATATCTCTGCTCATTGTCTGGACACCGTTGGGTATAAGCACTAGTAGTGAAATAACCTTATTCATCGTATCCCTTGACAACACTTTTAAATCAGTGTCATCTAACCTTTTTACACTGAGATTCACCTGTGGATCAGATACTTTTAGTTCATTTTTAAAAATCGAATTCCATTCATCCACTTTAGCTGCCAGTTTACTTTCATCACAGGGATCAATTAAAATAGTAACGTCCGCTTCTTGCGGGATAGCATTCATTTTAACCCCACCATTTATTTCACTAATGCAATATTCCACTTCCTGCAGAAGGTCAATTAAAAACCTGCCCATAAGTTTGTTTGAATTTCCTCTGCCTTTGTCTATCTCGACTCCCGAGTGGCCACCTTTTAGTCCCCTGATACCGATTAGATTTGAAATACAGTTTTTTTCAGGGTTTTCCCATTTTGCTGGTATACAATGCTTTGCCCTTATACCTCCTGCACAGCTTGAAAATAAAACACCTTCTTCTTCGCAATCCATATTGATAAGCATGTCACCTTCAAGGTATTTAGGGTCTAAGGCTGATGCGCCATTGAGCCCTACTTCTTCCTCTGTGGTTATTAATATTTTTAAAGGAGGGTGCGGAATAGTGTTTGAATCCAAAAGTGCAAGAGCATAAGCAATTGCAATGCCGTCATCCGCCCCAAGAGTTGTGTCCTTTGCATAAAGCATATCTCCCTTAACTCTAAGCTCAATAGGATCTTTCTTGAAATCGTGTTTTGCGGATTTTTTTTTGTCGCATACCATATCCATATGCCCCTGCAAGATAACAGTCGGTGTCTTTTCATACCCCGGAGTAGCGGGTTTTTTAATTAAAACGTTTTGTGCATCATCTTGCTCTACTTCAAGATTTTTTGACTTAGCAAAAGCTACAAGATAATCGCTTATGGCTTTCTCATTTCCTGAACATCTGGGAATCTTTGAAATCTCCTCAAAGTATCTGAAAACTGGTTCTGTAGACAACTTGATATTTATATCAACCATATAATTTCCTCCTATTTTATCTATTATTAATTTATATTGGAAAAATTTTTCTTAGGTTTATAACACCTGCTCCATTGGTTTCCATTCAATATCAAAACCGAAGTGTTTTGGAGTTAGTAAGTTAACATCGCCTTTATCACGGTATTTTATATGAGATTTTCCAATTACAGCTACTTGCTGTCTTACTTTCAAATAGGTATTTGTTATTGGTTCGCAATCTCCCAAAGCAACAACCGTTATTATATCCGGACTGCAAACATATGGTTTATTGTCTAACCAGGTAATATGATTTTCATTTTTAAACCATATCTTAAATGTATGTCCCTGGAATTCATCTAAACCTTCAAATACATGTGTACCAAACATAAAGCCTTTTTTATCTTCAAACTCTCTTTTTGTAACTGTTCCTTTGAAAAGTAAATGTCCTCCAATTACTTCAACTACTTTTTCCACTGGGTCATGTCCTGCTGTTTCCCTTGCTTTTCTTATTGTTTTGCCAACGATATAACTATCCGTCAATGTACCAGGTATCATCACTTCTTTTAATTCTTTAATTTTCATAAGAAATCCAATATTACCCGTCATTTGATTCGTTACCATAACAATTGAACGTCCATATTCCTCCACCATTCCAAAATTTATAGCACTTTCAATAATATTAACATTTCCCCATAAATCACACATAACCAAGGGACAAATGCTTTTGTTTTTAGCACAAGGGGTTGCCTGGGTTAATTCTGGTATCGCTCTCCCCGCAAAATCTCCATCTATAAAAACTTTATTCAACCTTGCCGCCGTATCTAATGGTGCTGGTGTATTGCTTCCACCTAACTCTCCCGCAATCAAAGCACCCAGTTTTATTTGTTTATATTTTTCCAGTTCTTGGACTGCTTTTATTAACGGCCTCTCCACGGTAGGTTCACCTAAACCCATCTCTTTTAGTTTTTTTAAATTTTCCTCAGAGATAGGTGCAATAGAACCCATATAAAATGGCATTGCCACCCATTCTTCTTCATTTATCTCTGAGATGTCAACCCAACTTAATTTATATCCCTCTTCTAATGCTTTTACAAGGAAGTCTAGACCTAATTCAGGATCTCCACCGCCGCCTGTTCCCATAAAAGTCACACCTCTTACAAAATCCTCTACATCCTGTTTATTTTTCAAAGTATAATTAGACATTTTTTACCTCTTCAAATTTTATATTTTTTCATATTATTTTTGACAGTACCTTTTCTAATTATAAACTTTCTACTTTATTTCTGTTCTTAAAAACAAATGGTGTTTTACTTAATTCTTATTTAATTCCTCAACTGTCACGTAATCCCCATCATATCCCAGTTTCTCAATAACGTGTTTAAATACTTTATAACCGTTCAATTCTCTCCACTTAGTATGACATGGGAATGCTAATACCACAATTTCCATGCCTTCCTCCAAGTCTGCATTTGTTAAAGCTTGCCCTCCGACTGATATGGTACAAATCAAATCCGGAACCATAGCAACTATTTGTCCATTCTTCTTAGCAATCATATTCTCATTTTTATATTCCACAGTAAGTACATTGGTTTTACATTTTCCGGACTCTTGTACGATATAACGTCCAAAATCAAAGCCTTCTTTAGTTTGTATTGTCATATCCTGAACCTTGCCTCTTATTAACTCGTATCCGTTAAACTGATCTATTAATAATTTAATAAAGTCATTGTTATTTTCTATGGCTTCTCTAATAGTCACTCCGATTTTTTCAGCAATGCTTACTGTACCGGGTATCATTGCCTGTTTGCACATGTTGCCATCCATCACATATGATGCTATTCCTCCGCTCATACCCAATGCTGAGATTACATTTCTTGCAATGTTTTCACAATCGTAAGAATTCTCTGTATAAACAACAGCTGCATTGTTTTTTTTATCTGCTATAGCAAAAGGAGAGGGCGGTATATCGTAGAAATGAAACATGAGCATTCCAAGTTCAGGAACAGCTCTTCCCGCACCATCTGCATCTATAATGGGCAGGCCTTTTTTAGCTCCTGCATATATAGGCACCATAGTATTAAATGCACCGGTTTCTACTGGTATTAAACAATCTATTTTTGAGTTTATTGTTTTTTCAAGCAGCTCCAAAGCGTTAATTGATTCAATATCAAAACGTTTTTCTAACATAGCTGTTGGTGCACCCATACCTGCTACCGTAGCAATCTTTTCACTAGCTTTAAGCTCATCAACAGTAATTAATACCGGTTCTATATTTAATGCTTTAATTTGTTCTGCTAACATCAATCCAGATTTTATTGAACCTCCACCACCCGCACCAAGAAGTGCAGAACCATTAATAATATCTAGCATATTTTTGTGTGTCAGTCTTCTCATCTTATACCCTCCTCATTCAAATTTGTTATTTATTGAAATTAAACAAAGCAACAAAATCATCTATGACATCATCCAGCATCGTTACAAATTCTTTTTCATCGGTCATACAACTATATTTTTTCTCCTCAATTTTTCCTATAATCTTCGATACTTCTTCGTTCCCTATAAGAGTATTTTCTTTCAATATGCTATATAATTTACTTATAGAATCAATAAGCCGGAACGGCCCATATATTTTAGGTTCATCTACGCATCCCCTTGCACTTGTAACCATATAAGTAAATAGTTTTATTATTTCCTTCTCGTCCATTAAATCCTATCCCCCCATGTATTAAAGAAAGTTGTCTCTATAACACTTCTCCTTTTGGGAGTGCTAGTAATTTCATCAGAATATCCAACGCTAATGATTAAATCTGCTGAAACATAGTCCGGTAGATTCAATATTTTACTAATAGCTCTTTTATTAAAAGATTTCACGGGACATGTGCTTAAACCTATCTCTTCTGCTAGAAGCATTATATTCTGGGCCGCCATTGAGATATCCATCACACATAGCTCATCTCTTCCCAATATGCCTGCCTTTTCAAAAGCCTTCTTTCTATCGCTGCAGATCAAAATTACACTTGGAGGGCCTCCTAAAAGCCCGGGGCTAAATGCATTTACCTGTTCAACTGTATTAGCATCATCTACAATAATAAAATACCATGGCTGTACATTGCTTCCTGAGGGTGCCCAGATGGCTGCTTCAATTAATTGTAATAATAAATCTTTAGATACATTTTCTTTTTTATACTTTCGGATGCTTCTTCTTTTTTTCATTACATCTAAAATGCTATCTCCCATTTTACCCACTCTATTCCTTTCATTTAGATTCTTACTGGTTGTCCCTTGAATTTTTAAAATATCTCCCAAACTTATAGTAGAAGTTTGATTTTATGCCTACTCCAATAGATATTATTCGGCTTTCCCAATCTTCTTCTCTTCACCCTTATATGAAGTTTCATGTTATTCAAACCGTCAATACGATCATCTTTGGTCATGTGTGCTGTCCTCCTTCCTATTTTTGAATATTGCGGTTATTAATATTCTATAGGAAAGATCTACACGCATGACCAATTTATTTTAAGCTAAGTGTAAACACTACTCGAAATTAGTACATATTAAGAAACTTGGTATAATTAATTATTTCAACCTGTTTTCAATAGGAACGTAATCATAATCAAATCCAAAAGCTTTTGGACCTAAGATTCCTATGCCCTTTTCGCTGCGGAATATTGGTCTTGCTTTGAGTCCAATAACGGCAACATTGTCACCTTCACTTATTTTGGGGTTTGCCAAAGGTTCGCCCGTTACTACGTCAACAACAGTTATAATATCTGGGCTTGTAACTAAGACTTCATCATTTTTCCAACAAATATGATTCTCATTTTTAAACCATATTTTAATTGTATCGCCTTTAAACTCGCATTTTCCGGCTATTGTATGTGTCCCCCAATAGTACCCTACACGATCTTCCCATTCCTTTTTAACAACTTTTCCCCTGGAAATTATCCAACCACCTAATAATTTTGTTATCTCGGCAATTGGATCTTTTCCTGCTTCTCTTGTTTCACGTATAAGTTTTCCGATATTATAACATTCTGTTAATGTCCCCGGTATGATCACTTCCTTAACTTCCTTACCAGTCAAAAGGAAACCCGCATCGCCCGTTAATCCATATGAAGCAGCACTTAATAATTTACCTATACGTTCTGCTATAGGATAGCTAGTAGAGTATTTAATAATACAAGTGTTTCCCCATGCATCAACAGATGTAATAGGTAGTAAGGACTTGTCATGCAGGTAAGGAGTTGTTTGGGATATTTCAGGAATTGCACGGCCAGTATAATCACCATCTATTGTGGGAATACCCGTAATCAAACCAGCGGCAATACACCCCGGTGTATTTGCACCACCTAGCTCTATAGGTATCAATGCATTAACTTTTTTCCCGGTATAATTAGATAACTCTTTAATAGCTATTGCCAAACAGTCCTTCTGTTTGTTTTTTACAGTACCAAGACCCAAGCTTGCCATTTCCTTAATTGCTTCTTCAGTATGAGGGGCAATAGAACCCATTAGGAATGGGCAAACAGTCAAATCATCGTCTGAAATATCATCAATGTCAATCCAGCCAACTTCCTTGCCTTTTTCTAATTCACTGACAAGAGAATCTATGCCATTCTCTGGTAACCCCCCTCCCCCTGTTCCATAAAACGTACATCCTCTAACGAAATCTTCAATTTCCTGCCTATTTTTCAAAGTTGCTTTCAACATTTCTTTTCCTCCTCCATGATATTTATTATTTATCAACTACATACTGGTATATATGGGAATAAATGATATTTTATAAAAGTAATTAGTGATTTCTATATAGAATATAAAAGTTTGATATCTTAGCTTTGTTCAACTGATGACAAGCCATTATCACCTTCAAAGAAGGTGGTTTTTTAAGGTGAAATAAATACCATAAGACCTCTAATCAAAAAGATGGCATCGTACCATGTGATCAGGTTCAACTTCTTTCATAACCGGATCTACTTTATAACATTTATCATATGCCATGGGACAACGTGTATTAAAACTGCAACCAGGTGGGACATCTACTGGACTTGGGATTTCACCTTGAGATTTTATTTTCTTTGGTTTTAACTCTTCTTCCATTTTACTAATAACAGGTATTGAGGATAGAAGCATTTTAGTGTATGGATGTTTTGGCACACGGAAAAATTGAGCAGTAGGCGCAATTTCAGCTATTTTACCTAAATACATAATTGCAACCCTTGTTGTAAAATTTCTCACTAAACTCAAGTCATGAGTAATAAACACATAAGTTAAGTTATGTTGTTTTTGCAATTTAAGCAACATATTTATTATCTTTGCCTGGATAGAAACATCTAGAGAAGAAGTAGGCTCATCGAGTACAACAAGTGATGGATCAGTAGCTATCGCCCTGGCAATAGCTACCATCTGCCTTTCTCCTCCCCCAATCATAGTCGGGTACTTATATAAAAAATCGGAAGACAACTCAACAGTGTTAAGAAGTCTTATGATTTGTGCCTCTTCATTTTGCTTATTTAACATACCATGAATCTGCAAAGGTAATCTCAAAATCTGCCTAATAGATCTTTGAGGGTTAAGCGTTGTCCCCGGATCTTGAAATACTATTTGTATATCCTTTTTTAATCTCAAAGACCTACTATTTGTAATAATACTAATATCTTCACCTTTAAATAATATTTTCCCCTCAGTTACACCATACATTCCTACTATATTGTAGGCAGTAGTACTTTTCCCCGAACCGGACTCACCTACAAGCCCGAATGTCTCGCCCTCACGTATTGATAAGTCAATCCCGTCAATTGCTTTTACAAAAACCCCCTTCTGTTTTACGCCTCCAGCATTATAAATGGGAAAGTATTTTTTTAATCCTTTTACTTCTAAAATATTATTAACCAATTACATCACCTCTATTATTTGAAATCTGTTTAGTAAAGAAAACATGCTACTTGATGTCCGTTCCCAACATCTTTAAATTCAGGTTTCTCCTTTGTACAGCGTTCCATTACTTTGGGGCACCTCGTTGAATACCTGCAGCCATATGGAGGATTCAAATAATTCGGTATTCTCCCTGGAATTCCTTCAGCTATCCCTCCTCCTGACAATTTTGGAATACAACTTATTAGCCCCTTTGTATAGGGATGGTACTGGTTTTTAAAAAGTTCACTTGTACTAGCTGCCTCTACCATATTACCGGCATACATAACATAAATACGGTCGGTAGTCTCTCTTGCTACACCAAGAGAATGAGTAATTAAAATCAATGAACTTCCTTTATCCTGCACTCGCTGTTTTAGAATCTGCAGTACCTGATCTTGAATAGTTACATCCAGGTTTGTTGTAGGCTCATCCGCAATAACAAGACTACGCGGAGTAGCAAGCGCCATAGCTATGCACACTCTCTGTCTCATTCCGCCACTAAGTTGAAATGGGTAGCTATTTAATAAACGTTTCGGATCTGGTAAAGACGTTTCCTTTAATGCTTTGATAGCCAATTCTTTTTGTGCTTCCTCTCCCTTTGTTCTTTTAAGCCTAGAATACTTGATAACAACTGATAATTGCTGACCAATAGTAAAAACCGGATTAAGCGCTGCTACGGGATCCTGGAATATCATTGAAATACCGGTCTCCCTTATTGGTTTTATCTCATTTTTAGTCATTTTAAGTAAATCTTTACCTTTGAACAGTATTTCTCCCTTTTCAATTTTAGCTTGCTTGGCAAGAATCTGGAGTATAGCCTTAACCGTAGTAGTTTTACCACAACCAGTTTCCCCAACTATACTTATCCTCTCTCCTTTATTTACTGATAAATCTACACCGTTCAATACTTTAGTATAACCTTTAAAAGTCTTAAACCCTACATAAAGATCTCTAATTTCAACTACTGTGTCCTTCATAATTACACCTCCCCACTTGAAAACATGTCTTTTACGCCATCGCCCATAAGGTTAAATCCTAAAACTATAATCATTATAGCTAAAGCAGGGAATATTGAAATCCACCATAGTTCAGGTAAATATTTTGCACCATCAGAGACCATTGTTCCAAGTGCTGGTGTAGGCGGTTGCTCACCTAGCCCAACAAAACTTAAAGACGCACCTGTGAGGATAACCCATCCCATATCTAATGTCATTTTAGTAAAAATAGGCGACAAACAATTCGGAAGTATTTCTTTAAATAGAACATGAGACTTACTTGCACCTAATAATTCTGCTGATTTTACATACAGTTCATTACTTATAGATGTGCTCATACCGTAGACTAATCTTGTATACCAAGGCCACCAAGCTATAGTCACTGCCATCATTGAATTAAACAGTGTCGGTCTCATAATGGCACAAACACACAAAGCTAATATAAGAGGGGGAAGTGCCAGAAAAATATCTGTAACTCTTAAAATGAAAGTCGATATGGTTTTACCTTTCCAATATCCTGCAATTAGTCCTAAAATACTGCCAATAGGAACTACTACTAAAAGAACACCAAACCCCATTACAAATGCTCCACGAAAAGCAAACATTGTCCTACTTAGTATATCTCTTCCAAAATTATCCGTACCCATCCAATGACTAATTGAAGGTATCTGGCACGCTGATGCAAAATCCACAAAAGGACCAACATGTGCTGGATAGGGAGCGATAAGAGGCTCAAAAATCCCAAGTAAAGCTACTATCAATACTGTTGCTAGGCCTATAATAGACATCCTATTCAAAGAAAATTTGTACCAAGCACGTTTAATACCTTCTATTTTGTCTCTCTTTATAGCCAATTCTTCATTTCCTACATTAGTTAATAAGTTGTTATTATAATTACTTCTCTTTTCCGTCATTTTATGCGCTCCTCCCCATTAAACGTATACGAGGATCAAGAAATGCAACTATAATGTCAATTACTATATTAACTGATATAAACACTAAACCAAGAATCATTACAACTGCCGATATTACATTTATATCTTTATTCAACATTGCTTGAATTCCATATTTTGATAATCCTGAAAAATTAAATATTAACTCAACAAGAAAAGCGTTTCCAAAAAGGGCAGCTATATCTAATCCCAGAACCGAAATTGTCGGGATTAGAGACGGCTTAAGTAAGAATCTAAAAAGTATAATTCTCTCTGGAATACCATAAGCCTTTTGCGCTGATATATAATCTTTAGTCATATTATCAGTCATGCTTGAACGTGTAATACGAGCTGCTTGAGCAAGCCCCCCCAAACAAAGTGAAAATGCTGGGATTACGAGATGCATAAATGCATCTTTAACAGTATTAAGTGAACCACTTAATAGGCCATCAATCGTGTACATTCCAGTTATAAACTTCGGTTCGATAATACCATAGCTTAACCTACCGGTAATGGGGAAAATAGGAAGTAAATAACCAAAAACAAACATGAATATAATAGCCCAAACGAATGCAGGTGCTACAATTCCTAAATATGAAATAATTCTAATCACTCCATCCAGCCATGTATCCGAAAATTTGGCAGATAATATGCCTAATGTAATGCCCCCTACAATCATTAATAAGGCAGAAATCATTACCATCTCTAAAGTAGCAGGTAGGAATTCTCTGATATCTTCACTAACCGAACGTCTTGTCATTAGTGATTTTCCAAAATCTCCATGTAAGACTCCTTCCACCCATAACACATATTGTAGATAAATAGGTTTATCCAGGTTCATCTCCTGCCTTAGTCTTTGCACTGTTTCTTCAGGTGTTCTAGGGCCAAGTGCCAATCTTGCTGGATCACCAGGAACAACTCTAGCAATAATAAATATCAAAATTGATAATCCCACCAAAACCAATAAATAAGTACTAACCTTTTTTAGCCAAAACCATACCATATTTCGCCCTACCTTTCATCTTGCGAACTTGTTATTTAAGTCATATTAATCAAAGGGTGATACCTCTAATTATGAGCCACCACCCTTTAACTCAAAAGACTATTTTGAACGTTTCTCAGGGAATACTTTCATATCATGAACATAGTTATTATAGCCCATAGGATTAATGAATATCTGACCTTTCTTAACCATTTCTGCCGTAGGCCAATAGACATATGAAGCTTGGTATGCTCGCCTTTCCGCCTGGTCAAACAGCCAAATAGTTGGACAAAGATCTATAATCTTCTTCTGTATTTCAGAGTATTTCTTAAAACGTTCTGCTTTGTCAATGGTTGCTAGTGCATCTTCAATCTGAGCATCAAGTTCACTATCTTGTACCCATTCCATCTGTTCCCATGTTCCGGTAGAGATTGAATGATACCTTGTCTTAAGCATCCCTCCTGCTTCAATGTAACTTGGTGCAACAAATACAATGGATGCATTTGGTGTAGTATCAACTGTTTGAGCATCGGCTATCATAGCACCAAATGGTTTCTTTGTAATTTCAACATTAATACCAAGTTCTGCACAATTTGCTTGGAAGAGGAGAGCTATTTTTTCTTCATCAGGTACCTCAGCACACCATGTCATTCTTATAGGGTAATCTTTAAGGTTGTTGTAATATTTAGACAGCTTAAGTTCTTCTTTGGCTTTCTCTAAATCTTTCTTATATAGTTTAAGTGAATTGTCAGCTCCTGGTAAATTGGCTGTCACGGGTCCGTTAGAGATTTTAGAATAGAGGAATATATTATTTACTACTACTTCATAATCAATGACGTATGCTAGCGCTTTACGGAAATGTATATCATCGGTAGGGGGCTTTTTAGTATTGAGTGTTATATTTAAATTATTACCATTAATATAAGATACTACTTCAACTCCCTCAATTTTTGCCATTGCTTCGTAATTTTCCATTGGCTGCATCTCGTCAGTAATTTCTTGTTCTTGGCGGAATATCGCAGTTCTAACAGTTGTAGGTTCACATGCTCCTGATAATTTAAAATACTCTGGTGCATCCTTGTCCCATCCGCCCCAATAATCATCAAATTTTTCTCCAAGTATATATTCTTCCATTTTTACATCTTTTAATTTATACGGGCCACTCCCAGCATCATTAGTTAACAACCACTGTTTGCCATAGTCTCCAAATTCTCCATAGATATCTGTTGTTTTATCTATATTAGCCATAACAACTTGTTTTTCAACAATAAACATACGGATTAAAGAGGAAACAAAGGGTCCGAATTTATTGTTTAACTTGATTTCAACTGTGTACCTATCTAATGCCGTTACGCTTTCAATAACGCCCTTATAAAGATATGCATAGCCTTCGCCTATTGTTAATAACCTATTCATACTAAAGGCTACATCTTCTGCAGTTAACTCATTTCCGCTATGAAATTTAACCCCTTTTCTGATATAGAATTTATAAGTTAGCCCATCCTCTGAAATATCCCATTTGGTGGCTACTTGCGGCCTGACCGAACCATCAGGATTTGGGAATACTAAGGTATCATGTAAATTAACCAATGCAATAGTATCAGAGAAATCACTGCCAACAGCTGGGTCACAATATGTTGGCCAGTCTTCAGTCATTCTAATTATACTATTTTCATCTTTTGTCTGTGCCGCTGCAGTTGCTCCAATTACAAGAATTCCTAAAATCATCACTAAAATCATAGCTTTTCTTATTTTTGATAACATTAAATTTTACCTCCATACTTTTACTTTAATTTTTTACTTTAATTAAATTCTTACCAAAACATATTTATTTGCCCATAGCCCGTGCGATCTTAATTAATTCTGGGTGTACTACTCGTCCCTCTTCAATCAATAATTCACCATCTAACCACACTGAAGAATTCATGCAAATACCATCTGCATGAGTTACCGCATCACCAAGAGCAGCTTCAAACATTGGTCCCTGATAACCAAATCCCCACTCCGTTGATCCCCATACTCTTTCGTCTTCGGTGCATAAACCACTTAAGATAGCACCCGGGTTAAAGCCGTAACAAACATGAGCTAAATTATACATCCTTGGGTCATTCAGCTTTTTCAACCAATTACTTAGCTTGCTAGCTTCTTCTTCCCCATTTACTTCTACTATTTTTCCATTTTTAATTACTAATTCGATAGGATGCTTTAGAATTCCGAATTCTGCTTCTCCTCCTCCTGAAAAAGAACCATCATAAACAATGATTCCATTGATGCTGGTTTCCAAAGGTGCCCACCCAATCTGGCCTACCAGGAAATGAGGTCCTGGAACATCTGCATATAATTCATTAGTAATTGGACGTTCGGGTACATTCTCAAAGGAGATGTCTGTGCCTGCCGGGGTAGTAATACGAACTTTATTTGCTTTTTTGGTCAGCTCTACTACTTTATTTTGGAATCTTGCCTGTAATTCCATATCAAGTTTCGCGATACACCTCGTTATACGTTCCCTGTCCAGACCTCCCAAGAATAGATATCGTGTCCTTCCGTTAGTCATAGCCTTTTCCCATGGAGTAGAGTAAAGTAACCACTGGTTATTTAACTCAATCCATACATCAGAAGAGGGAATGGCTTCCTTAAGTGAATCCGGTAGCTGATCATCGGCCATCTTGCCATACCCATTGGGTGTTGAGTGCCATGCAACAACTACTTTACCCCCTGCTGCCTCTACAGCTTTAGCTATCTCCTCAGCCGGAAGGAAATCCATGCTCGAATCGATAGTAATAATTACAGACTCTCCCTTTTTTACCCGGCACATGTGATTGACAATGATATTTGAAGCTTTCCCCAGTTCAAGTGCAAACATTTCAGGCATAATTTTGATAATCCTCCTTGTACAATTAGTTTGTATTAATTCAGTAGCATTTTACTACTGTTCGACCTTTTAACTATTCAGTTTACCATAATCGTTATTTCTAAACATCAATCATAAAACAAAAATCTCTTTTTACATTTTTAACCATTTTACCTCCTTTATTTTATTTATTAAATAAATAGAAAATTTCTTGTTCCTCTTTTATCACCCCCCTTAACATTTAGTCCCAGTGCCTTTCAGAAAACTTTGAAAACATTGTTTTGTAAGGCTTTTAGAGTATTTCAATTTTATTTTTAACCGTCCACCTACCTTTTGCCCTATAATCTTTTAAGAATGCTTTTCTTTGGTTAAAGCAACTTTCAGAAAAATAGAGGATAATGCTATGAATAGATTTAAGGCAAACTAAAAACTTCAGGATAACCCTAATTTAGTTTTTGGTTTTCATGCCCTTCGTCTATCTTGCGTGGAGAACTTCTCTGTCATTTTACGAGATACTGAAAATAGGATCTTCCAAAAAGTAAGAGATTCCCTGGTAAGCAAGTTAATCGAGCTTAAAGAGATTAAGGGAACTTATCTTACCTTCGATTCCTCTAATATCCCGGTTAAAGTTAAAGAAAACAACCTCAAGACTTCTATTAAAGATAGATTTGATAAAACCAAGAGGCCTAAAGGTGACCCGGAATCTCGTCTTGGTATTATGGTCCATTTCCCCAAGCCTTTTCAGAAAGAGTTTAAATACTTCTGGGGTTACCGGAATTTTGTCCTCTCTGATGCCTTATCTGAATTACCCCTTTTAGAAGAAACCAGGGGAGCCAATGTAGTAGACAGTAAGGTTATTATCCCTCAGCTTGGATTGGCTAAAGATAGGTTTAACCTTAATATTTGTGCGGTAATCGCAGATGCTGGCCTTGATTCGGCAAAAGTCCTTTCTTTTATTATCAATGAGCTTAAGGCCAAGCCCTACATTGCTCGAAATCTAAGAAGAGAAAAAGATCTTAAAGTTTCCTCAACTGGTAACCGAATCTGCCTAGCCAGCTTTGAACTGGGATCAAGAACGCCTCTTCTGTCCCTGGATACATCCCAGGTTTGTCAAAGGCACAGATTATTTTGCTTACTTTCATGTACTTAGCGGAGATATCCATAAGCAAATTACTTAAGGCACTCCGAAATTAATGAATTTTCTGAAAGCCTATTTATAGAGGTATTGCTTATATTAAATTAAAGTATCCCAGATGAAAAATTACTTATATTAAAATATCATACTTACTAAAGTTCAGTATAGGTATATAAATACAAAAATAAAGTGGTATTTTTATATTCGATGCACAATAAGTTACAAGGAATATTTCCTTTTATCCTTTTATCCTTATATTACGAATTTTTTAATACCTTTGTATAATCTTTATTCATTTAAAAAATTAACTACCTTTAAAGCCTTATAACTAAAATATATATTAAATAATGTCTCACCGTCTCCCATATCTATACCGAGAATGTCGCTAATTTTTTTTATCCTGTATCTTACAGTGTTCCTATGAACAAACAATTCTTTTGCTGTTTTATAAATCTTTTTATCATTTCTAAGATAGACTTCCAGAGTAGCCATAAATTCAGTTCCGTGTTGTTCATCTTGCTTAATAAGAGGCTGTAAGTGATTTAGAACAAAATCCTTTAATTGATTTTTGTCGGATACATCCAGCAGTAACTTATATATTCCCAAGTCATTAAAATGGATAACTTTACCGGAACTTACAATTTTCTTTCCTAAATTAAGGGCTTCCAGGGCTTCCTTGTAGCTCCTTGGAAGGTTTTCTATACTTTTATAATACCTGCCGATACCTATGTTTATTTTCATACCATTTAGATTTGAAGTAACTTCTTTTTGAATAATTGATGCTATTTCCTTTGTATATGAATATACACTATTCAAGGATTTTTTGTAACCCATGGGTATGCTTATAAGTACAATAACCCTACCGTTCTTATCTGCAACTATTGCTTTAGGGTCTACTTTCTTTAAAGTAATTTGAACTGTGTCCAAAAAAAGATTTTTAATCTCTTGTATATTTTTTACATTTTGTTCTTCTTCCTTATAGTAGGTATTGATTTTTTCAACATCTAGTATTATTACCTGCCTTCCTTCATTTAAATTCCAATCGAAATATCGACCTCTTTCTTTTAGTACATCCGGGTTTGAACCATTGCCTTCCAGCAGGTCATTAAATAAATCTTTCATCATGCGTTTTTTTATCTCCTGGATGTTTTTTTCCTTCAGTAACTCCAGAGCGACAACAATTGCTCCCTGTTCAAGGGCTTTTATCTTTAATTCATCTTCCGGGGAGCTATAACCGAACATCACTATAAAACCATATATTTCTTTTTCAATAATAATAGGGGTAACTATAAACCTTTTACCTTGGATTTCCAATATCTTTGTGTATGATGCATCGGTTTTATTATATCTCTCAAATTCTTTTGTTAACTGGGACTGACTTATCAAATGGTATATTTTTTCCTGCTCACCAGAAAAGGCAATCATCCTATTGTTACTGCTAAACATTGCAATAGGATATCCCGTCAATTCACAAAGTTTGTTACATATTGACTGTATACCTTCTCCCTGTAGAACAATATCAGTCAAACTATTATGGATTTTATTTATAGTCTTAATAGCTGATGCTTTCTTGCTTAAAATCTGACTCAATACCTGGTTTATTATGTTTATATACGGCACTTCGAGAGGAAGCTCGATAATAGGAAAATTTAATTTCCCTGCAATAGCGATTAATTTCTCAGGAATTCTATCAATAAATCTACCAGGTTTTATACACAGAGCTGCAGCTTTAACATTAGCAAGTTTTATAATTAAATTCTCCTGGGCTTTTATATCATTTTTCATTGCAAAGGAAGTAGTTAAAAGCATTTCACCTTCTTTTACCCAATTTTCCACATCGGGGACTTCTATTACATCAACATATTTTACAATATTGGATTTTCCTTTATCTCCTGATACCAGTTTTGCACCCTTAAAAGCTGGAAGACTAAGGACCTCTTCTACCGTTATTCCCAAATACTATCACCTCACAAAAGAGTATCAACTAGTTTAAGTAAACTTATCAAATTAATTATTAATATACCGGAACTCCTAATTCCCCACATAACCTGACCAAATATGGATGGGAATAGTTTCCTTTTTTTATAGTTTCTTGGTTTAGAATTATGGCTGGGTTTAATACTATCCCATACGGTATGTTATGCGCCATTCCATATCTTGCCTCCAACCTGGGTTCTTTGATTGCCCATCCCCATCTCGATACAGCAAAATACCCTTTAATCTAAAACTTAAAAAAACAGCTATTTTCTTTATATATAATTAATTCTACAAATTTTTTAAAAATCCTCTTTTTTTATCAAAAATAGATAAAAATATTTATTTTATGGAAACACCATGTTAATCAGTCACATAACCCATAACTGTTATCCAATTAACCGATTCATCAATTGACCAATTCGTAGGTCCGGCGTTCCCCGTTTTCACGAGGACAGGCCCGCTTGTCTATTAATATTCAGCTAAAAATTTAAAGCGAAAAGCTAAAAACTATAATTCAAAGCTCGAAACTTTTTCATAAATTTTAAGTTTTAAGTTATAGTTTTACACTTTGTGTTTGTCGTTTTTCGTTGTATTCTACACACCCCTACTTTTTCTTCCTCTTCACTATATACTTGATACTCGATACTTTCTTTTTTAGCTTTACTTGATAAAAACATAAAAAGGAATATAATTAAGTAAAATTTCCAATTAAGGAGGGGATAACCTTGAAAATAAAAGAAGTTATGATTCCAGACCTAACTTCCGTATCTGCCGATACCCCGATAAAAGAGGCCGTAAAGGTTATGAGCCGACAGCGAATGGTAGGGTTACCTGTTGTAGATAATGATCAAAATGTAATTGGAATAATCACGGAAAGCGATATTGCCAAGGCCTGCTTGCCTGGCTACTATAAAGAATTACAAAATCCATCTTTTATCCCTGATTTCGACCAGTTTTCCCAGCAAGCTAAAAAGATTGCTCACTTTCCGGTAAAAGAATTTATGACCAGAGAAGTTTTTACGGTAGAAGAGAATACCAGTCGAACTGAAGCTGCAAATTTACTATTTAGAAAACAACTAAGGATAGTCCCTGTAGTAAGAGCAGGTAAATTAGTAGGAATATTGACCCCTTCTTGTTTATGTAAACATGCTATGGAAGAAGATTAGATTAGGAAAGGAATAATTAATGAGCCAAACACTGATAGCTTTAATAATATTTATAACTACTCTTATATTTGTTAGCCTGGAAAAGATTAACCGCACGGTGATTGCCTTAAGCGGAGGTCTTCTTTTTATATTGTTAAAAATATTGAATCAAAATGAGGCTTTTTTAGCCATAGATCTTAATACTATCGGTCTACTGACCGGAATGATGGTTATGGTCTCTATAATCAAAAGAACCGGCCTGTTCCAATATCTGGCAATTAAAATATCTAAGCTTGCTCATGGAAATATCTTTTACCTCTTGTTTTTTCTGAGTATTATTACCGGCATCCTATCTTCCATCCTGGACAATGTCACCACCATAATACTTATTGTCCCTATAACTTTAGCTATCTGTGAAAACTTAGAAATATCTTCCATACCTCTGGTGCTGTCTGAAATATTCGCTGCTAACATAGGAGGAACAGCAACACTTATCGGTGACCCTCCTAATATAATAATCGGAAGCGCAGCCCATCTATCTTTTATGGATTTTATTGTAAATCTTGCTCCTTTCGTCCTGATTCTATTAATTCTCTTGCCATTCTTTGTCAGGCTATTTTATAAAAAAGAAATGTCGCAAAATATAAAAGAAGCCTGGGGGAGAGTGGAAAAGTTCGATGAAAGGAAAGCAATTGAAGACCCCATGTTATTAAAAAAATCCATACTTGTTTTTTTATTAACTATATCAATCTTTATCTTCCATCATAATCTGGGTTTAGAAGCAGCTACTGTAGCTTTAGCAGGAGCAACTCTCTTACTTTTAGTCAGTAACATAGACCCAGCAGAAACTTTCTTAGAAGTAGAGTGGTCTACTCTCTTCTTTTTTATCGGACTTTTCGTGGTAATAGCAGGAGTGGAGAAAGTGGGGATCATTCAATGGCTGAGCAACAAAATTATTACTCTAACTAAAGGAAATTTCACTCTTACCACTCTGGTAGTTTTATGGGTCTCGGGAATCACCTGTTCCTTTATCAATAATATCTCCTATACCATCTCTATGGTTCCGGTTATTCATAATATCGGGGCAGTAACCTCATTTAACCTCAACCCTGTCTGGTGGGCTTTATCTTTGGGTGCCTGTCTGGGAGGAAACGGAACCTTTATAGCGGCTGCTGCTAATTTAGTAGGAGTAAATATATTAAAAAGACAGGGCCGAATAATAACCTTCAAAGAATTTTTTCGAATCGGCCTTCCGATTATGTTAATATCTATTATTCTATCTTCTATTTATCTCTTCTTAAAGTATTTATTGTAAAAAAGGAGGGAAGGGTATTTTTTTACCTATTCTTGCTTTTAATATTTCATAAAAAGTAGCCTGTCACCTTTTTATTTAACTTTAATTTATTTCTTTTAATGTGCTGATGACATCAATTCCCAAATTTGCAAGCCTCTCATAACTATGATGTCCACTGGCAACCAGCAGACAATCGCAGCCGATGTGTTTTGAAACATCGTAATCATGGATAGTATCTCCTATCAAAAGCACGTCTTGTGGGTTTAAATTTAACTTAGCTATCCACTTTTTTCCTCTTTCAACTTTACTTTCGGCATAGTGGTTTTCCAAGCCTATTATTCCACTAAAATACTTATCGACGCCGTAATGTTTAATCTTCTCTATCAGGACATCTTCTTTTGAAGCAGATAAAATTGATTGGGATATTCCTCTATCCCTTATCTTTTTCAGCACTTCTTCTGCTTCATCAAATAGCTTACACTCGTTAAAACGCGTGTAATATTCGCTAATAAACTCATCAGTAAGTTCCTCAAATGATTCATCAGAAAAATCGAATCCCAGTTTTGAATAATATTTTGTTACCGGGAAATCAAATATTTTCCTATATTTTTTTGAATCAATCCTAAGTAAGTTGCGTTTTTTTAACATCTTATTCATTATTTCTACTACTAGCCAGACGTCATCCACCAAAGTTCCGTTCCAATCCCAGATAATATGCTTATAATTGCATATTTTTTTTATCATTCACTGCCTCACTTAATAAATATTGTACTAATTAAAACTTTAATGTCCCGTCCGGCATATATCTTAACTTTCTTGGTCTATCCAAACATCCGGCAAAACCATCAAATCCTTCTACTTTTATTTTCCATGTAAGAACTACATTATCCCCTTGCCTATCTTTAATAACCCTTGCAGTATAGGTTTGTGTTTTGCTATCCAGTAAAACTTCTGTGTGGTCCAAGGGATGAAATTTGCCAAGAAGCGTTTTTGATTGATAATACAATGTTCCAGTCTGGGGGGTGAAAGGCAATATTTCTTTTTTGTGTTTCTCAGAATAGGCAGAGGAATTTGTAGCAAATAAAAGATACCACCTTCCGTTTTTAAAGTGAAGGTCGGGCACCTCCATTTCGTAAAAATTACCTGAATCTGTTGCCGGGCTCATTACCTCCCAAACCAACAAATCTTTAGATCTTGCTCTTGCGATACATCCTCTCCCCTTATAATCCCCGTAATTAACTCTTGCACATATAAATGCATAATAGAATTTATCCTCCTGGTTATAGATTATAAATGGATCCCTCCAATGTTCTAACCCTTGCTCTGACATATCAACTTTTTCATACCAATTTGGATGTGCTTCCATTACCGGATTATTCTCGTATTTTTCCCAAACATAGAGGTCCTCTGACATTGCAACTCCAATCCTCTGGATTTTTCCCCCTTCTCTTTTAGAACGAGAAGTATAAAACATATAATATTTATCGTCTTTTTCGATTACTGATCCCGTCCAAATTGAAGTATCATCCCAACTTCCCTCCGAACCTGCCTTAAGTACAATTCTATCTTCCTTCCATCTTTCAAGATCCTTTGAAATTGCATGACCCACAAAAGCAAGCGAATGTCTGGTATCCGGATTTATTATGTTTCTCGGAGCCTGCAAATAATAGATATGATAAAGGTCCTTTTTTTTTACTAACCAAAAGTCCCACATATAACTATTCGCCGGTGAATAATACATTTTAATACTCCGTTCATCTCAAGTCCTAAGCTGATTTATCAACTTCTTATTTATCTATTTAGTTGTATGATATCTATTTTACTTAAAGATTATACCGTAATATTATAAGATTTAAGATATAAATATCAAGAAAATATGAAAAATTATTATGAATAGATATATTACTCATTATATGTTTCTTCCTATGGAGCCGCAGTAAATACTATGCACTGTTTTATCCTTTAATACCACTGGATGCTACCGAACGCATGAACCATTTTTGGAATAATAAGAAGATAATCAGTGAAGGAATAGTAACCATGGAAGCAAAAGCAAAAATGTCTCCCCATACTTTTGGATCCTGGCTAAAGAATTGCTGAATTGCTACCGGCAATGGCCGATATTCATATCCACGAGTTACCATAAGAGGCCAGAGAAAATCACCCCAGCGAAAAAGAAATTGTAAAATGGCAACTGTAGCAAAAACCGGTTTTGATAAAGGAACAATAATTTTCCCATAAACTTGAAAAGGATTGGCTCCATCTATTTTTGCAGCTTCGTCCAGACTCTTAGGTAAACCAATAAAAAATTGATAAAAAAGAAAAATAGAAAAAGCATCAACAATGAAAGGTATGATTTGAACCTGATAACTATCTAACCAGTTAATTCGATTTACCATTAACAATAAAGGTATAACCACAGCCTCAGTAGGGATAATGATCAGAGCAATAATTAAAGAAAGGATAAGCTCCTTACCTTTAAAACGTAACCGGGCAAGAGCATAAGCAATCATACTATTCAACACAAGTCCGGAAAGCACTGTACTACTTACAATAAAAACTGAATTAAACATAAAACGACCAAAGGGCATTTGCTTAAATACATCAAAGTAGTTTTTTAGTCCCAACTCTCCATAAGGAATAAAGGCTGATATATTACTCATGTCTCTTATAATCTGGGTCTCGTTGTTTTTAATAGAACTCACAAACATGAAAACTATGGGGAATAGGAAGAAAAAGGCAATTACAATTAACAATAAATAACTAAGAGTTATATAAATGTTCTTACGCAACTTGAAGGAAATTCTTTGACGATTTTTAACCATAACATCAATATTTGTCACTTTATGTTACCGCCCTTTCTTCCTTTAAATAAATCCTCTGTATTAATGAAACAGCCAGCACAATTAGAAAGAATAATACTCCAATGGCTGAAGCATAACCAACGCGAAGCATTTTAAAGCCTTCCTCATATAAAAGCACAATGATAGTTTTAGTGGCTCCCTGGGGGCCTCCCCTAGTCATGATCCAAACTTGAGTAAATAACTTGAACGCCAAAATAGTAGTAGAAATAATTACAAAAATTGTAGTGTTACGTAATTGGGGAATAGTAATCTGCCAGAACTGTTGCCAAGTATTAGCTCCATCAACTCGTCCTGCTTCGTATAGTTCATCGGGAATGCCCTGCAAGCCAGCCAAATAAATTACCATTTGAAAACCGACTCCCTGCCAAATAGATAATATCATAATAGCCGGAAGGGCTAAGGAAGTATCGTTTAGCCAATTATAGGGTCCTAATTTCCCAAAACTGATGAAACTTATCATCTGGTTAATCAAGCCTTCTCCCGGATTGTACAAAAAATACCAAATAATAGACACCACCACCATAGTAGTAATTACCGGAGAAAAATATATGGTACGAAATAAATTAATAAAGCGAAGTTTTTGATTAACTAAAACGGCTAATACAAGGGCAAAAAAAGTTTGCAAAGGGACTACAACCACTGCGAAAATAAAAGTATTAAGTAATGCTTGACGAAAGCTTGCACTATTAAATAATCTTACAAAGTTTCGAAGGGCAATAAATTGAGTAGGTAAATTGGGATTGGTTATTAATCTTTGGTTTGTAAAGGATATGACAAAGGCTATAATAAAAGGGGTTATCAGAAAAAGAAGTAAAAAAGATAAGGGTAGAGCGCAAAAAAACCAGGCAGCCAATGTTTCTCTTCTTTGTAATGAACTTCTATTCTTTTTATTCTTTTCAAGTGATTTTGTATTTGAATTGGCAGATTCACTTATCATTATTCATACAGCTCTTTGTTTATTTTTTACTTTTTTGTTTAATTATAACCTATTAGTTTAATTTTCACAAAAGCCTCGAAAGTGATATTTTAAGTTATATTTATTTTAATTTAATCTTATCATATTGCTGCCACAAAAAAAATAAATTAATGAGCAGGTTGTTTAACTTTTATATCAATAAATAAGTAGAATATCTGATGAAAATTAGAAGACGAAAGGTTTTGTGCCTGCACTTTTTAAGTAATTAAAAAGTGCAGGCACATGAAAATATCTAATTTGTAATTGGATAACCTTGATTGTCTTCGATATCTTGATCAATTTTTTGTACAGCCTTATCTAACTCAACTTTAACATCCGCACCGTTAATTATATTCTGTACAGCCTCTGCAAATGCATTAGTTATAGTTGGATAAGCAGGTGTCATTGGTCTGGCAACACCAACGTCACTCTGCAATTGTTCTACAAATATTCTTAAAGGTCCCCCTTCACTGTAAAGATCAGATTGTTCGAAGGCTGAAATGCGAGCAGGAACAGCCCCATTGGCATTGGTCATTCTTAATATTTGGTCCGGCTGCATTAGGAATTCTAAAAATTTCCAGGCAGCATCGGGATTTTTTGATTGAGAGGTAATGCCCCAACACCAAGATCCAGTACCGGTTGCGGCTTTTTTACCAAGTTTTGGCATAGGCAAAAGAATCAGATCATCACCAAGGCCATCATGGTGTGGCTGCCACATCCAGTGACCGACCCAGGATAGAGCAGCAATTTTGCGACCATAAAAATCATCATCTCCGGCTGGTTGGGGATTGGCATATCCTTTTTCAAATAGACTTTGGAACCAAGTAAGGGCTTCTATTGCTTCCGGACTATTTAAAATACCATCTGCAGATTGATAATCACTTCGGTCAATCAAATCAGCGCCCCAGGCCTGAATAATTGGAGAAAATCCATAAGTATACCATTCGCCCTGCCCGTAATTAAGTTTAAAATCAATAGCATATTCAACTTCTCCCAGAGCTTGTAATTTTTCGAGGGCATCATTGAATTCATTTAAATCCCAGGCATCTTCAATACCTTTAGGGATGCGAACTCCGGCCTTTTCTAAATAAGCTTTATTACCCCAGATAGATAGACCTGAATCAAAGGTTCCTAAGGCATAAAATTTTCCGGCATAGGTCCCTTGATCAATGATTGAGGGTAAAAGATCAGCCTTGAATTCTTTTGTAAGATAGCTATCCATAGGTATAATATGGCCTGCCCAGGCATAATTATATAAATTGGGTCCGTCAAAATCCAACAAATCCGGCAGGTCACCAGCTAATGAAGCTGCACTAACTTGTTCATTGTAGGATCCTTCCGGTAATTGAACGGGCTCTACCACCACTTCATTTTGCATGGCGTTAAATTCTTCAACTTGGGCATCAAGAACTTCTCGTTCCTCTCCCTTACCAGAATGAAACCAAACTTCAATAGTTACTGGTTCAGCAAAGACTGTTAGTGTAAAACTGGTTATAAGTAATACGATCAATAAAATTAAAGTAAACAATGACAATTTTTTCATTTTTAAACATTCTCCTTTTAATTAATTAATTTACCTTATTTTGACTCTTAATCACTTTCTATCCGCTATACTTATCACCTCCTTTTGATGTGAATAATTAGCCTTTGGTAAAATTTTAAAAGCCTTTATTCACTCCTTTCTCGACAAGATTTTCTTATGATTAATTCCGCATTTAGGATATGGTTTTCTTTTTGAGAATAATTTTTTATTTTATTTTGTATCTCTGCAATGAGTAATTCAGTGGCAAGTTTACCTATCTGCTTTGTTGGTTGCTTGATAGCAGTGATGGGAGGAGTATGTAGTTTAAACCATTTAGAATCATCGAAGGATAAAATTCCGATATCTTTCGGAACTTCATATCGAAGTTCTCTAATCGCCTCGAGAACCTGATAGCATATATTATCATTTCCACATAAAATAGAATCTATTTCTTTATTTTGATATAACCAGCTCTTAATAATTTCTTTAATATTGCTCCCATTATAATGAATGAATTTTATATTTTCTTTTTTTGAGGAATTATGCTGTTGGGCAAATATTTTATAGCCTAATATTCGTTGTTCCATGGTATATACACTTGTCTGATATGAAACGAAACCTACATTTACAAAACCCTGATTAAACAGATGGTTCATAGCTTTTTTGGTAATTTCTACGTTATCTATGCCGACAAAATCTACAGGAAGTGTGTCTACCTTCCTGTCTATTTGAATAGCCTGAATTTTATGGGGAATTATTGAATTATAAGCATTGGTAGAATTGTTAACTGGTGCAAATATTACGCCTTCAATTCCGTTTTGAAGAAGCATATTAATATATAATTGCTCTTTTAATGGGTCATCCTCTGAATCACACAATATTACGCTATAGCCTTCACCATAGGCAGTTAATTCAATTGCTTTGACTACCTCCGAGAAAAAGCTTTCTCTTATGTCCGATATAATAACTCCAATTACCCGAATCTTTTTTCCTCTTAAGCCGCGGGCAAATATATTGGGAGCATAATTAAGTTTTTCAACTGCTTCAAGAACCCGATCATTTGTTTCTTTATCAACATAACGTGTTTTGTTGATAACGTGAGAAACAGTGGATATCGAAACGTGGGCATATTCCGCAATATCTTTCATGGTTGATTTTTTTAAATTTTCGGGTAAAATCATTACAAGCCCACTTTCTATAAAAATATTGCGCAAACGTTTTTATCACATTTATCTTACCATTTTTAAAATTTGTTTGTCAAATAAAAATCAATAAAATCAAAAAGGTTTAGTAACTTTTCATTATTCCTGGTAAAATTTTCACCATACTGTTTCTGTTATTTCCATTAAAATAATAATCTTAAGACATTCTTTATATAATATTAATAAAAATTATATAAGGGTAAAGTGATGGTTGTTAATGACATGACGTACCGTGTTTTTAGGAAATTAGTGGTTAGGAAAGCCTTGTAAAATGAGCGTTTTAGAAAAGATTTATTTTAAGTACATTCCTGAAGGGGGTCTACAACCCTCGCAAGTAACCAATCCTCTTTTGCATCAAAGAACCGTTCCTCGGTGCATTTGATTATTGGTTCGGGGTTTTATTTATAAATCATATCAAATAACCGATCTGCTGTCTCCTGATCTAAATCTTTGAGAATTTTATATTCATCCAGGGCAGCATTTTTATCCCCCTGAACCAGATAAATCATTCCCAGGCTATAGTGGGCAAAAGTATAATCCGGCTGAATACGTATAACCTGTTTAAAGGATTCAATAGCTTCTTCGTAATCCTTTAATTGACTATAAGCCCATCCCAGGCCATAATGAGCATCTGCATCTTCCGGATTTTGTTTCACCGCCTGCTTAAAAGCATCAACGGCTTCCTGATATTTTTCCAGTTCTCCATAAGCCCAGCCTAAGTTATAATAAATATAAGTATACTCAGGATTGATGCGAATAACTTCCTGGTAAGCCTCTACAGTTTTCTCATAATCCCCCTTTTTATTATAAAGCCATCCTAAATAGAAAAAAGAATCGGCATATTGGGGATTCTTTTGAATTGCTTTTTTAAAGCTTTCGATAGCAGCTTCTTCATTGTTTTCCATTTTTCGGTAAATCATCCCTACGGTATAATAAATTTCAGCAGCAGAATCGGGTAGGAGATCTGCTGCCTTTTCCAGGTTTTCAACCGCTTCCGGATACTTTTCCATTTTTTGGTAATTCATTCCTAAATGATAAAAAGCCTTACCATAATCCGGTTGTAATTGTACTACTTTTTCAAAGTTATCAATTGATTTTTGATATTCGCCGATTTGCTCGTAGGTAATTCCCAAACCATAATAAGTTTGAGCATCCTCGGGGTCAAGTAGTAAAGCTTGCTGAAAGGCCGAAATAGCCTCATCATATCTCTCTAATTCATGGTACGCCAGCCCCAGGCCATAATGGGCACTGGCAAAATCGGGATTGCAACGAACCGCTTCTTTAAAGGCTTCCAATGCCTCTTTATTTTTTTGTAGCTCGAGATAGGCAAGACCCATTCCATAATAGGCTGAACTGTAATCGGGTTTTAAATTGATAGCATTTTGATAATAGGTTATTGCTTTTTCAAATTGACCAGTGGTTCTAAATATTTTTCCGATTTGGAAATAAGCTTCTGCTCGACCCGGATCTAATTCGATAACCCTTTGGAAATAAGTAAGTGCTTCTTGGTATTGTTTTTTATTTTCTAATGAATCAACACCCTGAAAGTACAGTTCTTCTATTGATTTGTCCTGACTAAAACTGAGAATATTGCCCAAAATTACAAAGACAATAATCAAGATCAAATAAAAAATAATTAAATGTGAATTCTTCATCCCTTACCCCCTGCCTATATTATCTGATATTTTATATAAGACAGACTAGCAAAAACCTATATATCTTAATGGAATAATTCTTGCTGCATCTTATCTATTATAATATATTTTAATTGTTTATTCATTATTCTAACATATTCTAATTATTTCTAAAATTGTGAAATCTAACCCCGCTTACAACCCAGAGTTACTGGGGTCAAATCTTGCTCTAAAATATATTTTGATAAACCCGATAAATCCTATAAGGCTTAATCCCGGTATTTTCAAAGATTCTACGAGATTTTATATTATTTTCATTGATAGAAGAACCCTCTATATAACGGTATTTTTTCTTTTCGGCAGCTAATAATATCTTTTGAAAAATAGCCGCATTGACCGCTTTATTTCTAAATCTGGGAATAACATATTGAGCAAAACCCCTTACCCCGTCAATCTTATTCCTATACCATAAATATTTAATAAATCCAAAAGGCAATAATTTACCCTTTGCTTTTTTTAATACCTGGTTATAATCCGGTAAAGCTAAAACAAAACCGATAGGAGCATCTCCAGAACGGGCAATATAGATAAGATCCTTATCTATAAAAGGTAACAATTTTTTCAGCTCTAAAGAGAGTTCTTCATAAGAAGGAGGACTTGAATATTCAAAACCACTTTCTTCTTCTTGGCCTTGGGCAACGATTAATTCAAGTACTTTTAAGATATCTCTTATCTCCCGGTCTACCTGTTTCAGATCAACCCTATCAACTTTGAAATGATATTTTTTCATTGCAAAGGAGGCAATTTTATCCACTCTTGCTCTGGCCATATCAAAATCATCACAATAATAAGCAAAAAAATCTGCATCCTTTTTAAATCCATATTCTTCTAATAGCTGCTGGTAATAGGTTGGATTATAGGAGGTCATCAGTACGGGTGGGCTATCAAATCCTTCAATTAACAATCCCCTATTATCGACATCATCATTAGGGTAAAGCGGGCCGATAAGCCTATTGATACCTTGCTTCTTTAACCAATTGATGGCCTGATCCATTAGACATTTAACAGCTTCCGTAGAATTTATAGCCTCAAAGTAACTAAAATAACCGGTTTTAATATTCTTTTTCAGATTCATCTTCTCATTGATACCAACTAAAACTCTGGCTAAAGGTTTCCCATTTTCAAATACCATGAAAAAAGTATGAGACCCATAATCAAGTTTTTTAGAAATATCTGCACCCAAAAATATTTTAAGCAGGTCACTTTTTAATGGTGCTACCCAATTGACATCACCTTGGTAAATCTCCCAGGCAAAATTGATAAATTGCATCAACTCTTCTTTGTTTCTTCCCAGTTCGCGGATTTTAATCAACGGTAATCACCCTCTCTTTTTATTCCTCTAAACAAGATGCCAAAGGAACCGTTGTACTTGCTCGATAATTCCTACTTTACTTCACACTCAACATCTTGAATAAATCTTCTTTTGGCTCAGTAATAAAAGCTACATCTCCGAAAATCTGCGAAAATTACTTAAATCACTCTCTTAATTTCTAGTATTGGTTAATCGTTTGGGGATAATTTTCCTACCCTGCCCTTTTGATTTATTGGGGTTATGATTTGTATAAATTTATTTTTCTTTGTTTGAATCTTTCTTCCTGAATGGCGCAGCTTGCTTTTTTCTAGTAAACCTTCCTTCTTATTATTTGTACAATTATTCCAAGTGAAATAACAGTTAATCCAATGATAACAACCGTAATTATACTTTGAGCTGGCACAGCATCGGCAGTAAGTCGTTTCATTAGTATCCCAAATAAAGCCCAATCCACTACCAGACAGTAGAAAATGTCCTTTCGATATAAAAGTATAGTGAGTGAGATAGCTATACCGATAATGATGACAGCTACAGTCCAGAACGGTTCACTGAGCCCAAATCTATTCCAGCTAAGATCTACCAAAAGTGCTGTAGTATTGGCAATTGTGGCAATGGTAATCCAACCAAGATATACACTAAAGGGAAGATGAACCAAGTATTTTTCAGATTTTGATGAATCTGATCTGCCAATCTGTAGTTTTACATAGATGGCCATTAAAGAAACCAATAGGACTAACATAAGAAAAAGGGAAAGAGAGACAAGTTCAAAGTGCCAGGCAAAAACCCAACTGAGATTGGCAAGGGAAGAAGCGAAAAATAGGATACCTATTTTTTCCAGAAAAGAAGAATTTTGCGTATTCTTTCTAAAAACATAGATTAACTGATAAACAATGAAAATAGCAAGTAATAGATAGATTACTCCCCAAATTGAAAAAGTAAATCCTGCCGGAACAAACAAGTTAGGGTATTGGTCAGATAACTCACCAGTTGTCTTGTTATTTAAAGGAAGGGCGACAGCAAGGTAGTTTACGATAACCATACCGAGAAAGCCTAATAAGTTCAAGATCGATAAAGTTTTTCTTAACCGAGTATTATTCATAAGTTCTCCTCCTTTTTTTTATTTATAATTTATTTACACAAAGGAAAATTACTTAATCCGTCCTGGCTCTATTTCGCTTAACTTGAAATAACTAAATTATTTCGTTTATATTTCTAAATCGATATACTTTGCAAGTATTTTATTACATTAATATAATTTTCTATGTTTATTATACTACGAATCTTTTAAAAATCATTTTTTTACAAAAACATTTAATTACAATTCAAAAACTCAGAGGAAACTTTTTAAGAGAGATTATAGAATTTATAAAGGAGGAGCTCTTGGCTAAAAAACACTACTTATCTTCCATGGAAAAAGAGGTGCCTAAGGCTGAGGGGGATGAAAAGCTGGTCTTCTTTTTTCTGCTTAAGATGGTCATGGCGGCAAGAACGATGACGGTTATCAGATAGGGAGCCATATTAAGAAAAGATGCCGGTATAACGGTTCCGGCAGCCTGCAGTCTGTATTGGACTGCATTGATTCCTCCGAATAGAATAGCCCCGAATACCGCCCTTGCCGGATTCCAGCCGGAGAAAATAACCAGGGCAATAACAATCCACCCCCGTCCGCCGGTAATATTTTCAGACCATCCGGGGGTATAGGCAAGGGTAAGATGTGCGCCTCCCAGTCCGACCAGCATACCGCCAAAAACGGTATATGTATATCTTATCTTCGTAACATTAATCCCCATAGCAGCTGCGGTACGGGGATTCTCTCCAACAGAACGTAAGGATAAGCCGTCTCTGGTTCGATACAAGTAAAACCAGGCCAGGGGGACAATGATATATAAAAGATAGGTAAGAATATCCTGTTGAAGAAAAGCAGAAAGCACCGGAATATCTCCCAGAAACGGTATTTTGATGATTGGAAACCTTTCCCCGGTAAGTCCGGTCAGATTGAAGCTGTTCCCCGCCGGCCCGAGGCGCTGACCAAGATAACTGGCAAAACCGGTACCAAAAAGAGTTAAGCTCAATCCACTGACGACTTGATTTGCCCGCATGGATACAGAAAGAAAGGCATGGAGTAAAGCCATACAGCCACCGACAAGCATGGCAGCAAGAACGCCAAGCAGGAGACTCCCTGTTCTATAAACCACCGCGAAAGCCGTCAGCGCCCCCATCATCATCATCCCTTCAACTCCCAGGTTCAGTATGCCTGAGCGTTCAGTATAGACTTCACCCAGTGTAGCATATAGCAGTGATGTTCCTGCCCGTATGGTTACCAGTAATAACGTTGTTATTAAATGCATTTTAAACCTCTTTTGTTTTCTTGATTCGAATTTTATATTCTGTAAAGATGGTCCCCGCCAGCAGTGGGAAGAGCAATAATCCCTGAATCACCAATCCCATGGCAGCAGGCAATCCTATCATCATTTGCAGCTGATCACCACCGACCAGCAATCCCGCCATCAAAATGGCCACAAAGAGAGCCGCGATGGGATTGAGCTGAGACATCCAGGCAATAATAATAGCGGTATATCCGTAACCGGAAATGATTCCCTTTTGCAGGCGATGGGCAATGGCGGCAACTTCGATTCCTCCGGCAAGTCCGCTTAAGGCACCTGAAAGCAACAGCACCATGATAATACCCCACTTGATGTTTACGCCCAGACATCGTGCCGCATCTGGATTTTTACCAATCATTTGAATTTCCAATCCCCATTTGGTCCTGGTAAGAACAAAGAAAAGAATAAAGGCAATAATAATGGCGATGAATAAACCCCAGTGTGCACGTCCCAAAAATCGGGGCAGCCAGGCCTCCCGGGGAAAAGGTTCACTACCGGGGAAACCATAACCTTTAGGGTCCCGCCAGGGTCCGTAATAAAGATATTCGGCAAAGAGAATGGCCACATAGTTGAGCATCAGTGTGGTCAGGGTTTCATCGACTTTCCATACTGCTTTCATCACTGCCGGAATACCTGCCCATATGGCACCTGCGGTCATACCGACAAGTAAACCCAGCGGAAGAAGCGTCTGGACAGGTAAAAACTGCCAATACAGCATAATCCATGCTGTGCCAATGGCTCCCCATACATATTGTCCCTCTGCACCAATATTCCAGAAACGGATCCGAAAAGCCAGCGATACTCCAAGTCCGGTCAACATTAAGGGAATCGCCTTGACCAGGGTTTCGGAAAAAGCCATCCAATTGCCAAAAGCTCCACGGAACATATATATATAGGTATTCAAAGGATTTGCCTTGGAAAAAGCCAGGACAATACCGCCAAGGATTAAAGAAACGAGGAAGGAAATAATAGGAACCAGGGTAGATATTTTTTGGGAACGGGTTTCTCGCTTTGCCAGTACTATCCTCATGAAGACCTCCTTCTAACCCCTGCCATCATCATACCGAGTTCTTCAATATCGGCAGTTTGTGCATCAACCACTCCCATGATTTCTCCTTCAGACATAACAGCGATGGTGTCAGCCACAGCAATCAGCTCATCCAGTTCTTCTGAAACCAATACAATGGAACTTCCCTTTTCCCGTTGTTCCAGTATCTGTTTCCGAATGGCTTCGGTGGCACCGACATCCAACCCCCGTGAAGGATAGACTGCCACAAGGATACCTCTGCAGGCATCTATTTCCCGGGCAAGAATGGTCTTTTGAATATTACCGCCGGACAGAAATTTGACATAGGTGGTCGGCTGAGGGGTAGAGATATTAAAAAAGGAAATCATTTGTTTTGCGAAGCTGAGTATGCGTGCCGGATGCAGTATTCCCTTTTTGCTGAGCGGCTCCTCCCGATATTTCTTCATGGCAAGATTATGGGCAACACTCATATCTCCCACGATGCCCATCCTACCACGATCTGCGGGGATATAACTGATACCGGTGCGAATCATCTGTATGGGCGGCTTATTGGTCATATCTTTACCGTCAATTTCTATCCTTCCGGAAGATACCGGAAATAATCCGGTCAATACTCCGGCTAATTTCTGCTGCCCGTTTCCGGCAACCCCCGCTATACCGAGAATCTCGCCCGCTCTAATTTCAAAGGAAATATCTTTAAGGAATTGTCGACCGGTTTCATCTTCTGCATTCAGATGTTCCAACTTGACCCTGACCGAACCCGGATGAAAGGCTTTTTTTTCAATTCGGAATAATACTTCTCTCCCCACCATGAGTTTGGCAAGGTCACGCTGGGTGACATCTTTGGTGTTACAGACTGCTTCCGACTTGCCCTTTCTTAAAATTTGCACCCGGTGCGAGAATTGAATCACCTCATCCATTTTATGGGTAATAAAGATAGCAGATTTTCCTTCATTTAACATGGTAATTATAATGCGGTTGAGGTCCCGGGCTTCTTCCGGGGTTAACACGGCAGTGGGTTCATCGAGGATAAGAACATTGGCACCCCGATAAACAAGTTTCAAGATTTCCACTCGCTGCTGTTCTCCAACGCTCATGTTTTGAATAAATGTATCGGGATTTACCTTTAGGTTGTACCGTTTTGATAGTTCCTTAATCTTTTCTTTCACTTCTGATATGGAGGGGACAAACGGGATATCCCTGAGTCCCAGAATAATGTTTTCCGCCACTGTCATATTCCCCACCAGTGCAAACTCCTGGTGAATCATGCCGACACCGTGACGCATGGAATCCTGGGGATTGCGTATTTCCACCCGTTTCCCCTGGATAAAAATTCCCCCTTCGTCGGGATCATACAAGCCTGCCAGCACATTCATCAGGGTACTTTTGCCTGCACCGTTTTCTCCAAGCAAAGCAAGCACTTCACCGGGATAAAGTTCAAGATTAATGGAATCATTGGCAACCACTCCGGGAAATCGCTTGGTAATACCCACCATGCGGAGTACCGGAGATTTAACTTTTTCTCTATTCATGTACGGTTTTCTCTTTCGATTATTACTTGGATAAAGAGAGCTCCCTGCAATATTAAAGCAGGGAGCTTAAAATTCATATTATCTATTGAACCTTTCCTACGACACCTTTTACAAAGAAATTCATGTTGAGTTTATCGATATCACTCATAACCTGTCCTTTTGGAACGACAACTTCTCCTTTCTGATTGTAGATGGGACCGTTAAATACATCCCATTCTCCGGATAAAATTTTTGCCTTTTTATCCGCCACTAGGTCACGGATAGCTTGTGGAACCAATGGACTGAAATCGGAAAGTTTAACGGTATTCTCGGCCAAACCACCCCAGAACTGATGGGTTTTCCAGGTTCCATCCAGCATTTTTCCTACGGTGTCAATATAATAAGTACCCCAATTCCATACAGGAGATACCAGTACGCTGTCACCGACGAATTGTCTCATATCGGCATCATATCCGATGCTGAGTTTTCCCCTTTCCTGGGCTGCTTTGGGTGGCTCGGTTGTATCCTGATGCTGTGCAAGAATATCCGCACCCTGGTCAAGCAGCGCAATGGCTGCTTCCCTTTCCTTTACCGGGTCATACCAGGTGTTTGTCCAAACCACATGTACCTTTGCATTTGGATTCACTTCCTGAACGCCGAGGGTAAAGGCATTGATGCCCCGAACAACCTCCGGAATGGGGAAAGCTGCTACATAACCAATAATATTTGATTTTGTCATCTTTCCGGCAACCAACCCCGAGAGATATCGCGGTTGATACATCCGCCCAAAGTAAGTTGCCATATTGTCTGCGGTCTTGTAACCCGAACAATGTTCGAAATAGACATCGGGAAAATCCATGGCTACTTCATGCATATAATCCATATAGCCGAAGGAAGTGGCAAAAATGGCATCATACCCTTGCATGGCATACTGCCGCATAATACGGGCACTATCAGGCCCTTCTTCGACACTTTCAATAAAACCAACATCAACCCGGTTTCCGTAAACGCTCATCATCTGCTTACGACCAACATCGTGCATATAGGTCCATCCAAGGTCTCCCGGAGGCCCGATATAGACAAAAGCAATCTTAAATGGCTCCGCCTTTGCTTCCTGGGCAAAAACCAAACTGCATGCCAAAAATAACAGTAAAAGTATCAATCCAATTTTCTTCATTTGATAACATCTCCCTTTTAAGGTGCTCCGGCCAGAGGCAGGATGTGTTTACACTTTGCCATGCCGGAGCCTACTTTTTTATTTTTTTCCTGCCTGCAGAATTGCAGCTTGAGTCTTAACTATTTTGCACCTCCTTTCTGCTATTGATTAATTCTGTAATTCTATTTTAATTTTTTTATTTTATACGTCAATTTTTAAAGTTGCTTCTTGTATATAAACCATTCGTTTTAAAAAATCAGTTTTTTGTTTCTTTATTAGTAATTAAACACGAATATCTGGATAAAGCTATTTTATGTTATTGTATATAATATAATGTACTATATTATATACTACAAAGGTCATTAAATATCCTTCTTTAAACCCTTATAAAAAAAATAACAAGCGTTTTTCTTAATTCAAAGTCCAGTATTTCTTAATTTTATATACGCCTATATATTCAATTCACTAAGTAGTTTTTCTATCTCTTTGCCATTTGGTACGCGCCCGTGAGGATCTATTTCTTTTGCACGTTCAAGAAATTTCAAACCATCCTCAGATTTCTCAGATAGAAGCCAGACCCCCTTTATGCGCAAGGTTAATGCTATGGCTTCTGTTCTTTCTTTATTTTTAAGTACGTTGTTTATTTCACTGCTCAAGAGTTCCGTATTAGCTTGTTTGAAAAATAAAGCTGGCCCTTTCTGGCCAGACATAAACAATTTATTGGTTAAAGCGGCAGTCATTGCAACAATGTCTTTTCTAGATTGGTTTGGAAATTTATGTGTAAATTCCTTTAATAACTCGTCGTAAATCCCGAATATGCCGCAATTAATGAGTTGGGACAATCTATTTCCAAAGTTTTTTAAAACTTCACTAGTAGGTTTTTCTTTTCCAATCTTAAATAATGGTTCATTACAACTACTGCAAAATCTGGTTTCCTCATCTTCAAGGCCGGAAAAATAATTTTCATTCCCACAAACCGGGCATTTTATTTTCATATTAATACTCTCCTCATTATCAATTATTTAAGAAAATAGAACCTATTCCTATTTAATTAAACTAAGAATGAATGTTTTATAAGCTATGGTGGTCCCTATATAATGGATTGAAAACTCCAAAATAACCCCAACCTTATGATATTCAAGGTCATTATTACATAACTTACAAAATTTCGTTGAAATCATACGTAGAGGGTCTCCTGAATTTTTGGATTTATTTATAGCAATAGAATACATATTGAGTCGCGAACCCAATAGTTCAAAAAAAATAAACGGATCTTTTAATATACCCGCACTTGTAAAAGCTCTTTCATTATAACTATACTGATTTGCCAATATCCGGGGTACTTTGGATATACTATTTAACTTAACTAAAAATTGTGAACATTAACTTTTATTTTTAGTTTAAATTTTCCATCTGGGTTTGTCAACATTTAATAAAAAAGACGCCAAGATGGCGTAGATTAGTAATCTAAAATATAAGTAAAATAAGGATTTTAATTTAAAGAAGAGTATTAAATGGCGTATTTTTACACAGAAGACGACAAACAAGCAGTGATATTTTTTTAAGATTGACAAACTATGAGGATGTTACACGGTACCTAAAAGCGGCCAGATAACAAACTATTCCAGGAAGTATCACAATAATTAATTAATTTATCTATTTTATCATTATTTATTGGTTATATGTCACGAAAGGCAAGGGCGTTAGCCTGTAGCGTGTATGATGCGTTGTGCGATGGGCTTGTCTCTCTTTTCCGAATTTAAATATTTAGTAAGTTAAATCTTTTCATTTTTATCGATCCCATAGTCTGCTTCGCCTTCTTCAATGCCTTTTTTTGCCTTTTTGTACGCCCATGTAGGTACTTGGGGGGCTTCTCTATTTAATTTATCCCTTCGTTCTGATAAATCTTTTAATTTTTCGGTGAGCACCTGTTCTGATTTTTCTTCTCGACAATCAATTGTCCAAAATATACGAGCTTTGGTCAATAATGAATCGTAATTATTGCCAGAGATTAAGTAGGTATTTGCTCTTTCTTTTGGATTTAAAAATGTTGTTATCGCCGTCAGAACAACAACTATAATTGATAAAACACCTGCTAAAATATTATTCTCATCAAGTTTTGCAAATGCAGTTATTCCAGCAATAGCAGCTAAAATTACTGTGGGGATTCCAATCCATAAATGAAAGTTTGTCCAGAATTGAGCAGCAGCAAAATGTCCTTTTGATGTATACAAACAGTTCGCTTCAATTCTTTTACTTTCATTAATAATTGCTTTTTTAGTCTTTGATACAATTTCTTCTTGGGCAGTAGTTTGTTTATTCATAAATTGTTTAGCCATAAGCAGGGAAGTACCCCCCAAATATTCTCCTCCACATTTCTATCGCTTCTTCAGTATAACCTCGTCTCTCATAGTCTTCAGCCTTTATTGCCCTTTCGTACGCCAATTGATATTTTGTAACAGCCTCCTGTATTTTTTCTTGAGAGTTGATATAACTACCGACATCTCCACCATATCCAGCAGGGTCCGGATTTTTTTTACTAATTAAATCTCTACCCTTATCGAAATAGTATCTCATGCCAGAAGGGAAATTTGATATTTTTACATTATCTAAAACTTGTAGAGCCAGAACTTCAAGATGAAACGAGTGAAAATAACTGTTGATGTTTTTGTTCCAGCTTTTAATCATTTTTATTAAAGGTACTAAATCACCATCGTGGACAGAATTTGCATTAGCCATAATCTCAACATGTTTTTTGGGATCTGTAGAGATCCATTTTTTGGTAATTGAATTTGGTATTAAATACCCCACACTCTCACGGTTGAATCCTGGGACAACATCAACCATGAAGTCAGTAAATTGAATTGTAACGGCCTGTCCATTCCTACTAATATCCGGTGTATCAGGATAAGTTTTCTTCAGAACGCTCTTTACTTTATCTAAAAGACTTGCTGGTCCGTCTAAATCATAGTAATAGGACGAATTTAAAACTATAAAAATATCTATATCCGCCTCTTTTAGTGGGGCAATTATTGTATGACGCGAATAAGAACCAGTTAGAAATGAATCTAAAACATTCATTCCCTGTTCAACAGCTTTTCTTACATTTTGCTGTCTTGTAGATATGGTAGATTGCTGCAGTTCTGTAATTTCAAGGTTTGTCTTTAACTCTCTAAATGATTCCAATATTGTTTTTGCCATATTTTATCACTTCTTCATTTCGCCCACCAAGGATGGTTGACATTTAAAAGGCATAGTCTTTTGTATGGCTCGTTCGTATCCGAACTTGAGCTCTTTTTTAGTTTTTTTTGGCCAATATCGTGTTTCCAAACCGAAGACGACGGAAACATATTAAGCAATTGCAGTTAAAGCGTTAAATTATCTTTTTTCTAAAAGTTCTTTCTTTTTCTCTTTCGGAATATTTTTTAAATGCTTTTTGTTGGTCTGCATCTGATGTGTTTGTATCTTTAGTTTCAACTTCTAAAATAATTTCCTTTTTGCCCTTTTTTGCAATTAAATCAGGAATAAATCCTCCTATTTCTTTGGGTTTATTCCAACCTGGTAGATCAGCTTTAGTTATAAAACCATGCTTTTTATACCACTCAGCGCTTCTTAAAACACTCTCATCGTGTTTTTTTTGCCCACTTTTTGTTCTCTTTGTCATATTTACTCCCCCCCTTTATATAATAACTATATTTTTTTATATGTCAATGTAACTAAAAAAACCAATTGAAAGTTCAATATTTTAATATAATTTTTAGTAAACCTGTTTATGTGCAACGCAAAGGTAAACATACAAGAGAATAAGAAGATTCAGGAGATAAAGGGAGTATAATAGAGAAAAGAAGTCTAAAAGCGGGGAATTTAAGGAACCACGAAAAATAATAACTAATTTAAGCCTGTTTTAAGCCCCTGTTTTGAGTTGGCTGGTATGAATCATCATATTTTTTAAATACGCCTCGTATACGCCAAAATAGAAGCTTTTTTCAAAAACACTAAAACCCTTATATATCAACAGTCTTATTGATTTTTTGCAAAATCAACCCGTAATTCATTGATTGCCTGCTTAATTTCTTTGATTTCAGCGGTAATACCTTTAGAAAATTCCTTTTGATTTTTGATGATTTCGGTAATAAAAAACTCTAATTTATATACCAGGTATATAGAAAGCACCAGGGGAAAGCCATTATTTGCTATTAACTTTAGTACGTATTCAATATCCAATTAATTCTTTTCCTTTCCAAAGATGTTTTTGCCCAGGCCTAATATCGAGATGTAAGAAATCTTTCTTTTCATAAAATCCAATACCATTAAACCCCATTTCCTGAGCATAAAGAAGAAGATCAGAAAGTAAATAATCCTTTACGTGAATGTCTACCGCCATACCCAGGAGATGGTAAGAGCCGGGAGCTCCCCCGACTTTATGATTTTCTTCTTTGCACCGGTAACCGGAATTGATATATATTGGCCTATTGATAACCCTTCTTAAATGATCTATCCTGGCCAAAAGGTCCGGAGACAACATAACCCGCCGGCAGCAGGGGCACTCAAACTCATATAAAGAAAAATATTCAGCTATTTTTATATCATTAATGATCACCATAATTTATTTATATTTTAGAGTCCTGCCATTCCTTACTACATCAGGCATGGCCTTATATATTATTTCGTTCACCTCCGGGACAGTAGCTTTCATCAGATCCTTTACATAGGAAATTTCACCCTCTTTTAACTCGACTTTTTGTTTCCTTAATATTTCAATGAGTTTTACCCAGGCTATTTTCCATTTTTCCTCACCATTTCCTATCCCCAGCTCTTCTTCGGCCCAAAGCATAGCTGCTAGAATGGCCTCTTTTATTTTGTTTGCCCTGTCCTGGCCAAACTTATTTATCATAAATTTAGAGAACAGGCCAACCAGAAAAACAAGAGTGAAATCTAATAGATATTTAGTGATAAATACTTCTAACATTTATTACTCCTTTCTGCCTGTGCGTGTCTGCCTGTGCGTGTACGCACGCAGGCAGGTTAGCACGCAGACAGGTCTCTCTCCCAGGGAAGGTCCGCGGAGCCTTCCAAGGAAGATTTTATATTAATTTATTTATATTACACATCCATAACATCAGTAGACTTGTAGTCAAGGATTCTTGCATTAACTTTAGCCACTAGGTCATTGCCGTTATTATGGAAGATATTCTTGGCAATAATCGTATCCATGACTCCTTCAATGGCTGCGTCCTGTGCCGCAAAATCAACGTAATCTTCATCATCTAAATTTTTAGGATTATCCAAAGTGAGGTTGATAGTTTTTGCAGCACTATCCCGGAATTGCATATAGAGTCTTTTATAACTGGTTACTTCCCCTAATTCGGTTGGCATTTTATTTTTTCACCTCCTTCTTAGCAATTAACCTGTCGGTTAATTACGTAATGAGTAATAAGTGATGAGTAATCAGGAATTAAATCACTCATTACTGCTTACTTGTTACTGTTTTTAGCCTGGCTAAAAACTTATTCAGTAAGTTGTGATTCTTTTCCAAGTCTGATTTCATCTACAGTGTACTTCTGCAGGCCTACTAAAGCGGTAGCTGTATCATAGACATCCTGGTCTAAAGCAGTTGATTTAACCTTACTAAAGGACTTGCTGTTGATGATAGGTGCTCCGGTAAGCGGATTAGTGCCTACTACCAGTCTAAATTGTAAGGCTGAATCACGGGGAACGGATATGACATCTGCCATTTATTTTTCACCTCCTTTTTTTGAATTATAAATCAAGCAAAACTAAGCGGTATATGGTATATTCTATCATACTTGATTATATTAGTCAACTTTAGAGTATCCTCTTTGATTTACATAAATAAAGGTGTATTTTTCTTTGATTCTCTTTAAATTGCTCATTATTATATTAAAATAGTAAGGGATCCTTCCCAATACAAGAATGACCCCCCTTGCCTATCCATATATAAAACTATTATTTGTAGAATTAATATAATTGGTTTATGATAAGCTAAGAATCTATAAAGATATACCACACTCTAATTAAAGTGAGGTTAGTAATTTTGCCACAATTTTCCCGGATCACAATAATTGAAGCCATTGGGCTATTAGAATCCTTAACTCATGCTGACCTTGATAGATTTTTGTTGAAATATGGATTGGAGAGAATGGCTCCTCAGGAGTTTAAACCAAAGACTGCTAAACTAAATGCCGTAATCAAATATCTTATCGACAATCCTGATAAAAAAGGTCCCTTTGGGGCTAATCTAACTTTCGAAATAATCGAAGATGAATTGAGTATTATATCTCCCCCCAACATATTTGCTCCTCGACTAGTAGAGGAGCATTTTCCTAAATTATTAAACTCTCTTAAACACGACGGATATGTCATTACAAATAAGAGTAAGCTTAAAACAATGTTACCAGAGGGCATTAAACTTATTGAGAAAGAAAATGAGTTAAATTCATTATTAAATAAATTTGAATTTACAACGACAAAAGGACATATAGATCAAGCAATAAGCGCACATACTAGGGGTGATTGGGCTTCAGCAAATGCGCAACTAAGGTCATTCATGGAAAGCCTATTTGATTCAATTTGTGGCAAATTAGTTAGTAATAAAACAACCTTGCCACCACCAGGACATCAGAGGCGCGAACTTCTAGCCAAACTAAACCCACCATTTTTTATACCTACTCTGAATGAATGGGGAATAGGTAGCCAGTGCGGATTTTTGCAGGGACTTTGGAAACGGTTACATCCACAAGGTTCTCATCCAGGATTGTCCGATGAAGAGGATAGTACATTTCGCCTTCATTTAATGATTTTAACTGCATTTTACTATCTTAAACGGTTGGATAGTAGAACGGGAAATCCGTGATATATTTAAATCGAACTTCGACTAACACAACATAAAATGCTTGTGCCTAACGGCACCAACCCAAATTTTTGCTTCTCAAAAACTTCTTTTATGCTGGGATCGTTATATTAAATGGTGTTTTTCACCATCTTTTTTATTTTACTTATAATCATATTTTTTTATGATCATAAACTCTGCCCTCTCATCTCTTTCATCTACTTAATATGCAATCTTTGAAAATCTAATACTTCAAGACATAATAAAAAACCCCTGCCTTTTTAAGGCAAGGGTTAGAACCGCTAATTTCTTTAACGCTTATTACTAGGACAAATTTCATGGTGTGGGTCCCACCATAATATTTTAAAATGTGAACCTTCAAGAATGCCCCATAATCTTTTTTTACCACCGATATGAACCGAATAAAATTCGTCGTAATCATCCAATTTAATTTTAATTAATCTTTTTTGAGCTTTAGTGCAAAGATTACATTTTTCGATTTTATGATTATGTTCTGGAGTGATAAATTCGCTAACTGTTTGGCTTTCAAAATTTTTTAATGTACCAAGCAAATGATCCCAAAAAAAATCTTTTTCAATATTTTTAAAAGTCCATTTTCCATCTGTATCTATTATGCTAAATTTCCATGAGATATTTTCCTTTTCAACCTTTTCTTTATCAAGTATACTTCCACCTCTGGCTTTTTTCTCACAAGAAATATCAATTATGCTTTTTGGCCTTTTATTCTTTCCCCTATTTTTAGCAGCCATAATTAAGAATCTTCACTTAAACTTGAATAATACTCTTCTAATGATGCGAGAGATATTATCTTGTTACCTCTTTCTCCGTCTAATAATCCTTCCCTTGCTTTTCTCCATGGGTCTTCTTTATGAGTTAAATCACTTAACCATTGAGAAGATCTATCTCCATAATACTTTATTACTGCGTCTATGGTTTCTATTTGATTTTCGTTTAATTTAGATGCATCTCCTAAATTGGCAATAGAACTGTCTTTTTTAATTTCATACATCCCCTTATGTTTTTTATATAATTCTCTTACTACAGGACCATTTACCCATGCTTCGATATTTTCTTTATATAATGGTTTGCTATCCCATACAATAGACCATGCCTGGCAATAATACACAAGTTTCTGAAGTTTCATTGCTGTTATATTATTCTTTTTGTTTATAATATATTTTACTACATCGAAAATATTTACCATAATTTATTCCTCCCTCAAAACTGAGGACTAAAAAATACTAATTAATTTTAATTATTTTTTAATACAAAGTAAACAATAATATAATTATTTTATTATTATATTACATAATACTACATTTATTTAAAAAATCCTTCTTTTTTTAAAATTATTTTAAATGTATCGTTATTTAGATTAATTTTACTTTCCCTTATAATCTATCATCCGGACCTATTCCTATCAGTTTTAGACTGCTCCAGATGCTTTAATTAACCTAATTTAAGCACTCTGACTAATAATTTACTTCTACCACGACCGCCCCGCCAGGAGCTTTTTTTGCTAAGGAGTGTAATTGAAAGCCTCCACATACATAACAAGACTCTATCGGACATTCTACCAGAAATAATCTTACGTATATCTTATCCGATAAAGCTTTGTTATGTATAGCAAAAAAAGCATTATATTTTTAACCACCTAAAAGCTTTTTTAGCTTGGTTAAAAATATAAAGGCGGGCTAAATTGGATACTTTTTATCGAAGGGCTAAATCTCTATTCCTGATCATCCAATGACTTCCCCTTCTCTTCCTGATCATTGTTCTTCTACGTTTAAATATTTTTTACCTGTCTGCGGGCTTAAACTCCAGGCAAAGCAGATAAAAAATACTAAAACTATCCTAAGAGTTTACATGTGCGACACCGGTGGGCGTTTATAGAAGTCTCAGCACCGCAAAAAATTACAATACAGATAATCATGCATGAGATTTTTTGCGGCACTGGCTTCTACAAACGCCGGGAGAAGAAATTACAAAGAGAAGAAAAAGATGAACTTTCTCCTGCGATAGGCAAAAACTATATAAATAAAATGTTTCTTTTCTTTTAACTTTTTATTTATAGATGTTTTTACTTATCGCTAACCGTAAGGAATCCGAAAAAATTGTTACCGAAAAAGAAGATAAAAAGTTCCCGCTCTTCTTCTCTTTCTCTTACTTTTTATCTTTTTTTTACGGGAGAAAGACTAATCCACCGTTTTCAACCGCTACACCTTTTATATTAGAATAAAAATATATAAGAGGGGGTGATTTCCCCTTCTTATATATTTTTTAAGCGCTCGTCTTCTCTTGGCACTTATGAAGCAATATGAGTCTAAAAGCGGGCTTCTTTTAGTCTCATATTGCTTACATAGGTGCGTCCTATATTTGATTTTTCTCTCCGGATAAAATTATATTTCGTAAATAGGGGCTGTTTTTGCCTTATTTACAGAAATATAATTTTATCCGTTCTTCCAGTGATCACAACCAAAAAGGGTTTTTCCTTTTAGATTGTGTTCACTGGTCTTTCTTTCTTTTTTAAAGTTCTCTTACTCTTACCACCTGTTGATATTTTTCTTTGGTCCAACGGGGATATGTTTTTAATATCACATGTAAGGGCCAGAGAAAAATTTGAACAGGTGGTTATTCCTGACGGCAATATTAAGACAATCAATCAGGCAATAGAAAAGTATTTTTTCCTATTCCTAAAATGCTTTTGAATTGCCTGGAGTGTTACGATAAAAGGGTCTGCGGAAGCAAGTAGACTCACAGAGACAGAATAGGGGCGGGGCAAGGGAGAGAGGAAAGAGCGATAGGCTTACCTTTATGCTGGTAGAGTGAAGGTGAATCGACCGCAGTTTTTCCTTCCCCCTTATGCTTCCCCCCTAATGAATCATAGCCTAACCTTGTTTTTTTTGCGGTGGTGAATAAAGTAAAGCAACAGCGGGGCCATAAAGAGCGTTATCGCCCGCATTTATACTTAGAAGCGTCCCCGCGAGCGTAGCTTTTGAGCCAAGGAGCAAAAATAAAAAGAAGGGGGATAAGAGGAGGGTCTTAGGGGGGATTTAAGGCGGAAGGAAAGTTACCCGCCCCGCACGTGGCTGAGTTGTAAAATTAGAATAGCCGGAGTGGATTAAATTAGCTGGGTGAATTAGATTAGCCAGAGTGGCCAGGATTGATTAAATCAGAGATGATGATTGAAGTAAGTATAGCTCAAATTAAAGAAAATTAAAAATAACATTATAAATCTATCATAAAACTTCAAAATGTATACATTATCTCTTTACTTGAACTGAAGCGCAAGAACGTAACCCTGCGGCTTTTATGGGAAGAGTACAAGTAAAGCCAGCCCGACGGCTCTACCAGTACAGCTACTTTTGTGAGCTTTATCAGAAATGGCGGGGCAAGCTGAACCTCACACTCCGTCAAAAGTACCGAGCAGGCGAGAAGATGTTGGTGGACTATGCAGGCCAGAAGATGCCTGTAATTGATCCCATCTCCGGTGGAATACATACAGCCCACGTTTTTGTCTCCGTACTGGCTGCCAGCAACTATACGTACGCAGAAGGAGTATTGTCCTTAGATCTCATGCCCTGGATTAGCTCCCACTGCCGGGCTTTCGAATACTTTCCTCAAAGTCAAGCAAAATTCCAGAGTAAAAGCCAGACTTTTTTCCATAGTTGTAAAACAAAAAAATTAAAGTTTACCTCCTCCCTTCTTGAGAGCTTTAGCTCGGAAGCTCGGTCCATTAATCTTGATTATAGTAGAATAATGAACTACTCTATCCAGTATGGCAGAAGCTAAGATATTATCGGTAAAGATATCTCCCCATTGTTCAAAAGTTTTGTTGGTAGTAATAATCACCGATCCCTTTTCATACCTTTTAGAGATGATCTCAAAGAAATCATCGGCACTGTATCCGGGCAGCCTTTTAAACCCCAATTCATCCAGGATCAAAAGATCAGGTTTTAAGTAATAGTCTACTTTTTGATAATAGGTGTTATCTGCTTTAGCAGCATTTAGATTATGCAACAATTCTGATACCGGGGTAAACAATACCTTGTATCCTTTCATTAGAGCCTTAATGGCAATAGAGATGGAAAGGTGGGACTTACCGTTATGGAAAGCTTTCCATAACGGTAAGGTTAGGAGATTCTGGAAGGCTACGCCTGGAAGAACCTCCGGTCACAGGCCGGACAGGTTCCCTTCTGAGAAAGTTGTTATATTAAATATTATGATTAAATTAAGAAATCAATAAAATATCACAAAATTTAAAATTTTTATTGACTTTAGGCTTTTTTTGTGTTTTTATTAATACAACAATGTATACACAAGAGTATCCATTAATGTATATAGAAGGGAAAAGTGATTTTAATTGGGAAAAGATAAAAATAATACATTAGGAACCGAAATTTATAAAGATTTAAAACAGTCAATTATTACAAATAAAATAATGCAAGGGACTTTATTGTCTGAGGTTGAGATAAGTGAGCGTTATGGTGTTAGTCGTACACCAGTAAGAGAAGTCTTTCGATTACTAGAGTCAGAGGGACTGACCACAGTTACTCCTCGAAAGGGAGTTCAAGTAACTCAAATCTCCCGTGATAATTTGACAGATGCCTATGAAGCAAGGTTGTGGGTTGAGTGTTCGATGGTTGCCAAGGCTGCTACTAAAATAACTGAAGATGTGCTAATAAAATTAGACCAGATACTGGAGAAGATGCCTGAAAATCCAAATACTCATGAAGAGACTGCGGAATTCTCGAAGTATAATATAAAGTTTCACGATCTTATTGTTCATAGTGCTGCAAACGAATATGCTGAAATCTTTCTTAAACAGATTAGAATAGTTACTCAAAGAGCGGCTTATTTTGTTCAGCCTTTAAGGTATCAGCAGAGTTGGGCAGAACACAAAGAACTTCTAATTGCCTTAAAAAATCATGACCCAGAAAAATCTGAGGAATTAATTAGGCGTCATATTAAAAAAGCTCGAGACCGTATATTAGGTTAGATGGTCCACTATATCGGTACCAAAAACTTGGCAAACGTTAGGGTATTGAGGATGGATACATTAAAAGAGTATGTGAAGGAATTGAGAGAAGACTAGGAGGCGTTTCATATGGAACTAGTTGATTCGAAAGTATTTGGTTGCAATCGAGAGCTACAGTTTGGTAATTCAAAGTTACGCCGTGGCAGGTTAGGTGCTCTATGTGCAAAAGCACAGCAAGTAGGATATAACCCTAGTAATGAACAAATGGATGAGATCCTAGAACAGGTTCGCGCTTTAACTTATAAAAAGCCTTATGCAACTGAAAAAGAAGTCGAACAGATTATTCGGGAGGTGATAGAATAGTAAAAACATGATCAGCAAACCAGTTTGTCTTAGAGGGTAATAGATACCCCGTAGCTCTGCTGCGGGGAGGTTCATTTTTTTAAAAAATATTGAAAAAAGGAGCGGAAAAATGTTGAAAAAAAATAAGAAAATTGTTTATCTATCCATGTTTATAGTTTTACTTTTATTAGTTATTTTTACTCAAGGAATTTATGCACAAGCAGAGAAAATATTTGAAGGTCAAAAGCTTATAATAGCAATGCCGGGTGGTACTTGGGCAGAAGTAACTGAGAAATATATTATTGGTCCCTTCGAAGAAGAAACAGGAGCAGATATAATTATTTCTGATTATGGAACATCTGCTGATGCTTTCACAAAATTAATAGTAGGAAAAGAAACAGGAAATTTCCCTTATGATGTTATTGTGTTTGGTGGAGGATGGCAAGAAAAGGCTTTAATTGCCGGCGGTTTACTTCAACCGATGGATTATACAAAAATTACAAACTTAAGTAGTTTGTATCCTGCTGCACAACCAAGATACAAGATAGCTCCATATAAGGGGTATGGACCTGATATTGATTTTGCTTCACTCCCACTTGTTTATAGGACAGATAAAATTAAAATGGATATAACTTCTTGGTATGATTTATTTAACCCTCAGTTTAAAGGTAAAGTAGGATTTATAAACCCAATAAACCTAGGAGGAGTAACGCTTTTGTGGACTTTACAACTGAGCGAGGGAGGTAATTTATATGATCCAAGCTTGAGCAAAGCATTTGAATTACTAAAGGAAAAACTTATCCCTCAAGATCCAGTAATTTGGCAATCTTCATCTCAGTCGCAAATATTGCTTTCACAAGGAGAAATGTGGATTTCCCAAATATGGGATGGAAGAGCGTTTGAACTTAAAAAAAAGGGATTGCCTATAAAGATTATCATTCCAAAAGAAGGAGCATGGACAACAAAAACTACTATTGACATTGTTGAAGGATGCAAGAACATTGAGTTAGCTCATGCATATATAAACTATCGTCTTTCTCCTAAAGCTCAAGCTGCATTTACTACATATCTCTTTTATGGTTTTACAAACCCCCTAGCTGAACAATATATTCCGAAGGAAGTCTTACAAATAATATTTTCGGGTAAAGAAATGGAAGGTCTAAGAACAATTGATTATGTTTATCTTCAGGAACACCAAGATGAATGGACCCAAAAATTTTTAGAATTGAAGTAAAAAATTAATAAATTAGGTTTATTAATTTTGGGTGGTATTTACCGCTGTGCTTTCCCATGAGCATGATTATGCTAGTAAATTTGGCTTGGATAAAGTGAATTTTAACATAATAAGTTTTAAAAAATAAGTACTTCGCTTGTTAACCCGAAGGGCAGGACACCGCGTGCTTGCACGCGGTGTCGATTAATGGATAACATACTAAGTTGAGATAAAGGGAGACAACTTAATAATATGATACATAGTGATTTAAGAGTGAAAAATTTAAATAAAAGTTTTGATAATAAACTTAAAGCATGTAATAACATAACTTTCGAAATTAATAAGGGTGAATTATTAACACTTCTTGGTCCAAGTGGATGTGGTAAAACTACCACTCTTCGTTGTATTGCGGGTTTAGAATTTCCTGATAGTGGGCAAATCTGTATAGGGGATAAAGAAATAACAAATTTACCTGCAAATAAAAGAAATATTGGTATGGTATTTCAAAATTGGGCTCTATGGCCACATATGACTGTCAAAGAAAATATCATGTTTGGGCTACATTTAAAAAATATACCTAAAAAAGATGCAGAAAGAAGGGTCAAAGAAGTTTTAAAAATTGTAAATCTCCTTGGTTATGAAGATAGATATCCTAGAACGCTTAGCGGGGGGCAAAAACAACGAGTTGCTTTATCTCGTACACTAGCTATTTGGCCAAGTATTTTATTATTAGATGAACCATTAAGTAATCTTGATGCTAAGTTAAGAAATGAAACGAGAGTAGAGCTATTATCAATTCAAAAAAGTTTGAAAATTACTACATTATATGTTACTCATGATCAAACTGAAGCATTGTCTATTTCTGATAAAATTGCAGTAATGAATAATGGGGAAATAATTCAAATGGGAAAACCAAAGGAAATATATTATAAACCTGCAACAAAATTTATTGCTTCTTTTATAGGAGAAACTAACATAATGAAAGCAAAAGTTCTAGATAACTCTAAGAGTGGAAACTTTATTGATGTAGAACTTGCTGGGGGAATATACAAAATTCCTAAAGAATTATTACCAAAAGAGATTAAAGATGAATATATATATTTATCTTTACATGCTGAGGACATAGTTATCGGGAATATAACTGGCAATAGTGTAATAACTTTTAATGGAAAACTGGAACATGAAGTTTTTGAAGGAAATCGTATAAGATATATGGTTACTTTAAAAAATGACAAAGAAAATAATACATTAAATGTGATTGCACCTTCAAGAAAGGAGATGAAGGCTCTGATTGGAAGTATTATTAAGTTGTCTGTAGAATTAGAAAATATTTCATTTTTTAACATATCAGACAAATAAGTTTAATATAAAATTTAAATAAAAATAACTGTAGGAGGAAATAAAATGGTTAATAAGGAAATTATAATTGGGAATCTAATATCAGAAAAAAATACTGTTAAATTTGGCAGTATATCCATTTCAGAAATTTATGATGGAAGTTCGATTAGTGTTCCTGTTGTAGTAATAAATGGCAAATATGATGGCCCAACTATTTGGTTACAAAATGGTGTTCATGGTGATGAATATGTGGGCATGAGAGCAATTCATTTATTAATAGAAAGAATTAAACCTGAAGATGTTCATGGAGCAATTATATTGATTCCAATGTTGAATATTCAAGCTTTTCGTGCTGGTACGCGGATGGCGCCACAGGATGGATTGGATATGAATCGCATTTGGCCAGGAGCTCCAATGGAAAAGGTTATGCATTTATTTGCACATAGTGAACTGGTGGTTCATAATATTTTTCAATATATAAAAAAATATGCTGATTGCTTAATTGATATTCATGACTGTGGAAGAATGGGCAATATAGCTCCATATGCAGCTTTTTATGCCGATCAAAAAAAATCAGGACAAAACAAGGAGCTTGCTCTTGCATCAGGAATGGAAATTATTTGGGAAACTCAACCAGTTTGGGTAGAAGAAAAAGTTCCTGGTTCTATTAAAAGTCAAATGTTAAAACTTGGTCGTCCTTCAATAACAGTTGAGGTTGGTGGCGAAGGTAGATTAAGAGAAGTAGATGTTAATAAAATGTATCATGCTTTAGTAAATTGTATTAAATTTATGAATATACTAGAAGGAGGACCCGAAAAATTTACAGGTAAGCAAAAATATATAAAAGAAGGCAATTGGTTACGACCGAAACATGGTGGACCTTTATTAATGCTAGTTGAAGTAGCAGAGGAAGTTTCTAAAGGTCAACCCATAGCAATAATTACCGACCTTTATGGTAAAGAAGTAGAAAAATTAGTATCACCAGTTGATGGAATTGTAATTGGTTGTAGAACATTAGGAATGGTAGCAACTGGACAGTACACTTGTAATGTTGGAAGTAGAGAGGAAAGGAGGTAATATATATGCCATTATTAGAAAATATGAGATGGCCAGATGTAGAAAAAAATTTAAAAGTTAATAATATAGCAGTTATTCCAGTTGGAAGCATGGAGCAACATGGTAAGCATATGCCTTTTAAGACAGATACTGAAATTGCTAGAGCAATTGCCAAAAGAATTTCTGAAAATACTAAAGCTCTTGTTATACCCACAATACAATTTGGATTATCTTCTCATCATATGAAGTTCCCAGGTTCAATAACTCTGACAAATTCTACCTACATGAACCTAATTACTGACATTTGTAACTCGCTAATAAAACATGGATTTAAAAATATGCTTTTTGTCAATGCACATGGTGGGAATACCCCTCTTCTTACTGAAGCAATACGAAGTGTTTATCAAAAAAATGATAGAAAAATCAAAATTTTCTTGGTGCAATGTTTAAATCTATCGCAACAATTAATAGATTTTAATTTTAATACCTTTAAAAGAGGTCATGCAGACAGGCGAGAAGCTTCTGCTATTCTTTACCTTTCTCCGGAAACCGTTGATTTAGATTTAGATAAGAAAAACAACATGCTTCAAAAGGAAGTTATTGATGAACCCTTAAAAAAAAGAATAAAAAAGGTAAGACTTGATGCAGTTGAATTTAATGGGTGTACAATTAATGCTATTTTTGATACAGATGAAGTTTCAAAAACGGGAGGCTGGGGATCATTAGAAGAGACAAGTGCTGATTTTGGTAAAAAGATAATAGAAGTAACTTCTAATTATTTAGTTGATTTTATCAATGAATTGGGAAATGGATTGGATTGAACCTTTATTAACCTAAAGGGTATGATACCCACGGGCAAGCCCGTGGGTATCTAGTGCGCCTAGCATGAGTAATAGCTTGGTAGTGAAAGTCTCCTATGGGGTTGGCAGTAGCAACCATTAGCTGAACAGCAAGGATGTCCATCGCGAGGTGGAATCTTAAGAAAGCTGTAGGCAAAAGCTCCGGCCTGAGGAACCAGAATTACTTATAAGACCATACAATCTGGATGAGTTTGTTGGTCAAAACAAAATCCAATACTACCAAAGGATTGTGTGGTAGATGTAACAGGTATATGTGGTGAAGGCTATTATTCTTACCTAGGGAGGTCTGACCTTAAATGGTCCGAAGACAGCAGAAGCCATACTAGCTGGTAACACCAGTGAAGGGCTGAACATGAAGTGAGGGATTAACATGGTAAGTTCGAGAAACATATTAAAAAGACAGAAAACTTTACCAAGAGTCTACCCAGAAAAGAAAGCGGTGCAGCTACCAACTAATTAGGGGGAGCCGAATATGTGTATCCGGCACAAACCAAAGATTGATTCCGCGAAGAAATCCGTAGTGCTTTGTGAACCCCCGTATACCGAACGGTACGCACGGTGGTGTGAGGGGACGATAGATGAACTAATTATCCCTACTCGATGATACCTTAGACCTGGTCCATATGCGCTGTTATTTAAACAAGATATGCTTAAAAATTTCTGTTATGAAAATAATTATAAGGAGGTTATTACAATTTCATGCGCAGATTAAATTGGAGAGACATAATACTCGGTACAATTACTATAATAATAATTTTTTATACATTTTCACCAATTTTTACACTTGTTGTTTCTTCTTTTTCTAATAAAGAATATATAGTTTTTCCTCCAGAAGGTTTCTCACTAAAATGGTATAGAATAGCTTTTGATAGTAGAAATTTTAAAGAAGGTTTTATATTAAGCGCTGAAGTAGCAGTATTAGCTTCTTGTATTTCATTATTTCTTGACTTGTTAGCATCATATGCTATCTCACGTTATTCTTTCAAATTGAAAGGCTTGTTTGGATTGTTTTGCCAATCTCCAAGTTTAATTCCCATAATAGTCATTGCAATTACACTATTAATGTTTTTTTCATTTCTAAAATGGAAGATTTCATTTATTACTTTAGTAATTGGTCATATTGTAATTACAATACCATATTGTTTTCGAGTATTATTACCTGTGCTACAGGGAATTGATAAATCTTATGATGAAGCAGCTTTAATTCTTGGCGCTAGTAAATTTAATGTTTTTAGAAAAATTCTATTTCCTCTGTTAAAGCCTGCAATATTCTCAGCTTTATTATTCTCATTTGTAGTTTCATTCGGTAATTTAAGTCTTTCATTATTCTTATCAAAACCTGGGACATCAACTCTTCCTGTTGTCTTATTTCAGAAAGCAGAATATGGTCAGGATCCTAGTTTAAATGCTATTGCAAGTATATTTGTATTATTTGCGATTATAGTTGTTTTAGTTATACAAAAAACCATTGGAATAAAAACAATAATGAAATAATATAAAATATTTTGACGACTTGTAATCGATGAAATTTAGTATATAAGTTATTAAGGGATTAAAATGGAAAAAAATAAATTAAATGAAAAGTTATTCAAAACACCAATTCTCTATATAAGTCCAGTTATTTTAGTATTATTAATATTCCTTATTACTCCACTTATTTTCATTGTTATAGTTAGTTTTGTAGAACCAAATGAGGTTGGACTATGGAGCAACAGATTTACTTTTAATAATTACATCTTATTTTTTAAAAATACTTATTTAATCAAAATTCTTATAAGAACAGTTACTGTATCTTTAAGCGTTATGTTAATAGATCTTGTTTTAGGATATATTGTTGCATATTATATTTCATTTTCTAAATCAAAAATTGCATCAATTATTCCTGCATTTTTGGTTGCTCCCCTTTTTGTGGCAGGAGTTATTAGGGCTTATGGATGGATATTATTTCTTTCGGCTAGTGGCCCGCTTAATATTTTTTTTCAGTCGATCGGAATAATTGATAAACCTATAAAATTTTTATGGAACCAAAGTGCAGTTATAATTGGAATGGCTGAATATTTCTTACCTTTTATGGTTTTCCCAATATTTGGAACTTTATTAAATATAGATTTAAGTTTATTAGAGGCAGCTGAAAATATTGGGGCGAGCGCAACACAACGTTTTTTAAAAATTACATTACCATTAAGTTTTGGGGGAGTAGTAGCAGGGTGTATATTGGTATTTTGTGGTGCCTTTGCTTCATTCGTTTATCCCCAATTACTTGGTGGAGGTCATGTAATGGTACTAGGCAATGCAATATATCAATACTTCTTACAAACACTAAACTGGCCTCTTGGTTCTGTCATTGGACTTATTGCGTTACTAGTTTCTTTTTTCCTTATTTCAATTTATTTAAGATTGGGTAAAAAATACGAGATATCTTGATGTTTTTTGGATAATAACTTTATGTAGTTATCAACATAAAATAAAAAAAAATTTATAGGAGGTACTAATGACGAAAGAACCAATGAGTTCAATTAATAAAAAGAACGAAACTAAGGAGATTGTTTGGGAAACGAAAGGAAGATGGTGGACAGGCAAAATGAATCTCCTTAATAGTGTTAACAGAGGTCTTGATATACCAAGTAAGATTAGGCCAGTAGATCTAACCTTACGTGAGGGTGAGGAAGTGCCAGATACTGTTTTTAGTGAGACTGAGAAGGTTGAACTGGCTTTTGAAATTCAAAAAATTGGTTTTAAAGAATTTGAAATAGGCTACGCTGGTGTTATACCAGAACATTATCGGTTGATTAAGCGTCTAATAAATGAAGGATTTACTGGAAAGATTTCTTCTCATACTAGAATTTATGGTCGTTCAGACGAGTGGAAAAAAGAAATAGATAAAAATATTGAAGCTGGAGCACAGATTTTGACTTTAGTAGGATGTGCTACAGAAGTTGGAATTGCAACTACTCCTTGGTTAAAAAAAGAGGAAATACCAGAACGAATTGCAAATTGCACAAGATATGCAAAAAATCAAGGCGCAGTAGTTACTTTCGGCTTAGCCGATTTAATTCGTACTTCATTTGAAAAAATTGTATCATGTTACCAAGCAGCCATTGAGGTTGGAGTTGATCGACTTTATATTTATGATGGAATAGGCGCTGCTCGACCTGAGGCAATTAGATTTTTAACTCGTTTTATAAAAGATCTTACGGGTGATGGTGATATAGAAATTGGTGTCCACGTACACAATACTTTTGGTTTAGCCCAAGCTAATGCTTTAGCTGCATTAACATCAGGTGCAAATGTTGTAGATGTGGTGCCACTAGGTCTAGGTGATGGTGCAGGAATTACTGCAAGTGAAGAAATTATTGGTGCTATGGAAATATTATATGGGGTGCAAACTGGAATAAAATTGGATCAACTAAGACCTATTTGCCAACGTGTAGCAAAATTATTCAAGATTCAAATGCCCAAGACTAAAGCAGTTGTTGGAGAAAATTTATATCATCATCAAATAGATTCCCATGTAGCAGCAATTTTAAGGGGTTATTGGTATTCATGGGAAGTTGCTAAACCTGAAGTTTTAGGTTTTCAACGCAAACTCGCAATTGGGCATAACAAACTACGTGAAGGGTCTTCTGGTATGGTTGCTGCTCTAATAGATAAAATGGGTTTACATGTAAATGACCAACAGCTTAATATGATTTTTAGTGAGTTAAGAAAGAAACTTGAGAATCAAGTGTCAATAGATATAGAAGACGCCGAAGAAATAATTTACCATGTTTTAGATTTTAATAAAAAGGAGTAAAGGAAATGACTAAAGAGATTAATAGAAAAAAACTTGGACGTGAGTTAAAATTTGGACCTGGGAAAATGTGGTGGTATCCTGTAATGAATACACTTCATGAAATAAGGAAAGAAGATAATTTCCCTGACAATATTATTTTATGTGATGAGACATTGCGAGAAGGGGAAGAAACGCCGGGTGTTATATTAGACTTAGAAGATCGCATGATTATTGCCAAGAAATTAGAGGAAATTGGAATACCAGAAGCGGAAATTGGATACGCTGGAGCTATAAAAGAACATGCCGAATTTTCTAAAAAACTAAAAAATGGAGGTACAAAGCTTAAACTTGTCTCACACACAAGAATATATACTAAAGAAAATGAATGGAAAGAAGAGATTTACCGTGCAGTAGAGGCGGGATCTGATATTTTGTGTTTACTTGCTTCTATGTCAGAAACTCTTTGTGCCACGACACCTTGGCTTCCTAAAGAAGAGGTGCCTAAAAGGATTGCCGAAAGTATTGAATATACTAATTCTTTAGGAGTTGTTCCTGCCCTAACATTAGTAGATGGAATTCGCACACCGCTAGATGATTTTTTGTATGCATATAAAGTAGCAGCAAACGTAGGTGTAAAAAGAATTTACATTATGGATGGGCAAGGAGTTGCATTACCTGAAACTGTAACTTATTTGGTGCAGAAACTTAAGGGAATAGTAGGCAAGGATATAGAAATTGCAGCTCATTTTCATAATGATTATGGTTTGGCAACTGCAAATACATTAGCAGCCATTAAGGCGGGCGCCTCGGTTGTAGATGTTGTAGTAAATGGATTTGGCGATAAAGCAGGTATTGCTGCTCTTGAAGAAATAGTAATGTCATTAGAAATTTTATATGGAATAAAAACGAAAATAGACTTATCTAATATTGTTGCTTTAAGTAAGTTAGTTCAAAAATGTTTTAATGTTTCGGTTGGGGCAAATAAAGCTATTGTGGGACCAAATATTTTTCGTCATCAAATTGATGCACATATTGCAACTATTTTACGCGGTTATTGGTGGGCTTGGGAAAATATTAAACCTGAATTTTTTGGACTTAATAGAAGTCTTGAATTTGCTCAAGGAAAATTGCGTTCAGGGCGTTCTGGTGCTCTTCAGGTAAAACTTGAGAGTATGGGTTTTGATATTTCGGATAAAGACTATGAGAAAATTAATTTAAAATTAATGAATGAGCTTCTAAAAAAAGATTTTATTAACGAAGATGAGTTAGAAAGATTAATTAATAATACATTAAAAATACATGATAAAAAATTATAGAAATTTATAAATTATATTACTTTCAAGTGTGATTACACTTGTCGTTTTTCCTATTGTTATAATTGGGTATTATTCAATAAACCGGAACTAAAACTTTTTTATCAAAAAGATAGAATTGGGAAAAGTTTATGGTAATATAACTGGATAAAATTTATTTGCAGTAACGGAGTTATCGTTGAAACAGGATCATCAGATTTTATTCAGTGGAATTTTTAACAACCACAAAGTAATGATTATTTTTCTAGTTTCTTTTTTAACACCTTTAGGTATCATTGGAATTGTCCCTGATATTCCTAAGATAACCCAGGAACTTCAGATCCCGCGACTGCTTCAGTTAATTTAATTTTTTATTTTATGCACTGCCCGGCGTTATTTTCTGCCCTTTTCTGGGGTTTTTAATTGGCCGTTTTAGAAAAAATTTTTTTCTTATCTCCTCCTTATTTTTTTATGGTTTATTGGGACTACTTTGTGCCTGGACAAATATTTTTTATATGTTGCTCATCTTCCGATTTTTACAGGGTACCAGTGCAGCCTTCTTAGTTGTTTTGAATATTACTTTGATTGGCGATATTCATCATTCCGAAAAGCGAATGAGGGTATTTGGACTGAATGCCAGTGTTGTTGGTCTGGGAGGTATCATCTGGTCATTATTAGGTGGGGTGCTGGCGGGTTTAAATTGGAAGTTTCCTTTTTATCTTAGTATCATTTCATTAGTAGCTTCAATTATTCTTTCTTGCACTTATCGGTTTCCGGAAGAAAGACAGAGCCAGCCTCAGCCTGTTTTTGGATATTTTAAAGAAATAAAAACAATATCAAGCAATCATTCTCAGTTAGGGTTGATTATGATTGCCATTTTTATATGCTATGCGGTACTTTTCGGTTCCTATTTAACATATTTTCCAATCTTTATTGGATCATCTCATTTTCAAATAACTTCGGTTTTAATCGGTATGATTATGGCCGGCACCCGTTTTGCAGCAGTTATTGTATCATCTCAGCTTGATAAATTAATTAAAATATTTTCATTAAAAAATCTCTTTAATATTTTTATTATCTTATATATTGTATCTATATTGTTGATACCCTTTGTAAGTCATTATTTAATTTTCTTTATTCCGGCACTGGTGTGGGGTTGTGCCCATGGTATTTTTCTACCAATGAGCTATATATATTTAACTGAAAAAATACCTGATCAATATACAGCTTCTATTGTGTCCTTGGGGAGAGGCGTAAATAAGGCAGGGCAGACTTTCGGACTTCTTTTGATGAATGTAGTTTTTGGATTGGCGGGAATAAAAGCTGTATTTTTTGCGGGTGCTTTGATATGGATAGTATTTTTATTATTTAAATTGATTTATTTGGGAGAGGAAGTATATAAATTAATAGGTTAGTGTAAAATTTTAATAGGGATTTTAGATTTATAGCTTTTAACTTAGTGTTCAGTAAAGCGGGGGAGGCTCATATCATTCTCTCTAGGGTATGGAAATTTATTTCTTTTTCTGGTATATTTAATTCAAGATTAGGTAAGTTTATGGTTATTTTTAAGTTTTCCATAGGGTAGATTTACCTCCTTTTGAAAAAGAATATTTATTCTTTTTCTGGTTTTTTCTTGAGGTAAGTCTACCTTTTTTATTTACCTTTTGGCAAACCTTTCTTTTTAAAAACCCCCTACTAAAATTTTACACTATCAATAACATTGGCCGCAATCCACTAAAGGCTCTACCCCTACTCGGTCCCCAACATGAACTTTAGTTACGTTACTTCCTATTTCGGTTACCTCATCACTGAATTCATGACCTGGTACAGGTTTTTGAGGTGTTTTTAAGCTACTTGTACCCTTCCTGTCTGAATGCATGTCACTGCCACAGATTCCACATGCTTTTACTTTGATGAAAACATCATTTGGATCTATTTTGGGTTTGCTTGTTTCGATGATTCTAAATTCTTTTATACCATATAACACTGCTTCTTTTATTTTTTCTCCTTTCTTAATTTTTGTAGTATCCTTTTAATAGAATATTTTTTATTAATGTATTATTTCATATAGAATAAATCTTTATTATATATTACTACTATATAATATTATTCTAAAAATTGTTATATTTTTCCTTTAAAGTTTCTATTAAGTAATTTAATAATATTATAGGAACACAGAGAAGCAATCATCAAACTTATAGCTAAAAAGAGGAAAAAATATTTATAACCTAATAAATTAGAAATATTATCGGAATGATTAAAATAATCAAACATATATCCGGTAATAGACTGATATAAAGCCCCTATTAATAATGGAAAAATATTTACAATTCCTAAGGCAGCCCCGTAGATCTTTTTAGGAAGGATAACCGAATAAATCTTGTATAAGAATGGCGCCATACCGTGAAAAACTCCTATGAGAAAAAAGAGAAGATATAAACCGGAAAGATATAATTGATGAGTAAATACTGTGAAAAAAAGATAAACAAGGGTAGATCCCACGTTTAAGCAAAATAAAAAATATTTCCCGTATTTAGAATCAGTTATTTTACTGAAACCTAAAACTCCTATCATAGAACCAAAAGCAATCATAGAAACAATCTTGGAAGCGGCTAGTCTATCCATTTTATAAGTATCTAATAAAAAAGGAATTACCCAAAGTCCTTGTAAAGAAATCATGGATCCATAAGCCAAAAAGCTTAATAGTACATATTTAATAATGGGTATTTTAAAAACTTCTTTTAAGGTATAAATCCAACCTTTCCCCCTCTTCTCCCGAGGAATCTCTAAGATAGATTCATCAGTTACCAGAATCTCGTCCTCCAGGTCTATTCCTCCTTTATCCTTCTTCTTGTCCTTCACAAATAACCCAAACAAAAGGGCAATGAAGAATGCAAGTACACCAAAAAATCCCAGGGCGATCCTCCACCCAAAAATATGGATTAAAAAAGCTAAAGGAGAAGCAGCTAAAATAGACCCAATATTGGCAAAAAATGTTTGTATAGAAAATAAGAAGCCTCTCTTGTCCACCGGAAAGTACATCCGAATAATCCAAGATAGAGGAATAAATATACCCGCACATCCGATACCAATCAGTATTCTTCCCAATAAGACGATTAAAAAAACCGACGAACAGGCATAGAGGAAGGTCCCAATTCCTTCAATGATTAAAAAAACAATAAAGATTTTTTTGGGTTTCCACCAATCAGTTAAGACCCCAATAACGGGTTGCATGACGGCATAACTATAAAAATATAAGCTTGAAAGCAGGCCTAATGAGGAACTCGATACATTAAAAGTTTTTATAAGATCAGGAACTAAGGTGGTGGAATTGACTCTGTGAAAAAAAGACAAAATAAAAGCACTAACACCTAAAATATAGGCAAACCATCTATAAAAATCTTTCTCTTCTTTAATATTATTAAAATTTCCTATTTTTTTCTTTATATTTTTCATCTATTTTCTCTCTCTTTCTATCGAATATGTTTATAACCCGAAATCTGCGTAAATATTTCAGGCGTAGATTTCGGGTTATAGCAAGTTCTGTGGGTATCGGATGCTAATTTTCTGTACGAAGGCAACTCTGTATTTGCTTTTTTATATACTATTACTTTATTTTTATTTTATCTTTATGATCCAACCCTCTCCTTTCCACTTGTTCCACTTTTTATCATCTATTCCGTCTACCAGCTTAATTTCTTCCGGCGCTTTAAAACCTCCACGGGCTTCCCTGTAGTCAATTATCTTTTGTACAATTTTTTCATCCACTCCCCAAAGCTGAACCAACTCTTTTAAGGAAGCGGCATTGATATTTATATGACAAGTGACGGTTCTTTGTCATACTTCAATCCTTCCGGAATTAATCCACTCTTTTATTATTTCTCTTTTCTTTTCTCCTATGGCAACCTCAAGCATTTTTGAAGGTTTATCTTTAATTCTTCCTTTATTTAATTGCACCTTCCAAAAATCTGGCAGCCTGTTTTCTG
>Ga0268276_1000049_pt1 | contig 134590 bp, 101 predicted proteins | sample saktaG_4_FD_190145 | JGI IMG/M metagenome (GOLD analysis project Ga0268276, IMG submission 190145) | Saline water microbial communities from Sakinaw Lake, British Columbia, Canada - sak_2010_1_5_45m | ecosystem: Environmental > Aquatic > Non-marine Saline and Alkaline > Saline ... | reverse complement strand
TCTTTTTCCATGTTGATTTCAAATCGATGTACTCTGTAATTCATGATAACCTCCTGATTTTTTTTGGTTGTTTTTTATTGGTTTACCGGGCAGTCTTCAGTTCTGTGATGATCCGATTCTCCAGCCCCTCTTTGTAGTATTCAAAAAACCGCTTTATCACTTCCCCAAGGGAGTGACATAGCTGGTTAAAATTGTATGTTTTCCTGTATTGACGGTAATCTGATTCAGTGATAAAGACGGTCATGGCGCCTGACTTACTGATTGAGACATGACTTGCCTCCCGGGGATTTACAATAGTGAGGACACTTCTGTTCAGTGAAAAGGTGAGGAAAACTGTTTCATTTTCATGAAATACCCGTGTCACATACTTTCCTTCCATGAATCTTGAAAAACCAAGCAACTCCTCCTTCGAGAAGGTGATTTCACCTGCCGAGAAAGGCCTGCCGGTAAATCCATCAGCTGTTTCGTAGATCAGTTCGGCACCAAGTTTGAACAATCTGCGGGCGTTGATCTCATACCGCTCCTGTCCATAGAGTGTTGACCAGTTCAGGATCACGAAAAGCACAATGATAAAAAAGGTGATGAAATAGGAGGCTTTTGTGAAAAAATAGTCTGAAATAATCATCCCTGGCCCCTGGACACATAAAAATCCTACCAGGATGCCGATCACCAGGTTAACCCATAGTCTGTATTTGAACCATTGAAAGATCCCCATGGCGACAAAAAACACTCCACATATATAGTAGGTGAGAAGGGGCATCTGTCCGATATCCATTCCTTCACTGATCAGCCATGAACGGATACCCCATTCTGCGATGGCTATGATGTAGCTGGAGAATATAGCTATCGGGTAGAAGAGTCCGACTGACATGCGTAACTTTGATCGATTGCTCATGATATTCAACTTTTTATATACTTCATAAAAAGTGAAGTTTACAAATATATAACTATTAAAACACAAAAGTCAAGCGATTTCGATAAAAAGTTTAAAAGAATCGACGAATACCCCCCTAAACCCCCTGAAGAGGGCTTGCAAATGACGAAGTAAGTGATTGGCCTCAGGTCAGGTTGCTTCGTCGAAAACAATTAGCGTACGCTATCCCAGAACGAGGTTGCTTTGTCGCTTCGCTCCTCACAATGACAATGCTGGCGGTCATTAAAAAGGGCGGGGAGGCGTGGGTACTAAAGAAGCTCTTTTCTCAATAGATTCATCGCCGTCAAGGCTGTCCGACGAATATTCCGCTCTCGGTTGTCGCCGAAGAGGAAGTGTTTGGCAAAAACACCATCGGGGGTAGCAATTCCTATCCAGAATGTTCCAACAGGCTTGTCGGGGGTGCTTCCTGAGGGGCCGGCAATTCCAGTGGTTGCAATGGCATAGTCGGTTCTGAACCGACCCCGGGCACCCAGCGCCATCTCCAGCGCAACCTGTTCACTCACTGCACCATGGCTTTCAAGCGTATCTCTTTTTACATAAAGGATGTCCTCTTTCGACCGGTTGGAATAAGCCACCACAGAGCCCTGGAACCAGGCGGAACTACCGGATACGGACGTGACAAGATGCGCGATATATCCCCCGGTAGCACTTTCGGCAATTGCCAGGGTTTTCTTTTGCAGCATAAGCAGTTGCCCTACAATGGACTCAAGTGTATCACTATCGAATCCGAAAATCAAATCGGGTATGAGTTCGTGGAGTTTTGAAATTTCTGCCGTTACCTCCTGCTGAAGAAGCTCCTCTTCTGAACCAGTTGCGGATAATCTTAATCGTACGAGTCCAGGCTGCGGGAGGTAAGCCAGTTTGATATGCAAGGGGAGGTTATTCTCCCAATCTTCCAGAATATCAGCAATGAACGATTCTCCCTTCCCTTGTGTGAGGACAGTTTTGTGATAAATTGCCTGTGCGGCAAACCACTCTTTCAGCCGGGGAATTACTTCACGGGTGAAGATGTCTTTCATTTCAAAAGGAACGCCCGGTAGGAAGATATAGATTGCCGATTGTCGATTGTCGGTTTTCGATTGTGGATATTCGTTGTTCGTTGTTTGTTGTTCGTTGTTCCTTATTTGATTTTTATTTTTCGTCTTACGTCTCACGTCTGACGTCTTACGTTTTTTTTCCAGCCACATCCCTCTCGCCGTTCCTAATCGGTTTGGGAGACTGATACAGCTCTCCGGCAGTTCGGCCTGCTTACGATTTACTTCAGTAACTTCATAACCTCTTCGTGAGAAAAGAGCTTCTATGTTTTGGAAAGCCTCTTCATTGAAGATCAGCTTTGTGTCAAAGAACTCGCAGATAGTCTCTTTCGTGATGTCATCTTTGGTAGGTCCAAGACCTCCGCTGATCAGGACCACATCTGCACGGTTCAATGCATCCTCCAGGGCTTGCAGAATATGTTCACGGCTGTCGGAAATTACGGTGAACTGAAACGCTTTGAATCCGTTCCGGTTCAGCTCCTCCGCCATCCAGGCCGCATTGGTGTTGATCACCTGGCCGATGAGAATTTCATCGCCGATGTTGATGATTTCGATCTTCATGGGACAAAGTTAGTGAAATGGTGAACCGGAGCGAAGCGTAGTTCGGCGGAGCCAAATGGTGAGATGGTGAAATGGTGAGTTGGTGCATTTAGAAATTGTTGATATATTTGTGTTGTGTACATCAACCTAAACATCAGTCTTATGAAACGCAAAGGTATGATTACTGCTATCTTCCTCACCCTGTTTATGGGAGATCTAACTGCCCAGGACTGGCAATCCTTAAACCCTCCCAACGCACCTTCTCCCCGTGAAGGACATAGCATGGTTACTACGCCAGAAGGCAAGGTCCTTCTCTTTGGAGGGGGAGTCCCAGAACAGGATTTGTTTAACGATCTATTTGTATTTGAACAAAACGATTGGAATGAGATCACCCCTGTGAACGACCCCCCTCCGGCGCGCATGGAACACGAAGCCTGGATCAGCGGAGACAAGATGTACATTTATGGCGGATTGGGAGAAAACGGTCCTCTCGACGACATGTGGACATACGATCTTTACCTGAACCGATGGGACCAGCCTTCCATCCCGGGAAACCGGCCTTCTGCAAGACATGGACAGGCAACCGTATCAATGCCCGACGGCACGATAGGTATTCTTGGTGGCACCGATTCCGATGGCTCCAACCTCAGGGATTTCTGGTCCTTTTCATCTGCAGGATTCACGGAGCTGAGAGATTGTCCCAGAGCATACAGCCACCATATTGCGTTTGTGGTTGGTGATCAATATATGTTGGTTTTCGGCGAACCGAACGTAATGGTCTATTATCAATTTGAAAATGGAACCTGGGGGGTAACTACAGGAGAACTGCCCCTGTGGGGATATGCAAGCCATGTCAACGTACTTAACAACCTTCATGAGGAGGTGGTCTTCATTTTCGGAGGACATGATGGAGAGGGAGAGGATAGTGATCTCGTGTATGAGTTTAATACTGCAACCGGAGAAGTGATCCAGCGGCAGCAACTATTACCTCAACCAGTGGCCGGCGGTGATGCTGCCTTGTACAAGGATGGAGGAGCAGATGGTTTGCGGGGCATCAGTCTGGCAGATAGTTACAAGGTGCTGATTTTCGGTGGCCAATCGGGAGGCGCTGTTATGAACCAAACTTGGGCATCAACCCAGAGTTATCCTATAGCTGCGATCAACTTACAGCCTGCTGACGGGTTTGAGGTGGCATTATTTCCGAATCCGGCAAACTCAGTCATTACGCTTCAGTTGGCAGTTGGTCCCGAGTACTCGGGAGAGTTAGCAGAATTAGAGATCGTTGACGTGAGTGGGATCCGGGTGATGAAAGAGCTGATCCCTTCCGGAAGCCTTAAGGTTACCTATGATATCAGCCATCTTCCGCAGGGAGTCTATTTCTGCAGAATTACGAGAGAACTCCAATCAGCAGTGAGGAAGCTGGTTGTAATCAGAAATTAACAGCAGTAGGCACATAGAACACATTAGAAATTGCAATAGGACTCCTAATGTGCCCTATTGCGTCTATTGTGGTGAAAATTTGATACCATGAAAAAAATATACTGCCTACTCCTGTTATCTTCACTTGTTGTCATCATGATAACAGGCTGTAATCCCATTACACCGGATGAACAACAGTGGATAAATCCTGAAACGGAACTGCAGGCTTTTATCGACCAATGGCATCAGGAAGCTGCACAAGCCAACCTGGAAGCGAATGGCAGACTTCTTGTTAATCGATAATCTGCAGGAATAAACCCTATCTATCCCCCTAAATAAGCCGTCTTTCATATCTCGGTTTAACCTCAATTCTTAGGATGTAAAAAAAATGCTCAACGGGTTGTATTATGAGCATATGTTCATTATATTTGCAAAAAAAAGTTTATGTCTCGACCAAAAAATGAACGAATTGTACATGAACCTCCTTTGTTTACGGAATTCAAACCTATAGGTATTTATGGCCGTGAATTGAATTTTGTTTCTTTGTCAATTGATGCCTATGAGGCTTTTCGTCTTGCTGATTACATTGGATTATCACATGAAGATGCAGCGCAAGAGATGGAGATCTCACGATCAACTTTTTCGAGGCTGATTGAAGAGGGACGGAAAACAATTGCTAAACTGATAGTTGAAGGAAACCGACTGGTAGTGGAGGGAGGAAGTATTCATTTCCGAATCAACATCATTCGCTGCAGACAATGTGGGTATATGTTCAAAACAGACATAAATACGAAGTTAATTGAATGTCCGGAATGCCAATCCAACGAGTTGATTAGCCTGGCTGGAGGGTTTGGTCACGGAAGGTGTTGCGGGCAGTATCGATATTCTAAAAACCAACATCAAAAAAGGAGGTAATTATGCCACGAGGTGACAAAACAGGTCCTGAAGGACTTGGAAGAATGATTGGAAGAAAAATGGGACGTTGTGTCGGAAATGACACACCCGGATACACCAACACTCAAGGGGAAGCTGGCCGAGGTTTCGGCCGTGGAAATGGAGGAGGTCTCGGCCGTGGTTATAACCGTGGTCGTGGTTTTGGGATGAGATTTAGAAACTGGTTTGGATGGGACACCGTCGAAGGAAATGCAGATATCTCCCCAAAAACCTCATATGAGAATGAGATTCGTATTCTCAAGGATCAGGTTAGCGCGCTAGAAAAGAAACTCTCGGAACGGAATTCTTGAAATTAAGAGCATAACACTTTAAACCTATTATAAAAAGATGAAAACAGATGTATTGATTATCGGATCTAGCGCCGCCGGATTGGTGGCTGCGACTACCGGAAAGCGGATTTACAAGGAAAAATCGTTTTTAGTTGTTACCAAACAACCAAAGACCCTCATCCCATGTGGGATCCCATATATTTTTGGCTCTGTTGGAACCAGCGAGAACGATGTTTTGCCTTCTGAGAAAATGTTTGAAGCCATGGGTATCAAGCAGGTAATTGATGAAGTAACTTCAATTGATAAAGAGAATAAACGGGTTACGCTTGGGAATGGTGAATTAGTCGAATATGAAAAACTGGTCATTGCAACCGGATCACAGCCAAAAAATCCTTTGTGGATACGGAATACTTCTTTGAAAGATGTATTCACAGTTCCTAAAAGCAAGGAATATCTCGATAAAATGCAGGGAGCAATCCGGGCTTATAAAAAAATCGCATTAATTGGCGCCGGGTTTATTGGGGTTGAATTATCGGATGAACTAAGGAAAGACGGGAAAGAGGTTACGTTGATTGAAAAATTGCCACATATCCTTGGATTGGCATTCGATACCGAAATTTCAGAAAGGGTTGAGAGTTTGCTTCGTGAAAGGGGTGTCAAGATACTTACCGGAATCGGAGTGAAATCGATCCTTGGAGAAACTTCTGTAAAAGGACTGGAGCTGGAAAATGGAGAAATTATAGATACTGAGGCTGTTATTGTATCTGTTGGGTATAATCCAGATTCAACATTGGCATCAGAAGCAGGATTGACAATAAGCACTAAAGGGTTTATTAAGGTTGATGAATATATGAGGACAGAAGATCCGGATATATTCGCAGTTGGAGATTGTGCTGAAAAGAGAGATTTTGTTACCCGAAAACCCAGTACGATCATGCTGGCTTCCACTGCCTGTGCAGAAGCACGTATTGCCGGGATGAATCTGTTCAAACTCTCTGCAATCAAGACTTTCAGCGGTACTATCTCTATTTTTTCCACTGCCATCGGAACTACTGGATTCGGAGTGGCAGGACTAACTGAAACCATTGCCCGGAATGAAGGATTTGATATAGTAACAGGCATCTTTGAGGGCATTGACCGGCATCCGGGAACGCTAAAAGATACCCATACGCAATACGTTAAACTTATTGTGGGAAAAGAATCGGGTGTGATCCTAGGAGGCGAAGTAACCGGAGGATTGTCGGTGGGCGAATTGACAAATATCATTGGAATTGTCATTCAAAACAGAATGAGCATCAATTCATTGCTGACAGCTCAGATCGGGACCCATCCATTGCTGACTGCTTCACCGGCTGGCTATCCTCTTATCAAAGCAGCTGAGAATGCTTCGGATAAAATCATGTTTAATGGAAGTAAGTAAAGTATCTTGCCTGCTTGTCTGTTAATACCACCTGAAATCTATACTTATACTGTGTGAAAACCTACATTGAATGTTATCCCTGTTTCTTGAGACAAGCCATCTCGGCTGCCCGGTATGCAGGTTGCAAGGAGCAGGGATTGTATGAAATTGTGCAACAAACTCTCGTTGTCCTTCAACAACAACCTCCCGGAGCAACTCCTCCTGAGATTGCTTCGGTTGTACACCGAATTGTTCGTGAATACAGTAAGGTGGAGGATCCTTACAGGGCAGAAAAGAAAAAGGCTACTCAGAAAGCGTTGCAGCTCTACGCTGAATTGAAATGTTTGGTTGGCACAAACTCTGGATCGCGTGTTGCACCAACCCTTTGCCATCAATCACCTGGATGCCTTCATAAAGCGATTGCAGAGAGCAAAATCAATCTTATTTATCGGAGATAACGCGGGTGAAAAGGTCTTCGACAGGGTATTGATCGAAGCGCTTCCGATTCCGGTCGTATATGCCGTAAAGGGAGGGCCTACATTGAATGACGCAACGCTAGATGATGCCATGGAGGCAGAACTGATCATCGCCAAAGGGCAGGGCAATTATGAAACCCTGAGTGACAGAGGAGAAAAGGTGTTTTGTCTGCTTCAGGTAAAATGCCCGGTGATTGCCGCTGATATCGGCGCTCCTGAAGGTAGTATCGTCATACAACAAGCCGACAGGCGGACAAGTGAAAAAGCTGATGGAGCCTATTTATCTCCTAAGATGATCGGTAGTCCGTCTTTTCCACTGCCAACCACCACCACTTTTGTGTTGGGAGATTCTGCCAGTTTAAGCGTAGCCTGAATCCCTTTTTCCTTGAGGATTTTATCTGTCAGGCTGGCGCTAAGGATCCGGTTGGCTGTAGCTTTCCCGTCGGCATCAATGCGCTGACGCTCTGCTTCCTGCTTGGCTTTTTCCAGTTTGAACACATACTCCAGCGACTCCTGCTCTTGCTTCAGCTTACTTTCGATGGCCGTTTTAATCGTGGGAGGGAGGATGATCGTACGGATCAGTACCCGGTTGAGCTGGACATATTTATAATCGAGGATGGCTTTGGTTTCCATGAAAATTTCATCCTGGATGGCATCTCGTTTTGTTGAATAAATTTGTTCCGGTGTATATCTCCCGATCACTGTCCTTGCTGAAGATCTGAGGGCAGGAATTACAACACGTTTCAGGTAATCTTGTCCGATTTTTACATGAAGTTTCCCAATGGTACTGCGGATTGGCTCATACCAGGCCGAAACATCTACTTTTATCTCCAGCCCATTTGACGAAAGCACCTGCATATCTTCCGCAATCTCCTGCTGCCGGGTTTCATAAACCACCATTTTATTCCAGGGGGAGACTACATGAAACCCCTCTCCATAAGTTTGAGTGGTGTCGATCCCACCTCCAAATGTTTTAAACAAAACACCTCCGTGTCCGGCATCAATTGTTACGGTCATTTTTGCCCAGAAAATGATCACGAGGATCACTCCGACAACGATCAGAATGGTGGGCATTAATTTTTTCCAGTTGAGTTCAAATTCTTGCGACATAGTGCGATTTTATTGATTTTCAACAAAGTTACGAAAAAAAATGATGAATTTGATATATTTGTGTCTGCCGGAGCCGGCATCATGGATTTGCACCTCATAGCAGACATTTTATTACTTTTGTGAAAGCCAAACAAGAACAGAAACTGATGAAACTTGCCGAACCTGATCTGATTGTTAATCCCAACGGAAGTGTATATCATTTGTATCTAAAACCTGATCAACTGGCCGATACGATCCTCATTATGGGCGATCACGGAAGAGTTCCTGAGGTCTCTGACTTTTTTGATAAAATAGAATGCAAGGTCTCGAACCGTGAATTTGTATCCCACACCGGAATCTACAGAGGAAAACGGATAACTGCTCTTTCTACTGGAATGGGCACTGACAATATCGACATCGTTATGCAGGAATTGGATGCCCTGGTTAACTTTGACCTTGAAACCCGCCTCCCCAAAGCTTACCGGAAATCCCTTACCATCATTCGCCTTGGGACATCCGGGGCAATCCAGCCCGACATCCCACTGAACAGCTTCGGATTGTCGACTCATGCCATGGGGCTCGATAACGTGATCTATTTTTATAGAGATTACAAGAACGTAATTGACATAGAACTCTCAGCTCATTTTGCCCGGATGTCAAATTGGGATACCAACTTAACGCTGCCGTATTTCATCAAAGGGTCGGAACAACTGATCCGGCAGTTCTTCGAAGAAACGGTTCATGGAATTACAGTTACAGCGCCCGGATTTTACGGGCCACAGGGACGGGGACTACACTTGGTCCTGACCGATCCCGGAATGATCGACAAACTCCAGCAGTTTCAATGCGAGGGGCACCGTATCACGAATTTCGAGATGGAGACATCAGCTCTCTACGGATTGGGAGCGTTATTGGGGCATGAAACCATCACCATCTGCGCCCTGGTTGCCAACCGGGCTACAGGTGAATACAATCCACATCACGGCCCGGTAATCAGGAAACTGATAGAGTTCGTGCTGGATCGAATAACCACAACGATGTAGAGCACATTTCGCTATTTCGCTATTTCACCATCCACTATTTACTATCTTTGTATTCCTCATGACCACTAACAACAATCAGCTTTCGGCACTGATCAATCTTCTGGATGAGCCCGATGACAAGACCTTCGACCTCATCAAAGAGAAGATTTTTGCATTTGGGGAGCAGGCTGTTCCGCCCCTCGAAATAGCCTGGGAAAATAATTTTGATGAACTTGTGCAGGGAAGAATTGAAGGGATCATTCATCATATACAACAGGAGGGCTTCCGCCATCAGTTGGTTGACTGGATGAAGCTGGGCTCTTCTGATCTACTGAAGGGGTTTCTCCTGATCTCCCGAAGTCATTATCCAGAATTAAACGCTGAGGAGATCACTATCACGCTGGAGCAGATGAAGATGGACGCCTGGCTGGAACTCAATGACAATCTTACGGCGCTTGAGAACGTAAAGGTCCTGAACCATATCTTTTATGACATGCATAAATTTGAAGGGAACAGAGTTAATCTTTATGCACCCACCAACCAATATATCAATACTGTCTTGGAGACACGCAAAGGGAGCCCTTTAACACTTGGGATCCTTTACCTCATCCTGGCGCAGCGGTTGAACCTGCCGATTCAGGGAGTGAATCTTCCGCAGCACTTTATCCTGGCTTATACCACTGAATTATATCACCCGGGAAAAGAGACCTCGGATGTGCTTTTTTATATCAATCCATTCAATAAAGGAGCCGTTTTTACCAGGCGTGAGATCGATCTCTTCATCAGTCAGATGAAACTAAAGCCCGAACCCTCTTTTTACAACCCTTGTACCAATGCGGACATCATGCAGCGGTTGATTAGCAATATGATCCTGACTTATACACAGCTGGGAAACCCCGAAAAATTGGAGGAGCTGAATAAACTACTGGAATTGATGAAAAAAGTTTATGATAATGAAGAATCCCACTAATTCCTTAATTTCCTAATTTCCTAATGACAAAGAAAATTCTTTCCCGTACAGTTGTTTCTTCCCTCCTTATCCTACTCCTTTCCTCCTGGGGTTACCAGGGGCATCAAAAGATAAGCGGGGGGATTACAGTCATACTGCCTCTGGAGATGGCATTTTTGGTGCCAGGGTGGACCGACATCGTGCGGTTGCATGCCTCCGACGCCGATTACCGGAAAGATACAGATCCTGATGAAAGTCCCCGCCACAACATCGATATTGATAACTACCCTGAGTTTATCTTCTCGGGAAAGATCAATCAGGATCTGGATTCACTTATTGCTGAATTCGGGTATTCATTTGTCATCGACCAGGGGGTGTTACCATGGGCTACACTTACCTCATACGATTCGTTGGTAAGTTGTTTTGCAAGGCACAACTGGGAAAAGGCAGGTTTGTTTGCTGCCGACCTGGGACATTATGTTGGAGATGGTCATATGCCAATGCACCTGACAAAAAATTACAACGGTTAGTATTCGGGGAATACAGGCATCCACTCCCGGTACGAATCAAAGATGATCAATCAGTTTGCTTCACAGATTATCATCACAAATGATTCGGTGAAACTGGTTAGCGATGTACCTGGGTTTATTTTCAACTATATCTATGGAAATTATCCTTACGTTGACAGTATTCTTCAGGCCGATGATTATGCGCAGTCTGGTGCAGGAAGTACCTCCTCAGATTTTTATTATCAGACGTTGTGGGATGCATCCACCTCATTTACAATTCCATTGTTTCAGAGGGCATCCAATGCATTAACAGCATTGATCCATAGTGCCTGGGTTGAGGCAGGAAAACCCGTGATGGATCCAAACGCTTTGCTTGATTACAAGGCAATAAAAACAACCCGGTTATTTCAAAATTTCCCTAACCCATTCCGTTCAATCACCTATATTCCTGTTGAGGTAATGGATCCAAATACAAGGGTGATGGTGCAGGTCTTTGATGCCACAGGCACCCTCAAGGCAACCGTTATCGATGAAAAGAAGGCGGCAGGTTACTACGAGATTTCGTGGGATGCAAATGGCGTTGCGGAAGGGATCTATTACTGTATCCTGAAAGCGGATGATGCCATAATGACGAAGAAAATGGTTGTCATGCATTGATTTTACTCATGCCGGGTTTTGTTCTTCACCACAAAGACACCAAGACACAAAGGCCACGAAAATTTCATCAGAAAAATAGCCTTGTGAAGGTCTTTCCCAGGATACGGAAGTAATTTGTAAGAGTAGGGTGTTCAATGAACTTCATGTTTAGCCGAATCTTCGCCGGCATCACCTCGTCGATGTAGGTTCTCTCCGGATCTTCAGATCTGCCCAGGATCTCATTTTCGTTGATGTATTCAATGGAGGCATAATCCGTGATGCCCGGTCGTACAGTCAGGACCTGTTTCTCCTCTTCAGTGTACATCTCAACATATTTTCTGATCTCCGGCCGCGGGCCCACAAGGCTCATCTCTCCTTTCAGGACATTGATAAGCTGAGGGATCTCATCCAGTTTATATCTTCGGAGAAACAGGCCTACCCTGGTAATTCGGCTGTCTCGCGCACCCATGGTGAGGTCGCCATGGCTCTGGGCATCTGTCACCATTGTCCTGAATTTGATCAGGGGAAAATCTTTCCCGTTTTTGCCAACACGGATTTGCAGGAAAAAAATCCCTCCTCTGGAACTGATGAGAACCAGAATCATGACTGCCAGGAAGACCGGTGATAGAACCAGCAGGCCGAAAAAGGAAAAAAGGATGTCGAAAAATCGAATCATAATGGAATTCCGGGTATCAGGGATTTTTACACCTGAAAAGTTTAAGTGCATCAACAATCAAAACCCGGGCGTTTGAACGACTCTGCTTCCGGGAAAAGATGGTTTACTTCCTGTTTAATGATTGCAAGTTTAGCAAGAAAAACCAGAATTGAATCCTCATAGAGAGGAAAATTCTTTAATATTTTCGCAAATGCATTGATCGATCCCTCCAGACTGATCAGGGCAACTTTTGCCGAACCATCCTGGTCATCCTTGAAAGTTTCATGATCATCCTGTTCAAATCGCGCGGAGGCTCTCTTGATTTTTACACCGATCTGCAGGCTGTACCACCGGACTGTTTCATAGGCATTCAGGATCTCTGAATCGCGATCAGAGTTCCGGGTTTCGATAATGTTAAACGAGTCTGCCATGTGATGACGAAAATCATTCAGCCATATGTTGACCTCCAATCCATAAGTGACAGTCTCTTTGATCAAAGCGGCAAATCGCTGATGAATCACAGGAGGGAGATCAGGTTCCAGCTCTTCGATATTGATCCCCATCTCCTCAGCCATCTGATTAATCATCCCGATTGCATCATCGAGATTGTTTGTCATCCTTTCCCAGAAAGCATTACTTTGAAGGTCGAGCTCCACAACGGGTAATGGATTTTCCAGCTCATCAGCATAGACCCGGCACTGGTTCGACTTTGAACACCGTTCGCACCAACGATCACAATAGTTGTAGATCGACGGAATAAAATGTTGATTTTTCATAGTTGAAAAGCATTAATGGGTGAATAATTTGGATTATTTACACCCATTAATCGGGTTTAGGGGTAAAAGGTTATACGTTGGAGCTGTTTTTTTTTCGCTATCTCGCTATCTCGCTACCTCACCACCTCCTCAACCGCCTCTACAACAGCTCGTACAACCGTATCGACATTCTCATCCGTAAGATCGTAATAGACCGGCAAGGTAATCTCTCTTGAATAATTGTCATATGCAACTGGATAATCGCGAATCGCGTATCCCGTATCTCGATAATAGGTCATCATGGGAAGAGGCACAAAGTGAACGTTTACCGCCACCTCCCGCCTAAAGATCCCCTGAATGATCTGATCCCTCTGCTCTTCCGTTATACCTTTGATCCTTAATAGAAATACGTGGTAAGAGGATTTCCTCTCCGGGGTTTCGTACAGGGGTATCTGTGCCCATTTGTAGGGAGCAAATGCTGCGGCGTACCTGTCGAATATCGCTTTCCGGCGAACCAGCATGTCACTGTCGTACCGTTCCAGTTCTGCCATTCCCATGGCAGCCTGAATATCGGTCATGTTGTATTTGTATCCGGGTTCCACAATATCGTACCGCCAATTTCCGATTTGCGTTTTTGCCAGGGCATCTTTGGTTTGTCCGTGGAGGGATTTGATGTTGAGTTCTTTGTAAACTGCTTCGTTATCAAAAGGCTGCGGAAGGTTCAGGCAAACTGCACCTCCTTCGGCTGTAGTAAGGTTCTTGACGGCATGAAAGGAGTAAACAGTGACATCTGTCAGGCTGCCAGTGCGTTTTCCGATATACCAGCCTCCAATCGAATGGGCGGCATCGGAGAGTACAAGGATCCGGCCTAACATCTCTTGTTCCCTGGACGTGGGACGGAACTGTTTACGGATATCCAAACGTTGAACAAGTGCATTGATGGCATCGTAATCGCAAGGGAATCCTGCGATATCAACAGGCATGATCACTTTTGTGCGAGGGGTTATCGCCTTTTTAATGGCACCCACCGAAATATTAAAGTCCTCGCCAACATCAACAAAAACCACTTTCGCTCCGCAATGGACAACAACATTGGCGGTAGCACAGTAGGTATATGCCGGAACGATCACTTCGTCACCATTCCCAACCCCAAACCACCGCAGCATCAACTCCAGTCCAGATGAACCGGAATTGACACAGAAAGTCACCTTCTGTCCGCCAAACGCTGTGAGATTTTTTTCGAACTGTTTGGTTCTTGGCCCGGTAGTAATCCACCCTGAATAGAGCGCCTCAACGACAGCGTCGGTGATCTTTTTGTCCATACGGGGTGGGGAAAACGGGATCAAAGTAATTAAGAATTATGAGTTACGATTTACGAATTATCAGTTTAATCAGTGTGATTGAAGCCAACGGAGAATATTTTGCTCTACACGTTTGATCACATCAGAAGTGTCGGATTTTAAGAAACTCTCACCGGTGATCTTTTCATAGAGTTCAATATACCTTTCCGAAATCTGGTTCACAATGTCATCGGTCATTTCGGGGACCTGCTGTCCGGCGTTTCCCATGAAATTATTCGCCATCAGCCATTCCCTCACAAACTCCTTTGAAAGCTGTTTCTGTTGCTCTCCATTCGCCTGGCGCTCTTCGTATCCGCCGAGGTAGAAATAACGTGAAGAATCCGGGGTGTGGATCTCATCGATCAGATAAATCGTTCCATCGTCGCCTTTACCAAACTCATATTTTGTATCAACAAGGATCAGCCCTTTCTCTCTTGCCATTTCGGTGCCACGCTGGAACAGTTCCCTGGTGTATTTCTCAAGAAGTGCATAATCTTCAGCAGAGACAAGACCATGGCTGATGATCTCCTCTTTTGAGATATCTTCATCATGTCCTTCTGTGGCTTTGGTGGTGGGCGTGACGATAGGTTCGGGAAACCGCTCGTGCTCTTTCATCCCGTCGGGTATTGGCACTCCGCAAATCTCACGTGAACCATTTTTATAGGATCTCCATGAACTGCCAGTCAGGTAGCCCCGGATGATCATCTCTACCGGAAAGGGTTTACAGTATTTGCCAATCGTGACGCTTGGGTCGGGACTGTCAATCTTCCAATTGGGACAGATATCTTCCGTCGCATCCAGGAATTTAATGGCAATCTGGTTCAAAACCTGACCCTTGTATGGAATGCCTCTCGGAAGTACTACGTCAAATGCGCTGATGCGGTCGGATGTGACCATCACCAAATAGGTGTCATCAATGTTGTATACATCTCTTACTTTCCCTTTGTAGAGGCTTTTTTGGCCGGGAAAACTGAACTCGGTTTTTCGGATTACGTTCTCCATATTCACGTGTTGTTTTGTGGTTGACAAAGTTAGGCAAATTAAAAAATTGAAGGTTATTTCGAATAAGCTTTTATGATCCGGCCCACCAGCTTATGCCGGATGATATCCTTTTCATCCAGGTAAACAAATGAGATTCCCGGCACCTCATTCAGGATCGATTGGGCTTGGATCAGCCCCGACTCCTGTTTCGGTGGCAAGTCGATCTGAGTAATATCTCCTGTAACAATGAATTTAGCAGAGGCTCCCATTCGTGTCAGGAACATTTTTAACTGTCCTGGTGTTGTATTCTGGGCTTCGTCCAGGATCGCAAAGGCATTGTTGAGTGTTCGTCCACGCATGAAAGCCAGCGGGGCCACCTCGATGGTGCCATCTTCGAGGAACGCAAGCAGCTTTTGTGTTGGCAGCATGTCGCGAAGGGCATCATAGAGTGGTTGGAGGTAAGGATCAAGTTTCTCTTTGAGGTCGCCCGGAAGGAAACCAAGGTTCTCACCAGCTTCCACTGCTGGCCGTGTAAGGATGATCCGTTGGACCTCTTTGTTTTTTAAGGCCCTCACTGCCAAGGCAATTGCTGTGTAGGTTTTCCCGGTACCAGCTGGTCCGATAGCGAGCATCAGGTCATCCTTGTCAATGGCCTCAACCATCTTCTGTTGGTTAGGGGTGCGTGCCCGGATGAGCATGCCGTTCCGGCCATGAACCAGCACGCCAGCATGATGCCCCTCTGGCTTCAGTGGGATTGATCCGTTTTCAGCAGCCAGGAGATACGTGATATCTCCCTTCGTAAGCCTGCCAAAATTCTCATAGTGGAGCAGGAGTGTGGTGAACTTCTCTTCAAACTCAAGCAACAGTGACTCTTCACCCATTGCCTTAATCACATTGTCGCGTGCAACGATTTTCAGTTTTGGGAAGAAATTCCTTACTTCATAAAGGTTTTGATCATTGACGCCAAAGATCTCCAATGGGTCAACTGATTCAATCCGGATTATTTTTTCGCTCATCAAAAAATATATACCTTTGATTCGCAAAAGTACAAATAAATCAATGCCTGTCATCACACTGACCAGCGACTGGGGAAAGAAGGATCATTACCGCGGAGCCGTTAAAGGCGCTATTCTGCGCCAACTGCCAAAAGCTGTCATTGTTGATATCTCACATGAGATCCCTCCGTTTGACCTGAACCAGGCAGCTTTTATTATCCGAAATTTCTATGCCAACTTCCCGGAAGGCACTGTTCATCTTATCGGAATCAACACCGAAGCCTCTATCGAGAGTCCCCATACCTTAGTGTTCCACAAGGGACATTATTTTATCGGGGCCGACAATGGGATCTTCTCCCTTATTTTTGACGAGATACCTGAGCATATTATCGAACTCGACATCATCCAGGATTCCGACTATTTCACTTTTTCTACTCGTGATGTCTTTGTAAAAGCTGCCTGTCATATCGCAGCAGGCAAACCCAAGGAGGAACTCGGGCACAAGAAAGAGAAGGTGCTGGTTAAAATGGCATTCCAACCGGTGATTAGCGCCGACCAGATCAAAGGAAAAGTGATCTACGTGGATCGTTATGGCAATTCGTTTGCTAATATTACAGAGGAACTCTTCAATTCAATGGTTAAAAACCGGAAGTTTGTCATCACCTTTCGATCTCCCAATTACCGGATTACCCGCATCAGCAAATCATACCTGGATGTCCATGAAGGAGAGATGCTAGCTCTCTTCAGCACCAGCGGCTATCTTGAGATTGCCATCAATCGCGGCGATGCCAGCAGCCTGCTGGGCTTAAAGCTGGATACTTCTGTCCTAATAGAAACTGGGTAGTTGTTGGTTGTCGCGTATCCTTGATCCCTCATCTCAATTTATATTTTAACTTTGCATTCCAAACCAGGCCTGCTCCATGTACACCCTTTTTAAGAAGGAATTGAACGGATTTCTGAACTCCCTGATAGGGTATATAGTAATCGTTGTATTCTTATTGGTTATCGGACTCTTTCTCTGGGTTTTTCCATTGCAGTTCAATATTTTCGACTTTGGATATGCCAATGTCGATGGCCTCTTTCTGCTTGGTCCGTTCGTTTTTCTGTTTCTGATTCCGGCAATCACGATGCGCTCTTTTGCCGATGAGAAAAGGAGTGGGACACTCGAACTACTGATGACCCAACCACTGACTGACCTGCAAGTAATCCTGGCTAAATTCTTTGCCGGTATGGCACTTGTGATCTTTTCCCTGATCCCTACGCTGGTCTATGTCTATACGGTTTACCAACTGGGATTGCCATCTGGAAATCTCGACATGGGTAGCATTTGGGGATCTTACATTGGATTGATCATGCTGGCCGGTGCTTTCGTTTCGATTGGAATCTTTTCATCCTCCCTAACAGATAACCAAATTGTCTCCTTTATCCTTGCTGTGTTCCTGAGTTTCTTCATGTACATCGGATTTGAGTTTATCTATACCTTCATCATCTCCGGAAAAACGGGACTTCTGGTCCAGTCCATCGGATTGAGCGACCATTATTCCTCCATGAGTCGTGGGGTAATCGATACGCGCGACCTGATCTACTTCCTCAGCGTGATGGCGTTTTTTATACTATTGACAAAGGTGAAGCTAGAGAGTAGGAAATGGTGAAATAGTGAAAATGGTGAAATAGCGAAATGCGAAAAGCGAAAAACAAAAAGTGGGACATTAAGCGGAATAATATTCTTCAGGTAACCCTGGGGATTGTGATTATTTTGCTTGTGAACATTATCGCTTCCTTTGTTTTTACTCGAGTTGACCTGACAGCCGAAAAACGTTACTCATTATCACCTGCTGTAAAAAGCATGCTAAAGGGGCTTGATGACGATGTTTTCTTCAGGGTTTACCTCGATGGAGAGTTGCCTTCCGGATTTCGCCGGCTTGCCAACGAAACCCGGGATATGCTCAACGAGTTCAGGGCCTACAGTGACCATATTCACTTCGAGTTCATCAATCCATCAGCGAGTCCGAATTCACGTGAGAGGAATGATACTTACAGACTTCTTGCAGAACAGGGGCTACAACCAACGGATCTTCGTGTAACCAACAAAGGAGAATCATCCCAACTGATCATTTTTCCCGGCACTATCGTGGTTTACCGGGGTCGGGAATTACCGGTACAGTTATTAATGACACAGCTGGGTCAGGATCCGCAAAAGGTGCTGAATAACTCCATCCAGGCACTCGAGTATAACCTGGGTAATGCGATTGACAAGCTCATCAATGCCACGAAACCCAGAGTTGCAATTCTGGAGGGGCAGGGAGAGTTATCGAGGGAGGAGACCCTGGATATGGAAGATGCACTCTCCGAATACTACAATATTGAGAGAATTGTAATCAACAACAAGATCAACAGCCTGACTGTCAGGCTTAAGACTGATTCTTCCGGGTCGCCGTTGGTAAACAAATTCAAAGCACTGATTATTGCGGGTCCCGAACGGCGTTTTGATGATCGGGATAAGTTCCTTATCGACCAGTTTATCATGCGTGGAGGAAGAGTATTGTGGATGATAGACCCTGTGTTTGCAAAAATGGACAGTTTGCAACAGTTTCCTTCTACCATGGGGATATCAAATGATATCAATATCGATGATATGCTTTTTAGCTATGGCGTGAGACTAAACAAGAACCTTGTCATGGATATGAGCGCGCTGCCGATCCCGGTGAAAACCGGACAAGTTGGAGATCAGCCACAATTCGACTTCTTCCCATGGTACTATTTCCCTTTGATCACACCCGCCAGCAATCATCCCGTTGTAAATGGTCTGAATGTTGTAAAAACGGAGTTTATCAGCAGTATCGACACCGTTGAAGCGCCCGGAGTGAAAAAAACGGTTTTACTTACCTCTTCCCCTTACTCACGGATTGTCAATGCGCCGGTGTTGATTGATCTTGAGATCCTTCGCGATGAACCTGATCCGCGAATGTATAATAGCGGGGCACAGCCGGTTGCAGTTCTTCTTGAAGGGGAGTTCACATCGGCATACCTGTTCAGGCTTCCTCCCGAAATAGAGTTGAATAAAGATATCGACTTCCGGAAGAAGAGCAAACCTACACGTATGGTTGTAATTGCCGATGGCGATATCGCAAAGAACCAATATCATGTCACCCAGAAGTACCCGTTGCCTCTGGGATATGACCAATTTACCGGCCAGACTTTTGGGAATAAAGAGCTTCTGATAAACATTATGAACTACCTGTGTGATGATTCGGGTCTGATCTCCATCCGATCGAGGGAGCTGAAGTTAAGGTTGCTGGATATGACAAAACTGGCATCTCAACGACCTTTATGGCAAGCTATTAATGTAATTCTCCCAATCATTCTGATCCTTGGATTTGGCTTGATTAAGTCCCAGTTGCGGAGAAGAAAATATACCAGAAAATGAAAAAAAACAGAATCGTTTTACTTGTTGTTCTGATCCTGGCTATTGTAGCCATTGTTTTATTCTTTTCACGGTCGGATAAGACGTTTCAAAGTTCGCTGAGTGATTTTGCCATTGCAGATACTGCATCTGTAACCAAGATCTTTATGTCTGATAAAAATAACAACATGGTCACTCTCTCAAGGGAGGCTTACGGAAGCTGGGGGCTCAACGACAAATATATGGCTTCGAAGTTCAATATGGACATGTTACTTCAAACCTTACACAACCTGGCTGTAAAAGAACCGGTAGCCCTGGCAGCACACGACAATGTGATCCGGGAACTTGCTGTCAATTCCGTGAAAGTTGAAATCTATCAGGAGGTATACCGTGTTGACTTGTTCAATACCATCAAGTGGTTTCCCCATGAGAAACTTACAAAGGTTTTCTATGTTGGCGGTGCAACCCAGAGCAATCGCGGAACTTATATGCTGATGGAAGACTCCTCTACGCCATTTGTAATCTTTATACCTGGCTTCAGGGGGTTTGTTTCACCAAGGTTTACTCCAATGACCAATGCCTGGCGCGATTATACTATCTTCAAAAAGGAGTTGCCTCAGATCTCTTCTGTTAAAGTCGAAATTCCCGTTAAGGATAATGAATCGTATGTAATTACGAACAACCAAAATAGCTCCGTTTCCCTATACTCTTTCCCTGAGATGGAAATTATCCCTGGTTTCGACACTCTGGCGGTATTGAATTTTCTTACCGGATTCAGAAATCTCAATTTTGAAGGAGTTCTGAGTGATATTGATTCCGGGAAAAGGGATTCAGTGCTTGCCTCTACTCCGTTTACGATTATTACGTTGACAGACACTGTGGGTTTGAGTAAAACCATTAAAACCTTCTTCAAGGAGGGATATGGGGAGGCCGATCTGAATGGAAATGAAATCCCCTATGACCTGGATAGATTTTATGCGCTGGTAAACGATGGCGAAGATTTTGTACTTGTACAATATTTTGCTTTCGACCGCGTGCTGCGTCCAAGATCTTTTTTCCTGAAGGATCCTCCCCCAATCCACTAGGGATTCTTGTTTAGAAGTTTCAGCAAGTATGATTGATATTATCACACGCAAGAAACCATTTTTAACAAATACATTTAAACTTGTCGCCGGTGCAGGCATTGGACAAGCCATCTCACTTGCAATCGCCCCTCTTCTCACCCGCATATACTCCCCGGCAGAATTTGGCCTCTATACTTTCTTCATCTCTATTGCCGGTGGTTTTGGTCTTGTGGCAACCTTGAGGTATGAGATGGCGATTATTTTGCAGAAACGACCGGATGGGGGAATAAATATGGCTTCCATCTCGCTGACTATCACGTTTCTGATCTCATGCTTACTTATGGCCGGCATTGCACTGCTAGATCTGTTTTTCCCGAAATTTACCGGCGAGGGAGTGTTACGGCAAATGATTTTCCTGCTACCGCTTCTGGTTTTACTGATCGGTGCCGGAAATATCTTTCAACATTGGTTCAATCGGCAAGGCAAGTATTCCATTCTGGCAACAGGTAAAGTAATCAACTCATTGGGTAATAACGGTGGGATGCTTTTACTTGGTATATTAGGAATGGGCGTATGGGGACTTGTCGGGGGATTTATTTTTGGAGCGGGATTGTTTGTCCTCTTCTTTTTCCTAATTTTTATCTATTACGACCGCCATATTCTGAAAGATATCCGCTTATCCTCTTTCCCCATATTACTCAAGAGACACCGAGATCTTCCACTTGCTAACTCTCCCCAGGTTGTGCTGGAGATGCTTCAAAATTATGGGATAATTTACCTGGCCAAGATTTTCTTTGATGCCGCAGTTGTAGGGTGGTATGCCCTTTCCATGCGTATCATGCAGGCACCCTTGTTACTCATTGGTTCATCCATCTCCCAGGTGCTTTATAAAGATGCTGCTGAACAATATAAAGCTACCGGACATATACGCGATATTGTATGGAAGACACTAAAAATAGCGATACTGGTTGGTCTCCCTTTCTTATTGACACTTCTCGTTGCCGGTCCATGGTTATTCGCACTGGTCTTTGGTGAGACCTGGAAAGAGTCGGGAATTTATGTACAAATTCTTGCTCCATGGATGTTCTTTGATTTTATCCGGTATACTATTGCGCAGGTACCACTGATAGTAAATCGTACACGTACGATGTTTTACATTTCTATTGCAGGGAATGTATTGATGTTACTTTCCATGTGTGCAGGAGGATTATACTTTCACAATGTTATGACAGGATTCATCCTGTTGTCTGTCTCGATGAGCGTGTATGCCATTGGAGTTATCGTATGGATCTTTTCAATCATAAAACCAACCCGGTCATGACCGTAACAACCCCTGACAGATCAAAAATTTTAGAAAGAATTCTTACGCTTGATAAAGTCTTTATCGAGTTGGGATGCGGATCAAGCAAAAAAGATTCTGCCGCCATTGGTATCGATATGGTAGATCTTCCTGGCGTGGATATCGTTTGCAACCTGGAAGAGGGGCTACCATTTCTTCCGGATGAATGTGCTGATAGTGTGTTCTCCTCGCACTTTCTTGAACACCTATCAAACCTTGATCTTATGATGTCAGAATCATTCCGGGTTCTTAAAAAAGGGGGAGTGATGAAGGGATGTGTTCCCCATTTTTCCAATCCCTATTTTTACAGCGATTATACACATAAAACCTCATTCGGTCTGTATTCCTTTTGTTATTTTTCCAAGGAATCCCCATTCAAAAGGGGGGTGCCAATGTTCTATAATTCGTTTAATTTTAGGATTAAAAGAGTTAAACTAGTTTTTTATTCTCCGTTCCTGATACGAAATATTTTCAGAAAGATACTAACCTGGGTGTTCAATTCATCCCGTTTTATGCAGGAGTGGTATGAAGAGGGATTCTGCTACATGTTTCCTGCGTATGAATTGGAATTTGAACTTGAGAAACTTTAATCTGAATGGCAAAGCCAAGGACAGAGACTGATCTTAGTATTGTAATTGTAAACTACAATTCCGGCGAGCTCCTGAAGAATTGCCTGGATTCAATCTTCCTTCATATTCAAGGTAGCTATCAGGTAATTATTTATGACAATGCCTCTTCTGATGATTCACTCTCTTTTATACAAACCAATTTTTCGGATTCTTTCCCTCTGACACTGATACGGGGAGATGAAAATCTGGGCTTCTCAAGGGCAAATAATCTGGCTGTACAACACGCCAATGGCAGATTCCTCCACTTCCTTAATCCGGATATGGTTGTCAACAATAACCTCAATCAAGATTACCAGGATATCATCCAAGGCAGTACTGAAGGCATTTGGGTCACGAGCTTGGTTGATCAGGAAGGTAGATTGCTGAAGAACAAGCATATGATTCCTCGGTTGAAGAATTTCCTGAACAGATTGTTTCAGAAGAATCAAGTGGGATACTGGAATATTGGAGCGAGCGTGATCATGAACAGGTCAATATTCGACCGGATAGGGGGATGGAATGAAGATACATTTATGTACGCTGAGGATCTGGAACTTTTTTACCAGGCCCATCTCAACCAGATCCCGGTTGCCTACCTGGATACCAGGATCGTGCATATCGGGAAGGGATCTACACAACACAGATGGAATGAGCGGGAACGAGCTCGTGTGATCGAGGAGTCGTTTTTTAAATTTTTTAAAAGACATGAAGCGGCCTGGGAGTATTATCTGGTACGTCCTATTATGCTGATGTATATCTTGATGAATGAACCGCGCCAATTCGGTATCTACTTCAATGCTTTTTTTCGACGTTGTTTTAAATGCACAGAATGAGAGTTCTACTGCTGTCGGATGTAAATTCAATTCATACCCGTAGGTGGGCTGCATCACTGAAGGAAGCCGGTGTTGATCCTGGAATATTTAGCCTGGCAGAGCCAAAGGAGACCTGGTGTGAAGATTATGGGATTCCACTTTTTTTATCCAGATGGCAACCAAAGAGAAGTTTCTTTAGTAAGGCTTTTTCTAAAATTTTTTACCCCCTTCAGATCTGTTCTCTCAAAAAGGCCATCCAAACCTATCATCCCGATATAATTCATGCACACTATGCATCCAGCTATGGACTTCTCGGGGCCCTCTCAGGATTTCATCCATTCATTTTGTCTGTATGGGGATCTGATATCTTTGAATTCCCGAAAATCTCTTTTTTCCATAGGATGGTTCTTCGATACAACCTTGCCAATGCGGATAAAATTCTTTCCACCAGTCAGGCAATGGCCAGAGAAACAAACAAATATATAAACAAGAATATTGAGATAACCCCTTTTGGAGTAGATCTAACCCATTTTATACCCCAAAAAGTCGATTCGTTATTTAATGAAAAGGATATCGTTATCGGGACGGTAAAAGCACTGGAGCCAATCTATGGAATACGTTGTCTGATGAAAGCTTTTCAGATCGTCAAAGGAAACAATCGTGAATTACCTCTCAAACTCTTAATCGTTGGCAGTGGATCAGAGGAGATGGATCTCAAAAAGTTGGCGAAGGATCTGGCAATTCAGAACGATGTTGTTTTTACTGGCAGGGTCGGGTTTTCAGATGTGCCCCGATACCATAATATGATATCCATTTATGTTGCGTTATCAACATTTGAAAGTTTTGGTGTGTCGATTGTTGAGGCTCAGGCAACGGAGACACCGGTTGTGGTTTCCAATGTGGGCGGATTGCCGGAAGTAGTCGAGGACGGTGTGACAGGTTTTGTTATTGAGCCCAAAAACCCTGTTGCTGCAGCAAAAGCGATCGAATCCCTTGTACACGACAAAGCGTTGCGTGAAAGAATGGGAAAAAACGGGAGACAACGGGTTATTGCGAACTATAACTGGAATGATAGTCTTGCACAGATGATCGCCATATATCGGGAGGTGATGAGATGAGAATCCTCTTTTTAACACAATATTATCCCCCTGAAGTGGGTGCTCCGCAGAATCGCCTTTCAGAGCTCGCCATCCGGTTCCGCATGGAAGGAAACCATGTTGAGGTTTTAACTGCAATGCCCAATTATCCTTTCATGAAGGTGCTTGATGACTATAAAGGCAAATGGTATGTAAGGGAGGAGATGGATGGGGTCATAATCAACAGAGCCTGGATCTTTGTCAGTCAGAGCCAGGCTATACCGGTTCGGTTAATGGTCTATTTTTCTTTTGTATTTTCCTCCCTTTGGGTAGGCCTCTTCAACCTGAAACGGTTTGATCTCATCATTTGTGAGTCACCTCCATTATTTCTGGGCATTGCGGCGTGGATCCTGAAAAAGTTGAAACGGTCCAAATTACTTTTTAATGTCTCGGATCTCTGGCCCGAAAGTGCGGAGAAATTGGGATTGGTTACAAACCGGTTTTTTCTCCGAATATCGAAATACTTAGAAGAGTTTCTTTACAGGCACTCCGACCTGATAAGCGGGCAAACTCAGGGGATCGTCACAAACATATCGGTGAGGATGCCCCGGAAAGAGGTTTTCTGGCTGAAAAACGGAGTGGATCTCAGTTTTTACTCACCTGGGAAAGGAATTCCTGGCTGGAGGAACGAGAATGGGTTCGCTGCGGATGATTTCGTTGCTTTCTATGGAGGCATCCTTGGTCATGCTCAAGGTCTTGAAGTCATTCTTAAGGCTGCCCTGAGCCTGAAGAACATGGAGAAAATAAAGTTTGTCATTGCCGGAGAGGGCCCTTTAAAGAAGGATCTGATGGATCAGGCCGTTAGTATGGATTTGACCAATGTCACTTTTCTGCCTGCTTACCCTAAGCGCAGGATGCCTGATGTAATCTCCGGGATTGATATCTCAATCATCCCACTCCGGAAACTGGATCTTTTCCTTGGAGCAATTCCTTCGAAGATTTTTGAGAGTCTGGCGATGGGAAAACCTATTTTGCTTGGTGTGGAGGGGGAGGCAAAAGAGCTTTTTATCAATCAGGGAAACTGTGGGTTGGATTTTAAACCAGAGGATCCGGCGTCGCTTGCCGAAGGGCTCAGAAGACTCTGTTCCGACAAAGCACTGTACGACAGGTTGTCTAAAAATGCCTATTTTTACGTGTCGGAGAATTTCGATCGTGATACAATCTTCGTTGAGTTTCAGCAATTCATTCAACTTTACCTGAATGCAGGAAAATAGAGGTAACAGATTCAGCTGGTTACAACTTTGGGATTGGATCGCCCTTTTTCACAGGGTTGTTTATATTCTGCTCTTTCTTGCGCTAGGATTTGCAATCCCGGTCAAAAACCGCATGGCCACATGGGTGATTGGCTTCATTGTGATCAACTGGGCCGCCGAGCTGCGTTTCTGGGACAAGTTGAAAAGGGTATTACAGGATTGCCGGCGACAACGACTTCTTCTGTTTACGATTCTGTATTTTATTTACCTGATAGGACTCTTCTATACTAAAAACATGGAGTATGCACGGTTTGACGTTACAGTGAAACTCTCCCTGCTGGTTTTTCCCCTCCTGTTTGCCACTATTGATGGTCGGGTTTTTTCATTTCTCAGGATCAACTACATCTTTCTAACCTATATTGCCGGATGCCTCGCCGCTTCTATTGCATGCCTTGTAAATGCTTATCTGGGGTATCTGAGGACAGGTGATTCCAGCTTGTTTTTCTATATGACCCTATCGTTCCTGCATCACTCCGGCTACCTGGCTATGTTTATTAATTTTGCGATTGTACTGATTGTGTTTTTGACACTCAAAAATCTTCATATTTTCCACTGGTGGCATCTGGTTTTTATCACCCTTCTTGTGGTTTTTTTCAACCTGATGGTCGTGCTTCTCTCGTCAAAAATGGGAATTCTAAGTCTGCTTGTGATTTACCTGATGATGGCATTACTTTTCTTCTTCAAGAAGTCGACCCGCATGAAAGCCATCTTTCCGCTTGCGATGATGGCAATTCTGCTGCTTTTCTTGCTATTCCTTCCTCAAGCGATGGCACGGGTTGAAGGTGGAACAAAAGTTGTGGAGAATATGGATTCGGTAAGAGCCGATTCGGATGAGTCGACCGGTGAACGAATCCTGGTATGGAAGTCGGCCTGGAATATCATGAAGCAGCACCCGCTTTTTGGTGTAGGAACCGGTGATGTGAAGGATGCACTGCTTGATGAGTATTCCAAACGTGGGATCAAATATGCTTATTCCAGGAATCTGGATGCCCATTCCCAGTACCTGCAGACCTATCTCTCTGTGGGTTTAGCCGGGTTTATTGTGCTGGTTGCTATGCTGGCATGGCCTGCTGTCCTGGCATTTTTCAGGAAAGATTACATCTACTTCTTTTTTATCCTTCTTTTCGCCATGAACATTCTAACGGAATCAATGTTCGAGAACCAGGCAGGGGTTGTCTTTTACGCATTTTTCAATGCATTACTTTTCTATTATATGCCATCCGGCAAAAACAGAGGGCTGTCCTGAAATTCAGAACAGCCCAGCTGTCATATTTAAATGAGTATGTGAGAGTTTAAACGAGTCCTTGTGCTAACATGGCATCGGCAACCTTAACGAATCCACCGATATTGGCACCCTTAACATAGTTTATGAATCCGTCGGATTCGGTACCGTATTTCACGCAATTTTTGTGAATAGCGACCATGATACTATGTAGTTTGGCATCAACCTCTTCGCGGCTCCAGTTGAGGCGCATTGAGTTCTGGGTCATTTCCAGTCCGGAAGTAGCTACACCACCCGCATTGGCAGCCTTGCCAGGTCCGTAGAGGATCTTCTTCTCGAGGTAAATCTCAATGGCATCCGGTGTGGAAGGCATGTTGGCGCCTTCGGAAACGCAGAAGCAGCCATTGCTGACAAGCATCTTGGCATCTTCGCCATTGATCTCATTCTGAGTAGCGCTTGGAAGGGCAATATCACATTTCACTTCCCACGGACGTTTTCCAGTGAAGAATTGGGCTTCCGGATATTTGTCGCAATATTCCTTGATCCGGCCACGCTTAACGTTCTTCAGGTTCATGATGAAGGCGAGTTTCTCGGTATCGATACCTTTTGGATCGTGGATGTAACCTTCTGAATCGGAGAGGGTAACCACTTTGCCACCCAATTCAGTGGCTTTTTGAGTGGCATACTGGGCAACGTTACCTGAACCTGAAACAGTACAGATCTTTCCTTTGAAATCGAGGCCGCGGGTCTTCAGCATCTCCTCAGCAAAGTAAACCTGTCCATAACCGGTAGCTTCCGGACGGATCAGACTTCCACCCCAGTCAATACCTTTTCCGGTAAGTACGCCTGTAAATTCATTTTTCAACCTCTTGTACTGGCCAAACATAAATCCAATCTCACGGCCGCCAACGCCGATGTCACCAGCAGGTACATCGGTATTCGGACCAATGTGACGGAAGAGTTCCGACATGAAACTCTGAGTGAACTTCATCACTTCATTGTCAGATTTACCCTTGGGGTCGAAATCACTGCCACCTTTCCCACCGCCCATAGGAAGCGTGGTGAGGCTGTTCTTGAGTACCTGCTCGAAAGCCAGGAATTTCAAGATGCCTAGGTTCACCGTCGGGTGAAAACGCAGACCTCCTTTGTAGGGTCCGATGGCACTGTTCATCTCGATCCGGAAACCACGGTTGATCTGAACATTGCCTTTGTCGTCCAGCCAGGGAACACGGAATATAATGACCCGCTCGGGTTCAGCAATCCGCTCCAGAATTTTGTTGGCTTTGTACTGTGGGTTCTCCTCAATGAAGGGGATCAGGGATTCGGCTACCTCAAGCACCGCCTGATGAAATTCTGTTTCGCCCGGGTTCTTGGCGATGATCTTTGCCATGAACTCATCTAACTGTTGTTGATACGCGTAAGACATAGAGATTTTTTTTTGGTTTATAGCTTCTGTGTGAAATTTTTCACAATTTTAAGGAAAAGATTTCATTCGGAACGAAAATTTCACCTTGTTTTTTAATATTATTTACTTATTTTCAGGAACTTACGAGATATTCGGACGTTGTTTAGGTGTTTTACTGATGCCAACTTCGGTATAATTCGTATTGTGCTCATTGACCGTTTTTTAATTTTTTCAGTTCCGAAAGTTGTGTTAATTTTGGCACGACCATCCCCCATTTTAGCATGCCAGGTAAGGACGAAAGAAAACGTGCAGGAAGAACTCCTGTCAACTCGAACGACGTTGAGAAACTCCTGCTGGATAATCGCGAAAGGCTCAAAGAACTTACAGCGATTAACCATACCACGGCAATACTCAAGGAAAATAAGTCGATCCCTGATACGCTAACCCGAATTTGCCAGATTCTTCCAAAAGCATGGCAGTACCCAAAATATACTGTCATTCGTATCAGGTTTGATGAGATGGAGTTTACAAACAACAACTTCCGGGAAACTGCATGGAAGCAAGAGCAGGTATTTGAGACCATCGACAACCTGGTAGGCTCTCTGGAGGTCTTCTATGTGAAGGAGTTTCCGAAAGCATATGAAGGTCCTTTTCTGAAAGAGGAGCGCAACCTGATCAATACTCTCACCAGTTTAATTGAGGGTTACCTGAACGCCATCAAGGGGAAAGAAGGGAGGTATGTGACCACCGAAAGGCTGAAAGAGTTATCGGCGATAAATCAAACCACCAGTATTCTCAGAACAGGAGCACCGCCCGATGAAGCACTGCATCAGATCTGTATGATTATTTCCAGGGCATGGCAGTATCCCGAATTTGCGGTTTGTAAGATCAAACACGGAAATATTGAAGTCCAAAGCCCCAATTTTCGCGAGACCCAATGGAGGCAACTACAGGTTTTTGAGACGATTGACAACCAGACCGGATCTATTGAGATCTGCTATATAAAAGCATTCCCACAAGCGTTTGAAGGCCCTTTTCTGGAAGAAGAACGCGATCTGATCATCAACCTCTCCAACCTGATTGCAGGATATCTCAACTCTATCAAGGGAAAGGCAATCCTGAAAAAGAGCACACCCCATGCCGAGGAACCGGATAACGCCGATCGGGGAGGTGTTGATGGACATTATAGCCGGCGACTCCTGCAGTCGTTCCTCAACCGAACAAACAACAACCGGGATATCTATCACGACCTGATGCCATTCAAGGTAAGGGAGATTCTGTTGGTTGCCAATCTGTATGATGCCTATAGCATAGAAAAAGAGGGACGGTTCTCGGAACATGTGTTGGGGCAGTTTTACCAGCTAAGCCTTAGCACGATGCCTCGAATCACCGGAGTCTCCTCCATCGAGGAAGTAATGGAACAGCTTCGTTCTAAGCACTACGACCTGGTCATTATCATGATGGGAGTTGACAAGCAGTTTCCTACCGAACTCAGCACTGCCATAAAAAATGAATTCCAATACATCCCTGTATTCATGCTGTTAAACAGCAATACCGACCTGGCTCAGCTTGAAAAGGAACCAGATCGGCTAAACTGGATCGATCGTGTATTTGTGTGGAATGGAGATACCCGGATCTTTTTTGCTATGATCAACTACCTGGAAGACAAGATCAATGTAGAGAATGATACAAGACTGGGTATGGTAAGGGTGATCTTGCTCGTGGAAGACTCACCACAATATTATTCGCTTTATCTCCCGATGCTCTATAACATCGTACTGGAGCAAACCAAACACATCATTGAGGATGTCACAACGGATGAGCTTTACCGAATTCTTCGCCTCAAGGCCCGCCCGAAAATCCTGCTGGCTTCTACCTACGAGGAGGCAATGTATATCTTCAATAAATACAAGGAGTTTATTCTCTGCCTCATCTCAGATGTCAAATTTAAAAAGGATGGTAAGCTCAATGAAAATGCAGGAATCATGCTTGTCAACCAAACCCGGAAAGAGGCCCGTGAGTTGCCAATAGTACTACAGTCCTCTGATGATTCCAATGCAGCAAAAGCCTATCAATTAAAAGCTTCCTTTATCAATAAAAATTCAGAGACCCTGTTGGTTGACTTCAGGAGTTTCATTACCCACTATTTGGGGTTTGGGAACTTCATTTACCGCGATAACGAGGGAAAACAGATCGGACTGGCAAAGTCTCTCAAAGAGTTCGAAGACCGGCTGAAAACAATCCCCGAAGAGTCGCTTTTATACCATGCCCGGAAAGACCACTTCTCCCTGTGGCTGACAGCACGCGGAGAGATCCAGGCTGCTAAGATACTCAACCCGGCCAAAGTTACCGACTTCAAGGATGCTGCAAGCTTGCGTGAATACCTCATCTCGGTCATCTCCCATTTCAGAAATGAACAGAGCCGTGGGAAGGTAATCCCGTTCGAAGAATCATCCATCACCGATGCCACCAACATTGTCAGCTTAACTGAAGGAGCTCTGGGAGGGAAAGGTCGGGGACTGGCGTTTGTCAATACTCTGATATACAACTATGACTTCTCCCGACATGTCCCGAACATCAATATACTGACTCCAACTACCTCCATCATTGGAACGGATGAGTTTGAGTACTTCCTTGACAGGAACCATCTCAGGGAGAGAGCTGTTCAGGAGAGTGACTACCAAATTATCCGTAGTTGGTTTGTGGAGGGGAAACTCTCGGAAACTCTGATCCGTAAACTGAGATTGCTGATCAGGCATCTGAACAAGCCGCTTGCCATCCGCTCCTCCGGACTATTTGAAGACTCCCTGAACCAACCTTTTGCAGGCATTTTTGAAACGTACCTGATCCCCAATGATCATCCAGATTCCAAAGTTAGGCTGGAACAACTGAAGGATGCCATCAAACTCGTTTATGCATCTGTTTACTCTCCCACAGCCAAAGGGTATATTGAGGCCGTCAACTACCGTATCGAACAGGAGAAGATGGCTATTGTGATCCAGGAGGTGGTTGGGAGCCAGCACGAGGATGTTTTCTATCCCCATATCAGCGGAGTTGCACAGTCGTATAATTATTATCCTTATGCCCACATGAAGCCTGAAGAGGGATTTGCCGTGATCGCGTTGGGCTTGGGACGTTTTGTGGTGGAAGGAGAAAAGGCGTTCAGATTTTCACCACATTATCCCGACCTGGAGATCAATTCGGCTGAAGATCAGCTAAAGGGGAGCCAGGTTCACTTCTACGGTGTTGACCTGGCAAAGAGCGATGTGAATCTGCTGGAAGGCGAAGATGCCGGACTCAGAAAAATGTATATCGACGATGCAGAACGACATGGAACTCTAAGACACCTCGCCTCCGTCTTCAGTCCCGAGAACAACAGAATCATCCCGGGGTTAAGTCACTCTGGCCCAAGAGTAATTAATTTCGCTGACATTCTTAAATACAATTATATCCCCCTGGCCAAAACTATTGATGTAGTGCTTGATGTAGTTCAGGAGGCGATGGGATCACCCGTCGAAATTGAGTTTGCCGTTGATCTGAACAAAGACAAAGAGAACAAAGCATCATTTTACCTGCTTCAGATTAAACCTCTGATTGGGAATGCAACTGATTTTGTGATTGACATGAAATCGATATCCAACGAGGAGATCCTGCTTTATTCGGAAAAAGAGATGGGGAACGGACTTGTCAGTGATATCCATGATGTGATATTTGTGGATCCCGATACCTTTGATAAAACCAAAACCATGGAGATGGCAGATGAGATGGGAAAGATCAATTCTGAGATGTTGCAGGAGAAAAGGAAGTACATCCTGATAGGTCCGGGAAGATGGGGGACACGTGACAAATGGATTGGGATTCCAATCTCCTGGCCCCAAATATCCAATGCCAAAGTGATTGTGGAAACCAGTTTGGAAGGATTTCCCCTTGATGCCTCATCAGGTTCGCATTTCTTCCACAATGTGACTTCGATGAACGTGGGTTATTTCTGTGTTCAGCCCGAGCTCTCAAAGAGTTTCATCAGGTATGATGTCCTGAAGAGACAATCAAAAATAGTAAAAACAGAGTTTTTCTCCATCGCCCACTTTAAGAAACCACTGACAATTCGGATGGATGGGAAAAAGCGAATTTCCGTAATTACATTTGAACAATAAAAACAGATTTTTATGCGAGTTGCAAGAATTTACAGAAAAGAGGTCGTCACTGATGCGGATGAGATCGATCTCACCTTACTCGATCCTCTGATCAATAAATACAAAGGCAAAAAGGGGAATGTCATCCCCCTTCTTCAGGGAGCCCAAGAGTTATATGGATTTATCCCCCGTGCAGTGTTTGATTGGATCTCGGCAGGAACCGGGCTTCCCCTTAGCGATATGTTCGGTGTTGCGACTTTCTATGCCCAGTTTCGCCTGAAGCCGGTGGGAAAGCACATCGTGAAGGTATGCCATGGTACTGCCTGTCATGTGCAGAATGCCAAAGAAATTACTGAAGCGATTGAGGAAGCCCTCAAGGTCAAGGATGGGGAGACCACCGAAGACCGCCTCTTCACCCTCGAATCGGTAGCCTGCCTCGGTTGTTGCTCCCTCGCCCCGGTGATGATGATCGGCGACCAGACTTATGGCAAACTGACCGGAAATGAAGCGATCAAAGTGATCAAGAACATCAGACTGGCAGAGAAAAACTAGTTGCTAGTCCACAGTTTGCAGTCTGCAGTTTTTGTAATTCCTGCCAACTGCCAACGAAGGACTTGTTAAATAAAGAAACCAATATTAAAGAAACCAATATTAAAGAAACCTCGTATGAGTACTACCGTAACTGTCGGACTTGGAAGCTGCGGAATTGCTGCCGGCGCTAATAAAACCTATGAAAAGATCAAGGCCCTGAAGGAGAGCGAAAACCTCGACTTTGATCTCAAGAAAACTAGTTGCATCGGGATGTGCTACCGCGAACCTCTGGTAGAGATTGTTGACGATACCGGAACCTATATTTATGGAGATGTAAATGCCGAGCGTGCAATCGAAGTCATTGAGAAACATGTCACCCAGCACGACCCGATTCGGGATTATATCGTATACACCGACCTTTTTGATGCACCCGAGAATAGCTTCATGAACTCACAGGTAAAGATCGTGTTGCGAAACTGTGGCTATATGGACCCTGAGTCGATTGATGAATACGAAGCCCGCGACGGATACAAGGCAATCAAAAAGATCACAGTGGAGAAGATTCCTGCCGATCAGGTCATCGAAACGATACTCAAATCGGGTCTTCGTGGCCGCGGTGGTGGTGGATTCCCTACTGGGCTGAAGTGGAAGTTTGCCAGAGCGAATAAATCCGATGAGAAATATGTGATTTGTAATGCCGACGAGGGCGACCCCGGAGCCTTTATGGATCGCAGCATCCTTGAAGGCGACCCGCACTCGGTTTTGGAAGGGATGATCATCGCAGCTTATAGCATTGGAGCCACAGGCGGGGTCATCTACTGCCGAGCCGAATACCCACTGGCAATCAAACGCCTCAATATCGCACTGGCTCAGGCCCGTAAACGGGGATACCTCGGGAAAGAGATTCTCGGCATCAAGGATTTCAATTTCGATATTTATATCAAGGAGGGAGCCGGAGCATTTGTTTGCGGAGAAGAGACTGCCCTTATCGCCTCCGTTGAAGGAGAACGAGGGATGCCTCGTAAGCGGCCGCCATTTCCTGCCGAATCGGGATTGTGGCGTAAACCTACCAACATCAATAACGTAGAGACCTTAAACAACATCCCCTGGATTGTTTTGAACGGAGCTGAAGCCTTTGCCAAATACGGGACAGAGAAGAGTAAGGGAACAAAAGTATTCGCCCTCGCCGGGAAGGTCAGGAATTCGGGATTGGTAGAGGTGCCAATGGGTATCACCATCAACGAAGTGATCATGAAACTCGGTGGTGGGATCAAGAACGACAAAAAGTTCAAGGCGGTTCAGTTGGGCGGTCCTTCGGGAGGCTGTATCCCACAGTATCTTTCAGAGACTATAGTGGATTACGACTCGGTAAATGCTACCGGGGCGATCATGGGATCAGGCGGGATGGTTGTGATGGACGAAAGTACCTGCATGGTCGATGTGGCTAAATTTTTCCTCGATTTCACCTGTAAAGAGTCTTGTGGAAAGTGTACTTTCTGCCGGGTTGGAACGGTAAGGATGCTGGAAATCCTCGAACGCATCACCAACGGCGAAGGGCGCGAAGGGGATATAGAAAAGCTTGAGGAACTGGCATATGAGATCAAGGATAACTCTCTGTGCGGGCTCGGTCAAACAGCGCCTAATCCTGTACTCACTACCATCAAGTACTTCAGAGATGAATATGAAGCGCACATTGTCCATAAAAAATGCCCCGCGAAAGTGTGCCGTCCATTGCTGACTTACACCGTTGATCAGGAGAAATGTACCGGTTGCATGGTTTGTTTGAAAAACTGTCCGGCCAACGCCATTACAGGAGAGCGCAAGCAACCACACCTCATCAACCAGGATCTCTGCACTCAGTGCGGCGTGTGTTATACAAAATGTAAGTTCGACTCGATTATCCTGACATAACCCCTCCCCAACCCTCCCCTAAAGGGGAGGGAGTAAGTCCCCTTTAGGGGATTTAGGGGCAAAAAGAAACCACAAAACATCAAAAAAATCATTGTAATGTCTGAACAATCACTAAACATCATATTGGACGGAAAAATCGTTAAGGGAACCCCCGGCGAGACCATTCTGCAACTTGCCACACGAAATGGGATCGAGATCCCTACACTTTGCAATGATAACCGCCTCGAACCCTATTCCTCGTGTTTCGTCTGCGTTGTTGCTGTAGAGGGCATGAGGGGTCATCAGCCTTCCTGTTCCACACGGATTACGGAAGGGATGAAGATCACCACCTTCAACGAATCAATCCGAAAATCCCGTAAGATGGCGCTGGAGCTGATGCTGAGCAACCATTATGCCGACTGTATCGGGCCATGCAAGCAGACATGTCCGGCCGGTGTCGATGTACAGGGGTACATCTCACTGATCGAGAAAGGCAACTACTCAGATGCCATTGCCCTTATCAAGGAGACTAATCCCTTACCCGCCATTTGTGGCCGTGTTTGTGTACGCCCGTGTGAAAAAGAGTGCCGCAGAAACCTGCTGGATGAAGGATCGCCCGTTGGTATTGATTACCTGAAACGATTTGCAGCCGACTGGGATTTGGCATCCCCGGATAAATTTGTTCCCGACATCAAGCCCTCTACCGGGAAAAAGGTGGCTGTGATTGGTGCCGGGCCGGGAGGATTGTCCGTTGGCTATTTCATGCAAATACAAGGGCATCAGGTGGATATCTTTGAAGCGGCTCCCCATCCGGGCGGATGGCTTCGTTACGGAATTCCCGAATACAGACTGCCTAACGACATCCTGGATCAGGAGGTGAAAAATATTACCGATCTCGGTGTTCAGATCTTCTATAACAAGAAGCTGGGTGAAAATCTGAGTTACAAGGAGATTGCTGAAAAATACGATGCCACAGTTCTTACTATCGGTTCGCAGATCGGAACCGGGGTTGGATGCGAGGGTGATGATGCCGGGAATGTTTTTTCGGGGATCGACTTCCTGAAGAACATGGAGGTAACCGAACAACATTATGACTTCAGCGGAAAGACTATAGCCGTGGTTGGTGGCGGAAATACAGCTATGGACTGCTGCCGTACCTCCATCAGGTGTCATGCCGATAAAGTTTATGTGATCTACCGTCGAACGGAAAAGGAGATGCCTGCCAACCCGATTGAGATCCATGAATCGAAATTGGAAGGAGTAGAGTACCTGTTCCTGACCCTTCCACAGAAGATCAACAAAAATGCAAAGGGAGAGGTCGAGACAGTTACTTGTATCCGGATGGAATTGGGTGAACCCGATGCTTCTGGCCGTCGTCGGCCGGTTCCCATAGAGGGTTCCGAATTTGATATCAAGGTGGACTACATCCTGGCTGCCATAGGGCAGAAGACCGATGTAAACTGCATCGACGACATCAATACTACTACTTCAACCGGAGAACTGAAGATCAATAAATGGGGCGATATCGATGCCGACCGGAATACACTTCAAACAGGCATTCCATCGGTGTTTGCCGCTGGTGACGGGGTTACCGGACCGGCAACCATCATTGAAGCGATAGCCCAGGCACGCGTAGCGGCACACAGTGCGAACCAATACCTCATGGGAGAGGAGATTACACCGGGTAACAAGCCATTTACAAGCAAGCGCGAGAATTTTAAAAAGCAGGTCAAGGAGGATTTTCTTGGGGCCTTTGACAGCCAGATAAGGGAAGAGATGCCGGTACTGGATGCTGATCAGCGGATGAATTTCGATGAAGTGGAACTCGGTTACGCCGGGGAAGAGGTTGCACTGCATGAAACCCAGCGTTGCCTAGAATGTGGTTGTAATGCCTTTTTCGATTGTGACCTCCAGCAATATTCTACAGATTACAATGCTGATCAAAAGGGATTTGCCGGGGCATATAAGGAGTACCAAGTTGACTTCCGTCATCCCTATATCGAAATCGACAATAACAAATGTATCCTTTGCTCACGCTGTGTCCGCATTTGCCGTGAAGTGGTTGGCGCCAATGCCCTGGGTCTCGTTAACCGGGGATTTGAAACCTACGTCTCACCAAGTATGGGAGATTCTCTCCAGGATACCTACTGCGAATCATGCGGGATGTGTATCTCGACATGTCCAACCGGAGCCATTAGTGAAAATGTGCTCTTCAAACCAGGGCCGGTACGCACCACCGCTGCCGAAACCATTTGCAACTACTGTTCGATTGGTTGTTCATTAAACCTGAATCACCTGAACGGTTTCGTGATGAATGTGACAGGAACCACCGGATTGGTTAATGAAAAAGGAAATATCTGCCGGTTCCCCCGGTTTGGATACTCCTATCTGAACGATAGAAACCGCATCATCTCTCCTATGAAACGGGTCAATAGAAAATTTGAAAAGATCACCTTTGAGGAGGCGTTCAGGATCATGTTTGAGAAAATCAGATCGGTAGATCCGGATGATAATGTTTTTTTTGCGGGAGCACGGCTAACCAATGAAGAACTTTACCTGGTCCAAAAGCTGGCCCGCGCTGGTGCCAAGACCGGAAATATCGGAAGTTTCCATTACCTTAGTAGATGGCAGGCTTACCGAATGGATGAATCGATGAACACCTCATTTGGTGAGATTGATCAGGCCTCCAAAATTTTCTTGGTTGGTTCAGAAATAAACAGAGATAATGCTGTTGCAGGATTCATGGTCAGCAATGCCCGTGCAATGAAACATATTCCTGTAGTACTTGTTACAACCCGGGAAGAGAATGCCATGGCCCATAAAGTAGACAAGATTATCGAGGTAAAATCATACTACTACTTCACTAAAGCCGTAAATCATTTTCTCTTGACAAACAAGATGGAAAATACACTGTTCCTGCGTGATAGGGTGGATGGCTTGAGTGAATACAAAGAGCAGATGGCAACCGAGGATTATCCTGCACTGTTAGCTAATGCCGGAATAACGGCTGAGGTGGTAAAAAACTTTGCTGAAGAGTACAACAATGAGTTGAACGGGATTATCCTCTATTCTGAAAAGGAGGTTTCCGGCAATGGCGCCATCGCCCTGATGAATTTGGCTATGATCACCGGGAAACTTGGAAAAACCGCCAACGGGTTGATTGTCCTGAAAGAGAAGAATAACGCACAGGGGCTGTTCGACATGGGTATCAACCGGAAGTATGGCGTAGGGGGCAGGAGCCTGACTGATACAGCCTACCTGAAACACCTCATGGAAGCCTGGAAGGTTGATTCAATACCGGGTCCTGATCTTGTATGCCTCAAAACGAACCTCACGCTAGGGAAGATCAAAAACATCTTTATCTTTGGGGAAGATCCCGTGGGATGCGACATTACCGGATCCTATTCCACATTGATTGAACAAATCCCGTTCAAAGTAGTTCAGGATTATTTCATGACGGATACGGCGAAGATGGCCGACCTGATTCTGCCAGCTTCATTCCCAACGGAAATTGGGGGCACCTTCTCCAATACACAGAAGGTAATCCTGGAGTTTGACAAGGTTTTGCCTTCCCGTTTGGCGATGGATTCCATTCAGCAGCTCATCAAGACCCTGAAACGTTTCGGGTTGAATGGAGTGGAGAGCAGGGAGGATGTTTTCTCTGAGATCATCCAGCTGCTGCCGCAAACGGAGGAGGAGATGCCGGTTGAGAAACTCTCGCTGACGTACAGCGTTGACGATAATCCCAACCGTGCCTTTAACTTCGGATGCGACTACCTTGTGAAGCGATTTGAAGAGGAGTTTGAAAACCGAATGAAAAATGGAAATTAGGAAATTAGGAAACTAGGAAATTAGGAAAATAGGTTATTTAAGTTTTACATGAAACCTGAAACCCTGAAACCTGAAACAAACCAAATATGATCGAATTTAACAACATCAGCGATGTTCTCGATTTTGCGATCGGGGAGGAACAGGCAGCTGTAGAGTTTTACCTGAAACTGGCAGAATTGTCGAAAAATGAACAGGTTCAAAAAATCTTCTATGATTTTGCCGAAGAGGAGATGAAGCACAAGGCGAAATTAATAGAGGTGAAGATCAATGGTGCAACGGTGTTTGGGAACATTCCCATTGTTGACATGAAATTAGCGGATTACCTGGTAGATGTAAAAGCAACACCAGATATGTCATACGAGAAAGCCCTGATACTGGCAATGAAAAAGGAGAAGGCTGCTTTCAAGCTCTATACTGCATTGGCCGACCGTGCCAAACAACCGGAGATGCAGGAGATGTTCCGTCATCTGGCGATGGAAGAGTCAAAACACAAGATGCAGTTTGAAATTGAGTACGACGACTATATCCTGAGGGAAAATTAAGAGATATACTCCATGATCCCGAAGTAGATATGCCACGCCAGCTCCTTCTGAAACTCAGGATCTTTGTCTTTGTCCCCATCTGAGAAATCATATCGCAGCTTAAGGCTTAGGTTGTTATAAAGGAGCTCTACTTTAATTGCAATCATCTCTGCAAGTCGGTCTGACTTGGTTGTTCCCTTTGTTATGTATATCTCGAACCCTCTGGCCTGGCTGTTAAATGCATTTGAGTGGATGGAGATAAAATCTTCATTATCTTTGAATCCGCAGGAGAGAAAATTAGATCGTAATCAAGATGACAGAGAAGGCCAAAACAAGATCAATACTGGATCATAAAAAGTACTATTTCGCTGATACACAGTTCAACCTGATGATGGAGAAGCGAATTTACCAGATTCTGCTGATCTCAAGTACGTACGATGCCTTTATGCTGGAAGAGGATGGCCGTATTGATGAACAGATCTTCATGGAGTATGTCTCCCTGAACCTACGGTACCCCCCACAGTTTATCAAGGTAACATCTGAAGAGGAGGCCTTTGCCGTATTGGAAGACAAACATGTGGAGCTGATTATTTCGATGCTAAGCATTGAGAAATCAGATACATTCGACCTCGCTCTTCGGATTAAAGAGAAGTACGCAAAGATCCCGATCGTTGCTCTAACGCCTTTTTCCCGAGAATCTAGCCTGAAATTAACCCAGAAAGACCTGAGTGCTATTGATTATGTCTTCTCCTGGTTGGGGAATGCTGATATCATGTTGGCGATCATCAAGTTGATTGAGGATAAAATGAATATTGATCAGGATGTCAGGCAGGGAGTGCAGGCAATCTTGCTGGTTGAGGACTCCATCCGGTTCTATTCAAGTTACCTTCCTAACATCTATAAAATCATCTTCAAACAATCCAAGGCATTTATGGCAGAAGGGTTGAATGAACACCAGAAGATGCTCAGAATGAGGGGTCGGGCTAAAATATTGTTGGCAACGAATTATGAGGAGGCAGTGGAGTTATGGGAAAAGTACCACCATAATTTGCTTGGAATTATTACCGATATCAGTTTTAAACGCCAGGGAGAAACGGATAAAACAGCTGGGATCAAGTTTGTAAAGAAGATTCGATCAGAAGATGAGTTTATGCCGGTCCTGTTTCAGTCTTCCGATGCAGAATACAAGGAAGTAGCACACCAGATGAGAGTGGGTTTTGTTAATAAAGTTTCCAAAACCCTTTCAATGGAGTTGCGAAATTATATTAACGAGCACTTCTCCTTTGGTGATTTTGTTTTCATTGACCCCAAAAATGGCCGGGAGATAAGCCGCGTGGCTGATTTGCGAACGATGCAGGAACGTATCTTTGAAATCCCCGACGACTCGCTACTCTATCTCATGCAGCGAAATAGGTTTTCTAAATGGCTAAACGCTAGGGCATTATTTCCGATAGCGGAATTGTTCGCCGAAGGATCTGTTTCCCACTTTCAAGATATGGATGAAGCCAAACGCTACATCTACGACTCAATTAAAGCTTTCAGGATCAATAAGGCGAGAGGAGTCATTGCTGATTTCGATCGGGAACGATACGATGAATTCCTCCATTTCGGCCGGATTGGAGAGGGGTCAATTGGTGGGAAAGCAAGAGGTTTGGCTTTTCTCGACTCGTTGATTAAACGTAACAGGTTAGCCGATAAATACAATGGGGTGACCATTTCGATTCCGCGTACGGTAGTGATTGGAACTGATATCTTTGATGAATTCATGGAGGAGAACAATTTATATGAGATTGCTTTGTCGAATCGCAGTGACAGAGAAATTCTGGATCATTTTGTTGCCGCCCGGTTGCCATTCAGGATCCACGAAGATCTCTATACCTTTATCACCTGCATCCGTAACCCTGTGGCAATCAGGTCCTCTTCTTTACTTGAAGATTCCCACTACCAGCCATTTGCCGGGATCTATTCGACATATATGATTCCGAATATCCGGTTCAACGACCGGTTAATGATTGAGAAGCTGAGTGAAGCAGTCAAAAGCGTTTATGCATCTACCTTCTTCCATGACAGCAAAGCATACATGGCCGCAACGTTGAATATGATTGATGAGGAGAAGATGGCGATTGTTCTTCAGGAGGTTACCGGCAAGCAGTATGGTAACCGTTTTTATCCTACGATTTCAGGTGTCGCCCGATCGATCAACTTTTATCCTATCGCACCTGAGGAGCCGGGAGATGGCATTGCAAATATTGCTTTTGGACTTGGAAAGTATATTGTCGATGGCGGAAACGGTATCAGATTCTCTCCGCGTTACCCGAAAAAAATATTACAACTCTCCACTCCTGAGTTGGCACTTACTGAAACCCAGAAAACCTTTTATGCATTGGATTTGAATCCTGACAGTTTCCATGCTGATTGTGATGAGACGATCAATTTACTTAAACTTAAAGTCAAAGATGCCGAGAGCGATCCTGTGTTGAAACTGGTGGCATCAACCTACGATTACAACGCACACTCACTTCGGGATGGCATGCTGGCATCCGGGAAACGGTTGATTACCTTCTCAAATATTCTGACACACGACACATTCCCTCTGGCAAAGATTCTACAAGAGATTTTAGAGATTGGACAAAAGGAGATGAGTAAACCGGTGGAGATTGAGTTTGCAGTGAATCTAGATGTTCCAAAAGGGGAACCACGACTGTTTAGCATCCTTCAGATCCGTCCGATTGCCGGGCGTGATGAAACCCTTCACCTCGATCCCAAAACGATAGAGCAGGATGAGACTATCCTAATCTCAAATGCAGCATTGGGCAATGGGATTATCAATGATATCTCAGACATTGTTTACATCAAGCCTGAAGTTTTTGATGCTTCAAAAAGTATGCAGTTCGCGGCTCAGTTGGAGAAAATCAATGATCGTTTTCTGGAGGATAAAAAAAACTACATTCTGATTGGCCCTGGCCGTTGGGGTTCCAGTGATCCCTGGCTTGGCATTCCCATCCGATGGCCACAGATCTCTGCTGCCCGACTCATTGTGGAGTCAAGCCTGGAAAACTACCGGATCGATCCCAGTCAGGGAACACACTTCTTCCAGAATCTAACCTCTTTCCGGGTCGGATATTTCACAATCAACTCATTTATTGGAGAGGGTTCATACAATATCGGTTTCCTGAACAGCCAGCCCGCATTATGGGAGAATGAGTTCATCAGGCACGTTCGGTTTGAGACAAATTGCAAAATTGCCCTGGATGGAAAAAAGAGCTTTGGGGTGGTATTCAAGCCAATCCTATGAATGTTTAAAAAAAATTAAATCCAACGTATAACCTTTTGCCCCTTAACCGGATTAATGGCTAAAAAAAGCCATGAAAACAACAATTCTGGAGCCGGGTAAATTTTATCACATTTATAATCGGGCCAAAAACGGGAACCCATTATTCCCCGAAGACGAAGACATCCAGTTCTTCCTGAAACTCTACAAAACACACATCGTCCCTGTTGCGGAGACTTGGGCATACTGTATCCTCGACGACCATGTCCATTTTCTGGTTAGATTAAAAGAGGATCTGAATGGCAATGCATACAAACCATTTGCGTTGCTCTTCAACTCCTACGCTAAGGGCTATCACAAGAAAAACGGAAGTGAGGGAAAACTTTTCAAATTCAAACTCAAGCGTGTTGAGATCCACAGAGAAACGGTCTTACGGGATGTGATCCGTTACATCAACCAAAATGCCCGCAAACATGGGTTGGTTGAGGATTGTTCCCGGTACAGGTACTCCTCCTTTCGCGCTACTGTCACCACCTGGCCTACTTTGATTCCTAAGGAAGAGATTCTCAGGCGATTTGGCAATAGGGAGATGTTATCTCATATCCTGGCCGAACCAGTGAAGGAGAAAGGGTTGAAGATGTACCTGCTTGAAGAATGACGAATTACGAATTACGAATGAGGGATGTGTTGATAGGATTATAGGTTGGTCTCAAGAAAGGAAGCGACAGCTCTGAGGCAGGATCTGCAGGTTTCAGTATAGTCAATATTCTTTGCCATAGGTAGCGAGAATCGATTGGGCGCAGTTGTATCCCTGTTTGAATTGATCCATGGTTTCTTCCGTTCTGTTTTGCATAGTAATTAGTTGTTTATGAGTTTTATAGCGGTTTGATACAGTGAAGTAGTGATGGAAAAAATGTAAAGTCCTGTGGCGAATCCCGAAAGGTCAACCGGGTAAATATTATCTCCCGGAACTCCCGATATTGCCTTGGTAAAAAGATCCTTTCCGGATGCCTGATACAGGCTTAGGGTACCAGTGAAGTCCGTTTCGCTGTGGTATATTACTTCGTAATTCCCATCTCCCAGGTTTCTCACTACCAAGGGCTCCTCCTTGTTTGAGGGTTGTTCCTCCCTCCCCTCAATAAATTCGGCTGTAAACTTACAGGCTGATGCAAAACGGATCCACAACAAGGAGTTTGTCTCATCCGGATAATACTCCAGAATATTTCCGGATGTAGGCACGAACTCACTTGGATAGGATGAATAGAACCCCACCCAACCCGAATCGCTTACATAACCCGAATGAAGCATATCAGATTCGATCTGGTAGCATACATCCATCCGATGGCTGCAAATAATGTAGTTTTGATCAATTGTCCTAAGGGAATCTCCATGTTCCAGGAAAAACAGGGATGGATTGATGAAATCGACCTTAACAAGGTTTAGGGTGCCATTCCCCTGGATTGGCCCCTGAAAACCACTTGCCGTTGCAAGGACTGTTACCATGACGGAGTCCTGCTGAGTAAAAATCAGGTTCTGAAAAGTCCCATCCACAACCTGGATGGCATTGACAGATAATCCTGCATCCAGGGTGGTGACTTCGGGTGGTGTATCGTTAAACGGAAAAAGAACGGAAAGAAACTGAGTGTTCTCGATACTTTCTTTTTGTATAAGCATTTTACTGTAATATCGGTATTGATTGGTACCGGTGGCAAGGCTGTCAATAGCTGCTGAATAATTTGTTGCGCCGCCGGCTGAGATGGTATGCACAAGAAGTTGGGTTGAATCTCTTGACCAGATGCCCTGGTGGTTGGTAAAATCAGGGGTGAAAGCTCCTTCAGGAGTGCCGGAAATCCCCCCTTCAAGCCCGTTTCCCTGAAGCTGGAATGTGTATGTATTTGGGCTAACTGAAGTGATAAAATCGGCTACGATAATATAACGGTCCCTAACAAAGAAGCTCTTCCGGATGATATCAGCACCAAAATAGGCTGTCCGGATCTCTCCGTAATCGAGCTCGGGTGTATCAAAATAGTTCTCAATCCAGCAGGTGTTTGTTGCAATACTCACCGCTTCACCCACCGGAGGCAGTGGCCCGAATCCGTTCACCAGTATCAGTGAGTGGTTGGAGGCGTTGTTCACGGCCGATGATTCCTGGTATCCGGGATATCCGGGATCCACTGCAAGGAGTTCTCCATTGGCCATCAGCGAGAAACTGCTGGCATCCCCCTGGTGATGGGCTTTGGCGCCGGATAATGCGATACCATGTTTCCCGATGAAATGCATAAATAGGGCATCGGGATCATGTGACGACCGAAAAATGAGGCTGCCGGCTTCGGGGAGCGCCCTGAAAAGGGTGTCGGGGAAGAGGCCCTCCTCCACATTCGTGCTGATATATTGCGTACGCCACATCACATCTGTAGGGGGGAAGTGTGGATTGGGAATATTAAACCGGCTGTTGCCTGAAAGAGTGGTGATGCTGGTTCCAAACCCGATCGGACTGTCATGGATTGCGGGAGAGCTTCCGTCGGGCATACGGATCTGGATCATCCATTCGTAGAGGTTAGCGTAATTGGGGTCATACCATGGATTGCGGATATTCCTTGTCACCATATTGAATGTCATGGGATAAGTGGCATCCGGGAGGAAGTTCCAGAAAGCGCGGATAAAGGGAAAAGCATTCTCGAACCCATATTCAAAATAGGCTGGTCCTTCAGCATATCCTGCGATCGTATCAGGTTCGGAAACCCTTGGGTAGACTCCATTTTCCCGCCAGAGAGTGTTATCCAGGTTCCACAATCCGGCATCGATCCAGTTTTGCGGCTGGTAATCGGGATCGCTGCTTTCGTTGTCGTTCAGCACAATTGCTGCCAGGCCAAGTGCCGAAGCGGTCATGATGCTATGGTTGTTGAACTGGAATTCGAAAAACTTGAACTGCCAGATGAGAACCGTATAGGTCGCCATCGCCCGGTTATACAAATGGGCTGAAAACTCAATCAACGAATCCTTTGCCAACTGCAGACTGTCAACTGCCAACTGTTGTCCCATCAGCAGATCGTAGGCGATGAGGTAGTTAATCAACTCCTTCGACCGGTGTTGCCACTCCTGGTAGAAGATCCAGCCCGACTGGAATCCGACAACCGTGTTGATCTCCTCAAGAAGCTGTTTACTTTTCGCTGTTAGTTGTTCACGTTCGGTTGGGGTCAGTGGAATAATGGAGCTGGATGAAGGCTTTCTGTCCATCAGTGCAGCAAATGCTGCCTCTTTGGCGATCGTTGACCGGGTGAACCGTTCACCGTTGGTTGTGTTCCCTGATGGAATGTCGCTGTTCGCATGACTCCATACCAGTTCATAAATGGAATAGATTTTCGGATCTGTCAGAGTGTTTTTGATTACCTCTATCTGAGTGGTATCAAGTAAGGTGCGCGGAAAGGTCAGGTCGGCACCGGGAGGATTCCAGGAGCCCTGCGATAGAGAAGTCAGTGGGGTTGCCAGGACTAAAAATAAGGCAGTATAGGTCACCCATCTCTTTAAATCAGTTGTGGTTGATTGTATTCTTCCGGAGATTGAGAGAAGTTGCATTATTTCTCTGATCGTATCATATTCCTGGGATCCAGTACCCGCTCCAACTCCTCCTTCGACATCAACTTCTTTTTTAGGACGAGATCATACACACTGTCTTCTGTCTCAAGTGCCTCTTTTGCTATCAGCGAACTATTCTCGTAGCCAATATAAGGGTTGAGCGCAGTAACCAGTCCGATGCTGTTTTCGACCATCTTGCGGCAGTGCTCAGCATTTGCTGTGATGCCGTCAATGCACCGGTACCGAAGTGAGTCCATGCCGTTCTTCAGCATCTCGATCGATTCGAGCAGGCTTTGCACGATCACCGGCTCCATCACGTTGAGTTCAAGCTGGCCGGCTTCAGCGGCAAAACTAACTGTTAGGTCGTTCCCAATCACTTTGAAGGCGATCTGGTTCACGACTTCAGGGATAACGGGATTAACTTTGCCGGGCATTATGGTAGAACCCGGCTGCATGGGAGGGAGGTTAATCTCATTCAAGCCGGCACGGGGCCCTGAGGAGAGTAGCCTGAGATCATTACAGATCTTACTAAGTTTGATTGCCAGACGTTTTACAGCGGATGAATAAATTACGTATTGCCCGGTATCCTGGGTCGCTTCAACAAGGTCAACCGCGAGCACGATGTCCAGTCCGGTTATCTTTCGAAGATATTCCACCACTTTCCCGCTGTATTGAGGGTTGGCATTCAGTCCGGTACCAATCGCAGTTCCCCCCATGTTGATCTCCAGAAAGAGGTTTGCATTCTCGTTCAGTCGTTCAATCTCTTCCCCCAGGGTGGTAGCGAACGCCCCAAAGGTTTGTCCCAGTGTCATGGGTACCGCATCCTGCAACTGGGTTCTTCCCATTTTGATAATAAGGGAGAATTCGACCGATTTTTTGCGGAAGGAGTCGATGAGCTGTTTGAGTACATTCACCAGCTTTTCATTACTCCGGAAAAGAGCGAGCTGGATAGCAGTAGGATAGACATCGTTTGTCGATTGCGACAGGTTAACGTGGCTGTTGGGATGACAGTACGTGTATTCGCCTTTTTTATGCCCGAGTAACTCGAGTGCACGATTGGCTATCACCTCGTTGGCATTCATGTTTGTGGAGGTGCCGGCTCCTCCCTGAATCATGTCCACTACAAAGTGGTTCAAGAAACGGCTGTCGATAATCTCAAGGCAGGTGCGAATGATGGCATCTGCCATATCTTTTGGAAGCAGTCCAAGGTCATAATTGGCTTCTGCAGCTGCCATTTTCACAATTGCCAGGGATTTCACCAGTTCGGGGTAAGAATTGAGCCTGACGCCGCTGATATTGAAATTCTCCAGAGCCCGGAGTGTTTGAATGCCATAGTAGTATTCATAAGGAACCTCGCGTTCGCCAAGCAAATCATGTTCAGTGCGGGTTCGGCCCGATTCATACTGGGCCGAATCGTCGGAGCTGAGATGAACAGCATAACGCAATCTCCGGGAAATAACCCTTGAGATGTTCGACATCACCTTGACAGCAATTGCCCCGTGATGAGAAAAAAAGTCAATCCCCAGGCAAAGTGTTGTGCTCTCTTCCAGGGCACGCGCCGATGTTGAGTGCGGGTATGTGTCGAGGAGAGACCCTTCACCCAGAAAGTCATATTCGCGGAAGGAGGTGATGAACTTCTCCTTTCCAGAAGTTGTCGCCTTAAACAATTCGATCTTTCCGCTCACGACAAAAAAGATCTCTTTTCGGGGTTCGTTTCTTTTGAAAAGGAACTCACCGGGTTCAAATGTCTTGAGTGTAACCAAATCGGCTGTGACTGCAATCTCTTCATCCGTGAGATCACGAAAAAGTTCGACTTGGTGCAAAAATTCTTTGATCTTCAGAAAATCCATATGGCAGCTGATTTTACACTACGAAGGTACAAAGTTAAACTGCGTTTTATCCAAAGTTTTAAACATTCCACTTACAAACGTTCCGATTATCGTAGTTTTACAGAAACCAGCAACCAAAAATCAAAAACCATTATGGGCGGCATTTTCGGAACAATTTCCACAACAGATTGTGTAAACGATCTCTATTACGGAACGGATTATAATTCACACCTCGGAACCCGTCGTGGAGGGATGGCAGTTTATTCAGGCAGTGGATTTACCAAAGCAATTCATAACATCGAAAATTCTTATTTCAGGACCAAGTTCGAATCAGACCTTCCAACGTTTATTGGAAAAAGCGGGATCGGGGTGATCAGCGATACCGAATCGCAACCAATCATCATACGGTCACACCTGGGAGAGTTTGCTATCGTTACTGTAAGCAAGATCAAAAACATCGAAGAGCTAACTTCAAGGGCTTTGAAGCGACATCAGCATTTTTCTGAAACCGGAACCATCGGCACCAGTCCCACTGAACTGGTGGCCATTCTGATCAATGAAGAGGAATCTATTGAGAAAGGGATTGAGAATGTTTTCGAAAAGGTTCAGGGATCCTGCACGATGCTCCTCCTCACCAATAAAGGAATCTTTGCAGCGCGTGATAAACTGGGACGAACTCCTATCATCCTGGGAAAGAAAGAGGGGGCCTACGCAATCAGTTCGGAGAGCAGTTCTTTTGATAACATTGGCTTTGAGATCGAAAAGTATATTGGACCCGGAGAGATCCTGTTTATCACAGCTGATGGAGTAGAACAGTGCAGGAAACCAAATGATAAGATGCAGATCTGTGCATTTCTCTGGGTCTACTATGGCTATCCCAGTTCCTGCTACGAAGGGATCAATGTGGAGGCCTGCCGGTACAGATGTGGTGCGGCCCTGGCTAAGCGTGATAAAGAGGTGGTGGATTTTGTGTCGGGCGTTCCTGATTCGGGCATCGCACATGCCATCGGCTATTCGAATGAAAAGCAAATCCCTTATAAGCGGGCCTATGTGAAATATACTCCCACCTGGCCACGTAGCTTCATGCCTCAGAATCAGGAGATGCGGGATCTCGTTGCCCGGATGAAACTGATCCCTGTCAAGGAGCTGATTGAGGGAAACCGGATCGTTTTCTGTGATGACTCAATCGTTCGGGGTACCCAACTTAAAGATACCGTTAAAATACTCTATGACTGTGGTGCAAAGGAGATCCATATCAGGCCTGCGTGCCCAACACTCATCTACCCCTGCGAGTTCCTCAACTTCTCAACCTCCCGCACAACGTTCGACCTCGCCGGACGAAGAGCCATTGACCAATTGGGGGAAGGCGAAGAGCACCTCAACGAGTATGCCACACCTGATACAGACCGCTATTATGCCATGATAGAAAAGATTCGTGAAAGTCTCGGGGTTACAACACTCCAATATCAGCACCTTAATGATCTGATTGATGCAATTGGTTTGCCGAAAGAGCAGGTTTGCACACATTGCTGGGACGGAAGTTCCTATTTTTAAATAGCGAAATGGTGAACCGGAGCGAAGCGGAGTTCGGCATAGCCAAATAGCGAAATAGTTTTTTTCGTGTCTTCGTGTCTTTGTGGTGAAGTCTTTGTTTATGTGCAGGATTCAAATAGTATTCTTCTTTCTTTGTCTTCCGCTTTTGTTATCTGCCCAGGAGAAGGGGGCCATACAGGGCCGGGTGACAGATGCTGCCACTGGAGAACCGATGCCCTATGCACAGGCTGCATCGGAAAGAACCACCCTGGGAACGGTTACCAATGAGGATGGAATTTTCAGATTGAAGTTGCCTGATGCCGGATGCCCGGATGCCAATTATCCGGATAGCCTGATGGTTTCGTTTCTGGGATTTCAGACGGAAAAACTTCAGGTTTCCTCAGTTGATACAGGAACACTGGAGATATTCCTGATCCCTGTTTCTCTCAATCTTCGGGAGGTAGAAATCATTGCCTTGTCGTCCCAGGAAGTGCTTCGTAGAGCACTCGACAGCATCTCTGTCAACTATGGGGTTGATCCCGTCATCCTGACTGCTTTTATCCGGACACAAAAGATGGTCAATAAAAACTGGCCGAATATACGGAAGCCATTGTGGAGAACCTGATAGACGGATACTATTTATACAAAACCGGAGAGGTAGGAGCGAGCGCACGATGCCTGGGGTGTAATTTCGTCAGGGATATTGCTGAGTTTCCCTACGAGACAGTACTTGATGAACGGGATAAGAAGCACTATACGTTAAAAATGGAGGAATTGGTTAACCCCGAAGGAGGCAAGATCTACCGGATCAGGTTTGATCAGAATGAGAAAACGACCAAAACATTATACCAGGGAGAGATCCTGATTGATTCCCGTGATTTTGCCATCCTCCAAATCACCTACAAGCCAAGCTACAAAGCATACGATAGTTACGAAAGGAAAAAATACAACCACGTCTGGTACCTGAACAGCCAACCCGGCTGGATCCAGGAAATGCCTTTTGGGGAAACTACTGTGACTTATTCTAAACGAGGAGATTATTGGTGTTTGAATACCATTCGTCAACAGTATTGGGTCACCTATAACCATCCGCAAAACAGTCAGCGTATCAGCTATGGTTACAAAAACGAAGTTGTCGTCACCAATATCACCCGTGATCCAGTGGTCATCCGGGCTTTTGAAGGCGATAAATCGATGGGGGTCAACCAACGCTGGGATGAAGTTGTCGGCGAAACCGATGAAGCTTTCTGGGAAAATTTCAACTACCTGCCAATTGAGGCGACACTTCAGAAAGAGCTTAACAAGTTGGACAAGTGAAACAGGTTGTTGATGCTGAAGGGGATTCTTTTAATTCGTAATTCGACATTCGTAATTCTAAATATCCCTGTTGTCCTGTATCACCATCTCCATATTGGTGAGTTCCAAAGCGACGAGGTTCCCGAAGCCGGTTCGTCCCTGCATATAAGGGCCATTGTCGATGTCGATGAACTTATAAAAACTATTTTTCACCGACAATGTGATCAGCTCAAGGTTAACGGGCACGTGGCCATGAATGATGCGCCGGTTTCCGATTTTCTCGGGGATGATCTCGTAATCACGGAACCATAGCATTGCCTCTTTATCCTCATAGGGATCCTCCTTTTTGAAGTTCAGTCCGGCATGAACCAGCACGAAATCATCCAGTTCCACATAGTACTGCAGGTTCCGCATCCATTCAATGTAATCGGGAGGGATATCCTTAAGGTGACTCACCTTAAAGCTTTCAAGAGTGGCTTTCCCGCCGATGGAATTCCATGCTTTACGCTTCCGTTTTGCAAAATTGAAGAGCCAGGAGGTGCCCGAACTCACCTCTACATCGTACAGTTCCACCATGAAGTCTTCGTGATTTCCCTTCAGTGGAATAACGGAATATTCATCATTTTGTAACCCCCTGATATAGTCGATCACACCTTTGGAATCGGGCCCCCGGTCGATATAATCCCCCAGCAGGTAGATCTCATCGTACCTGGCCGGCCGGATGATCTCCTCAACCAAACACCTCAGGGTCTTCGCATAACCATGCAAGTCGGGAATTACCCATTGTCGTCTCATTTCTTCTTTGCTTGGTTTGCCACCTCTTCCATCAATTTCTTAATCACCTCCGGATCTCCCAGGAAATAGTCCTTTACCAGATTCATTTCATCATCAAATTCAAACACATAGGGGATGCCGGTGGGAAGATTTAGCCCGGGAATATCTTCGTCGGAGATGTTTTTAAGGTACTTAACAATGCCCCGAAGAGAGTTCCCGTGGGCAGCCACTACAACCTGCTTATGTTCTTTCAAACTCTTACGAATCTCATCCAGCCAGTAAGGGACTATCCGCTCCACAGTGTCTTTCAGCGCTTCGGTAGCGGGAATCTCCGATGGCTTCAGGTCTTTGTAACGCGGATCAAACCGGGGATGCCGGGGATCGTCTTCAGAGAGTGGAGGCGGAGGGATGTCGTAGCTTCTCCGCCAGATGTGCACCTGTTCATCACCGTATTGCTCGGCCATTTCCGATTTATTCAGTCCTTGCAGAGTGCCGTAATGCTTTTCATTCAGCCTCCACGATTTATACACAGGAATCCACATCAGATCCATCTCATCCAGCACCAGGTCGAGGGTCCTGATAGCCCTGGTCAGGTATGATGTATAGGCAACTTTAAATTCAAATCCTGCCTCTTTCAATGTTTTTCCAGCCTCTTTTGCTTCCCGGATGCCTCTTTCCGAAAGGTCTACATTGGTCCAGCCCGTAAAACGGTTCTCTTTGTTCCACTGGCTCTCACCGTGTCTGATTAAAACGAGTTTATGCATGGGTGTCGTTCGTGTTTAGGATGTCAAAAATAAGAAAATTGCTTAACTTATACTATCTTTGCCCTCCTTCAAATCCTTTATCCATGAAGATCTACAATCGCCTGAATAACATCATTGGCTGGGGTGTCTTCCTGATCGCCACGGTAGTTTTCATCATCACCTCCGAACCCACGATGAGTTTCTGGGATTGCGGCGAATATATCGCAACTGCCTATAAGCTGGAAGTTGGTCACCCTCCGGGAGCTCCGCTGTTTCAGATGCTGGGCAGGTTTTTCTCTCTCTTTGCGATGGGAGATGTAACCCTTGTTGCCCGGATGGTCAATACCATGTCGGCACTCTCCAGTAGCTTCACCATCCTCTTCCTTTTCTGGTCGATCACGATGATCGCAAAAAAAATTGTCCTGCGCAATAGGGAGACGATGAACGAAGGGAGAATGTTTGCCATCATGGGCGCCGGGTTGGTTGGTTCGCTGGCCTTTACCTTCAGCGATTCGTTCTGGTTTTCAGCTGTTGAAAGTGAAGTTTACGCGATGTCCTCATTCTTTACGGCGATTGTCTTCTGGGCGATCCTGAAGTGGGAGGAGCATGCTGATGAAGGCCACTCTTACCGCTGGCTTATATTGATCGCCTACCTGATGGGTCTCTCCATCGGGGTGCACCTTCTCAACCTACTGGCAATCCCTGCCATCACGCTGGTCTATTATTTCAAGAAGTACAAGAATCCAAACTGGAAAGGAATCACCCTGGCATTCGGTGTCTCTGTCATCATCCTGGCTGTGGTGATGTATGTTATCATTCCATTGATTGTGAGGCTGGCAGGCTGGTTTGAATTCTTCTTTGTGAATACCCTGGGACTTCCGTTTAACATCGGGCCTGTGGTTTATTTCATTCTCCTGATCGGACTGATCGTTTGGGCGCTCATCTATACCCGCAGAAAACTCAAACCTGTTCTCAACGCCATCGTTCTCTCACTCACTTTCATATTGATTGGCTACTCTTCTTTCTTTTTGCTGGTGGTTCGAAGCAATGCCGATCCACCCATCGACGAAAACAATCCGGAGAATGCCATGTACCTCCTCTCTTACCTCAACAGAGAGCAGTATGGTGACTGGCCGCTTTTAAAAGGGCAGTATTTCAATGCCCCGGTTGTTGGGCGCGAGGATGGGAGCCCCATCTATGCCAAAGACGAGAAAACAGGAAAGTATGTGGTTGTGGATGAGCGAAAAGGAACTGTTCCTGTCTATGATGAGCGGTTTATGACCATTTTCCCCCGCATGTGGGCCAATATGGAGCAACGGTATCAGGACGAATACATGCGCTGGGCACAGATCAAGGGCATCCCGATGCAGGTTACCGATGGTGACCAGAAAAAAACAGTTGCCCGGCCTACCTTTTCCGAGAACCTTCGTTTTTTCCTTAGATATCAGGTGGTACATATGTACTACCGTTATTTTATGTGGAACTTTGCCGGCAGGCAGAATGATGTTCAGGGGTTGGGGAATAAAATCAATGGCAACTGGAAAAGTGGAATTCCATTCATCGACAGATGGCGGTTAGGCCCTCAGGATAAGCCTGAGAGTATGAATAGCAATGCCGATAACAGCTTTTACTTTCTACCGTTGATCTTAGGTATTATTGGCATCTGGTTTACAATCCGAAAAGATTACAAAAGTGCCATTGTGATCGCGCTTCTATTTTTGATGACAGGCCTGGCGATTGTCTTCTACCTGAATCAGTATGCCCCGCAGCCTCGGGAACGGGATTATGCCTACGCCGCTTCATTTTATGCCTTTGCCATCTGGATGGGACTGGGCGTGCTGGCACTCTTTGAGTGGATCTCCAGGAAGCTAAATCCCAAGGTCACTGCTATCGTAGTTACCCTGCTTACCCTATTGCTTGTACCTGGTATCATGGCTCAACAAGGGTGGGATGATCACGACCGCTCGGGGCGCTCATCTGCCCTTGCCATCGCGATCAACTACCTAAATTCATGTGAGCCCAATGCCATCCTCTTTGCCAATGGCGACAATGACACATTCCCCCTTTGGTATGCACAGGAAGTGGAAGGGATCCGTACCGATATTCGGGTAGTTAACCTGAGTTTGCTGAATACCGAATGGTATATCGATCAGATGAAACGGAAAGCCTATGACGCCGACCCGGTACCGTTCTCACTTACAAAGGATAAGTACCGGATAGGAAATCGGGATGTGACCTATCTGATGGATGATCCTGCATTGAAGGGTATGTACATCAATGTAAAAGATATTTTTGATGTGATCGACAAAAACGAGGAGAGGTTGAAGATGAACACTCAGGTTGGGAAGATAGACTATTTCCCTACCAAGAAGTTCATGGTGACATACGACTCTGCAGCGATGGTTCGCAATGAACTGATTCCAACATTCCTGGCCGACAGAATGGACACCATCCGCTGGACGATTAACCGGCCGGCAATCGAGAAGAATAATCTGATGATTCTCGACCTCCTTGCTACCAACAACTGGAAACGGCCCGTCTATTTCGTGATGACTACCAGTCCGAGTACATACCTGGGTCTCGATCCCTGGTTTTTCATGGAGGGTCTCACTTACCGGTTGCTCCCGGCCAAAGCGATGCCTTCGCCTGATGGACAAACCGGCGAGATAAATACCGACCTGATGTATGACCATGTTGTGAACAAGTTTACCTGGGGAAATATGGAAAAACCCGGAGTAAATATCGATGATAATAATGCCCGGATGGTCATGAATCTCAGGAATCTGATGAGCCGTCTGGCTATGGCCCTGGTTGATGAAGGGAAGCTGGATTCGGCTAAAGTGGTGATGGATCTCTCACTGGAGAAGATGCCTGATGCGAAGGTGCCTTACGACTATTTTGTAATGCCGTTGGCCAGAGGGTACTTTGCTATTGGGGATACAGCAACCGGCATGGAAATTCTGGAGCGGATCAGTAAGTATAAGACAGAGGAACTGGCCTATTACTTCAGCTTTCCTGATGCCGATCTTCCCGCACTGGACATGAGCATCCAGGAGGCGCTATTTACAGTTAACAAGCTGGCAGAGGCAGCCACAGCGGTGGGTGTTGTCAACATTGCCGATGAATCGGAAGCTACCCTGAATCAGTATTATGATCAATACATGAAGAAAGTCTACCGGCCTTGAAGACAAAATTCATCAAACGACCTTTCATCTGTCGCTTTTTCAGCAGGGAGCATCTTATCTGTGATGTCCCAACCACGGAAAAAGAGATTTTCCTGACCTTCGACGATGGTCCGGTTCCCGAAATTACTCCAGTGATTCTGGATATCCTGAAAGAGCGGAATGTGAAAGCCACATTTTTTTGTGTTGGGGCCAATGTGGCTGCAAATCCCGAACTCTTTGAACGACTCATTGGAGATGGTCATGCAGTTGGAAATCACACCTATCATCACCTGCATGGGTGGAAGAGTCCGCCCGGTGCCTATGTAGAAGATGTTACACGTTGTGAGGCCCTGTTTCAGACAAACCTGTTTCGTCCGCCATACGGAAAGTTTACCCCATCACAATACCTGCTTTTAAAGGACAAATACCTCTTTGTGATGTGGAGTGTCCTAACCCACGATTACAGCCGTCGGGTGAAGCCGGAACAATGCCTCGACATCGCGATTCAGAATACCCGTCCCGGCTCCATCGTCCTCTTCCACGACAGCATCAAGGCATCAGAGAACGTGTTGTATGCTCTCCCCAGATTTCTGGATCATTTTCTGGAGAGGGGATATAGGTTTAAGGTGCTGGAGGGCCGACAACCCCTCCCCGGCCCTCCCCTAAAGGGGAGGGAGTAAGTCCCCTTTAGGGGATTTAGGGGTTAAATGGACATTCCCCTACATCATCCCCTGGTCCGAAAAACTGAAAAAATCCCCATCTGTAACGATGATGTGATCAAGAACCGATAGTTCCAGGAGTTTGCCTGCTTCCACGATTTTGTGGGTTATCCGGATATCTGATTCACTGGGTTTTGTGTTACCCGAAGGATGGTTATGGCCGAGGATGATCCCCGTGGCATGATAATCCAGGGCAATCTTGAAGATCTTCTTTGGGTCAACAACCGTACCTGAGATACCCCCTTCACTGATGCACTCTTTCCGGATGAGCCTGTTGGCACGATTCAGCAAAAGGATCCAGAATTCCTCATACGGTTTATCCTGCATAACGGTTTTCAGCAATGAGAATGCATCCTGACTCCTTTTCACAAGAGATTTTCCGGGAGGAACAGATTCATTTCTGCGTCTTCCCAGTTCCAATGCAGCAGAGATAGTTATCGCCCTGGCCGGACCAACACCATGATTCTTTTGCAGATCCTTCACGGAGAGTTTCCCAAGTTCAGTCAGGTCATCATTGACATCCTCGAGAATCACTTTTGCGATCTCCACCGCCGACATCTCCTGGGTTCCTGATCCAATAAGGATAGCAATCAACTCTGCATCGCTTAGGGCGTGTCTCCCCTTCAGCATCAGTTTCTCCCTTGGGCGGTCTTCTTCAGCCCACTGTTTGATGGTAACATGTTTTAAATACTTTTGCATCTTTTTCCCCGTTAATCGGGAAAGAGGTTAAAAGGTTATACATTTGGTTGAAAAAAAGTCGTTATGGGGGAAATCGGTTATGTCATAATTGAACTTGAAGAGGTTGACTCAACCAACCTATATGCCGAAAGGTTGCTCAGTAAAGGAACTGTTGAGGAGGGGACAGTAATCCAGGCGAAACACCAGATCGCTGGAAAAGGGCAGGGGGAGAATCGCTGGGAGAGTTTGCCCGGACAAAACCTTACCTTCTCAATCGTGTTGCATCCCAGGTTCCTGGAACCCGGTTGTCAGTTTCATCTCAATAAAGCAATCTGCCTTGGGATACTGGATTTTTTATCCGCATATGTTGATAGAGCGGTTGTAAAGTGGCCAAACGACATCCTGATCGATTCAAAAAAGGTTGGAGGTATCCTGATCCAGCATAGTGTTGAAGGTGAAATTCTTGAGACTACTATCGTTGGGATCGGACTGAATGTCAACCAGACGAAATTTGATCATAACCTTACGCGGGCTGCATCCCTCTTTCAGATCCTTCATCAGGAGTTGAAGCTGAAAGAGGCGCTGGTTCTGCTTTGTAATGCGATTGAAGGACGTTATTCCCTGTTAAGGGGGAATGAGATAGAAAAATTGGAGTTTGATTTCTGCGAAGCATTATTAGGTTTTCAGGAAAAGAGAATTTTCCTTTTAAATGGAGAGGAAATTCAGGGCATCATAAGAGGTGTAGATGAATTCGGCCGGCTTCTGGTGGAGCATCCGGGAAACAACACCAAAACATACGCCCATAAAGAGATACAGTATTTGATGAAGTAATGGGGTCATGAAGTCATTTGGCAAAATAAATACTTCGTCCTTCGTACTTCTAACTTACTTCTAACTTCTAACCTCTAACTTCTGACTTCTAATTGTACCGTTTCCCAAACGTAAAACTAAGGTAGAGTGTCACGAATAGGTTCTGCTTGTGATTGAATGCCATGATAGGAATTCCTATCGGTGAGACGTCGAGGCATGCTCCTACTTCCAGCGCCTTAGGCCGTTTGTTTTTATTCCCAAATTCGAACTCCAGTCCACCTTTGGCATAGATGCCAGGATGGAAACTCAATTCGAATAGACCGGCAAGCAGTGGTCCTCGTCCGTAGATGTCCTCGGCAAAATGATTGGCCGGATCGTACCGCTCCTCTCTGATTTCGTATTCATTCAAATTTACAGGATAGATGATATACAGGTACATCGGCTTTGCAAAACCAACCGAGACGCCTCCCATCCACAAAATGCTCAGCTGAACACCTCCCCAGTAGGGTTTTCGATTCAGGATATACTGCTGTCCTGTTCCGACACGAAGAAAGGAGACGGAATTCACTTTTCCGTAGATATAACTTTTTGAATCCGGATAATAGGGATTGAGGACACGGATCTCTTTGGACGATTTATAGGTAGAGTATTCTGCCTCCCACATCCAGATCCTGAGTGCAGTGCGGCTTGTGCCATAGCGGAACTTTAACCCCCATCCATTGGTGTGAATAAGTAAGCCGAGAGCCCATTGTTTCTCTGTCAGAACATTATCGGGCATCGTATCGGGCTCTGCCTGATACTGAGCATGAGCTGAACTTCCAAGAAGGCAACTTAAGGGCACAAGAATCAAGATCAGATATGCCTGTACTCGTTTCACTTGCAGTAGAGATAGTGTATTGATGCAAAGGTAAAAATAAAAGTAGGGGCAATTGAGAAATTGCCCCTACTTTTTAATTGTATAAACCGTAAATTCGTTAGTGTCGTTCTACCTGATACCGGCTTCGTTCACCATATGCTGCACAGGCCTGGCCAGAAGAGCATGAAGAAACAATCATGCCAACTACTATGATTGTCATAATCATGATAACGACTTTTTTCATATTTTTGACGGAGAGATTCATAGTAAGAGATTTGGTTGCAAAATTATACATTTCTTAGTTACTAACAACAAATTTCAAGAGTGATTACGTAAAGTTATTAACTGTCAATCGTTCATAATTCCAAATGGAACAAATCAACCCAAGCATTGAAGCAAGTTGGAAGGTAGCTCTCAGCCAGGCTTTTGATCAACCTTATTTTGGAGAATTGAAAGAGTTCCTTTTAAGGGAGAGGAGTCGGTTTAACGTGTTCCCTCCCGGCTCTTTGATTTTTAATGCATTCAACCACACTCCATTTGATCAGGTAAAGGTGGTAATCCTTGGACAGGATCCATACCATGGACCCAGACAAGCTCACGGGCTATGTTTCTCAGTGCCTGAAGGGGTACCGGCACCACCATCTCTTGTCAATATTTTCAAGGAAATCAAAGCCGATTTAGGTATATCTCTACCTGCTAACGGGAATCTCATACACTGGGCGGATCAAGGTGTATTGTTATTGAATGCGACACTTACCGTTCGGGAGAACCAGGCTGGATCACACCAGGGTAAAGGGTGGGAACAGTTTACCGATGCAGCGATCCGGGCTTTATCAGAGAACCGTGAAGGGTTGATATTCCTTCTCTGGGGGAATTTCGCGATTGCAAAAAGAGAACTGATTGATGCTTCGAAGCATTTTATCCTTACCGCACCTCATCCATCGCCATTATCGGCATCCCGTGGTTTTTTCGGTTGCCGTCATTTTTCCCAGGTCAACACATTGTTGAAACAAATGGGAAAAGAGGAAGTAGATTGGAACCTCTCTTAATGACAGTATGGCCCCATTCCTTCTATTTGAGATAATCCGTAACTTCGTAGTTCTATTGATGGTCTGCCAAATGCTAATAACTTATAGCGAAAAACGAATTCTAAAAACCATATCCTGTTTTACAGCGATCTTTGTGCTATTGGTATCCTGTAAAAAAAACGATCCCCCCGCACTCTCTTATCAACCGACTTTATACCAGATCGAGATCCCTTTCCGGTTTCCAACTCAATTGAATATCCCCTCTGACAATCCTATGACAGTAGAGGGAGTTGAACTTGGCAGGAAACTTTTTTATGACGGACGGATTTCGGGAAGTACCCACCCCGACTCGATGATGTCCTGCAGTACATGCCACCTGCAATCCCGGTCGTTTGAATGTGGCATTGATCATCCTAAATTTATCGATGGACATCCATTTGGTGTAACCGGGATCCTCACACCACATTTCATGATGCCTTTAATCAATCTTGTATGGACCCATTCGGGATACCTGTGGAATGGTAGAGTTTATCCGGATAACCCGGCATCCGGCATCCGGCAACTGGAAGATCTGGTATGGATGGGTATTGTCGCTCCGCATGAGATGAACAGCGATACGGTCAGGTCAAAAGCATTAATCCAGAGTATTCCCGGATATCCGGAGTTGTTTGAGAAGGCATTCGGGAGTTCGACCGTGACGGTGAAAAACATGGGAAGGGCGATCGCTCAGTTTGTACGAACCCTGATCAGCGCAAACTCCAGGTTTGACCAATATCTCAGGGGCGAAGTTCAACTGACGCCAAATGAACTTCACGGATATGTCCTTTTCATGACCGAACAAGGGGGAGATTGCTTCCATTGCCACGGAGGAGAGGGTAACCCGCTTTTTACGACCAATCTCTTCTACAACAACGGAAAGGACTCTGTTTTTACTGATCTGCGCGACCGGTACCAGGTATCAGGCGCACTGGGCGATATCGGTGCTTATAAGGCTCCAACGCTTCGCAATCTGGTTTTTACAGCACCTTACATGCACGACGGGCGGTTCAAAACCATCGATGAAGTAATCGATTTTTACAGTTCAGGTCTGGTCTGGTCCCCTTATGTCAACCCGCTGATGCACCATATCGCTACAGGAGGGAACCAATTGACACCGGTTGAAAAAGCAGACCTTAAGGCGTTTCTGATGACGCTGACAGACAGTTCCTTCGTGAACAATCCGGACTTTGCGATGCCTGAACTTCCCTGAAAGGCTCCACTCTCCAGCCTTGTCGTGTGTTCTTCAAGTCAGCTGGTGAGGAGTCTATTCGTTGCAGTACTGACTGACTTTAATCAGGTTTGCTAACTCAAAGCCATTCTCTTTGGCTTTTTGGAGCAATCCAAGATAGATTTCATCAGATATAAATTTCGTTCGGGCAAGCACCCATAAGTATTTGTGGTTCGGAGAACCAACCAACACATATTGGTACTCAGGATCAAGATCAATGATCCAGTAATCTCCGGCAAAGGGCCAGAAAAACCTTACTCTCAGTTTTGCTGGTTGTGCTGGATCTGGCACCCAGGCTACACCTTTGGCTTCGTCCGATTTGGTGGGGTCTTCCACCTTGATTCCACGGTTGATCACGGTTACCCTGCCATCATCACGGAGTTCATAAGCGGCAGTCGTACATTTCAATCCTCGCTCAAATGAGTTGGGTAAACGAGCTATTTCGTACCAGGTTCCCATATAACGGTTGAGGTCAACGTGGGAAACCACTGTTACCGGCTGCTGTGCCGATGTTGATCTGAATATGCTGAGCATAAGAAAAAGGATAATGAATCGGTTCATTAGATTTGGATTTATCAATTTTGTAAAGATACACCAGAAATACTAATTTTACATTTTACCATTTTACCATTTTACCATTTTACCATTTTACATTTGACTTGACTCCGTGATCTGTTTTCCCAACGCTAAAATAAACCTCGGCCTTCATGTCACAGAAAGGAGGCCGGATGGCTTTCATACGATTGAAACTATATTCTACCCTGTCGAAATGTGTGATGTGTTGGAGATCGTTCCTTCTGAAAATGGGGGCGTTGAATTTACCTGCACAGGGATTTCCATTCCTGGAGATCCGGAATCAAATCTGGTATTGAAGGCTCTTGGTCTGATTAGAGATACGCGATATGCGATGCGCGATACCCAAACAGGCATCGTTGATCTCGAATCGCAAATCGCAGATCCCGGATCCCACATCCATTTACATAAAGTTATCCCTACCGGCGCCGGGCTGGGTGGTGGCTCTTCTGATGCAGCCTATTCCTTAAAATTGATGAACGATTTATGGAAGTTGGAGTTATCGGTTACGCAGTTACAGGATATCGCCAGACAACTCGGCAGTGACTGCGCATTTTTCATTGAGAACAAGCCGGTGTTTGCCTCAGGCCGGGGCGATCAGTTCGAACCAATTGACCTGGACCTCTCAGAATACAAAATAGTGGTTGTTGCTCCTCCGGTTCATGTAAGGACACAGGAGGCTTATGGGATGGTAACTCCCCGGAAACCCCGGCACTCCCTTAAAGAGATCGTAAGGCTGCCAGCAGATCGCTGGAGGAGATTACTCTCCAACGATTTTGAGGAGCCGGTCATGAAAAAGTATCCCGTCATCCGGGAAGTCAAAGAGGAACTTTATCGTCGGGGGGCCATTTATGCAGCCATGAGCGGAAGCGGGTCGGCGGTATTTGGGATCTTTAGCAAGCACTAAGCAGCAGGCAGTTTGATTCTTCGTCCCTCTTCCCTCTTCCCTCTTCCCTCGTCCTTCGTCCTATCTCGGTGTCTTCCACAACATGTAAGCTGCGATCACCATGAACAATATATTTGGCAGCCAGACGGCCAGCATCGGGGGGACAGTGCCAAAGATTCCGAATACAGCTGAAATCTGCATGAAGAGGATGTAGAAAAAGGTGAGGGCGAGGCCTAACCCAAGGTGATACCCGATGCCTCCCCGTACTTTTCGAGAAGAAACTGCCACTCCGATTAAGGTGAGAATGATGGTGGCGAAGGGATGAGCGATGCGTTCGTATTGCTTCACCTGGTAATGCACCGCATCAGGATCCCCGCGCAGAAGTTTTTTCGCGATCATATCCTTTAGCTTCCGGTATCCCAGTACCTTTATCTCCTCAACATCCTCAATGAAATCTCCTGGTTTGATTGGCAACAAGGTGTCGATGCTGGTGCCTTTTATGATCGACTCTTCCAGTCCATTGATTTCCCTTGTAAAGTAGTTTTCGATCCGCCATTTTTCAGTAAGTGAGTCGTACGCAATTTTATCTCCTTTGAGTTTGAACACAAGAGTTTGCCCCTCAAATTTTTCCAGAGAGAACTTCCAGCCGGTGTTGTTCTTGAGGTTAAAATTTTCCATGTAGATAAAGGTGCCCGGACTGATCTGCTTATGGACGTTCATGTCGCTGTATCTTCTTGGATCGCGGATGTACTTATTCTCAAATGCAAACATCGTTTGATTGGTGTAGGGAATGATAAAGTTGGCCAGCAGAAACGAAAGGACACCGAGTATAAGGGCGGAAACGATAAACGGGACAAGCATCCGCCAAAAGCTGATTCCACTACTCAGGATGGCAATGATCTCGCTCCGGGAAGCCATCCGGGAGGTAAAAAAGATGACGGCGATGAATGTGAGAAGATAGCTGAAAAGGTTGATGAAGTAAGGGATAAAGTTGAGGTAGTAATCGATGATGATGGCTCCGAACGGTGCGTCGTTTTTCAGGAAATCATCGATCTTCTCAGAGATGTCGAACACAATCACGATAAAAATCAACAATAGGAGGGTAAAGAAAAATGTCCCTAAAAACTTCTTGATAATATAGAGGTCTATTTTCTTCACGTATCAGAGTCGTTGCATCAGTTGAACAACCATTTTTTCTTTCCAATTCCGGAAATTTCCCTCAATGATCTGTTTTCGGGATTCCCGCATGAGCCACATGTAAAATCCGAGGTTGTGGGTAGTGGCAATCATGGCTGCAAGCATCTCTTTTGCGATAAAAAGATGCCGGAGAAAGGCCCTCGAATAATCCTGATCCGTAAAAATCTCGCCTTCGGGATCCAACGGGGAGAAATCGTCCCTCCATTTTTCGTTTTTGATGTTGATGATCCCCTGGCGGGTAAAAAGCATTCCGTTACGCCCATTACGGGTCGGGATTACACAATCGAACATGTCAACACCCAATGCGATATTTTCCAGGATATTGGCCGGGGTTCCTACTCCCATGAGATATCTGGGTTTATCGGCAGGAAGGATCCGCGTTACAACTTCAGTCATCTCATACATCACCGGTGCAGGTTCACCCACAGATAACCCTCCGATGGCATTCCCATCTGCATTGAAGGAAGCGATAAATTCAGCTGATTTTTCACGCAGATCCTTGTAAACACTTCCCTGAACAATAGGAAAGAGGCTCTGGGTGTAGCCATGAGGACAGGCTGTTGCATCGAAATGGCTGATGCACCGTTGAAGCCATCGATGGGTTCGCATCATCGATTGGGAGGCGTTGTCATATTCACAGGGGTATGGTGTGCATTCATCGAATGCCATGATGATATCGGCACCAAGCGCTCGCTGGATGTCGATGGCAGACTCGGGTGTGAAGGTGTGTTTTGATCCATCGATGTGCGACTGAAACACTACTCCATCCTCCTTGAATTTTCGCATAGCGGCTAACGAATATACCTGGTAGCCACCACTATCGGTCAAAATGGGTTTGCTCCAGCCATTGAACCGGTGGATCCCCCCGGCAGCAGATACGATCTCCGTTCCCGGCCGTAAATAGAGATGGTAAGTATTGGAGAGCATGATCTGGGCCTGGACGTCATCCCGTAACTGGTTCATATGAAGCGCTTTGACAGCTCCGGCTGTCCCCACTGGCATGAAAAAGGGAGATTCAATGGCCCCGTGATCGGTTTGCAGTAAACCGGCCCGGGCCGAAGTTCCAGGATCTGTATGGGTAATGGTGAAGGTCATGAATTGCGAAGGATCTTCTCTTTGAATGCTCTGAAAGCACGGATATTAATGGTTATCGCAATTTTTTGTCAAAGGTAGGTTTTATTTTAGGATTATGAATAAATTTGCCGTTTCCCCTGTTAAATCTTGTTAAATGCCAGATGCCTTCATCAACCCAAACCCGTTTCTTCTTGCACTATTTATCCTCTATGGATTTTGCTTCCTGGTGCAGATGGTATTTTACTGGGCAGTCTTCTTCAGAGTTGGGATAAAAGATAAGAGATCCGCGATTCGCGATATGCAATCCTCGGATCCCGAACCGGAGCGAAGCGGAGTTCGGCGAAGCCAATCCCGGATCCCGGATCCCGTAATCGGTGTTTCCGTCGTCATCTGTGCCCATAACGAGTATCAACAGTTGCAAAGTAACCTGCCGGGGATCCTCGAGCAGGACTACCCAATGTATGAAGTGGTGGTAGTGGATCATGCTTCGGATGATGATACGTCGTTTTTACTCTCGGATCTGAGTGAGAAATATAAACACCTTAAAGTTGTCTCTATTCAACGTGACCTCAACTTTTTCACCGGGAAGAAGTTCCCCCTCTCCATCGGAATTAAATCTGCAAAGCATGAGATCATTCTCCTCACGGATGCCGACTGCCGCCCTGCCGGGAACCAATGGGTGCGACTGATGCAGGAAGCTTTTACCGATGACAAAGAGATCATCCTTGGTTACGGGCCTTATGAGATGCGTAAAGGCCTCTTAAATGCACTGATCCGTTTCGAAACCATTCAGGTGGCTATCCAGTACCTCTCTTTTGCGTTAGCTGGAATCCCATACATGGGAGTAGGGAGGAATCTGGCATACAGAAAAAGACTCTTTTATCAGGAGAAAGGATTCATCTCACACTATCGGATCAACAGTGGTGATGACGACCTGTTTATCAACCGCGTAGCCCATAAGAAAAATACTGGAGTGCAGCGAAATCCAGGATCCTTCACCTATTCTGAACCAAAAGTATCGTTGGGAAAGTGGTTCACCCAGAAAAGACGTCATATGACAACCGGCTCGCATTATAGATTTATACACAAGCTCCTGCTCGGTTTATATGGGTTCACCCAACTACTTTTTTGGGTACTGCTTGTTCTGTTGCTTGCCTGGAAATTCGCCTGGGTATTTGTTTTAAGTGTACTTTTGCTGCTATGGGTCAGCCAATATATTGTGATTGGCAGATGCATGAAGAGGCTTCAGGAAAAGAGGCTGATTGCCTGGATTCCTCTACTTGAGTTGATGACACTCACTCTCCAGATTGTGATCACAGGGACCAATTTCATTGTCAAACCCCATAAATGGAAGTAGCAGTACATCTCACAGAAAAGGCTCAACGCGATTACAGGTTGGTTATTGCTGCCCGGGAGTACGGGGACCAGAAAGCATATGCTGAGTTGCTGAACAACTACCGCGATTCACTCTACTTCCTTCTTCTGAAGATGACAAATAATCCCACAGATGCCGAAGATCTGACGATCGAGGCTTTCGGGAAGGCATTCAGGAAACTTCACCAATACTCACCCGATTATGCCTTTAGTACCTGGCTTTTCAAAATTGCTGCAAATAACTGTATCGATTTTCTTCGGAAATCGAAGCGAATCATCTTTGCCGATAATTCTGGAGGCGATAATGATGAAAGGGATGATTATCCAACAAACATGGTCGCCACTACACTCGATCCGGAAGAGAAGGTGATCGAAAAGCAGAAGATCAAACTGATGCGGGAGGTTGTAGAGAAACTGAAACCGCATTACCGCAACCTGATTGAACTACGTTACTTCAAAGAGTGGTCATACGAAGAGATCGCTACCGAACTCGACCTGCCCCTGGGTACCGTCAAAGCCCAACTCTTCCGTTCCAGGGAGTTTCTTTATCAGATCCTGAAGCATGCGGAGGAGAAGATTTAGTGGATCTATAGCACCACGATTTTTCTGATAAATGTGCTTGTTCCGGATTTGAATCGGATAAAATAGAACCCTTTCGCTCTCCCTTCAAAGTTGAGGGAGATAGATCGCATGTTGCTAGCATCCCTCTGCTGAACTGATTTGCCTGATTCATCCAGAACTTCAATCATCATTTGTTCGAATGGTTTGGAAAACTGAACTGAAAGAATCTCGTGCACTGGATTTGGCATCAAGGAGATATACTGTTCAAGATTATTCTCAGTAATGGCTCCGATCACCGAATTATTCGCTGAGATCAGCCAGAGTTCCGGATCCAGGATCGCCGAATCGGCCTGGAATGGGACAGCTATCTGAAATGTCTCACCGCTGTAGGTATGATCAAGTCGCACAACCATATCGGTCGATCCGTTTTTTATTTTTATTGGAAGCGGGAGCTCAAAAAAGGATACAGATGTGTGCGATTGGGTCTGATTGATCTGCAGGGTCAACGTGTCGCCTGTTTGGTCCCATTGTATCTGGTAAGAAGGGAATCCCTGGCCTGTATACCAATCATCGAAATACCATGTGAGGTCCTGGCCGGTTGTTGCTTCAAGGTGAGCCTTTAAATCAGATGTATGGGCAAATCCATAAGCCAGAGCCGGATCATACAGGAAGTTGTTGGTGGCAGCAAAAAAAGAGGAATCACCAATAACCCACCGAAGCTGATGCAGGATCATGGCTCCTTTGGCATAGCTGAGCCGCGAATCGAATATGCGACCAACACTGGTAGTGTCATCACACCATACTGATCCCCCTGGTTGACTGGTCACCTTGTCCATCCTGTTTCTTAAAAATGGCATCCACCATGCTCCGTTGAACATGTGTTCATAAGTGAGTCCCGAAAGGTATGTGGCAAACCCTTCATTCAGCCAGATATCTTCCCAGCTGGCACAAGTAACCATATCGCCAAACCACATATGAGCCAGTTCATGTGCCACCAGTTCATGTCCGAATGATCCCATAAAGGTAAATGTCTGATGCTCCATTCCTCCTCCCCAGTTGAACTGGCAGTGGCCATATTTCTCATTGGCGAATGGGTAAAGGCCAAACAGTGTATCATAGAGTTGCATGATCGGGATCACACCCGGAGTTTGGGAAGCAGCTGAAGCAGAATCTTCGGGATAGACATAGTTCAACACCTCAACCACACTTGTTCCAAAGGGCACATAGTCGGAATATCTTGCGTAGTTGGTAACGGCCAGGCAAACCAGGTAAGTAGCTATGGGGTAACGGTGTTTCCAGTGGCAGGTAATATCTGACCCGGTAACCATCTTAGAAACTAAAAGCCCGTTACTAGCTCCTCTGTATCCTATCGGATTGGTGATATAAATATCCAGCGAATCGGCTTTGTCGGTGAGGCCGTTTTTGCAGGGCCACCAGTCACTGGCTCCGTAAGGCTCCGAAAGTGTCCACATCACCGGAACCCCATTGTGCTCCTCTGTGTTGAACGACCCGAAGCCTGTACTGTCTGGAACTCCGTGGTAAAAGACCGAAATGGAATCAAGCACAGATATGCCAATTGTTGATGGCAGCGGGATAGTAAGCATCTCACTTGCATGAGTAAAGGGGATAGAGACGGAATGATACATCACCGCATCAACCTTAAGGGAATCGCTGAGGTTGAAGCGAAGGGTATCAAAACCTGTTGATATTGGGACAAACCAGGTGGTCACCTCTCCCTGGATATAGCGCTGGGCAGGATCGACTTCCCATACGCACCGGTGGTACCGGATGTCGTAATCGGTGATCAAGTTTCCGGCAGGTCGATAAAACATTCCCAGATTCGCCTTCATCTCCATCGCGGCGATCTCATCAAACTGATCCATATTTGGCTTCTGTTGAGATGAGGCGACAAGGGATATACAGCAAAGGATTATTAAGAATGTGAATTTATTCCATAGTGTTTTCATATGAGGCATCCCGTTTTTAGTCCACTCAAAGTTAACGATTTCTTGGATCCCCATGGCAATCGATTGCAATCCATGTCAATTCACGTGCAAGGATGTTCAATTCTTTTGTATTTTTACTTCATAGCCAACCAAATCAAAACCATTTATCCCCACCCATGAACACAAGATCCTGGTTTATCGCCGGCGTTGCATCCATACTTGTTGCAGCCATCGTAATTTTCTTTTTTCTATCCCCCTGGAAACAGTTTAAAACGAAGGTCTTTTCTCCGGATCAGGTCAACCCGGCCTATCAGCAATATGTTCAGGCATTCACATCGGGAGTGATCTCCAGCCAGTCGACAATACTGGTTGTCCTTGCCGACGATGTTGCCGATTCTGCTCTTTTTTCCGGTATTGATTCAGAGAAGCTTTTTGAGTTCACCCCAGGCATCAGTGGCCAGACATTCCGGGTCAATAACCGCACCATCGAATTCAGGCCCAATAATGTTCTTCCTTCCGGAGAATCTTTTCGTGCTGTACTCAAATTATCGGAATTGTTTGACGTGCCGGATTCGATGTCTCTGTTCGAATTTGGCTTCAGCATCATGAAACAGCAGTTCGAAGTGGAGGTGTTGAATCACAAAGCCTATAACAACAAGGATCTCTCCCGAGAACGTTTGTTCGGGACACTGCTCACCTCCGACTTTGCCTCTCAGGAGGCGGTGGCGGGGATCGTGGGAGTTACACAGAATGGTCTTGAATTACCCGTTACCTGGACACACGAGCCGGGAGGAAGGACCCATTATTTCAGAGCTGATTCCATCGTCAGAAGCCAGGTTCGGGGAGAAGTAATGGTGCGCTGGAATGGAGAATCTATCGGAGCTGACCAGAAGGGAGAGGAGCAGGTAGTTATTCCGGCATTGGATCAGTTTATCTTTCTAAACGCCAGGATGGTACAGGCACCCGACCAAAAAGTCATCGTTCAATTCTCAGATCCATTGGATCCGAAACAGAACCTGAAGGGGATGTTCAGTTTGGGAGGATCCCGCGATCTCCGTTACGCTGTGGAGGATAACGAATTGGTAATCTACCCGGCTGAGCTTCATGGTGATTCGGTCCAGCTTGTGATAGAAGCAGATATACGGAATCTGGCAGGCAAAAAACTCGGTTCACGGGTTACTGATTCTTCATTGCAAACACTTGCCGGCAAAGGCGTTGTTATGACCCTACCTGTTGTGGTAACTATGCCAGCTGTGCGTTTTCTGGGCGACGGGGTGATCATGCCAGGCTCGTCGGGTCTGCTATTCCCTTTCGAGGCGGTTAACCTGAAAGCTGTCGACATCATGGTGATCAGGATCTTTGAAGAGAATATTCTGCAATTTCTCCAGGTAAATGGTTTGGGAGGAAGTAATGAACTGTACCGGGTAAGTCGCGTGGTACTCAAGAAACGAATCCCGCTGACGAATGTTGTCGATTACAGCTCCTGGAACCGTTTTTCCATCGATCTGAATGATCTGATCAAAGCTGAACCCGGGGCGATTTATAATATTCAGCTGAGTTTCAGGAAAGAATATTCGACTTACCCGTGCGGTCAAACCACCGCTGAGAGGGATATTCCAGTGCTGATGAAAGCGTACGATCCCGACTCCATCAACGATCGGAACTGGAACTATTACAGCGATTACACCTGGTACGACTATGAAGATTACGATTGGCAGGAGCGCGACAACCCGTGCAAGCCCACTTATTACATGGATAAATCAATCTCCCGGAATGTCTTTGCCTCAAATCTCGGGCTGATTGCCAAGATGGGTAGTGGGAACAGGTGCCAGGTTTATGTAACGGACCTCATAACAGCACAACCTGTATCTGGTGCAACGGTGGAAGTCTTTAATTACCAGCAGGTCAAGCTAGGGAAAACCAGTACGAACAGCGATGGAATTGCCGTGATTGATCTTTCCCAGAAGCCCTATTTCATTGTCGCTTCCCGGGGGAGGGAAACCGGTTATCTCACGCTTACCGACGGGGGAGCACTTTCGCTCAGCATGTTTGATGTTGGTGGAGAGGTTGTACAGCACGGCATCAAAGGTTTTCTTTACGGTGAACGGGGAGTATGGCGGCCTGGTGATTCACTCTTCCTCACATTTATCCTGGATGACCAGGCTGGAACATTGCCCAAAAATCATCCGGTGAATTTCTCATTTTACAATCCAAGAGGGCAGTTGATGAAATCCCTTGTCAAGGCTCCAACCCTTGGGAACTTCTACACTTTCCACGTAGCCACAGCTTCTGATGCCCCCACGGGCAACTGGATGGCAAAGGTGAAGGTAGGGGGTGCCGAGTTTAAGAAACTGCTGAAGGTCGAGACAGTTAAACCCAACAGGCTAAAAATCCTTATTGATGTGCCTGGCAACAAACTGATTGCCGGCAGCATCCCCGAGATCACCATGAAGGTAAATTGGCTAACAGGTCCCATCGCGGCAAATCTGAATGCATCTGTAAACCTTACATTAACGAAAAGCAGCTCCCCCTTTACGAAATTTCCGGGATACATTTTTGATTTCCCCTTCTCCGGCTTCAGTTCCGAAAACACAGCCATCTTTACCGGGAGGTTAAATGAGAAAGGAGAGGCGAAATTCCTTCCTGAGATCCATCTGACGGCATCCGCCCCGGGCGTACTGAAGGCCAGCTTTGAGACCATGGTATTCGAAGAGGGAGGCGGCTTTAGTGTCGACCGCTTTTCAGTGCCCTATTTCCCGTATCCCACCTATGCAGGCATCAGTGTCCCTCAACCCACAAAAGGGGCCTACGCACTTGTTGCCGGGAAAGCCTATGATATCTCATTGTTGAACATTACTGCTGAAGAGAAGGTAGTACCTTCGGGCAAGTTGAAGGTTGAGGTTTTCAAACTCGACTGGCGATGGTGGTGGGATGATACCGAGTCGGGATATTCGGCGAGTTTTATAGCCAACCAGAGCCATAACCTCAAGGCTCAACAAGTCCTGCAGGCAACTGACGGCAAGGCCATTTACAGGTTCCTGACTGATCGTGAGGAATGGGGCCGCTATCTAATCAAGGTGACGGATATTGCTTCAGGTCATTCAGCCGGGAAGGTCGTTTATGTTGACTGGGAAGGTTACTTCCGGATGCCGGGAGGCGAGAAGCAGGCTGCCACCATGCTCACATTTACTTCCGACAAACCGAAATATAAGGTTGGAGACCATGTAAAACTTTCCATCCCTTCGGCAACGGGTGGAAGAGCCCTTATCACTCTCGAAAATGGTTCACAGGTAATTCGGTCGATCTGGGTCCCTACGGAACAAGGGCAAACCGATGTCACATTTGAGGTTACAGGCGAGATGGCACCCAACATTTATGCGTTTGTCACCCTGCTGCAACCGCATGCACAAACAGTAAATGATTTGCCGATACGACTGTACGGGGTCCTTCCTATCCTGGTTGAAAATCCCGGGACACATCTGAAGCCGGAGATCCAGATGAAGGAGGTTCTTGTTCCCGGCACCGATGCTACCATCTCCGTGAAGGAGGCATCGGGGAGAGCCATGACATACACTCTTGCCATTGTTGACCAGGGGTTACTCGACCTTACCCGGTTCAAGACCCCCGATGCCTGGAATGTCTTTTACAGCCGCGAGGCGCTGGGTGTGAAAAGCTGGGATCTGTTTGATCTGGTGATGGGTGCTTATTCGGGAGAGTTGCAGCGGATACTCAGTATCGGCGGCGATGAGGAAAATGCCCTCCAGGGAAGCCTGAAGGCGAACCGGTTTGTGCCAATGGTTCGTTTTCTTGGGGTTTTTCAGCTGAAGAAGGGGCAAACGCAAGCCCATACCTTCCGGATGCCCGACTATATCGGAGCGGTAAGGGTGATGGTAGTGGCAGGAGAGGGAGAGTCGTTTGGCTCGGCGGAAAGTTCTGCCTTTGTGCGGAAACCTCTGATGGTCATGGGAACCCTCCCCAGGGTACTCGGACCCGACGAAACGGTGAAACTTCCGGTTACTCTCTTTGCGATGGAGAACAAGGTGAAAGAGGTGAAAGTCACCATCAAACCAAATGAGTTTTTCACAGTTGTTGGAAAATCAAGCCAACAGATCACATTCATAACTCCCGGGGAACAAGTAGCCATGTTTGAACTTCAGGTTCGGCCACAGGTGGGAGTGGGAACAGTAGAGATAGAAGCCATAGGCGGCGGGGAGATTTCAACGCAAACCATTGAAATCGACATTCGAAATCCCAATCCTCCAATCAGTTCCGTGATCAGCAAAGCGATCCAGCCAGGAGCTTCATGGAGTACACCTTTCAAACCAATTGGAATGGCTGGAACGAACACCGGCTCACTTGAGCTGTCAACCATTCCTCCAATGAATCTTGAGAAGTGGATGACCTACCTTATTCGATATCCATATGGCTGCATCGAGCAAACCATCTCCGCTGCATTTCCACAGCTCTACCTGAATACGCTGATGGATACGTCAGATGAAAAGAGGGGGGAGGTTGAAACCAACATCCGCGAAGCGATCAAGCGGTTAAACTCCTTTCAGGTTCCGGGTGGAGGGTTCTCCTATTGGCCCGGGTCATCCTATCCCAATGACTGGGGAACCAATTATGCCGGGCATTTCCTGATAGAAGCCGAAAAGCAGGGGTATGCTGTCCCAGGAAACCTGCTTGGAAACTGGAAAACATTCCAGCACCGGAAGGCGGCTACATGGGAGACCAACCTGAGTTATGCCAACAACGACCTGATCCAGGCTTACCGTTTGTTTACCCTTGCTCTGGTGGGTGATGCCGACCTTGGCGCGATGAACAGGTTGCGGGAATGGAACAGCCTGTCGAACACCGCGCGCTGGTATCTTGCCGGAGCTTACCAGGAAGCCGGAAAGCCTGAAGTTGCCATGGCTCTGATTGAACGGGCAACGCATGATGTGAAACCTTACAATGAGCTTTCGGGGACATTCGGCTCTACCCTGAGAGATCAGGCAATCATCGCTGAGGTGTTGTGCCTGATGAACATGCAGACAAAGGCAACCCCGCTGATCCAGGAGATTGCCGGAAAGCTTGCCGGCAGTGGGTGGTACAGCACTCAAACGACTGCCTTCGCATTGATGGCTGTTGCTGAATATGCCGGGAGTAAAGATGGGAGCGGTGTAACTGCCAGCTACAGGTATGGCCTTGATAAGATGCAGGAAATTGCCTCATCCAAGAGTATGGCACTGATCGATATTCCAGGTCTGGATACATCTCCTCCAGGATCGGTGGAGGTTCAAAACAGAGGGAAGGGTGTGCTTTTTGCCCAACTCATCCTGAACGGGATTCCCCTTCCCGGGCTGGAAGCTGCAGCGTCCAACGATCTGCGCATCTCTGTAAAATGGATGGACCTGAAAGAACAACCAATAAATCCGGCAAAGCTCCCTCAGGGGATGACCTTCCTGGTAGAGGTGACGGTTTCAAATCCAGGCTTAAGGGGGGATTACGAACAGCTTGCACTTGCACAGACCTTTCCTTCCGGATGGGAGATCATCAATGCCCGTATGAGCGCTATGGCCCAGGCGGAAGAGACCACATCCCAGTTTGATTACCAGTACATTGGTGACGACAGGGTGAATACATTCTTTTCACTGAAGGCTGGAACAGGCAAACGTTTCCGGATCATGCTCAACACAACTTACCTTGGACGGTTCTATCTTCCAGCTACAAGCTGCGAAGCGATGTATGATCATACCATCTATGCCCGGGATGCGGGGGGATGGGTGGAGGTTGTTAAGTAGGGAGGTAGGGAAGAAGGAAAGTAGGTATGAGTATATGAGGGTATGTGTGTATGAGGGAAAATTTACTGCCAACTGCGAACTGCCAACTGCGAACTGCAAGGCACTGGCTGATCAGGCTGTCGCCGGTTATCCTTTTCGCCATACTACTTTCCTGGTGGTTATGGCTGCCTGATCCCCTCTTTCACGACCCGACATCAACCGTATTAACAGATCGGGATAATCGGCTTTTGGGAGCACAGATCGCTTCCGACCAGCAATGGCGGTTCCCGGAGAGTTACTCGACTCCTTTAAAATTCAGGAAGGCGATAACCACCTATGAGGATCGGTGGTTTTACTTTCATCCCGGAATCAACCCGGTTGCCTTGATCAGGGCATTGAAGCTGAATATCGAACACGGAGAGGTGGTTAGTGGCGGAAGCACCATTTCGATGCAGGTGATCAGACTTACGAGGAAAAACCGTCCTCGCACCTATTTTGAGAAGCTCCTGGAAGTATTGCTGGCACTCAGGTTAGAGCTTGGTTATTCGAAAGAGGAGATCCTTGGATTGTATGCATCACACGCCCCTTTCGGTGGGAATGTGGTAGGACTGGAAGCTGCATCATGGCGTTATTTTGGAGTCAAACCCGACAATCTTTCCTGGGGTGAAGCTGCCACTCTTGCGGTTTTACCAAACAGTCCCGGTTTGATCTATCCGGGTCGGAATCCCGAGAAACTTCGTGAGAAACGAGCCCATTTACTCGACCTCCTGGCGATTCATGGAGAGATCGACCAACAGACCTGCGATCTGGCTAAAGCTGAGGTACTCCCAGGGATGCCGCTTCCCTTACCTCAGCTGGCGCCCCATCTCCTCGTGCGTGCAATGCGCGAAGGATATAAGGGGGAGAAGATCCATAGTACCCTTGACTATACACTTCAGCAAACTGTGTCGGATATTCTTTCCCGCCACGCCTTGTACCACAAAGCAAACGAGATTTATAATGCAGCTGCACTGGTTTTATCGGTGAATTCGGGAGAAGTACGGGCTTATGTCGGGAATATTCCCGGCGACGGGACAGGTAGCCACGGCAGTGCCGTTGATATTATTCCGGCAAACAGAAGTACAGGCAGTCTTCTGAAACCCTTTCTCTTTGCTGCCATGCTTAACGACGGACTGTTGCTGCCAACCACCCTTGTTCCGGATATTCCTACCCAGATGGGTGGTTTTGTGCCGGAAAACTACAACCGGACATATGATGGGGCGGTTCCGGCTAAACGGGCATTGGCACGTTCGTTGAATATCCCGGCGGTAAAAATGCTTCAGGCCTACGGTTATGAGCAGTTTTACGGACTTCTCAGGAAGATTGGGATGAACTCACTTTCGAAGCCGGCCGACCATTATGGACTGGCTATGATCCTTGGCGGAGCTGAATCATCCCTCTGGGAGATGACCGGCATTTATGCATCCATGGCACGCACCCTGAACCACTACCTGGCTGACAGTTCTGGTTATTCGAAACAGGATTTTCATCCTCCGAACTATTTGGCTCAAGAGACCCCATTTCCCCCACCTCTGGATGCTACTTCCTGGTTTGATGCCGGCACGATATGGCTCACTTTTGAAGCGATGGTGGAGGTGGCTCGGCCGGAGACGGATATGCAATGGCAGCAATTTGCCTCATCCAGCAGAATAGCCTGGAAAACAGGAACGAGCTTTGGGAACCGGGATGCCTGGGCAATAGGTGTTACACCAGAATATGTGGTTGGCGTGTGGGTTGGAAACGCAACAGGAGAGGGGAGACCCGGATTGACAGGCTTGGGAATGGCTGCTCCCATTCTGTTTGAGATTTTCGATGCCCTGCCTGCGGGCGGATGGTTTGCCATGCCCGGATCAGCGTTAGACTCATTGGCCGTTTGCCGCTATAGTGGTTATCGTGTCTCCTCCCTCTGTGAGCTGGTGGATACCATACTGGTACCCAAGAGAGGAGTCGAAACGGGAGCCTGCCCTTTTCACCACCTGGTTCACCTCGACCCATCAGAAAACTATCAGGTCAATTCCAGCTGCATCTCTCCAAGCCAGATTATCCACAAGCCCTGGTTTTTACTTCCTCCTGTTCAGGAATATTATTTCAGCCGGAAAAACCCCTTTTACAAAAATCTTCCCCCATGGCTTCCGGGATGTGAACCATCTGCTGTCAAGAGTTCCATTGGTATGATCTATCCGAAAAACAACAGCAGCATTTACATTCCTGTCGAGTTGGACGGAACGCCTGGAGCAGCCATTTTCAGAGCGGCACATCACAATCCTGACGGAATCCTTTACTGGCATCTTGACGAGACATACCTTGGCAGCACGACTGGTCTCAACCAGATGGAACTTTCACCTACACCAGGCTGGCACACCCTCACCCTCGTCAACCAGCAGGGAGAGATGTTGGAGATCCGGTTTGAAGTGATGGGGAAGCGGGAATGAGGGATTATTTCTTCCCAACAATCAGAAATACGGTGTACTCCTGTTTTCCTTGTTCTCCTCTCTCTTTGACAACGGTGGTGGCAGTCATGTCGCGTATTTCAACGAAACCTGCTTGACTGAGAAGCCGCTTGAGGTAATCCCGGTCAAATCCCTGGTGGTGGACTCCTTCATTATTCTCGTGGAATGAACCATCTTCTTGATCGAGATCTGCAAAAGCAAGATATCCGCTCGGAAGAAGAATCTTGAAACATTGGTTGATCACCTCATCAGGTTTCTCCAGATGATGAAAGGTCATGCTGCTGACAATCAGGTTGAACTTTCCATGTAGAAGAGCTCCCCCGTCAAGGTCCACCAACTGAGTTTGAATATTTGTCAGCCGTTGGTCAGCGACCTTTTGATGCAGAACTTCAAGCATTTTCCCTGAACTGTCGGCTCCTGTAATATGTTTTACGAGTGGTTGAAGCCTGAGAGTGAGAAGGCCTGTCCCGCAGCCGAGATCCAAAACAACCATATCCTTTGTTGGGTTGGTTTCTCGGATAATGACATCGGCCACATCACTTGCAAGTTTAACTCGTCGGGACGTCTCGTCCCAGCTGGAAGCCCGGAGATCAAAGGGATTCTCCTGTTGCTTGTTTTTCATCTGCTTTTCAGTTCATTACTTATCTTTGCAAAGATATTCCGAAAAACCATTACGATATGACTTTCAAGGACGAAATCCTCCAGGGTATCCCCAACGGGCTTCCAGAGCCACAACCATATGATCCCGATGCAAACCATGCTCCTGTGCGGAAAGATATTTTATCTGCGGATGAGAAACAACTGGCATTGAAGAATGCCCTCCGGTATTTCGATAAAAAGCATCATGCAACACTTGCTCCCGAATTTGCAGAGGAGCTTAAAAAATATGGCCGGATATACATGTACCGCTTTCGGCCAACCTATGCAATGTTTGCGCGACCTATCAGTGAGTATCCACATCAATCCATCCAGGCTTCTGCCATCATGCTGATGATCCAGAACAACCTCGATCCGGCAGTTGCACAGCATCCCCATGAGTTGATCACTTACGGTGGGAATGGGGCAGTATTCCAGAATTGGGCACAATACCTGATTACCATGAAATATTTGGCCGAGATGACTGACGAACAAACACTTGTGATGTATTCAGGTCATCCGATGGGACTGTTTCCATCCCATGTTTGGGCACCACGGGTTGTTGTCACCAACGGCATGATGATTCCCAACTACTCTAGTCAAGATGACTGGGAACGGTATAATGCCCTGGGCGTAACACAATACGGACAGATGACGGCGGGATCATACATGTATATTGGACCACAGGGGATCGTTCACGGGACAACCATCACGGTGCTGAATGCTGCGCGGAAAGTTACTTCCGACGGGATTGCAGGGAAAGTTTTTGTAACTTCAGGTCTCGGCGGGATGTCGGGGGCACAGGCAAAAGCCACTGTCATAGCCGGCGGTATTGCTGTTATCGCCGAAATCAATCCGAAGGTTGTGAAGAAACGGCATGAGCAGGGATGGGTGGATGAAGTATATACCGACCTCGACAAGCTGATTCACCGGATGATCTCTGCCCAGTGTGGCCGGGATGCCATTTCTCTTGCATATCAGGGAAATGTGGTGGATCTCTGGGAGAAGTTTGCAGAAGAGGAGTTACAGGTGGAACTGGGCTCTGATCAAACCTCGCTGCATAACCCATGGGCTGGAGGATACTACCCAGCAGGACTGTCTTTGGAAGAGTCCAATGAGATGATGGTGAAAGATCCGGCGAAGTTCAAGGAAGAGGTGCAGAAGTCACTCAGGCGCCAGATCTCCGCTATAAAAAAACTAACTGACAATGGCATGTATTTCTGGGATTACGGAAATGCTTTTTTGCTGGAAGCCTCACGTGCCGGCGCCGATATCATGAAACCTGATGGGACGTTCACCTACCCATCTTACGTACAGGACATCATGGGGCCGCTCTTTTTTGATTATGGATTCGGACCATTCAGATGGGTGTGCACTTCAGGGGATCCATCTGACTTGCAGGTGACTGATGAAATAGCAGCCTTAGTTTTGGAGGAAATTGCCGCACATGCCCCAAAAGAGATTGAGATGCAGATGCGCGACAACATCCACTGGATCCGTGAAGCCGGAAAAAACAATCTTGTTGTTGGTTCCCAGGCCAGAATTCTTTATGCCGATTGTGAAGGACGTACCAAAATCGCCACCGCCTTCAATGAGGCGATACGGGATGGAAAGATATTGGCTCCCATTGTACTGGGACGAGATCATCACGATGTTTCTGGCACCGATTCACCCTATCGTGAAACTTCCAACATCTATGACGGTTCCTCATTTACTGCCGACATGGCGGTGCAGAACGTAATCGGTGACAGCTTCCGTGGAGCTACCTGGGTTTCGATCCATAACGGCGGCGGAGTCGGTTGGGGAGAAGTGATCAATGGCGGTTTTGGAATGTTATTAGATGGGTCGGAGGAAGCGGACTGGAAACTAAAGACCATGTTACATTGGGATGTCAACAACGGCATCGCCCGCCGTGCCTGGGCACGGAATGATGAAGCCGTATTCGCCATTAATCGCGCGATGAAAGAGAATTCCCAGCTGAAAGTTACCCTGCCGAACAAGGTGGAAGAGGAGTTGATTGAGGGATTGTTTTAGGCTGGATGCTGTTGCCGCGTCGCTTCGCTCCTCGCAATGACAATGATGCCGGATACCGGATGTCGGATGAGGTTACCAGTTCGCTGAAACGAGTTCCTGATCCATCCCGGGATTTCCAAAGATGTTCTCAATTTTCACCAGGCCATAGTTGTATGTGATCCAATAGTACACGGCGAAATCGGTCGTATCGCCCGGTGGATGCATCTTTCCCTCTTTCATCACTTTAACACTGTTAAAACTGCCTGCTGGAACCGTCACAGGGTCATCAAGTCTGAGAACTGTAACGATGATCGTATCCTGGGAATCGATCCAGGTATATTTCGTTCCTACTGTGGCATCCGTACGCAGGTTCGTTTGAACATTCAGCGGATTCAGGCTAGACACCGACCCCCACTCTTCCGGAGTGCAGTACATATATGCGGTATAACTGTCGAAAGCCCAGGAGCAGTTGCCCTTCTGGTAAAACAGTTCATAGACGCCGTTTCCCAAGTCTTTCGTCACTTCTACATCGTAATCACACAAAGCTTTAGAGTTGGTGATCCGGTATACCCAATGATGTCCTACCTGTGCTAGGGTGAATGAAGTTTCAGGAGGAGGTACATTGTTGTTTTCTTCTTTCTTATTACATCCTGGATTGATCATGAGGATGATCGCAAACAAAAGGATCATCGATGTTAATCTCTTTTTCATCTTATTCCTTTTTTAATTAAAAATTCTTGAAGATTAGCTCTTCCAAGTGAACATCGTATGGTTGGTTGGGCAGGATCGCTTCATATTTGATAAAGCCAATGGCAAAGGTCCCCCATGCATATCCTTCGCTATAGGACCCAAATTGAGTAGTTTTTTTCAATATTTTATAACAACTATATGTTGTTCCATCGATGACCACTGGATCATTCAGGGATAATACAGTAACTGTAACTGTATCTTCACCATAGATGGTTTGATAGATGTCTCCCACCTGAGCATCTGACCGGATATTAAGAATTCTTGTATTCAGGGATGCATTCATCATATCGCACCACATTGCTGGTGATACATACCACCAGAATTGGTTCTGCCCCGAGCCCCAACCGCAATCGTTGGACATAGTGCCCGCGAAGACTCCGTTCCCAAGATCTTCAGTAAGGGAGAATTTTAGGATACATTGGTATCCATCGAATCCAGTTATACGATACTGCCACTCTCTGCCAACCTGTGCGAAGGTAATATACTTGGAATCGTCGGGAGTGGAGCTTGTTTTGACAATGTCGCCGGTGACGGTTCCTTGCTCACCTCCTCCGTTTCCGCAGAAGGTGCCAGACATATTGATCTTGATTGCATTTCCATTCAATGCAAGAGTTCCGGAAACATTGAAATTCTGGCAATCTTCATCTTCCGGGGTGCTGCATACCAGGGCGAAGCTCATCACACCGTTGGCAAAGGAGATCTGGCGCAACCGGGATACATCCGGGTCGTCCTGAATGGTCAGAAACCCTGTGAGAACATTGTCACTGAGCCTGATAGAGAGGGTCGCCATTTTGTCCCAGACTTCTGTGCCTGAAAACGTAATGGGTCCCTGCCAGGTACCAACAAACTGATCAATGCTAGAGGTGTTGCTGTCGTCGCTTTTTTTCTTGCAACCGACAGGGGTCATGATCATACATACTACGATCATGATCAGCAGATAACTGATTTTTTTCATGATTACGGCTTTTTAAGAACATATTTCTATATCACGGGAAGAGAACCGTGCTGAGCACCTGACTCTGGATGTTTGAGGAGTCGGCTGGTGCCGAATAGTCCATTTTAATAAAGCCGTACTCTTTGCTGAGATAGATGGTGCCTTTGGTAGTGATGTCGCCGGATGAGTGCATCCGTGACTCGATAGAATATTTTCCACATGTGTACGACCCGGCAGTAACATTTACGAGTACATCGGTGTTGGTCAGTGTGAGATAGGTGGAGTCGTCGCCGCTGATAAAACGGTAGGTTTTATTGATGACGGCATCCAGGTAGAAGGAGTAGAGAATATCTGTGGTAGAAGTGCCGGACATAACTGACATCCGGAACGGCTCAACCTGCCAGTTGAATTGCCGCTGGGCAAGAGGCCATCCACAGTTATTGGTCTCCGTAACAGTGAATAGATAAGGAGAAGGCCCGGTGCCGATAGTTTGCTGAACCACACAGCCGGTTTCATTGTATAGCTGTGTTTCATAGGTCCAGGCCCGGCCGGTTTGCGCGAAACTGAAATAGGCAGAGGGGTCCATATTCGGATTCACAAGAATAAGGGATCCTTCATAGGTTACGAATTGTTTGCCCAGAGGGCCGCATTCGTTGCCGGCAAGCCGGATGATCATTACGTTGTCTTCCTCTAGGTAAACATAGCCCCCAAGGTCCCAGTTGCTGCATTGTGGATTAGTGGAGTCGCTGAGAAGCAGATTGAAATAGAGAATGCCTTGCTCAAACATAAACCCTTCGAGGAAATTTATCTGACCAAGATCAAAGATGCCGTTTAGGAGATCTCCGGCAGTGTTGTTGAACAGGGTCACATGGCCGTTTTTCTCGATCCACGTGTTGTTCTTGAAGGTGGTTATCCGTCCACACCAGGTTCCTTTCAGTTGGTCAAGCGTAACTGCAGCGCTATCGAAGGTAGCTTCTTTTTTACAAGCCTGTTCTGGTAAAATCAACAGTACAAGAAGCAAAGAAATAAGAATCTTTGGAAGAATCGTGCAGAATACTGTATAACCGACCTGATTTTCTCGATGAACCATAGTTCGATAGTTTGGCTGTTTGGGGATTAAGGAATAAATTTACAGCAATTTAGCCCGATTTGCAATCATGTTGTACTATTTAAACCCCAATTCCATGAAAAAGTTACATCTTTTAATCGTTGTTTTCGCACTTTTTTCTATCATTGCCTGTAAGCAGCAGATCAAAGTGACTTATCCCGAAACAGCCAAAGTCGATACCATCAACGACTATTTTGGAACTCTTGTAGCTGATCCTTACCGTTGGCTGGAAAATGATACGTCCACCGAAACTGAAAACTGGGTCAATGCCGAGAATGCCGTAACCGATGCTTATCTTGCCAAGATCCCATTCAGGGAAAAGGTTCGCGAGAGACTTGAAAAGATCTGGGATTATCCAAAATACGGAGTGCCATTTCAAGAGGGAGACTATTTCTTCTTTTTCAAAAACGACGGACTTCAGAACCAATCGGTTCTCTATATTAAAAACGGCATCGACGGTGAACCTCAGATGCTGCTGGATCCCAATACCTTTAGCGAAGATGGGACCATTGCTCTGGCAGGTCTCTCTGTTTCCCGTGATGCCAGATACCTGGCTTACAGCCTCGCAACCAGTGGATCGGATTGGAACGAAATCCACGTGATGGAGATCGAAGGAAGGAAAAAACTCGAAGATGTGCTGAACTGGGTAAAATTTTCGGGGATGTCGTGGGAGAAAGATGGCTTTTACTACAGCCGGTATGATGAACCCGTGAAGGGTCTTGAGTACTCCAATAAAAATGAATACCATAAAGTCTTTTATCATAAAATAGGTGCTCTGCAGGCCGAGGATATTCTGATTTTCCAGGATCCAAAATATCCCCTTCGAAATTATGGAGCTTCTGTGACAGATGACGAGCATTTTCTGATTCTCTATCAAAGTGAATCAACCAGTGGAAATGCTATGTATTTCAAGGACCTCACCAAAAAGAACAGTAAATTACTCCCTCTTGTAACTGGGTTCGAGAACGACTTTTCGGTGGTTGATAACCTGGGTGATCAGTTACTGGTTGTTACCAACTACGAAGCCCCGAAAAAGATGCTGATTTTAATGGATCCAATGCAACCTGATCCCGATCACTGGAAAGTATTGATTCCTGAGCAGGATGATGTACTTCAGTCGATCGACCTGGCAGGAGACAAGATCGTTGCCGAATACATGTACAAAGCTGCCAGCAAAGCAATGCTCTTTGACTACAATGGAACCCAAACGGGCGACATTGAACTTCCGGCCGTTGGAACACTCGCCGGCTTCAGTGGTAAGAAAGATGAAAATGTGGCATTTTATGGTTTCACATCGTTTACCTTCCCCACTACCATCTTTAAGTATGACGTAAACGCTAATCAGTCAGAAATTTATATCAAGCCTGAACTTGATTTCGATGCCGAAAAGTATGATGTTAAGCAGGTTGAATACCCCAGTAAGGATGGCACCCTCATCACTATGTTCATCGTTCATCAGAAAGGTATGAAGCTGGATGGCGACAATCCTACACTTTTATATGGTTACGGCGGTTTCAATATCAGTATGACGCCAGGATTCAGCATTACACGACTTGCGTTTATTGAACAAGGTGGGGTATACGCTGTTCCCAATTTGCGTGGTGGAGGTGAATATGGCGAAGAGTGGCACAAAGCGGGAACCCTTGAGCGTAAGCAGAATGTGTTTGATGATTTTATCTCAGCGGCCGAGTACTTGATTGAAGAAAAATATACTTCCCCGGAGAAGCTGGCAATCATGGGCGGTTCCAACGGAGGATTACTTGTTGGCGCCTGTATGACCCAACGCCCCGAACTTTTCAAGGTGGCCATACCAGCGGTAGGTGTGATGGATATGTTACGCTATCATAAGTTTACCATTGGCTGGGCATGGGCTACCGATTACGGCACCAGCGAAACCGAAGAGGGATTCAATTACCTGATCAAATACTCCCCGCTTCACAACATTAAGGATGGCATAAGCTATCCGGCTACCTTGGTAACCACAGCCGATCACGACGATCGTGTTGTTCCGGCACACTCCTTTAAATTCATCGCCCGGTTGCAGGCTGCCGATTCCGGCCCGAACCCGGTTCTGATCCGCATCGAGACCAAAGCCGGCCATGGTGGAGGAAAACCCACATCCAAGGTGATTGAAGAGTATGGCGACATCTGGTCATTCATGTTCTGGAATTTAGGGATGACGCCAACGTTTTAGTACAAGCTATTCCACCCACATGTGGGGGCGACCGGTCTGGTCGCCCCCACTTTTTTTTATACCCCACCCAACCTTTTTCCATTTCGTTTTGTCATTATTTTAAAAAAAGTTACTAACAACGTATAACCTTTTGGGTGTAAATCGGATTAATGTAGGAAGACAAATCATATGGGACCCTTTTCAGATTCAAAACTCATCGACGGGATTATAAAAAAGAGGCGTGCAGTGATCCATTTTATGTACAAGGATTATTTCCCGCTGATCCTTGCACTGATTGAGAAAAATTCAGGAACCTTCCAGGATGCGGAAGACATCTTTCAGGATGGACTTGTAGCACTTTACTTGCGATGTCGTGAGAGCGAGCTGGTGCTTAATTGCAGCCTTCGGAGCTACTTCTATTCTATCTGCAGGAATCTTTGGCTGCAACGGTTGGAACGGAAACACCGTCTTGTGTTTCAGCCCGATCTTCTTGTAAATGAGAACGAGGAGATATACAATACAAAGGAGAGCTTCACACGTGAACAGAAACTTGCCCGTCACCGTGTCTTCTGGAGGCATTTCAAGACACTTCCAGAAGACTGCCAGAATATATTGCTGATGTATTTCGACAAGATTCCTTTCAGAGAGGTAGCTGAGAAACTTGGATTCTCAGATGAGAATTATGCGAAAGTGAGAAAGTATCTCTGCAAGAAACTATTGCTAAAACGTGTTAAAAAAGATCCTGAATATCCTAATTGTATCGACCATGAATGACAACGAAAATATATATAAATGGATCTCCCGTTACAACGAGGGAGAGCTGAACGGAAAGGAGATGGATGAGTTTCTTAAAATTCTTTCATCCAATCCCGAGATTCGTTCAGATATTGAATTGGACAAGGAACTTACCGAGTTCTTGCAGGACAAGGACCTGATAGAGTTCAGGAGGATTCTTGATCAGGCAAGAGTTAACAGAAGAAGAGGCTTTGGTATGAATTGCTTGCTTATTGCTGCACTGCTTACTGCCCTTGTCGCTTTCGGTGGTTTCTGGCTGTATCAAAATCCATTTGGTAAGCATCCGATGATAAAAAATGGTGTTGCTGAAACTTTAGACAAACAAAAGTCCAAAGCTGAAAACAGCGAGTCGGTCTTTCTCCGAAATGCACCGGGTTTTTCCGTCGCCCCGTTCTCAAAGTATAACCTGAGCTGCGATAATCTGGCAGCCAATTTTCGACCTCTTGGTTATATGGAGGGAATGGTTGGTGTTGTTAGTCGGGCAGGCAATTTTCATCTGTTATCACTTAATAGTCAGATCACAATTATTCCCGGGGATACCCTTCGGTTTCGATGGGAAGAGGATGTGGGAGGCCATCTCTCCTTCCTTGTTATGAACAATCGTGGTGAATTTGTTGCATCACGTGATAGTATTTTTCAGTCATCCCTGGCGATTCCAACAATTCTGTGGACGGAGGGACTCTATTATTGGAAATTTATCCATCGGGATAACCTTGTGAGTGTAGGGAAAATAATCATCAGGAGATGAGTTTTAATAGAGTTCTTATTAGATTAATCGTTCTCCTCCTGCTATGGCTGTGGATCCTTCAGACTGGAAACGCACAGTCTTTTCGAACACCTGATTCTGCTGTATTATCAAATGGTTGGTTCAATCAGGGAACTGATTACCTGATACACAGGGACTGGAACCCTGCACTAGAGGCTTTCAGAACTGCCCTCCGATTCGCTCCTGATAAGATTCAGATGGCATCGATACATCAAAATCTTGGCGCGCTCCACTATTTACTTGCAGACTATCAGAAAGCGACGATTCATTTCGATTATGCGCTGCAACTGTTAAACGGCGAGCCATCTACTCAGTCAATAAGGGCAGAGATTTGTCTTAATCTCGGGTTTACGTGGCTTGAGAGAGGCCTGCCGCACCAGGCAAAATGGTGGTTTGATCTGGCTGAGAACCGTAATTTGCAGAATCATTACCATTGGAATTTGCGACTTGCTCTTGGAACAGGGAATGTGCTATTTGCGAAAGGATCTTACCGCGAAGCCATCACAACATTCACGGATGCTCTCCAGGGTAGAAATCTGACCAGTCAGGTTTCGGAGGAGGAGATATGGGTCCTGAAAAATCTTGCCTGGAGCCTTCAGGCTATCGGAAAACCCGATTCAGCCAGATTTATACTTGACCAGGCAATAGACAGATCCGGAATTATAGGTACGACAGATCATTTTACATTAGGGGAGATCCTGCTGCAGAAGGGATTGCTCCTGCGTAGTTCCGGAGATTTTAAAGGCACCCTGCACGTATTAGGTGATGCACTGGATTGGCTTGACCAGGAGTGCCTGATCCCTGAAAACCATGAAAATGTCTCCAGGCGATTAAAAACAGTGGATGTGCTTAGGTACCGGATTTTGAGTGAAAAGATTAAGACACAATGGAGCCTTTTTAATATCTGGAAAGCGGATTCGGCGCTCATTCACAGCCTTTATGAACAAACTCTGATTGCCCTTCAGCTTGGAGAAGAGCTCATGTATAATCCCAGATTGAAAGAATTGATCTCAATTCAACCAGAAGTTCAGCGTTCACTTACCGGGATTGCCCTCGAGTTGCTCAGGCAACTGGATGACAGTACTTGCAAGTTAACGGATGAGTTTATCCAGATTGTCGAAAGACTGGACTTGTTCGAAGCACGTTGCCAGAACCTCTTTGAAATTACTGACGAAACCTTACCCGATACGCTTAAACCGAACCTTTTTGACCTGAAGAGGCAACTTTTTCTTCTGCATAAGCAACGGACACTTGAGGATACTGACGTGTTGTTGCCTCACCAGGAACTCGTTGGAGAGGGGATCATGCTGCTAGACAAACTCTATTTTATTGATCAGGTTCGGATGAGCAGAATTGATAGTTCCTCTGCTGACAACCTGCACAAGCACAGTTGCAGAACCATTTCAGATCTGTCAAAGATACATTCCCTATTAAACCAGACTGAAATCCTGATTAAATATCTCATCATTGACACAACCTTATATTCAATTTTATTTTCGATTGATACGACGATCATTCTGAAACAATATACGGGATACGGTGTATCCGGAGAGATAAAAGACTGTGTTAAAGCGATTAGAGGAATGGACCCGCCAGCATTTATCCGCTCCAGTACTCGTTTATATTGTTACCTGGTGAAGCCGGTTGAGAAATATCTTAAATTCAAGATATTATTGCATATAATTCCTGACCGGCAACTCCGGGAAGTCCCTTTTGATGCATTGATAATTGACCAAAGTATTCTACCAGGATCTTGGGGGGAATTTCTGATTAGTCAGTACGAAACCACATGCTTTACTTCGATATCAGCATGGGTAGGAAGGCAGATGAGTTTGGTTGATTCTTCTTTTAACAGGGATTACACGTTTGATTTTATTGCCTGTGCACCAGAATTCTTTGGTTCGGGAGCAACTTCATTACCTTATGCGATCCGTGAGGTTGAGGAGATAGCCAACTTATTCATTTCGGAGAGTAAGAGAGTCAAAACCATTTCAGGAAAAGGGATGCGTGTTGATTCAATGTTAGCATTGGGTGGCCAATCACGAATTTTTCACCTTGCCACACATGGGTACAAGGATCCTGAACATAATGAATTTTCGGGCTGGATGATGTCGGGTGATCCCGCCCCCTCACCGGCTATCAGTAATAAAGCGAACCGAATTGAATTGGGGGCGCTTCAGTCATTTAAGATGGAGTGTGATCTTGTAGTTTTGAGTTCCTGTTCAATAGGAGTCGATCAGGGAAATAGTTGGTATAAAATGATTGGTTTCCCGAATAATTTCTTTCATGCGGGTGTTCGTAACATGTTGTTTTCTTTATGGGATGTTTCCGATAAACATACGGATCTCTTCATGTCCTCCTTTTATCGGAAACTACTTGATGGAAAGAGCTATTCAGGTGCACTCCGCGAAGCAAAACTTGAGTTATTGTCTGATCCCGGAACAGCCTTCCCTACCATTTGGGCGGTATTTGTTTTGTGGTCGGACTGACCCCTTCCCAACCCGCCCCAGAAAGGGGGCACGTAAGCCTCTTTTAGGGGGTTTGGGTGTCTTTGACCGCAATGGTTTCAATCTCAACAAGCGCTCCTTTCGGCAATCCTAAAGCAGCAAATGCGGCCCGCGCCGGTTGGTTCACAGCATAGTACCGGTTGTAAACCTCGTTCATATCCGTAAAGTGGTCCATCGTGGTGAGAAGGACAGTTGACTTTACAACATCATCGTATGTGTACCCGGCAGCCTTCAGGATAGCCCCGATATTTTTCAACACCAGATCGGCCTGGGCTTTGATGTCTCCGTCGATCAACTGGCCTGAGGTTGGATCAATGGCAATCTGACCGGAGATATACAGTGTCCCGTTTATTTCTGTTGCCTGGCTGTAGGGTCCTATCGCCTGAGGCGCCTGATTGGTCTCAATAATTCGTTTCATAATTCGTCATTCAACAATCGTAATTCGTAATTCTATTGGTAGTCTCTGAAGTCTTTCTTTTTATTCAGTTTCATGTCCTGAAGCACACTTGCTTTTACATTGATCGAAAAATTCCATTGTTGTTGTGCTCCTTTTGGGACCCATCCGAACGACATCTCCCAGCAGTGCAGGTCACGGTAAATATTGATTGAAGTATATCCCAGCTGATTACTTGTGAAATCCCATCCGGTTGTGAGGGTAACTTTCCATTTGGGAGTGATGTTCAGTTGTCCGTTAAAATTCAGGGTTTGAATGATTGTTGGAACCCGTTTCTGCTGTTTGTTATCCCATGCTGCCGTGTAGCGGAAGTTGTAGTTAACGCTGAAACTCCATGGGATATCAAAATCTACATAATAGTCATAGTACCTTTCCAAGTCTACACGTTCCTGTTCCGTCCCTTTTGTTGTCTCTTTTTTCTTCCCCACTTTATCGGACGAAAGGCTGTAGCTGAAACCAATATCCCATGTCGTATTATCAAGCCTCAGCAACTTGTGGTTCACTTTCCACTCCGAAGCGTTGGTTCTCCTGCCCAGGGAGTCGAGGGCATATGGATCCCAGCGACTTGAATAATTAATGTTCAGACCTTTGAAGATGGAGGTCCTCCCCGATAAACTAATTGGAGACCAATTCAGGGAGTCTCTTGAAATATCATAAGAAGCGGAAATCACGAAATTGTCAATGAGAACGATTTTTTTTGTCCCGGTAACTGTATCTTTTCTATTCCGGATCTTCATCTCGAGGTTATTGCTTAGGCTAAAGGTTAAAAGTCCCGCTTTGTCAGCGGGAGGGCCACCATACATGCTTCCCTGAAAAATAGAGTATTTGCCTGGTGTTGCATTGGTGTCGTTCTCAATCTCCTTGTAATAACCCCATGCCGGAGCCCCGAAGTTCGGAGTATAACTAAAGGTAACCGCCGGAGTTAAGACGTGCCGGATCGCTTTTATCGGACCTCCCTTAAATTGAAACATCCCATAGAGCCTCGTATTGATAGATGAGGAAAAATTAAAGTCGAAGGCATTCTTGAACCCATAAATCGTATCGGTCTGATAGTGGCCTGCGTAGGTAGTGTCGGGAGTTACGATAGAATCGATATAGGATTTCTTTATATAGTTGAAATACATCCTGTCACGTATATTCACACTGTTAGTAAAATTGACATATTTAAAAATTCTCCAGGTTCCTGAGATCGGAATGTTATGCCGGATTCCGTTTTGCATATCTTTATACCATCCCGGCTGAAAAAGAGCTGAGTCGTAGGTGTTGTACCTGTTTTCAAGATCGAGGTTATACTTTAATCCGATCTGTTCAAACCATTTTAGCTTTCCCGCCCTGTTTTTCTTCCGGAAAGGATAAAACTGGTTAACGGAAAAGGAGATTTGTGGGAAAGCAAAATTGATCTCTTTCGTTATCGTGTTCTGGCTGTGGTTAAAGTTCAGGTTGAGGAAATACTTTCCGCCGAAACTCGTGGAATAGTTGATGCTCGACTGAAAGGTGTTCGACAAATAGGCTTCAGTACTTGAAGAGGGATTGTATTTGTTGAAGGTATTGCTAACGATGTTTACATTGGCTGAGAAATTACTGTTTGGCCGGGCTTTACTATCCTGGGTGTGCATCCATCGGAATTCAAAATCTTCTTGTTTCTGATAATCAGGTGATCCCTGGAACCCAATCTTGTTGACTGCATATCCAAGACGCAGGAGCCCATTGTATTTATATCGTTTCACATAGTTGAATATAGGTTTGAGGGCCCAGCTTCCGCGTGAGTAAATGTCGCCCATGACCTTAAGATCCATGTATTCATTTATTGCCCAGTAATATCCGCCATTCTCAAGGAAGAATCCACGGTTTGCCGACTCCCCGTAACTAGGCAGAATGATCCCCGATCGTTGACCGGTACGGTTGGGAAAGTAACCAAAAGGGATGAAAAGAGGTGTTGGAACTTCGGCAATAACAAGGTATGCCGGTCCGGTAACGATCTTGCTGTTTGGAATAACCTTTGCTTTGTTGAAACGGAACTCGAAATGCGGATGCTCTTCGTTGCTACATGTTGTATAAGATCCGGTTTTAATATAGGTCACATCGTCTGCCATCTTCTTTACCACCTGGCCATGCAAGTATCCTTCATCCTGTTGTGTAAAAACCCTTCGGATATACCCCTTTTTCGTTTTGTAATTGTAATTCATGATCTTAGACTTGAACTTCATATTCCCCTGGGTAAATTCCGGAACCCCGATTTCATTGTCGAGGGAGTCACGTGAACCGTGTGCATAGATCATATTTTTAGGAAAATCAATCTCTATATAATTGGCTTTCAGGTTAATGTCGGTATAGCTTATGTCGGCCGCATCGAATAGGAACATTCGCTGTTTTTTGATATCAAACCGGAGGGAATCTTCCGCTTTATAGTCAACTTTTGCTTCAAGTGAGCTTTTCTTGGGAGGTATTGCAACAGTATCGCCTCCTAGAGTGTCTGAAGCCAGGTTTATTGTATCCCCGGTTAACAGGATGGAGTCAACCTTAAGCAAAATGGAATCTTGAGCAACCGAAGGGAGGGTATCCAGAACCAAAGGCGGGATGGTATCCTGTCCCTGCAAAAATTTATGAAAAAGCAGGAAAAGAATAAGAAAAATCGTTAACAACTTCTGTGGCAAGATTGTTGATTAAATTCTATCTTTGTTTGACCAACGACAACGGAACTAAAGTGTCTGGAATCTCTTTGTTTTCCGGGCTTCAAAGCTAAAGAAAATAATGGTTGACCCACTCTTTTTAAGATACTTTAACAAACTATGGAGGAGAGCTGCATGGATGATTGGATGCCTCGTGTTTGTTACTACGACATCTTACAGCCAGGGAGAGGTTACTCTCAATAAGGTGGTAATTGATGCCGGGCATGGAGGTAAGGATCCAGGAACAGTTGGTCGCAGAACCCAGGAGAAATACGTGGCTCTTTCCGTTGCGTTGAAGGTTGGAACTCTCATTCAGCGTAATTTCCGGGATGTCGAGGTGATCTATACACGCGATCGTGACAGGTTTATTGAATTGCATGAACGGGCTGCCATTGCAAACAGGAATCAGGCCGACCTGTTTATTTCAATTCATGCGAATGCAAATAATGTCAAAACATTGCGCGGCGCTGAAACATACATCATGGGTTTGCATCGATCCCAGGCAAACCTGGAGATCGCCAAACTTGAGAATGCAGCGATTTTACTTGAAACCGACTATTCATCGAAATATGAAGGGTTCGATCCCAACTCTGATGAATCGTATATCACTTTCAGCCTCTACCAGAATTCAAATTTGGAGTCAAGCTCCCGCTTTGCCTCTGAAATTCAGAATCAGATGAAGGAGCGAGTAGGGTTGAACGATCGTGGTGTGAGACAAGCTGGCTTTCTTGTGCTATACAAAACAACCATGCCTAGTGTTTTGGTTGAAGTGGGATACCTCAGTAACATTGATGAAGAGAATTTTTTGATCTCTGAAAAAGGACAGGATTATATTGCTTCTGCCATTTTCAGAGCCTTCAGGACATATAAAAACGAAGTTGACCAGCAGAATAGAGGATCTGTAACACACATTACCTACGACACAAAGCCTCCCGGTTCCTCATCAACGAGTGACCTTATTTTTAAAATTCAGATTGCTGCCTCTTCTGACAAGATCAATCTTACTTCCCCTCGTTTCAGGGGCGTTAAGGGCATTCGGATGTATCAGCATAACGGAATGTATAAATACACCTACGGAGAGGAGACTGATTTGGGGAAAGCCACAGCGTTGCAGAAAAGAATGCAGTCAACAGGTTTTACTGATGCCTTTATCGTAGCATTTCTCAAAGGAGAGCGAATCTCCCTTGATCAGGCAAAAAGTATTTTGGGACTCTAGCATTTTGTCCTGTTTTTAGGGTTTCGGCCCGGCATAATTTTATTTTCGTATATTTGAACGGATTCTATACAACGACATCAGATGGCTCCAAAAAAATACAAAATTCGTAAAGAGATAAAGGTGGGAGTGGTCTTTATCATCGCTCTTACTGTAATGATCTGGGGAATCATGTATCTCCAGGGCATAGAAATCCTAAAGAAAAAGCGGATTGTTTACGCTGTGTATAACCGGGTGAACGGATTGGTTGCAGCCAACCCTGTCACAATTCAGGGAATGAAGGTAGGACAGGTAAAAACTCTCTATTTTTCTAAGGAGGATCCTCAAAAAATTATCGTTGAACTGTATCTCAGCAACACAACCTATCCCATCCCCAAGAACTCAATTGCGAGTATCTACAGCGCTGATTTGATGGGTTCAAAAGAGATTGAGATATTGCCTGGCAACTCCACTGAAATGATCGGCGATGGGGATACTCTCTTGTCACGGACGGAAGCAACATTGGGAGAGGAGGTCAACCAGCAGCTGGCACCAATAAAACACAAGGCGGAGAACCTGATCAGTTCCATCGACACGCTGGCTACTATCTTGCAGCAGGTCCTGAACAAAAACACCCAGAAAAGTCTCATCGAAGCAATTGAACATATTAAGGAGGCTATTGCGAATATTGCTCATATGACGTATAATGCTGATACACTTGTGACTCAGCAACGATCCAATATTGCCAGAATTATCACCAACATGGAGTCGATCAGTAAAAACCTTGAGAAAAACAACGACAAGATCACCAATATCCTTCAAAACTTTTCGGATGTAAGTGATTCACTCGCCAGACTCAATATTCCTGCAACCTTTTCCCAGGTTGATCAGGCGGTTCGAAATCTGAATGAAGTGATTGGTAAAATCAAAAGTGGGGAGGGTACCATCGGGCTTCTCGTGAATGATTCATCCCTGTATTACGAGATGGATAAAGCTGCCCGCGATCTCAATCTCTTACTCGAAGATATTAAAACAAATCCTAAGAAATACGTACACGTATCGGTGTTTTAGGGGTATATCTCTTCCTTCGATTTAGGTCTTTGCTCCTCCAGCCAGTTGAATCCTTTTAGTACCAGGTCGTAGGGTGAGATTTCATTTTCGGGATAGAGTGTTCCCTCAGGCTTATCGATGTATGTGATCGTCTGGATGTCATTGTCTTCAACAAAGATTAACATATCGCTTGCAAAAAGCTTGTTGATCCCGATCAATGTCTTGTCCTCTTCCCTGGCGAAATAGACGGTCTCAGAGTTTCCCAGAACCTTGATCTTGTAGAGTTCGTTTTTAATAAAGTAGGCAATCATATCCTTTCCCTTGATCTGGTTGAATTTCGACGTATCATCCTGGGAAATGATAAAGGCCGACTTATACATCACCATGGTATCCATCTCCCCGTTTCGGATTGTCATAGTAATGGTATCGGCTGTCAGTTGATTCTCTCCTGTCCAGATAACCGGACTATGATACATGTACATGGTGGAGTCGGAACTGTGGAATGCAAGTGAATCGCAGGCTCCCTGCAGATCTTTCCTGAAGAATTTGACTTTGTAATAAGCAAACATCGCCTTGATCTGTTGCTGGTCATCATCAGGGTCGAAATAGGCCTTGATGGTATCACCATGCATAAAGAGGGTGTCATTGTTGTCGATCATCATCGCGGTGGCATGGTCGGTCATGAAACCAACCCCCCGCTTCCGGATCAATTCGCCATAATTTCCCGTCAGGGCAATATTCTGGATAGTGTCAAGCAACAGGGCGTTATTGAAGACCTGCCCAAATCCATTAACCCGGTCATAATAAATTGTGTCACCGGTTAGCAGTTGAGCCTCATGATAGATCTTGCCACCATAACGCAGAAGTGAAATATCTTTTTGTGTATCATACCAGCCGTCTGTGCAATAGATGGAATCAACCTTATCAGTAGTCACAACCGAAGATGGCCCATAAAAATAGGCGACCTCAGTCACGGTGTTGTACATCAGAGTATCAGACCTCATGTAAAAATCGGGATTGATGAGGATTACCTTTTCTTTGAAAAAGAACTCCTTGGCACTGGTGTAATAATAGCCATACTGACTTACCAGACAATTGTCGTCACTTACAATCTTTCCCCAGTTATCATACCAGGCGATTTGGGTTTTTCGGTCGAAATCGAGACTGTCTGTCGTCAAAATTGTTTGGTTGTCAATCAGCTTGACATGCCCCCATACTTTGGCGACCTTCGTATTCCCGCTGTATTGAAGCGAATCTCCGTAGAGATTGAGTGTGTCAGAAGCTTTGATATGAACATTCCCGTATGCTTTTACGATGTTTGTCATATCGTTCAGATAGGCACTGTCGCAATATAGATATCCTGTGTCATGCCGGAGAATTACATTCCCGATAATACGCTGGATATCGGGACCGATTGCTTTGTTGAACTCCCAGGTATTGGCTTGCTCCAGGACAATTTTGGTGGTATCCTGGGCAAACAGGATGCCGGATGGCCAGATGCCGGATACCAGTATAGCAAAACCGATAAAGATGTTGTTAATCCGCGGAGAACTCATAATGTGAAGCCTGTTTCGCAAAGGTCGGATTTTTTTGGGAATCCTTGTCAGAGGAGGCATGTTTTAACTTCTTTTAACGGTAGTCTTTTGGCAGGAGTGAATAAGCTATCCTTGAAATGGCCTCTTTTTTTATTTATATTTGATAGATTTTAAAATCTGTACCTATGAAAAAATTAATGAAAATTGACGCCTGGATTGCCGCGATCATCGGGATCATCCTCCTGGCTGTCGGAATTGTTGTTTTTCTGATCGAAGCCGATATCAGTGCCATGACCTGGAACGACTGGTATCATGCCTCCATTCCCTTCATCCTCTGGGCGATCTGCATGAGATTGTTTGCAGCAACACATGAGGAAAAGAAGAAGGAGTAATCTATCAATTCATCTGGGCTCGAAATTTTAGTGTACTTTTAACGGTTATTGGTCACCAAAATCGTTAAGGTATGAAAACCATTTTCAAACTGAAAGGGTGGATTGCCCTTGCAATCGGCGCTATCCTTATGGTTGTTGGAATTATCATGATGTTCATGACTTCCGGTGTTTGCAGCATCTCATGGCAGGATTGGTATTACGCTTCAATGCCGTTTATCCTGTTTGCCATCGCGATGAGGATCTTTTACATCAGTCATAAAGGACGGTGAAGAAGGATGATTTTGTCATTTTGGGAGATAATCCTGCAGGGCTTCAACGTATTTCTCAAATGCTGCAACACCAGCAGGTATAATTCGGCAGGTGGTTCGCGGCATTTTCCCCCGAAATGATTTTTTTACGCTGATATACCCTGCCTCCTTCAATTTTTCGATCTGAACGCTCAGGTTTCCAGCTGTGGCTCCCATGGTATTCCTCAAGTAGACAAAATCGGCTTCACTTGTGCCAACCAGGATCGACATGATGGCCAGGCGAAGTTGTGAGTGTAGCAGGGGATCCAGCACTTTAAACATGGGCGGTCTCTTTTTTGTTCAGGAGATGCCCTGGGATGATATATCCTGAAATTGCACCAATACACAGGACCAGTTGCTGAATCTCCTGAGCATATGCGTGATGAACGGTTATGAGGAGAAAGAGTGCCCCCAGCCAACAGATTATACCTCCAACCCACAAAGGTTTAAACCCATAAGCTTTCCCCGAAACAAACAGGGCAAAACCATAAAGGCACAACATGGTAGGAGGGAGGAAAAGCCAGGGCATCCACCGCTGGAGCTCTTCACTGCCAGTTGCATCCGTATGACCAGGAATGAAAGCGAATGTGGAGAGGAAAAATCCCAGAACAACCAGGACAATGGAGAGGCCAAAAGCGATCCAGACCCATCTCATCAATTGGTCTACATAGGTCGTTACAAGCCTGTTGTGTTCACTCTTTCTGATCATGAAATAGTGGATTGGATAGCCCAAAGCCATCAGGCACCACAAATCAAACGCATGATATTTAATGTCAGGTGGCAGGAGAACCAGTAATATAAAGGTCCCCAGGCTGATGCCAGCTACCAGATAACCCCAGAGTAAAAATATTTTCCCCATCCCTTTCTGAAGGTTGTTCTTGGCTGTACTGATCATTTGGTGGATCAGGTCGAAGCTTTCTTTTTCTGATAATGTGTGGTCCATAATCAATGATTTTAATAATTTACTTACAAAAATAAACTAGTTTATAATATAAACCAAATTTTTATTAAATTATTATTTTATTCCTCATCCTCATTCCTCCTTCCTCATTGATTCAACTTGTTCGTTAATTCACAATTCCCTACTTTTGTGCCTTCTTCTCAATTCAAACGAATACATGACAAAACTCCCTTTTGATCCTCGCCAAAACTATGAGGATACTCGTGAAGCCATCGGATATGTTCAACGCAAAGAGGCCACCCAACAGGACTACGACCGCATCGGGTTTATGTCGGGGCTGGAGGTTCACCAGCAACTGAAAACCAAGGAGAAACTTTTCTGCCATTGTCCAGCCGGCATTTATCAGAAACCGGATGAATATGATGCCGAAGTGATCCGGCACATGCGTCCAACCCTCTCCGAACTTGGAGAATATGACGGTACTGCACTGATGGAGTTCAAGACCCGTAAGGAGATTGTTTACCGAATAAGCAATCGCACAGCCTGTACCTATGATGTGGATGATACTCCTCCTTTTCCATTGAACCGCGAAGCCCTGGGTATCGCCTGTGAAATATCCCTTCTCTCAAAATTGAATATCGTTGGAGAGGTCCATATTACCAGGAAACAATACCTCGACGGCAGTATCCCAACAGGATTTCAGCGGACGGCTATCATAGGAGTAGAGGGGGAAATTCAGTTGAAAAACAAGACAGTGAGGTTGATTCAACTCAGCCTTGAGGAGGATTCCTGCCGGGAAGTCTCCGATATCGGGCATCAGCGGATTTACCGCACCGACCGGCTCGGGATGCCTTTGATCGAAACCGTCACCTATCCCGATTTCAAGAACCCCGACGAAGTGAAAGAGGGGGCCGATTACATCCGCTTCCTCAACCGGAGCACTGGCAAGGTAGCCACCGGTATTGGCTCCACCCGGGCCGACGTCAATGTGAGCTGTAAAGGAGGAACCCGCGTAGAGATCAAAGGGGTAGCCCACAACCGCTGGATGCCGGAGCTCACCCACAATGAAGCCTTCCGTCAGTTTGCCCTTCTCCGTATTAAAGAACTGCTGAACAAACGAGTGACAGATCCGAAAAGCTGGAAGATCAACTCACTCCCTATCTTGCGGAAAGATTTTGCTGCCGGAATAACCCTGTTGAACGAGATTGACACTCTCGGTTATCCTGTATATATTGTCAACCTGCCCAAATTCGGCGGCATTCTCTCCTATTTCCTTCAGCCCGAGATGACTTTCGCCGATGAGCTGACTAACCGGCTGAAAGTGATCGCCTGTATTGAAAAGCCCAATATGCTTTATTCTGAGATGTTCGAAGATAGCGTGGGAACTGAAAACTGGATTAATATTCGCCATCTCCTCAAAGCTGGTGATGAGGATGCCCAGGTTATTCTTTGGGGCCCGGAGGCCGATATCCCAACCGCACTGGAGACGGTGGAGGAACGATGCCTGATGGCTTTTGCCGGCGTTCCCAACGAGACCAGGAAATCGTTTGAGAACGGCACTACGATATTTGAACGGGTGCTCCCCGGAGCCGACCGGATGTATCCCGATACCGATACAGCACCAATCCCATTGGAGGACAACGTGCTGGATGAAATGGCAAAACGGCTTCCAGTAGTTACATCCGACCGCTTCGACCAACTCACCAGCTGGGACGTGCCCGAAGATACATTTACTTACATACTGAAGAACAACCTGGTGCCGATCATCGAAAATATTCAGACCAATCTCGGCATCCCTGCAAGATTTACCGCTACTTTATTGGCTCACAAACTGAACCACATGGAGCGGCAGCTTGGACAAGTTCCAGGTTTTACTGGTGAGAAGGTTTACGAACTGCTGGCCTATCTGAAATCCAATAACCTCGATCAAGAGATCGCGAAGAAGATGCTATGGATCGTCTACCGGCATCCGGAGAGAGATTTTGATTCGGTATTGGCGGAGGTGAAATTTAAGAAAGCTTCTCATGATGAGATCGTTAAGCTAATCCCGGCACTAATGGAAGTATATAAAGAGATAAAAACCTCGAGAAATGATGGTGTTGGGGCGAACTGGATCATGGGAGAGTTGAGGGAAAAGGCATTGGGGAATGTTTCGCTGAAGGAGTTGAGGGATCTTATTAACCCCAAAACCCATGTTAACCCCTAAATCCCCTGAAGGGGACTTGCTCCTCCCTCCGGGAGGAAAATTTCTGCGAAGCAGAGTAAGCCCCCTTTAGGGGGTTTGGGGGTAGGAAAAGATTACTGCAAATAATATCGAAGAAATCAATTATGGCTGACGACAATTTCCAGGGCTACAAAGGAAAGGCACTCGAAACACTGAAAAAATTCAACGCCCGGGTGTGGGCGAAGGTGAAGGTGGATACCACACGTGGCGTTTTTGAAGGGACGATTCTTCCCCGGGCCGAGAATACCGACGACATGCACCTCGTGATGAAGTTCTTCACGGGCTACAACATCGGAGTGGATGTGGGTACGATTACCAATATCGAAGAGCTGGGATATAAAAAGGCAAATTATAAGATTCCTGAAAAGGAGTTTCCCTATTCCAAAGAGTTGCCAAATGTTAAATTGCTTGGGACAGGGGGAACGATTGCTTCCCGACTGGATTACAGGACCGGTGCCGTGATCCCGGCCTTCTCTCCAGGTGAATTGTATGGAGCAGTGCCAGAACTTGCCGACATCTGCAACCTTACCACGGAAAAACTTTTTGGCGTTTTCAGCGAAAACATGGGTCCGGCTCAATACAAAGAGCTGGCGATTGCCATCGGGAAAGAGATTGAAAAGGGTACTCAGGGGATCATCATCGGTCATGGTACCGATACCATGCACTATACCTCTGCTGCATTGACCTTCATGGTTCAAAACTCACCTATCCCGATCGTAATCGTTGGTTCGCAACGCTCATCCGACAGGCCAAGTTCCGATGCCGCATTAAACCTGATGCATGCTGCTACGGCTGCAGGTCATGGTGACATTGCCGAAGTAATGGTTTGCATGTTCGGTCCGACATCTGATGAATACGGTTTTTTACACAGGGGAACACGTGTTAGAAAGATGCACTCTTCCTACCGCTCAACATTCCGCACCATTGGCGATACACCGCTGGCAACGGTAACCCGGGAAGGCGTATTCCCAATCAAGCAGGACTACAAACGATGCCGGACTGACCGCAACGTTACGATTCTTCCTTACTTTGAAGAGAAGGTGGGGATGATCTACTACTACACCAATATGCAGCCCGACATGATCGATTCGATGGTGGACAATGGGTACAAGGGAATCATCATTATCGGCACCGGACTGGGCCACGTGAACAAACCGCTCTACCCTGCCATCGTGAGGGCAGCGGAAAAGGGAGTAGCAGTTTATATGACAGTACAAACTTTATGGGGATACGTCCACATGTTTGTCTACGATACCGGCCGCGACCTGATGGCCAAAGGAGTTATTCCGGCTGAAAACATGCTCCCGGAGGTTGCATACATTAAACTGGGCTGGGCATTAGGACAAACTAACGACCTGGCTAAGGTGAAAGAGCTGATGCTCACCCCTATCAACGACGAGATTACTCCCCGCGAGCCTTATAACGGATACCTGATTTACCAGGGTGGCGTGCCGGAGGTGGAGGATTTTATCAGGAAATTCCATAAATAAAGTCAGAGGTCAGAGTTAGATGGCAGAACTGGAAGTTGGAAGGTAGAAGTACGAGGTTTTTTATCCAGCTTCCGGTGATCTAAAAGCTAACGCCCCAAAGAAACCGCCATACCCAAGTGCCTTCATCGGGAAGGTAAGCTCCCTGGACTCCCAGCTCAAACGGCGCCACGAAGCGCAGGATATGCATCTCTGAGGTGAGCTCGAACCCGGTCGATTTCAGGAAAGTATCCTCAAGAGGCTCCCAGCCATGCGTCCAGTCGTAGAAGAGATTCAGCTTGAAACGTTTGATGTAGAGAATCGATCCCAGGCTGGCGTCTAACCGCAGGAAAGGGAATTTATAGTTCGCCGAAAACGAAAGCATGTCGGGCGTATAGATGGCTGTCGTTCCGCGCGGAATGGCAATGAGGTTTGAAAACTGGTAGCCGTAAACGAGGTTGTCCCATCTCCGCTGGTAGCCTCCATATATCCGGATGCCGTGATGCCGCAATATCCCCGGAAAATAAAGGTTAGTGGAGATGCCGAACACCGATCCCATATCGTTGCCGGTAAAGGGTGTATGACGGAAATTGATGTCGAGGTTCTGGCCCCATTTCGGAAACATGTCCTGGTAATTGGACCGGATATAATTGTACATGTATAACCGGTAATCCAGTGTGTTGATCGACCCTTTAGTGAATTGCTCCGGTGTGTTTTTGTCATGAATCACATAGATCCAGGAGGTTCCAACCGTCGGCTGGATTTTTCGGTACCAGATACCACGCGAAAGGTTCATCGGCACGCTGACCGCTGCCTGCAGGTTGCTTTCGTTCCATGTATAACGAAAGCTTTCACCGGTGCTGGAATACTGCCCGATCCCAGCCCGCTTGCCATAGGAGTAATTCACATCGATCACAGGAAACCATCCCCTATAGGAGAAGTTGAGGTAGAACTTCCCAGTCTCTTCACTCAAGTCGTATTCAAACCCTGCCCCGGCAAAGGCAGTACTCAGGAGGTTCTGCGAAAGGACTGAAACCCCAGGCTTCAGTGTCATGTTATCTGCGTCGATCGACACCGGCGCCCAGGAGTGCACGTCAAACAGATGAGAGAATTTTCGGTAGCGGGTGACAGGAAGGTCAGATGCCGGATACCGGATGCTGGATACTGGATGCTGGATGCTGGATGCTGGTGAGTTTGTCAGTTGGGAATCGTAATTCGTAATTCGTAATTCGTAATTCACTTTCACACTGTCCTGAATGTTCACACCTTCCTGCTCCGCCATCGCCTCAGCAAGTTTGAATGTGTATTCAGGTATTGAATCCAGCGGAATCCACAGTGAAGGATCAGCAGTTCGGGTGACTACCATCATGCCATCTGCGTTATAATCGGAGTAGACAATTGTGTTTCCATCGGGTAAGAGGGAAGGATTGGTTGCCTGGAATCGTGCTGATGTCACTTGGTAGAGTTGCCGTGAAAGGGTGTCGATGGCAAAGATGTTTTCAATCCCTGTGTAATCCGCCATAAAGAGCAGGTAGTTTCCATAAAACATTGGTGGACCGGAAATCTCCTGAAAGGAGGGAGGCAAGAGGGATGTAACGGAACTACCCTGTAACTCCATCACGCAAAGCGATTTTCCCTCCTGCGTCAGCAGAATAAAAGCGATATTGTTCCTATCTGCCGACCATGCAGGTTGCAGAAATAAACCTCCGTAAGGAGCTGGGATAGAGTCAAGAACTTTCCCGGAAGCCGTTTCCAGGATGTCAATAAACGACTGACTCTCCTCCGTGATCCGAACAGCCAGAATGGATTTGCCGTCAGGTGACAGGGCAGGGGAGAAATACCGGCTCTTTTTGGTCAGATCCCGGATCCCTGACTTACCCCCCAACCCCCTAAAGGGGGAGTAAGTCCCCTTCAGGGGATTTAGGGGTACAAATTTCCTAATTACGGAATAACTCCTATTCTCCCACCGTATATCCGGCCGGTACTCGGTCCAGACAATTGCATCCTTCGAAACCGAGAGGCTTCCGGACTGGTAGGCACCGAGCCTTTTAAGGTTTTTCGTATCTCCTTTTGCATTCAGCAGCATCAGTTTCGGCACTCCTTCATTGCTCCACTGCGCAGCGATCAGGATTGAGTCATTCACAAATTGGGGCTTATCCCAGGTGGTGTAATCGGCTCGGTTTGGGGTTGTGACCTGTTTGAATGATGATCGCCACGAGGCATCTTCATCATGTTGCCATTCAATCAGCAACTCTTCCATCATCTTCCGGTAGAGGCCGGTTTTCCAGTATCCGGTTTTCTGTCGGATGCCGGCGTTGAATGGAACCACCATGAAGGGAAGTTTCGCCACTTTATCAAGCGTGTGGCTCCAAAGTTCGTATCCGTACTTTTCTCTCCCTTTTGCCACCAGGTGATAGCCCAGGGCATAGGCATCAGGGGTGAAGGTTTTGTAGGAGCCCATGGTTGCCACATCGTAGGAGTAGATCCCTTTTTGCAGGAACTGTGCCCGAAGAGGCGCTGAAAAAGAGGCTACCCGGCCACGCCCCGAGTTGGAGAGTGCGGTCTCAGTAACAGTGGCATCCCCTTCGAGGAACCAGGTTGGAATATAAAGGCCGAGCACGGCACCTGCAGCCTGCTCTCCGAAGACATAGTACAGTGCTTTCGAGAAGCCCTGGTTCATCTTGCTTGTCTGGACAGCGTGGCGGTATTCGTGCAATACCAGCTGCTCCAGCCAATCCTCGGGATAGATGTCCTGGGGCGGACAGGTATACAATTCAATCCGTCGGGGAGCCCATACAGTTAGTCCGTTTGAAATGGTGGAGCTGGTGTGCAGGAGAAACGGCATCCGTGGAACCTTTGCTTTCAATGACTTCGTTTCGTATTTAGTGGTAAGCTGCAGGATGTTGGCCAGGTATTGGCTATGGGAAAGAAAATTCTCAGGGAAGACAATCCTGAATGAATCGGTCTTGATCTGGCTCCACTTCACGGATGCCGGATCCTGACCGGTAGAGTAATACTGGGCTTGCAGGACGACTGTGCAACCAAGGAGCAGCAGGAGATATAGGAGAATTCGTTTCAAGGTCGAATGTGATATTGGGGTGTAAATTTAGCGCTATTTCACATTTACCAAAAATTTCCTACTTTTGAATACAATTCGCATTTCTCCCATTATGCTAGACAAAATCATCACCTTCTCCATTAAAAACAAACTAGTCATCGGGCTGTTGACCATTGCTTTGATTGCCTGGGGGATCTTTAGCTTTATCAAACTTCCGATTGATGCTGTCCCCGATATTACCAACAACCAGGTTCAGGTAATTACTATCTCTCCCTCCCTTGCTCCCCAGGAGGTGGAACAATTCATCACCTTCCCTGTTGAAACAGCCATGGCCAATATCCAGGACGTGACGGAGATCCGCTCTCTGTCGCGATTCGGACTTTCGGTAGTCACCATTGTCTTCCACGATGATGTGGATGTGATGCGGGCGCGACAGATTGTCTCCGAACAGATTGTACTTGCAGCCCAGCAGATTCCCGCCGAATACGGTTCTCCTGAGATGATGCCTGTTACAACCGGCCTCGGCGAGATCTATCAGTATGTCCTTGAGGCAAAGCCTGGTTACGAAGATCAGTATTCGCTTTTTGATCTCAGGACGATACAGGATTGGATTGTAAAACGACAACTTGCCGGAATTCCCGGAATCGTGGAGATCAGTTCATTTGGCGGATTGCTGAAGCAGTACGAGGTGGCTGTTGACCCGAAGCACCTGGTAGGAATGAATATCACGATCCCGGAGATCTTTGATGCCCTTGAGAACAATAATCAGAACTCGGGAGGAAGCTACATCGAGAAGCGGCAGGAGGCCTATTACATCCGAACCGAAGGTATCGTCAAAGATGTCAGGGATATCGAGCAAATTGTGGTCAAAGAGGTGAATGGGCTGCCCATTACCATCCGGGATGTGGCAGTTGTAAAGATTGGTGCCCCACCGCGTTTCGGAGCTATGACAAAAGATGGCAAGGGTGAAGCCGTTGGAGGGATTACACTGATGCTGAAAGGGGCAAACAGCGATCAGGTAACTGGTCTGGTAAAGGAGAGGATCAGAAAGGTAGAGAAGATCCTGCCGCCCGGATTGGAGATCAACCCCTACCTCGACAGATCGTTACTGATCGGGAAGACCATTCATACTGTTACGACCAACCTTATAGAGGGGGGGCTGATCGTCATTTTCGTTTTGGTACTGTTGCTCGGCAATATGCGTTCGGGACTGATTGTAGCTTCAGTCATCCCGCTTTCGATGCTCTTTGCCATCGCCATGATGAATGTCTTCAAGGTCTCGGCAAATCTGATGAGTCTGGGAGCGATTGACTTCGGGTTGATTGTTGACGGAACTGTCATTGTTGTTGAAGGGATCATGCATCAGTTGCAGAAACATTTCAACCTGCAACAGCTCGACCAGCGCAAAATGGACGAAACCATCTTCAGGGCGACAAGTCGTGTGAGCCATTCTGCTGTCTTTGGCGTGTTGATCATACTCATCGTTTATGTTCCGATTTTTGCTTTTACAGGAATTGAAGGCAAGATGTTCAAGCCGATGGCCCAAACCGTCAGTTTCGCATTGGTTGGCGCATTGATCCTCTCCTTTACCTACGTCCCGATGGTCGCCTCGATCTTTCTCAGGAAAAAGGTCGTTTTCAAAAAAAATATCTCCGAGAAATTAATGGATCACTTGCACCGATGGCATGATAAGACCCTTGATGTCGCAATGCGTCTTCCGGTACTTGTCATTGTTGGCGCATCCATCATCGTGGTGATCAGCCTGTGGATCTTCTCCCGCATGGGCGGGGAGTTCCTCCCTACGCTGGAAGAGGGCGATCTTGCCTGCCAGATGACCCTTCCACCGGGTTCTTCCTTATCTCAAAGTATCGCCACCACCACTCTGGCAGAGAAGATACTGACCGGGCAGTTTCCCGAAGTAATTCACGTGGTCTCCAAAATCGGCTCGGCAGAGGTACCGACTGACCCGATGGCTATTGAGGATGCCGATGTGATGATTACCATGAAGCCGAAGAAGGAGTGGGTGAGCGCCCAAACACGGGAGGGGATGGTTGACAAGATGAAGAAAGCGCTCGCTGTTATCCCTGGGGCGAGTTTTGATTTCTCCCAACCCATCCAGCTGCGCTTTAATGAGCTGATGACTGGGGTGAAGACCGATGTTGCCGTGAAGATCTTTGGAGAGGACCTCGACATTCTCTTCGATCAGGCAAACAAGGCTGCCTCCATCATTGGTAAGATCCCGGGGGCCGGCGATGTAAAGGTTGATCAGATTGTGGGATTACCACAATTGGTGGTTACATACAATCGCGACAAAATTGCCCAATATGGATTGAATATCAATGAGATGAACTCTATTATACGAACTGCATTTGCCGGTCAGGCGGCCGGTTTGGTCTTCGAGGGTGAGCGTCGGTTCGATCTGGTTGTAAGGATGGATGAGGAGTACCGGAAAAATGTGGATGCCCTGCGAAGCCTTCGGGTCAACCGGCCCAATGAGGAGTTGATCCTGCTCAGCCAGGTGGCGGATATCCACGAGGTAAGCGGACCGATGCTGATATCCCGGGAGGAGACCAAGCGGCGTGCGACCATCGGTATCAATGTGAGAAACCGGGATGTAGAGTCCTTTATCGATGAGGTTGACAGGGAACTGACCCGCAAGATGGCGTTGCCTGCGGGATACTATTTTACGTATGGCGGACAGTTTGAGAACCTGAAAACAGCCAAACGGACCTCTTCCATTGCTGTTCCGGTCGCCCTTGCAGCAATCTTTATCATGTTATTTTTTGCTTTTAGCTCTTTTAAACAATCTGTTATGGTATTTTCCGCTATCCCCCTCGCTGCCGTTGGCGGCATCTGGGCATTATTGATACGAGGGATGCCATTCAGCATCTCGGCAGGAGTTGGTTTTATTGCCCTATTTGGGATAGCCGTCCTGAATGGGATCGTATTGATATCCCATTACAATCAGCTGGAAAAGGAGGGTATTACTGATATCTGGGAGAGGATCAAACAGGGGACATCGGACAGGCTTCGTCCTGTCATCATGACCTCGCTGGTAGCCGCTTTCGGTTTCGTGCCCATGGCCCTTAGCACAGCTGCCGGGGCGGAAGTCCAGAAGCCACTGGCAACGGTGGTAATCGGAGGAATCCTTACAGCATCTGTTCTTACCCTCGTTGTACTTCCGGTGTTGTATTACACCTTCCAGGAGGGATTCCATTGTGCACTCACCAGGATCCGTTTATGGCCAAAAAAGAAGTTACCTCCGGTTGTGATGCTGCTCCTTCTGTTACTTTTCCCTTTCTCGATGTTTGGCCAGGATAGAGGCTTGCCAAAATTATTGACTATGCCGCAGGCGGTTGATATTGCGCTTCAGAATGCCATTGAAATAAAGAATTTCGAACTGGAGAAAAAGGCAGAGAAGAGCCTGATTATGTCGGAATTCGACCTGGCAGGCCCAACCGTATCAATAGAGACTGGGGAGATTAACTCAGCCCTGAAAGACTACAAGGTAGTCATCAGCCAGGAGATAGATTTTCCGATGGTATACGTGGAGAAGGTGGCAGCCCAGAGGGCCAAAACCGAAGTAATTTCGCTCCTCTCAGAGTTGAAAAAGGTGGAGCTTATCACAGAGGTAAAATCGGTTTACATGGAGTGGTGGATAACAACTGCCAAACTCCTGCTGAAAGAGAAGCAAGACAGCATCTTCGGGATCTTTTACAATGCAACTTCACGGCAATTTGAAGCCGGTGATGTGAATCAGCTCGATGTGTTGATCAGTGAGTCGAGAAAAGCAAAGACTGAACTGGATGTCAGATCTCTACGGATCGAAGTGGAATCAATGATCAACGATCTGAAAACAATGATCCATTCGGATACCGATTATGTGGCTCCTGCAGCTCGTCCAATGCGACTTGATACTCCACTGTTGCCATCCGACGGATTTTCAGATAACCTCACAATGAACTATCTGGAGTCCTCGTTGAACTACGAAAAAGCAAATCTCCGGAAGGAGTCCTGGCAGTTGGCCCCTTCGTTCAGCATTGGGTGGTTCACACAGAGCCTCGACAATGTAGAACCATTTACCGGGTGGACCTATGGCATCTCACTTCCGGTATGGTTCTGGGTCCCCATGGGTAAAATCAAGTCGGCCAAAATCAGGCGCGATATAGCTTCCAACGAAATTGAAAATGGGATCCATCATCTCGATAGCAAGTGGTACAGGTACAGAAAAGAGTTGGAGAAAGCAGAATACACACTGAGTTATTTTGACCAAAAAGGATTATCTCTTTCACTTTCCATGATCTCTTCGGCCGAGAAGAGTTATCGTGCCGGTGAGATCAACCTCTTTCAGTACATATTCACCCTGAATGAAGCATTCTCACTGCAATTGGAATACCTGGATGCATTAAACAGTTACAATCAAACAGTAATCCGGATTAACAGGCTACTGGGAAATATTTGACCATGAAAACAATTATAGGAATATTCATCTGCCTCTTCCTTGCCGGCTGCCATTCAAATACGGTGACAGAAGAGACAACCAGCAACGTTACACCTGAAAAGGGAATGGTTGTTCTTACTAAGGAACAGATAGAGATCGGCAACATCACGTTTGGAACCCTCACACGGGAAGTGCTCTCTAAGGATATTAAGGCCAAGGGCAAGCTGATCCTCAGGTGGCAAAAGAACGCATCTGTGGGAACCATGATTGGGGGTACGGTTAAGTCGATTCTTGTGAATGTGGGTGACAAAGTATCCAGGGGCAAACTTCTGGCTGCCATCACTTCACCTGAGATCATCGAAGTACAACAGAAATATATATCTACAAGGTCTCTTCTAGCCTATCAAAAGAGTGAATATGAACGGCAGGAAATCCTGAACAAGGACAAAATCAACGCAGATAAAAGGGTGGAGGAGGCGAGAAAGGACCTAACCGATCTCGAAGCAAGGTACCAGTCCTTAAAAATGCAGATGGAGATGTTCAACATCCCGTTGGAAGCCCTTGATGCAGGAAATATTCAGCCTGATGCAGGTGTTGTAAGTCCTATTGCAGGCACGGTTGAAGAGATGGCGATCACTATCGGGCAATATGTTGAACCCAACAAGCCGATGTTCAAGATCATCGACAAAGACAACCTTCTCCTCGAGATTCGGGTTTTCGAGAAAGATGTCCCATATATCTCAATTGGTCAGCGTGTTACATTTACACTCGCCAATCTTGGCGCAAAGACCTATGAGGCTACGGTGACCAGCATTGGTAAAACGGTTGAGGAGGATGCCCGCACCGTTAAAGTCATTGCCAGCTTCAATAATACTTCGCAGCATATCCTCCCCGGAATGTTTGCTTCCGCAGAGATCCACACGGATGAGCAGGAGGTGGATGCACTTCCCGAAGAGGCCGTTGTTGGAGAGGGTACAGATGCTTCATACATCTATTTCACACGATCGGGGGTGAATGACTCACTTGGGTCGTTTCAACGGATGGAGGTAAGTACCGGCTTCTCGGAAGATGGATTTATCCAGATTTTTCTGAAGGATTCACTGCCCCCGGATGCCATGGTGGTGATTAGCGGAAGCTATTTCGTAAAATCGGAAGAGCTGAAGCAGGGAGAGTAAGTGGGGGTAAGGCGAAATACGAAATTAGGAAAATAGGAAATTAGGGAGTGACTAGTTCACTATAATTTTTTTCACTACCCTAGTTGTCTCTCCTGATATCAGAATCGTATAAACTCCAATTGGGAGTGGCCGCAAATCGATCTGATGGTCAGTGTTCCCCTGTTTGACCAGAAGCTGTTTCTCCGTAACCTTCATGCCGATTTGATTTACAACAACTATCTCATACGATTCATCCATTTTCTGGTCGAACCGGAGGGTGAATGTCCCGATGTTCGGATTGGGATAAAGAGTAATCCCCTCCGATTGATGCTCCTCAATCCCTGTGATGATCACATAGATATGGTTGGAGGTATCGGATTCACATGAGTTGATGGTCACCTTGTCCCAGTACTCACCCTCTTCCACAACAAGATGGGTTGAGCCGGTAGCGCCTGTGATTTTGATGCCATTCTTGAACCATTGGTTTCCGGTAAGCGTATTACTGAACAACATATTTCCCTGCAGATGAATCTCTGGTGTGGCGGGTATCTGGGTGACAGTGATTTCTAGTGGTGGTGAAGGCGCACCGTTTCCACAGGCATTACTGGCGGTTACTGTCACATTGCCGCTTAAGGCTGTCGCCGGGTAGTAGACCAGGATAGATGTCGTTCCGGCCCCGGAGGTGATAATAGCTCCGGGAGGAACTGTCCAGTTGTATGCATTCGCATTGGCAATGGGATTGGCTGTATAGAAGATGTTGACTGCAACGCCACAGATGGAGTAGATGCCGGTAATTGCTCCCATTTGTCCGGGAACTCCATCGACTGTAACAGTTAGGGTGGAGGCAGCAGCTGCTGTACAGTCATTCCCGTTCGTGTAGCTGACACCTACCCATTGCGCTCCTGCAGCCAGCCAGTTTACTGCCACCTGGTAACTTCCCTGTCCGGAGATGATTTGTCCGGAAGGAGAAATTGTCCAAACGTAGCCTGTCATCTCAGTTTCTGTTGAATAGGTGTAATTACCGCTGTTTGCACAGGCGCTGGTTTCGCCGGTGATTGTTGGTACCGGAAGCGGATAAACGGTTACGTCAAATGAAGTCAGTGGATTAGTAGTACAACCGTTTGAATTCGTATACCCAACACTCACTGTTTGGGCCCCGGTGGAATCCCAGGTCACAGTTACTGTGTTCAAGGAATCAGATCCACCGGCAGTAATAGTTCCCCCATTGGAGACACTCCACTGGTAGCCGATCATGTCTTCTTCGGTGGTATAGATATGTCCTGAAGAGCCCGTGCAGACTGTTGTTGAACCAGCGATGGTTGGAACAGGAAGAGAGTCTACTACAGTTATGGTGGTGACTGGATCATTGGCTTTACAACCATTAGAGTTCGTGTAATTTACACCTATCGTTTTAGGTCCTGGCGTTGACCACAAGATTGTGATGGCTGACGTATCAGATCCGCTGGTGATTGTGCCTCCTGAAGAGACTGTCCAACCGTAAGCAGTATTACCAGATTCGGTCGCATAAGAAGTAGAACTACCGACACAAACAGAAGAAGTATTAAGGTACACTTTGGCAAGATCAAGGTAGCAGTCGTTACCAAATTCGGAGGTGAATTTAAAGGCAATATATAATGTTGGTTGTTCTCCAGCGCTTAACGGCAATTGTTGGGTTTTGACTGTCCAGCCATTTACTGTGTCATGCCTTGGAAAGGTACCGGCCGATATCCATATTGAGTCATCCAGTGACCACTCAAGTTCAACACGATCGTTGGAAGTAGGGTATGCGGAACTTACCAGCCAGGCAAACTCCACAGTCACATTTAAAGATCCTATTGTTGAAACAGGAACGATAGTTTTAAGATGGACAACTCCGTTACCGTAATCATATGAGTTGAATCTCACGAGGCGTGTGCCATTGTAAGCTGAATATCCTGCTGGATGACTTGATGCGGTAGGAAAGGTTATCGTGTTATTCGGAACGATGGTTTGTGTCTCCCATCCAGGTGGAATTGATCCTCCATTTTCAAAGCTCTCAACATACAATGGCTGAGGTGAAATTGTGGGAGTTGGTAATGGGTTGATTGTAAGGGTTGCCGAGTTGGAGTTTACTGCTGTCAAACACCTGTTTGTTAATACACATCGGTATATATATCCATCCAGATTTGTGTCTGGATTTGAAACAAACAAATGATTGGTCAAAACCCCATTATAGAGACTATCGTTACTTAGGTTTATAAATCCTGATCCTTTATCGACTTGCCATTGGTAAGTAAGCCCATCGCCTGTTACAGTAACCTGAAAATCGGCAGTTATACCAACACATTTTGCTATATCCGACGGATGAGAAATAATATTCGTGGAAAAACACGAAGTGAACTTCGCAAGAAATGCATCATAGGAACCTCCCAATGATGATTGATGGGCTCCTGGAGTAGCTATTCCATCTGAAGATAGTGTATAACCAGTAATATAAATATCTCCATTGTCGTCTGCAACTACTGACTCTCCAATGTCATAATCGTTGCCTCCATAATAGGTTCCCCATTGCCTGACCCCTGTTGAATTCAGATTTGCCAGAAAAACATCCTGCCCTCCCGCCTTGTCAGGCTGATATGATCCCACAGTAGAAATTCCATTTGTCGAGTAAGTATAACCAGTAATATAAATATCTCCATTGTCGTCTGCAACTACTGACTCTCCAATGTCATAATCGTTGCCTCCATAATAGGTTCCCCATTGCCGGGTACCTGAAGGATTGAATTTTACAAGAAACGCATCAGAATACCCTCCCAATGATAACTGATGGGCTCCAGATGTGGCAATCCCGGTGGTTGATTCAGTATCACCAGTAAGATAAACATTACCGCTATTATCTATTGAAACACCGTTTCCAGATTCACTGGAACTTCCACCATAGTATGTTCCCCATTGACGGAGGCCTGATGAATTAAATTTCGCAAGAAACGCATCAGAATACCCTCCCAATGATGATTGATGGGCTTCGGGTGTGGCTATCCCATTATATGAATATGTGCGTCCAACGAAATAGATGTTGCCGTTCTCATCTGTAGAGACATCCATACCCGTATCCTCTGAATCTCCGCCATAATAGGTTCCCCATTGCCTAGCTCCGGATGAATCGAATTTCACCAAAAAAGCATCCTGCCAGGCATTCAACGATGTTTGATATGCCTCTGTCGTTGCAATACCGGTTGCTGACTGAGTAAAACCAGTGAAATAGATTACTCCGTTGTTGTAGCAATGAACAGATACACCTTGTTCATACTCACCTCCCCCATAGTAGGTACCCCACTGACGGAGGCCTGATGAATTAAATTTCACAAGAAACGCATCAGCACTCCCATTCAGCACAGTTTGATAGGCTCCACCTGTGGCAATATTATTGGTTGAATATGTACTTCCAATAATATAGATACCACTATCACTGACAGAAATATCGAACCCATAATCATTGTTATATCCACCGTAATAGGTCCCCCACTGCCTTACCCCGGATGAATTGAATTTTACCAGAAATGCATCATAGGAGCCTGATAATGTTGTTTGATAGGCTCCACTTGTGGCAATATAATTGGCTGAACCTGTATATCCAACACTGTAGACATTCCCACTTGCGTCAACAGAACAATCAAAAAGTAAATCGTAATCATATCCCCCGTAATATGTTCCCCAAACGATATCGGGCAGGGGGTCAATGACCAATATAGCATCAGAGGGAATTTCCTTGGGTGTAAAGAATCCAAAGGTATTGCCTTGAATTTTCCGAAAAGCAACTTCAATATCCGTCCGGGTATTTTTCTGCAGGAAGAAACTCAAAGGAATTTTTTCTTGAATGGCATTCATTGAAGTACTAAACAAAAGACAGCCATCTTCTTCCTTTATATCCGAAGCACCGTCGATTGTAAACCTGATGTTTTCAATGGTTGCACCAGGATCTATTATGAAATTATATTTAAATGGTTCCACTCCACCTGCCAGAAATTCCAGGTCAATTCCCGGATAAATATTTCTGTAAGTGACTTTACGATATTGATGAACGCCGGTTATACCCGATTCAGGGGTTGTGGCAGAATAATAGTTCAAATAATATGAATCAGGTTCCTCCGGGATGATTTCAAATTCAGCATTAATTCCTTCGAAATTGATGTCAATACGATGATAACTAATTAGTGAACGATTCGTATCTGCAGTGAACCGATCTTGATATGCTGTATCCTTGGGAGTTTTCCGCTCACTTAACGAGATGGGCTTATCAATATGGTAGACATCGTAGCTGAAGCCGGTTTTGCGTAATTGTACATTGAATCCAGGGGAGTTCAGTAGAAAATTTACATCTGGATTTGGAGCTTCAAACTGGTCAATTATCTGACCTTTGTTCTCGATAAAGAGTGGGCTTGTTTTCGAGATTGTATTCTTGCCCTCAGCTCTGGTCTCGGTATTGCTGGGACCACCCTGTGAGAATAGAAAGAACTGGTTGATAACCAGAAAAAGCAAAAGTGAATATCTCTTCATGGCATTATTTTTCTAGTTTCCAAATATACTTTTAGAAATTTAAGCTGTCAAGCGAATCCACTACAAGTTATTCCGTGTTATGAACAAAAAAACCCCGGGCTTGTGGTACAGGGCTTTTTGAGTTGGCAGTGGGAAATTTCGCTATTTTTAATAATTATTTCCCTCAACCAGATACTCCTGAACATATTCCTGGATGCCATCTTCGAGCGACGTAAAGGGTTTTTGATACCCGATCGAGCGAAGTTTATGCATGTCAGCCTCGGTGAAGTATTGGTACTTGTCCCGGATGTCTATTGGGGTGTCAATGAATTCAATCGATAGTTCCCTTAAGGAGGATTTGAAAACAGCATGAACCAGATCAAGAAAAGTGCGGGCCTGTCCCGTTCCCAAGTTATAAATTGCCGAATCCTTTTGATGATTCATCAAAAAGCACATCACGTCAACAACGTCTTTTACGAAGATAAAATCACGAAGCTGTTCCCCATCTTTAAAATCCCTATTATGCGACCTAAAAAGTTTTACATATCCCGTATCCCGTATCTGATTGAAAGCATGAAAAACCACAGATGCCATTCTGCCTTTATGATATTCGTTCGGACCGTAAACATTGAAAAATTTCAACCCGTACCAGAAAGGAGGCGTCTCCTTCTGGTTCAGGACCCATTTGTCAAATTCATTTTTTGAGGCTCCGTAGGGGTTAAGAGGGTGGAGTTCCGGGATTAATTTTTCATCATCAGCATATCCCAGGGATCCATCCCCATAAGTGGCGGCAGAGGATGCATAAATTAGTGGGATCCGATATTCGCTGCAGAGATTCCAGACCTCTTTCGAATAATTCAGGTTGAGTTCATCAAAAACCGCCATGTCGAACTCTGTGGTATCGGTACGTGCTCCGATATGAAATACAAATTCTACCGATTCATGGTTTTTCCGGAGCCAATCGGCAAATTCTTTCCTGTCGATAGCTACTTCAAATGCCTTATTCTGTGTATTTAGGGCTTTCTCCGGATGTGAAAAGTCATCCACAATCCCAATCTCTTTGATCCCTCTGTTGTTGAGTTTCCCAACCAAACAACTTCCGATGAACCCGGCCGCTCCGGTGACAATGATCATATCTTGCGATTAAGTTATCAAAAGTAAGCAAATATAGAAAATTACTCCCAGAAGCCTACAAGTGTGTCTAGCTCCTCTCGCTCTTTCAATACACTCAACTTACCCTCCTGGAACCCAAGAATTCTCGGTGTTTGCCGGCTGTTGTATCGCGACCACATCGAAAAAGTATACCCCCCTGTATCGTGAATCACGATGTAATCGCCTTCATCCACTTTAGGTAGTGTTACGTTTTTAGCCACGATGTCACCGGCAAAGCACAACGGACCAGCAAGGTTATAGGGATCGTCATCCAAACCCTCTTTCAGATTGCCATTGGCGTCCAGTACACTGTATTCATGCTTCCAGTCGGTCGGATTCAGGCACTCCCTTACAAACAGATCAGCTCCAACATGGATCATAGCTGTGTTGATACCAGGATCCCTTTTTACATACTCTACACGGCTTATAGTAAAACCGCTGTTCACAAATACCCATCTCCCGAATTCTGTGATTAAGCGCCATGGCACCTCATTTATTTTGCCATCTTGCGTTTTTACCATTTTGCCATTTCCCCTTGCGCCCTGTGCCCTGTGCTCTGAGCCCTCAAATAACCCCGGTGCCCTGGCCTTCAGTGCTGCCACATAATTTTCCATCAGCGGTGGACGTTTCTGATACGAATAGGCGATTGGTAATCCTCCACCAATGTCAAAAATGGAAATCCTTTTTTCGTATTTCGTATTTCGTATTTCGTTCATTTCCAGAACGAAGTCATAGAGGATCCCAACACCCTCCACCAGCATCTCCAGCGCACAGCCCTGCGACCCTATATGCAAATGAACTCCCGTAAGCCAGGGATACATCCTGAAAGCACCTTCCAGTTCCTTCCTCTGCGTGTTAATTGGGACTCCGAATTTGGAATACTCACCGGCTACACTCGATTCCAGGATGGATCCTACCCCAATCTGGGGGTTGATCCTGATACCAAAGGAAGAGGTGGAATCGATGCTATTGAGTAAAATATCTACTCGTTTTAATTCATCCAGGTTGTCGCAATTCACATGAACCCCCTGCTCCAGCGCAAATCGGAGATCGGAGATGGTTTTTACAGGTGAGTCAAAAACGATCCGATTGGGAGCATAACCCGCTCTCAATGCAATGGAGATTTCTCCTACTGTAGCAGCCTCCACATCACTTCCCAGTTCCCTTGTAAATTCCAGAACCCTGATAAGGGGATTTGCCTTGATGGCCAGTCCGTGGAGAGTCGATGCAGGAAAACAGGATCTGAGATACGCGATGCGCGATGCAAGATATTCGAGGTCGTAAAATAGCACGGCGGTATCCTCTTCATGGATCAGCCTCTCTTTCAAGGCGTGACGGAAGAGTGTTGAGATGTTTTTCCTGGGAATATTTTCAATCATAGATGTCGATCAATGTCTGAATTGCCCTGCCCCCCTCTTCGCTGAGATCCAGTGTAAACCTGTTTACATAAAGATCGATGTGTTTGCGTATCACTTCATCGTCCATCTCCTGGGCATGCGCTCTCACAAAATCCATTACGTCATCCGGGTTTTTCATGGCATAAAGAACGCTTCTGCGCATGATCCGGTTCAGTCTGTTAAGGGTCTCTTCACCCAGATGCCGTTTGGCGATAATTCCTCCCAAAGGGATCGGACTGGCGCTCTTCTCCTCCCAGAACTCCCCGAGGTCCATCAGCTTAACCAAGCCCTTCTGTTGGTATGTGAATCTATTCTCATGGATGATGACTCCCGCATCTGCAGCCCCCGATAAAACCGCCCCTTCGATCTCTGAAAAAACCATGAATTCTTTCCGGGTCACCTGGGGAAAGGCTAAATTGAAAAGAAGGTGGGCCGTGGTATTTTCTCCGGGAAGTGCAACCCGCATATCCTGCATCTGGTTCACCGGTATCCGGCTTCGGGCAATCAGCAGCGGCCCGTTTCCAAACCCTAGCGCACTCCCACTCTCAAGCAATTCGTAGTGCTCCCTGATCAACAACCAGGCATGGAAGCTGACTTTTATCATATCGACCTCTCCTGATAGAGCCATATTGTTGAGCTCTTCAACATCAGCCATCTGATAGCTGAAAGTCAGTCCTTCGGTATCAATCAAGCCGTGCACCAGGGCAGCGAAAATAAAGGTGTCGTTCGGACAGGGTGAAAAGGCTAGGGAGAGCATAGTCAATTAGGAATTACAAATTAAAAATTACGAATTATTTTGGTCATTATGATATTCCTCATTCTTTCATTTCCTCCAAAATCTCTGCCAATGTTTTATCCAGGTTGTTGAGAGCTTTCCGGATTTCCCATCTCTCTTTATCACGTTCTCCAACATAGTTCGATATCGCGCGGATCTGGGCACAGGGTATCTTTTCAGAGAGGCAGCCAAACAGAAATGCGGCACCCTCCATACTCTCCACATCGGCAGGGAAAAGCGATGTCAGTTTGTCGATACTAACCTGATCTGTAAGCATCGTATTGACCGTATTTCCTTTGACTCTCTTCAGTCGATCAATGGCCTTGAGCCCGGAAACGCCCTCATTAACCAGTTTTCCGTGCTGGAAAGGGAACTCATCATCAGGCATCAGCCCAAGTTTGAATAAACTCTTCACGATGCCATTCTCCTCAATCCCGGCTTCAGGAAGCTGCTCTTCCACAACGTGCAACACACTCCCAAGAGGTATTTCAGGGCTGTATGCTCCGCAGATACCAACATTGACAGCAAAATCCCAGGGTTTATCATGAATCAGTTTCCCAAGATGAAAGGCTGCAGGAAGCATGCCGATACCAGTTGTGAGAAGATCCACCTGTAATGGCCCTTTCGTGAAATGATAAAACCGGTTAGGGATGACCTCTTCAGGTTCATCTCTTTCAATGAGCATCTTCACTTCAAAGAGGGTTGCCGAGACAATCAGGATCTTCATGGAAACAAAGATACGTACAAAATTTATTGTACATTTGGACCCTTAACGCAAAATAAAAATACCGCTCATATGGAGAAATTAAAAACCACTCTCAGGGATTCAGCTAAGATGCGCTGGTCGATGATGCTCCTTGTCAGTTTGCTGATGGCAGCCAACTACTACTTCTATGATGCCCTATCACCACTGAAGTCGATTCTGCAGGAGCACCTTCATTTCAGCTCACAGGATTACGGTATCGTTGCAGGTTTCTATGCCTTCCCCAATACCTTTCTGCTGATGGCCATCCTGGGTGGGATCATCCTTGATAAAATGGGGATCCGTCCAACCGGATTGCTTTTTGCCGTCTTCATGCTGATCGGCGCATTCTTTACTGCCTATGGAGCGACTGATTATTTTAACGGTGGTGGCTTCGGGTATGCCTTCCTCAACTCTTTCTGGACTAGTTACTCTCCAGGCCTTAAGATGATGGCACTTGGGATGCTGATCTTTGGTTTGGGAGCCGAGACAAGTATCGTGGTGATCAGCAAGATTCTGGTGAAATGGTTCAAAGGGTATGAGATAGCGCTGGCCTTTGCGATCAATCTTGGCATTGCCCGGATCGGAACAGCTCTCGCATTCAATTTCTCGCCTCGCCTGGTGATGCCCGATTTCTGGACCTTCCCAATCTGGTTTGCCGTGATGCTGCTCCTTATCGGGTTCCTCTCATTCCTGATTTACACTATGTTTGATGTGAAACTCGACAGGCAACAACACAGTCAGATGTCACTCCTGGGAGAGGATGAGAAGTTCAAACTCTCTGATCTTGGAAAACTTTTTACCAACAGATCATTTCTTTTCATCACTTTTCTCTGTATCACATTCTATGCTGCCGTTTTTCCTTTCCTGAAATATGCCCCCGACTTCTTTTTCCATAAATTCGGCATCTCCCGCGAATCCAGTGGTGATATCGCCTCGCTGTTACCCTATGGAACGGTTCTGTTTACCCCTCTGTTCGGCTGGTTTGTGGATAAAAAAGGGAAAAGCGCTTCGTTGATGATCTATGGGTCACTGATGCTCGTTATTATTCATCTGCTTTTCGCTCTTACTACATTTAATCCCTATATCCTGATGGTATTGCTGGGCATCGCTTTCTCTCTTGTACCTGCCGCCATGTGGCCATCTGTTGCCAAGATTGTTCCTGAGTACAGGATCGGAACGGCATATGGCACGATGTTCTCACTCCAGAACCTCGGTCTTTTTGCTGTGCCAATTCTCGCAGGGTATATCCTCGATAAGACTAATCCGGGCGTTAATTCTGAAGCGATAGAGGCTGGTTCCCGACTGGTTTACACTCCCACGATGCTGATGTTCGTCGGATTTGGGATTTTGGGATTCATATTTGCCCTGCTTTTAAAATGGGATGATAAAACCTCCGGATATGGTCTGGAGTTGCCATCCAATGCCCAGGAAGCACCCAAGGATTGATGTTAAAAATGCGGACAAGATATCTCATTGGATTGCTTCTTCTGCTTTCCGTTGCCCTTCAGGCACAGCTGAACAGGGGAGGAACCCCGTGGAGTTTTAACCTAGATGCCGGAACGCCTCTTAAGGTTGACATCGTTCTTCCACCTCCTGATCTTGCTGCTGTTGCGGCAGAGGATCTGCTCTCCCCGATGCCTTATCGGTTTGCGATCAATTTGCCGGTTAACATTAGCTTTTCCCTACCTGGGACGGATTCGGATACGAGATACTACCAGACAACTCTTCCCTCTGGCGATCGTATCTGGCTTCTTACGATTCAGGCTCCGGGGGCCAAAGCCATCACGGTCTATTTCGATCGGTTTAACATCCCTCCCGGAGGTAGGTTATTCCTGTATAACAGCGACAAATCAAAACTTCTTGGCGCCTTTACAGATTTGAATAACAACAGTACCGGACTTTTTTCTACAGCACTGATCCCCGGAGACCAGGTGACCCTGGAGTACAATCAACCGGCTTCAGCCTCCACCATGCCCGATCTGTATATCTCTGAAATCGCATACGCCTATCGTGGTGTTCCTGAACTGAAAGACCGAACGGGATTTGGCGACTCAGGCCCATGCGAGGTGAATATTGCCTGTGAGGAAGGAGACTTTTGGCAGGACCAGCAGAAAGGGGTTGCAATGATTGGCGTGAAAAAACTAGGATCAACCTTCTGGTGTTCCGGCTCGTTGATAAATAATACCCGCCAGGATAAAACACCATACTTTCTTACTGCCGATCATTGCGGTAAAGGCACAAAACCATCCGATTTCAACCAATGGATCTTCTATTTCAACTACAACTCACCAACCTGTGCAGATCCTTCCATAGAGCCTGGATTCAGGTCCATGACAGGCGCTGAGGTGAAGTCGACAGCAGGCGATGTATTTGTCGGGGGATCAGATTTCTTATTGCTAGTATTGAACCAAACCGTTCCCGACACATTCGATGTGTGGTTCAATGGCTGGAACCGGGAAGATATCTCCAGCCCATACGGCGTGGGAATCCATCACCCGATGGGCGATATCAAGAAGATTTCAACCTATACAACACCACTGGTTTCTGACAACTGGATTCCAATCTCTCAAAAGACACACTGGAAGGTAACCTGGGCCGAAACCCACAACGGGCATGGTGTGACCGAGGGAGGCTCTTCCGGCTCCCCTCTGTTTGACTCTGAAGGCAGGGTGGTGGGAACCCTAACGGGAGGGGAATCCTCATGCGACTCGGGTTCTCTGGATAGTCCCGATTACTACGGAAAGTTCAGTTATTCCTGGGATATGAATGGAACGGAGACAGCCAAGCGCCTCGACTTCTGGCTTGACCCCGATAATACCGGTGTGATGGTTCTCGACGGAATACCCCTCAATATAGCTGAACCAGAAGTCAGATCTCCTGACCTGAAACTATTTCCCAACCCGGTATCCGGTATCCTTCATCTGAATTCAACTCTCCTTGAAAACCAGGGATCAATCCGGATTGACCTGCTGGATTCATGGGGTAGAAATGTCGCCTCTTTCATGAGAACCCTTGATAACTCAGGCCATTTAACGGTGGATCTCTCTTCATTTCCCAATGGATTTTACTTGATCAGTATCACTTCTGATGAGTTATCACTTACAGGGAGGATCATCAAACTCTGATACATCACAACATGCATGCATCACTTCTGGCATCGGATCAATCAACGAAAGGCTTGCTTATTGCCGATAAGGTGATGGCAAATTCCAGGTTAGCCCCGGATGAAGGTCTCTGGTTGTTCGAACATGCCGAACTGGGATGGCTGGGCATGTTGGCGGAGGTTGTCAGGCAGCGGAAAAACGGGAATCAGGTATTCTATATCCGCAATTTTCACATTGAACCTACCAATGTGTGTGTCAACAGATGCCGTTTCTGTTCATTTTCGCATCATTTCAGCAAGGAGCAGTGGGAGTTGTCTGTAGATCAGATTCTTGAGAAAGTGAGAAGCCAGCCTGCAGGGGTAAAGGAACTCCATATCACCGGCGCCGTGCATCCGGGAAGGGATTTATACTATTATGGCGATATCCTGAAGGCAATCAGTGAGATTCGTCCCGAATTGCATATAAAGGCCTACTCCGCAGTAGAACTCGATTATATGATAACCAGGGCTAACTTATCGTTTAAAGATGGACTTACCTATCTGAAGGAGTGTGGGTTGGACTCGGTCCCTGGTGGCGGAGCAGAGATATTTGACGAGTCGATCCGCCTGGATATTGCCGGGATGAAGTCCTCTTCTGAAACGTGGCTGGAGATTCATGAAGCTGCGCACCTGATGGGCATATCTTCCAATGCAACCATGCTTTATGGTCATCTCGAAAACTATGTCCACCGGATTGACCATATGGAGAGGTTACGACAGTTACAGGATCGGACAAAGGGATTCAATGCTTTTATTCCACTGAAGTTTAAGAACTGGAATAATGAGATGGAACAGCTTCAGGAAGTATCGATTACTGAAGATATGCGGAATTACGCCGTTTCAAGGATCTACCTGGATAATATCCCACATCTGAAAGCTTACTGGCCTGCCATTGGTAAGCAGAATGCCCGGATATCCCTCTCCTTTGGCGTCGACGATATGGATGGAACCATCAACGATTCTACAAAAATCTACTCCCTCGCCGGAGCAGAAGAGCAGAGCCCCCGATTTACTGTTTCAGAGATACAGGAATTCATCCAAACTGCCGGCCGTGAACCGGTTGAACGGGATTCACTTTACAATCCCCTTTGATTTTCTCGTGAACTGATTTCTCGCAAATTTCCGCAAATTATCCGCAAATTTCCGCCGAATTGCCAGGTTTATACTCAGTTTCTGCGAAAATCAGCGAAAAATCGGCGATAATCTGCGAGATAATTCTTGCTTAATAAAAAATCTTAAGCTTTGGGTTTCAGGCTAGTACTGTCTCAATTTTTTTATATACCACTTCCGCTAACTCCTTCGGTTCCATTCTCCTGAAGTCCTCATAAGGGATCGGATCCAGGATTTGCACCCTGAGGTTGTGCTGCTTCGAAATCAGGTAACCTCCTTTACGGATTGCCTCAGACGTACCTGTGATAATAATAGGAAGGATTGGAATATGGGTTTCGAGAGCCAGATGGAATGCCCCGCTTTTGAATGGCTGTAGCCTCCCATCCCTCGACCGGGTACCTTCCGGAAAGATCATCATGGAGTTTCCGTTGAGAAGATCTTTTTTCGATCGTTCCATCATCTTATGCATACTTGACTTTTTACCCCGGCGCAAAGCGATATAGCGGTTCATCGCCATATTCCACCCGAGGAAGGGGACAAAAAAGAGCGCGCGTTTCGCAACCCATTTGAAATGTATCTGAAGGGTGAAGAGAACAAGAATATCGGCCCCCGATTGGTGGTTGGATACGATGATATAGGTCCCTTTTTTATCGATCTTTTCTTTCCCTGAAACCTTCAGCCGCCAAAGTGGATTGAGCCAGAAAGCAATGTTGGACCAGGTGCAGGAGAACTGGTGGAGATAATACCTCCGGCTATCAAACGGCATAGTCACAAGCCAGATCACTATGGCTACCGGAAACAGGATTATGGAACTCCCGAACATCTCGATCCAGAACCAAAAGGAGACAATATAAGTCCAGAGCTTTCTCATATTTTTAATTCCTCATTCCTCAACGGGCGTTTGGGTGTGAGTGTACTTTCTCCATTTCTCTAACACTGTTTGAAAATCCTCCGGTAACTCTGAGTCAAAAAGCATTTGTTCTCGGGTTACCGGATGAACAAACCGCAGGGATTTCGCATGCAATGCCTGCCGCGGCATCAAGTTGAAACAGTTCTGAACAAATTGTTTGTATTTCGTGAAGGTCGTCCCTCTCAGGATCTCGTCTCCACCATATTTTGCATCGTTGAAGAGAGGATGCCCGATGTGTTTGAAATGGGCACGGATCTGGTGCGTGCGACCGGTTTCCAGTTTGCACTCTACCAGGGTGACATAACCGAACCGTTCAAGCACCTTGTAGTGTGTCACGGCATGTCGTCCGATCTCCTCATCGTCATAGATAGCCATGACGGTGCGGTCCCGTCCGCTTCGTGCGATATTCCCGGTAATAGTCCCTTTATCATCCGGCATATCACCCCAAACCAGGGCAATATAGATGCGGTCGATGCTGTGATCATAGAATTGTCGGGCAAGTTTGGACTGCGCAAGTTCGTTTTTTGCAATCAGAAGGATGCCAGTGGTATCTTTATCAATGCGGTGAGCAAGAAATGGTTTGGCATCAGCAGACTTGTTCTCCGGTGTGTTCTGGAAGTAGTAAACAAGCGCATTCAGTAAGGTCCCCGAAAAATTTCCATGTCCGGGATGAACTACCATGCCCGACTCCTTGTTGACCACCAAAACATCCTGGTCTTCATAAACAATGTTGAGAGGGATATCTTCCGGATAAATCTCTGTATCCCTTGGTGGATAGGCTAAAACGATTGTGATGATGTCAAGTGGCCTGACTTTGTAATTCGGCTTGACAGGCTCGTCGTTTACCAGGATATTGCCTGCTTTCGACGCATTTTGAATCCGGTTGCGGGAGGCATCAGGAAGCTTTGAAAATAGGTATTTATCAATTCGGAGAGGCGTTTGTCCTCTGTCTACTGTAAACCTGTAATGCTCATAAAGTTCACCCGATTCGTCTGTATGTTCATTGATTTCATTCATGCAAGGATGGAGCTGTTATATAATCGTTACCGACTGATGACCAGCTTGGCAGTAGCCATAACCTGGCCTGATGAACCGGAGAGGGTAACAATATAGATCCCTGGTACAAATCGGGAGACTGTAAAGGATCCAGCATATGGTTCCCTGGCAACTTCCTCTCCAAAGAGGTTGTAGAGATGGAGTATATAGATTTCAGTTCTGTCAAGGGATGAAGGAAAATCGATCTGAACTCTCTCTCCTGAAGCCGGATTGGGGTAAAGTTTCAGTGATACAGATCCCTTTTGCCTTTCGGAAATGCCAAGGGGGATTGGTTTACCAACAATCGGACGGATCATAGGCGAGCCGTTGAAGGTGCTGGTAAGCCATTCTCCTGAAACATTAAAAAGAACCTGTTCGCGACTGTTGTTGTATCGGTCGTAGCCAACATTGAGGTTGTCATCCGTTGTTTGTTCCCACCCAACGTAGAATGTCGATGAGATTCTGAGTGGGGGATCAAGGTGGTAGGTGACAAACTTATTGAGACTATCTGCAAACCTGGGAAGAACCAGCTCTTCATATATAACCTGGTCGGGTTTCCCATTGGCATCATTCCATACTGTCAGGTAGAAGAGTTGGACATTGTCGTTACTGAGCGTACGGTTAAACAGAAACTGAATGGCACGAAGCGTGTCTGGAGTTTTGTTCAGCCTGAAGCGGTAGGCAAGCAGGGATCCGGCAGGAGAGAGCCCATAGCCGGCATCCGGTGTTCCGTCGTCGTAGGCAAAATAGTTGTAGAAACGCTGATACGCCTGCATGGTATCCCCAAGCAACGAGCCATCAACGGCCTGCACCTGGTGGGTGATCAGGAAAACTGCGCTGTCGGCAGCACTGATAGGAAAGAGTTGTTGGACAGGTGGATGAGCAAAGGGAATATAGGTGACATAGCCAAATGAATAGAAGGGTTTGATCACATATTCACCACCAGAATAATTTTGTTGCCAGGCTCCATTTACATCCTTCATGGAATAGCCGTAGGAGGAGTTGTGTTCCAAAAGATCCCGGTTGCTGATCAGGATGCTGAGGGTATCGGCCATCTCGTTGGTTGGATTATCCGTGTATTGGGGAAACGGCATCGAGGAATAATTCCGGAGCATCGAAGGAGGACGTTCGATAAAGCTAATCTCGGGGCGCAACGTGTCGGATGCCAACCTGTCGATATTTACATAGATGTTATCCAGGTTCCATTGTGAACAGTTACTTTGCCAGCTGGGTTCAGCCGAACTGGCAAGACTCACGTAGTTGTAGAACTGAAACCGGAAGGTCTTTTTGAAAAATTGTGTGTCGGTGATGGGAATCATTACCTGCACGAAGTACTGGTTGTTGTTGATGTAAAAAGTGTCTAACGACATCCCTTTTGTCCTCCATATCTCTTGCCATACTGCATCAAAATGCATTGTGTCGGTAAGGGATATGCTGTCCCGTTCAGGACTGATCAGGAATCGGAGCATCAGGGAGTCGGCTACGTGAGGTGGTTTCCCCCTTCCCTGAGGTTGATACCAAAAACTTAAATAGACTGAATCGGCCGGCGACAACGCTCTGACAACAGGTGAAAAGATGCTGTCGAGTCTGATAAACCGGGATGTCAGATGATCGGCCAGAAACGTGGCGGGGCCCGGAACCGCGGTTGAATACATCTGTCCCGAATCGCTGATGGCATCAAGCGTAACAGCACCACGGTTAATGGGATAGACAGGGATGTCGGTATTTACAAAGGCGTAGTTATCGATCCACAGCTCTTTCCTGGGAAATATTGTCGCTTCCATGAAGTCATCGAAAAACGGGAGCTCAACAGGGATCGTATCCAAGCCATTTGTCAACTCCTTAAAATTGTTTTGCCCGGCAGCCTTCGCCTGCACTACAGGATTGAACTCCAAACCAACGAGCATCTCTTGGGCGAAGGAACCCGCCACAGAAAAAAGAAAAACTATACTAATAAAAACTATTCGCATTATTGATTTACGAATTACCATTTCTTTTCACCTTTTCATCTTTTCACCATTTCACCACTGCACCATTTCTTTACCTCCCTAATCCCCAATATAATCCCCCACACCATATCCCTCATCAGGAACCGTATCCACCTGTGTATTTTCAATGAGAATCTGGTAACTACCTCCACCCGTTCCAACTACCAGGTCAATTACACTCCCTTTGTAAATCCGCTCCCCGGGTTCGATGGGTTGATCGTTGTACAACTGTTGTTGAATGGCATCGGCATCAAAAGCAGGAGTATAAAAGAGATTTCCCACCTTCAGTCCGTAACTTTCAAGCATGGATTCAGCTTGCCGGAGAGTCAGGAACTTAAGGTCGGGCATAGATACCTTATCGGGTGTGGATGAAGAGATGGTCACATAGATCTGCCGGTTTTGTTTTACACGGGTATCTACCCAAGGGTCCTGATACAAAATGGTTCCGGGAGGCAGCTCTGGGTCAAACACCGAGTCGAGGACAATAAAGCGAAAATCAGCGTAGAATGTACTCTGCATGACCTCTCCGATAAGTTTTCCCCTGATATCAGGGACCGGGATATACTTGTTATGACCTGTATACGATGAAAGGAATATCAGTGTGCCCCACACAATAGCCGCAGTAAATACAACGGCCAGAAGTACCTGTTTGACAAATTTCCAGCTAAAAAGGAACCTGATAAAATCCATTCTCTTATTTCCTAGAATAACCTAAAAAGGCAGAATTTATTGTATTCACAACTCTCCGACAAACATACGAAAAATTGCAATTGCTTCAAGGGTGCTTTTTTTATGTTAATTTTGCCGGGAATGATTCTCATCCCATGATATACGTAGCGATTGTTGCCGGAGGCGACTCCGGAGAGTATGCCATCTCGATGCTTAGTGGAAGACAGGTGGATCAGCAGATCGACCGGACCCTTTACAAACCCTTCCTGATAGAGATCAAGGGGGATGAATGGTTTTATCAACTTGATGGCATCAGTTATCCTGTTGATAAAAATGATTTCTCTCTCCGTCTCCCTGGAGATCATGTGCATTTCGATGTTGTATTCAATGCAATTCATGGAACACCTGGTGAAAACGGGAAGCTTCAGGGATACCTCGACATGCTTGCCATCCCCTATACCTCAAGTGATGTGATGACGTCGGCTCTCACGTTCAACAAAGCCTTTTGTAAAAGTGTTGTTGCAAGGTATGGAATCCTTACACCACACGCAGTTCATCTCTTCAAACGCCAGCAGAAGAAGATCGCAACACTTACCGATAGCATCTCCATTCCCTGTTTTGTCAAACCAAACAATGGTGGGTCCAGCGTAGGAATGTCAAAAGTGACATCAGCAGAACAGATTCCTGCAGCATTGGATCAGGCTTTCGGGGAAGATCAGGAGGTATTGGTTGAAGAATTTATTCAGGGCAGAGAGTTAACCTGTGGTGTACTCCGTTCGAAAGGAGAAGTGATAACTCTTCCCGTGTGTGAAATCGTTTCCAAGAAGGAGTATTTCGACTACGAGGCAAAATATACAAAAGGAATGGCAGATGAGCTTGTTCCGGCTCCTGTACCGCAGGATGTATCGGATGAATGCCGGCGAATTTCTGCCATGCTTTACGATCTGTTGAATTGCAAAGGGATTGCACGTTTTGACTATATCCACACGAAGGATAAATTCTATTTTCTTGAAGTCAACACAGTTCCCGGGCTCACAGAAGCCAGCATAGTGCCAAAGATGATTTCCGCACATGGATGGACTTATACAGAGTTGGTGACGAGATTGATTGAGGAGTGCTTATGAGAATACTCTTCGCTACAAACAACGCCCACAAACTGCGCGAAGTACGCGAGATTGCCGGAAATGATTTTCAGGTCTTAAGCCTTGCGGATGTAAATCTCGACACTGAAATCCCGGAGACCCGGGATACACTCGAGGGAAATGCCACCCAGAAAGCGCGTTTTGTCTATGACATCACTGGATTAAATTGTTTTGCCGATGACACCGGACTTGAGATTGAGGCTCTGGATGGACGCCCTGGTGTCTATTCAGCGCGTTATGCGGGAGAAGGTTGTTCATTTGATGACAATGTGCAGAAGATTCTGGATGAGTTGGAAGGTATTGAAAACAGAAAAGCCTGTTTCCGGTGTGTGGTTTGTTTGATTCTTAATGGGAAGGAGTATTTGTTTGAAGGGAGAATCCCTGGAAGGATTACCGAGGAACGCCAGGGGGATGGAGGTTTCGGTTACGATCCTGTGTTTCTTCCGGATGGTCACATCATGACCTTTTCTGAAATGCAGGCCTACCTTAAAAATGGCATCAGCCACAGGGGCGTTGCCGTCTCAAAAATGTTTCGGTTCCTTACAAAATAGTAGGAGCGACCAACAAACAGTAGGGGCGACCTGCCAGGTCGCCCCTACGTGTTATGTGGGATTCCGTGTAGAGACGGGGCATGCCCCGTCTCTACACGGAGGGCGGCGGGACATGCCTCGCCGTTACAGGATTATGGAAACAATACTCCCGGGTATTTTGTAATATCAACATAGGGAACTGTACTGCCATATTCGGCATTGATCGATTCAATGAAATAGTTGGTTATCAGGGCATAACCTCTGGAATTTGGATGTATTCCATCCAAACCAAATACGCCACCGGTGACAAATTGTGCATTCATCTTAATACCGTCCCAGATAATTCCACCCGCAAGTGTTTTCATCCTTGCGTTCATATCGACAAGAGCCAACCCATGGGTCTGAGCCAGTCCTGAAATAATCTGATTATACCCGGCTATAGCAGTCTCGATGTTGTTGATCTCATCCTGTGTGAGAACAAACTGAGTTGGAATTGGCCAGGGAGTTAATGTGAGTCTACTGATCAATCCCATACCGTAACACTTCATCGAATCCTGAGGAACCGTTAACAATACAAGTTCTCCGGGTTGCATCTGACGTACCTTGAAATAGGGGTGCGGAGACGTAGGGTCGGCCACCAGGAACGGATTTGGTCCGGCATGATAGACGAATGGTAATTGGAATAATGACATAGCATTGTTCACCATATTCGCCAGACTATCGTTTAACACCAGACCATTATATGGAATCGTGGTAAAGAAAGGAGCCGAAGTGATATCAGGAAGATTGGCGATAACACCTTTTGTCCCGGCACCAACAAGGCTTTGAACCACCGCACCCATGGCATAACCGAATGTTGGGAGTCCGGTAATGGTGTCTCCAACTCCTCCGGATGTGGCATATCCGAGCACGTCGTTATTCCCCAGCCATAGAGAAAAGAAGGTTGGATTTAGCGGTGGAATTTCCTGAATAACCATGTTGGTGGCTGATGTAGCAAAGCGGGCATAATATGGATTTAGCATGGCATACCCCGGGGCCAACAGGTGGAATGATTTCGCACCCGGGATCCCCAGGTTATTGACGAGATATCCTACAGGAGCAACCGGGTCTCTGGGGCCAATATCCGGTATAGGACCGAGTGATGTTCCGGCACAGCTTGTTGAGTAGCCAAGTATCAGCCTGGGCATTGAACCTGGAAATTCAACACCAAATTCACTGGTAACAACAGGCTGGACAAAGGCACCACCACCGGTCATTTGGAATTGTTGGGCAAGTAGTTTAGGGAATGAGTTGTTTTGTGCTGAATAGTATAACGCTCCATCAGAGAATCCCGCAGTTAGCGAGTTTCCTACCGATACGAAGCGGGAGAAATCCGCGCTGCCCTGGTTGGGCGACAACTCGTCGATCTTGGGTTCACAACCGGCAAGGATGACGAGAGAAAACAGGATATATAATAGTTTTTTCATATCGTTCTTTTATTATATGGTTAGAAATTGTAGGTTAAACCAATTCCGGGAACGTAAACATTGGTCTTGTATGTCCCGGAAAAGTTCTCCGGTGAATAGGTCCCTTCACGCTCCATGCCCATAACATAGAGAAAGGCTGCGTCGATGCTGAGTCCTTTGACGGGGAATACTGATAAACCAGCTGTAAGGCCAATCTGGTTCATACTCGGAGTTTGGGGATTGAGGTATCCATCGGGTACCGGCGACGGATCATAATATCCTCCCAGTCTTACCGTCACAATGTCATTGACTTTATATTGAGCGCCGATCCGGGGAATCAGTTTATTCTCGTACATCGCTGGTGCATAGGATTTGTCGAGGGCCGCGGTCTTGGTTTTGAAGTCAAAGATCAGGGTGTCGTAAGCACTCCAGAAAACATAACACAGGTTAAGACCGATGAGGAATTTCTCGTTGAACTCATACGAGATACCAAAATCGAGATTGGCGGGTAATGGCAATGAAGTTGCAACCAACTGATCCGGGAAGTTCGTTTTCATCGATTCAGGTACAGTAAATGTCGCATCGGCTTCATCTACTTTCATGTTAATCCTGGAGCGGTAATCGATACCAATGTTAAGACCTTTGATTGGCCGAACCAGGATACCTCCGTTGAAGCCAACGTTGTATGTGCTGCCTTTGATATTAACTTTCCCATCTACGCCATTCTGGCCTTCCAGGGGAAGTGCTTTGTTCAGCTCCACATTGCCAAAGGTGAAAACCAGTCCCATACCAAAACTGATAACGTCCTTGATTTTGTAAGAAAAAGATGGTTGAATGGTGATGGCTTTGAATGCCAGATCCTGGATCAGGTAGCGGCCTTGCCACTCTTCGCCCCAGGAAAGTTTATTTCCGTAAGGAGTATTTACCGCGAGTCCGATGCTGAGGTCGTCAAAGGGCTTGAAGGCAAAATAGAAATATAAAGGGGTATTCAGGATGCTTTCAATATTATACTGACCCATCACATCTTTGGGCTGAAATGTTGTTCGGGCCATCAACAGGCTGACCCCACCAGAAATGCTGAACTTGTCCTGCACAAAAGCTGCTGCACCCGGATTGTAAAAGAAGCTGCTAGCATCGTAGGTAAGGGAGGTCCCAATCAGGCCCATCCCAATGTTACGCATGCTATGCAAACTCACCTGATATCCACCGCCAAAGGCTGTGGTTGCCGCCAGACAGATGCCAAGCAACAAAACTGTAAATCTCCGCATAGTGTTCTGTTTTTGGTTAATAATTGGGTGCAATAATACATAATTATATTTAATAATATATATTCCGGGTCAAAATTGTATTAGGGTTCCCCCATCACCTCATCACCTCATCACCTCATCACTTCTTTATCGTATCTTTGCCGCCCAATCATTGAAACCATGAAACTGAACGTTGGAGATCAGGTGAAATTCCTCAATGCCGTTGGCGGCGGTGTAGTCACGAAAATTCTTGATACCAGAATGGTGCTGGTATCCGATCAGGACGGATTTGAGATGCCAACCCTGATCGCAGAGCTGATAAAGATAGACCCAACTGATGCCATCGGCCGTTTTTTTAGTGAAAAATTTAACGTCCCTTCTTCAACCCTTCGGGAGATGACCAGTCACGAGTCACTTGTCACGAATGCTGTGGCTGAAACTCCCGACGATCTTCTGGATCCAAGAGCCATCAGGAACCGGACTTATGAAGAAGTCTTTCTTGCTTTTATCCCACATGATCAAAAGTGGATGATAACCGGGATTGTGGATATTTTCCTGATCAACAACACTTCGTTTGATGTCATTTATAACCTTTTTCACCGAACCCCAACAGGACAGTTTAACGGTGTGGATTATGGATCTCTCTTCGCAAACAGCCGTCATCTCCTTACAACAGTGAACCGCGAAGGTCTTTCACAATGGACGGAGGGATCCCTGCAGTTTCTTTTTCATAAGGAACACTTAGACTTTGTGGTACCACCTTTTGATTCTGACTTTCAAATCGACGGAACGAAATTTCATAAAGAGGGAGCCTATCGGGAATCTTCATTGATAAAAGAAAAAGGGATCATCGTCAGGTTGCTGTCACTCACCAGCTATATTGAAGAGAAACGGTCACTATCAACCCTGCATGCAACCCCGGTTTCTGAATCTCAGACTGTCGTCAGTAACAGGAATCTTCCAATTATCTTTACCCATCAGACAGAGACCAGAAAAGCTGTTGTCGATCTTCATATTCATGAGTTGATAGAAGATCCCTCCAATCTTCAGAAAACAGAGATCCTTGATTTTCAGAAGAACTATTTCATCCGCTGTCTCGATGCCGCCATCGCCAATAATTTCATAAATGTGATCTTCATTCACGGCGTTGGCGATGGAATTCTACGAAGTGTACTTATCAACCAATTGGAAAAAACAGAGGGCATCGAATGGTTCGATGCCCCCATGGCGTTGTATGGCGTTGGTGCCGTTGACGTGAGAATCCCGCACAACCGGTAGTTACCGGTTTACAGTAATCTTTCTCGTATAAATTTTGTTTCCGGTTGCCATCTGAAGGATATATACACCTGGAGTCAGGTTTCCGGCATCAATCTTTACCTGATGCTCTCCTGCACCCAGGTATCCGGGCTGATGGTTCCATACCTGCTGGCCGAAAATGTTATATAAATTAAGCGATACATTGTCGGGATTAACCAGGTAGAAAGAGGCTGTCGTAATAGCTGAAACTGGATTGGGGTATACCTGAAGAGCTTTTGTTTGGTCAAACCGTTCATGTGCTGATACAATGTTGGCATTAAATTCGGTCTTTTCATAATAACCAAACTGTCCACCCTGCACCACTTCGGTCCCCTGCGCGTCTTTCACATCCCAGGTAGTCTCTTCCGGTGCATTGTCGGTCTTCAGGAAGAGGAACAGTGTAAAGGTAGCGGCAGGTGCTTCCATAATTGGAAAGTTGAGGGTGTCGTTCTTCGGGTACTCATCGGAGTTGTTGTTTGGGTTGTCAGTAAAGACAGTTAACGAATTGTTGGCTTGAGGTACAAACGTATATGCGGGGAGGCTGACGACAACTTTTTCCAACGGGCCGATGCTTCCTGTCCAGTTCTCGGTCATCATGGTTCCGTCGTTCACTTCGAAATTCAGGTCAAATGAAGTAATCGTGTTGTTCCCATTGTTGGAAAACACATTGCCATCTACAACAGTCCAGGGAACGGAATTCACACCGTAATAGGAACACCTGGCGTTGTTTTCGATGGTGTTGGCCAGATACATCGGATCATTTCCCGGGGATGGCCAGCTCATATGGTAAAATATCGCAGTAAATAGGTCTGGATTGGCTCCAAGCCAGTTATGGATATTTGTATTTGCATTGACACAGGGGCCGCAGGTGGAGGAGGTAAGCTCTTCCAGCAATACCAACCGTTGAGTCTGCCCGAAACTAAGGGAGATCTGGATAAAAAAAAGGATTAGAGATTTACTATTTATGTATTATCTTTGCATTCAATTCAATAAACCAATAATGTAACTAAATAACCTTAAATTAAGATGAAAAAACTTGTACTAATAACCTACTTACTGAGCCTGATCGTTTTTGTTGGCTATGCTCAGAATCTTTCGCTGATATATGACGGCAATCCGGTTCCCAATGATGGAGCCCTTGTATTTACCGGTGAACCTTCCTCTACATTGATCGTTGCTACCATTGGTGTAACCAACAATTCTGCAGTCTCAATGGACGTCATGTGTAAAAAGGTTGAGATCAGCATGGTTCCGGAAACCAACAACTCATTTTGCTGGGATGTTTGTTATCCGTCAAACATTTATGTTTCAATTGGATTCATGACATTAGCTCCCGGAGAAACAACCAATGCATTTTCAGGAGACTACGAACCTTTGACACATGCAGGTCAAAGTGCCATCCGGTATGTATTTTTTGATGCAGCCAATCCAAATGATTCAATCAGCTTTAGATCTTTCTTCAACGCCTATCCTTTAGGAATAGAGAACCATACAGACCTTGCTACACTTTCCTCAGCTTATCCGAATCCGGCTTCTGCCCAGGCATCTTTCAACTACTCTGTTGAGACCAGCGCCAACGCCATTTTAATGGTGAGGAATGTCCTTGGATCAACCGTGAAAGAGGTTCAGTTAACCGGATCTGGGGTTACCCGTTTTTCTACATTGGATCTCTCCGAAGGAATCTATTTTTACAGCCTGGTTGTCAACGGCCGAAACCAGTCGATCCGTAAACTGGTGGTTTCCCACTAACGGTTAGATTGCTCAGGGCACAAACAACACAAACGGAATCAGATTTTGAACTCCTTCTTTAATTTGTCGACGTAATCGAGCTTCTCCCATGCGAAGAAATCGACCGTTTTCTGGTATACCTCTTTGGCAGTGCCATTTCCTTTTTTCGCTTTGGAACCCTTTACAGGATAATAAACATCAATAGATTTGGTGAAAGGATCCCGGCCAAAATGGCCATAGGAAGCTGTAGGAAGGAATACTGGATTCTTGAGTCCGAAACGTTCAATAATAGCGTATGGCCGCATATCGAAGACCTTGTTGATCCGTTTGGCAATATCACTGTCGGCTAGCTTCTTTCCGTTTTTATCTATCACATTAGCCGTGCAGTATGTATTTACATAGAGGCCTACCGGCTGAGCAACGCCGATAGCATAAGCAACCTGGATCATCACTTGATCGGCAATTCCTGCAGCAACCATATTTTTGGCAATATGACGGGCAGCATAAGCGGCGGACCGGTCGACCTTTGAAGGGTCTTTCCCCGAAAAAGCACCTCCACCATGAGCTCCGTGACCACCGTATGTATCAACAATAATCTTTCTGCCGGTAAGACCGGTGTCTCCATGTGGGCCGCCGATGACAAACTTTCCGGTAGGGTTAACAAATAGTTTGAAATCGTCGGTAAAGAATTTCCTGACCCTGGCTGGCAATGTCTTCTTTACTCTGGGGATCAGGATTTTTTCCACATC
>Ga0268276_1000047_pt1 | contig 137156 bp, 130 predicted proteins | sample saktaG_4_FD_190145 | JGI IMG/M metagenome (GOLD analysis project Ga0268276, IMG submission 190145) | Saline water microbial communities from Sakinaw Lake, British Columbia, Canada - sak_2010_1_5_45m | ecosystem: Environmental > Aquatic > Non-marine Saline and Alkaline > Saline ... | reverse complement strand
GTACCTTGATGGTGCTTTATTTAATGTTCCTTTTGGTCTTCCCACAATCTCATCTCCTTTATTCTCTATTTTATATGAAAAAAGATATTAATAGATTTTTTGTGTCTACTAACATCTTACTATTTCATAAATCATCGCTTTTTTTATGCATTTTTGGGTCATTTTTTGAGTAAAATCGACGTTTTGGAGGGTTAAATACATGAGTTTCTAGGGGTGAGAGTGAAATAGCAACAACGAACCCGTGTGAACTATTTGTGTGTTTTATAGAATCGATGAAAAAGCATTACCTTAAAACTACATGTATGGTTTGTATATGAAGGTGAATAACTGTGAAAAAGAGTAAAATCATAAAAAATTGCACACACTTGGAGCTTCTTGGAGTTTTGGATTGTAAATGTCAAAATTCAGGAGTAGGAATTTCTAAGGGTGCACAATCAAAAAATTTGAATATATACAAACTATAATTGCTTTTAATTTTTTATATAAACATGATATACTGAAGACAATAAAATTTGATTTATGGGGGAATTATATGTTCTATGATATATTTACAGACATTGCTGTTTTAATTATTTTACTATATCTAATATTTTTAGGATTGTCATTATTTTATGGTAGTTTTATGTCGCTTAAATATAGGAATCAAATTAGACAATTAAAAAGTGAAGAGCGTTTTGATGAAATAGAGCAAGTAGTGAAAAGCCAAAAGAGTCATTTTTCTTGGTTAGTTAACATGCGTATTTTATTAAGTTTTTTTACTTTCGATGATTATAAAACCATTAATCCTGAGAACAAAGATATAGATAATGAGTCAACATCATTATTGATAGGATTAAATAGTATTGTTACATCGATTTTTATGTTATTTTACACCTCACTTATTATTGGAAGTAATATTCAAACTGAGATCAGTTTAGTTTTAATATTAGTAAATTCAATTAGAGTCATAGGTATCATTTTGGGTTTATATCTTTTCTTTCAGAACTTAAGAATGACTTATCAACAACTCAAACTAAATAGAAAATGGATTGGTTATGTTGCGGTGCTGGTTAATATCATTTCAATAGCCTATTTTGGGTTCTTTTCATTTGCAAGAATATTTGAATTATTAAGTTAATTATTTTAGTTGGGCAATACTATTTTTGGGATGAAAAGAATATAGATATTCAACTATTATTTTTAGAGGAATCAATGAAGGAGTTTTCAAAAAACAACATTAATTATTCTAGAGGTGAAATCTAAATGATAATACTTACATCAAACGGACTATCAAGTGATAAACTTTTAAACGAAGTCAAAAAACATATATTAGTTGACATGAAGAAAGCAGCGTTAATAGTTACAGCTGATGAAATTTATAAAGAAAAGAATAGGCACGTACTAAGACTCACAAATGAACTTAAAAGCATTGGGCTATCAGTCGATTATTTTGATATAGATTACCAAAACCCAGAGTTGCTTGAAAACTATGATGTTATTGAGCTTATTGGTGGGAATCCATATTATTTACTTAACAGTTTAAATATTTCTAATGCAAAAAGAATATTAAAAAAATTAAGCAAAACTAAAATAATCATAGGATGTAGTGCGGGAAGTTTAGTACTTCAGAGTTCTATTGATATTATCGATATGTATTCTCCAGAAATGAATCAAACTATTAAATTGCAAGATTTTACAACTCTTGACTTAGTTGATGTAGTCATTCTACCCCACTACAATAGATTTATCAAAAAGTATAAAGATTTTGAAAAAATTGCAAGACAATATGAAAAAGCCATAAATGTACAGTTTATAGAATCAATGATGGTGAAGCAATTATAGTGGATAAGTCAGTCATAACTGGTGTTAATATAGCTTAGTATACACGGAGAGTAAGAATTCTACTAATAAAAGCATACTAAAAAACATTAAAACAGCAAAATACAAGAATATTAACAAAAATAGAGAAAAATTAGATGGCTTCATAAAGCCAAAAATACCCCATAGTAAGCGAGTTAGTTTCGGGTTCTATTTTCGGCACATGACTTATACACAGGTTTTTTCATAGAAATCGCTTAATAAAGCCAATAAAACGATAAATATTGTAGGTTTTGGTTGTTGAAAAAATGCGATTAATTAACTAAAAATGAGCAAAAAAGAGCGACTTGCTCTTTTTTTCCTTAGAAGTACTGTAGTGCAGGTGTTTTTTGATGGTATAAAACACAATACATTGTGATAATAGGAATACCTACTTCAGGGCTTTATAATAGTGAAAAACGAACATTTATCACAGATATCATATCGATTCGACTATCGGTACCAAATACCACAAAACATGGAAGTCTAGGAAAAAAAAGATCAACTTGAAATTTTTCTGAGCTATGGATATCTAGGGTCTCCTATCCTAAAAACACCTGAGTCACTGGAGTTAGGGGAGTCAAAGTTTTTATTGATTTTCCAATATGTTTATTCAAATAAAGCATTCAACAAGTGCGAAAAAAAGATTAAAGGTGGAGATTTGAAATCAGTTTTTAGACAGAAATCAATTTATTCTATTGTAAAAATATGAATTGCACTTAAAGCACTTAATTTTTATTAAATGAATAGTGCTGCTGAACTCCTAGAAAAACCATTTTTTTGTCGATAAATACAGATGAAAATGGTAAAATATATGGTAAAGAAAGAGAGATTAAAGTTGATGATGAAGTATTTAAAGCATTCTTAAATGAATATTATGATCAATTCAACGGTAAAGAGGCAACACTTGATGAATTTTTACTATTACTTGAGACGTCAACTGGAGTTGATGGAACCATTGAATGGTTTGAATTAATGTTATCAAGTTTAGGGAATTTCAGTAGAAGACCATGAGTAGTTCACTTGAACTACTTTTTTCTTTGACTTTTTGATTTACTATTTTAGTAGTGAGGTGACTTCAGTGATTAAATGTAATATGAAAATACTTTGCTACAATGCCATAAGGCAAAGATGAAGTTTTTTTATTGTGTTATCTATGATAAAATTATAATAACTATAAAAAATGTATTAAACGGGAGTGGTCATTTGTGCATAAACACAAGTTCTTCACAGTTCTCATGATTCTTGGTTTAGGAATCTTTTTGTTTTCATGTACGAACGAAATAGAGTTCAAAGTATATTTTGATTCAAATGGAGGTAGTGAAGTTAGTCCAATAACAACCCATGGCAAGACAACAGTTTCCATACCTGATAATCCAACTAAAGAAGGATTTATTTTTAGTGGTTGGTATTGGGATGATACGACATTCATTAACCCTTTTACAGCGAGTTCATTACTTGATACGGAGTTGGCTAACAACATGACAGTTTATGCAAAATGGAATGAGGACTATCTATATGATCCAATAAGAGCCTTTAAAGTCACTTTTGATTCTAGGGGAGGTTCTCTACTCGATCCAATTTATGTTCAAGAGGATAGCACAATAATAATCCCTGTAGCCACAAAAGATGGATATACACTTGAGGGTTGGTATACAAGTCTCAATGGTGGTGTAACCTTAGATGAAAAATGGTCTTTTACGACATCACTTGTTCATAATGAGATTTCTTTATATGCAAAATGGGAGATTAATTTATATGACATAGAATATTATTCTATAGTTGGGGATCAATTAGGAGATATTCAATTTAATTCTGGTGAAACGATTTCCAGTATTTCTTTAGGAAAAAAACATTCTTCAGCCGTGACCTCAACAGGTAGACTTTTCATTTGGGGATATAATAGATACGGTCAGTTAGGTGATGGAACAACAGCAATATTCAATCCCATTATAAAGGAGCTCACAAGTCGGTTTAATTTAGCCGTAGATGAAGCGATTGTAAGTGTATCATTAGGAGAATATTTTTCTTCAGCACTTACTTCAACAGGCCGTTTATTTACCTGGGGTCTTTATAGTTCTGGTCAACTTGGTATTGAGATATTATCATTTCAAAACACACCAATAGAAATCACAAGTCAGTTTAATTTGGGTGTTGATGAAACGATTTCCAGTATTTCTTTAGGAAAAGAGCATTCTTCAGCCCTGACCTCAACAGGTAGATTATTTACTTGGGGATATAATAGATATGGTCAATTGGGTGATGGGGCAACAACAAATCAAAACACACCAATAGAAATCACAAGTCAGTTTAATTTAGGTTTTGATGAAACCATCATCAGCATATCTTTAGGAGATTCTCATTCTTCAGCACTGACTTCTATGGGTCGATTATTTACTTGGGGATACAATACTTATGGTCAAATAGGTGATGGAACAACAACAGATAAAATCACACCAATAGAAATCACAAGTAGATTTAGCTTAACTGTAGGTGAAACGATTGTAAATGTATCATTAGGTGGGTATCATTCGTCAGCTGTTACATCGGAAGGACGTATCTTCACTTGGGGGAGTAATGAAAATGGTCAGATAGGTGACGGAACAATAACAGATAAAACCACTCCAACAGAAATCACAGGCAGATTTAATTTAACTGTAGATGAAACGATTGTAAATGTATCATTAGGAGAGTATCACTCATCAGCTTTAACATCAGAAGGACGCTTCTTCACCTGGGGAAGTAATGATAGTGGTCAAATAGGTGATGGGACATCAACAAACAGAAATAATCCAACAGAAATCACAAGCAGACTTAGTTTAACTGCAGATGAGACGATTATAAATGTATCTTTAGGAGGGTATCATTCCTCTTTATTAACATCAGAAGGACGTTTGTTCACCTGGGGATTTAATTTTCATGGCCAATTAGGTGATGGGAAAACAATAAATAAAACTACTCCAAAAGAGATTACATCAACTATTGTGAGTTTAGTTCAAAGAGATACATATGAATACTCATCGAGTACTTCTGAATATATATCAGTACTTGAAGGTTTTACCTTTAGTGGGTGGCATTCAGAAGCTCATTTAACCACACCATATGTATTTTCAACGATGCCAGCAAGTGATGTCATATTATATGGGAAATGGGAACTCAATGAATATCAATTATTATACAATCTTGATGGTGGAACAAATAATACAGCAAATCCAACTCTATATACAATTGAAACATCAATGATTTCATTAGAAACTCCATCAAAGGAAGGTTACACTTTCTTAGGTTGGTATGATAACGATACCTTTAGTGGTGATCCAATTACAAATATTCCTCAAGGTACAATGGGTGACATCTCGTTGTATGCAAAATGGATTGTCTTAAATGAAGATGATCCAATTGATTATACTTTTTCATTAATGATTGATGACACTTATGAAGTGACTGATTACATTGGAACTAACACAGAACTTGTTATTCCTTCAATGTATCTAGGAAAAGCAGTAACAAGCATCGGAGAAAATGCATTTCTAAGTCATAGTAGCATTACTAGTGTAATAATACCGTCTAGTGTAACAAGCATAGGCAACTCTGCGTTTTTTAATTGTGAGGGGTTAATAAACATTTTGATAGGTTCAAATGTTACAGTTATTGGCGATTATGCTTTCCAAAACTGCATTAATTTATTTACTATTACAATTCCTTTAGGTGTTAATTCCATCGGAGTAGGAGCATTTTCTGAATGTCACCAATTAGTCAGTATCATATTTGAATTAGGTAGCCAATTAACTATTTTTAGTAATTCATTGTTTTATGGGTGCACAAATTTGATGAGCATCATAATTCCTGCTAATCTGAGGAGTATTGAACCCTTTGTTTTCATAGGATGCAATAATTTATCAAGCATTACCGTAGATGAATCAAATGCGTATTTTTCATCTGAAGATGATGTCCTATTTGATAAATTTAAAACAAGAATAATTGCATATCCAGTTGCTAAAAGTGAAACAAGTTATCAGATTCCTTCAAGTGTAACCAGCATTGGCAATCGTGCATTTTGGGGGTGTATTAACTTAACTGATATAACGATTCCTTCAAGTGTAACCAGCATTGAGGAGTTTGCCTTTTCTTATTGTGAAGGACTTTCAGTCATTATTCTTTCAAGTAACGTCACAAGTCTGGGTGCTGGTGCTTTTGCAGATTGTACGAATTTAGCGAGTATAGTGATTCCACTTAATGTAAGCAATATAGGATCTTATGCATTCAGTAATTGCATCAACTTAACCATCTATATTGAGGCAGCAACTCAGCCAAGTGAATGGAGTCCAGAATGGAACAACACGGATTGTCCAGTTGTTTGGGGATACGTTTCTGTTTAACTGAAAAAGAAAGAGTTAGAAGGTGAAGTATGGAATTAGAAAAAACAACATATGATGAAGCCTTAGCATTATTTAAAGAATACTTTAATCAGTTTCGCTGTGGTATTGATGGATATTATGAAAAAAGAATCCTCAATGGGAAACACTATAAGTTGATTGATACGGAACCAGTAGGGATAGTATCAATTAATGATGGGCAGCTAACAGGTTTTTACATATTCGATAATCATACTGTGAAATATAAAGAATATTTTAATTTTATTTTGAATCAAGACGATGTCAATAGGATACTATTTAGTACAATCGATACTAAATTACATAAAGAGATTAGAGATAGAAACCTTAAAATTGAATATCAAGCCTATAACTTTGTTTATAGTTTTCAAGTTAATACAGATTTCCATATGGAATTAGCAACTAAAAAACATTTGGGATTTCTTAAAGATAACTTTACAGATTTCATTAAGCAGTCTATTGGTTGTAGCCTAGAAACTTTTTCTAAGAAAATAGATAATTCAGAGATATTCATCGGTTATAATACAAAGGGTGCACCGATAAGTATGGGATTAATTGAACAGATGATTTTGAACCCTAATAGATACTGCCTTGGTATGATTGTTTTAGAAAATCATAGAAAGAAAGGCTATGGTGTTAAGACATTAAAATTCTTAATAAAAAACCTTCAAGAGCGTAACAAAGAAGTTAATGCTAGGTGTTGGTATTATAATGAAGCATCAAGAAGAACACTATTGAGAGCAGGATTTGAAGAATCAAATTTACTTTTAAGAGTAGAAGAGATTTGATGGGCTTGATGGATTAAACAGGGATATCAAATCCTCACATAGCTATAGTACTAAGTTGTAGTTAATAGCGTTGCAAAGAGACGAATTAAAAATAATTGTAATCAATTTAAAGGGGATATTAGGTATGAGAAGTAAAAAAGCAAGAAAATTTTTAATGTTTTGGTGTTTGTTTATTGGAATTGGAGCTTTTTTCGGAGGCTTTTGGATGATCCTTGATCCAAGTGGAGTATCGATGGGTATGGATGTTCTATTACCGGATTTTCAAGTGCTTCCTTTGGCTCAGTATCTGTTTCAAAACTTCACATTTCCTGGAATTTCATTAATTATAATTAATGGAATTACCAATTTAGTCGCATCTTTTTTAATGCTGAAAAATAATAAATTAGGCACTATCCTTGGAACAATATTTGGTATTACATTGATGCTGTGGATATGCATTCAATTTTGCATATTTACATTCAATTTTCTTTCACTATCTTTTTTCATTTTCGGATTTATACAATTTTTTACTGGTGTAACTACATTGATTTATACCAAACAAGAATCGTTTAATTATGCTGAAAATGGGGATACTAGCGTAGGCACAAACAGCAAAACAGATTAATTTCATATTTCTTTTGGATTTCTTGTTATTCACGAGGATGTGGAATTATCTTTAGATTTAAATAATAACAAAAAAGGAGAAAAAAAAGTATGAAGAACAAAAAAATCGTTAATTTTTTTATCATCACGTATGCATGGGCTTGGATTTTATGGTTACCATTTATATTGCCTAGTTTTGGGTTGTATGAAATGACAGAAACCTTGCAGGGATTAGTGACACTCGTACTAATGATAGCAGCATTTGGACCATTAGCAGCAGCACTTATATTGACCTATCGGGATGGAGGAACTAAAGCAGTCAAAGCGTACTTCAAAAGATGCTTTAATTTTCGAATTAAACCCATTTATTATGTGATAGCTGTTATCTTTGCATTGGGGATTACTGCAATAGCTCATTACTTAACAAATTTCTTGGGCATTGATACTTTACCCAACAGTTTAGTTCCTGCTGAAATTGCTATCCCAATATACCTTTTAGTTGTTCCTTATATGATCATGATGTTTTTAGTTGGTGGGGGACAAGAAGAATTTGGTTGGAGAGGTTATGCTCAAGATCCTTTGCAGGATCGATTTGGGATCATCAAAGGAAGTCTTATACTTGGATTATTATGGGGTCTATGGCATGCACCTCTATGGTTAATTCCTAATGAAGGACATTCATATTATTCATTAATTGCTTTCTTGATTTTTACAACAAGTTGGTCTGTCGTTATAGGAATCATCTACAACTTAAGTGGTAAAAAAGTTGTGATTCCTTGGATTATGCATGCCATCAGCAATTTGTCCGTACCATTGTTTCCTGTATTATTTTTAGCAGATGTACCGCAACCAGGATATTGGATATGGGCAGGATTGAATGCTATAACAGCAATCATTCTAGCTTTTTGGTATCAAAATAAAAAGAAAAATGTGCTCATTGAAGCAGCAACTTAAAATGAATGTTTAACTTGATTTTCAAACTGACAGTAAGTAATAAAACCAAATACTTATAAATTCAATATGACATATAAATTCATTTAGATGGAAGGTGATTATTTTGTATTGTAGCGATTGTGGAAACAAATTAGATATAAAACAAATTATCAATGAAGGGGATATTCCTTATTGTAGCCATTGTGATAAATTATTTTTTCCTAAAGTCAATCTTGCAATCATTGCAATATTAACGAATGATAAAAATCAAATTTGTCTTGTGAATCAAAATGGTGATAGCAGATATAAAGTACTTATAGCAGGATATGTTAAACCAAATGAAACATTAGAGGAATGTGTTAAAAGAGAGATTAAAGAAGAAGTAGGTATTGATGTTAATCATAGCCATTATTTAAATAGTTATTTTTACGATAGTAAACAAGTTCTTATGGTAGGGTATAATGCAAAAACGGCGCAAACTGAATTTCACATTGATCCCAATGAAATTGATCATGTGAATTGGTATGAATACGATGACTGTCTACATAGAATAAGAGAAGGTTCAATTGCATATAAACTTGTCAAACAATTTCTTGAACATATTCACTAATATAAAGGGAGAAAAATGGATACTTTAATTAAAAAATATCGCAACAGAGATTTATACAGTTTAAACTGCTCTGAAGCGATAGTTTTCTCAGCAAATGAATACTACAACTTGGGATTATCAGAAAACGGATTGAGAATGGCTTCTGGATTTGGGGGAGGTATATTTGAAAAACATCTTTGTGGTATTGTCAGTGGAGCAGTTTGTGTACTCGGAATTATATTTAAAGGCAAAATTCTGGATACCAAAAACTTGCTTGAGATAACTGTCAATGAGTTTAAAGAAGAATTTAGAAAGAACTATGACCAGTTAGAGTGCAGGTACTTGCTAGATAACTATTATTCAGAAGAACAAGGATGTAATATCATGATTTACACATCTGCTGATATATTGAAAAAAGTTATTGATAAGTATATGGTTGAAAAAATATAAGATATAATATTTAAACAAATAATCATATAAAAATAATTTTTTATAGAAAGGATTAATACTATGTCTAATGATTTTAATATGGATAACATTAAAAAACATACAGTCATTCAATCAATAGTCCTTCATCTTTTACCAGGAGTTTTAATTGGTGCTATGTATTACTTATTAGCTTTACCCATAAGTAATGCAGGTTATCCAACGCTTATGGCGATGATTATTGCTTGTATTATTGTACTGATTCCCGGTGAGCTTGGAATTGTTTATCTAGCAAAAAGAAAACAAGGAAAAAAGCCTGGTAATCAATTAATTCCTTATCAAAATAAATTAACAGTTAAAGAATATATCTTTTGGGCACTGATTGTAATGATATTGATGGGACTAGTCTTTACATTAGGAGAACCCCTATCAAATATATTTAGAGATAGTATATTTTCATGGATTCCTGAGGTATATCATTTAGATTTTGGATATTCAAGTGATTATTCAGTTTCAGTTTTAACGATCACATATACTGTTGGATTTATTATAGCTGCATTAATTGCACCAACAGTTGAAGAAATCTATTTTCGGGGATACCTACTTCCTAGAATTCCAAATCTAAAAGGATTTTCAACACTCTTTCATAGTTTCTTATTTGCGCTATATCATTTTTGGACTCCATGGATGATTCTTACTAGATTTATTGGTGTTTATCCATTGATTTATGTGGTCAATAAAAAACAAAATATATATATAGGAATTATTGTACATGCATTAATTAATGCCATTGATTTTGTAGTTGGATTCATTTTTATTATTGGATTGCTTTAATATTGATATAAGTCATTTGGCGACTTCGCAAAAACAAGAATAACCCAAAATAATGCGATGAACATCGGGTTATCTTAATTGCTCAGTCTTTCGTATTTGGTTTTCATTTAAAGTCCTTATTGGAAACACAAAAAGTGATGCAACCATCACTTTTTTTATGTTTAGAATGTGTTTTAGTCAATTAAGTGTGTATCAATGATATGATTTTAAAAACGAATAATATAAAAATGCCATTTAGGTATTGTGTTACGAATAGTACTGTGCTATGATTGGTATATAAGGAAATATTGGTTGGAGGGAAAAATGAATAAATCGGTTTTGAATAATATGCGTTATGTTTATAAAGAGTCATTTAAGAACTATCCTAGAATTAGATGGTTTTTGGTCATCAATTTTATAACAGAATTGCTTGTACCATTTCTAGCTATTGTAATAACGACTTTGGTCGTGTATGCATTAACCAATAATATAGATATAAAAATGTACATATTGACTATTATTGGAATAACAACATTAACTTACATCTTAGAATCCTTGAGATTTTGGTCTTTTCTCAGATATTCTTTTGAAAATACATTTACTAGATTTTCAACATTTTGGACTCGACTTGCAGAACATCAAATAACTACTGATTACATGAATGTAGAGTCAAAAGAAAAAAGAAAAACAATATCTAAGGCATTTGAGTCTATTGGTGGTAACTATTACGGAATCGAAATGTTATTAAAGCAAACACCATTAATTTTTATTAATATCGTAGGATTGACAATCTATGGAGTGCTCATAACAATATATGTGCCAATTGTTCTTGCAATTCTAGCATTTATGACAATCATCAATTATATATTAACTAAAAGAGCAAATATATATCTTGGTAAAAAGAGAAACAGTCTTAATGATGAATTCGTGGAACAATATTATCTATCAAAAGATTCTACAAATCCCAATTATGGTAAAGACATTAGACTCTATAACCTAGGTAAATGGTTTAATGAACTATTTGTGAAACTAACTCAGAATAGAAGAAAAGTGACTAGTGAAATTGAGAAGAGATTTCTCGCAGCTAATTTCTCTAATACAATATTCTTATTTATTAGGGATGCTATTGGATATGGGATACTTATTGCAATGGTTATTAATCATGAAATAGATCTAGCAACCTTTACATTCTTAACAGGTATTATTACGGGATTTTCAATGTGGCTTAATGGTTTTACAGAAGCATCCAATCAATTAAGAGCCAGCAATATATCTGTAAATGATTATCGAAATTGTGTTGAAGATGATGACTTGAAGCAAGATAATCCAAAATTAAGTATTGAAATGCTTGAATTACCTTTATCTATAGAGTTTAAGAATGTCACATTTTCATATCCTAAGTCTGATAAACCAGTTATTGAAAATCTTAGTTTTAAAATTAAAGCCGGTGAAAACATTGCACTTGTAGGTAATAATGGCGCAGGCAAAACAACAATTATAAAATTGCTCTGTGGTTTATATAAACCAGAATCAGGAACAATAGAATTTAATGGATATAACGTTAATGACTTTAGTAAAGAAGACTATATGTCATTGATTTCCGTTGTTTTCCAAGATACAGAGCCACTATCATTAACGATTGAAGATAACATCACATGTTCTATGGCAAGTGATGTTGATAAAAAAATGTTAGATTATGCATTAGAAAACTCGGAACTAAAAGAAAAAGTTGAATCATTAGAAAAGAAAGAAAAAACCTATATAACACAAACATTTGATACATCGGGTATTAGGTTAAGTGGCGGTGAAACACAAAAACTAATGTTAGCAAGATCTTTATATAAGAACGCTTCATTACTAATACTAGATGAACCAACTGCTTCCTTAGATCCCATCTCAGAAGAAAAGATGTATTTGAAATATGAAGAATATACAAAAGAAAGTACTTCATTATTTATCTCTCACAGACTAGCTTCAACGAAATTTTGTGACCGCATTATCTTTATAGACGACGGTAAAATAATTGAAGAAGGAACTCACGTAGAACTGATGAAACTGAATCAGCGATACCATGAAGCATTTGATATCCAAGCACAGTATTATTTGGAAGGTGTCAACAATGAAATTTAAAGATAACATGAGTAAAACACTCAATGTATTAAAAGTAATCCATAGAACTTCGAAAAATTATTTTTATGTGTTTATACTACAGTCAGTTTTTACCGCTATTTTCCCTTATATTACGATATATTTTACATATTTAATCATCGATGGAATCGTGAATAGCATTCCTAGAATTGAAATGATGAATTATGTGTATTGGATGATCGGGTTAAATCTTACAATCGGTATTATTCGGAATTATCTCAAATACTTAAATGAAAATTATTCGATAGAACTGAACTATAAACTTGATAATGATATAGCACTTAAATCATTCGAATTAGATTACCCTATATTAGAAGATAATGAAACAATGAAATTAATGCAAATGGCAGAAGATGGTTGCAGGGGAAACGGGGGAGTGAAACACTTTTGCGAATACGCCTTAGGTGGTATTTTATCTGCTATTCTAAGTCTCATTTTCGGGTTTACTTTATTACTTGGATTATTACAAAGTAAAGGCATTAATAATCCGTCCTCATTTGCATCATTTTTGAATAATCCTCTATCCTCAGTAATTATTTTATTTGCATTAGTAATACCAGCATTTATTTCAAAATATATTATGAAGAGAAACAACGAAAAATCTTTAGAAATAATGATGTACAATATTGATGCCAATAGAAAATACTCCTATTTCTATCAAATCTGTTCAAACTATAAATATGGGAAAGAGCTAAGATTGTATCAAATGCAAAATTTATTTATTGACATCATGAAAAGCGAAAGGAAAAAAGCTGACATGCTATGGAGAGATTTCTCCATATTTAAAACAAGAATGATGGCTATATCAATTTTAGGAAATAAACTACTGATATTAACTGCATATTTATTTGTTGGATTAAAAGCGATGTATGGACTGATTTCAATAGGTAATGTTGTGTCATATGTTGCTGCGATAACATTAGTATCAATATCTATAACTAACATTGTTGAAAGATATTCAACGGTACATTTATTTAACAATTACTTAAATAACTATTTCATTTTTTTGAATCTACAATCTACAAAAAAATATGGCGACATTGATCACCTCGATTTAGAAAACTTAGAAGTAGAATTTAAAAATGTTTCTTTTAAGTATCCTGGTCAAGAGAAATATACACTAAAACATATTAACCTAAAACTTGAGAAAGGATTAAAATTAGCAATTGTTGGTTCAAACGGAGCGGGTAAAACAACGTTAATTAAATTGCTCTGCCGATTATATGAGCCTACTGAAGGTGAAATTCTAATCAATGATATACCCCTTGTATTTTATTCAAAAAAAGTGGTTGATAATCTGTTTTCAGTTGTCTTCCAGGACTTTAAATTATTTTCCTATAGCATTAAAGATAATGTAGCTTCAGGGCAACATGGCGATAGTGATAAAGTCAGAGAAGCACTTAAAAAAACAGGAATGCTTGAAAGAGTAGAAAAAATGAATCAATCAATTGATACAGTCATTTACCAAAGATCAAAAGAAGATGGCATTGAAATTTCTGGAGGTGAAGCTCAAAAAATAGCAATTGCAAGAGCACTTTATAAAGATTCACCAATTGTTATCCTTGATGAGCCAACTGCAGCACTTGATCCCAAATCAGAAGCAGAGGTTTATGAAAATTTTAATGAGTTAGTCAAGGATAAAACTTCGATATTCATTTCTCATAGAATGAGCAGTTGTAAGTTTTGCGACCATATTATTGTTATAGATGAAGGTGAAATAATAGAACGAGGAGCACATCATAATTTATTAATGAATGAAGGTATGTATCACAAAATGTGGCATGCTCAAGCGAAATACTATTTAACATAGTTGCCTTATTGTTAATGTTGGATAAGAAATGTACCGATTAATCAATTAAAGAAATCGATAGTGGAGTATTTTAAAAATTTCAAAAAAATTCATTATAAAATGAGTAGAAAACATACAAAAAACACGAGAATGTTTGGTTGCTACTTGTATGTTTTCTTTGTTATTAACATAATTATTTTTTAAATTATTTTATCATTTGAGGATACCTTGATAAGTCAGTAATATTATGCTAAGATACACATATAGATTAATCGATGGAGGGTCATATGCACAATATGATTGGGAACACACCTTTGTTAAGTATTAGATATCAATACAATGGTGAAGAAAGAATCATTTACGCAAAAGCCGAGTTTTATAATTTAACTGGTTCTATCAAAGATCGTATGGCAAAACATATAATAGAAGAATCATATAAAGATGGTACACTAAAGCGAGGTATGCCGATTATTGAGGCGACAAGCGGTAATACTGGAATCGCTTTTAGTGCACTGGGGGCTATGTATGAGCATCCAGTTCATATATTTATGCCAGAGTGGATGACTTTAGAGCGTAAACAAATGATAAAAAAATACGGAGCAATCCTTCATGAAGTTACTCAGGAGCAGGGCGGGTTTGAAGGTGCAGTTATACTTGCAGATCAGCTTGCTAGAGAAATTGGAGGATTTAGACCACAACAATTTAGTAATCTATATAATGTGGATGCTCACTTTAAAACAACTGGACTAGAAATATGCACACAATTGGATAAGTTAGGTGTTGAGCCTGATGGGTTTGTTGCTGGGATTGGTACAGGGGGTACAATTATGGGTGTAAGAAAGCAATTGATTAGGTGTCACCCTAATTTAAAAGTATTTCCCCTTGAACCATATCAATCTCCTACGATCTCTAAGGGCATTAAAGGTTGTAATCATCGAATACAAGGCATTGGTGATGGATTTATTCCAGAAATTGTCAAGCTTGATTTACTTGATGAGGTTATGGTTGTTCATGATGGTGATGCGATTTTAATGGCACAATTGCTTGCCAAAAAACTTGGTCTAGGCGTTGGTATTTCAAGTGGGGCAAATTTTATTGGAGCAATTATGATCCAAAATAAATATGGTAAGGATTTTAATATCGTTACAGTATTTAGCGATGACTCAAAGAAATATCTTTCTTCAGATCTATTGAAAGAAGAACCTATAAAACAAGAGTACATTACACCAAACATCAAGCTCATCGATATGGATGGAGAATGTATTTGCGATTCTAGAATCATCCAAGGAACCTGTTATAAACAATATGGAATTTAATACGACGAATGCAAATATGTTATAAATGATTGGAGTTAATTTACATAATCCTATTAGATGTTTCGTATAGAAACACTTCTATAAAGACAAATAAAAAATACACAAAAAAAGATACTCCAACGAGTATCTTTATTCTTCGTCTTTAGTGTATTCTAAGATGTCTCCTGGTTGACAGTCTAAAACTTCACATATTTTCTCTAGTGTGGTAAAACGAATAGCACGAACTTTTCCTGTTTTCAGATTTGATAGATTTGCTATGCTTACATCCACCTTATCTGCTAATTCACTTAATTGCATTTTACGATCGGCAAGTACACGATCTAATCTAGTTATGATTGACATACTATAAAGTTGTGTCGTGTTCTTCCTGTAAGTATGATCCGTAACTAAATACATACGCTAGAATTAAGATAATGATACCCATAAATACCATTTGGAAATCGATAGAGAAATTAACTGAAGCTTCGAAAACATTGAAAGTATTAATCACGGTCATCATGAGCCATGAATTAACTAAAGAAACCAAAACGCTTGCTATGAGATAACCTAAACCTAAATTTCTTAAAATAACAGCATTAGAGTTTTTAAAAGGTAATTCTTCTTTCACACTAGATATTATTTTCTTCAATTGAATCTGCACAAATTGAAAGAATGAAAGATTGACAAGACCTGCAAACAGCATAATGAGTAGAAGACTCTTTACATTAGCTATACCAGTAAAAATATCAGCGTTGATTTCGTATAATATATTTGTAAACTGAACATTGATATGTTCTAGATTTGCCATATTAAAGTCTAATAAACCTTTTGGAATAAATATGACAGCAATAAAACCAATGAGTACCATACCTAATAAAATGAATATAGCAGCAATACTCCACTTAAAAAAGACATTGACAATTCTTATGATTGTTCCATATTGTTTTTTGTTGAAACTGTGTTCCATATAAATCACTCCCTTATGCCTATATAATAGCACAAGATATTCTGTATGTCAACAAAAAAATATCGATAAACGATAAAAATGTATCGAAAAGTAAAAATATATGAGGTTTATACTATTTAAGTAGATCTAATATGTACTTAACTGCAGAAAAGCTAATCAGATTTTTTTCGTTTTCGACCATTCTCACGGATTCGATGGAATTTCCTAATAGCCCATGCTGAAGGAGAGAAGCTTTAAAACCTCTTTCATGCGCACCATTAAACGTAGCTAATACACAAGAACTTGCTGATAATCCGGAAATGATGACATAATCAACTTTGAATTCCTTTAACTTTTCTTCGAGATTTGTTTTCCAAAAAGCATTTCCATAATTTTTTGTAATATAGATATCTGTTTCCTTTTGAATAATCTCATCAGCAACTTGAAATCCCAAAGTCCCAATACCTTCGCCTGCAGTAGCATGCTGAATATGGATCACTGGACGTTTTGCATCTCTAAAGTCTCCACTTACTTGATTGATATACATTGCTGCAGATTTCAGTTGATCTTTAAAAATAGGACTCTCTGCATATTCTTTTTGAACATCAACGATTAAAAAAGCAAGATTCATTCATATCACCTCTATTATAATTATACAATACATGACATTATGAATAAATATATCATTTGAATTATATTGGATTTTATGATTTTTTTGTCGTTAGACATAACGATCAATTAATAATGTGTAAAAGATATATTTAAATATGAGAGCATGTTCCGTGATATACTATTGTTGCTTATGAAAGTGTTGAAAATTTAAATTTGTCCACTTTAGTTAAGTAATATTTGAAAGAATGGACATCATATAAAAACTATACTAAAAATCGTATTTAAGAAGGAGGGTAAACTCATGTTATTATCTATTGCTCAAATCGTCGTCGCTGTGTTGGCATTAATTATATTATTCTTCGCATACTTCAAAAACAATACACTTGGAAAACTAGCAGCATTTGTTATTTTAGCTGCAATTCTTTTGGCTCAATTATTTAATGGTTTTGCAGGACTTATATCTAGTGTTGATTTTCTTAATTTTCTGGAAAGTATTTTCAGAGGCATTGCTGGACTAATTGTATACGCAGAATTAATAGTCCTTGTTATACTTGCATTTTTTAGTAAACACAAAACTAAGGTGTCATTATTAAATTGGTCTATAATTGCTTATATCATCTTAGTATTGCTAATAGAATTCCATGTATTTAGTTAATTGTTTATAAAAACAAAATAGGATAAAAAAAGTCGGATCATTAAACCGACTTTTTTTATATCTATTATAGTGAAAATGCTCTAATTAAAAACCAAATAATTATGATTGAAACAATAGTTAAAAAGGGAACACCCAATAGAAATTTCATTTTTTTTGTTTTATGTCTGTATATGCTCATTCCAAACATAGAACCAATTCCACCACCTAATAGAGAAATAGATAATAAGGTAGTTTCTTTAGTTCTCCATTTTCCTTTTTCTGATTTTTTCTTATCAGCCCGATAAGCGAAAAACCCAACAAAATTAATTATAATCAAATAAACAATTAAATATTTCATATTCATCCTCTAGCACTTCTATATATTTTGGAATACTACAATTATATCAAACAGTTGTCTTATATACAATTACACATCTATCTATTAAAGAAATCCAGAAATTTTCTATAGAACCATGGAAAAACCGGAATAGACTGATTTTTTTCAGATGTGTTATACTGAAAATATAATAAACACTATACAATGGAGGGAATTTATGCGCACACTTAAACTTCTCATCATAACTTTTTTCATGTTATTTGTAGCATTAACATTAGCATCATGTGCAAACAAACCAAGTGTTACTGTTAATTTTGATTCAAATGGAGGTAGTGAAGTTTCACCTATTACATCTGATGGTTTATCATCAGTAGTACTGCCTAGTAATCCAGTAAAAGAAGGTTATGCTTTTGTTGGATGGTTCTTGGATGATGCAACTTTCGGCATACCGTTTACCGCTCATTCATTCTTAGATGAACCGATAACCAGTGATCTTACTGTCTATGCCAAATGGGACACCGATTCATATACTCTACAATTTTTAGATAGTGATGGTACAGTATTATTTACAGCAAATTATGCATATCAAGCAGATTTAACAGGGTTAACTCCGCCTATTGCTACTAAAGAAGGTTATAGTTTTACAAGTTGGAATATTAACCTACCTTTAACTATGCCTGCAAATCATGTTACACTCACTGCACAATATACAATTAATCAATATACAATTTCATTTGAAAGCAACGGAGGGAATTTAGTAAAAGAAATCACTCAAGATTTTATGACGGTTGTTAATGGACCTATTGATCCAATGAAAGACAGTTATTATTTTGGTGGTTGGTTTATTGATGAAGAACTTACAACAATTTATAACTTTACAACAATGCCAGCAGAAGATTTCACACTCTATGCAAAATGGGAAACCGATCAATATACAATCAACTATTATATGGTTGGTGTTGATCAAATTGGTGCTATCTCTTTGTCTGAAGGTGAAACTATAATTGATATCTCATTGGGTGTTGAAAATTCTTCGATCATCACATCTGAAGGACGTGTCTTCACTTGGGGAGCAAACGCCGATGGACAATTAGGTATTGGTACTGCAACAACCTTTAAAAGTGTTCTAACAGATATAACGGACTCCTTTGGTTTAATTGAGGGGGAGAAAGTAATTAAAATATTTTTAGGAAGTCAGGTTTCTATAGCACTCACATCTACTGGACGTATCTTCACCTGGGGATACTGTGGCAATGGACAATTAGGTGATACCTCCGAGACTAGCAGATATACTCCAGGAGAGATCACTAATCAATTTAATTTAACTGAGGGTGAAACTATTGTTGATATTTCACTAGGAAGAACAATTGTTTCAGCTATAACTTCTACTGGTCGAATCTTTACTTGGGGATGGAATCAACATGGACAGATTGGTAGTGGAGAAGAAGACAATATTAAAGTTCCTACTCCAATAGACATTACGAGCCAATTTAATTTAGATGAGGGAGACATGCTTGTTGATGTTTCAGTTGGGGATGGACATTCCTCAGCCCGTACATTACAGGGGCGTTTATTCACTTGGGGATGGAACATTTATGGACAATTAGGTAATGGAACTAGTAATAATGAAATCTATGCTTTTCCAATAGATATTACTAGTCAATTTGTTTTACATGAAGAAGAAAGCATTGCTAATGCTTACATGAATTATTACCATTCTTCAGTCATTACATCAGAAGGACGCGTTTTCACTTGGGGATATAATGGATATGGAAATTTAGGAAATGGTAATGAAGAAAATCAAAGTTCTCCAATAGACATCACAAGCACCTTTAATTTATTACCTACAGAAGTTATAATAAATATTTCAACGGGTGGATATGCTCATTGTTTAGCTATTACATCAGAAGGACGCGTTTTCACTTGGGGATATAATTATGATGGTCAATTAGGCATTGGGACAACTGATTGGGTTGCTCATTCTACTCCAATAGATATCACGAGTGGATTTAGTTTATTGGCAGGAGAACAAATGATCAGAACATATCTAGGAGCAAGACATTCCTCAGCTATTACATCAACAGGACGTATTTTCACTTGGGGACATGATAATGCAGGTCAATTAGGTGATGCCTCATTAGTCAATAAAACGGTACCAGTAGTTATTACTTCAGTAGATAACATCAAAATTCATAGTGAGACTTATGGCTTTGCTGAGCAAATTACCGAATATGTACCATACAAAGAGGGATATACTTTCAGTGGCTGGTATTCAGATGCTGAATTAACTATACCTTATACATTTACAACAATGCCAGCTAATACTTTAAAATTATATGGCATGTGGTTAATTAATTCATAGCTATTACTTTACTGATTACAATAAAAACAAAAAAGATGTTAGTGATGGTTGACTATTCACTAGCATCTTTTTCTTTCTTTATCCGTAATTGATTATGTATCTTGATTATCTATCACAGGTCTTTCAAATGGATAAACGTAAACTTCAGGAGTTTCCTTAGTTGCTTTTGTAACATATATTTGATGATCATCAACCCAAATACGGTAAATTAATATGGGTATGGTAATCCATACTGAGGTATTATCTTGTTTTTCATTTGCTGTTTGTGAATTATTTGAGTTTAATATGAATACCCATACGAATTCATCAGGGTTAATGTTTGCAGCATCAAATGGATAATAGTCTGCGGAACGATTGTCATAAATGTAATCAATAAACCCACAATCCAAAGTATCTGTTTGATAATAGGATTGTGCAAGAATATACCAAGATTCACTACCATCTGAAAAATCAACTTCAAAATTTGATAATCGAAGAAAATCCATCAGTTCATCAAATGTGTATTCAAATGGGTACTCAATCATCACTACCGCCAAGTCAGGATCCGTATTTTTCTTAACACTTTCGATATAGAAAACAAGTTTGTCGCCTAGATTAGTTTTAATATATACGACATTCAACCAGTTTGGATTAAAGCATTCAGGTTCAAAATAGATTTCTTGAAATTGATTTGCCATTTCATCAGATAGATATATAAACTGATCTTCCTCACCAATTTTCGGATTAATCTGAATTTTATAATAAACGTAATCAATACTCACATCATATTTTGATTTGACTTGGGTGTAATAGTAAATAGAAGTACCTTCTTCAGAACATGAAAAAAGGGTGATTGTAAAGCTCAATAAAATCAATAAAAACAGTATTTTCCTCATTAGCATCCCCACTTGCATTAATGCATATAATTCACCTGTATTGTATCATAGAAAGCATGCACCTTCAGTAATATGGTTTAAATAGGATAGATTTCTTTTCTTATTTTTCTTCTTCATTTGTTGGGATATATAACATAAGAAAAATGGTTGACTTTAATAAAAGTAAAGAATATAATAATAATGTTAAAAATAATATTTGAAAATACTCAATTTAATTAAGGAGAGCTATAAGTATGGAAAACATTCAAGTACCTGAGTGGATTTATGATTTAAGTGAAGAAGATCTCAAATTTATTAAAAAATTTATCTTGTCTTCTGGATCATTGAAAGAACTTGCTCTGAATTACAATGTTACGTATCCAACTGTAAGATTAAAACTTGATAGATTGATTGCAAAAATTAATCTTACAGCACAATCAGAAGAAGATTCATATATTCATACAATTAAGAAACTAGCAATCGATGAAAAGATAAGCATTGAGGTAGCTAGACTTTTAATCAATAAATATAAGCTTTCAAAGGGGGAATTGTAAATGACTATATTAGCACTTCTATACATAGTATTTGTGTTATTAAGTTCAGTGTTTATTTTTAAAATAAAAAACTATGTCATAAGTATAACTTTATTAAACTTGATATGGATTGTTTTGTTGATCCTTTATTGGTTGCGTGACGATCCATTAGGAAATAGCGTTCAGCTCATTGAATTTATCTATCCAGTCATATTTATATCTATTGTACTATCAGTCATTCGAGCACTTAAAGAAAGAAGAAAAACAAAGATTAACGAAATCGAAAAGATGGAGATTAAAGATTTATAGACATTATTATTCCTCAACAATCGTTAGAGAAATAAAGGCCTTCTAGTGCTATCTATTTTCATATATGAGGGATAAATAGTATAATATAGATGATGAAATGAAGAGTTTACATTACAATTAAAGGAGTTTAAAAATATGAATGCATTTAAAATTAAAGAAAATATATATTGGGTTGGTGCTATCGACTGGAATTTAAGAGATTTTCATGGATATTCAACCAATCTTGGAGGAACTTACAATGCTTATCTCATTATCGATGAGAAAATCACATTAATCGATAATGTTTATGCACCATTTGCAAATGAAATGATTTCTCGCATCAAATCAGTCATAGATCCATCTAAAATTGAGATTATTATCTCAAATCATAGTGAACCAGATCATAGTGGAAGTATCCACGATATTCTTAAATACGCTCCAAATGCAAAGATTTATGCATCAGGTCCTGCAGGTGTTCGGTCGATGATTGGTACTTATCACGATTTAGAAGTTTTACCAGTTAAGACTGATGAGATTTTAAATATTGGTAAAAGAGATTTGCAGTTCATTCAAACACCACTTGTTCATTGGCCAGATAACATGGTGACCTATAGCTCATATGATAAGATTTTGTTTAGTAATGATATGTTAGGTCAACATATTGCTTCTTTTGAAAGATATGATGAACAGTTTGGGTTGGAACTCTTGCTAGATGAACTCAAAAAATATTATGCAAATATTGTTTTACCTTACGGAGCTCAAACACAAAAAGCACTCAGTGCTGTTAAGAAACTCGATATTAAATTAATTGCTCCAAGTCATGGTGTTATTTGGAAATCATATATTGATGAAGCACTTGATCTTTATGAAAAAATGAGTACATACCAGAAAGAAAACAAGGCAGTAGTCATTTATGATACCATGTGGGGCAGCACAGAAAAGATGGCACTTGAAGTAGCTGAATCATTTGAAAAGGCAGGCATAAAGACCGTAGTTCGACATGTTAGAACATCTCATGCTTCTGATATGATTGTTGATATCATGGACGCTAAATATTTAGCGGTGGGTTCACCAACACTTAATAATGGCATGATGTCATCGATAGCAAGTTTCTTTTGTTACATGAAAGGACTCAATCCAGGAAAACTTAATTTTCTTGTTTTTGGTAGCTTTGGTTGGGGTGGTCAAGGAACCGCTATCGCCGATAAAGAACTTGAAGAAATGGGATTTAATAGATTGATGAAGCCCATTCGAATTCAATATACACCTAAAATAGATCAAATGTCTAAAATGAAAGAAGATATCACAACTGCTCTACAAGAATTTCAAGAAAAGTAAATTTTTGTTTGTTATTATTTTAAAATATAAGATGAAAGGTCATTGTTATGTGGCCTTTTTGTTATTTAAAAGACGAAAACTTGTATTTTGGTTGAATATATTGCACTTTGTCTGATTATTTATCGACAATCACTTAAAAAACAATATAATAGAGATAGTTTTGAAATTGCACTTTGAGGTGATAAATTTGAAAATTCATACCAAGATTGATTCCGATATTGAGGATAATTCTGTTGAGATTACCGCAAAATCAAAAGACGATTTAAAACAAATCCTTGATATTCTAAAAGGCATAGATGACACGATTGATGCAAAACAAGATGATAATCTCTCTCAGATTAGGTACTCTGAAATACTGTATTTTGAAAGTGTAGAGAAAAAAACATTAGCATATACGCTAAAGAATGTTTATGAAATCTCAAAATGGCTTAATGAAATAGAAGAAGTCATGCCTAAACAATTCTTTCGGTGTAGCAAAACCACTATTATTAACCTAGCCAAGGTTAAAAGTTTCTCACCATCTTTTGGCAGTAAAATTGTCATGAATCTCATAGATGGTGAAAAAATATATGTTTCTAGAAAATATGTCAAATCATTGAATGAAAAAATGAATGGAGGAAAATTAATATGAAAAAATTTATGCAAAAAACTGCTGAGGTAAAATTATTATTTGGAATTATCTGGATTGGGATGCTTGCTTTGTATATCGTGAGTAAAACATTATTAGGTGTTTATCAAATATCATTTCTAACAATCATTGAACTTATCGCAGCATCAATTGTCGTTGGTTTGGTCAAAATGTTGTTTGAAACCAAACTCGCGACCAAAACACACTCAAAAGGCATGATTATATTTGAACAGTATCTATTGATTTCAATTGTAATGCTTGGGTTCAACCAGTTGTTCAATTTCTATAGTGTAGAAGGCATTCAATACTTGTATTTACAGATGTTTATCACTTTTAGTTATTTTGGAGCATTGCTTGGATTTTATATCATGGATCTCTTCGATGTTGAAATTTTGAATAAGAAGCTCAATATTTTCAAAGATTCTAGCATAAAATGAAAAAAAAGGTAATCAATTACGAGATTTTGGATTTCGTGACGGGTTACCTTTAATCTTTTATAGCATAAAGTTCATCAATAATCTCGATAATCTCTTCTTTAGATATTTCTAAAGATTTGCATTGCATGATGTCTTTTCTAAAAATATCTCTAATCAAATCATTTTTCTTTTTTTCGATATTTTTATTGGTTAGTGTTGAGACATATGATCCTTTACCAGATATCGTGCGAATATAACCGCTCTTTTCTAATTCATCCCAAGCTTTTTTGATGGTGATGACACTGACTCTCAATTCTTTTGCCATCGTTCTAATTGATGGCAAAGTTGTATCAGATTTAAGATCACCACTTAATATTTGTGCGACAATTTGATCGTATAATTGCTGGTATATTGGTGTATCTGACATGTTACTTACAAAAATGTTTCTCATCATTTGATTTGCTCATAGTTTCTTGCAGATCTTTTCAAAGCCAACCAATTTAGGCCAATAAATGTTATGATACCAGCAAATAACATGCCTATTTGGTAAAAGATATTGGGGTTATCAATAATTTTAGATGCCCAAGGAACCAATAAAGCCAGTAATTCAAGTCCAATACCAAAAATTGTTGCAACAATAATACCGTATATTAAGGGTTTTCCAAAATAGTAAGCTGTTTTAAAATATAAAGGTAAATAGACAAGATTAAATAAAGCAAACATAATCAGGACATATCCATAAAATGCTGGACTAATATTCATAAAAATATTAAATGAACCATAGACAAGATTATGTACGATACCAGCAATGACCGCTAAGATCAAATGATATAGTTCTAAAATGATTACTGTCAATCCTTTTGATACGGCGATATCACTTTTTTTTACAGGTAAAACTGTTGTGAACTCATAGTCTTGCTGAGCTAAATAGGCAGAAAAGATTTGAGGTGCACTTACCCAAAAGAAGTACATGAAAACTAATATATAAATCCATTGAGGTATCATAATTAATCCTGCAAGCAAGATTGGCAATATATAAAAGAACTTGTTAACCGATAGAAATAATTCTTTATAGATTAAGTTTTTCATACTGAAGCACCTCTTTCCGCATAATAGATCATGATGTCATCCAAACTTGGAACACCGACGCGAATTGCACTATTTTCTTTGAGATGATCTGTTTTAATTAAACCCGTAAATCCAAATGCATTTTTTTTATATGAGACCAAATCATGTTTAATCGAATCAAGTGAATTTGATGCACCATTGATTAATCTATATTTGTCAATTAAGTCATCTTTTGATAAACTTTCTATAATCTCACCATTTTGAATGAAAGTAATATAGTCGGCACATTTTTCTAAATCGCTAGTTATATGTGTTGAAAACAAGATGCTGACTTCGCCATCTTCAATAATGCTTTGAAAGATTTCAAGCAAAGAATCTCTTGCCACAGGATCCAAACCACTCGTAGGTTCATCAAGAATGATTAATTTAGCATGGTGTGACAAGGCTAAAGTAATGGAATACTTTAAACTCATACCTTGAGATAATTCGTCCATCTTTTTATCTTGGTCTAAATTAAACTTTTTTAGATACTGTTGATACAACACTTCGTCAAAATTGGAGTAAAATCTTTTGAAAATATTTGTAATTTCTTTAATCTTTCTTTTAGGATAAAAAGATTTACCTGCCATGAATGCAATATCTTTTTTAATATCGATTTCATATTCATCCATATTTTTACCAAAAATGTTTACTGTTCCACCATCTTTACTGATAATATTTAGCATCGCTTTTAGTGTTGTTGTTTTTCCAGCACCATTTTCTCCGATGAATCCCATAATAAATCCTTTCGGTATATTAAAGGAAATATTATTCAAAATAAATGTTGGATATTCTTTTCTTAAGTTTTCAACTTGTAACACGTTCATAAAAACACCTTCTTTCAACCGTGTATGTAGTATATATACAGTATATACAATAACTATTACTTTGTCAATAATGATAATAACTAAAGGAGAGATAAAATAACTAAGTATGAATTGATTAAAATACTGTGTATCGTTTATCATAATCGTCGCACTATTTTCAATTCAAGAATCATATTCATAACCTATTTCTTTTTTCAGAAGAATTTATGAGAAGGTACACTCAAAGCTGTGCAAGAGTAATTTTGAAGGAATTGAATTTCTTGAAAATCATCTGTATGCTGGTGATGAGGAAAACCTAGAATACTGGTTTTGCCAGTAATTACTTGAATAGACGTGAATTTTTTACAAATATACTTATAAAACAAAAAGGAAGTTCAGAGTAAAAACCATATATTTTAAAACCGTGTATATAACTGTGTAAAACAGTGAAATGTATCTTTTTTTAATTTTATTGAAATAAAAGCAAGAAAATTTTGATTTACCCTTGATATATCAAGCAATGTAGTTTAAATTATAAGTATGTGGCAATGCCATAAATATAATTTAGAGGGGTAAAAGTGAAAAAATTAATATTGATATTTTTAGTTTTGTTGGCTGCATTCACATTTGCAGCATGTACTGGTGAAGAAGAAGATACTGTTATTGAAATTGCATTCGTTCCTTCACAAAGTGTTACTGATATTATGTTGAAGACAACAGCAATCGAAAAACTTCTCGAAGATAGAATTGAAGGTTATACTTTCCATGTTACTGTTGGTTTAAGCTATGAAGCAGTAATGGAAGGTATGTTGGCTGGACAAATAGATGTAGGATTCTTAACAGCTCAACAATATGCATATATGACTGTTGATCATCCGGGTTCTGTGAATGTTATTTTAACATCTGTACGTAATGGTTTGGCAGTACAATACAAAGCTGATGGAAGTTATGCTTCGGATGAAGAAGTTATTGCTGCAATGAATGCAACTGGTTATGCTGCTGAGTTGGCAACAGAAAAAGTAACATCATATAATTCTATTCTTTTAGTTAGAACTGCAGATTACAATGCAGGTTTTGATTCATTAGCTGATCTAGCAGGTAAAACTGTTGCAGTACAATCAACAACCTCTGGTTCTGGTTATGTGTATCCAGCAGTATTACTTGATCAAAACAATATGCAATTTGTAACTGGTACTCCAGTTGCTGCAAACGGCGATGTTAAAGCTGTAACAGTAAGTGGTCACCAAAATGGTGTTCTAGCTGTTCTTAATGAAGATGCTGATGCTTGTTTCGTTTATATGGATGCTAGAAATAGTTCATCTGTATTAGATCTTTATCCTAATGCGTTTTCTGATCTAAAGGTTATTGCATTATCACCTGCAATTTATAACGATACAATTTCTGTAGTATCAACATTGTCTCAAACTCTTCAAGATCAAATTCAAGCTGCATTCATCGATTTAGCAACTACTGAAGCTGGTTTAGCAGCGATTAGTGTATATTCACATACTGGATACAAAATTGCTGTTGATGGCGACTATGATGGTGAAAGAGCAGTATATATTTTCAAGAGAGATAATTTAAGCTAACAATCAAATCAAACTGGAGGCTCTGCCTATGATAAAATTCGTGAATGTAGATAAAGTCTACCCGAATGGATTTCAAGCGTTAAAAAATATCAACCTTGAAATTTATGACGGTGAGTTTGTCGCTATCATCGGTTTGTCTGGAGCTGGGAAATCCACATTACTTCGTACCATTAACAAGATTCACCCCATAACAGGTGGTGAACTCTATATTGATGGACAAGATATTAGTAAGGTTCAAGGACAGGAATTACGTGTCCTTAGACGAGGGATTGGTATGATTTTTCAATCCTTTAATCTTGTAAAAAGAATGTCAGTCTTTAAGAATGTTTTAGCAGGTAGAGTGGCTTACCACTCTACCTTTAAAACTATTTTTGGATTGTTTCCCGTGAAAGATAAGACCATTGCCCTTGAGGCACTAGATAAAATGGGAATATTAGAAAAAGCATATGTAAGAGCTGATCAACTTTCAGGTGGTCAACAGCAAAGAGTTGCTTTGGCAAGATCTCTAGCTCAAGAACCTTCTATTATCTTAGCTGATGAACCTGTTGCATCTTTAGACCCCATCACAACCTTGCAGGTCATGGACGACTTTGCAAGAATTAACAAAGAATTTAAAATTACGATTATTGCTAACATGCATCATGTCGATTTAGCAATGAAATATTCAACTCGCATCGTTGGAATTAAGGATGGTGAGATTGTTTTTGATGGACCTGTTGCAGAGTTAACTGAAAAGAAACTTGTTGAGGTTTATGGACGAAGTTTAAATAAAGATGACGTACTGGAGGGGGTATAATGCCAAGAAGTTTTACACTACCCAACGGAAAAATCGTCACAAAACCAAAAAATAATGCTTGGATATACACTACTATATTTATTGTTTTATTTGCGTTATTCTGGTTGTTTATCGATTTTAGAGCAAGAGATATTCAGCTCAATCAGTTCGATGATATTTTGAAACAAATGTTTTCACCTTATTCTGCAGGTGGAATTCAAGAAACATGGAAAGATTATTTTGGGTATACATCTAAATTAGTTGAACCTTTAATAGATACGATGAAAATGAGTTTTGCTGGAACGATTATCGGTACGGTTGCTGCGTTCCCTTTTTCTGTTTTAGCTTCAGTAAATATAGTTAAGAACCCTTGGATTTATCAACCTTTTAAATTTTTCTCAAACTTAATTCGCACCATACCATTGATGGTTGTTGCTTTGATTGCTGTTTTATTTGTAGGAACTGGTATTCTTTCTGGTATCATGGCAATTACGTTTTTTAGCTTTTCGATTATGATTAAAATGCTATATGAAGTTATCGAAACAGTTGATATGGGACCCAATGAAGCGCTTGAGGCTTGTGGTGCAAATAAAGTTACATCGTTCAGATTTGCCGTCTTTCCTCAAGTGGTGACAACGTATATCGGCTATATCGTTTACATTTTTGAGATTAATATTCGTGCATCCGCTATTTTAGGCTATGTTGGTGCTGGTGGTATTGGATCCATTTTAAAAGATAATGTGCTTTATAGATATGATCGTGTTGGACTGATCATTATTGTGCTCGTTGTCTTATTTTCTATAATTCAAATTTTCACAAATTTAATAAAGAGTAAGTTAGTTTAATGAAAAAGAATCGCTTATTAATAAATCCAACTGTCGAACTCGCATTAAAGAGTCAGCCTAAAACCTATTGGTTTACTATTCTAATTGTTTTGTTTATGATTTATTTGATTGTTATATCCTTTGAGGGATCTGGCATCAATGAATATCGGCTTGCACAATTTGCAAAAAGTTTTGGTTATATGCTTAAAGGTTTTATGAACCCTGATTGGGAATATTTTTTTGGTACCGGTGATATTTGGGAATTTAAAGATAGTATTGTCCTTGCTGCAATTGTAACCATCGCCATTGCCTTTATTGGTACTGCTCTGAGTTTGATATTAGCAATCCCTATGGGGTTTATTTCAGCAAGAAATATTACAGGGAAAGCAACCTCTAAAACAGGAGATGTCATTTTGGTCTTCATTCGCACATTTCCTGAGATTGTGCTTGCTTTGGTTCTACTTAGAGTTTTTGGGTATAATGCATTAACAGGGGTAATTACGATTGCTATCCACTCAGTAGGTATGCTCGGTAAACTCTTTGCTGAATCTATTGAGAACATTGATAAAGGTGTTCTAGAAGCACTCGATGCAGTAGGTGCAAATTGGCTACAAAAAATTAGATATGGCGTCTTACCGCAAGTTTTGCCTGATTTTATTTCCATTTCACTTTATCGTTTTGATATCAATTTAAGATCATCAACTGTTCTTGGCTACATTTTATCAATCGGTCTTGGCCTTAAACTTGCTTTTGCATCCAATGGACCCGATTGGAACAAGGTTGCTTCAGTGATGATTTCCATTATTGTTTTGATTTCCATTATTGATTATATTTCAGGAAAAATAAGAACAAAACTTGTATAATTTGTTTATATGATTACTAGAATAGGAAATATGTGAAAAGCTTAAGCATTAGGCTTTTTTCCATGTAAGTATCATGGTTTAATTTTGAAAGTTAGAGAGTTGATGCTTAATACCTCTAATAATTGACTCATTTTGAAATATTTAACAGTTTTATAAATTCAAACTATTTATGATTTGTTATTATAATGATATAATCGGAGTAGTGACATACAATGATAGGGGATTGATAAATTGTGATTAGAAAAATAGCCACACCTGTAGCATTTTTCCTATTTGGTATGCTCATAGCATATCTTGAAAGTGGAGTTTTAGAACTTCCAGTAGATAGCGATGGTTATTCACATAATGGAGTTAATCTTTTCAATAAGATTATAATATTGATGGCATTGGGTTTATTGCTTGTGTTTGAAGTGAGAATCCAATTCAAGAAAATAAAAAAACCAGCATACAAATATTCATATTTACTGATCACAGTTTTATTACTGGTATCTATAGCATATTTTTGGATGCAACTCCTTGTTATAAAATAATCTCAATTTTATTCGGGTCAGTTATTAAAAATTAAATTACAGAAGTCGATATAGATTTAATTCAAGTTGAAAGGACTAGAAATTAATGAACTCTACATTTACCAATTTTATTGCAGTAAGCATAATTTTATCGTTACTCGTTGTTATCGCGAAGATACTATTTAAGAAATTGCCGGTAATTATCGCATATATACCTAGCATCATATTTGCTGGAGCAGGAGTGTATATCATAGGTAGATTTTTATATTTGACCTGGAGTGGTGCTGCTGCAGCATGTAATCCGGATTCTGGTTGTTTGAATGAAGATTGGTCTATTTTATTTGGAGTATTCATGTTGTTTGTTGCTGCCTTCGCAGCAATGATTGCGAAGTTTTTTACCAAACCAAAGAATGAATTAGAGTTTTAGAAAAAAGAAACCTTGCTTTTCAGGTTTCTATCCATAAGATTTCGTTGTTTAATTTTTGGTAAGTAGTCAACTGATGCTTGATATCAATAATTATCGATTCATCATCTTCTAATAAAACTAGCTTATAAACAACTGTCGTTAGAAAACTTTTTTCTAAGATAGTTGCTTTTTTTTCAAAATAATGATCCATTTGGTTAATTAACGGATAACTAAATTCAATTCTAAATGATGGTACAATTTTCTTTTGATAGAACTTAACTGTCTTTATCAGATCAGCAGCAGCTTTAGTATATGCTCTAACCAATCCTCCACTACCAAGCTTAATACCTCCAAAAAAGCGGACAACAACACAAAGGATGTTAGTGACATCATGATGTTTTAAAACCTCTAGAATAGGTATTCCAGCGGCTCTAGAAGGCTCTCCATCATCGTTTGCTGTTGCATGCTCTCCGTTTTCACCGAAAATCGAAGCACTACAGTAATGATTAGCCTTTGGATAGTCGTGTTTAACCTGATCGATATACATTCCTATATCCTCTTCAGATTTGATAGGATAAAAAATAGCTATGAAAACTGATTTGTGAATTTCAATTTGATTGCTTAATTGTTCTTTGATATAACGCATGTTATCACCAAATTTAGTATAACATAATGTTTCTTATTTTCGATGATAGATGGGCATGGTTAATTAGTTTTCATATCTAATTATGATTCATCATTTATTCATCAAACCACCTCACAAGCATTTTATCATCTGAGCAAAGCTACGGCAATTAAAGATACTTGGGACTACTAAAAATAACGAACTCTTGGTATAATAGATACGGTGAATAATATGAGTACAATCAGAGGCGCTAAAAAAGTAATTTACGAACTAAAAAAACAACATTATGAAGCATATATCGTAGGTGGTGCCGTCAGGGACCATATTTTAAAGCAGCCTACAACTGATATTGACATCACCACAAACGCGAAACCACATCAGGTTGCTAAAATATTCAAAACAAAACCAACCGGTTTGAAATATGGAACAGTCACTGTCTTTATGGGTGAAGAAACCTTTGAAGTGACGACATATCGTATCGATGGGGAGTATCTAGATAATCGGCACCCAGAAGAAGTTACATTTTGTGAATCAGTTGAAGAAGATGTCAAAAGAAGAGACTACACAATTAACGGTTTATTGATGACAGAAAAAGAAGAAATCATTGATTACGTGAATGGTAGAGCTGATCTTCAGTTAAAGATTATCAAAACCATAGGAAAACCTATAGAAAGATTTACTGAGGATGCACTTCGCATCATGAGAGCTTTCTATTTTCAGTCAAAACTAGGGTTTCAAATTGATAAAGAAACAAGAGACGCGATTTCAGAAATGAAAGATAAACTCAAAGATATTGCTATGGAACGCATTTTAAATGAAATGATTAAAACACTTCAAGGCAGTTATGTTAAAAAGGCTCTAAAGTCGATGGTCACAACCGGTGTACATGAAATACTTCCAGGGTTAAAAGAAGGCATTGAATATGCAGAAAATATGGATGAAATCCCCTTTGTTGACGCATTTTTCGCTCTATGTTTTACCTTGAGCGGATCAGTTCCAGCTGCATGGCCATTTTCTAATAAGCATCGCCATCGCTATGAAACAGCGAGAATGCTTTCGGAGAAAAATCAGGTATTTGATCCCTATACGCTTTATACATATGGGATTGATTTATGTTTACTAACTAATCGTGTAAACTATATGCTTAAGAAAACTAAAAATCTGACAAATAAAATTGAATTAGATTACAAGAACTTACCCATTCAAAGTGATTTGGATTTAAAATTAAGAGCAACCGAAATGATTGCTTTAGCAAATAAAAAAGCTGGTGCTTGGGTAAAACTTCTTCAGACTGAAATGGTTATAGAAGTGCTGAACCGCAGATTAAAAAATGAGAAAAGTGAGCTAGAGCGCTATGTTCTAGATCATATCTAAAGAATAGGAGAATATCATGGAACTCAATCAAAATGAAATTTATAGCATGATTGCTAAAGTGGAAAATATTAATCAGGGTGTGCACTTTTGCAATACAACTGTGCGAACTGAAAAGGGAGAGCATGTCAACCTAAAACTTGATTTCGACCAACTCCCATTTGTTATTATGGGTAAGGTATTCAAGTTTGAGGCTCAGGCTATCGTTAAGATAGAAGATGAACTCATTCTCAAATGCTTGTCTATCACACCAGTAGAAAAAGTTCTAACTGATGATGAATTGGCAAAAGTACTAGAACATTTTTATGTTTACGCACCCATCCCCATGATGGAAATCAAAAAAGGAATTGAATCCTTCTTAAAGAAAATAGATAATCCAATTTTGCTAAAGATTACTCAAGTCATTTATCAAGAAAATAAAAACAATTTTTATATGCATCCTGCAGCAACCAAGTTTCACCACGCCTATGTTGGTGGACTTTCACACCATACATTCACCATGCTCAAACTCATTGACCCATTCATCAAGGTCTATCCATATTTGAATAAGGATTTATTATATGCAGCAACTATTCTTCATGATATGTCAAAAATTAATGAAATCAGTGGTGTTGATGGAGAATATACGAAAGAAGGATTGTTGGTTGGACATTTAGTCATGCAGACAGTTGAAGTTGACCGTGTCGCAGGATCTTTAGGCTTTCAGGATTCAGAAGAAGTTCTACTATTGAAGCATATGATCATCTCACATCATGGACAATATAATTTTGGATCACCTAAAAAACCTCAAACAGGTGAAGCACTGTTACTATGGTTTATTGACACCATCGATTCCAAATTCACAGTTTTAGGAGAAGCACTTGAAGATACACCCGATGGAGCATTTACCAATATGGTATCTGTTCTTGATAAGATGCGTTTCTATAAAACAACGATTAAAGAAGATAAAAAATAAATCCCTCTTGGGATTTTTTTTATGGTTTATCTTGTCCTTCCATTTTATCACTATGATATAATGAAATTAATCTTGAAGTAAAAAGAAGCATGATAAAAATAAGCAAAGAAGTTAAAAAGTAGAGAGGTGTACTATGTGTGGAAGATTTACAATCACAGTCACCATGGATGAACTCAAAGAATACTTAAGTGAATATTACGATATTGATGAAATGAAGAGCAGTATTGTTGTCCCAAGATACAATGTTGCTCCAGGTCAAGAGGTCATTTCGATCATTAACGATGGCAGTAAGAATCGAGTGGGGCTTCTTAAGTGGGGCTTTGTTCCATCCTTTGCCAAGGATAACAAATTAGCACATACAATGATCAACGCCAGATCAGAAATGATTCATGAAAAGAAAGCTTATAGACCTTCTTTGGAACATAAAAGATGTGTCATTCTTGCCAATGGGTTTTATGAATGGAAAAATACTGGAGAAGAAAAGATTCCCATGCGCATACTAATGAAGAATCATTCACTTTTTCCTATTGCAGGCCTTTGGTCATCTTATGTCAAACGTGATGGAACAAAAGAGCACACTTGCACAATCATTACAACTCAAGCTAACGATATCGTTTCTCAAATACATAATCGGATGCCAGTTATTTTGAATGAGGAAGATCGAAAGACATGGCTTAATCCCAATATTAAAGATTATAATCTTGTTACACCTTTATTAAAACCGTTTTTACCAGAAAGAATGTATGCTTATCAGGTCTCAACAAAAGTTAATTCAGCACTCAATGAAATACCAGAATGTATTGAACCAATTGTCTAAATAGAACTTGGCATAAAAAAAGGACTAAAATTTAGTCCTTTTTGTTTATAATTTTTAATTATCCTTCTAGAATGTCATACCATGAACCATATAGGTTAGCATAGTTTTGATCAAAATATCCAGTTGAAGAAAGTACATATTCATTCGATTGACGTCTGTTGATTTCTCTAATTGTATTAAATCTAACGAGATTTGCAGAGTCAGCGAACACAGCATCTTCCATAAGCTTGAAAATTAACTCACGTTGCATATAAGTACCTTCATAACGCGTAAGCACTGGAGTTAAATAATTAGTAACTGCTGTTTGGACAACGGTTGGTAGTACGACACCTTCATCAGTTTTTGATTCAGTTATGTAGTATTCGATTTGTGAAGCTGTCAATGTGTCAGAATCCGGATTGTAAGCATTTAATGTGCCATCTGCATTGATATATTTTCCGTCTTCATCTTCAATTGAATAATAAGTCGCACTTGTTGTTTCAGCAACAGAAGTAGCAAGAATCAAATGCCATCCAAAAGTTGATTTCACTTGATCTAATGCTTCATCAGTAACTACTGAGTCAAATAAGTCTAGATAAGGGAACTTAGCATCATCATCTGCAATATCAGCAAGAATAGTATTTAATGCCATAGCACGGTTGTAGAAGACTTTATCAAGTACTGTTGATCCTGTAATAAAGTTTGAAGTGTTTGTAATAGCTGATGAAATAGTTTCATATTTCAGATAGAAGCCTAATTGACGGTATTTTGACCAAATCAATTCAATTTGATAATCATATGGAGGAATTATGCTTCCACGGTCAATACGTCCTGAACTGTTGAATTCAGTAGCAATATCAGTTAAACCAGCTGCTATACCTTTATAGTTGCCAACTCTAGAATAAATCAGTTTAACAAGATTGGTTAACCCCGTTAATACTTGTGTTTGGCCTTCTGGACTTAATGTATCAAGATAATCTTGAGGATTATCAGGAGTACCGTCGCCATTTTCATCAAAATAAATTAATAAGTGACTTACATTAAGTGATTCGAAGTTATTATATTGCAATTCAGCAAGTTCAGCAAATTTAGTATAGATAGTTTCTGTGCCATTGCCATAGTGTGCTTCTTTGTCACTTAAGTATTGGTCTCTAAGGTTTGGATAAACAAAGAGTTGGTTGATAGATTCAGCATTTGATGTTGAACCAAAAGCTAATAACAAGAAATTTTGTCTGCCCATGCTTGCTGGATAACCAGAAGATGCGAAATTATCAGCAGAGAATTGGGAAATGATGTCTTCGAATTGAGTTTCATAATCTGCCATATCTGCATCAGTGACAACATAATCTGTTTCAGTCAACAAATATCTATTAGACGCTAAGTCTAAAGCAAGATTGATACCATAAGATTGTTCAAGTCTTGCATAGAAATCGTCAACAGTAATTTCGATATCACCAAGTTCAGCGAGGATATTGCCTGCCTTATCTTTAGTTACGCCATCATATCCATAAGATTGTTCATAGAATGTACGAACAACATAATCATAAATGTTTAAAGCCATATCAGCGTATAATGCATTGACTTTATTTGAGATGTAAGTAGAAGTTAACTTAGCTTCCTTCATGGTAATGAAGATTTCAGCTTTAGCAGCAATGGCTTCAGGAGTGTCTAAGAATTCTTCGTTTTCTTCATCATAAATTAGTTTATCTGTTTCGCTATCATCATCAAGTTTGAATACTAAGTAACGAGATGAACCAAAAGTTTGAACTCTTGAAGAGTAAGGCTTGCCATCTGTAACATCATCAGGATCAGCCATTGTAGCTTCAGGAATCAAGGTTGTGTATAAATGAGATCTTAAAGTTGTATTCATTGTAGTTAGCTCATCATAAGTGTAAGTTGTTTGAACTTCTGCACCACCAACACCCACAATAGCGCCATCAACAGTGATTTCAACTTGTGAAGCTGGATTTAAGACATTATAGATTGCTACAAATTCGGCTTTAACTTGTGCTGTCGTTAACGCTTCATCACTTAAACCATCAGTTCTAGCTGTATTGATAATATAAGCTTTGTAGTAATTTTCAAAATCAGATACGCTAATTTGTTCGCGATCTTCGTAGTTAACACCCAATTTACCTAATAGTCCAAGGTTGTCAAGAATATCTTTGACGTGTTTGAAACCGGATTGTGGTGTTTCATTTGTTAAATCGACATAACCTGCATCACCTGGGAGAATACGGATATCAGGAATTGAATACCATAAACCCTTAGAGTCAGCTTTAATGCTCATCTTATATAATGCAGCATTTGCTTCGTTTAAATTAATAAATCTAACAACAAGCGCTTCAACATCATATCTGTTTCTTTCGTTAGCTTGATAATAAGTCAGAACATCTTCATCGCCGATATAATAGTCACTTTCTGAGTCGATCACTTCATCTTCAAGAAGTTGTTGAGCATAATATCTTTGAGCAACTCTTAGTCCATATCTGTCAACAAGCATAGATATACTTGAATATCCGCTATATGGAGTATCTTGTGTTGTAGCAAGATTTTCAATACTTGAAAGCACAGTATTGATATTAACAGTATTGTCTAATAAATATAAAGAGTCTGCAAATACTTCAATGTTTCTGATGAAACGATCATGATAGTTTGTATATAAATCATCAAGTTGTTCAACATCAGAAGTATTATGAATAGCTGAATTGATTGTTTCATCAAGATAAGTGTTTAAATCTTCATTTCCAGCAGTAAGCATTTGCTTAACAGTTGCCAATTCTTCAACGAAGACTTTTTCATCAATCATAGTTGCTAAAATCGAAGCTCCTTGCAAACGTAATTGATCATATAATTCCTTTTCTGTTACTTCAACGCCACCCACAGTCATATAGACATCGTCTGAAATGTTTCCATAGGGTGTTGCTTCTTTGTTACTACATGCAGCTAATGTAAGTAAACCAGCAGATATTAGCACAAATATCGCAAGTTTTCTTAGATTTTTCATTTGGTTCATTGTGTTCACTCCTTCAATGTATTTCATACAAGCAAATATAATATAGCATTTTTAATGGCCTATTGCAACCACTTTCATTTTATTTGATAATATCACATATTTGTATGATATCATGAAAGAAGGTGATATTGTGGAAGTTTTTATTTTGGCTAGCGGTTCTAAAGGGAATATGGCCTACTTAAAAGTAGGCGATATTAAGCTATTTATAGATTCCGGTATTAGCTATCAAAAAGTTAAAAATAAAATGGCAGCCTATGAAGAAAACCTTTATGACGTCAGATCGCTTCTGATTACACATGAACATCATGATCATGTGATGGGTTTAAAGATGCTTTTGAAACATAGTGCTATCGAAGACATATACATAACAAAAGGTACATACAGCGCGCTACCAACAGACGTGGTTGCGCTTTTTGAACGCATTCATTTTATAGTTGCGGATGAGTCATTTTTTATTGGTGATATCAAAATTTCAACATTCATGTTATCGCATGATGCTGCTGAGCCTGTGGGATTTGTTATTGAAAATCAAATGAAAAAAATGGTTATCTTGACAGATACCGGATATGTTGATCAGAGTTATCATGAAATGTTAAGTAATGCAGATTTATATTTACTTGAAGCGAATCATCATCCTACAAAACTGATGCAATCAGCAAGACCTTTTCTGTTAAAAAAACGAATTTTGGGAGAAAGAGGACATTTGTCCAATGACGATGCTGCTTGGTTAGTTAATTTATTTGTTAAAGAGGGACCCAGCAAATGGGTGGTCGCTCATATCTCTGAAGACTGCAATACAATTTTAGATATTGAGGAAGCTATCGTTAAAAATTTTGATGATCCTACAAAGGTAGAAGTCTTTTATGCTTCACAAGAAGGACTTCCAGGTATAGAATTATGATTAAAGTCATTGTTGTCGGTAAATTGAACCAAAAATATTTGGAACAAGGCATTATTTATTATCAAAAACAGTTGCCAGTTAAACTGGAATGGATTGAAGTTTCTGATGAAGCAAGCATACAAGGTATATCTATCGAAGGTGAGCGTATCCTATCTAAAATTAAAGAATCTGATTTGGTAATCGCTTTGGCTATTGAAGGCAAAATGTATGACAGTGAAGGATTTGCCAAGCTCTTGGATGAATCTGAAACTTATCAGCAAGGAGATATGGTTTTTGTGATTGGTGGATCTTATGGATTAAGTGAAACTGTGTTGATACGAGCTAATCAGAAAATATCATTTTCAAAAATGACATTTCCTCATCAGCTGATGAGATTAATATTAATTGAACAGATTTATCGCGGTTATATGATTTTAAAAAATCATCCCTATCATAAGTGAGGTCATATGAAATATTTATTTTGGGATTTTAATGGGACTGTTTTAGATGATGCATATCTGTGTTATGAGATTTTAAATGAGATGCTGATTGAAGAAGATAGACCTACTGTTACATTTGAAGAATATTTAATGATCTTTGATTTTCCTGTTGAAGCATATTATGCTAAAGTTTATGACTTGGAAAAGACGAGTTTTGAGATTTTGGCACACCGTTTCATCGAAAGATATCAACCAAGAAGCCTAGATTTAGGATTACATGAAGGTGTTATTGAAGCAATCAAACACTATGAAAAAAAAGGTTTTATCAATATCATGTTTTCTGCATCAGAGATTAATAATCTACATAATCAATTAAAACATTTTAAGATTGAACACTTATTTCATCATATTTTAGGAACATCTGATGTTTATGCAAAAAGCAAAATAGAAGTTGCAAGAAGATTCATTCATGAGCAACAAATTGATCCTAATGACGTTATCATGATTGGTGATACGCTTCATGATGCAGAAGTAGCAAAAGAACTTGGTTTTGAAATCATCTTATTCACTCAAGGGCATCAACATCCAAAAAGGTTAGAGGCATATCAAACCATCAATAAGATAAGCGAACTATATCAAATCATATAAAAAGGGCGACTGCCCTTTTTATTTTGCCATTCATTGCCATTCTTTATGCAATATTTTTTGTACAAATATTTTCGCAATTCTTTCATCGAATTGAGATCCAGAGCATCTGATGATTTCAGTAACAGCCTCATCTTCAGATAACTTCTCTTTGTAAACCCGATCTGCAGTCATTGCCTCATAGGCATCAATGATGCAAATGATTCTAGAAAATAAGGGTATTTCAGTTCCCCTTTTACCGGTAGGATATCCTTTTCCATCCCAACGTTCATGATGGTAAAGCGCATGTATTGCAAGATCTGAATATTCATCTGCTGCTCTAAGAATCTGATATGATATTTCAGGATGTGTTTTAATGATTTCAAATTCATCTTCTGTTAATCTGCCAGGTTTATTCAAGATTGCATCAGGTATTGATATCTTGCCAATATCATGATACATACCTGCCATTTCTAACTCTTTGACATCTTCTTTACTAAGATTTAATGCTTCGCCCATTTGATTACATAAGTCACTCACTCTTTCAGAATGAATTCTTTCATATTTATATTTATTAGTCAAGGTTTTTAAGATAGCTTTAATTGCATTATTCCTAATGCTAATACCTTCTGCGAGCTTGTGTCGATACATTTGATTTTCTGCAGTTTTTAAAATCTCATCAAGATCACCCTTTTGGGTTTTGGTTTTTATTTCATATCCTGTTGCTAGAGATAATGATACATTTTCTACATCATTATTCATTGCTTCATCATGTATTGATTTATTAATCGTTTCTAATTCAGATTTAGTTATATTTGGCAGAATAACAGCAAATTCATCTCCACCAATACGACAAACAACATCTTGACTTCTACATGATTTTTGCAAAATATCAGAAACTTTCTTTAGAGCAATATCTCCTACATCATGGCCAAAGGCATCATTAATAATTTTTAAGCCATTGACATCAATCATCATAACACCTAAAGGATAATATGTTTCGTTATCTAATACCTTATAGGTGTCAACAAAATATCTGCGATTATAAAGATTAGTCAAGTAATCATGATTACTCAAATGCAGGATTTCATCCTGTTTCATTTTTTCTTCAGTTATATCAACAAAGCTTATGACAATTTCTTTGATATTGCCATCTGAATCAAATAAAGGTACACCATTGACATAAACCCATACGACACCTTCATCATGGATATGTTTGATTCCTATTAAATAGTCTTTAACTGAACGCTTTTTTCTGATAAGGACATTTATAGGGTAGTCCTCATATTTTAATATATCACCAGATGAATTGATGAATTGAAAATTACTTGATGTGGCTTTCACATCATGTAATTCATCATATGAAAGCCCTAATATTTCTTCAGCTCTTTTGTTGAAAGAAATAATCCTTGTGTCACTTGCATGAATTACAATGCCTGCATCCAGATTGTTAATCAATTCTCTATATCTTTGCTCACTATCTTTTAATTTTTCGGTCATAATCTTACTTTCAGTAATATCTTCACCAGAACTCAGCACACCAATAATGTTAGAGTCTGAGTCATATAAGACTGAATTATACCAGGAAATACGTCTTTCTTCACCTTGAGCGTTGACAATAGCATTCTCATACTGCTTATTGAGCAGCGTTCGCTTATTAAACACATCTTTAAAGACTTCTTTGACAGGTATGACAACATTTTTAGGTAGGAAATGATCAAACCAGTTTTTACCAAGAATATCTTTTTCTTCATACCCTAGTATTTCACATCCAACTCTATTGATCAACGTTACATTGCCATTTGAATCGAGTACAATAATCATAACGGCTGCAATATTTAAATATTCGAGTGCTTTTTCTTTTTCATCTCTTAATGCTTTAGCCGAACGTTCTCTTTCTGATACATCTCTAGAAAAAGCAGAAACACCTATGATTTTATCGTTGTTATCCTTAATTGGACTATAAATAGTTTCATATGATGTAATGTTCACATCACCATATTGTTCTAATGTTGTATGAGTGATTCCCGAAAGAGCTTTGCTATAATTGACTTTTGCTTTAAGGATATCCTCTTTGTTTGTCATGCAATCAAAAATGCTTTTTCCTACTTGAGCTTCTGTGTTATAAGCATATTTCATTGTTTTCTGATGAGTTTCATTAAAGAACAAATAGTTATATTCACTATCTAATGATAGGATGATGATATCTTCTGGACTATTTAAACTGGCTTTTAAAAGTGTTTGAGTTCTTTGAAGCTCAGCCACTAAGTCCTCAATTGCTTTTTGTGATTGGTATTTCTCAGTATAATCCCTGAATACTAAAACAGCACCTATGATACTACCATCACTTAAGATGATAGGTGCAGCACTATCTGCAATTTGTCTTTTTGTACCATCTTTTTATATTAAAATCGTATGATTTGCTAATTCGTGAATAATACCTGAATGGATGACTTTGTCAATGATATTGTCGCTTTTTAAGCCTGTATCTTCACAGTATATTGAAAATACTTCTTCAATTTTTCTGCCTAGAGCATCCTTTTTTTGCCAGCCTGTTAATTCTTCAGCAATTTTATTGATCAAAGTTACATCACCCAACTGATTGGTACAAATAACACCATCTCCAACAGAAAGGAGTGTTGTTTCAAATAATAATCTTTCTTTGACTAAGTCAGCTTTATTCTTTCTATCTTCAGTGACATCAATGGCAACACTCATAGCCATCTTGCGATTATCTGGAGTGTTCCCAATATAGGTTGAATAGAAGTCCCAAAGAGCTTCATGATTATCTTTTGTATGTATTAAAAACTCGCCATCATGCTGGCGCTGATTCAAATCATATAATTTATTGACTACGTTGACAACATCATCTTGTTTCAATTCATAAGCTGCTTTGGCCCATGCTTTAATTGTTGGTATTTCCTCTTTAGAGTAACCTGTGATTTCTGTCCAAGCATCACTTATGTTCAAGACTTGTCCATCATTGCTGTGAATCATGATTGGAATTGGAGCATGCTTAACAAGACTTGAAAATACACTTTCAAGTTCTAAATATTTTGTATTTTGTGTATTTATTTTTGTAATATCACTGAAAATAGTGACAAAAAAGTTTTTTTCTGGAGAAAAAGCTTCTATCCTATACCAACTATTGAGTACTGAGGAAAAACCCTCGAATGTCTCTCTATGATTGTTTAAAGAAATATCTCCATAGAACTTAATCCAGTTAAATTCATCATTTACGATTGATGGGATTGCTTCAAGTACAGTTTTACCAATAATATCTTTTGCTTTAAGACCAGTGAACAGTTCAAAAGCAGGATTCACCTCAATGAATCTATAGTTACAAGGGTCCCCTTTTTCATCTAGTATAATCTCATGAAATGCATAACCAAACGGTGAATTGTAGAGGATACTTTTGTAGAAATTTTCTTTCATCTTACCACTCCCTGGTATTCGTATTGATCTTGAAAAGATTATGTTAATTTGGATTATTTACATATTCTTTTTTTGTTTGTCTTACTCAGTCATCGTTAGTCATTATATTTTACTCGCTTGAGCAATGAATGTACTGTATTACCTGCTATTTTACCATGAAAATTAATACTAATTGTGATTGAATAGCAATCTGATGATAATGAATTTAATATTAATGGTATAAAATATTGCATCTACAACTGCATCCATGATAAAACTTCCTGATTCAAATGTAGAGGCCTTGCAAAATCCAATTGATCGTCATTCACAACATATCCTATAAGGATGAGAAGCAAGAAGATTAGAATCAATGCCATCTTCATCATAAATATCATCTCAATTAAATTATAGCACAAAGTGATTTATTAAGTTTATTACCAAGGATAACCAAATCAAGTATGTCTAGATTTTCAAAATGGGAAATTCATTTAATATTTGTTAAAATAAACATCGCGATTAATATGGTTTTAAGCTATAAAATATGATAAGATACAAGTACATAAGATATAACATATATCCTAGCATATGGTTATAGGCTAAACAACGAAAATAAACCAAAGGGAGAATAAAAATGAGTAAAGTAGCAATTTTAGCTTGCAGTAATGCTGGACTAGATTATTTAGATTATCCAAAAGACATTATTATTTTAAGATCTGCAATCAATTTTGGAACAGATGAGTCTTATGATGATTTTGTTGATATGGATGCAAAAACTTTTTATGAAAGAATTACTAAAAATCCTGATGATATTCCAAAGACGTCATTTGTTACCATAGGTAAAATGATTGAATACTTTGAGCAACTTGAAAAAGAAGGCTACGAAGAGGCATTAGTCATCACAATCTCATCACAGCTTAGTGGTTTATTTGAAGCAGTTAAAAGAACTGCAAATGAAGTAAAGATTAAGGTCACTGCATTTGATTCCTTAACACTCGCTTATGGTGAAGCTTATATGGTTTTAGAAGCACATCGCTTAGCAGCAGAAGGCAAATCGGTTGCTGAAATTCTTCCATATCTTGAAAAGATTAGAGATAATGACAGAATCTATTTTGCAGTAGATACTTTATTATATCTTGTTAAAAATGGTAGATTATCTAAACTTCAAGGAACTTTGGGAACAATGCTACAACTCAAGCCATTACTAGTATTAGGTGATGACGGTAAAGTGGCATCTCTAGAAAAGATTAGAACAACGCATAAAGCACAACAACGTGTTTTAGAAAAATATATCGAAGAAACAAAAGGTCTCAATGTTCTAACTTATATTGCTCATGCACACAATGAAGAAGCTGCCAAATGGTTCAAAGAAGAGATTCAAAAAGTTTATCCCAAACGTGAAGTTGTTGTTGCATACCTTACACCAGTCGTAGGTGCGCATACAGGCCCTAAGGGAATTGGTGTTGGATACATTAAACTATAAATTTAATTGAAAAGACTGTTGAATTATTAAGCAGTCTTTTTTTTTACTTTCCAATTTAGTAATGATATAATGAACATATAAAAGGAGATGAAAAAATGAAGAAATTTTTTAGTGACTTCAAGTCATTTATTTTAAAAGGAAATGTCTTGAATTTGGCTGTTGCTGTTATCATTGGTGCTGCATTCGGTAAAATTATAGCAAGTTTGGTTAGAGATATATTGATGCCTATCATTAGTTTGATTTTAGGTGGAGGTGGATTCGAAAATTACAAATATGTGATTACTGCCGCAGATGAAACAAATGGAATTGTAGAAAATGCAATCATGTATGGCGTTTTTATTCAAAACATCATTGATTTTATTATCATAGCACTTGTTATTTTCTTGATTGTTAAAGGCGTTAATAAAGCAACTGAATTAGCAAACAAAACAAAACTTGAAGAAGAAGCGGCTGCTAAATTTATTGAGGAAGAAAAGAAGAAAGAACAAGCATTATTAGATGCTAAAAAACCAAAAGTTGAAGATCTATTGGTTGATATTAAATTACTTCTAGAAAAAAATCTCAAATAAGATATAAAGATGCTGGCAACAGCATTTTTTATTGCATGATTTACTTTTTGAAAAAGGTAACATGTGTAAATTCAACGTCTGCACACATACAAATGAACCTGGATGTGCTGTAAAAGAAGCTATTTTAGACGGTGCATTGACACTTAAAAGATTAGATAATTACCGAAAACTTCAAAAGGAATTTGAATATCAAAAACTTAGAGCATTAAGAAAAGAAAGAAAAATGAATAAACGATAAAAAAAGCTTGGTTTCCAAACGAAACCAAGCTTTTGTCATTTAATTTGATGAATCATTTCGATAAAGTATTCGTGAACATAGGTGCTATCAGTAAGTTCGGGATGAAATGCTGTAGCTAGTTGATTCTTTTGCCTAACAGCTACTATTTTCTGATCAACAATAGATAACACTTGAACTTCAAGTCCACAAGTATGTACATAGGGTGCTCTAATGAATGTCATCGGTATTTCAACATTACCGAATAAATCATGAGTGAAGAAACTACCAAGTTGTCTGCCATATGCATTTCTTTCAACCGTGATATCCATGGTTTGAAAACTATGTTGGTTCGAGTTAGTTAATCCTTTGGCTAGAAGAATCATGCCCGCGCACGTTCCCAAAACAGGGAAACCTTTTTCAATTTTAATCTTAAGGGCATCAAACATATCTAAATCTTTTAGTAGTTTGACCATGGTTGTGCTTTCGCCACCCGGTAAGATTAAACCATCCATTAGGTTTTCCAAATCTTTTTTTTGTCTGATTTCAAAGGATTTCACACCAAGTTTTGCTAATACTTTAGTGTGTTCGATGAAAGCGCCTTGAACTGCAAGGATGCCAATAGTAATCATTATTTTCCTCGTTCAGCCATTAATAATTCAATTTCTTGTTCATTGATACCAACCATTGCTTCTCCTAAATCTTCAGAAATTGCAGCTAAAATTTTTGGATCGTTGAAATTGGTTACAGCTTTTACGATAGCGTCAGCTCTTTTTTGAGGGTTTCCTGATTTGAAAATACCAGATCCTACAAAGACACCTTCAGCACCTAGTTGCATCATCAAAGCTGCATCAGCAGGTGTAGCTATACCACCAGCAGCAAAATTGACGACTGGTAATTTTCCATGTTCATGAACATAGAGAAGTAGATCTAATGATACGCCCATTTGTTTTTGAAGGATAAAAATTTCAGTTGGATCCATTGACTGAATCGAACGCATGTCTTTTTGGATAGATCTCATATGTCTGACGGCTTGAATAACATCACCAGTTCCAGGTTCGCCCTTCGTACGAATCATCGCAGCGCCCTCACTAATACGTCTTAAAGCTTCTCCCAAATCTTTCGCACCACAAACAAAAGGCACATTGAATTTTGTCTTATCGATATGATGAACATCATCAGCAGGCGATAAAACTTCACTTTCATCAATATAATCAATTTCAATTGCTTCTAAAATTTGTGCTTCGACAAAATGACCAATTCTAACTTTGGCCATGACGGGGATGGATACTGCATCCTGAATTTGCTTAATCATTTTAGGATCACTCATTCTAGAAACACCACCAGCAGCTCTAATATCTGCAGGTATTCTTTCCAATGCCATAACAGCTACTGCTCCAGCTTTTTCAGCTATTTTTGCTTGCTCAGGATTGGATACGTCCATAATGACGCCACCTTTGAGCATTTGTGCTAACTCTTTGTTTAATTTATATCTTTCGTTTTGCATGATTTTTTCCTCCACTTGTCTTATTTCCATATCTATTATATAATGTTAACTGGTATGATGATATAGTCAGATTATAAAAAAATAGACATACCAGATGGGTGATATGATGTTTGATATTCTAAATCAGAATAAAAGCGAACCAATCTATGTTTCTCTTTATCGTCATATTAGAAAAATGATTGAAGAAAATAAGTATGTTGAAGGTCAAAAACTACCATCCAAAAGAAAACTCGCTGAACAATTAAAGATTAGTCCATTAACCGTAGAAGCGAGTTATCAACAGTTGATTGCTGAAGGATATGTTTTCGCGATTGAAAAAAAAGGATATTATATTAGTCAAAAAATAGAACTTGTTGAAATACTCAAAAAGAAAATAATTTATCAACAAAAAAAAGTAGAACCAGAAATAACCTATCGCTATGCATTTAAAACAAATGTCGTTGACACATCATTATTTCCTAATCATACATGGGCTAAACTTTCTCGCGAGGTCTTATCAGAAAATCATCACGAAATGTTAAATGTCACACATCCTCAAGGTGTACTCATGCTCAGAAAAGAAATTGCTAAATATTTAGAACTTTATAGAGGTATGATTGTTGATGAAACTCAGATCATCATTGGTTCAGGAAGCTCATCACTCATCAGTTTACTCATCGAGTTATTAGGTAGAGATAAACACTATGCAATTGAGAATCCAGGATACTCAAAAAACTATGATTTATATCGAGGTAACGATGTCACTCTATCTTTGATTTCACTAGATGATTCAGGCATTAGGATTGATGAACTCATCAACTCTCATGCTGAGGTTGTTCATATCACGCCATCCCATCAGTTCCCCATGGGCATCGTTATGCCTATCCAACGAAGAATTGAATTGCTTAATTGGTCAAATCGCTCAGTTGGGCGATATATCATTGAAGATGATTATGATAGTGAATTTAGATTCCAAGGGAAACCAATTCCAGCACTTCAAGGATTCTATGAAAATGATCATGTAATCTATATGAATACATTTGCAAAAACATTAGCCCCATCTTTTAGAATGAGTTATATGGTTTTACCAAACAATCTTCTTTCAAGATACCAGAAAATTGTTTCCTATCACGGATGTACTGTTCCTAATTTTGAGCAATTTATTATGTACAAATTTATGCATGGTGGATTCTTTGAAAGACATATCAACCGCATGAGAAATCAATACCGGCAGAAACTTGAAATGATATTGAAAATAACAGCAAACCATCCCGATATAAAACTTAAAGGATATGATTCAGGATTACATTTCTTAATGGAAGTTGATACGAAAGAGACAGAAGAATCATTGATCAAAAGAATATTAAATCATAAAATTCTTGTTTCAGGATTAAGCTCTTATGATCAACTCGCACAACATATTATGCATAAACCTACACTTGTGTTAGGCTATTCAGGTATTAAACTTGATGAAATTGAAGACTCTATTGCAGCTTTAATTTCTACACTTAAGCTCTAATAAATACACAAAAAAACAAAATGTTTTCATATTCAAACCATTTAGATTCATGTATAATGAAAATAAAATAGTATAGCTTGTGAATTTTTATCAACACCTCCAAGCTGTCTTTTAATTAAGTGAGGACCACAGATGAAGAAAAAAATACTGATTACACTTCTCGTTATTGTATTATTTTTGGTAAGCGTTGGTATCAATTTTGCTATTAATATGGGTATTGAACCGATACCAGCAAGACCTCTGGAAAGTATTAATTCAGGTGGTAGTGATCGTTTGCTCTATTATTTTGACAAACAACAAAAGGGTGAAAATCTCCCTGCAGATATTGTACTTACCAATGAATTCATTGATTCTGAATTATCAGGAACTTATGAATATATCAATGGTAGATATGATGTTGCTGATTTTAGAGTCAATGCTTTAGTCAGACTTTATCTGTCATTTGGATCAAAACTATCTGAAACTACAAAAGCAGATATCAAAGATGTATTACTTAATTTCAAGTATTGGATGGATCAAGGGGGAGAAGACAGCATGGTCTTCTGGTCTGAAAATCATCAAATACTCTTTTCAGTTTCTGAATATTTAGTGGGACAGGAATTCCCTAATGATATTTTCACAAATGATGGAAAAACAGGTGCTGAACATCAAGAAATGGCAGCAGCAAGAGTCAATGCATGGATGGAACAAAGATTTTTTTATGGTTTTACAGAATGGTATTCCAATAACTATTACCCAGAAGACATTGGACCGATGTCCAATTTCATTCAATTTGCTGAAGATCCCGATATGGTTCTTCATATGAAAATGATTATGGATCTCATTTGGAATGATATGGCAACTCAAAGCTTCAAGTATGCGGGTGTCGATCCAGGTGGCAGTCCTAGAGATTATTATATCTTTATGTCAAGTAGTGGCAGAATGTATTCGGATAATAGAATGTCTGACGACACGGGCAATAGAATGAGACCATTCATTGATTTTGTAATGCAGCCAGATGAAACCAAAGATTTTGAAGATAGTTGGTTCACATCAAGTAATGGATTCTTCAATGCATTTAAGCAAATGATGGAAGCCCAAGATGAATTTAATCAGCCTTATTATGAAGTGCCTAGTGTTATTAAAGCAATTTTCAATGATGATAGTCCAGAAAAAATTATTAAATCTAGTCAATCTTTAAATACTGAAGAGTTAAAAGTTGAAGGTTTATTAGGTCAAAGTGATCATCAGATCATGATGCAGTTTAATATGGAAGCTTTCAGTAATCCAGCAACTGTAGATAATACGATTAAATATATTAATAGAAACCATATGATGGCAAACTCTGACTTAAATGATTTCAAACTTGTCAGTTTATGGCCACTTAGAACATTTCATTTGTTGGGGTTAGTGAGTAGAATGCTTCAACCATCAACCAATGGTGTTGCTATTGAAAGAGCAAATGTCTATACTTATAAAACAGACTATTTTTCGATGCATACTGCTCAAGCTTATCAACCAGGTGAATATGCAGACCAGCAAGCAATTGCTCAATTTAACTTAAGCAATAAAGTTACAGTGTTTACTACCCAACCTGCAAAGATTCCAAGAAGAGATGGAACACCAACCTATTGGACAGGTAATGGTAGACAAGGTTATAGTGTACAAGAAAAGAATGTTAATATCACTATTTACCAACCACCCACTAAAGTAGGTTTTATGGAACCAATGATCATCAAGGAAACGACACATGTTTTCTTCCCATATCAGTTATTTGACGAAGTCAATGAAACATATCTCGACCAAGGACTGATTTTTGGTCGTGTCGGAAATGCAATGATTGCAATCCAATCGAGATACGCAATGGAATTTATACCATTTGAAACCAGTAATGAAGAAGGCAATCGAGATGATATGCTCGTCAGAGGTAGTGTTGGAGATGTTTTGACTGAAAAATATGATTTGGTTCAAACAGGTAGTGGAGATCATTATTTCGTGACAGAGATGTCATCGACTGAATTCGAAACATTCAATTCATTCATCTCAAGATTCATGGGTAATGAACTAACATATAGCGAGAAAAATCATTCCGTTGAGTATACTTCAAAACTGTATTTAGATCCTTTCACAACAATCCTTAAAGTAGAATTCAATGGTTATTTCTTCATCAATAATGTGATGGAAGACCTTTATTATCCTCGTTTTGAAAGTGATTATTGCATTGGTGGTCGAGTTGATAGAAAACAAGATGCCATTGTATTCCGTTTCATGACAAAAGAACTTGTTCTTCAGTATGAAGCCTTAAATAGAACGGTAACTGATTGACATGAAATTAGGCGTTCAGACTTACACCATTAGAAAATTAATTAAAAACAATCTCAAAAAAGCACTTCAAGACTTGAAGATTCTCGGTATTCAAAACATTGAACTCGCATATATTCCTTTGACAGAACAAAATCTCATTGTAATCAAGAATTCAAAGATTAAGGTGTTATCTCTACAACTTAAATTAAGAATTTTGAAAAAGGATTTTGATCTCATTGTTAATCATTGCCGCAACCTTCAATGCAAAAGAGTTGTTGTTTCAGTGATACCTTTATATACGATTTTAGGTAGAAGAAGAGCTATTATCAAATTGAGTAAAGAACTAAATCATCTAAAAAATCGATACAAAAAAGAACATATCGAATTTGCACTTCATCATCATGATTTTGAATTCAAAAAGATTAAGGATATAACAAAACTGGATATTCTATTAGAAAATACTGATCAGGATGTCAAAATCGTAACAGACACTTACTGGGCAGCAAAAAGCAACGTCAATCCAGCTACTCTCATTAATTCGCTAAAAAATCGTGTCATGGGTGTACATTTGAGAGATTTAAGAGCACCAGAGGATGCAGAAGTAGGACAGGGGACCATTGATTTTAAAGAAGTTCTTTTAGAAGCAAAAAAATTCGCTTCTTATGCAGTCATAGAACAAAACACGAAACAGCCATTTGAAAGTTTGAAACTAAGTACAGATTATATTAATGAGCATTTCCAAAATCTATTTGAACAGGTGGATAAGTGATATGGAAGCATTACAGATGAAAAAAAGAGAAAAAGCAATATTTGCATGGGGAGACGTATTTGGTGGTGGTGCACAAGCACTAATAGGTGTACTATACTTAATCTTCTTAACAGATGTTATTGGACTTAATCCAGCAATTGCAGCAACTGCAATCCTCATATCAAAGATATGGGATGCCATAAGTGATCCTTTAATGGGTGTTATCAGCGATAACACACGAACTAAAATAGGACGAAGAAGACCATTCATTTTAGGCGGTGGATTTCTAGTCATCATCGCATTTGCCTTAATGTGGTTACCAACAGGTGGTTGGCAATCAGAAACAGCAAAAGTTGTATTTGCTATAGCTACTTTCTTATTCTTTTCTACAGTATCGACGATTATTGCAGTACCCTATAGCTCGTTATCAGCTGAAATAACAACCAATGTAAAAGAAAGAAATACAGTTAACATAGCGCGTTTAGTTGTTTCAACTTTAGCAACAGCTGTTTGTACACTTATTCCTTCAATGATTCTTGAAGTCTATAAAGCAGGAGACATCGGTATTGAAACCTTCTATATTGTTGTTGGTATCGGATTTGGATTGTTCTTCGCCCTTCCATTGATTTTAATTGGATTATTTACGAAAGAAAGAGTTGTTCTACCCGAAGAAAAATCAGTCTTTCATGTAACAACTTTTGTAAAACCACTTAAGGTTAAAGCATTTAGAGGTTTGGTCTATATGTACTTATGTCAAAGTATTTCCATGGATATATTGTCCGCTGGAATTATCTATTATGCATTATATGTTGTAGGTGGTAGTCCCACGATCTTTTTAGGTACTTTTATTGGTATACAACTCTTGATGTTTCCAATCATTAACAAGCTTGTAAATAAAGTAGATAAGAAGAAGATATATTATTTTGGATTACCTATTGCTGTTGTTGGATTTGTCTTTGTTGGATTGTATCCAGCCAATTGGCCAATTGCTGGTGCATATGCGCTGACTGCTGTTACAGCACTGGGCTTCGCAGGTGCCCAGCTTATGAGTTGGATTATTTTTCCTGATGCTGTCGATGCTGGAGAACTTAAGTTGAATGAAAGACCTACGGGAAGTTTTAGCGGTATTATGACATTTATCAGAAAAACAAGTTCCGCGATTGCGATTCAGATATTTGGTATTATGCTTTATATTTCTGGATATGTTAAACCTACGACACTTAATCAAAATCCGATACAACCAGATAGCGCACTTTTAGGTATCAGATTAGCGATGTCAATGAGTTTTGTTTTATTGATGACTGTTGGTTATTTTGTAGCTAGGAAATTTGTATTGACCAATCAAAGAAGTATTTTGGTCAGAAAGTTTTTAGGCATACGTCTGGAAAAAGGACTAGAAAATTTAAGTGAAACTGATCAGATTGAACTTGAACAGCTACAAAAAGAAATTTTCTAAGGAGGCTTATATGCCAGTTTTGGAAGATGTTGGTATGGCTATCAAAATGAACACTAAATGTTTTCGAGATATTGACAAATTAGATCAAGGTTACAAGATTGATGAACAACAAATCTTAGATCTTGTTGAATTTGTCAATCATCGATATGACTGTGCAGATTTTAGATTGATCTGTCTCATAAAAACCTATCTTGATTATAAAAAACTATTATCTAAAAATACGATCATAGCCATCGAAGAATCAATGCTAAATTTCAAATATTGGATGGATGAACCTGGTGATGACGGAATGTGTTTTTGGTCTGAAAATCATCAATTACTTTTTCACTCATGCGAATATTTTGCTGGCATGCTTTTTCCAAATCGGATTTTTACCAATGACGGGAACAAAGGATTGGTACATCAGAATAAAGCCAGAATCAAAATTTTAAGATGGCTGAAGTATAAATTTACCTATGGTTTTATCGAATGGCACTCCAATACTTATTATGAAGAAGACATCGCACCACTTGCTGTCCTAATCGATCACGCAGATGATGAAATTGCATCTAAATCAAAGATCATCATGGATTTATTATTTCTAGATATGGCGATGCATAGTTATAAAGGGTATTTTGTTGCAACATCAGGTAGATGTTATGAGGAACAGAAAAAAAATGGGGAAAAAGCTGATATCAATGATTTATTGAGTTATGCTTTTCAGATCCAGGAAAAGTCATTTGATTACTCAAGAATCTCTAGCTTATTTATTCTATCTAAGAAATATAAAGTACCTCAAGTCATTAAAGAAATTGCACATAACACGCACGAACAGATCATCAAGGATTCGATGGGTTTGAATTTAAAAGAAATTGAAAATGAAATACTCAACGATGATATAGATGATAAAGGTATGTTCTTATGGGCAATGGAAGCTTTTACTAATAAAGAATCCATCAACATGACTATGAACATATTCAATGCCTGGAAACTTGAGAATAATAATTTTCTACGAGACCTCAAGTCAGTAAATATTCCTATACTCAGAAGGTTGGGATTATTACCTCTTGTTGTAAAGATATTAAACCCTGCGACTCAAGGCGTTGCTATACAAAGAGCCAACACATATACCTACAAGAATGAGGATTATATGATGTCAACAGCTCAAAATTATCATCCAGGAACATTTGGTGATCAACAACACATTTGGCAAGCGACACTACCCAAAGGAATTCATGTGTTTTCAACACATCCAGGAAGTCCTATGTTTGATGATGCAGCCAGAAATTTCTCACCCTCCTACTGGGTAGGCAACGGTATTCATCCTCATGCAGTTCAGGATAAGAATGTTTTGCTTCTCATGTATAACCTTTCATCAAGAAAAGGATATTTGGAAAAGAATAGACTTCCGTTCATTCATTTTTTCTTTCCGGTAAATCAATTTGAACAGGTAGTCTATAAAGATCAGATGATTTTCGGACAAGTTGAAACATCATATATTGGTATTCGGATGTCTCATCCTTATCAGGTCAAAGATGATGAGTTGATTATTGAAGCCTTGAAAGCGCAGTTTGTGGTTGTTTTGGGAAAAGAAAAGAAAGATCAATCATTTGAACAATTCATGAGTGAAGTTAGTGATGCTAAATTTGAAACCAATAGCAAAAGAATAGAATTCACCTTAAAAGATGAATATATATTGAATTATAAGAAACGCTTTTATATCAACAAAGTAAAACAGAATTTGAATTATCCTCGCTTTGATACACCTTATGTCAATGCAAATAGAAAAGCGGACTCCTATATTATCAAATATAAAAAACATGCATTAGAACTATCATTTGACATAATGATCAGATTGGAGAAATAAATGGATAAAGCATATTTTACCAAGGTTTTGGATCTTGCAACTTATATCACTAAAACATGGGAACCTAAAATGAAGTGGATGTGGGGAGAAGCACTATTTGGTTACGCATTATCAATGCTTGACGATCATTTGAAAACTGACCAGTTTACAAAGTTCTTGGCTGATTATTGTGACTACTATGTTACACATCCACCAAGAGTCGACCAGTCGGATACTTCAGCTCCAGGTTTGATTACTTATGCGATGCAAAAGAAAACAAAGAATCCTGAATATGAAAAACTGACGAATCGAGTTTTATATTATATCAAAAACGAACCAAGATTGATTGAAGATTCCGTGAATCACTTAGGAAACAGTCCAGAAGGTAAATTATATCCTAAATCAATTTGGGTTGATAGTTTAATGATGTTTTCTGTTTTTCCATCTTTATATGCAAAAGAAAACAAAGATCCTGAAATGATGGATATCGCAAGCAGACAACCAAGAATCATGGCAAAGTACATGCAAGACCAAAAAGAAAAACTTTGGTATCATTGTTATTGGACGAAACAAAAAACCCATTACCCAAGAAGAAAGATCTTTTGGGGAAGGGGGAACGGGTGGGTGATAGCCGCCTTACCTATGATACTAGATAATATTGGAGATCATGAAGAAAAGGAAAATATCATTAAGATATTTAAAGAAACTGCAGAAGCTCTACTTCCCTATCAAAGAGAAGATGGAGCATTTGAAACAGTATTCAATAAAGTTGGCATGACATATAGAGAACTTTCCTTTACTGCATTGGTTGCTGCTGGATTTCTTCACGGTGTAAGATTAGGTATCCTGGATGAAACCTATCAGGAAGCCGGAATCAAAGCTTATAAATGTGTTGTAGATGCTTTAGTCTATAAAGATGATGCTATCTATATGCCAGAAATCAGTGGCCCAACAATTCCAATGCCAATTTTCCCTTATTTAGGTTATAAATGGATACCCAAGAATACCAATTGGTCCTATGGATTAGCAGCATTGATATTTGCTGCGATAGAATATGATTTAATCAAATAAATTTAAAACAGAAACTATTGAAATAGTTTCTGTTTCTTTATATGACAAATTATTTTTTCTTTATAGTTGTTTAATATAAGGATTTAAACTAGTATAAATTGCAGTCAAAATCATTGCTACTGCACCAATATAAAATAAGATCATGACACCAAAATAACTAATAACAATACCTGCTATGGCAATAGAAATGGGTGTCAACCCATTTGATAGTGTTGAACTTACTGAAAATACTCTTCCCATCATATCCTTATCAACATTTCGTTTAATGGATACTTCAAAAGGAATATTGAGTAAACCATTGAATATTCCAGTCAATAGGAAAGTCAAACAAGCAAATATAATGAAGAAATTGAAACTAATAATATTTGATTTAAACAATATGAGAATAATAACGAATGATGAGAATCCAAATGCCATACCAATCATTCCTGGTATGATGAGTTTACTTGCCTTTTCACTTTGTTTTCTTATTCCTAAAACAATGCTCATAACTATAATTCCAACCGTAAAAGCAGACATAAGAGTGGCAATAAAGATTGGATCCTTAACCAATTCAACCTTAATTAAATAAGGGATACCATTAACAATAACGGGTGTTGTGAAAAAATTTAAGACCGATGCCATCAGCAATAGATAAAAGATTGGTTTAAGTTTAACTAAATATTTAAATCCAATGACAATGTCTGAAATGATTGCTTTTGCAGTCATGATAATCTCATCCTTGTGTTTAGTCACTACTTTAATGAACATCTCACTGATGCCTGATAGGATAAATGATAATCCATTAAAAAGGAAAATGAATTCAATTTTCACATAACTATAAAGCAAAGCACCAACGATACCACCAATGATTGAATACAAGGCAAACAAACCGGTAGTTAAAGAACTTGCCTGTTGTTGCTGTTCATCATCTAATATATATGCAGGTAATACACGTATGGCAGGATTAAACAAGGCTCCATTAATTGCTAAAATAATGGTTGTTGCAAATAGTACAATCAAAGCTACGGTGTTACTTACACCTAAAAATATAATTACACCTGCAGCAATAATCGCAAACCCACTGATAAAATCTGTGATAAATACTACCTTGACTTTGTCAATTTTATCTATGATTGCACCAGCAAAAGGAGTCAAGATAAAGAAGATTGCTCCACCAAGTGCAAAATAAATACCTGCAATAATTGCATTGTTATTTGTTATATCATAAATATAAATACTCATCGCAAAATTAAAAATCTGAGTACCAAGATTAGATACGACTTGGCCAAGAAACAGAAGCATGAAATTTTTATTTTTAAACACCGTTGTTTTGATATGGAGTACCTCACTTTGTAAAATTATGATTGAATATATGATAAACAGAGGCTAAAACTGGCCTCTGTTTATATTTTAGTACAAAACAGACTTATTTATGCATTTTCAATAATGGCTGCCATTGGAATCAATAGGAATGCCAACCATGACCACTGGAATATATGTAAGAAATAGCCAAGGGAAAAGAATAGAACAACTGCAATAAATGGCATAATAGCTGTAACTCTGAACTTGTCAAATAAAATAATGGATGCTACTGGAATGATTAAGAAAATCTGCCAAGCGTATGCCCATCCTTGAGCAAGAACACCTAATAGTACGAATACAGCAATTGAAAGTGCTATGGATGATAGAAGAATATAAACTTTCTTGCGCATAGGACCTTTTGGCATATCCCAGACAAAGTTCATGTCTCCAAAAATGATGCTGGTTGCAACTGGAAGAATAAATCCTAATCCACCTGTTGCCCAATTGTTTTGAACATACCCCATGTAAAGATAGAAAGCAATTGCTGCAACAAATGACAATTCCCAAACAAACATTTTCCAAAGTTTTCTTGTATGCAGAATACCTATCATTGGAATTAGCAAGAAAACCAACCAACCTGGATTCCATAAATCATAATATGTTCCTAAAATCATAAAGGCGATGGTTGCAACAAAAGGAGATAAAGCAACAAACATATCTTTTAATCTCGTATTCAAAATGATTGAGATCATTGGAATAAAGAAGAAGATTAACCAACCTGGATGCCACAAATCATACTTGAACCCTAAAAGTAAATAAGTGAGTGTAGTGATGAAAGGGGATAAAGCAATAATCGCATTTTTCACATCGGTAGTCATGATGATTGCTGTAATAGGTATAAGCAAGAATACCATCCAACCTGGATGCCATAAATCCCATCCAAAGCCTAAAATCATAAATATAATAACACTGATAAATGGCATAAGAGCAATAATTTTATTTCTCTTATTCTTATGTTGCTTGATCTTGATTGTGTCAATCAATTCATAAGCAACTTGTCTTGGTTCACCTAAAAGTTGATAAATTTCTTCATCAGTTTTTCCCTTAGCAAGCGCATCATCATAAAGTTGACCATAATCACTTAAGATTTCATCAATATCAGCTTTACTTGCTTGAAAATTTTGCAATTGATCTCTGAGTTTTTCTAAATATTTAGTTTTCATCTGCGATACCTCCTAATAATTTGAATACACCTTTTAAGAATGATTTCCATTCTATTTCGTATTCTTCTAGCTTTTCTTTACCTAAACTGGTAATCTTATAATATTTTCTTGGAGCTCCTATATTGGTTTGTTCCATATAGGTATCAAATAATCCCTGACTTGTTAGTCTTCTTAAAATTGGATAAACTGTGTTTTCATTCACATCAATATCGGTTGCAAGCTTTTCAATAACCTCATATCCATACATATCGTTCTGTTTGATAATGCTCATGATACACATTTCCACAATACCTTTTTTGAATTGCGTATTCATTTTTTGCCTCCTTACTGTGTCTTGCACACTACTATAATAACACCTTACTGTGCAAAACACAATACCTAAAATAAAAAAAAGTGGAAAAAAATATTTTTCTCGTGATATTGTCTTTTTTAATAGAATGTGATACCATAAAACAAACAAAGAAAGGTGATTTCTATGTTAAAAATAAAAAAAGCTGTCTATTATTACGCATATCATTAAACAAAAGGATTGCTAGGCATTCCTTTTTGAGCGAATAAAGGAACAGCCAACAAATGACTAACATTCATCCTTGGGGTTCCTCTCGGGGATTTTTTTATTAAAATATAGGAAGGTAAAGAAAAATGATTATACAGATGAAAAAGAACTCCACGAAAAAGGAGTTAGAGAAGATTGTTGAATATTTAAAACAGAAAAATTTAGAAATCAAGGATGCATCGACAGATGATGTTATAGTTTTTGGTATTATAGGAGATACATCCACGATTGATCCAAGTGACTTATTCGCATTTGATGGAGTTAAGGAAGTAACCAGAGTTTCGACACCATTTAAGAAAGCGAGTCGAAGCTTTAAAAAGCATGATACGATTGTAAAATTAAAGAATGGTATTGAGGTAGGTGGAGACCGGTTTGTCATTATGGCTGGTCCGTGTTCAGTAGAATCAGAAGAACAATTAAGAATCATTGCTAAAAGTGTGAAAAAATCAGGAGCTCATCTTTTAAGAGGGGGAGCATATAAACCAAGAACGTCACCTTATGCATTTCAAGGTTTAGAAGTTGAAGGACTAAAATTATTAAGAAAAATTGGAGATGAAACAGGATTGGCAGTTGTCACTGAAATTCCAAGTCCCGATTTAATCCCTTTATTTGAAGAATATGTTGATCTCATCCAAGTTGGTGCTAGAAATATGCAAAACTTCCATTTGCTTAAGGCACTTGGCAAATGCAAGACACCTATCTTATTAAAAAGAGGATTATCAGCAACTATCGAAGAATGGTTGATGTCTGCTGAATATATTATGGCCGGTGGAAATGAAAATGTTATTTTGTGCGAACGCGGTATTCGCACTTATGAAAAATATACAAGGAACACATTAGATTTAAGTGCTGTCCTAGCTGTTCAGGAATTATCACATCTACCTGTTATTGTTGATCCATCACATGCAGCTGGAAGATGGAATATGATTGAAAAACTATCACTTGCAAGTCTCGCCGTAGGCGCATCTGGTTTAATCGTTGAAGTTCACCACGATCCAGAACACGCTTTAAGCGATGGTGCTCAATCACTTAAACTGAATAAGTTCACTCATATGATGGAAGAACTGGAAAAAATATCTGGAATTTTAGGTAAGAAGATCAAATGAAGATTTTTATTGTAGGTCTTGGTATCATTGGAGCATCTTATGCCGAAGGACTCCATCAGAAAGGCCATCATATATATGCCTATAATAGAAGTGCAAGACCAATCATCGAAGGCATGAAAGAAGGGTTTATCGAAAAAGATAATGCTCTTGAAAAATTGACTTCATGTGACTTGGTTATTTTAGCGTTATACCCAAAATATAATATTGAGTTTGTTAAAACACATATTCAACTTTTTATTCCAGGACAGATGGTAACTGATGTGAGCGGAACAAAGGTATGGATGATGAATGAACTTGAAGGTCTGCTACCGAAAGGTATTTCATATACATCGCATCACCCTATGGCAGGCAAGGAAACAAGTGGATATGATTCTAAAGATTTTAAAATGTTTGAAAATGCGAATTTTATCATCGTCCCAGGTCCAAGAAGTGAGAAAAGAGACCAAGAAGTCTTAAGACTTATCGCAAATAACTTAAATTTTGGTAAAATAACAGTAGTACCAGCTCAAACACACGATGAGCTGATTGCTTTTACGAGTCAACTTACCCATGTTTTAGCAGTAACTCTCATGCAAAGCGATCGTTTGAAAGAAACAAAAGAAGCAACCGGTGATTCGTTTAGAGATTTAACAAGAATTGCTAAAATCAATGAAATCATGTGGAGTGAACTGTTTTTGGAAAACAAAGAAGCGTTAGTTTCCAAGATTAATGATTTTATGGAGGAACTTAAATATATTAAAGAACTGATTTTAGTTGAAGACAAAGAAGCACTTATGAAGTATCTCAAGGAAGCTAAGGAAAAGAGGAACGACTTTGACATTCATTAAAATGCCTCAATATGACATTTTTATCGAGAAAAATGGTCTATTGAATCTACCAAAACATATTCAAGATGTTTATGCCTATCATGATATCTATATTGTTACTGATGAAACAGTCTATGGATTATATGGCGAAAAGGTTAAGAATATTTTAGTTGATCACAAGGTGTTTTTTGTTGTCGTACAACCAGGCGAGAAATCTAAATCTCTTGATGTCTATCATCAAGTCATCAAAGAACTTGTACAAAAAGGCATGAGAAGAAATCATTTGCTTATTGCCTTAGGTGGTGGTGTTGTCGGAGACTTAGCTGGCTTTGTAGCATCCACACTCTTTAGAGGTGTACCATTTATTCAAATACCTACTACTTTGCTCTCTCAAGTAGATAGCAGCATAGGTGGGAAGGTCGGTATTGACCTTGAAGAAGGAAAGAATTTGATAGGTTCTTTTTACAATCCTTTGTTCGTCTTAATTGATTCTGAATTTTTATCTACTCTTTCAGAAAGAGAATACGCCAATGGCTTAGCAGAAATGATTAAAGCAGGTTTAATCGGCGATAAAAAGCTTTATCACCATCTTTTAAGTCACGATAAAGTGACTGAAGAAGAAATCACAATGGCTATTCAAGTCAAACGCGCTGTCGTTTTAATTGATCCATATGACAAGAAAGAAAGAATGTACTTAAATTTTGGTCACACTTTTGGACATGCGATAGAAAAGAAAAATCACTATGAAACATATAAGCATGGAGAAGCAATTAGCTACGGCATGTTGATGGCACTAGCAATTGGTGTGAAACATCATGAAACCAAACAAGAACTTTATGATGAAGTCAAAACTTTGCTTCTGCAAAGAGGATTAGTTAAAGAACCTCTATTGAAAATAGAAGATTATAAGGATGAAATCCATAATGATAAAAAGTATTTAGCAAATGGATTAAGTTTCATAATCGTAGATCGTGTCGGAGATGCAAAAATCGTTCAATTAAAGGAAAGTGATTTTTGATGAATGTTACCATCAATCCTAAAGCATTATCTGGTAAGGTTTCTGTAGTTTCATCTAAATCACTGTCACATCGCTACATCATCGCATCTGGATTGGCAAAAGGAATCAGTGTCATATCTAACGTTCTAGATTCTGATGATATTCAAGCAACTAAAAGTGCATTATCTTTTTTAGGAACGACATTTGATGGTGAAAAAATCATAGGTAATGGGCTCATTCTAAATCAGACAATCTTTGATTGTAAAGAATCGGGTTCAACTTTGAGATTTATGATACCAATCACGTTACTACAAAAAGAAAGTGTTACATTTATGGGAAGTGGAAGATTGCCATTTCGCTCTTTAGATGTTTATTTGGATATCTTCAAACAAAAGAATATTCATTTTTCCAAACCTGAAGAGGCATATTTGCCACTGCAAGTCAAAGGTCCTCTAAAAGCAGGATATTATCCCATGCGAGGAGATGTCAGTTCACAATTCTTAACGGGATTGCTATTTGCTCTTCCTTTGTTAAAAAAAGACTCAGTCATAGAAATTACAACACCATTAGAATCTAGAGGTTACATCAACCTTACTTTAAATACACTTAGATTATTTGGCATCCATATTTTAGAAGTAGACCAATATTTCTATATTAAGGGCCGTCAAAAATATTTACCTCAAAATGCGACAGTTGAAGCTGATTACTCACAAGCTGCTTTTTGGATGGTTGCTGGTCTGATTGGAAATAAAATAGAACTTTCAAATCTTGATCCCCTAACCAAACAAGGAGATTATAAAATTGTAGATATCATCAAAAGTATGGTTGGAAGAATTGAATACGATGATTTTTCAAGAGTTTATACGATTGAACCTAGTCCGACCTATGGCATCACAATTGACTTGAGTCAAATTCCTGATCTAGGACCAATACTCATGGTCTTAGCCTCATTAAGTGAAAATGAGACCACATTTATCAATGCATCTCGCTTAAGAATTAAGGAATCAGACAGATTGGAAGCCATGTATCAAACCTTACACAAATTTGGAGTGGATGTTAACTTAACAGATGACACCATGATTATCAAAGGTATAAAATCACTCAAAGGAAATCAAAACTTTGATTCCTATGGGGATCACCGGATTGCAATGGCGATTTCGATAGCAGCAATTAGAGCAGATGGTCCTATTACAATATTAAATGCTGATGTTGTCAGCAAATCTTATCCAAAATTCTATGAAGTCTATCAAAATCTAGGAGGTGACATTCATGAATCTTGACGAATTAAGAATGCAAATTGATGAAATTGATAAGGAAATGATGATTCTTTTTAAGAAAAGAATGGGCGTTTCATTATTAATTGGTGAATATAAGAGAGCAAATAATGTACCTATATTAGATGCTAAAAGAGAATTTGAAATCTTATATAAGAAAAAAAAGGAACTCAATGATGATTTGTTATGGCCATACTATGAATCATTTTTTAAGGATCTGATGAGTTTATCAAAGGTATATCAAAAATGAGTGCACGTTATGGGCTCATCGGACATGATATCAGTTACAGCAAATCACCGCTTATTCATCGCTATATGGCGAAAAAGCTCGCTATCGATATGACCTATGACTTATTTGAAATTGAAGCAGATGAAATCCCAGATTTGATTGATGATCTCAGACATGGTATTTTTCAAGGGTTCAATGTTACGATACCCTATAAAGAAACAGTGATTCAATATCTTGATCAACTAACACCAAAAGCAAAAATGATTAATGCTGTCAATACAATTTATATGAAAAATGGATTAGTTATTGGTGATAATACTGATTATGATGGGTTTGTTGGATTATTAGAAACCAATCACATAGATGTGAGAGCAAAGAATGTCTACATTCTTGGTACTGGTGGAGCTGCTAAAGCAGTCTATCATGCCTTAAACGATTTAGGCGCACATGTTACCGTAGTTACAAGAAATAAAGCTGATAAGGATCAAACTTATCATCGCGTGATTGAATATCGCGATATTAAGCCTAATTTTGTTGATATTTATATTCAGGCTACACCGATAGGTACTTTTCCTAATGTTAATGTTTCGGTTTTAACTAAAGCAGAAGTTGAGGGTAAGATTGTCGTTGATCTGATCTATAACCCATTGGAAACTCAAATCATGAAAGATAGTAAAAAAGGCATTGGAGGCATGGGTATGCTCATCATTCAAGCCTTGAAGAGTGAAGAAATCTGGTTTAATCAAAAGATTGAATTGACAGATCAATTAATGAAACAATTGAAAGAAGTGGTATTGGATGAATAGCTACGGAAACCTATTTAAAGTAACTTTATATGGTGAATCTCATCAGGAAGCAATTGGCATCGTGATTGATGGTATGCCTTCAGGTATTAAAATTGATGAAACTAAGATTACCAATGATCTCAATCTTAGAAAACCAGGTGCAATAGGTACAACACCAAGAAAAGAAACAGATCTTTTTAAGATGACTTCAGGTGTTTTCAATGGATATTCTACAGGATCACCTATTCATTTGATGATAGCCAATGAAAATCCGCAATCAAAAGATTATGAACACTTAAAAAAACAACCAAGACCGGGTCATGCCGATTTTGTAGCTAATGAAAAATATAAAGGCTACCAAGATTATCGTGGAGGCGGAAGATTTTCAGGAAGACTTACTGCTCCTTTAGTTGCAGCTGGTGCGATAGCAAAACTGATTGTACCATTTAAGTTTGGTCACCAATTGATTCAAGTGGGAACCTTAACAGATATGTCTAAAATCGATGAATATCTGAGTGAAATAGCTGCGAAAAAAGATTCAGTCGGAGGTCTTATTGAGATTACAGTTAAAAATATGGTTGTTGGATTGGGTGAACCCTTCTTCAATAAACTAGAAGCTGAAATAGCGAAAATGATGTTTTCAATCCCAGCAGTTAAAGGTGTTGAATTCGGAACTGGATTTTCTGGGATAAGCATGATGGGTAGCGAATTCAATGATCAAATTGTAGATGAAACAGGTAAAACCAAGACCAATCACAGTGGAGGCATCTCCGGGGGAATTTCAAACGGAAATCATCTTGTTGTTAGAGTATTCATCAAGCCTACATCAAGCATTCAAAAAGAACAACAAACATTTAATTTTGAAACCAACAAAATTGACCCATTAGAAATTGGTGGAAGGCATGATGTTTGTATCGCTAGAAGAGTAGGTATTGTTTTAGAAAATGCAATAGCAATTGTTTTAGCTGATTTATATTTAATTAATAAAGCATATCAATAAAAGGCAGAGATGCCTTTTTTCGTCTAGATATCACTTGATGTCTATCATCTATGAATTAATGATAATTTTTCATTTGTTAAGTGATATAATTACATTATAATTATACAATTTATGATTTTGGGGAAATTTCTTTTTTAGTTTGTTTAACGATTGAAGGAGGTAAAGGTTATGAAAAAATCAATCAATCAATTTATTGACTGGTTTGAAGAAAAGTTTAATTTTATCGTTGATATGATTGCTTTAATTGGTGGGGCTTTCTGTATCGTCTTAGCTATTTTTGTATTTATCATGTTGCTATTCTTCGACAGCACATTACTTGAATCCATCGATGTTATATTTGCTCCAGGCATTATCGGGTTTTTTGGTATCATTGTTCTGTTCGCTTTAAGAATTACGAGAAGTTTAACTAGAAAACAATAGATACATATAAGTATTACTAGATTGCTTAACTATGGGGGTCATTATGAGAAAAGACATCAAGTTGCATATACCAAAGTTCGATGAATTAAGTTACCGTCAAGCTCTTCTTTTACAATCAGATACGATGAATTATAATAAAGGATTTGAAATTGATAATGCAAATTATCATAAAGATACTGGGTGTATCTATTTTCCAGAGAGTCAATGGGAAAGTTGGTATAATTCCTGGGTAGGTAACAAACCTGATTATTACTATGCATATATCAAAAGAACATCTGATAATCAATTCGTGGGTGAAGTAAACCTTCATTTTAATCGAGATCATGATTGGTACGAGATGGGTATCATTATTGAAGAGAAGTATCGCGGAATGTGCTATTCATTATGTGCATTAAGACAATTGCTAGAAGTAGCATTTGAAGAGTTTCATGCGAATGGTGTACATAATAACTTTGAATATAACAGATACGCAGCAGTTAAAACTCATGTTGACTCTGGGTTTAGAATTATTGATAATTATGAGGGAAATATAGACCTTTATATATCAAAGACACAGTATTTCGATCAAATTGAAAAATAAATAAACTAAAAATATATCTCAATTTCAGTTGGATAATCAGTGATAATGCTCAACTCCAAAAATAAAGCCTTCAATGGCTTTTTTTCTTTTTAAATCTCATATCTTAAATTGTATGATTTATTTCGAGTATAATAGATATAGGTGATTAATTTGGAAATCCAGCTGCAACAAATCAAAGGTGTAGGTCCAAGTATATTATATACATTGAGAAATAATCATATATGGTCAACCTATGACCTTATTTTAAAATATCCCAAAGCCTATGAAGATTTTACAATTACTTCACTTGATAAAGCAGGTCATAAAGATACGATTACTGTCCAAGCGATTATCACATCCGAACTTCAAATGCAACGTTTTTCTAAACGGGAACGCGTCATCTTTAACGCAAAAGTATTTGATCAAACCATAGAAATCATTGTTTTCGGCAGAGGGTATTTGATGAAACAATTGAAGGTCAATGATCATATCATCATTAAAGGAGTCTACCATTTATACAGAAAACAAATTATTGCCGCTTCAGTTATGATGCTAGATAAAAAGGTACCTATTAAACCTATCTATGGTATTGAAGGTATCTATGATCGAACACTATCTTCAATTGTTCAAACCATATTCAATGAAAAACAAGTGTCGATTTATGAAACGATACCCAAGCAGTTTATCGATATGTACCATTTATTACCGCGGGAAGAAGCATATCATAAGTTACATCTCCCACAAACTATAAATGATGTTCATATGGCAGAAAGAAGATTCAAATATGAAGAGGCTTTCTATCTCCAATTGAAGCTCATGTCTCAACAAACATCTCATCAAGAACGTAATCCCAAGCTCTATGATCTTCCTAAAGTTAAAGAACTAATCAGCGAATTACCCTATACCTTAACGCAAGACCAGAAGGATGCTGTTAACGATATATTTAGAGATTTTAAAAAACCATATGCAAGCTATCGGTTGATTCAAGGTGATGTGGGTTCCGGTAAAACTTTAGTTACTCTGATAGCCATCTTTGCCGCTATTACAGCAGGTGAACAAGTGTCATTCATGGCACCTACCGAATTACTTGCTAACCAGCATTATCAATATTTTTCCTCACATTTAAAATCGTGTAGAATTGCTTTATTAAGCGGTAAGACAAAACGGAAGGATCAACTCAAACAATCAATTAGAAATCATGAATTCGATCTGATTATTGGTACACATGCTTTAATTGAAGAGGATGTGGAATTTGATAATCTTGGACTCGTGGTTATTGATGAGCAACATAAGTTTGGTGTGAATACCAGAGATGAGCTCATTGCCAAAGCACATGCGAAAGATGTTATTTATTTAACCGCGACACCCATACCTCGTACGCTTGCTATGATTGCTTTTGGAGAATCTCATGTGAGTATCATCAAAGAGAAACCTAAAGATAGAATACCTATAGAAACATTTTATATTCAAAAAGATAAAATAGGTGAACTCTATCAATCCATCGATGTTGCTATTGAAAGAAAAGAACATGTTTTCTTAGTTGTTCCAGCAATTGATTCAACAAAAGTCCTTGATAATATTGATACAGTTTATGAAGAAATAAGTTCAAGATTTGATTGCCAGATTTTTGTTCTTCATGGCAAACTTCCTTATGAAGAAAAAGAACGCATGATGGAAAATTTTGTTTATACACCTGGAAGTATTATGCTTGCAACAACAATGATTGAAGTTGGCATTGATATACCTACTGCAACACTTATTGGCATTTATTCTGCAGAGCACTTTGGACTCAGTCAACTTCATCAACTCAGAGGACGTGTTGGTAGAGGAAAGCTAAAAAGCATCTGCTATCTCATCTCTGACAAAGAGGATGTTGAAAGACTAGAGCTGCTATCAAAAATCAATGATGGGTTTAAACTTTCTGAATATGATCTTATAGCTAGAGGTCCTGGTGATTTTTTAGGAGTAGAACAAAGCGGATATCTCAAGTTCAATTTTTTGGATTTATTAAATGATTATCCTATCCTAATTGAAGCTCAAAAAAACGTTTCTCTTCTCATTTCTAAACCAGATTTTAAAACAAATCCTGCATATAAATATTTAAATAAGTACATTACAGAGTCACATAAGATATGATATAATGATTTATAACGAAAGAAGGGAAATTATGATACGTTTAGCAGTCGATGGTATGGGTGGAGATTACGCACCTGAACCAATAGTTAAAGGCACGTTGATGGCTTTAGAACAATTCGATAATATTGAAATCACTCTTTTTGGCGATGAAACTAAGATGGCACCATTTCTTAGACAACATCCAAGACTTCATGTCATTCATACACCACACTATTTATCCATGGGAGAAAAAGATCCCATTAAACAATATCGTACCAATAAAGAACTTTCAATGTTTATGGCTATGCAGTATGTCAAAGATGGCAATGCTGATGCAGTTGTTAGTGCTGGACCTACACAAGCTTTAGTTGTTGGTGGCCACTTTATTATTAGAAGAATGTCTAGCATGAAAAGAGTAGCAATAGCGCCCATTATTCCATCCTATGATGGCAGAGGAAGAATCTTGCTCGATTCAGGAGCAAATGTTGATTTCAAACCTGAACATCTTCTTGATTTCGCAGTTTATGCAAGCATCATGGCTGAAAAAGTATTAAAAAGAGAAAACCCAAAAGTCGCATTAATCAATATAGGTACTGAAGATGGTAAGGGCAGAGAATTTGACAAGGAAACATTTGCCTTGCTCAAAGCAAGCAAAGATATCAATTTTTATGGAAATCTAGAACCAAAAGAGATATTTCTAACTGATGTCGATATTCTACTATCAGATGGATTTACTGCTAATATCGTCATGAAAACCATGGAAGGTACAGCAAAAGGATTGGGTCAAGTATTAAAAAGAGAAATCAAATCTTCCATATTTGCTATGATAGGTTCATTATTCATGAGAAAAGCATTACATCGTTTTAAAAAATCACTGGACGCATCAGAAATTGGTGGTGCACTACTGATGGGATTCAACAAGGTTGTTATAAAGGCTCAAGGATCATCAAAAGAAAAAGGTTTTTATAATGGTATTCGTCAAGCCAAAGAAATGGTTGAAGCAAATGTCATTGAAATCGTATCTGATGTATTGATAAAAAGAGAGGTACAAGGAGAATGAAAGCTTTATTAAAAAAGCTAAATCTCCCATATAAGGATGAATCACTATATGACATGGCGATAACACATTCGTCATATGCTTACGAAAATCAGACTGGCAAGTATGAGAAACTAGAATTTCTTGGAGATGCTGTGATTGAACTATTGATGAGCGATTATCTTTATAAAGAGGATTTAGCAGATGAAGGCGAAATGACAAAAAAAAGAGCAAAAGCAGTTTGTGAAGATGCTCTGGTTATGTATGCGAATAAGATTCATCTCGCTGACTATATAAAACTCGGTAGAGGCGAAAGCATCAAAGGACCTAATAATGCCATGATTGCTGATGTTTTTGAGGCTTTATTTGCAGCTATCTATTTAGATTTGGGATTAGAAGAAGCACGTCGTGTTTTTAATTTAATTGCAGTACCACACTTTCCAAATGTATGGAAAGCAAAGGATTATAAATCTTCACTCCAAGAATTGATCCAAAGTGGTGATAAACGGGTAATCACTTATCATACGATTAAAGAAATGGGACCTTCGCACAATCGAGAGTTTGAAGCCGCAGTTAGATTGGATAACATTATTACGCTTGGTGTTGGTAGAGGTAAAACAAAAAAAGAAGCAGAACAAAATGCTGCACATGAAGCATTAAAGAAGGGGAATTATGATTCTAAAGAGAATGTATGAGGATTATGATTTAGCAATTGAGCGTATTTTGATCAAGGAATATAAACGGTTGAAACTTACCATGCAAGAAATGTCAGTTTTACTTGCTCTTTTTTCGATTTATAAAAAAAGAAAGACATTCTCAATTACTGCAATCTCAAGAAGAGTTGAGTTGAGTCAAAATGAGATTGGTACCGCTGTAGAATCTCTCATGAACAAGGGATTTATGACCATCTTACTGGATCAAAAAGATGGTAAAGAAAGAGAAGTTTTTGAACTCGATCCAACCTTTACGAAAATTGAAGATTTATATCGACAAGATGAACTTGAAAAGCTCAAACAAATTCACGAAAGTTCTATCAGTATAACACTCAAGCTTCTGGAACAAGGGCTTGGTAGATTACTCATGTCGCATGAACTTGAAAATGTTAGAAGATGGTATGACGAAAAAAATTATACGCATGAAAGAATCATTGAAGCCATTCAATTAGCTAAAGATAGAGTTAGTATTAAATATGTTGAGCGCATTTTATCACAAATTATTCCTGATCCTCTTGAAATTGATCAAGATGTGGAAAATGCACTAGATGAAATCTTTAAAAAGATCAAATGAATAAAGCTTTACACATTTTAGAAGTTTTAGATGAAATGTTTCCAGATGCTCATGTTGAACTTCATCATAAAAATCACTTTGAATTATTAATCGCCGTGGTATTAAGCGCTCAGACCACTGATATTAGCGTCAACAAGGTTACTACAATACTTTTTGAAAAATACTCAACGCCAAAATTGCTTGGTGAAGCTGATGAGAAAGATATTGAAAAGATGATAAAATCCATTGGACTTTATCATAATAAGGCTAAAAATATCAAAATAATAGCACAAACAATCCATGATAAGTATCACGATGAAGTGCCTAATCAAAGAGAAGCACTTGAATCACTACCAGGAGTAGGAAGAAAGACGGCAAACGTGGTTTTAAGCAATGCTTTTGGCATTCCTGCTCTAGCAGTTGATACGCATGTTGCTCGCGTAAGTAAACGATTAGGTTTAGCAAAAGAAAATGATAATGTTCTTGAGATTGAAAAAAAACTAATGAAAAAAATTCCCATAGAAAAGTGGCAAAAAACACACCACCAATTGATTTTCTTTGGGAGATATCATTGTTTAGCTAAAAATCCAAAGTGTTATCAATGTCCACTCATTGATATTTGTCAATACAAAGACAAAAAATTAGCTTAGACAAATAATAAACGGCATATATTGTCGTTTTTTCTTTCAAGATGACTAAAAGAGATAGGATTAAAGTTGATTTTATCAAAGCTTTTTTTGATTTAATAAAACCCCAAAAATATAATGACCGAGACTTAAACAGGGGGGTTACTAATGAATGTAAATATGATTCAAATCAAAAAATTAGTTTGTAGTAGAAAAGAACAAAAACTTTATGAAACAAAGCCTATTGGATCAGCAATCAAGTTTAAAAGAAAAGCAATGAATATGACATTGGAAGAGGGTTCAGAAGGCATCTGCAGTGTGTCATACCTATCAAAACTTGAAAATAACCAAATTGAAGTTGGGGATCAGTTTATACCACCTTTAGTTGAGCGCTTTAGACTCGAAGAGGTTTATGACATCATTGATGACTCATATGAAGAAGACATCAAAAAAATCATCGAACACTTGACTTTTGGAACATTGCCTGATGAAGATATGACAACAAAATATTTAGATAGATATGATTATCAATCGGAATTGGTTCACATGGGCTATCATACATTACTTAAAAACTATAAAGAAGCAGAAAAATCATTTCGTGATTTAAAATTATATATACCAAATCTTAGACATAAGGATTTTTCGCTCTTTCTTATTCTTACGAACATACATCTTTATCATCTAAACAGATTTAGCGAAGCATTTGATTTTTTAAATCTTGCACCTAAATTTGAAGAGTTATCTCAAAATCTAATTCTTTTGATTCTCAAATGGAAATTGCTAAACGCATTTAGAATGCACCGCATATCTGAAGTTATCAATAATTACCCAATATACATCAATATGCTTGTCGACATTGAACACTATGATTTGTTACAAGAAATCAGAAATGCTTATATTCAATTTGAAGCCTATTTCCAAAATCCAAGAAATGTAGAAGAAACATTGGCTAAGATGCATAGTTTAAGCCAGAGCGATCGTGAATATGTGATGGCTAAATCATTATTTTTCAATCAAAAATACCAAAAGGTGATTCGTTTATCAAAGCCTTATTATAGAAATTCGAGTCAATGGTTGGTTATTTATTTAATGAGTTTGGATTATGAAAAAGAGTATCTTGAAATGACTAATTTATTAGCGCATACAGAAGAACTAAATGACATATGCAACACTTCGAAATTAATCATCTCTCATTTGAAGTATAAATACAAAGGAGATAAGGAACAACTCCTCAATTATTTAAGAAGAGAGATCTTAGGAATTAAGCATTTAACCGATGAATATCATGTCCTAGATTATTTGATGATTGATGCTCAAAGGTTGTTTTCCAAGCATCAGCACTATAAGGAAGCAGTGCAAGTCACGACACATTATCTTCCGATATTAAAAGTTTTAAAACAGTCAGATAAATCAAATATAAGTGATTAACTAAGGGTAGAGATACCTTTTTTTATTAATTTGTTAATTTTTTTCAAAGATATCTCACCATAAATTGACTAAATAAAAAATTTCCTATATACTTATATAGGCTAAGGAGGGAACATCATGCGAATTATAAAACTATTCCGCTTAGCAAAGGGCTTCACAGTACTATTCATGGTTTCGGCATTATTAACAGCCTTTCACCAATGGACATACTCGAACGTTCCCTTGTTTACACAGTACTTAATTAAAACATTACTTGCACAACCAGGCATAGCAGTTGGCAATGTATCTGTAGGTGAAGTTAATTTACCTGTTTTTTTGCTTAACTATTTTGCTAAAACGCAAAATGTCATGGAAATCATCATGCGTATTGCGATCTCTTTAATGGTTCTTCAACTATTTAGATTCAGTTTGAGGTTCGTTGAAATGTGGACCAAAGGATATCTCCTTGAACGCATGGGAGAAAAAATGCGCGTCCGTCTATATGGGCATATCCAAGACTTAAATTATAAATTTCATAACAATACAGATACAGGAGATTTAATTCAACGCGTAACAACCGATATTGAATCAACGACAGGATTTTTGTCGGGTAGAATGCTTGATGTTGTTCATTTATTGGCGACACTATTTTTTGGTGCTTACCAATTAATTCTAATTAATTCAACCATGGTTTGGGTGACACTAGCGATTGTTCCATTTGTTGCTGCATCATCGATTATATACTTTATGAAGATTGACAAGATATTCATGAATATTGAACATATGGAATCTAATATGATGACTGTCATTCAAGAAAACTTATCAGGAACAAGAGTCGTTAAGGCATTTGCCAATGAAGTCTATGAAACTGAAAAGATGAATATTAAAAATAGAGTATATGCCAATGAACTAAAAAGAGCAAATAAGATTGCAGCTGTTTATTGGGGTGCCATGGATTTTATTGGTATCAACCAATATTTAGTCATTATAGCAATAGGTGTTTATTTTGTTCAAAAGGGTCAAATGGATGCAGCGGGTGTTGTAGCATCACTATCACTTGTAGGTATGCTCATATGGCCGGTTAGAGGATTAGGTCGAATTATCAATGACTTTGGTAAAGCACTTGTAGCATCAGATCGTATCAATGAAATTTTAAATAAACCAAGTGAATATGATGATGATGGGACGTTGACACCAGTTGTCAAAGGTAATATCGAGTTTAAAGATGTATCATTTAAGTTCGATGATACAGTAGAGCATTTACTCAAAAAAGTAAGTTTTAAAATCACAGAAGGTCAGACAGTTGCCATTATTGGTCGTACAGGTAGTGGTAAGTCGACCATTATCAATCTTTTGCTTCGTATGTATGATTACCAGAACGGTCAGATACTCATCGATGGTATCTTGTTAAAAGATATTAAGAAAAAACATATTCGCAATCAGATTGGTGTTGTGTTGCAAGATCCTTTCCTTTATTCAAAAACCGTTTTTGAGAATATTGCAATTGCCCATAAAAATGCAGAAAAAGATCGTGTTTATCGTGCTGCTGAAACAGCTGCACTTGAAAAGGATATAAAAACATTCAAACAAGGTTACGAAACAATTGTTGGTGAAAAGGGAACGACATTGTCCGGTGGTCAGAAGCAGAGAGTTGCCATAGCAAGAGTATTGGTATCAGATAAGCCCATACTGATTTTTGATGATGCACTTTCAGCTGTAGATACAAAGACTGATATGATGATTAGAGAAGCTCTATTGAATAAATCATATAAGAACACAACAATTATTATTACCCATCGCATCACTACGGCCAAAGAAGCAGATTTAATTATTGTTCTTGAACAGGGTCATATTGAAGCCATTGGTACGCATGAAGAATTAAGCAATACACCAGGTCTTTATCAAAAGTTATGGAGCATTCAAGGAAAACTTGAAAAAGAATTCCAAGAACTCGTGGAACGAGGTGAGAATGATGCATCCTGAAGATGATAATGATATTCAGTATAAAGTTCAACTTGGCACATGGAAAAAGATAATAACCATCGTTTTCAGATCGAAGAAAAGAATCTTCCTTTTAGCGTTTTATTCAGGCATGATTGCTATTTTAGATGCTACATTCCCTTTGATTAACCGGTATGCCATTGACGTATTTTTTATTGGCGGTGATTACTCAACATGGCCATATTTTATCGCAGTCAACATTTTAGTTGCCTGTGGTTTTGGTTTGTTCATTTGGGGATTCATCTACCAAGCGGGTATTATTGAAGCTGAAACAAGCTTCGAATTACGTAGACAAGCATTTAAGAATTTGCAAAAGCTTTCATTTTCATATTTTGATAAAACACCACAAGGGTGGATTATGGCAAGAATGACATCGGATGCTAGAAAATTATCCTTGATTATTTCTTGGGGTATTATCGATTTTGTTTGGGCAGCATTTTCGATGTTAATCATCATGATTGTTCTTTATATTACCTTCTTTAAATTAGCGGTGATTGTTACCATTATTTTACCTATCATGCTCGTGGTTGCCTTCTTGTTTAGAAAACTAATCTTGAAACAATATCGTATAGCAAAAAAACACAACTCACAACTCACCGCTCAATATAACGAAGGATTTTTAGGTGCAAAAACAACGAAAAGTTTGAGCATTGAAGAAAATAATTTTATGGAATTTTCAGATACTGCACATAAGTTAAAAAGAGCAAGTGTTAAAGCGGTTATATCATCAGCATTATTTTCATCAATCATTTTGGTTTTAGCTTATTTAGCTGTAGCAACCACCATGGTTCAAGGATCAATCTTTGTCTTAGAAGTTGCTATTACAATTGGTACATTACAAATGTTTATTTCTTATACTGTTAACTTTTTTGAACCAGTTATGGCAATCTCAAGAACATTGTCGGATTTTCAAAGTGCACAAGCATCTGCAGAACGCATTGTTGGCTTAATAGAGACGCAATCTGATCTTGTCGACACACCAGAAGTTGAAGCGATATATGGTACATTATTTAATGATATCAAAGAAAACTGGGAACCTTTGATTGGTGATGTGGAGTTTAAAGATGTTACATTCTTCTACAAAGAAAATGAGGATATTTTAAAAAACTTCAACTTGAAAGTTAAGGCAGGTCAAAGTGTAGCTTTGGTAGGCCATACTGGATCGGGTAAAACGACGTTAGTCAACTTACTTTCTAGATTTTATGAACCTAAATCAGGGTCTATTTTAATCGATGGTAAAGATTATCGAGAAAGAAGTATTCACTGGTTGCACTCTAAATTGGGCTATGTGCTTCAAAGTCCTCATCTATTTAGTACAACCGTTATGGAAAATATTAGATATGGTAGACTTGATGCGACAGATGAACAAGTCATTTATGCAGCTCAGATGGTTGGAGTTGATGATTTTGTACAAAAACTCGATCTTAAATATGAGACATTTGTTGGTGAAGGCGGGAATCTGTTATCAGTAGGCCAGAAACAGTTGATTTCATTTGCAAGAGCAGTTCTAGCAGATCCTAGAATTTTGATTTTAGATGAAGCAACTTCATCAATTGATTCTGAATCGGAAATAGTGATTCAAAAGGCTACAGATAAACTACTAAGTGATCGCACAAGTTTCATTGTTGCTCACAGATTATCAACGATTGTTAATTCTGATTTGATTGTTATGCTCGAGATGGGTGTTATTATTGAAATGGGCTCTCATGAAGAGCTGCTTGCTCAAAGAGGGGCATACTTTGAACTCTATAAAAACCAATTCATTAAAGAAAAGGTTAAAGAATACGAAGATAGCTTGTAATAAAAAAGTAAAAGGATATACAGACTTCTATCATAAGATAGAGGTGATTGTATGTCCTTTTTATTATGGTTTTCCAGTTTTCTTTCCTTATGGACAGTTCAGGTTGAGTGGGTGAACCGGATTTTAGACATTCCACTTTTTGAAAACATCCAAAATTATAAGGAAATACCTGTCGCAGAACTATTCATAGATGGAAAAAAAATTAATGATCCGCTGATGTATTATGAGCGGGATGGTGTTGATCACACCTTCTTTTCAGTGATAACAACAAGCCACGTTAGATCATATACGATGAGGTATAGAGTCTATTTTCCTACCTATGGGGTTATTCATACTGAAGATATTATCTTCAATATTGTTGATTTAATTCCACCTGTAATAGAACAGGTACAAAACTTTAGAATTCCACTGGGTCAATCTATGCCAGATTTGGATGTTGGTTTTATTTATCTAGATAATTATGATGAAACAGATCATCTACAGACAAGTATCAATAGTATGGAAGTGATACTGGATAAAACAGGTATTTATCCCATCTACTATCAGGTTTCTGATCTTTCTGGGAATATATCCTATGCTACGGGTATGCTTGAAGTCTATGATTTTTTAGCACCAACAATCACGTTAAAGCATCCCATCTTATTGGCATATAAACAACAATTCATATGGCAAGATTTTATTGGAATTAAAGATAATGATGATGCATATCCTTATGTTTTTATTGATGATTCTTTGGTTGATTACACGACTTTAGGCAATTACCCAATGATGGTTTATGCAACCGATAAAAATGGATTATCTGCAAATGAAACTTTCATCTTGTCGATAATTGACGATGAGCCACCAAAGATAACTGTAAAAAGTCAACCACCATCTATTCCAGTTTTCTCAAGCGCCTCAGAAATAGACTTTCTATCTTATGTCATTCGTGTAGAGGATAATTATGATCTACTGGAAATTGATGATTTGATCTTTGATTATGATATTGAGTTTAATGTTATCGGACAATATTACATCTATTATCATTTAACAGACTATTCGGGAAATAGTTCGGAAATACGTTTAAAAGTCAATGTAATTGATGATAAGAAACCGGAAATTGTAATTCTTTATCCTCTCCTATTTGATGTTTTTGATGTTGAACCATTTTTTATTGATTATATTGACTATTTTGATAACTATACGAGTCGCGATCAATTGAATTTGAAAATGAATGAATCGGTTAAGATGGATGTCATCGGAAAATACCCTTTTACGATTGATGTTACGGATGGATCTAATAATAAAACAACATTGAGAACATATATAGAGATTGTTGATCGAGTGAGTCCTATCATCACTCAATACAACGACATTCTAATTACTGATTTTACTAAAAAAGATTTAACTTATTATTTTGAAGCATCAGACAATTACGATGAAACAATTGAATTACATTTATATTTTGATGATTCTTTAGTAGATTATGAGCATATCGGTAGTTATCCAGTAAAAGTCTTTGCCTCTGATTCATCTGATAATGTTGCAAGCTATGATACTGAAATCATCATTATTGATATAGAAGAACCAGAAATGATTCTTAAACAAAATGTATGTGTCATTGAAGTTTTCGATTCTCCAATTGATTTTTCATCATTTGTTATCGAGGTATCTGATAATTATGATCTTGTCACCGAAGAAGAAATTCAATATATCGGACAAGTAATATATGAAAAAATAGGCATCTATCCAATTGAATTTATTCTTTCAGATTCATCGATGAATACAACATCTAAAATGCTATATGTAACAGTTGATGACCTAACTCCGCCAACCGTTGATTCTGCTACAATGACATTATATGTAGGAGATTATTTTGATCCTTTATTAGGTCTTGAAATTAACGATAATCTTGAAAAGGTAAAAATCGAGTGGTTTCCTCAATTTCTTGACACCAGCATACCTGGAACAAAGATTATAAATTACATCATTATGGACAGTAGAGGAAACTATACAACACATCAAAGAACAGTTATCGTAGCACCCATTCCAAAAGCGACTCAACTGATAGAGTATGTACCAGTAGCGTTAATTACTATGATAGGAATTGGGGCAGGTATCTATTTTTACAAGCGAATGTCATAGGTTTATTCTTTTGACATTGATACAATATTCCACTATAATGTTTGCGTAATATAATGATAAACACTTAAAGGAGAAATGATAAATATGGCTGATATATTACTCATTTATTGGAGTGGAACTGGCAACACCGAGATTATGGCTGAAAAGATTAAAGAAGGGCTAGAAGGTGCTGGTGCATCTGTTGATTATAGAAAAGTTGATGAAGTGAGTCCAAATGATATTGAAAGATTTGAAAAAATTGCATTTGGATGCCCATCAATGGGTGTTGAAATGTTAGAAGAAGATGAATTTGAGCCATTCTTCGAACAAATTGAAAATAGTTTAACAGGTAAGAAAGTTGCACTGTTTGGATCTTATGGATGGGGTGAAGGTGAATGGATGAATGATTGGATTGACAGAATCAATCATACTGGTGCTATTCTCTACCATACTGGGTTAAGAGTGAATTCAACACCCAGCAGTGATGAAGAAGAAATCTGTATTCAATTTGGTGAAGGTTTCGCAAAATTTTAACAAGAATAAGAAAATGCTGAATTTGGCATTTTTTTTTAGAAAAACCACAGTTAAATTGATATAATAGGACTAGGTGAAAAGATATGTTCGGTGTCCTCTATTTACAAAGTTCATACAGCATGCTTAAAAATGCAATCCCCCTACCTTCCTTAATAAAGGAAGCAAAACTGGGGGGATATGATTTTATTGCCTTAAGTGATGAAAATCTTCACGGTATGCTATCACTTCAAAAAGAAGCAAAAAACAATGACATCAGACCTGTTTTAGGACTAAAGATCAAAGTTCAAACTGAGCTTGATGAAACGGGTTTTTTAGTCTATGTAAAAAACGATATTGGTTATCAAAATCTTTTATCATTAACGCTTAACAAATTGATGAACCTTGAAGAACTCATTACACATCAAAAAGGTTTGATTTTTGTTAGTTCCGGTTCCGATTCTTTAATTGATCAATCTATTTTGAAACAAGATTATGATTTAGCTAAACATTGGATTATGCGATTTGTAAATTCTTTTGATGATTTTTATTTAGGATTATGTTTAGATACATTTGATATGGAAATGAAAGTTGCTCCTATCATCTATCAATTATCTGAACAAACTCATGTTAAAATGCTACCAATTCATCAAACCTCTTACTTGACAAAAGAAGACAAGGATGTTTATGAAGCACTATGTAAGATTGAAGATGAAAAAAATGAAGTTTTAGCCGATGCAAATTATGCTTTTCTAGATAAAAACAATCTTATGGATCTATTTTCAGATTATAGTTATGTCTTTGATTCGCTGGAATCAATGATTCGTACCATCTCATATGCGTGGCATGCACCACATTTTAACATGCCTATTTATAAAGTTGAGCAAGGCACACCACAAACCTATTTGGAATCTTTGGCTAAAATAGGTTTAAAAAAGAGATTGACAAAAATCGAAGGGGCAGATGAAAAAGTATATCAAGAACGATTGCTTTATGAACTGTCAGTCATTCATAAAATGGGTTTTGATCACTATTTTTTGATTGTATATGACTTTGTCAAGTATGCTAAGACACACGATATATTAGTTGGTCCAGGTCGAGGATCATCAGCTGGATCACTGGTTGCTTATTGTCTTGGTATCACGGATGTCGATCCGATAACCTATGATTTATTATTCGAAAGATTTTTGAATCCGGAACGTATCAGCATGCCGGATATCGATATGGATTTTCCAGATAATAAGAGAGATGAAGTACTTCAGTATGTCAAAGAAAAATACGGTGATCATCATATCGTTTCTATCGTTACTTTTGGTACTTTTGCTCTTCGTTCATCCATTAGGGATATAGCTCGTGTGATGAAAATTGATCCATCTCGAGTTAAAGGCATTATCCAAAGAGTCATTAATGATGATGTTGATCAATCGGATCATGAAATGGTTCGTTTGCTTAATGTTGCTAAAAAGATTGAAGGTTTACCAAGACATACGGGAACACATCCCGCAGGAATGATTTTAGCTGAACAGGATCTTACAAAATATATTCCTTTGCAAAAAGGGTTGTATGATTTCAATCAAAGTCAACTAGAAGCAAAAGAACTTGAATCTCTCGGTTTATTAAAAATAGATTTTTTAGGTATTCGTAATTTAGGTATCATCGATGATGTCGTCAAAATGATTCAAAAAGATGGTGGAACTTTGCATTTACCGGATCTTAAACTTGACGATCAAAAAACCTATGAATTGCTTGAAAGCTCTGAAACTAGCGGTATATTTCAATTAGAATCTGCAGGTATGCGAGCTGTACTCCGTAAACTAAAACCTTATCAATTTGAAGATATCGTAGCAATCCTTGCTTTATTCAGACCAGGACCTATGGATAATATCGATGAATATATCAGTAGAAGAAATGGTAAACCTTATGAATTTATTCACCCTAAATTAGAATCGATTTTAAAACCAACCTATGGTATTATAGTATATCAGGAGCAAATCATGCGTATCGCGCATGAGTTTGCAGGATATACTTTGGCTGAAGCAGATTTACTAAGAAGAGGTATTTCTAAAAAAGATAAACAGATTTTAAATGAAGAACGCATCAGATTTATTCAAAAATGTCAGAATAAGCATTATAATAATGAGATAGCAGAGCAAATATACGATTATATCGTAAAGTTTGCTGATTATGGATTTAATCGCAGTCATAGTGTCGCTTACGCACTTGTTGCTTATCAAATGGCTTACTTAAAAGCAAATTATTTTGCATTGTTCATGACCACGCTATTATCAAGTGTTACAGGAAATGAAGGACTGACCAACGATTATCTAAATGAGATCAAAAAACATCAAATCAGAATTTTACCACCTGACATCAATCTTTCAACCAATCAATATATTTATCAGTCTGGTGCGATATATTTACCCTTACTGGCTATTAAGAGCATAGGTAGATTATCTGTACAAAAGATGATGGAAGAACGAGCAAAAGGAAAATTCACTGATTACCAAGATTTTAAATTAAGAATGAAAAAAGACTTGAATGAAAAAAACTTGGAAATGCTCATTCATAGTGGAGCACTTGATCAATTTGGTTTAAATCGCAAGACTTTAAATTATCATAAACAAATTGATGATGCAGGATATGAACTCTATATTACTGACTATAAGATGAAGATCACTGAAGACTATACATTTGCTGAAAAAGCTGAGCTTGAGAAAGAAGCCTTGGGGTTCAATCTCATCTACAGCCCTATTATGGCTTATGAAGATGTCATTCTATCACAGCATCTCAAACGTTTAAGTGATTTAGATGAGAAAAATGAGATTGAAGCTATCGCTTATATTAAGAAAACAAAGGTTATAAAAACAAAGCAAGGACAGCAAATGGCATTTGTAGAACTAGATGATGGTGCTGTTCAAATAGAAGCAACACTCTTCCAAGATACTTATTCTAAGTATAAAAATGAATTATCAAGTGATATATGTATTTATAAAATCAAGGTGAATTTGTATAAAAATCAAAAAACATATGTCATAGAATCGATCAGATCTATCAAATAAACATAACAAAAAGGAGAACACCATGAGATTTGACAAATGGACTAAACAGCAAAAAAAAGAATTAGAACAAGAATACATAAGCCTTTTTGGTGGACAAATTTATTCAATGAAATCGTTATTCAAATCCAATGCTGATGAGATTTTGTTTGATGAATTGCTTGAAAATGTCAGTGCAAGCATCTATCGTGTGATGCAGCAAAGAAGATCAATGAGAGCTGAATCACTCATTGAAAGGATGTATCTGTCTGGACTGGAATACGATGTGCTATTCATGAGCGAGCCTGAGATTTCAGAATATGAAGCAAACATTTTTTTCTTCAATGATTTTCAACTCATCGAATATACTGAAATTAGAATCAAAAATGCTTATGACATTAAAAAATTACTTGTTATGATTATGCATGTTGGAAAAAAATACGAATTACTCCTTAAAAATGATCGAGATGCTGAAAGATTCATAACTGATTATCAACTGTTAGATGGCATAGATCGAAATTATTTACTTGAAATGAATGAGGAATTTATTTCAAAAAAAGCTTTAAACTAAGGATTTATCATGAGAACAGGCTATAATAAACAGATCCTACAAGCCGTAGGCATAGGATTGGGAGCAAATATAATATTGACAGGTTTGAAACTGACATCTGGTATTGTTGGTCATTCACAAGCATTAATAAGTGATGGGCTTAACTCTTTTTCTGATGTTTTTATTAGTTTAATGCTGTTGATTGTATTAAGAATCGCCACTAAAAAACCTGATCACGATCATCCTTATGGTCATGAAAAATATGAAGGGATAGCTTATTTCCTCCTAGGTATTATATTTTTAATTACAGCCATTTATATTGGTAATATATCCATCACATCAATTATTGAGTTCATACAAAATCCAACAGCAGCCATCAAACCGAGTATTTTGACATTAATTGTATCTGTTGTTGCTCTGGTCATCAAAATCTTTTTATTCAGATATTATCGGGTGGTCAGTAATAAATATGAAAGTCCTACTCTAAAGGCGGATTCGAGGAACCATTTACTTGACGCATGGGCAACTTTATTTACAGTCATCGGTATTACGCTTTCCCAATTTAACATGGTTGTTTTTGACTATATTGCTTCTTTAGTCATTGGCTTATTTATTTTTAGACTTGCGATTCAAATTTTGATTGAATCAATCGCATATCTAGTTGATCAAGCTCCAAGCGATGAAGTTATAAAAAAGATTAATCTGATTATTCAATCAGTTAAAGGTGTCATGACCGTTGATGATCTAAAAGTTAGAAAACATATGACACAAAAATATGTAGACGTTGAAATAGGTGTTCAATCAGGTTTAACACTTGAGGCTGCGCACAAAATAGCGGAAAATGTGCATCATAAGGTCGAAGAAACATTTTCTGATGTTATCCATTGCATGGTTCATGTGAACCCTCATAAGTAACTTATGTCTCTAAGTCACTCTATCATTATTTGGAATTGAGGTGTATCGTGCACGTTAAAGAAACCAAAGGCATTTTATCTTCACAAAACGGTATGAATATGTTTAGGGGTTGCACGCATGGTTGTATTTATTGTGACTCAAGAAGTAAATGCTATCAAATCAATCATGAATTCACTGATGTAGAAGTCAAAATTAATGCACCCGAATTACTCGAACAAGCATTGATGAGCAAAAAGAAGAAGTGTATGATTGGTACGGGTGGAATGACAGATCCATACATTCATGAGGAACTCAAACTTGAACTGACTAGAACATTGCTCAAAATCATAGCCAAACATAAATTCGGTTTAGCAATTCAAACAAAATCTAATAGAATCTTAAGAGATTTGGATTTATTAAAACAAATCAATAAAGATTCCAAATGTGTTGTTCAAATGACACTGACAACTTATGATGAGTCATTATGTAGAATCGTAGAACCTAATGTTTCTACAACCAAAGAAAGATTTGAAGTGTTAAAGACGATGAGAGATGAAGGTATTCCTACAGTTGTATGGCTATGTCCCTTATTACCATTTATCAATGACACAAAGGAAAACATTGAAGGACTACTGAAATATTGCGTGGATGCGAATGTCAAAGGTATTATTTGGTTTGGTGCAGGTCTGACTCTAAGAGAGGGTAATAGAGAATATTATTATCAAATGCTTGATAAGCACTTTCCAGGTTTAAAAGATACCTACATCAAAAAATATGGCAATCAATATGAGATTCATAGTGATAACCATGATGTAATCAATCGTATCGTACATGAGACATGTGAAAAATATGGCATCATGCACGATATCAAGCAAGTATTCAATTATCTTCATACGTATGAAGAAAAAAAATCATTTGAACAAATCAGTATGTTTGATTAAAAAAATACCGTCTGGGATTATCCAGACGGTTTTAATTATAATTGATCAATCAGATTAAGATAGAAATTTACCCCATTAACTATATTTTCAATGGTGATATCCTCATCGAATCCATGTATCTTTCCTAAGTCTTTCTTAGAGACATCCATTGGGGAGAATTTGTAGACGTGTTCACATATCTCGTGGTAATGTCTAGAATCTGAAGTAGCTACCATTAAGTAAGGCGACGGGATGACATCTGTCCATGTTCTTGTTATGGCTTTTGAAATCATGTGATAAGCTTCATCAATCAGACTAGTTGTAGAGGCTTCACATGCAACGATGACTTCAACTTCAATATTTGGATTATGAATGATCTTCGTCACTTTTTTGACGATTTGTTCAGAGGTTTCTCCAGGTCTCAAGCGGTAGTTAATCCCAATAGAAGCAGTTGAAGGAAGGACATTGATTGCATCACTTCCAGATGCTAAAGTGAATGCTTGAGTTGTCTTAAACATTGAAAGAAATTCTCCACCAGATAATTTTGCTATCATCTTGACAATTGGTGTGAACAACCATAAATTAGCAAACAACAGTTTAATACCAAACGATGCTGAATAAGGCGCGATTGTATCAAAGAGTGATCTTACAGGAGGTGTGAGCACTAATCTAAATGAAGGATGATTATTAAGTCTTCCGACAGCCTTAGAAAGATCAGTAATAGGTGTGCATTTAGGAGGTGTCGAAGCGTGTCCACCGCGTGAGATAGCAGTTAATTTAAGATTCATAAATCCTTTTTCAGCAATGCCAATAACGGCTACCTTATTTTTAACACCAGGAAACATCTTACTGACAATTGCTCCACCCTCGTCAAGCACCATATAAGGTTTAATACCTTTTTCTTTGAGATAATCAACAATCGCAGGGGCAGAAGGACCATAGATTTCTTCATCTCCAGAAAAAGCTAAATAAAGATCATTTTTAAATTTTTTTCCATTAGAAAGTGCGAATTCAACTGATTCCATGACCGCATTTAGACTACTCTTGGTATCAAGTGCACCACGTCCGTAGACAGTTTCTGTATTGATGCGTCCACTAAACGGATTTTCTTGCCAATTTCCAACAGCGGGAACAACGTCATAATGCGACATGAAGACAATAGGAAATTCACTCGATTCACCTTTGATGTGAAAAAGTACACCTGCATGATGCTCACTATATTTTGATTGCTCAACAATCAAAGGATAATTTTCTTTTAAAAAATCTCGAAATGCTTTAAACTCATCTTTGTCCACCAAAGATGAATCAAGATTTGATACAGTTTTGAACTGAAGCATTTTAGATAGAGATTTAACAACTTTTTTTTCATTAATATCATGTCTTTTACGCATCTCTGGTATCGCAGTTGGTTTAAAATTGATTGTTCTTATAAGTACAATTATGATAATCCCAATAAAAATGATGGGTAATGAATACCACCCCATTATTTAATCATCCCTTTCTTATATAAGAGTCTTGCTACTAATAGAGAAATACCAACACCTACAGGTACCATGATTCCAACAAGTCCACCACTTCCAGGTACTACCAAGAAGAAAATAATCATGAAAATAACTGGAACAATTGCAACTTGCCATCTTTTCATAATATAAACAATTCCTAATGCACCAAAGAGTGCAGGAATAATATTATCAAATGCTGGTTTTAAAGTAGCAGATTCAAGAAAAGGCGTTAATGGAATAATTAAAAGAGCACCTATAATGATAATGACAGTAGTAATAATACTTGAAGATGCAACTGCAATCGTTGAGATCACATCGCCTTCCTCAGTACCTTTGGTAACATTTAAAGCATCTTGAGCATTGAGTGCAGCAGGTACTTTTAAATTGGTAAGATTTCCTGTGACGAATGCTAAATAACTGCTTCCTGTTCCAAGCATCGGTGTAAAAGTAAAGACTTCAATAGTTGTTACAGGCCAGAAAATGACCGCTGTTGCTATAAAACCAGGTATGAATTTTCCAAAAATTGGCCAAACTCCAGTAACCATACTAATTGTTAATGGAACAGTGATGAATAGAGCAAGAGCGCCAAGCATCCAAATTCTACCTTCACTATGAAGTTGATCCTGATAAGTTTTATCCATCTTATCTTACCCCCAAACTAGCAAATAAAATAGCAAGCGCCATCGCACTAATCATTGATAGAGGCAGTGCATAGTTTTTAAGCCAATCCCATTTGAATTTTTTCATAAAGATTCCAAAAACAATGATCAATACTGCGGATGTGACAAGAACCAATATGGCTAAGATAGAAATATAAGTTGCTCCACCTTCTGTAGTCTTTGGTGCTAAGACAAAACCGACAAAAGCCGAAATCATACCAAGGAATAAGGAATCCATCATGACTGCATTCCATGTTGAATCCTTTTTTTTGACATTTTCCAGTCCTGTTTTGAATTTTTTGAAGAATAGAGGAATGATTAACAATGGTGGTATACACCCAAATGTCATAACCCATAATGCGGTTATTACCATTTCAGATGTCAACACATCACCGATTTCCATACCAAATACACCAGTGATAACATTGATTGCTGCGGGTAATTCATATGTAACCGCACCTAATGTGCCCAACCTCATGCCTGCAATCATCGGCCCGAAAACTTTACTTAACGCAACCAAACCAATGAGTATCGCAAATGAAGGGGCGAGACTGAAAATCATTGAAGAAGTTATCGTTTTATTGATTTGTTTATTTGAAAAACCTAACTCTTTAGCTTTCTTTCTTGCTTTAAGTAAAAATACGGTGGATTGTAGTAAAACATACACAAAAACAATACCTATAATCACATATAGCCACCAAGAATTTAAAAAATCCATGAGTTGCACCTCTTCTTCGTTATTTTCTTATATTATATAATGAAAACCACATTTTAATCATAACTATTTTGATATCGTCTTTCATCATCTCATATAGATAAACAAAAAGAGCATTAACATTTGTTGTTAGTGCTCTATCTTTTTATCTTAATTATTTTTTAACGACTCTGATTTTCTTTAGCATGGCAAATCTAGGAAGACCATCTACCAATTTTGCTTTGCTTTCACCTTGAATGAGTGGAAGAGCATAATCAATATATTCTTGAGTCATGCCTTTTCCATCGGGTAAGATCCATTCTAATGGAACTTTTTGTTCTGTGTTAGCAGCTAATTTTAATGGAAGAAGAACATATTTCATCTTATAAGGATAACTTGAAATTCTCTTAAATCCAACCATTTTATCAGTTGTTCCACGAACAGCAGCTTGAACTGCTTTTTTACCAGAATTGAAAGCTTCTTCAACATCAACTTTTGATGCTAAATGTGCTGCAGAGCGTTGAAGTAAACTAAATTCAATAGCTCTAACTTTTACTTTAGTACGTTTTCCGACTTCTTCAGCTAAAACTTGTGCTGTACCACCTAATTGTGCATGACCAAAAGCATCTTTTTTCAAATCAGCAAACAATTCAGGAATGTATTTACCATCTATTGTCTTTATGCCTTCACTAACAGCAACGATACATTTACCTTTTTGGGCAATCACTCGTTGAACATGAACGAAAAAATCATCAAAATCAAAAGGAATTTCTGGAAGATAGATCAAATCAGGACCTTGTCCTTTAAATTGTGCCAAAGAAGCTGCAGCGGTTAACCAACCTGCATTTCTACCCATGATTTCCACGATTGTCACCTGTGGTGCATCATAGACTGTTGCATCATGATATAATTCCATAAGTGTTGTAGCAACATATTTAGCTGCACTTGCATATCCAGGTGAATGATCGGTTCCGTTTAAGTCATTATCGATTGTCTTTGGGACACCGATAACATTGCAGTCATAACCTGATTTTTTAAGGAATTTGCTGATTTTGTTGCATGTATCCATTGAATCATTTCCACCATTATAGAAGAAATAACGAATGTTGTACTTATTAAATACTTCAAGCAATCTTTGATATTCACTATCATCAACTTTTGGATTTTTCATTTTATAACGAACGCTACCAATTGCCGAAGAAGGCGTGTTTTTAAGTAACATAAGTTCCGCAGGATCTTCTTGTTTCATGTCATAAAAATCTTCATGAAGTATACCCTTAATGCCATGAACTGCACCATAGACTTCTGTAATATTTTCTTGTTTCAGGGCTTCTAAAAAGACACCTGCTGCACTTGCATTGATAACGCTGGTTGGTCCACCAGATTGTCCTAGAAGTGCTGCTCCTACTAAATTTTTCATATAATCACCATTCTCTATATTTTATTTTACCATTTGTTATTTTACCATAAATTAGAAAAATACTGTGTTCATACATCGATAAAATCGTTTTCATAAGCGACAAAATGTTGAGTCTTCGAGTGTATTTCATACATAGTATGTGTTATAATATATGAGGAAGTACGTTTTTTATGTAAGGAGAGCAAAAAATATGAAAATTGGTGTTTTGACATCTGGTGGAGATGCACCTGGAATGAATGCTGCAATACGTGCAGTTGTTCGTGCAGGTATATTATACGGACATGAAATATTTGGCATCAAAGATGGATATGCTGGGTTGATTAATGACGATATGATTGTTTTAAATTCACACAGCGTTTCGGGCATGTTATCTCTTGGAGGTACTTTCTTAGGGACTGCAAGATCAGCTGAATTCCTTCTAGAAGAAGTCAGAGTAAAGGCTGCTGAAAATTTGAAAAATAGAGGCATTGAAGCCTTGATTGCAATTGGTGGAGATGGTACATATCGTGGAGCTATGGAACTCACAAAGCTTGGCATTAAAACCATAGGTTTACCTGGTACAATTGACAATGATATAGCTGGAACTGATTTCACGATTGGATTTCATACAGCAGTTGAAACAATTGTTGATGCCATTGATAAACTAAGAGATACTTCAACTTCACATTCTCGATGCAGTATTGTTGAAACAATGGGTAGAAAAAGTGGAGATCTTGCATTATTTGCCGGTATTTGTGGTGGTGCTGAATTTATCATTACTCCAGAGAATCCAATGCAAAAAGAACTCATGTTTAAGAGACTAGCGGAACATAAAGCGATGGGTAGAAGACATGCAATTGTAGTTATTACTGAAAAAATACTTGATGTTCATGCTCTTGCTGAAGAAATTACTGAAAAAACAGGTTTTGCTTCAAGAGCTACCGTCTTAGGATATATTCAAAGAGGTGGTTCACCATGTCCAGAAGATCGTATTTTAGGATCAAGAATGGGAACCTATGCAGTTGAACTCTTGATGGATGATATCTACGGAGTTTGTGTGGGTGTTAGAGATTCAAGAATGGTATACTTACCATTCGCTAATGTTGTTGGTCAACATAGACCAAAGAATGAATTATACAAGTTGGTTAAGAAAGTTTCTTAATTGAAACTATGATTATAAAATTATTTGTAAAAAGAAAGGAAAATACAAATGGCTAAATATGTTTATTTATTTAAAGAAGGCAACGCAACCATGAAGAATATTCTTGGTGGTAAAGGTGCTAACCTAGCTGAAATGACATCACTAGGGATGCCAGTGCCACAAGGCTTTACAGTAACAACAGAAGCATGTAATGATTATTATGCAAAGAAGAAAGTTGTTTCAAAAGAAATCGTCGATCAAATTCACGAAGCTTTAGTTGCAACAGAAAAAATTGCAGGAAAGAAATTTGGAGATCCAAAAGATCCATTCTTAGTATCAGTTAGATCCGGAGCTAGAGCTTCAATGCCAGGAATGATGGATACTATTCTTAATCTTGGTCTTAATGATGTATCAGTTAAAGGATTAGCATCCTTGACTGGAAATCCTCGTTTTGCCTATGATTCATATAGAAGATTCATCCAAATGTTTGCTGATGTTGTTATGGACATTGAAAAAGCAAATTTTGAACATCTTCTAGAAGAAATGAAAGAAGCAAAAGGTGTTGAACTTGATACTGAATTAGATGCAAATGACTTAATTGATTTAGTTGGACGTTTTCTAGTAAAATATGAAGAACTTAAAGGCGAACCATTCCCTCAAGATCCTAAAGTACAATTGATTGAAGCAGTTACTGCTGTATTTAGATCATGGGATAACCCACGTGCAAATACTTATCGCAGAATGAATCACATTCCTTACGAATGGGGAACAGCTGTAAGTGTTCAAAGCATGGTCTTTGGTAACATGGGTGAAGATTCAGGTACTGGTGTTGCTTTCTCAAGAAACCCATCAGATGGAACAAACGAGTTATATGGTGAATATTTATTTAATGCACAAGGTGAAGACGTTGTTGCTGGTATTCGTACACCAAAACCTATTTCTGAACTTAAATCAGATAATCCAAGACTTTATAATGAATTTAACGAAATTGCAAGAAAATTAGAAGAACATTATCGCGATATGCAAGATATGGAATTTACTATTGAACGTGGTAAATTATATATGCTTCAAACACGTAATGGTAAACGTACTGCACAAGCAGCGTTAAAGATTGCTATTGATCTTGTTGCTGAAGGCGTCCTAACGGAAAAAGAAGCAGTACTTAAGGTTGAACCTGCACAATTAGATTCTCTTTTACATCCTCAATTCAGTCCTGCAGCTTTAAAAGAAGCTAAAGTGATTGCTACTGGATTAAATGCATCACCAGGTGCTGCTACAGGCCGTGTTGTATTTACTGCAGATAGAGCAAGAGAATTAAAAGCACAAGATGGACTTCCTGTTGTATTAGTCCGTCAAGAAACTTCGCCTGAAGATATTGAAGGTATGATTGTTTCATCAGGTATCTTAACATCACGTGGTGGAATGACTTCACATGCTGCAGTTGTTGCACGTGGTATGGGTAGATGTTGTGTAGCTGGTGTTGGTGCAGTTCACGTTAATGAAAAGAAGAAAGAATTTGAAGTGAATGGAGAAGTCTATAAAGAAGGCGACTGGATTTCACTAGACGGTTCTACAGGTAAAGTTTATGGTCAAAAAGTTGAAACTCAAGATGCTACAGTATCTGGAGATTTCGGTAAACTTATGGCATGGGCTGATAAATTCCGTGCATTAGAAGTTCGTGCGAATGCTGATAATCCAAGAGATGCTAGAGTTGCTTACAACTATGGTGCTCAAGGTATTGGATTATGCCGTACTGAACATATGTTTTTTGAAGCTGATAGAATATCTGCAGTTAGAGAAATGATTGTAGCAAAGAATGTTGAAGAAAGAAGAAAAGCTTTAGCTAAGCTACTTCCTATGCAAAGAGAAGACTTTATTGGACTCTATAAAGAAATGAAAGGTTACGCTGTAACCATTCGTTACTTGGATCCACCTCTACATGAATTTGTTCCTACTGATAAAGATGATATCGTTGCTCTTGCTAAAGAAATGGGCTTGACTTATGAAACTTTACAAAAGACGATTGATGAACTTCATGAAACAAATCCTATGTTGGGTCACCGTGGTGTTCGCTTAAGTGTTACATATCCTGAAATTGCAGTCATGCAAACACAAGCTGTTATTGAAGCTGCTATTGCAGTAAACAAAGAAGGCATGCATGTTGTTCCTGAAATCATGATTCCACTTGTTGGAGAAGTTAAGGAATTACAATACGTGAAAGATATCGTTGTTGAAACTGCTGATGCAATCATTAAAGCTGCTGGTGTAGAACTTAAGTACTATGTTGGTACAATGATTGAAATTCCAAGAGCTGCATTATTGGCTGATGAAATTGCTAAAGAAGCTGAGTTCTTCAGTTTTGGAACAAACGACTTAACACAAATGACTTTTGGTTTCTCAAGAGATGATGCTGGTAAGTTCCTAGGCGATTATTATAGTAAGAAGATATTTGCTAACGATCCATTTGCTCATATTGACCAACCAGGTGTTGGTAAATTGATGAAGATGGCTGTTGATTTGGGTAGAAAAACAAGACCAGATATTAAACTTGGTATTTGCGGAGAACATGGTGGAGATCCAATCTCTGTTGAATTCTGTCATAATATTGGTTTAAGTTATGTTTCTTGTTCACCATTCAGAGTTCCAATTGCTAGACTTGCTGCTGCACACGCAAACATCAAGAATCCTAGATAAATTATGAATGAAGGCATAGCGATATGCCTTTTTTTATGGGAAAAATGAATGTATATCCAATAACAAACAGTCTCAATATCTAAATAGAATTTTCAATATCTTATTGGATAGTTTTCTTGTATAATAAATATGTTCAAACATATGATGAAAATAATTCATGGAGGGGAATATGGCAAAGAAATTAGGTTTATGTTTTACTGGTGGAGGTGCTAGAGGTGCCTATCAAATTGGTTGTGCACAAGCACTAAAAGAACTTGGTCTTTTGGATAAGGTTCAAGTTTACTCTGGAACTTCTATAGGGGCAGCAAATGTTTCTGTTTTGGCTTCATCATCTGTTGAAAAGACAAAAGAAATTTGGTTTAATATCCCAAAAAATGCTTTATCAAGAGATGAATCCCTCATTAGACGATTCACAAAAGAGCGATTAAAGATGATTGATTATGGTATTTATAAAATGGACACATTTGAGGATATCATGATGCAAGATATCAATTATGATGTTCTAAAAAATAAAGAAGTGTTTGTTACTGTGTCTGAAGGAGGAGAAGATGGTAAGGGAATATTTGAGTTGATTAAATCAACTTATGACCACTATGTAAAAAAAGACATTAAAGTTCTATATTTACCATTAAAAGAACTATCGAAGATAGAATGCCATAAAGCCATAGTTGCTTCATGCTCGATTCCAATCATTTTCCCAGCGGTATCTAGCGACCACAAAAAATATTATGATGGCGGTGTATTTGATAATATTCCTATACGCCCATTAATAGATGCTGGATGTGATGAAATCATCATTGTTCACCTCAATAAGACTAGATTTTTTAAGACAAGCAAATATCCTGGTATTTTATTTCACGAGATCAAACACAATGGAAGTCTTGGTGGTGTTCTAGATTTTACCAATGAGCATTCGAAGAAAATATATGATTTTGGATATCAAGACACTTTGGTGCATTTCAATAAAGGCAACTAAAACTTAAAAAAATAATAGAACGTAAGTGAATGCTCATCTCAAAAAAATATTGGAGAATGAGCATTCTTTTTTTATTTTAGAAAAAAATGTGAAATTGTTGACAAATCAACAAAAACAGATATAATGATACATAGTTCTTAATACATGAGGTGAGTTATGCTTAAATTATTTAAATTTTTCAAATGGTATCATTGGCTTTTAATACTTGTCATAGTTGGATTTGTTTATACACAAGTCCAGCTTGATTTACTGCTTCCTGAATACATGGGTAAAATCATTATGCTCATCAGTCAGGGGATAGGAAGTGGAACATCACAAACACCTGAAATTCTTAAAGAAGGTGGCATGATGTTACTCATTACATTGGGTAGTATCACAGCAACCATTATTGTCAGCTTCATCGCTGCACGTTTGGGTACAAAACTAGCGAGTATGATTAGAAAGAACATCTTTCAAAAAGTACAAGGCTTTTCATCAGAAGAAGTCAATAAGTTTACGACGCCTTCCTTAATTACGCGTACGACAAATGATGTCACTCAAATTCAAATGTCGACAATCATTATGCTGCGTATGTTAGTTACAGCGCCAATCATGGCGATATCGGGTATTAGAAAGATTACCAATATCAATGCCACCATGTCTTTAGTTGTTATTGCTGGAGTGGTTGCTATTATAACGATGATTACAGTCATCTTTGTTCTTGTAGGACCAAGATTTACGCGTATCCAGAAACAAACCGATGAATTGAATCAGGTAACTAGAGAAACATTGACGGGTATCCGCGTTGTAAGAGCACACCATGCTGAAGATGTTCAACAAGATAAATTCGAAAAGGTCAATACGACACTTACTAAAACAAACATCTTTGTGAATACTGCAATGAGTTTTATCGGACCAGGTATGAATTTAATCATGTATAGCTTAAATTTAGGATTGATTCTTGTGGGATCTTTATTGATTAGAGACAGCCTACTTGGGGCTACCCCTTATGAAGGATTATCGCTTCAAATACAATTCACATCCTATGCCATGACGATTTTATTCTCATTCATGATGCTTATTATGATGTTCATTTTCTTACCAAGAGCTTGGGTATCAGCACGAAGAGTCAACGAAGTGCTCAAGACAGAATATACAATAGATGAACGTTTCGTTAATGATATCCAACCATCAAGTGATGTTGAAGTGGAATTTAGAAACGTATGTTTTAGATATCCTAACGCAGATGAATGTGTCTTAAAAGATATTAATTTTATCGCTAAGAAGGGTGAAACCTTAGCATTTATCGGATCAACAGGATCGGGTAAATCAACCATTGTTCAATTGATTCTAAGATTTTATGATGTTAGTGAAGGACAAATCCTGATCAATAAAAAAGACATCAAGACATATAAGCTTAAGGATTTATATAAATTAATGGGATATGTTCCACAAAAGGGAACATTATTCTCAGGAGATATCTTATCTAATGCGAGACTTGGAAATGAGGCTGCAACCGAAGAAGAAGTTATGGAAGCTCTGAAGACAGCTCAAATCAAAGATTATGTCGATGAATCAGAAGAAGGGCTTAAACGTCCGATTGACCAGGGTGGAACCAATGTTTCAGGTGGTCAGAAACAAAGACTTGCTATCGCTCGTGCTCTAGTGAAGAAACCAAGCATCTATATCTTTGATGACTCATTTTCTGCACTTGACTATAGAACCGATAGATCGCTTCGTAATGCCTTAAAGAAAGAAACAAGAAATGCTTTACAAATCATTGTCGGGCAACGTATTGGTACCATCATAGATGCGAATCAAATCATCGTTTTAGATGAAGGATCTATCGTTGGAAAAGGTACACATCAACAATTACTAGAAACATGTCAAGCATATCAAGATATTGCCTTTGCACAACTATCTAAGGAGGAACTTACTCATGCCTAATGAAGAAAGAAAAGACAAAGCTCCTCAAAGACCTCAAAGCAGTGGACATGGACCAGGACGCGTCATGATTGGTGAAAAACCAAAATCCATGAAGAAAGCACTTAAACAGTTACTCAAGTATTTGAAACCTCATCAATTTAAATTAATATTGGTTATGATATTTGCGATGACTGGTGCTGCATTTTCCATCCTTGGACCAAGACTCTTAGGGAACATTACAAATGAAGTTCAAAAGGGAATTACATATAGTCCTTTAACTAGCTCATTTATTCTCAATATCAATTTTGATGCTATTTGGAAAATCGTATATATCTTAATTGGATTATATGCGGGAAGTTATATTTTCAACCTTACTCAAGGTATCATCATTACAAGACTAACGCAAAAAATAACAAAACAAATGCGTTCCAATTTATTTGATAAGATGGATAAACTGCCACTTAAGTACTTTGATAAAACAAGTCATGGTGATACATTATCAAGAATGACCAACGATATCGATACCATTGGACAGGCACTCAATAGTTCAGTGTCATCACTATTTTCTTCAGCAACTTTGATTATTGGTGTCTTTATCATGATGTTAACCATCAGTTGGCAATTGACGATTGTAGCAGTATTAACATTGCCATTAAGTGCATTGATCATGAAATTAATCATGAAGCGCTCACAAAAATATTTTAGAGCACAACAGAAAATTTTAGGTACACTCAACGGACACATTGAAGAATCATATTCAGGTCAGCAGATCATTAAAGCATTCAATGCTGAAGAAAAAGCAGAAGAAACATTTGACGAACACAACAGTGGATTATTAAATACGGCTTGGAAGAGTCAATTCTTTTCAGGTCTGATGATGCCTATCATGGGATTCATTGGAAATCTTAGTTATGTTGCTATTTCTGTATTCGGAGGCATACTAGCTGTTGCTGGTACGCTATTAATTGGTGATATACAGTCTATGATGCAATATATCAGAACCTTCAGCCAACCACTAGGACAAATCGCCCAGGCGATGACTCAGGCACAATCAGCGCTTGCTGCATCTGAAAGAGTATTTGAATTCTTGGCTGAAGAAGAAATGGAAGCTGAAACAGAAGCTATTTGCCTAAGAAATATTAAAGGTGAAGTTGAATTCAAGCATGTCAAATTCGGATATGTTGAGGATAAAGAAATCATCCATGATTTAAATGTTAAGATTAAAGCAGGTCAAAAGATTGCTATTGTCGGACCTACAGGTGCTGGTAAAACAACCATCGTTAACCTGTTAATGAGATTCTATGATGTTAATTCCGGTGATATTTTAGTTGATGGCGTTTCAACAAAACGTATGTCTAGAGACTATGTTCATGAGCTGTTTGGTATGGTGCTTCAAGATACATGGTTATTCAAGGGTTCCATCAAAGATAATTTAATATATGGTAGAAGAGATGCAACGATGGAAGAAGTCATTGAAGCTTCTAAAACTGCTAACGTTCATCATTTTGTGAAATCATTACCATTTGGATATGATATGGTACTTGACGAAAATTCTAATATCTCGCAAGGTCAAAAACAATTATTGACTATAGCAAGAGCAATGGTAGCTGATGCTCCAATGTTGATCTTAGATGAAGCGACTTCAAGTGTTGATGTCAGAACGGAAATTTTAATTCAAGAAGCGATGGATCAATTGATGAAGGATAGAACAACATTTGTTATTGCACATCGATTATCAACGATTAAAAATGCTGATCTAATTCTTGTATTAAAAGATGGTAATGTGATTGAAACAGGTAAACATCAAGAGTTGCTTGATCAAAATGGTTTCTATGCTGATCTATACAATAGTCAGTTTGAACCAGAATAGGTTATCTATATGAGCCACGACATGTCATTATTGCCTATGCTGTTTTCAGCATTACAGAAAAAGATGATGGAACAGCACCAAAAAATTATGGATCACTATCAGATCAGCAAAGCTCATATGCCTTACATCATGATGCTTAATACAAGCAAAGAAGGCATGACGCAGCATGAACTCACAGAAAAATCATTTTTAGATAAAGCGCACACCTCAAGAGCTCTCAAAGAACTCATTGAAAAGGATATTATCGAAAAAGAAGACATCAATAAATATAAAAACAAGTTCAAATTAACCTCTAAAGGACTTGAAATAGCACAAGCATTCAAAGCAGAAGGTTCAAAGATGCATAAAAAGGTATTTGAATCATTAAGTAAAGATGAATTAGATCAATTAAAAAACATTTTAACCAAATTGTATGATGCAATAGAATGATGAAATCAAGGGATGTTATAAATAACATTCCTTTTTTCTTTTAGGAAAACGTTTTATTCTTTATAGAGCCTTTTGAATGCATAAATTTATGTTATAATACGATTGGACTTATAAATCATTTGTGACTGACATCTAGATTGAGCATCATTTGATGCTTTTTTCATGAAAATGCTAAGTATATATTTTATCTGAGTAGTACACATATCAGGAGGATATCAATGATTATCGCAGCAGCAACCTTTAGTGATAACTTAATGCTTATTTTTGGTGGACTTGCACTGTTTATTTTTGGGATAACACTTATGAGTGATTCTTTAAAAGCAGCAGCTGGAAATCGATTAAAATCAATCATTGAAAAGACAACAAATACACCATTGAAAGGCATCTTGGTAGGGTTAGTATTGACTTTGCTTATTCAATCATCTTCAGGTACAACAGCCTTAATGATCGGTCTTCTTAGAGCAGGATTAATGACTTTACCACAATCAGTTGGTATCATTATGGGTGCGAATATCGGTACGACCGTTACCGCATTTATCATCGGTCTACCAATTGCTGATTACGGTTTGGCATTCATCTTTGTTGGTGTCATCATGTCATTTGTTAAAAAGAATAAGATTAACTACTTCGGTGGTGTTCTTCTAGGTCTAGGTATGTTATTTGTGGGATTAAACACAATGTCATCGGGACTTAAACCTCTAGCTGCAACTCATACAGCTGAAACAATGTTTCAGACATTTTCTCAAAACTGGTTTCTAGGCACAGTATTTGGCACAGTATTTACAGCGATTATTCAGTCATCATCTGCAGCCATAGGTGTTTTGGAAAAACTTTATGCATTGAATGCTGAAGGAATTAACTCTATCACGCTTTCCGGTGCAGTTCCTATTTTGTTAGGGGCAAACATAGGGACAACAATCACAGCTTTTCTAGCTTCTATCGGTGGTAATGTTGAAAGTAAAAGAGCAGCTGTCATTCACGTTATGTTTAATGTGATTAGTGCTGTATTCTTCCTTGCTATTCTCTTGCCGTATGAAGCAATTATTCAATGGGTTGAAAATAGATTTTTAAAGCCATTTTCAATGCTGACGATAGCATTTGCTCATGCCATACAGAACATAACGATGACATTCATCTTATTTTGGTTTATTAAACCAATGATTAGATCAGCCAAATTTATTGTTAAAGATAAAGAAAATATTAGAATTCCAGAAAACATGTTTGATGAAAAGTTGATTCGTGAGTCACCATCACTTGCATTGGAATTTGTTAGAAAAGCCCTTCTTCAAATGGGTTCAATAGTAAATGATTATTTTGCTATTGCACGAGTGTATAGTTTTAAAGAAAATTCTAAGCTTGTAGATGAGGCATATACACATGAGATGATGATTGATACTTATGATCAAAAACTTCATGACTATTTGATTAAGATTGCTCAAGCTGGTTTGGATAGCAATGATTCTAAAAAACTTTCTAGAGACTTAGACACGATTAAAGACTTTGAACGTATCGGAGATCATTTGACAAATATTGTTGAGTTCTTCCAGGAAAGATACAGTGAATCACAATTATTATCAGCTGAAGGTGCAAACGACTTAAATGAACTTTATAATGTTTTAGAACAAATGTTAAAAGATACGTTAGAAAGTTTTGCAAATATAGATCCAATCGTAGCAAGAAGAGTTGTAGAAAATGAAGATGTTGTCGATGAATTAGAAGAAAGATTCAGATATCGGTATATTGAACGGCTTAAGAATGGTGAAGTTACATTTATTGTTGCTGCAAACTATCCAGATATCTTATCTAATCTAGAACGCATAGGTGACCATTTAATGAATATTGCAAGTTCTGTTATCGAACCACTTTATGTACCACAAAGTGTCTTGGTACCCAAGTCACATGAAATCGATAAAGATATTTAAAGGAGATTCGAATGTTTGATTTGAAAGCACCTTTTACACCTAAAGGCGATCAAATAAAAGCTATTGATACATTGAAAATGAACATTTTTAATGGTGTCAAAGAGCAAGTTCTTTTAGGGGCAACCGGCACAGGAAAAACATTTACAATTGCAAACATTATAGAACACATTCAAAAGAAGACTTTGATTTTAGCTCCAAATAAGACCTTAGCAGGTCAACTTTATGGCGAATTAAAGGCTTTTTTTCCACATAATCGTGTTGAATACTTCATTTCTTATTATGATTATTTTCAACCTGAAGCCTATGTTGTATCAACAGATACTTATATAGAAAAAGATTCATCAATCAATGATGAAATTGATGAGATGAGACATAGTGCAACAGCTTCGTTATTAGAAAATGATGATGTTATTGTTGTAGCATCCGTTTCATGCATCTATGGTATTGGAGATCCTGATGACTATCGAAACTCAATGATTTTCGTTCGAGTTGGCGATAAATTTGGAAGAGACAACTTAATTAACAAACTTGTAGAACAAACTTACCAAAGAAATGATATTGATTTTCATCGTGGAACCTTTAGAGTGCGGGGCGATTCTATCGAAGTCATTCCTGCATATGAACGTGCACAAGGTATTCGTATCTCGTTTTTTGGTGATGAGATTGATGAAATAAAAAGATTTGATGTCCTAACAGGACAAGCACTTGAATCTTTATCCTTTTCAACGATACTACCAGCAACACATTTTATGACCAATAAGGACAAGCTTAAGGAATCTATTCGGCGCATAAAAAATGAATTACAAGAACAGATTGCTTATTTCAAAGGTGGAAATCTACTGTTAGAGGCTCAACGCATTGAACAACGTACGAGATACGATATGGAAATGCTAGAAGAAATTGGCATTTGTAGCGGTATTGAAAATTATTCAAGACATCTCGTGTTACGCGAAGCAGGCGAGACTCCTGCTACACTGATGGATTTTTTCGGTGAAGATTACTTACTGATTGTTGATGAATCGCACGTAACAGTACCCCAGGTTAGAGGCATGTACTTTGGGGACAGATCTAGAAAACAGACCTTGATTGATCACGGGTTTAGATTACCTAGTGCATTGGATAATAGACCGCTTCAGTTTGATGAGTTTGAAAATAAAATGAAAAATGTCATTTATCTTTCGGCGACCCCTGGTCCATATGAATTAGGAAAAGGTATTCCAGTCATAGAACAAATCATCAGACCAACTTATCTGTTGGATCCAGTCATAGAAGTCAGATCAAGCACAGGTCAGATGGATGATCTATTTTTCGAGATTAAAAAGCGAGTTGCCGTAAACGAACGTGTTCTAGTAACGACACTCACTATTCGTATGAGTGAAGACCTAACGGCTTATTTTAAGCAATTAGGAGTTAAAGTCACGTATTTGCATAGTGAAATCAAATCACTTGAACGCATCACTATTCTAAGAGATTTGAGATTAGGTAAATATGACGTATTAATCGGTATTAATCTATTAAGAGAAGGATTGGATCTCCCTGAAGTTTCTTTGGTAGCCATTCTAGATGCGGATAAACAAGGTTTCTTAAGAAGTGAGCGCAGTTTGGTTCAAACTATCGGTAGAGCTGCAAGAAACCAAAATGGTCGTGTTATTATGTATGCTGATTCCATATCAGCTGCTATGGATTATGCCATTAATGAAACCAATCGCAGAAGAAAAATTCAAACGGATTTCAATGAAATCAATCATGTCGTTCCTGTGTCGATTCAAAAGGATATCAGAGATAAGATTAGCTTGAAAGAAGATATTCTCGCAGAAGAAAAAGATTATACGAAGCTTACTAAGAAGGATAAAGACAAGATGTTAAAGGCAATAGAAAATGAAATGAAAGATGCTGCTAAAAATCTTAACTTTGAAAAAGCCGCAGAGCTTAGAGACTTATTATTCGAATTGAAATCAGAGGACTAGGTCCTCTTTTTTTATCCTTTTCTTAAGATTATCTGTGAATAATCATCTGATTTGGATATGCCATATGTTAGAATAAGTGTAATGAAGGCATAATATTTTATATCAATAAAATACAATATTAATAAAAGGAGTGATTTTCTTGTTTGATAGCAAAGTAGAACAAATTGATCAAATGCTTATAGATAAAGCATTTAATGGCGCTGTTTTGATTGCATATCGTTCAAAAATATTATGGGCTAAAGGATATGGCATGGCTGATTTTGAACTTGATGTTCCGAATTTAACCCAAACAAAATTTAGGATTGCTTCCATTACAAAAACAATAACAGCTGTAGCAATGATGCAATTGATTGAAAAAGGGATTATCACACTTGATGATCCACTCAATAAATTCATTCCAGATTATCCACACGGTGAACAAATTACAATATTCCATTTGTTGACGCACACATCAGGGATATGCAATTTTGAATTGGACGCTGATTTTTATGATGTAGAACATGCACCATCTTTTTCAGAGAAACTTATAGATCTATTTAAGTATGAGCCACTCCAATTCATTCCAGGAAAAACATATTCATATTCAGTATCTGGTTATTTTTTACTTGGATATATCATCGAAAAGGTGACTGGGTTAAGTTATGAAGATTATTTGGAAAAACATATATTTGAACCACTTCACATGAGAAGCTCAGGGCTAGATTATTATAAACCCATTATCAAAGGTAGAGCAAAAGGATATGAAATGAAGGGTACCACGATGGTTAATGGTGATTTCTTTGATATGAGAATTGCTGGCGCAGGTGGTGGGCTATACTCGACAGTAGAAAATCTGTATTTATTGCAAATGGGTTTATTGAACCATAAGATTATAAGCAAAAAAAGCTATGATATGATGAACACAAATCATATGAGAATCAATGAGCAAACACATTATGGATTTGGCCTATTCTTAGCTGAAACAGAAATATGTGGAAAAAATAGACGTAAACACTATCATACGGGTGGTGGCCCAGGAGTTCGGTCTATCTTGGCCTATTATCCCGATGATCAAATACTTTGTATCATGATTACAAATGTTAACGACCGAAACCTTTTTGGTGATGCACATACACAAATGGAAGAAATATTGTTGACTGAATGAAATGCATTCAAGTGATTGCCACTCACAAGTGGCTTTCTTTTTAAATGAATTAAAAATAGCTTTATGTTATCATAGTATTGGAGTTGATTATATGAATGCAAACGCAAATTATCAAGCTGGATTATCCAATTATATATTGAATACACCTAAAAAAAATATTATGGTTGCTATAGAACATTTTAATATCGCTGCAAGTCAAGGACAGGCTGATGCTTATTATTTTTTGGGTCGTTTTTATGGTCTAGGAGATGGCATCTCAGTTGATTTTAATCTTGCAATGGATAACTATCGAAAAGGGGCTTCTTTAGGAAGCGCTAAATGTGGATATGCTATAGGATTAATGATGCATACAGGTACGGGTGTTGATAAAGATGAAGATGCAGCAAAAGAATACTTTAAAAAGAATTATGAAATATTGCTCAGCGAAGCTGAAAAAAAAGATCCCGTTAGTATGCACATCTTAGGCACATATTATTATTATGGATTTCATGTACAAAAATATATACTTAAAGCAATAGAATGGTTTTTAAAAGCCGCTGAACTTGGATATAGCGATTCACAATATATGTTAGGTATGATCTATGAAACCATCGGACATGACGAAAAACAAAAAGAAAGTGCAAAACATTATTATGAACTTGCTGCCAAGCAAGATCATCCTTATGCACAGTATGCATTGGCAGTCACGGCACTTGAAGAAGAACAATGGTCAACAGCTGTCTTTTATCTTGAAAGAGCTGCTAACCAGCAATATGGGCTTGCTGCATTCACTTTAGGACTCTATTATCATGAAAAGGAACCTAAGTTTCCACTTAAAGCATTTGAATGGTTTATGGTTGCAGCAAAACAAAAGCATACTGAAGCAGAATACTATGTAGGACTTTATTATCAAAATGGTAAAGGTGTTGCTCAAAATATTGAACAATCGATATTATGGTATGAAAAGGCAGCACTCAAAAAAAATAAAAACGCTTTGTATCATTTGGCAATGATCCTAATTAAACAAGAGGATAAAGATTATGCTCTTGTTGCTAAACTATTAGAACAAGCAGCGACGCTTGACCATCCACATGCACAATATAATCTTGCGGTCATGTATCAAAAAGGTGATGGTGTTAAAGCCAATATGAAAAAAGCATTTTATTGGTATGAAAAAGCAGCAAACGCAAATTTAGCGATTGCTCAATATAATCTAGGCATGATTTATTTTGAAGGTGCACTTGTGGAAAAAGATGAAGCAAAAGCTAAAGAATTGTGGCAAAAAGCTGCAGCTCAAGGATTGGAAATTGCTGTCAAACTGATGTTCTCGATTAATAATTACGAGAAACTACAAAAATCGACATGGCAATCTTAAAATATACTTACTTAGGATTTGGAATAATCCTTTATGTTGTGGTTAATGTTATTTCCTATTCAAATCCCAGTCTGACAGTAGCATTGGATAAGAAAATACTCTTTTCGAGTCTTTCTTTATTACTGTTGATCTTCGATTATGCTTGTATTCTTTTAACGAAAAAGTTGTTCAAAAGACCGTTTAAAGATTTTGAAACATATATGAAGATTACTTTTTATTTGGGTATCATCATTTTCCCTCTAATCAGTTTATACGCATCATAAAAAAAGAATTCAGCTTGTCTAACAAGTTTGCTGAATTCTTTTTTTTATTATTTTTTAGCGCCTAATTTTACAACTTCAATTAGTATTTGGACTGCTTTTTCCATTTGCTGGATGGATGCGAATTCCAAACGACCATGGAATTGGTATCCACCAGTACCTAAATTAGGACATAATAATCCTTCATAAGTCAATCTGGCACCATCGGTACCACCCCTGATTGGTTCTGCATGAGGAAGGAGCCCAGCATTTTTGATTGCTTGCTCAGCAAGCTCAATGATGTACATATGATCTTTAATGACTTCAAACATGTTAAAATAACTGTCTTTGATTGTTAGATCAACTGCTTGATATCCGTACTTTTGATTTAAATAGTTTTTAATAACTTCAAACTCTTTCTTTTGCTCAGTAAATAACTTCATATCATGATTTCTAATGATATAGTGTGAAGCTGCTTGTTCCACTTCGCCTTTTAAATTTGTCAAATGATTGAAACCTTCATAATTTTCAGTGTATGCAGGATTCTTAAATTTAGGAAGCATATCATGGAATTCCATCGCTAAATGTAGTGCGTTGATGAGTTTGTTTTTAGCAGAACCTGGATGAATACTCTGACCAACAAAAACTAAGTTAGCACCAGCCGCATTGAAATTCTCATATTCAATGCCACCAACTTCACTGCCATCAGCAGTATAAGCGAAATCAGCTTTGAAATAATTGTAATCAAAATGGTTGGCTCCATTACCGATTTCTTCATCTGGAGTAAAGCAGATAAAGATGTCTCCGTGCTTTTCTTCGGGGTGAGCAACAAAATATTCTGCAAGCTCCATAATTTCAGCTACACCACATTTGTCATCCGCACCTAACAAAGTATTACCATCAGTAACAATAATATCATCACCAATAACTCTATTTAAACTAGGAAATCCAACAGGATCCATTGACAGCTTTTCATTCAACTTAATGACTGAACCGTCATACTTTTTAATGATTCTAGGAGTAACATCTTTACCAGGTGCATCAGGAGAAGTATCCACATGAGCAACAAAGCCTATCGCGTGCGCGCTATCCTTATTCTTATTAATCTTCGCGTACACGTACCCGTAATCATCTATAAAAGCCGGTAATCCCATACCTTTCAATTCTTGTAATAAAATCCTGCTTAAATCCTTTTGTTTCTCAGTTGATGGGAAAGTATTTGAATCATGATCTGATTGTGTATCGACCTTAACATATCGTATAAATCTCTCAATTAAACGTTCCATATGCTACATCAACCTCCTTTTCAAACATATTATAACGCAAAAATTAACAAAAATATAGAACAAAATTAAAAAATATTAAGAAAAATCATTTAAATATTAACAAAATTAAGGTAAAAATTAATTTTTTTAACTTTTTTTCAATAAAAGTGTTGACATTTAATATAAAAATGAATATAATTAAGTTGTAAATCAATTAAATCAATAAAAGGTGACAATAAATGACAAAATATGAAGTTCTAAATCAATTGAATCAAAATGAACTAAAACCAAAAGATGCATACGAACTTTTATATAACTCTCAAAAAGAGGCAAAAGCAAGAAGAGCAAGTTTCATAAAAGTTAGAATCCAGGTTCCAGATAGCAAAGGTGTAACAATATTTCTTTCCATTCTATTATTCTTACCAACACCTCTCTTCCTTGTAAAAATGTTTATTCCAAGGAAGATAAAAAATAGCACAGAAGTTATCAGTGATCAATTACCCATGATACCAAAAGACTTGATCAAATTAATATCAGTTCATGGAATTAAAATTGACGTCAAAACTCATGATCATGTTAGGATTTACATTAAAACGATATAAAGGAGAATAGTTATGAAAAATATAAGAAAGAAACATTTAAATAAACTTCAAAATACGCAAAACTATCAAGTCAGATGCTCACTCAATCAATCCATGTTACTCACTTACTATGATGTCAAATCATTATAATTAAGAAAATAAATTTAATAATATAAAGGAGAATAGTTATGAAAAATATAAGAACAAAATATTTAAATAGACTTCAAGATACGCAAAATACCCACATCAGTTGCTCAATTAATCCATCCATATTACTCAGTTACTATGATATCAAATTTCTTTAATTAAACAATCAAATGAATCAAACCATATAAAAGGAGAAATAAAAATGAAAGAACGTAATAAAGTAAACCCAGTATTAAGTATTTGCCCAGTATGTAAACATAGTTTGAATGTTGTTAAATTGCATTGTGATCATTGTGATACAACCATTGAAGGTGATTTCACATTATCAAAGTTCAATTATCTTGAAACTGAAAAACTTTACTTCATTGAAATATTCATTAAAAACAGAGGAAATATCAAGATGATTGAAAAGGAGCTAAATATTAGCTATCCAACCGTTAAGAAGATGCTTGATGATGTCATTATAGGTCTCGGGTATTCCTTAGAACCATTTGAGGATGAAGTGATTAGTAAAGAACCCGTAGCTCCAAAAGTCAATAAATCAAGTATATTAGAAAGAATTGAAAAAGGAGAAATGTCGGTTGCTGATGCAGTCGAAATATTCAAGAAAGGAAAATAGGTGATAAGATGAGAAAGAGTTTATTCCATCCCAACCCCTTTAATCAACAACATAGTTATTCAAGAACTAAAGGTAGTAATCAATTAGGCGATCTATATGCCACACAACCCGAACATGTTGTACACAGCATTTTATATTGTATTGAAAATCAAGAACAAGATATATCGAACTATAATAGTTTTTCAGAAGTCATTGATTCAACAAAAAATAATCTATAAAAGAAAAGGTGAAAGAAATGTCAAAAGACCAATTAAAAGAAGAAAGAATGAAAATATTAGATTTACTCTCTAAAGGCGTTATCAATGCAGATGATGCAGAAAGATTATTAGGTTCTATGGATCGTCCATCAGAAGAAAAATACTCAGAACAGGTTATCGTAAATTCTGGGAAGAAAGCACCATTCAGAATGCTTAAGATTCTTGTGGATTCAAAAGATGGTGATGTTGTAAGAGTTCAAATTCCAATTGAATTTGCTAAATTATTAAAATCGGACAAGTTCAAGTTAAATTTATCAGATAGTGATATCGATATAGATGCATTGCTTGAAATGATCAGTCAAGGTGTCATGGGTGAGATTGTCAATATTGAATCGGCTGATGGAGATAATGTAAAAATAATCGTCGAATAAACGATTAAAAACTAAATCTTTTTAACAATAAAGCGTTTATTTTAAACGTCTTTATTGTTATTAGGGCATCATGTATTATAATAGTAATGTAGTCATGAAGGAGAACATCATGTTATTAGGGAAAAATTTCCGCAAATACTATCTTAAATATGCACTTTATTTTCTTGTAGGCATCGGGGTTTTAATCTATGTTGACTGGATTCAGTTGGATATTCCAAAATTGGTTGGGGGAATTATTGATACACTCAAATCAAGTACTCCTGATACACAGGCCATTAAAGATTCAATATTGCAAATAGCAATTCTTGCAGGATTGATTACTTTGGGGCGTTTTCTTTGGAGATATACAATCTTTGGTGCATCTAGAAGAATTGAATATAATTTAAGAAATGCTATGTTTGTTCACGCAACCAAACTTTCTCAGAGCTATTACAGTCAAGAAAAGGTTGGAGGACTAATGGCATATTTTATCAATGATCTTGAAGCTGTACGTCAAGTTTATGGTCCCGGTATTCTGACCTTAATTGATGGTGTGATGCTTGGAGGTTTTGCATTATATCGCATGGCTAACCTTAATGCTAGATTAACCTTATATGCAGCTATTCCAATGCTTATACTTGGTGTCATCTTGGTTTATATTAGAAAATCCATAGCATCAATCTTTAAGAAGAGACAGGAATCATTTGAAAAATTAAGTGATTTCACACAAGAAAACTTCTCGGGTATTTCTGTGATTAAAGCATTTGTCAGAGAAACAAAAGAAGCATCCTTCTTTAGTAAAAGAAATGATGATTTATATAATAAAAACATGGTATTCGTCAAATTTATCATCAGTGTTAATATTGCGATAAGTTTAGCACTTAATCTCATCATCTTATTAATTATCATGTATGGTAGTTTTCTAGTTCTAAGAACTGATGGAACTGGTCTGACAACTGGCCAACTTACAGAATATATCAGTTATTTCTTTACTTTAATATGGCCAGTTATGGCTTTGTCAAGATTCATTCAAATTCAATCACAGGCTAAAGCTAGTGCAACACGTATTGACAAGTTCTTAAATACGGAAGTAGAAATTAACGATAAAGAAGATGCTTTGGATATTGATGATCTAAAGGGAAGCATCTCAGTTAAAAACCTTACTTTCAAATATCCAGACGGAGAAGAACCAGTCTTAAAAGATGTTTCATTTGAAATCAAAGCTGGTGAAATGGTGGGGATACTTGGTCGCACAGGAAGTGGGAAAAGTAGCCTTGTTGACCTGTTTTTAAGAATTTACAATTTAGACGATAATAGCGTATTCGTTGGTGATCACGATATTATGAAACTCACCTTAAGATCAGTCAGAAAGACTATTGGATATGTACCACAAGACAACTTCTTGTTTTCAGATACGATTACAAATAATATTGGGTTTGCTTATGATAACCCTGATGAAGATGAAATTAAAGAATCAGCAAGACTAGCCGATGTTTATGAAAATGTCATGGAATTTAAAGAACAGTTCAATACAATTCTTGGTGAACGTGGCGTAACTGTATCGGGTGGACAAAAACAAAGAATCAGCATTGCTAGAGCTTTAGCAAAAAATCCGGAAATCTTGATTTTAGATGATTCTGTTTCTGCTGTTGATACAAAGACTGAAGATGCAATCATCAATAATCTTCACAAAGTTAGAAAAGGTAAAACGACGATATTTATTGCGCATCGTATTTCTACAGTTAAAAAGATGGATAAGATTATTTTATTAGATCAAGGAAGAATTTCAGCTGTTGGTAGTCATGCAACATTGATGAAAACATCAGCTTTATATCAGGATATGGTTAAACGCCAGACACTAGAAAACTTAGTTCAAGGAGGCGCAAATCATGAAGGATTTTAAAGATAACACCAGAGAACGCAGTGACAAAGAGGTCATCAAGCGTTTAGTTATGTATGCAATGCCCTACAAAAAAGAATTTTTATTAATTATTCTCTTGATGTTTATCGGTATTGGCATCCAATTGTTACCTGCACTTTTAATTGGATATACCATTGATATTGTTAGTAGTACCACCATGGCTAGAGATCAACAGATCTTATATATTTTATTAATGGGTGGCGCATTTTTGATTGCTATGTTTTTGGGAAACTTTACCAATTTCTATCAAAATTATATGTTGCAGAAGGTTGGTCAAAAAACAGTTGTCACATTAAGAAATGACGTGTTTAACCACATTGAAAACTTGGCGATTGGTCAAGTCAATCAGGTTCCTGTTGGTAAACTGGTAACTCGCGTGACCAATGATACGAATACGATATCAGAAATGTATACATCAGTTGCAGTTAATTTGATTAGAAATGTATTATATCTAATTGCTATCCTGATTGTACTATTCATACTGAATTATAGAATCACTCTATACGTGATTATGGTTATTCCAATTGTGTTGTTTGCAGCCTATTTATTCAGAAAATTCTCTCGAGCATCTTATCGTCGAGTTAGAGCAAGTCTTTCTGAAGTTAATGCATTTTTATCAGAAAACCTTTCAGGCATGAAAGTCACACAAATATTTAATCAGCAAGATAAAAAGAGAAAAGAGTTCAATCAATATAGTAGAAAGCTCAGAAATAGTTATTTGCAAGAAATATTGGTCTTTGGTATTTTTAGACCAACCATCTATGGTTTGTCAATGCTTGGGACACTCATTGTTTTATATATCGGTTACCAAGAAGTTTTAACTACAGCATTTACTGCTGGTTTACTATTCTCTTACTTTTATTATGTACGAGATTTCTTTGAACCAATTCAAGAACTTGCTGAACAGTTTAATATCATGCAAAGTGGTTTTGCTGCAGCAGAAAAAGTCTTTGATGTCCTAGATACAAAACCTGAAATTACCGATGCTGAAGATGCTATAGAATTAGCGGAGTTCTCTGGAAGAATTGAGTTTAAGGATGTTTGGTTTTATTACTTGAAGGATGAATGGGTATTAAAAGGTATCAGTTTTAAGGTGAATCCTGGAGATACCGTTGCATTTGTCGGTGCTACAGGATCAGGAAAGACTACTATTTTGAGTTTAATTGTTCGCAATTATGAAATTCAAAAAGGCCAGATTTTAATTGATGGCATCGATATTAGAAAGATTAAACGTGCTTCTTTAAGAAAACATATCGGTCAGATGCTTCAAGATGTTTTCTTATTCAGCGGATCCATTGCAGAAAATATTACATTGCGAGATGAAGATATTACTCTAGAAGAAGTGATCTCAGCTTCAAATTATGTTGGAGCAAATACATTTATTGATCGCTTAAATGATGGATACGATCATATGGTGCTTGAACGTGGAAATAACTTTTCTAGTGGGCAACGCCAACTGATTAGTTTTGCTAGAGCTTTGGTTTATAAGCCCAGTTTAATGATTTTAGATGAAGCAACTGCAAATATAGATAGTGAAACTGAAGAATTGATTCAAATATCATTAGAAAAGATGATGAATATATCCACCATGCTTATTGTTGCACATCGATTATCAACCATTCAGCACAGCGATAAAATTCTTGTTATGCAAAAAGGCGAAATCAAAGAAGAAGGCACTCATCAGGAATTATTGAAGCACAAAGGATTATATTATCACTTATATCAACTGCAATATGACGAACAAGAAAATGAAGTTCCATTAAATGTTGAATTATCTTAAAAATCACATGATGACAAAATTGTTTGACATCATGCAATAGTTTACTTACAATGAATATATTATTAAGGAGATGTGCTATGCTAAAAAAAGTAGAAATTCAAAAATTATTGAATGAGTCACTTCAAACAGGTGCCGATTTCGCAGAAATTTTCATAGAAGATACCGAATCATCCATGATACGTGTAATAAGTGGTGATGTAACATCTATTGATCGAGGCAACATTTATGGTGCTGGAGTAAGACTAATTCAAGGTGTTGATGAGGTTTATGGATTTACCAATCATGTAACTTATGAATCAATCCTTGGTGTTGTTAAAAATCTCAGAGCGTCATTTTCTGGTGAACTCACCAAAACAATTCCACTTGGAGATAAAAAGCCTTATAAAAACAACATTAAAAAACCGATGAACTCAGTTTCTGTAAAAGAAAAATCAGAAGTATTACAAGCCTTATCTAATCAAATCAAGAACTATGATAAGCGTATTGTACAAGCCGTTTCTTTATTGCTTGAAATTGAACAAAACGTATTGATTGCTAATAGCGAAGGTATTTATCAAGATGATAAAAGAACCTATTCGCGTGTTCATATGACGGCTGTTGCACAAGAAAATGGTGTGATGCAACATGCAGCTGAAAGTCCTGGCAGATATATGGGATTTGAAATATTTGATGCCATTGATGCGAAAACTTATGCAAACCAAGTTGCAGAAAGTGCAATTACACTATTGAGTGCAGATGACATGACTGCACAAGTTATGCCAGTTGTACTACACAATGCTTTTGGTGGCGTTATTTTCCATGAAGCATGTGGACATCCATTAGAAGCAACCTCTGTTGCTAAAGGCCTATCACCATTTGTCGGTAAACTTGGACAAAAAGTTGGATCTGATCTTGTTACTGCTTACGATGATGGTGATGTCGAGGGTGCTTGGGGCAGATTAAGCTATGATGATGAAGGAAAGCCAACACAGAAGAACCTACTCATTGAAAAAGGTGTTTTAAAAGGTTACTTAATTGATTATCGCAATGCGAGAAAAATGAAGATGGATACAACTGGATCAGGTCGTAGACAATCTTATAAATATTCACCAACATCAAGAATGAATTCGACATATATCGCTCCAGGTAAAGATAAGTTTGAAGATATTATTAGAGATACAAAATATGGTTTGTTTGCTAAAAAACTTGGTGGTGGAGCGGTTGATCCAGCTACAGGTGAATTCAATTTTGCTGTTCAAGAAGGGTACATGATTGAAGATGGCAAATTGACACGTCCTGTTCGTGGAGCAATGCTCATCGGGCATGGAAAAGATGTATTGTTTAAAATAGACAAAGTCTCTGACAATTTAGAATTCGGACAAGGCATGTGTGGTTCCATATCTGGAAGCATTCCTGTTGATGTCGGACAACCAACAATCAGAGTATCATCAATGACCGTTGGTGGATCAGGAGGTAAGAAATGATGTATCAAGATTGGATTGATTTAGGATTAAAAAAAGGGATAACAGATTTAGAAGTTTTTGCTGTCAGAAACAAGTCAATGAAATTATCAGTCTATCAAAATAAACTAGATCAACACGTTCAAAGCGATGTTGAATCTATTACAATCCGTGGTATTTACGAAAATAAACTCAGTACTGTACGTTTCGAAAATCTGTCTGATGCTCATGTTGATCAATTGCTTGATCAACTCATGGCAAATGCAAAGGCATTAACAGTCGTTGAACCAGCAATCATTTATGAAGGATCAAAATCATATCCTGAAATTAAAGATGAGTTATTTGACTTTGGTAGTGTTCCTGTACCTCAGAAAATCGATTTACTCAAAAATTTAGAACAGCAGATTTTGGCTAATCCTTTTGTGACACAAGTTCAAACAGCTGTGTATCAAGAAATAGATACAGAAACAACACTTGTCAATTCCAAAGGGTTACATCTTTCTAGACACAACACGTATGCCTATGTCTATGCAGAAGGAGTTTTTCAAAAGGAAGATGATATCAAAACAGCATACGATATAAAGCTCGCAAAAAGTTTTAATGAATTTGATGTGAAACAAATGGCTGAGGAAACAATACGTAAAGGTGTTGCTAAACTTGGTGGAAAATCCATAGCATCAGGTGAATATCCAGTTGTCTTTTCCAATGAAATGTTTGGCGAAATTTTAGAAGTATTCTCCTCGATTTTCTCAGGAGAAGCAGCTTATAGAAACATGACTTTCCTTAAAGATAAAGTTAACCAACAAATTGCTGGTAAAGACGTTAATCTCATTGACGATCCTTTGCATCCAGACGCTCATTTTAAAACTGGATTTGATGATGAAGGTGTTGCATGTTCTAAACGATATGTGGTTGAAAACGGCGTATTTAAGGGATTTAATCACAATTTAAAAACAGCTACAATCTTTAAAGAAGAACCAACAGGTAATGGTTTCCGTGGTGGCATCTCGACTACAAACTTTTATTTAGAACCTCAAGAAAATGATTTTGATACATTAATTTCCGATATTAAAGATGGTGTATTCATTACGGATCTAGTCGGACTTCACGCGGGTGTTAAAACAATTTCGGGAGAATTTAATTTGCAAGCTAGCGGTTTCAAAATTAAAGATGGAAAGATAGATCATCCAGTCAAAATGATTGTTATCTCAGGAAATTTCTTTGAAGCAATCAAACACGTTAAAGGCATTGGAGCAGATCTTAAATTTGGATTATCTGGTGTTGGAAGTCCTAGTGTTTATATTGAATCCTTAATGATTGGTGGAGAGGCTTAGGCCTCTTTTTTTTTGAATTATAAAATAAAAAAAATATATGTTGACTCTCATATTTTATAGTGTTATACTTAATTTAGAATTAAGGTATACCTTAAAATAGAAAGAGATGGTGAACATAATGCTCAATTGGTTTATAGGCCAGGAAATTTGGTTACAGGCATTGTTAGCAACACTATTCACTTGGGGATTAACCGCTGTCGGCGCAGCTCTGGTGTTTTTCTTCAAGACCATAGATAGAAACATATTTAATTTGATATTGGGATTTGCTTCAGGGGTAATGATTGCCGCAAGTTTTTGGTCTTTACTCGAACCAGCAATTGTCATGGCTGAAGAAATGGGAGCTATTGCTTGGATTGTTGTAGCCATTGGATTTGCAATGGGAGGTATATTTTTATATCTAGCAGATAAAACTGTACCACATATGCATTTTGGTTTCAATCATGATAAAGAAGGGTTGCCAACTAGATTAAAAAGAACAGTTTTACTCGTTTTTGCAATTACCCTTCACAACATACCTGAAGGTTTGGCCGTTGGTGTCGCATTTGGTGCGGTTCACTACGTAACTGGAGATGTGACAGCAGCCACATTATCAGCAATAGGGCTTGCTATTGGTATTGGGATTCAGAACCTTCCAGAAGGTGCAGCAGTAGCAATTCCATTAAGACAGGAAGGCATGAGTAGAACCAAGGCCTTCTTATTAGGACAAGCGTCCGGATTGGTTGAACCTATTGCAGGTGTATTAGGAGCAATATTGGTACTTTATGTTAGACCGGTACTACCATATGCTCTAGCTTTTGCAGCTGGTGCTATGATTTACGTCGTTGTTGAAGAATTAATACCTGAAGCGCAACAAAAAGTGACTCCTAAAGGGGCCCATTATGCAACATTTGGGGTCATGTTTGGGTTCATCGTTATGATGGTACTTGATGTTGCACTCAGTTAGCAAGTAGGTGAAATAATGAATAGGGCAGAAGAAGATTATATCAAAGTAATTTATGAATTAACCGTTGAAAGAAAACGAGCTTTGATCAAAACTAACGAATTGTCTGATAGATTTGGCTATACTGATCAAAGCGTCAATGAAATGGTTAAAAGACTTGAGGGAAAGCATTTGGTTTCATTTATTCCATATAAAGGATTATCATTGACGAATAAAGGAAAACAAATTGCTATTCGCATGATCAGATCACATCGCATCTGGGAAGTTTTTTTGATGCAAAAGTTAGGATTTTCTTGGGAAACAGTTCATGAAGATGCAGAAATGCTTGAACACGCCACAAGCGAAAAATTGTTAGAAAAATTATATGAGTTTTTAGATTGTCCCAAATATTGTCAACATGGTAATCCCATACCTGATTTCAATGGTCATATGGAGGAGTCGGCGACACTATCTTTAGCAGACACCGAAGATCAAAACACATTTAAGATAACTCGTGTTTTGGATTCAAAAGAGTTATTGGAATTTTTAAATGACAAACATATAGAGCTTTATGATGTATTTCAAGTGATTGAAAAAGATGATTTCAATCAAACGATTACCATAGAAAGCAAACAAACACAGCATTTAATTAGTTTTAAAACGGCAAGAATGCTGTTTGGACATAAAATGTAAACCTAAAGAAAGAGGTCATGAACATGCTCAAAGAAATGATAAAAAATGAAAGCAATAAAGTCATCAAAGAATATTTAAACGATGTTCATGCCTATGATTTAGCTGAATTATTTATTGAATTAAGTGACGAAGAAAAAGGAAAAGTCTATAGCTTATTAACCAATGAAAAACTTGCTGAACTTGTTTCTTATTTAGAACTTGATGATGCAGCTGAAGTTTTGACTGATTTTGATTTGGACAAACAAAAACAACTTGTTGAAATGATGGAACCTGATGATGCAGCTGACATCATCATGGAACTAGAAGATGATCAACAAGAAGAATTATTAGATGCGCTTGGTGAAAGTTCTGATGTCGCTTTACTTATTTCTTATGACGATGATGAAACCGGATCAGCGATGACTAACTTGATGGTTGTTTTATTTCCCGATATGGAAGTTAAACAAGCCACCAAAAAAGTGATTCAAGAAGCCAATGACGTCGAATCTATCAATACGCTTTTTATTACGAATCTTAATCGAGAGTTTTTAGGTGTCGTTCCCTTGAGAAAATTGATTAAGGCGAAGACACCTTGCTTAATATCTGAGTTGATTGAACAGTGTCCAATTGTTAGAGACACCGATCCAATCACACAAACACTTGAAGCCATTAATAATTATGGTATTTTTGAGATGCCTGTATGTGATGAAAACAATAAATTACTGGGCATGGTCACACTTGACGATGCGCTTGACATCTATCAAGATGAAGCACAAGAAGATTTTGAAAGACTTTCTGGTTTACCAGAAACAGTACAAAGAAATCCCTTTAAAACCGCACTTCATCGTGTGCCTTGGTTATTATTACTACTTGCAATATCTGTTCCGATTGCTATGATTACTTCCCATTATGAGAGTGTGATTACAGCTGCAGCTATCCTTGTCATCTTTCAACCTTTGATTTCTGGATCTGCAGGTAATGTTGCAACCCAGACACTAGCGGTAACCTTGAAGATGTTTTCAACCAACGAAAAAGGATTTGTTAAAAATTCTTTGCGAGAAATTCTAACGGGCATGATGAATGGCTTTGTGATAGGTTCAATTGCTTTTGGGACAACTTTTGCGTTTACGAGTTTCAATACTTCAACATCCGAACAACCCATTAAAATTGCTTTTGTCGTGGGTTTTTCTCTGTGGATGACGGTATTTATTGCCCCAATTATAGCGATTACCATTCCATCTATTCTCAAATTTTTTAAGTTTGATCCTGCAGTAGCATCAGGGCCTTTTATTACAACACTCATTGATATGACAGCATTGTCCATCTATTTCGGACTAGCTACTTTTGTGTTTGGAGGTTTTTAAGATGAATATAAAGATCAATTTCAAGCATACAGATGACTCATTAAGAAAAACCTTTAAAACGATTCATCCTTACGATCTTGCTGTTCTTTTTGAAAAGCTCGATACAGATGAAAGAATGAGATTAATTCATTTAATTGATAGCGTTCAATTAGGTGATATGTTTGTCTCCATGGAACATGAAGAACAAACAGAACTTTTCATTTTATTAGATACACCAAAACAAAAAGCACTTTTAAGAAATCTAGAAAGCGATGACTTAAAAGCTTTTATTGAAGAATTCGAAGAAGAAGAAAAAAGAGAAGAGATTATTAGTTTACTATCCGCTGTTAAGAGAAAAGCTATTCATTTTCTATTAACATATAATGAAGATTTAGCAGCATCAATCATGTCAACGGATTTTTTGACTATTTCACGAGACATGACGATTAAGGAAGCTACAAACTATATTGTTACAACTTCAAGAGAACAAGATTATATCGATACGATCTTTGTTGAAAATGATGATAAAGAAATAGTGGGATTGATTGATTTAAGACAACTAATTATGACAAGAAGTGGAAAAAGAATATTTGAAGTCATGATTGAAGATATACAGTATATTTATGAATACGAAACTATCGAAAAGGCTATTGAATCTGTTCAGGATTACGATAGAAACTGTTTGCCAGTACTAAACAGCAAGAAGCATATTATTGGGATTATCACGGCGGATGACGTCTTTGATGAAATTGTTGAAAGTTCAGAAGAAGATTATCAAAAAATGGCTTTAATTGCTGATCATGATTCATCATCATCAGCATTTGAACGCTCTTCTAAACGTTTGCCTTGGCTCATGATTGCAGTTATTCTCAATTTGGTTATTGCCACTATTCTATCTTTTTTTGAAGTCACACTCGTTCAAGTCGTTGCCTTGGTCTTATTCCAACCAACGATTTTAGGTATGGCAGGTAATATTGGAACTCAATCATTAGCTGTCACGATTTTAGGTCTACATTTAGAAGAGATTGATGGCAAAAAGAAAGCCAGAAAACATGCTCTAAAAGAAATGACTGTTGGATTGATTAATAGTTTATTGCTAGCAACAGCAGCATTTGCTTTTGTATCAATCTTTTTATCGATCGTTCCGACCGGTAATCAAGTTCCATTTGCTATAGCATCTGTGGTTTTCATATCGGTTTTTGCATCCATGTTTATTGCGGGTACAATGGGTGCTTTGGTCCCTTTGATTTTCAATCATTTTCATATTGATCCATCAGCAGCTTCTGGACCCATAATGACAACCATTAATGACTTGGTAACCCTCATCATCTATTTTGGTATCGCAACTTTGGTGTTTATCTAGAAATTTAAGAGTATCAAATTTAGCCATCTATAAATATGGTATAATATTAGAAAAGTCTATTAGAAAGTAGGAGAAATATGGAACAGTATATTAATTTGTATAAAGAAGTCAGACAAAAACTTAAAGCCTTTGAGTATGTCATATGGTTAATGAGTTGGGATCAGGAAACTGAAGCCCCCAATGCATCAGTATCATATCGAAGCAAACAGTTTCAAGTGATTGCTACTGAAGCATACATGCTTCAATCAGATCCCAAATTTATTGAAGCAATTGAAAAACTATATGAAAATCTGGATCAATTAGAAGATGAAGATTTAAAAATAGAAATAAAAAAAGCTAATAAAGAATTAAGAATTGTTAAGAAAGTACCTAAAAACGAATGGATTGACTATCAGGTATTAACTCAATCAGGTTCTCATATTTGGGCTCAAGCAAAAGAGAAAAACGATTTTGACATGTATGCACCAACACTTGAAAAGATTATTGATTTCAATAAAAAACTTGTCAAATATTTAGAAACTCCTGAAATGAAGGGTTATGATATTCTTCTTGATATGTTTGAAGAAGGATTTGGAGTTAAAGAATATGATGCTTTTTTTAATACGATTAAAGAAGAATTAGTTCCCTTTGTTCTTGAAGTTACTTCTAGAGAAAAACAAAAATTCAATAGAAAACTTTCCAGAGCTGTTTTTCCTAAAGATAAACAAAAAGAATTCTCTCATTATTTAATGGAAGTCTTTAATTATGATACCAATAAAGGATTACTAAAAGAAAGTGCACACCCATTTACTTCAGGAGTAAGCAGTGTCGATATACGTATTACAACACATTTCTATGAAAATAATGTTGCATCAAGCATTTTTTCAACGATTCATGAAATGGGTCATGGTATTTATGAACAACAAAATGATTCTAAATTCGATGATACTGCACTTCATGGTGGAACGAGCTTAGGTATTCACGAATCACAATCAAGAATGTATGAAAATATGATTGGTCGATCATTTGCATTTTGGAAAACTCATTACCACAAATTAGTTGAGTGTTTTCCAAAACAGCTCAAAAATATACCTGTTGAAGAGTTTTATAAGTACATCAACCAGGCAAAACGTTCACTCATTCGTGTTGAAGCAGATGAACTCACTTATTCACTTCATGTTTTAGTCCGCTATGAAATTGAAAAAGAATTAATCAATGGCAAACTTAAAGTGAAAGATCTACCCAAAAAATGGAATAAACTGATGGCACAGTATGTTGGAAAACGTCCATCAACCAATAAAGAAGGCGTATTGCAGGATATCCACTGGTCAGGTGGGGCAATCGGTTATTTCCCAACGTATGCACTAGGTTCAGCATATGCTGCTCAAATCTATCAATCAATGAACAAAGAAATCAATGTTGAAAAAGCAATTGAAGATAATAATATTGCTGCAATCAATTCATGGTGCAAAGAACATATTCACAAATTTGCTCAAACCAAGACACCTAAACAAATCATGCAAATTGCTACAAAACAAGATTTTAGCTCAAAATACTATGTTGATTATTTAAAACAAAAATTCAGCAATTAAGGAAAAAACAAAGAAATGCTCTCTATTCGATCATTGTATCAAGTTGGCTATGGACCCTCAAGTTCACATACGATGGGACCTGCCAAAGCAGTCAAAATCATTAAGGATCAAATTCCTGATCTTGACTACTATGAAATTACGCTTTACAATTCTTTAGCCTTGACCGGAAAAGGGCATTTGACAGAAGAAGCAATCAGGGAGTCACTTTCACCAAGTCAAGTGACTTTTTCGACGTCTATTGATGTTTATAAACATCCAAACACACTCATAATTAGAGGATACAAAGAGCATAGTTTGATTATTGATAAAGAAGTTCAAAGTGTTGGTGGCGGACGTGTCGTTTTTGTTGGTGAAGAAGAAAAAGAACCATCTATCTATCCACTCAATACATTCAAAGAGATTAAGAATTATTGCCGTGCACATCGGATGTCATTAGCTGATTACGTTTTTATGATTGAAGGTGAAGGTTTTGATCAGTTTCTTGAAGAAATTTGGGAGACTATGAAAACTGCAATCATGAATGGTATATCTACAAGAGGTATGCTTCCTGGACCACTCAAAATGAAAAGAAAGGCTCCAGATTTATATAGTAGAGACGCTGAACAAGAAGTTCCTGAAATCACTGAAAATAGACTGGTAAGCAGTTACGCATTCGCGGTCAGTGAAGAAAATGCAGCAGGTGGAATCATCGTTACAGCACCGACATGCGGCGCTTGTGGTGTATTACCTGCAGTTCTGTACTATATGCATGAAAAACATCAGGTAGTGACCAAAGAACGCATTATAAGAGGTCTTGCGGTCGCAGGGTTGATAGGTAATCTCATCAAACACAATGCATCAATAAGTGGTGCGGTTGCTGGATGCCAAGCTGAGATTGGTAGCGCATGTGCAATGGCTTCCGCAGCTCATGCCACATTATTCAATCTAACCATGGATCAAGTTGAATACGCAGCTGAAATCGCTATTGAGCATCATTTGGGATTGACTTGTGATCCAGTTAATGGATACGTGCAAATTCCTTGTATAGAACGTAATGCTGTTGCTGCACTTCGGGCAATTGATGCTTGTGGTCTAGCATATTTTTTAACCGATTCACGTAAAATATCATTTGATATGGTTGTTCAAACGATGTATCAAACTGGGCTTGATATGCACGCATCATATAAAGAAACATCACAAGGCGGACTTGCTCAATACTATAAGGAGGACGATGATGTTAACTGTTGGTGATATATTTTTTGGTCGTTCAATCGACATCGATTATCAAGGCCAAGGTATCGTAAAGCATGAAGGATATGTTGTATTTGTACCAGGTATGCTTGATTATGAAGAAGCTAAAATAAAAATAACTCAGCTAAATAAGCGATTTGGACAAGGTGAAATTTACGAGTTTGTCAAATCAAGCCCGGATCGAGTTGAAGTTTCAACTCAAGGTTTGGGTAGCTGTGATTTGATTCACGTTTCACCTAGCAAACAGCTTAAATGGCAGCAAAAAATTACGAGAGAAACATTTAAAAAGATTATGAATCTAGATGTGGAAGTTCATGAAACACTCACTGATTACAATTATCAAAATTATCGAAATAAGAGTGTATTTCACGTGATGGACACACCATATTTAACGCTCGGTTTATATAACAAGGAGAATACTGAACTCACTGCAGTTGATCAGTTTATCTTATCTGATTTAAAGACAAACGAAGTCTTGAGATATCTTTCTATTAATAAAGTAATCATCAATCCAAGAGTCTTTAAACACATGGTTTTTAGAACCAATTTAAAGCAAGAAATATTAGTAACTTTAGTAGCAACCAAAGAGCTTTTTCTAGGTAGAGAACAATTGATTGAGCAGATCAAAGAGATTCCTCATGTTGTTGGTATAACTCTCAACATAAACACTCGACCTAATCGTATTTTGGGAAATGAATCATTAGTTTTATATGGTGAAAATCTCATTACTGAGCCGATAAACGAAATTGAGATGATGATCAATGATCAATCATTTTTCCAAATTAATCTTCCAGTTATAGAAAAAGCATATGCCATCATAAAACATGAAATACCAAAAGATCAGACCATCGTAGATGCGTACAGTGGTGTAGGTAGTATTGGATTCTATCTGGCAAATGAAGCCAAAAAAATTATTATGATTGAGTCCAGTCTTGAGAGTTCATCAATGGCAAAAAAGATTAAGGAAATATACCATTTTGATCACGTTGAAATCATTGATGATTTAGCAGAAAAAGTCATACAACATTTCGATGCTGACTATTTGATTGTTGATCCACCACGCAATGGACTCATTGAAACATTTACTCAAGCAATCCTTAAAAAAAAGTATAAGAAAATATTCTATCTGTCTTGTGATGTTAAGACATTGGTCAGAGATATATCCATCCTTACATCTCAATACGAGATTAAAGATATTTACCCGATTCGCATGTTTTTCCATACAACATCGCTTGAAACCTTAGTAGTTTTGACTCATAAATAAATGGATAAATAAAAAACTCAAAATTGAGTTTTTATTTTTCACTTCTGACGAAGGGATTAAATCTTTTTTCATGTCCAATGGTTGTTGCTCTCCCATGACCTGGATAAACATCAACATCATCAGCAAAGAGCTGATAGATTTTTTTTATACTTTGGTAGATCATCATTGAGTTGGAGAAAGGAATGTCAGTTCTTCCAATGCTTTGAAAGAATAAAGTATCTCCAGCAAACAATACTTGGTCTGTATAAAGGACCGTTGAACCTTCTGAATGACCAGGCGTCTCATAAACTGTGAAAGTCTGATTAAGAAAATGTAATTGATCCATATCGTCGACCCAAACATCAACTGGAATTTCATAACCCCATCTATTGTATGGACCAACCATGAACCAAATCTGATCTTTCTTCGGAGCATAAACGGTTGTCCCAAACAAGTCCTTGATTTGCTTGACTCCACCAACATGATCAACATGACCATGAGTAAGGTATATACCCTCCAAAATCAATTGATTGTTTTTGATGTAATCAATGACTTGGGTGCTTTCACAACCCGGATCAATAACAATAGCTTTTTTACCCTCGTATACAATATAACAGTTGCTTCTATAGTCGCCTAATACAAATTTCATAATCTCCATCATATCACCCAAACATATTATAACATATTGAACTTTGCAGTCGTATTCCATGCATTTAGAAACGAAAAAAAGTATAATGATTGAGGTAGGAGTTGAGAGATATGAAAATAGCAAATAATTATATTGAACTCATTGGAAAAACGCCAATGCTTCGATTAAATAGATATGAAAAATTAATAGGAAGCCAAGCAGAAATTATTGCCAAGCTTGAGCATCATAATCCATTATCAAGTGTCAAGGATCGTTTGGCTATAGCCTTAATTGAATCGATTGAAAAATTGGGATTGGTTCATGAAGATACAGTATTTGTTGAACCAACTTCGGGGAATACAGGCATCGGGTTAGCATTCGTTTGCGCTGCTAAAGGGTATAAGTTAATTTTAACGATGCCCGATTCAGTTTCAAAAGAAAGAATCCTAGTTGCAAAAGCTTTAGGAGCAACAATCATCTTAACCGATGGTTCTTTAGGAATGAAAGGCTCAATCGATAAAGCTAATCAGCTTTTAAAAGAAAACCCCAACTATGTTATGCCTATGCAGTTTGAAAATCTAGCAAATCCTGAAATTCATCGAAAAACAACAGCGATTGAAATACTAGAAGACACGGATGGATTAATTGATATATTTGTAGCAGGTGTTGGTACAGGCGGCACAATAACCGGTGTCGGGGAAGTTTTAAAGAAATTTAATCCTGCAATAAAAATTGTTGCTGTTGAACCAAAAGATTCACCTGTTCTATCAGGAGGCAAACCAGGATCACATAAGATTCAAGGTATTGGTGCAGGTTTTATTCCCGAAATATTAAATACTAAAATTATTGATCAGATTATTGCAGTATCTAATGAAGATGCATTTGAGACAGCAAGACTCTATGCAAAAACTGAAGGTGTATTTGCGGGTATTTCATCAGGAGCAATCTTATATGCAGCTACACAACTTGCTAGACTTGAAGAAAACAAGGGAAAGAGGATTGTTGTCATCACCTGTGATACTGGTGAAAGATATTTATCGACAGCACTATATAACGATGGCATTTAAATGTACTAGGGGAGATGTTGCAGCAGCAAAACGATATGATCCTGCTGCACCATGCAAATTGATGATTTTTTTCACCTATCCAGGAGTTATTGCCTTGAGGCGTCATCGGTTTGCCCATAAACTTTATCTTAAGGGATTAAAAAATCTTGCAAGATGGATTTCATATCGAACACGTAAAAAAACGGGGATTGATATCCACCCAGCAGCTGTCATAGGCAAATGTGTATTTATTGATCATGGGATGGGTTTAGTCATAGGAGAAACCGCTGTCGTTGGTGATCATAGTGTTTTATATCATGGCGTTACTTTGGGAGCAAATACTTTTGAAAAGGTGGATCGTCATCCAAAGTTAGGAAAAAATGTGATTGTGTATGCCGGAGCAAAAATCATTGGTCCAGTTCACATTGGAGATAACTCAATTATTGGGGCAAATTCTGTTGTGGTCAAAGATGCACCAGCAAATAGTAGATTAAAAGGTATTCCAGCACATCATTTTTCAACAAATACAGCAATAAAATGATTCAAATTTGACATCCTATTCTTTTTAGAATAAACTATGTTAATGTTAAGATATACATTGACAAAAAATATAAAATTTGTTATCATTAATTGAGTTTTAGGAGGAAGTATATGATTTGGGTAGATTATATAGTAATAGTTACAGCAGTTTTGCTTGCAGTAGTCGTCATGATGATGCATTCAACTGATAATATCAAAGATGCTTTCAGTGGTGAAAAATCTGAATTATTTAAGAATAAGAAAACTAGAGGTTTTGAATTATTTTTAATGCGCACAGCTGCAGTATTGGCCGTCGTTTTGGTTGTCACTGTTGTTTTATCAAACAATTTACAGCACTAATACAAATGCATATTGATAAGTAAAAAGTGTTTCCAATGAAGCGCTTTTTTCATTGAACGAGGTAAATTATGCCACAAAGATATTTTTTAGACCAACTCAATCAGCCAATTATGGGCCAAGATGCACATCATATTAAGAAAGTCATGAGAATGAATGATGGGGATGAAATTATTGTATGTGCCAATCAAAAATGTTTTTTAGCTTCAATTATATTGAATGATTTATCAGTGTCTTATCAAATCATTCATGAACTTCAACAACCATCATCAATGGATGTCACTTTGATTCAAGGATTACCCAAAGGATCAAAAAATGAATTTGTCGTTAAATATGCAACCATCTTTGGTACGAAAAAAATTATTTTCATACCCATGCAAAGAAGCATTGCAAAATTGGAAAATACTGAAAACAAGTTGAAAAGACTATCTTTGATAGCCAAAGAAGCAGCAGAACTCGCTCATAGGTTCGACGTCCCCGAAATTCTTTTCGAAAAATCTTTGAATCAGGTTCAATATGAGGATTATGATTTAATTTTACTAGCAGATGAAAATAACAAAACACAAATGATAGATCAGGTCATACCTGGATCAATAAAAGCGATTAAGATTGCTTTGATTATTGGTCCGGAAGGTGGTATCACCGATGCTGAAAGAGATGTGCTTCAAAACAAAAAAGCAATCTCCATTTCTCTTGGTCATAATATCATTCCAACTGAAGCAGCATGCCTTTATGCATTAAGCTATCTCTCGACCAAAAAATCATAAATTATTTTGACAAATTTTCAAAAATCATATATAATGAATGAGGCTATGAACCTAGCGTGGAAGGAGGGCAGACAATGCCTAAAACAATCGTTCGCGAAAAAGAATCAATTGAAGATGCTTTACGTCGCTTTAAACGTGATGTTTCTAAGTCAGGAAACCTCCAAGAAGCACGCAAACGTGAATTTTACGTGAAACCAAGTGTAGCACGTAAAGATGCACAACGTGCAGCACGCGCCAAGAAAAAGTAAAGTTTGTAAAATTCGCACCTTAAACGGTGCGTTTTTATATTTTGGCTAAAAAAAAGTACCCCAGTGCTTTTTTATTTTTGGGCATGTGGTATAATAAATACACGGTAAGGAGCGGATTTAATGAAATTAAATCGACAAATTCATCATGCCGAAGCCATCGCTCGATTGGTAGGCATACAAGATCGTAATCTATTGGTTTTCAAGCAATATCTAGGTATGAATGTTTCTGTAATGGGTTCTGAAGTTATTACAGATGCTCCAAAGGAACAACTACCATTGTTGGAAGCTATTTTTGCTGTCTTAATAGAGCTCGCAGAGCATCAGATTCAATTATCAGAAAGAGATGTTATGTATATCATCAAACTGGCTGAAAAAAATCAGCTAGAAGATGTATTTGAGTTATATCAAAATCGGAAAAAAGTTTTAGTCAATGATTCTGGTCGTTCCATTTATCCTAAAACATTTAATCAAAAAATCTATGTTGATGCAATCTCCAATTACGATTTAGTTTTAGGTGTGGGTCCTGCAGGAACTGGTAAAACATATTTAGCAGTTGCCCAAGCAGTTGCCGATTTGAAAAATAATAAAATAAAAAAATTAATTTTGACAAGACCTGTTGTTGAAGCAGGTGAAAACCTTGGATTTTTACCAGGAGACTTAAAAGAAAAGGTTGATCCATATCTTGTTCCGTTGTACGATGCACTTTATGAGATGCTCGGTATGCAAACAACGTTAGGTCTTATTGAAAAAGGTATCATAGAAATTGCTCCACTTGCATATATGCGAGGTAGAACTTTGGAAAATTCATTTGTTATTTTAGATGAAGCACAAAACACAACTCGAGTTCAAATGAAAATGTTTCTGACACGATTGGGATTCGCATCCAAAATGGTAATTACAGGAGATCCATCGCAAACTGATTTACCCAAAGGTTCATTATCGGGATTAAATCAAGCGTTGATTTTACTTGAGGGACTTGATGACATCAAGATTGTTCAATTTGAGAAAATAGATGTCGTCAGACATCCATTAGTACAACGCATACTTGAAAGGTATGAAACCAATGAAAATCCAACTTCATAATCAAACCAAAGAGGATATCAAACCGATTAAGGAGATTCTTCAAAAGATTTTCAAACCAATCAAACAAGAAAAGAATATACAAATCATATTTCTTGAACAGCAAGCTATTCATCAAATGAATATGACCTACAAACAAATCGATAGACCAACAGATGTTTTAAGCTTTATCAATGATGATGAAAAGGATGATTCACTCGGTGATATCTTCATTTCAATTGATCAAGCTAGAATTCAAGCGCTTGATTATGGTCATTCATTTGAAAGAGAAATAGGATTTTTAGCAGTCCATGGATATTTACATCTTTTGGGGTATGATCACCATACGGATGAAGAAGAAAAACAAATGATTGTAGAACAGGAACGCATTTTAAGAAATGCGGATTTAGAAAGGAACTAACATGAAGAATCTTGAACAAGCATTACTTGCAAGAAGTCGTGCATATACACCCTATTCAAATTTTAAAGTCGGCGCAGCAATCTTATTAAAGGACGGTACCTACGTGCTTGGTTCGAATATTGAGAATGCATCGTTTGGTTTATCTAATTGTGCAGAAAGAAGCGCATTATTTTCTCTTTATAGCCAAGGCTATAAGAAAGAAGACATTGTTTCTATGACTATAGTAGCAAATGATCATGGTCCCGTTTCACCATGTGGTGCATGCCGTCAGGTCATGCATGAATTATTGCCAAAAGATACTAAAATCATTTTGGCCAACACTTTAGGAGAAACAATGGAAACAACGCCAGATGGATTATTGCCATATGCTTTTATACTGGATGAAAAACCTAAAGATGAATAACCATAAGTCTGGGTTTATTGCGATTGTTGGTCGTCCCAACGTCGGGAAATCAACATTGATCAATGCCTTGATTGGTCAGAAAGTTTCAATCATCAGTCCAAAACCACAAACGACAAGAAATCGGATTATGGGTGTATATACTCAACCCGATTATCAGATGATTTTTGTGGATACCCCTGGTATGCACAAGGGTAGAGACTTGTTAAATAAATCAATTGATAAACTTGCTGTATCCTCTATTAAGGATGTTGATATGGTATTGTTTGTTGTAGATAATCCTAGAGGTGCGGCTGAGGATATCATCATTCAGTACTTCAGAGGATTGAAAATTCCTGTTTTTCTAGTCATTAATAAAATTGATGAACTGAAAGGTCGTTCTGCGATTGATGAAGTGATTATTTCCTATCTGGGATCACATGAGTTTGAAGGCGTATTTCCAATATCAGCTCTAGATCATACCCATTTGGATAAACTCATTGAAACTTTGATCCCATATTTACCTGAAGGTCCTCTATATTTTCCAGAAGAGATGAAGAGTGATCAAAGTGAATATCAGCTGATGTCAGAATTGATTAGAGAAAAGATTCTTTATCATACTGAACAGGAAGTTCCCCATTCGGTTGCTGTTGTTATTGAATCACTAGAAGAAAATGATGAGCTCAACACTCTAGATGTCTCTGCATTAATTATTGTTGAACGCACGACACAAAAACAAATCTTAATTGGTAAAAATGGAGATAAAATTAAAAAAATCGGAACTGAAGCTAGAAAAGAAATCAATAGTTTGCTCAATACAAAGATTCATTTAACACTTTGGGTAAAGATAAAAAAAGATTGGCGGAATCGTCCAAGCGACCTAAAGGCTTTTGGTTATGGTAATGAAAGCTGATGGAGGGTTTAATTTATAAAGTGCAGCCCTATCAAGAGCATGCTCGACTACTATTTGTTTATACACCTAATGGTAAAAAAACTTTGCTAGCGCAAGGTTCTCAAAAGCTCAATCATCCCAATCGCATTTTGGCTCAATATTTGACCCAAATTGAGTTCAAGGATCAAGATAAGAGCTTTTTGACCTTATCGGAAGCAAAAATTCTCAATGATTTTTCGCAAATCAAAGAAGATTATACGTTAACGAAAAATGCAGCATTTATGCTAGAAATTATCGACCAATTGGTTGTTGACAATTACGATCATCAAGAAATCTATCAAGATTTGATTTTAGCACTATGTGCAAAATATCCTGAAGTTGCTAGTTTGAGTTTCGCTTTGAAGATTTTAAAACCTCTTGGATACCCACTTGATTTAAACGCAGATGGTAGAGCAGTATTAGGGGTCAATATTGAAAAGGGTGGCTTAGTCTATCAAGGCGATGCTGATATCGTCGATTTGGATATCAAAGAAGCAATCGTTTTACTCAAGCTGAATTTTGTACCTTATCAAGATTTAGAACTGTTTGAAATGGAGATTATCCATAAAATTAAAGCTTTTATTTTAAAATACTATCAGTATCATTTACAATCAACACTAAAAAATCTACAATAGACATTAAAGGATGTGTTCAAATGGTTACATTAGATCAACTTGTTCAATATGCAAAATCAACTGGATATATATATCAAGGAAGCGAACTTTATGGCGGTTTAGCAAATACCTGGGATTATGGCCCATTGGGAAGTTTGCTAAAGAAAAACATCAAAGAAGCATGGATTAAAAAATTTCAAAGACAAACACCATATAATGTTTTACTTGACAGTTCCATATTGATGAATAGCGAAATATGGAAAGCCAGTGGACATGTTGGTGGTTTTAGTGATCCACTAACTGAATGCAAGAGTTGTAATCAACGCTATAGAGCAGATAAATTAATCGAAGATCATGACCCATCTGTTACAGCTGATGGATGGAGTACTGATTTGATGTATCAGTATTTAATTGAACATGAAGTAGTATGCCCCAATTGTGGTAAAAAGGAGTTTCTACCCATTAGAGCATTTAATATGATGTTTCAAACACATCAAGGTGTTGTTTTAGAACAAGCAAATCAAATCTATTTACGCCCAGAGACAGCACAGGGCATTTTCATTAATTTTAAAAACATTCAAAGAACATCTAGAAAAAAGATTCCATTTGGTGTTTGCCAAGTAGGCAAAGCCTTTAGAAATGAAATCACTCCTGGCAATTTCATCTTTAGAACAAGAGAATTTGAACAAATGGAATTAGAATTTTTTTGTAAACCAGGAACGGAAATAGAATGGTTTAACTATTGGAAAGCATTTTGCATGGACTGGTTGATTTCTTTAGGTTTAAAGAAAGAAGCACTTGCTTTTGATGACCATAAACCTGAGGCTTTAAGTCATTATTCAAATGCAACCACGGATATTCGTTTTCAATTTCCTTGGGGATTTGATGAATTATGGGGGATAGCGTCTAGAACAGATTATGATTTGAAGGCACATCAACTTCAATCAGGAGAAAGTTTAGCTTATCTTGATCCTGAAACAAATGAAAAATATTTGCCTTATGTCATCGAACCGTCTGTTGGTGTTGAAAGAATCGTTTTAGCCTTATTAACTAACGGTTATGACGAAGAAACACTCGAATCAGGTGATACAAGACAAATCTTGCACATCCATCCTACGCTTGCTCCTTATAAAGCAGCCATATTACCATTAATGAAAAAAGATCATAGCCAAAAGGCTATTGAAATATTTAATGAACTCAGTCAATATTTTGATGTCGTTTACGATGAAACGCAAAATATTGGAAAGAGATATAGAAGACAAGATGCCATTGGTACCTATTTATGTATCACCGTTGATCACGATACAGAAAAGGATCATGCAGTAACAGTTAGAAACAGAGATACGATGTTACAAGTCAGAATACCGATAACAGAACTCAGAAGCTATATTGAAAAAGAAACTCAGTTTTAAATAAAAGAAAGAAGGCATTCATGAAAAAATTCGTCGGACTGATATTATTCATCTTGTCATTAGCATTCATGAGTGGCTGTACAAACAACCCTGAACAACCAACCGAATTACCTATTCCTGATTTAACCATTGCTGAACAGGTTGAACTTAAATTAGACTCTTTGAGTCTAGATGAAAAAGTAGCGCAAATGATTCAAGCTGAAAGAGCATATATCACACCTGAACAGGTTGAAACATATGGCATAGGCTCTATTTTAAGTGGTGGTGGATCTCATCCATCATCGTATATGAATACGGCTGATGAGTGGTATCAAATGTATTTTAAATATCAACAAGGTGCTCTTAACAGTACGAGCGAAATTCCTATCATTTATGGAATTGATGCAGTGCATGGCAATAACAATCTTTATGGAGCAACCATCTTTCCTCATAACATAGGTTTGGGAGCTGCAAATGATCCTGAGTTGATGTATGAAATAGGAAAAGCAACTGCACAAGAAATGAGAGTTACAGGTATTACTTGGACATTTGCTCCAGCAGTCAGCGTGGTTTCAGATATCTCATGGGGGAGAACCTATGAGGGATTAAGTGAAAATCCAATCATCCATCAAAACCTTGTACAATCCATGATTTTAGGATTGCAAGAGAATGGTGTTAGTGCTACAGCTAAACACTATGTAGGTGATGGTGGTACCTATGGTGGTACGGATCAAGGAAATGTTATGCTTGATGAGCAAACGATTAGAGCGATTCATCTTGCACCCTATTATGAAGCTATTGAAGCAGGTGTTGACACCATCATGATTTCATTTAGTTCAATCAACGACATGAAGATGCATGGTAATGACTACTGGATTAATGATGTATTAAAAGATGAAATGGGATTTGCAGGTTTTATCATTAGTGACTGGAATGCAATTCATCAACTTCCAGGTGATTACAGTGATCAAATTGTAGATTCAGTTAATGCAGGTGTTGACATGCTGATGGAGCCTTCAGATTGGTTATCTGCGTATGAAACACTCAAAATAGCTGCATTAGATCAACGCATTTCACAAGAAAGAATTAATGATGCTGTTTCAAGAATTCTAACAGTCAAATATACAAGAGGTCTCATGGAAAATCCATTTGATCGTCTTGACGCCTCTACTAATCTATATACACAACAGCATCGTGATATTGCTAGAGAAGCAGTACGAAAATCATTGGTTTTATTGAAAAATAATGATCAGGCATTGCCTTTATCTAAAAATCAAAGTATATATATTACAGGACCAGCTGCAGATCATGTAGGGTATATGTGTGGTGGTTGGACTACATACTGGCAAGGAAATACCTCAGCGAGCATTGGTGTGGGTATCTCAATCAAGCGTGCTATTTCAGATATAGTAAGCACACAAAGTTTAAATTTAGCGACATCTTGGACAAATGCTGATACTGTAATTATTGTTTTGACAGAAATACCATATAGTGAAGGTGTTGGTGATAATGATCAATTGACGCTAACATCAGGTATGTCACATTCAAATAACGCAGCAGCACTTAGTTTAGCTCAAGATGCGAAAGCAGCAGGTAAAAATGTCATTGGTATCTTAATTTCAGGAAGACCTTTAGTATTGGGGAACCATTTAGATTCTTTTGATGCCTTGATTGCAGCATGGTTACCAGGGTCTGAAGGTGGATTAGGTATTGCTGATGTGATATTTGGAGATTATGATTTCACAGGTAAATTATCATTCACTTGGCCAAAAGATTTGTCTCAAATTGGATATACATCGACTAGAGCGGTCTATGACGAATCATTTGTGATGTTTCCATTTGGATATGGTCTGAATTATTTATAATATTTTAAAGAAAGGACGACGCATATGGAAGATAAACTAATTTTGGAAATCAATGAAAAAACGCCGATTGTTGACTTAGTCAGCGAGTTTGTTTCACTTGCCAAAAAAGGTAAAAACTTCATGGGTCTATGTCCTTTTCATCAAGAAAAAACACCTAGTTTTTCTGTCTCACCAGAAAAGAATATTGCAAAGTGTATGTCATGTGGTGAAGGTGGAACACCCATCAATTTCTATAGAAAGATTAAAAACATATCTTTTGAAGAAGCCGCATCCATCCTTGCAGAACGCGCTGGTATTGAAATTAAAACTGCAAAAGTTAAAAAAGATCCCAACACACTATTCTATCAATTGATGAATGAGGTTGCTGCATTTTATCAATTTAATTTGAAAAACAGTGAAAAGGGACAAGAAGCGCTAAAATATTTATATCATCGTCAAATGACTGATGAACTCATCACTCATTTCAAGATTGGGTATGCACCAACCCATGGAAATACACTTTATCAAGTACTTAAGGATAAGAAATACTCAGTAAGTGATATGATATTACTTGGTGTTGTTAAACAATCTGATGATGGATCATACTATGATCTCTTTAGCGATCGTATTATTTTCCCCATTACCAATCCAAAAGGAGAGGTTGTAGGATTAAGCGGTAGAACCTTGAATCCTAATGATCCAGTCAAATATGTCAATAGCCCAGAAACCATCATTTTTAAGAAGGGATACCTTCTATATCATTTAAACGAAGCCTTAAGTGATATCAGAATGAGCAAGCAAGTTGTGCTTTATGAAGGATTCTTTGATGTTATCAGTTCTTATTCAGCTGGTATAAAAAATGGTGTCGCCACTATGGGAACAGCACTAACTATCAATCAAGCGAAATTGATTAAGAATGTCACACAATCTGTGATTGTTGCTTATGATGGAGATTCAGCAGGACTTAAAGCGATAGATCATGCCATTCCTATTTTAGAAAAAGAACAACTCAAAGTTGAAGTGTTAACCATTCCTGAAAAGATGGACCCAGATGATTTCATAAAAGCTTATGGACCTGAACAATTTGAGATGCTTTTTGGTGAATATACCAAAGATGCCTACGCCTTTAGATATGATTACTATAAAAAGGGTAAAAATCTACAGGATGCAAATGACATGAAATCATTTAAAAAACAGGTCATGATGATGTTGCAAACATCAGATGGTAGTATTCGCGGTTTTTATTTGCAAAAACTTGCTCAAGATTTAAATATTCCTATTGAAACATTAAGTCTGCGGCAAAATACGAACATCAAAGAACCAGTTATTCCGAAAATCGAAAAACCAAAAATGCTCGATAAATATGCAAAAGCCGAAAGATATTTAATATTTGCAATGCTCAGATCTAAAAAAGTTGCTGAAAATGTCATTAGTAAATTAAAACAAACAGACTTTGCAGAACCTTTAACGGCAGATATCCGCTTGAAAATCGAAACTTATTATGAAGAACATACAGAACTTGTTTTGAAAGATTTTCTCGATCAATTAGTAGGAGAACAAAGAAACTATGTAGAAACAAATTTACTTACTGATATGTTTTGGGCCAAACAATTACCCATATCAGATGAAGAAGTTGAATTGTACATCAGTCAAATCAAGGAAGCAAATCTAAAACGAAGATATGAGTATTTAAAAGAAAAGATTCAAAATGAAGATAATGTAAGCAATATTCTGATCAATGAAAGAGATCAAATTATTGTTCAATTGAAACATAAAAATTAGGAGGTATTTTGTGGAACTAGAAAAAATTATTGCCCAGTTAGTTAAAAAGGCTGGGAAGGAAAAATTTTTAAATCTTGAAGATGTACTGCCCTACGCAAAACCAGGTAGTGAATCATATTTCAATATTGAAAGAGAATTATTGGATAATGATGTTGATATCCTACTTCCAGAAGAATTGGAAGATGATGAAGAAACTGAATTGTCATCAGATGTATTAGAAATTGAAGAAGATGAAGATGATGCTGATTTTGATCTTGAAGAAGTTGAACCGGATGATTTATCATTAAGCGGGTTAGAAGTTGAAGAGGAAGAATTAATCAACATTGAATCTATTGCTTCAAACATCAAGATTGATGACCCAGTTAGAATGTATTTAAAAGAAATCGGACAAATTCCTTTACTAAATCAAGAAGAAGAAAAGAAGTACGCGGTTCTCGTATCTAACGGAAGATATGCCAAAGAACAACTTGATGAAATCAATAGTGGGACTTTATTGTTGCCTGAAAAGGATGTTGAAGAATTAAGGGTATCTCTTGAACGTGCGATGATTGCCAAAAACAAACTTGTAGAAGCAAACTATCGTCTGGTTGTATCGATTGCAAAAAGATATGTAGGTCGTGGATTACTTTTCTTAGATTTGATCCAAGAAGGTAATATGGGACTTATGCGTGCTGTCGATAAATTTGACTATGAAAAAGGGTTCAAGTTTTCTACATATGCAACTTGGTGGATTCGTCAGGCGATTACTCGCGCTGTTGCTGACCAAGCAAGAACCATTCGTATTCCAGTTCATATGGTTGAAACCATCAATAAGATGATTCGTATCCAAAGACAACTCATTCAAGACTTAGGTAGAGAACCTTCCTTGGAGGAAATAGCCCAAAAGATGGGTATTACAGCTGAAAAAGTTCAAAATATTCAACGTATTGCTAAAGAACCTATTTCATTAGAAGCTCATGTTGGTGAAGAAGAAGATTCATCACTCGGTGATTTTATTTCTGATCCTAATGCGCTCACACCTCATGAATTCATGCTTCAGGAAATGGTTAGACAAACCCTTGATGAAGTTTTAGAAACACTGACCGACCGTGAAGAAAAAGTCTTAAGACTTAGATATGGTTTATTTGATGGAAAGAACCACACGTTAGAAGAAGTTGGTCGTGAATTTGGCGTCACACGTGAACGTATTCGTCAGATTGAAGCAAAAGCCTTAAGAAAACTTAGAAGTCCATCAAGACAAAACAAATTACGCGAATTTTATTATGGCAAGAAGTAAAAGAATCAAATATTTAGCAAATCTTACAATCGGATTTGACAGAGTATTGGATATTGGTACTGACCATGGGTTTGTACTGGCACAAGCATTTGAAAATAAGTTAATCAAAAGTGCAATCGCTAGTGATCTAAGAGAAAAACCATTAAATCAAGCAAAAAAAACGCTCAAAGATTATCCTGTGGAATATGTGATATCCGATGGCTTTCAGCAAATCAAATCTGATTTCGATTTAGCGATTATAGCTGGTATGGGTGCTTATCTTATTACAGATATCATGGATCATGCACCCCAAGGCAAACAAACATATTTACTGCAAGCTAACGATAAGATTGAAATATTAAGAGAATATTTGATGAATAAAGGGTTTAAAATTATTGATGAATATGTCATTGAAGACAAATTCTTCTATGTCATTTTAAAGGTAATACGAGGTGATATGGTCTTATATGATGAGGATATTTATTTGGGTCCAGTACTAAAACAAAAACCAGAAGCATTGCCGTATTATGCAAAAAAGGCGAGACAAATCGAAAAAATATTACCTCATGCAGATGAAAATCGGCAGGAAATACTTAAAAAAATGCTTAAAATCTACAAAAATATTTGAATGTGTTAAAATTTAAGTAGAACAAGGCACCTTGACACACATATGTATGCATCTAGAAATAACACCAATTTTCATGATGTTGCCAAAGGAGAATAAAATTATGAAAGAGTACCAAAAACTACAAAGACTAGATAGAGCCCTTCAAGTTTTTAGAAGAAGTGGTGTTTATAAACGTTCAGCAACCAAATTAAGCGATGCTGACATTATGGTTATGTTTTGTGTTGCATTCTGTGATTTATACGAAAAAGTCAAATTAACAGATGTAGCAAATACTCTAAGAGTCACATTGCCAGCAATCACTCATAAAGTCAATGAACTGGTCGAGAAAAACTATTTAGAAAAAGAAACCTCACCTAAAGATCTTAGAGTCACTTATATCAAACTCACACCTGAAGGTAAGACTTACGTAGAATCCATCAAGGAAGAATATTATCGTCCACTGAGAATGCTTGTAAGAAATCTTGGAGAAGAAGATACTCAAGCATTACTACGTATCTTAGATAAAATTAGTCAAATGGGAAAGATTGCTTAATCTTTCCTTTTTTATTATGTTGGTCGAAGACTAACATAAAACCACCTGCTATGCGGGTGGACTCAAAAAAGCGGAAGCGTTGAAAAAAAGAATCCCCTTGATTGGTATAATGGTAATAACCAATTGCCTTA